>Ga0265300_10000004_pt1 | contig 422150 bp, 582 predicted proteins | sample AusTroGonzalo_MG_FD_193482 | JGI IMG/M metagenome (GOLD analysis project Ga0265300, IMG submission 193482) | Bovine rumen microbial communities from tropical cattle in Woodstock, Queensland, Australia - Gonzalo_03 | ecosystem: Host-associated > Mammals > Digestive system > Stomach > Rumen ... | reverse complement strand
CGGAACGAGGCAGCAGGGGACTGGCAGCCGCTGGCGGAGGGTGATAACCTATGTTGAAACCACGGGGCGAGGCAAAAAAGATGGCAGACCCAAGGTCTGCCATCAACGGAGGTGACTAAATTTTTTATCTAATTTGCGGTATCTTTGTTTCCAAATCGGCTATGGAGCTGAAATTGTTGTGACCGCCTGTGTAGTCCGTTGTGCTAGTTGCCGTGCGGAGCAATACGCCATGCATGCAGTCGCAGTTGGCTACATCAATAGTCATGCCACGGAAGTCGCCATAGTTGTAGTAGACGAGCGAGCCGTCCTTACGCTGAATGAACCCAAAGACATAGTAGTGACCCGTTTCAGCACGCACCACCTTTGCACCAATCTTCGCACAAACCCTTTTCATAAGGTTGTGGAACGAGCGAGCCAAGCTCTTCCCGTTAGGACCCATTCTAGTTCCGCTTTCAGTGAAGTTGAACCCTTGCCATTTCTTTTTGAAAGTCTGCATAATAACCTCTTTCGTTGTTGCTTATAATATACCTAATTAAAGCCATTTTGTCAAGCCCTCTACCTAACTTTTTGTGTAAACATTCGGTTACATGACGGCAAGCCGCCAGAACCCAGACGACTCCGACGGCGGGCTTTCTGGTTAGGGGTGATAACCTATGTTGAAACCACGGGGCGACCAGAAAGAAGGGCTGCGAACAGTCGTCCGCAACCCTAGGTTTCACGATGAGGATATTATATTAACTCCATTGTTTCCCGTCAGAATAACGAGCCGGGTGCGACCAACGAGCAACCCCCTCTATAACAGAACCGAAGTCAGCACAAAGCTCCGTATAGAATGTAACTTCTGTCTTGCCCTCTACTCCGTTTACCATTGCGTTGATAGCTTCTGCAAGCGTATCGCAACGCACAGCTCCGAGTTCTTTTTCATTTTCGTTTTCAGTAACATTGTCAGTAACCACGAAAGACTCAGCCTTGTCTATATCGGATACTTTCAAGGGGATAGCAAAGCCCCTATGCGACTCTTTGCGGAACACGGTTACATAGTCCTTGCAGTAAAGCTCCGCTTCCTCTCTCGTGAAGACTACGCTCGGCTTAATGTCAGCGAGCAAAGCGTTATATACATTTTCGTCTATTTCAATGTTCATGATATACCCCCTTACTTAATCCCTAGGTAGGCTAACAAGCCTTCCCACAAGAAGTAGAAGACCATGCAATATGCTACAAGAACTCCCAAGCCCTCTATAAAGCTATGGATAAATCCCTTTTCTTTCTCGGTCTGCATTGTGAAACCTCCGTTTTATATATAATAATATACCCAATTAAATCCATTTTGTCAATACCCATAAGAAACTTTCTGCGTAAACATTCGTTTACAAACCGCCTGATGACAAGCCACGCCTGATGACCGACGCACGCCTCCAGCAGGCGGAGGGTGATAACCCATGTTGAATATCGGGGCGACGAAAAAAGAAAACCCCTAGGGTTGAACCCTAGGGGAACTCCATATACCCTGCGATGACTACTTACCCAAACACTCGAACCTAGCCGTCCGCCCAAAGCTCAACGGCAGTAGGTCTTTGAAGTAGCCGATTGCAGTTTCCTCGTAGATACCTTTTTCGTTCTTGATATAGAGCAGAAACTTTTTCATTATGCCAATTTCCTTACTAAAACGATTAGTCCGATGATAGAGTAGAGAATTGTAATAGGAGGATAGAACACTCCAAGCAGAACAAGAATGATAAATAAAAAGAGTTTCATTTCTTGCTCCCCTTATAAATGCGTAAGCCCATTTTGATAGCTGAAATCTTGTCTTTGTTTGTCGGTTTGCGTGCCATTTGATACCTCTCGTTTATGTATCAATAATATACATAATTAAATCTAGTTTGTCAAGGCTTATTAGAAAAAATTATCGCTGTCGTCAGACCGGGGGAACGACGACTCCAGACAGCAGAGGGTGATAACCTATGTTGGAATCCCCCTCGGATAAAAATAAAAAAGGTTTAACCCAGGAGGGTTAAACCTTTGTTTGTATCGGAGTTGTTAATAAAAAATTTTTATTCAAACCAATCCGGGTGGACTCGGCAGGTAGAGTAATAACTTCCCAATGGACTGATGATGATATGGTCAACTAGGGGGAACTCCAAGAGCTTGCCTGCACCTATGATATCACGGGTCAGCTTGATGTCCTTCAAGCTCGGCTCGGTATTGCCGCTAGGGTGGTTGTGAACCACCACGAAGTAGGTCGCAGTGTAATACTTGCGTTTAGAGAACATGAGCTTGAACATCTTACGGAAGCCACAGGAGCAAGAGTCTTCGTTACCTTCCGATACCGTTTCTATACCCAACGGATAGCCAGCGTTGTTCACTGGGATAACGCCTAGCTTTTCCCACGAGGACTTGAACCAACGAGGGTTCTTCTTCTTGATGTAATCAACTATGTCCTCTACACAGATAATAGGGTTGTATTTCTTTACGATGTCAGCTAAGGTTTCCATATTCAACTCCTCAAAGGGTTTCTACCCTTTCTTATGCCCGTTAATATAGGGTGGTATATTCCGCCCCGACTCCAGCTGCCAGAGGGTGATAACCCATGTTGAATGTCCGTGGCGGGCAAGCAAAAGGGCGGAACCTTTATTGGAACCGCCCACTAATCAGCCAACCACTTGAAGTATTTTTTCCCTAATGACTTCCAATGAGTCCGTCAGCAAGGGCATAGCCCACTCGTTGTTATGCTCGTCTATGCAAGTGATATCGTTCGTGTAGGTATTAGCCCTAAACCTATACTCATAGACCTTTCGTCTGCGTGTAGGCGGTAGAGGGAGTGCCTTACAGACCATAGTGAACTTGAAATGACCCTCATGGTCTAGTATCTTTTCAAATCCGTGCTCGGAAAAGCGATGTAGCCCACGCAAAGCAATATAAATCTCGGAGGTATCGTAAGTTTCCCTCAAAGAATTTGCAATGTTATTCAATGAACCTACTATGCTATCTAGCATATCTAAGTTCAGTTCCGTTGCGATGTATTCAGTTGTCTTTTTTCGTGCCATATAATACCCCTTTCGTTCTATTATAAAAATATACATAATTAAATCTAGTTTGTCAATAGAAAAATTATTTTCGTCGCTCCGAATGAAGATGACCCGTCGGTCGAGCCCGTCAGGATAGGGTGATAACCCATGTTGATATCGCAAAGAAAAAAATAAAAAAGGTTTAACCCAAGAGGATTAAACCTTTTGTTTTCGGAGTTGTTAAATCCTAGAACTTCACGCCAAACTTGATGAACGCTTTGTAAACAATGTCCACAAGCTCGTTCTGAACCGCCTTTGCCGCAAGCCCCTGTTGCTTAGCCGTGTTGCGGTTGCACTCGTTGATGATACAGTTGCCCCCACCGAACATCAGGCAGGTATATCCGTGCGGAGTTAGTTCAACGGGCACAATGCTGAGGTAGTAGCAAGAGGGATAGGTATCACCGCTATACAGACTACGCCCCGCCTTGCGATAGCTCACGTCCATCATCAAAGCATCGCACTTGGACTTGCCACAGCCCGTATCTACTTCTTGCTTAGGGAAGGGGATAGTGAACTGCTTGTCATAATGGACTTCAATGCCCTTGCAAAGTTCAACCGCTTTCTTGTAAAGGTCGCTTTCAACATCGACCGTAACGCCAGTGTTCATAATCATAGTTCAACTCCGTTGAATTGTCCGAGGCAACATCGCCTCGTGACAACCCTTAATATAGGGTGGTATATTCCGCCCCGGCTCCAGCGGCAGAAGGGTGATAACCTATATTGGAACTCGGCGAGGAGCAAAGAGAAACCCCAACCTTTGCAGGCAGGGGATTATGTTAATTGTCTTCGTCTTTATCTGCACCGAACTCGTTTCGCCCATCCCAAAACAAGCAGCTATTACTATCGCAAGACAAGTGCTGGGTAATGACCTTGCGGACAAGGGTAGTAACGAGGTCGCTGATAGATACCTTGGCTAGGTTCTCGTAGAACTCCCGTTCCATCTTCTCATAGTCCTTTAAAGTTATCCATAACCAATTAGGCTTAAACTTGACATTCTTTCCCCAAAAGCCTTCTTCTTCGTAGATGTAATCGCCACCTTCATATTTGCCGAAGATAGAGGATTTTCCCTTTGGCGGTATCATATAAATGTATTCGCCCACTTTCGGCTTTTCAGCCTTAAAAGTTTTCCATTTGGTTTTGTCTATGAATTTCATTTTTCACCTCGCAGTTTATTAAATAAATATACCTAATTAAATTCAGTTTGCCAAACCATTTATGTAAACTTCTGTAAACAAAACCCACCCTGACCGAGGCAGCCTCGTCGCTCGACTCCGGCAGGATAGGGTGATAACCCATGTTGAAACCCCTCGGATAAAAATAAAAAAGGTTTAACCCAAGAGGGTTAAACCTTAACGAGAAGATTAACTTTACTTTTTAATAAGATTAGCCATAGAATATTGTTTGTCAAGAATCATAGAAGAAACAATAGTTTCCGCAAAAGATTTATCAAAGAAAATATTATCTTTCAAACCTTCTTTTATTGATTGCAGGTATACATATGCGTTATCAGTAATGAAGTGACCTTCCCAAAAACGTTTATAGTGTTGGAACGATTCAATAGCAAGAAACCAAGGTGACTCGCACAAGTTATCCGCAAACTCAACAGGTTCATATAAGTGAAGCATCATCGTAAACAAATCAACGCAATAATCAACTACACTATCGAATGTCGGCATACCTTCATCAATGGTGAATACCTTTCTAATAGCTGCATGACCCTTGCGGTCAATTTGCTTAGTATATGCAGATATGTCAGTCTTGATGCCATAGGGACGGCACAGGTTAAGATGCCACCAGATATTGCTGGCAAACCTCGCAAGAATATGGCGATAGTTTTCAAGCTTGCCGCTCACTTTTAACGCACTCGGCTCAACAAACAAGGGGAACCCCTTGACGGTGAGAGTAACATTGATATCCATTGTAACAACTCCTAGTTTTCCCTTGGCTTCATTGCCTTGGGACAACCCTTAATATAGGGTGGTATATTCCGCCCCGACTCCAGCTGCCAGAGGGTGATAACCTATGTTGGAACTCGGGAAGGCAACCAAGGTCAAGTGGCACTACGAGGGTAGCCTGACGCCCCCCTTTCGAATCACGGGTAGGGGGTGATAACCCATGTTGAACTCAGGGGTAATGGCGTCAGGGCTATCGAACTCCTTGGTTGGGGTAACCGTAGCAACTCGTGCCCCACGACCTTCACCGGGGCAGCCACGGTTAGGGGCGATAACCCATGTTGAAACACTGACTGGATAGAAAATCAAACCTGGTGCTTGGTCGTGGCACTCGTGAATGGGCTACCCCCCCTTTCGAAAGACAGGATAAGGGTGATAACCTATGTTGAGAACGGGAAAAAGAATCGAACTCGCAGGATATCCAACAGGAATTTTATCAAACCCAACAGGCACTCGTCTGAATGGGACTGCCTCCAGCGGCAGAAGGGTGATAACCTATGTTGGAACCCTGAGTTACTCAGAAAAAAAGGCACCTCGTTGGGTGCCTATTCTGAACTAGGATGAACTAGGTTTAAATCCGTTCCCACTTGTCCCTATCTGCTTGGAGTGCTAGACCACCCCAAGAGCCATGTATTTGCCCTATATCGTCAATTTGTTCTATGGTTCCCTCTTTTCCGTTATATTGTGGTTCCCCTATCATTTCAATGATACGGATTTTATCACCTACTTTCAAGCCCATGGTATCAAATTTAGTTAAACTCATTTTAAAACCTACTTTTTGCGGTAAATCTTCAAGCCTAATTTAGATGCGGAAATCTTCCAAGTGTTAGGGATTTTAGTTGTGTTTTTAGCCATATTTATGGACTCCTATTTAAAATGCTCAACATTAAGCACCCTATAAATATACATAATTAAAAGAAACTGAATAAGGCTTTTGTGTAAATTCTAGTTTACAAAAGAGAAACAGAAAAGGCTGGATTATTCCGAAGCTTTCGCCAGAAAAGGGGTGATAACCTAAGTTAAAACTCTGTGGCGGCAAATAAAAAAGGGAGCCTTTCGGCTCCCCTTTCGGAGTGATTTTTCCCTTACTTTTTGCGATAGATTTTCAAGCCCAATTTGGAGGCGGAAATCTTCCAAGTGTTAGGGATTTTAATTGTGTTTTTAGCCATGGTTTTATTCCTTTTTGTTTGAGTTAAAGAGAAAAGAAAAGGGAGCTTTCGCTCCCCTTTTTAGAATTGGATATCTTCCTCATTTTCGTCGGAAGAATTTCCGTTATCTTCATTATCGAAGTTATCAATCGCATCGGCAACAAAGGTAAATTCGAGGTTATTTTCCAAATTTTCCCTGAGCAACGTGCTTTTCATAACCATATACAATTCTTTATTGCTTCCGATAATCGGAGTTCCATCGGCATGTTTCATGCCTGTCGGATAATGAGCATCGAGAATTGAATGAAGTTTATCCTGTTCCGTCATGGAAATTACTTGTTCGTTGGACTTCTTTCTAAATCCCAAAGTAATACCGATTGCGTTCACTGCAATTATGGCATCGGAAAATGTCTTAATTTCAGCGGTTCCGTTCAAAAAATCCTCACCCGTAGGAATATCGAAGTTTTTGATTGCGGTAATTACCTGTGCTGCAAGCTTTTCAGAAGTAGCAAAGTTCATTTTTACCAACATTTCAGCAAAAGACGGGAAATTCTTGGAGTCAAAATTTCCGTTGCTCAAAAGAACCATGAGATTTTCCCAAGTTCTTCCGCACGAATTGTAATCGTTCGGGTCGTTATCGTCCACTAATTTCAAACTTTTCAAAACCTTTTTGGTAAACATTTTCCAAAAAGTTGAAATGTTCGGATTAGCCTGAACGCAATCAATGACCGCTTTCGCTTCAAAAATGAGTTCGATGCAATCGAAACGCCCGTTCGGACCGACGAGTGCATCAGAAATTTCATTATTTTGCATTTCAAATCCCGCACGTTCGCAAGAGTTGAAAGCCAAGAAGAAAGTGGTATCATTGTCAAGTTTGAAATTTTTAACCACCCTGTCAAGCGAAACGCACAAAAATGCTGCTTGAACGGAAGGACGAGCTGCTGAAAATTCATCCAACAAAATCACCGCCGGATGAGCCTCAAATTGACCCGTCTTTTTGTCCCTCCAAACCTTGAAGCCCTTTGTGGAGTCTGTTGTCTTGACTCGTTTGGTAACGTCCGTTGGGTCAATGCGATAAACGGGGAGCCAAGGGGGGATTTCATCCTCACCTGCAAGTTCAAAGTTGCCATGGTCGTCCTTGTAGCCCTTGTAGGAGTAGGCGACAATATCAGCCGCATTAACCCACTGGTTAATGCTGACAGTGATGCAAGGCTGTTCCCAACGCTTAGCAATAGCCCTAATGCAGGCGGTTTTTCCCATGCCCGGAGCACCCTCCAAGGCAATGCCCTTAATAGTGTGGACAACTTCCTTACCCTTAACACAACGAACCAAATCAGCGTATTCGTTGAGTTGCTTTGGCGTCATTCTTGTTTTGAACATATCAACTCCGATAGTTTTCCCTTGGCTTCATTGCCTCGGGACAACCCTTAATATAGGGTGGTATACTTCCCCCAGCTCCACACCGTTGGGGGTGATAACCCATGTTGAGCGTGAGGGGTCGTTTTAGGGGGTGGCCCGTATAGGGTATTAGCCTAGGCTAATTTGATATTTGATAAGCCAGGTACTTTTTATTTTTTAAAAATACATGGTTCAGAACAGGGGTTCAGAACAGGAGTTGCAACCCAGGTTCAGAACAGGGGTTCAGAACAGGGGTTCAGAACAGGGGTTCAGAACAGGAGTTGCAACCCAGGTTCTGAACACAGCTTGCAACCCAGGTTCTGAACACAGCTTGCACACCCAGCTCACACCACGGGCTTGCAACCAGCGACTCAACACCTTGCTAACATGATGTCAACAATGTTTCAAAATGAAACGCACAACTTATCAACATGATATCAACATGATATGAACACCCAGTCAAAAAATCAAAATGCAAAACTGGGGGCAGAAAAATAGAAAAAAATATTTAAAGGCGCCCCCTCCCCCTTTAAAAAATTTTTGGTAGGGGGGTATGGGGTTTGAAAAAAATTTTTGGGGGTGGGGGGTTTCATCCCTGGTTAGGAGACGGCATCGACACGGGCATCGGATTCGAGCCTTTTGTTTGCGATGCAGCGTTTCAGTTCTTTCCTGAGGGCCTTTTCCATCCACTTGTGGGTATATTTCTTTGTGAAGTATTTGAGGTATTTGAAACCGTCGTTGCAGACTTTTCCCTTGCCCGATACGACGTATCCGTTACTGAGTATTTCCATATAGGGTTTGAACAGGCCGTTCTCGTCCTTCTGTATAATGCAGGATGCGAAATGGTAGAAATCCTCGATTCCGTATCTGAGGGGGTGGAAGGACCAGGAGGATTTTCCCCAGTAGGGTTGTACTTCGAGGACGATGCTTCTGGGAAAGAAGCTGAACCTTAGGCGGAAGAATTTCTTGTATTGGAGGATTTCTTCTATCAGGTGGGAGAACTTTTCGCAGGCTTCTGTCATCTGGACTGTGAAAGTCTGGGTAACGGCGGACACCCTGAGTTGTTCGCTCAGTTTGCAATCCTGTTCATGGATGAAGGCGTTCCTGCTTTCTTGGAGCAGGGGGTCGATATCATTGTTCGTCAAATGTCTTGATGGCGTCATATAGGTTATTGAAGTAGGAGTCGATGGCGTTTGGGTTGAAGTCTTTGAGGATATCGTAGTACCAGTAGACGGGGAGTTTTTCACCGATGTCATAGAGGACTTCGAGTCTGTTCTTTTCCTCGTTATGTCTGGCGACTAGGATATCCTTCCTGAATTCGTTGTCTTTCCGGGTGAAGCCGTGGGAGAGGAGGTACTGGAAGATTTCGTCCTTGTTCATTTCTTGCCTTTACGTAGGAGGGTTTTAGACAGGGGTTCTGTATCCAGGAATTTGAGGGCGAAGGCGAGGCCTTGTGGTTTGGATATGGGGATGACTCCCACGATGGTATTGGGGTAGAGCTGGGGTTCGACGATTCTAGGTGGAGGGCCGGAGTACTTGTCTGGGTGTTTGAGGTAGTCGTTCCATCTGGCGTCGGATTTCGCTTTGAGTTCGGCGTATTCTTCTCTACGGATTTTATCCCATTTTTCGGTATCGAACTTTCGTTTTTCGACGGGTCTTCCATAGAAGTAGTTGACGAGGTCTCTGACCCAGTATTCGACAGCGGCGCATTTTCCGTCCACGTCCCTGTCTGGGGGGATTTCGAACTCGACCCGCTTGTTGATTTTATTGGATATGTTTTTGAAGCCTCCGATAGAATCCAGGAGTTCGGCCCCGTTGCGGAGGTTTGTGGTGGCATTGAGGACGAACGAGAAGCATCTTCCGTCCTTTTCGATTTTATACAGGTCGGAGTGCGGTCTGGCGTCCATGACCATTTCGTTTGCCGACAATTCCCCTTGATTGGTGGTTTTGAACCCGTTTTCTTCGAGGCGTTTGAAAAGCAGTTCGAACGGGGTTTCCTTCCATCCGTCCGGGAAGTCTTCTTTGACGTAAGTGAGATGTTCCATGGTTAACCTGATTCAGTTTGGGGGTTAGAAGAAGCCTTCGGAGTCGGCCACTTGGGAGATATAGAGGAGCAGTTCACGCATGGTGGTGAAGCTGGTTATTTTCCCGGCATCGTCTTCGAGGTGCTTGTTGAATATATGGCGGGGGACGCCGTCGGAGTAGCTTTCGATGGCGTCGTCGAGAAGTCCGGCCTTGCTCCTGTGGGAAGCGGCGAAGAAGTCCTTTGCCCAGGAGCAGGTGTCCTTGTCGAGTTTGAGGTTCTTGGTGACCTTTTGGTAGAGGGGATTCGGTTTCATCGGGCCTTACCAGAGTCTGACGGCTTCGATAGGGCCGTTCGGGTCTTCGACGTATCTCGTGTAGGTATAGTCCGTGCCGTCGAAGCGGTCCCATGTGGAGCGTTTTTCGGTCTTGAACTTCTGTACACGGGGATATACGTTGACGGGTTCGATACCCGAGCGTTCCATGTCGGATTCGTAGCCCACGATTTCGAGTTCGGGGTTGAGCTTTTGGAGTTTTTCGATGAGTTCTTTTACTTTCATTTTGTACCTCTTTTTGTTTATGGTTAGAAATCAGCCGTTTTTCCATCCGGGGAACGCCTTTTCCATCCATGGGGTTGGGATAGCCAGGGCTTCCTGCACTGCTTCATAGAAGAGTTTTCGGAACTTCTTTATTTCGGACTTTGGAATCTTCATAGTTAGCCTCGTTTCTTTTCGATAAAGTTGATTAGTTTTCCGAACCCGTAGATGGCCAGAGGGAACGCCACGAAGAATACCAGTGCGAATTCTAGGGCGACATCTGGGCCGAACCCCGAGTTGGTTACGGATGAGTTCGCTGCGGCGATGCTGACGAGCGTAGGGGAGTCCATCAGGTTTCCTCCAAGGGTTCCAACAGGGTTTTGTCCTCGTCGAGGGCGAGTTCCTTTTTAAGTTCTTCGTCGTCCCAGATTTCCTGGTAGTAGTTGCAGTCTGGGGAGCACTTGTACTTGTCTGACCACAGGCCGTCTGGTTCGGGGAACGGGCATTCATCCACCTCGGTAATGAGCTTGTGGCATGCCGTGCAGCAGGTGCAGTCTGGGAGGCAGTATGCTGCTTCGCCGTCAATTATTACGTCTACCATGGGTCTTTACCTTGTTGAGTTCTTCGACCATTCGGATGAAGTTGGAAGATTGCGTCGGGGTGTCGCACCTGTCGGCATAGAATATGTCGTTCGGGACTCCGATTCCCAGGCGTTCGAATGGGGAAAGCGTCTGCAGTTCCTTGTCGGTGAGCGGGGCTCTCTTGACGATGGCGTAGGAGTCCCGTCCATGGAGGAGGGCGATGTCTCCCCATGTTCCGTGGATGGTTCCGTCGGAGTCGAGTTGGGTGATGGTTCCTTCCTTGCCCTTGCAGGAGGGGTCGCCCGATGCTGTCGCCAGGATGCTGATGGTGTCACCGACACGGGCTGTGGTGATGTATCCTTCCATTGGATTTACTCCTTTTTAGTCATCTTTGGCGATGCCGTAGGTTTTTCTGAGGTCAGCAAGCTGCTCTGCGGTCTGTTTATAGACCTTGGCCATGTCGAGGGCGTAGAGGATATGGTTGGCGATTCCCTTCAGCGTCTCGATTGGGGCCCATGACGAGTCTTCGGTGTAGAAGTAATCGAGAGGTTCCCAATTCGGTTTTACGTCCATTTCCCCGTCTTCGTTGCGGTGGACACCGAAGTGCATGACGAGAACGGTCCCGTAGAAGTCGTCACGGGCTTCGTTGTAGTGCATGCAGAAATCGATTCGCAGGTCATCGAAATAGGTCGAGACATAGCCTTCGACGGTAATCGGGTTTCGCACGTTCAGTTGAACGGACTTGTTTTCGACGGTGAATCGGGACTTGTCGCATACCATCGGGGCGATGAGGTCGAGTACGTCACCTTTGGCGTTGTCAGCGTCGAGGATAGCCTGTTTTTGTGCAGAATTGTTCATTGGGATGTCCTTTTTGTATGTGTGGTTTGTATTTGTTTGCATGAACAATATAGATAATTATTTTCTGGTTGTCAAGTGTTCATCTTGGATAAATCGAAGGTGACATCAAGTTTCTTGTTGCAGTGGGTGCAGTAGACGGAGAATGCCGGGAAGGTGCAGAGGTCCGGGACTGTCTTTCTGAACTGGTTTACTGTGCCGCATTCGCATTTCCACTGTACATAGTATTCGTCTGGTGCGAAGCAGTGGGGGATGAACTTCCAGTATCCTTCTGGTGAAGGTCGCTTTGGCTTAGGTTTTGGTGGAATAGCGAGTTCTGCCTCGAAGCAGTCCTTGGGTGCTTCAACCACGCCGCAGACGCAGGAGTCGAGCTTCTGTGGGATATCAACGGCTTTCCAGTACTTGATTTGGGCCCCGTTGCAGCAATGGAAGTGGGCTGCGGGGATATCGTAGCAGAGGACATCGCCTTCGTCGTTTTCCACCCATGTAAGTTGCCGTGCTGGCATCATCTTGGCGACGATGACTGCAGGACTGAGTTTTTCTGGGTCCGTCAGGTCTTGGAGCAGGGCGAAGATTTCCTTATTCAGGGGTATTTCAGTGTTGGAAGCGTCGTTCCATCCGAACAGTTCAATCATGGGTTTTACTCCTTTGTTACGTCAATTTTGAGTACGGGGTTTTTGCCGAGCTTGGCGATGAACTCGCTGACCGGGACGGAGAGTTCGACCAGGCCGTTCCTGACCAGTTCTCGCTGGGGGGCAATGAAGTCGATGAAATCTTTGAGAGGAACCTTGGTCTTCTTTCTGGCTTCGAGTTCTTCGTCGAGGAAATGTTTGAGCTTATCGATGGACTGACGGATGTATTCTTCGTCGATACCGAGCCGTGTCGTATCTATGATGGAGAAGTGGTATCCAAGGATGCTGCGAATGTGGGCGCCTACATGGATTGTACTGTAGTCGTCATCGATGAAGTCTTCATAGTAGGCGGCTTCGATGGGTTCCTTGGAAATGGGATGGACGAGGTTAAAGTAGCTTGCCTCGTTGTTGTATTCCTTGTTCTTGGCTTCGTTGGGGACAAGGCCGCAATCCAGGCAGATTCGGTTGAAGTCTTCCATTTCGAGTTTCGTGTTGGCTTTCATATTTGTTCCTTTCTTTACTGATAAATATAGTAAAATAAAACCGCCTGCGATAAGACAGACGGCAAAAAAGTGAAATGTTAACTTATTTTTACGATTTCGAGTAGGCGCTTCCTGGGATTATCTTCCAGTTTGGAATCTCGATGAAGGCCCATTTTCTGTCTTGTGTTCTTCGGCCAGTTTAACGCAGTCGTCGAACCATTTTTTCGCTTTCGCCACGGTTTCCTTGTAATACTTTAAATTTCCCCTTACGATGCTGGTTAGCCTTTTGCATACATCGTCGGTTGAAATCTCTTTCCGTTCATACTTCTCCTCCAGCATTCTATACCATAACGGGTCGTCATCGTCTCCTTTTAGAACATGTGGAAACGTGTCTGTCGTGTACCGTATATGAATAACGTCTTTTCCTACGAGGAAGATGTAGGTATAATCCTTCCATGACGCTGTATAAGCTTTATATTTCGGACAAAGCTCTCTCAGTTTGCTGATTTCCTCGTCCAGGCGTTCCATGTAAAGTTTGCGGTTCCTTTCCATGATGTCCTGTATTACCGAGAAGTCTTTCACGGGGATGTAACGTGATTTAACCCAGCGACCATCATTCGGGAGGAAGATGATGTTGGTATAACTGGGGTAATACGCATCGTAAGGCTGAATCCACGGCTGTTGCCCGTGATGTATGTCGATGAAATCCATCCTTATGGGATTGACGCTGGCATATTCCCCGGAAACGTACACGTCATTTTCTTGCAGTACTGTTGGGAGGATGCGAACGCCGTACATGTCTGGTTCATCCTCGGGCGGAAGCACATTGTCCTTAGAGTGGTTGTAAACCTGGATTGCGACGGGGGCTCCGTCGAAGAATTCCTTGAGCTGAGTGACGAACGACTTTTTTATGAAATCGGTCATGTCGGCAAGGGACTTGCTTTCGTTATCCTTCGCCTCATTCAGTTTCTGTTCGGCCTGTTTTGTGGATTCCTGGGCTAACTCATACTGATTGCGTAATTCTTGCAGCCGTTCGTTGTAAGCCAATTTATCGAATGGTTTGTTCATAGGTCATGCCATGTTTTCGGTAAGTTTCTTGATGAAGTCGAGCATGAATGGGGTATGTTTCTCTACCTCTTTCAGCAGCTCGTCTATTTCGACGACATGCAGGCAATCGACTTTCTCGCTGAGTTTGCTCATGTACGATAAATACACGGAACCATCGGCCTCGAACTTGGGTTTAACACCCCAGTCGAAGTAGATTAACGGTCCTTTCAGGAAGACATCCTTGTCGCTCCAACCATCCATTTTCACGTCAACGAGACGCATGTACCGTGAGTGTTGTGTATCTCTATCGTCCCAGTATATGAACTTGCCTTTCATGGCATCGAGCAGGGCTTGGCGTATGTTGGCTTCGGCGTTACCGTGTTCATCGGCGAGTTGTTTAATTCGGTTTGAACGGGCGTTCATATTGTCAGTCATCATCGTCATGAGCTCGGCATTGTCGGTAACGAGCGTCTTGCCAATGTCAATCATCTTCTTGTATTTTTCGATATCGGACTCGGTACAGGAGATTTCATTGTACAGGGAGATGCTCTCGCTGACCTTGGCGCCCATTTCCCCGTCACAGTTGGCCTTCGGATATTTACGAAGCGCCCTGTTAAGCTCGGTGATGGCATCCTCTTCGGCAAACCGTTGTTTGAACCTCTTGACGATTTCGTCGAAATGTTTGAGCACAAGTTCTAGTATATAAATTTCATCAAGGTCCAGGCAGCTCCACCACGAGTCGCATTCGGCCTTGGCCCGTTTTACGGCAGCCCTTAGTTCTTCAATCCATGGTCCTTCCAGTGCATCGGAATCTACAATCAGTTCCGATATAGGCTTGCAATTCAGGAGGGCACACAGGTAATTGGTGACATGGCCCGAGTGGTCTGTATAGCGGCACAGTGTGCGCTTGAATGTGTCAAGCGATAAATCATTGGCACCCCATCCCCTGACTACATCGCTCACATCTTTAACGCCCCTGAATCGCTCTTTGTCAGCTTCATGGAGTTCACGGGCTTCTTTCAAAAATTGTCTAGCGTCTATATTAACCATCTTGTTTCTCTTTCGGCTCAGTCCGCCTTGCTCGATATTTTCTTGACGAGGACAGGTTTGTTCTTTTTCTTTTCCAACCGTCTTTCCTTGGCCTTTTGCTTCTCTAGTCTTTTGCTTTCTCGATATTCGAGGTACTTGGCATGGGCTAGATTGGCAACACGCTCGGACTCTTCATACGGCATCGTCATTGGAAAATCGCACGTCTTCAGAACACTTTCTCCGTAAAGCCATCTCCATTTATAGTCGAGCAGTTCATCGAAACGGATGTAATCGAAAGAACTAGCGCCAGCATACTGTCTGACCGCATAGGAATCGCCGACCTTCATTATCTGGACCTTGCCTACCATCATCCGCTTGTAGAGGACGGTGGACAACAGCGTCATGACGAATGCGACAAGCAAAACTATGTATAAAATGTCTCCAATGTTCATAGGTTTCTCCTTTATCGTCCGATGACGAGCTTTCTGTATTTTTCAAGTTGGTACTGGACGGACTCGTACACCTGTTCGAGCGTCATCGTCTTAGGGTACACGTTCATTATTGCGGCAATCTGGCCCATGCGTTCTACGCAGTGGACATACACGCCAAGGTCGTTCTCCTTCTCGTAGTCACGGGGAGTGTACGACGGATTTCCCGAGGATTCAATAGTGTTTCCTGCCATGTTCAGTCTCCTGTTGAGTTACTGGAAGTAATATAGACAATTAAAGTCGGATTGTCAAGTGGTCTCGGATTTTTTCTTTACGAGTTTCCTGATGACCTTTTCAATCCGCATGACATCATCGTCGGTAATCGAATCCCAATGGGTCCTGTAATCTTCCAGTTCCAGCTTCCCGTTCTTGCAACATGTGTATACGCCCAACGAGCATGCGATACACATGTCGTTGACATGGAAGGCGCCATGCAGTACGTCTGTATGCACGGGGAAAGTGCCCTCGGGGAACTTTGCTGCGATGTGGTGGATGAACTTGTGGAGGTTCCATCGGGGGATGTCCATGTAGACGGTATCTGGCTGGTGCCAGAACGGGTCGCCGAACAGGCGAATCTTGTACTGTGCGAGTTCCAGCGGGTGAAGCGGCTCGTTTTCATATTCAAGCCTGTAGTCGAACGAGTGGATGACACGGTTGAAGTCGTTCGTATCAAGCATCTCGCCCTTTCCTTGGGCAAGCCACTGTGCCATTTCCCAGTGGGTCGGGATATTGGTTTCCTCAGGCTTCATGTTTATCCTCGGACATGCAATCGGTGAACGTAATTACTGCATCTTTCTTGATGATTGTCAGGATTTCGTTATCGGGAAAGTATTTCAATGCTTCGTTCAGAAGCTCTTCCGCCTGGTTATAGGTATTGTACCAGAACTGTGGCAACCCGGCAGAGCAGACCCCTCTGCGGTGAACCAGTTCCTGTCGGTTACGGTTGTACACGGCGTACTGGGTGCTTTGGGTTACTTTCCCGAAATCATTTGGGTCGAAAAAATTAAACTTTTTCATAGGTTATACTCCATCCTTTAGATACATGAATAGGGTTGTTGCGATAAAGCCGAGGATGCTGATTACCAGGGTTATTCGCATGGTGAGTCGTATGAATTTGCATTCAGCATACAACGACGGGGTTTCCTTCAACTTCGGCAATACAGAGTCCATAGCGGAGGCGACGACTATGGAGAAGAAAAATACGAGAATATCGGCGACGAACAAGCAGCTTGTCAAAGTCATCTATCACCTCATTAGTATGCAAAGAAGAATTTGTTCTTGTTCTTTTCTACGAACTCATACATTTCGAGCTTGTCTCCCCATGAACGGATACTGGAGGCTTCCTTATTTTCCTTGTGCTTTTTGGGATTGTAGAGGATGTTCCAGATGTCGTTGTCGTAGTCACGCATCCAGTCCACATTTTCGATTTCGGCAATGGATTTCCAGCGAATCATCATTGCCTCGCTAGATTCGATAGGTGAGACGATGTAGACCACGTTGCTGGTAGGGTCTGGGGAATAAGTCTTGCGGCCAATCTTGAAGTCACGCTGTTCGAACCCTTCTCCCCATCCGTCGGCGAACTGCCCTCGGGCATCGTCGACGATTTCTTCCAGGAGGGACTTAAATTCCTTGTCGTCTACAAGAAGGTTTTCGTCGAAGTAATATCCTACACAGAGGAGGAGACCCTTCTTCGGGTCGAAGGTGACGAAATGCTGTGCTGGTGTAACGCCCTTCGGGAGGTCGTCTGCATTGTGCGGGAAACGCTTGGCGAACCATGTGGGAGAGTACCATGCGAGGAACTCGGGCAGAATCTTCTTTTCTTCTGCAAGGTCAATCCATTCACGGTTGATGCCGCCCTTGATATCCAGTTTGTAGTAAATCTGGATAAGAACATCATTGAAGGTTTCCTTTAAGGATTCTTTTGCGGGTTTCGTTGCCATAGTATTATTCCTTGTTTTCTAGTGTGGTCAGATAATTCTTGTCGTATTCAAAATAACAGACATCTTCGAAATGGACCTTATCGTCGAGCAAGTCATCTGGATTGAACTCCGGGATTTCGACATATTCTCGCTTTTCGGTGTCCCATTTCCATTTCTGCGAGCCAGCCCTGAAACATTCTGAAATTGATATCTGGTTCTTAATCATCTTAATCAGCAGTTCATTGCTGACTTTGGCAAGAATCTCATCATCAGGGATGTCGTTGTATGCGATATAGGCATTGCCGTCAGTGTCCCTGAGTGTTTCAATCAGGGGGCCGTCATACCAGCACAGGATTTCTTCTTGTTTTAAATCATCATAGTTCATTTTATTCTTTTTTCCTAAAGTGGCGGGCGAAATCGCACGTCGCCCTGGCAAACTCGATTAGAGTGGCGGCAAGGATAACTATTGCGGGCCCACGGGAGTATCCAGGCATTATTATGAACGCTATGGATACAACAATGAATGCCGACGATACAAACAACGAAATCATGTCGACGATAAAACGCATGGTTATACCTTCATTAGCTTTGATTTGATATCGCTGACATGGCACCATTTCCAATTCATGCTGCTTTTGAGGTAGCGGATATGGCGCTCGTAGTGGAAATTATATCCGTCAGGAATCATCTCGTCCTTATTGTTGTAGTTCGGCATGAGAGTCGTCTTGGACGCATCAATGAACCCATCCTTTGGGCCAGTGACCCAAATCCATACATTCCGTTTAGGAAGTTCCTCAGCGAATGTCTTCCACGGGATTTCAAGGGTTTCAACTTCCATTGTTAACGCCCTTCGGCAACTCGTGAGTAAACTTCGTTCCAGTCACGCTGTTCCTTGCATCCGTTCTGGCAATGGCACTTGCAGGTATAGCACGGGCAAGGGTCTGCTTCAAAACGATACTTCTGCTTGATGTACGGGTACTTATCCTTCTCAACTTCGCTCATGAACATCGAGAGAGGACGGGCACAGAACGTGGGCTTTCCGTAGAGAGCCCTGTAAACCATGAGCATCTCCTTGCTCTCGGTATGCTCAGCGATGCCTACAATCTGGTAGAGGTACATAAGAGGATTCTTTTTTAGTTCCTCTTTACTGAGTGTTTCACGCTTGAAATGCCTTACGAAGGCGCCGGGGGTAAGGCCACGCTGCGATGCGAGTTCGATATCGGTCATTTTAACCTTCCTTATCTTGCGATTATTACTGTATTGGTGCCTGTTCTCTTAATATAGAACTTGTCGTTCTCGTAAATGAAGTCTCCATTATATTTTGTCGAGTCAATTACGAATGTAGGAGGCTGGCACACATGACCATCATCCTTGACCAGTTTGTATCCCAAGTAATGGTATCTTGTTCCTACTTCAATGAACAGGGCGATTGTTGACACGGCAATGATATAGGTACAGACCTTAGATACCTTTGATACATAGTCCTTATTGAATATAAAGGAACTTATAAACAAACCTACGAGGACGATAATAATGAGCGAGAAGAGTACTTTTGTAACTTCTAGTGTGTAAATCATTTTGATTTTCCTTAGATTGTAATTATGAAGTCTTCGTTGGAAACACGACAGCTGCCACGTTTCAATTTATCTCCGACGATGGTCATTGTGTCGGCGAAGTCTCGGTGTTCCCCCGGATACCCGTTCGGGTTGCACAGAATCTTGATAATCTTTCCCTTTGCGTTCTCGTATTCGCAAATCTTCTTGTCGTGGACATGGCCGCAAATCCAGACTGCGTCATGGTCGAGCATGTCGAAATACTTCTTCCCGTTGAAGTAGAAGAATGTGTTCAGCGGGCTATTGCGATACTCGAAGTTCACGCCTACTTCGTATGGGGCGAAGTGGGTCATCATGACTGCTGGCTGCTTCTCGACAAGCTCGGTCATCATCTTGTCGTAGTGGGCCCAGATGGCATCTGGGTCTTGCTTGAAGTATCGCCAGTAGTTTCCGTCAAACCATTCACGCTTCCAGAGAAGCTTCTTGTTGTGTCCGAACGATGCCGCTTCAACCTGGAAGTCGCACATGCCCATGCAGCCATAGATGTTGTCCATGTTCCTGCCTTCGAGCAGATGTACATTCCCGAGAGAGCCACAGAACTTCTGTATTGCGGCAATCTTTTCTTCGGATGTCTTGAACGGGAGGTTCGACTTGGACGGTGTAGCGCCACGGACGAGGATATCGTGGTTCCCTAGACAGAGGTAGACTTCCTTGTACTTGCTGGACAACCACTTTACTGCACGGGTGTAGGTGAGGTAGTCGTTTGCGATGTCCCCGGCAACGATGATAGCGTCGATTATAGGATAATCGAACTTGTCCCACAGATGCTCCATCGTCTTGACTACGACTTCTTCCTTCGGGTCGTCATCACGCAGCATGGACGGCTTGTTCGCACAGGAGAACCATACATCGGGGTGAATGTCTGATAGGATGAACGCTTGCATTATCTACGCTCCTTGAGTTTGTCTTTCCAGTAGTCACGGGGATTGATTGCCAACTCACTATCGGCAACCACGGACAATTCCTGCTTACATGTAGGGCATTCCGTCTTGACAACGTATGTACGGCGGTCCCAAAGGCTGGACTCGCCCTTTACGGATTCATAAAAGCGGATGTGACGCATGTCCTGAATGAATGCACAGTGGCAATTCCCGCAACGAAAAGTGATGCCACGACGCTTACCGAACACGTCTTCGATTTCTTCTGTGGATTTGAGTTCTTTGTAATTCACCATACATTACCCTACGATAGCTTTAAGTCGTTCGATATAGTCTCTTCTCCCTTCATCGAGCTCACATTGGTCAAGATAGTCTGCCTTGACTTTCAATTCCCCGACAAACATGAGATACAGCTCGTATGCGAAACGGTAGCGGCACTTTTGACTACACGCCGGATTACAATAGCCTTTGAGGTCCTTTTTCTTGGCATCCTTCATAATGCCTTTCAGTTCACAGGCAAGATGCTTCTTGTTGCTGTTTTTAAGCAAGTAAACGGCTTGTTCGTACTGATTACAACAGAGCAGCTTGCTAAAATCCGTAACGATATGAGTTTTAGGTTGCAGTCTGATATATACCTGAAGTGCAATCCAAGCTGCAAAGAGCACCCAAGCTAAAATTAGTGTTGCATTCATAGAATTTCTCCTAGGTTTAAAAATGATTCCACGATAGAATATAGTATATTTAATCGGGTTTTGCAAGACATAGATATGAAAAAACCGAAAATCATTTCGATTCTCGGCATTACAAGTCCCCGTTGATGAAAATATCGTAGAACATCGAATCTTCTCGCATCAGTTCAATCTTCTTGGTTTTTGCCAGGTATCTTCGGAATGGGCGGGAGAATCCAAGCGTGTTGTAGGGAGTCTGCGTTATATCCTCGTTAGGGAGCCAGAATCTGACTGATGACGGGTACAATCCATGTTCTTCACCCTTATATTGCGGACGGAATGTCGTCCAGTCGATATGGATGCCGAAGAGTTCATAGAACCTTTTGGACAGCTCGATTTTCGTCTTGGAAATGTAGTGGTAGTCGGTACAGTGCTCCCCATAATGCGGGCTTCCCTCGGGGATTGTAACGATGATTGGACGGTCGGCATAGCGGTACTGTTCGCCGCCTTTGAAATAATTGTACATATCTTACCTCATCCATCCAGCTTGCGTTTCATTGCCATTACATCATCGAGATAACCAGCCAGCCTATCCATCATGTTGAGAATCTTTTCAGAGCTGAACATGTCATGACGGCGAAGCATGGCGACGAACTTTTCCTCGGTGATGTCATCAACCTTGCATTCGTCATCCACCCGGAGAATCCTGTACGGGTCGGGTTGGATGACAACATAGCGGCCCGACTTATCTGGGTCGCCAAAATGCGTCTGGTAATTGATGACGCCAATGTGGATGTCGGCCAGAACGAGTTCCCGAAAATCCCTTTCAGGGAAATCAGGATGTGTCTTTTCGGCACCTACACGGACGCCGTATGTTTTTGCCATTCGTAAAAATTCTTCTTCTTTCATGGGTAACCCCTAAATATGAAAAAGGTCTTTGTCGTCGTACCAGTATGAAATCGGGTTGGCGTCTTTCATCAGGCCTTCGATACTAATGAATGTAAGTTTGCTCCAATTCATACATACGAGATACTCGACGCCGTATTCCATCACGAGAGGGCACTCGTGGTTGTTCATGCGTCTATTCCTGTCTAACGGCTTGGAGAACCAGTAGGAATACGGCAGATGGGCGATGTCGCCCATTTGTCGCTTTCCGCCCATGTTGTATATCTCGTAGTGCCAATGCCCGTCGGTAACCAGATAGTCCGCATCGTATCCGTCACTGTGGCACGGAAGCTTGTAGATACCGTCGGAATCACGGAAAGGAATCCACTTGTAGGGATTCCCCTCCATTTCAAGACGGAGAGGGAACTCAATATTCGGCTGAAAACTCATTTCTTGTCCTTCTTGTTATGGGCGTTGGTTATCATGAGTTCGTTGGACTTTGCCGTGATATCCTTGATGACATCCTTGCACTCGTTTTCCAGCTTCTCTTTTGCTTTCTTTTTATCCAGGACGGCAACGTGGACAAAGATGGGCCTGACGAAAGCGACGGGTTCCCACGGAGTGATAGTTTGGCCAGCAGCCTTGGCAAGGCACTCGACGAGGTATTCTCGGTATTCCTTCAATGCGTCTGCGCACCATCCGTCGGCAGCGTAAAAATTGAGAATCGGTTTGACATCCTTCGGCCTGATTTCAAGGCGGAACTCGTGCCTATTCGTCTCCTTGCAGTACTCAGATGAGAGACCGATATTATCGGGCAATCCCTGGACTTCGAATAGTCTATCGTAGAGAGCAATTAAATGTTTGAGGAACTTGTTGAGATAGTCCACCATGGATTCGTAAATGTCGGTGCATGCAAGTTGCCATGAGGGGAACCAGCAATCCAGCCCTTTCGAGTTCTTGTCGCCTACGGACAGGATTCTACGACACATTTCCACCAGACGATGTGTGCATCCTTCCTCTGGCTTCAATCTCACCTGTACATAGCAGGCGTACAGCGGGTCCTCGGGCTTTGTAAGCTGTTCAGCAGTATAGTTACGGCAAGTAAGCTCGAACAGTTCTCCAAAACGGAGATATCCATGCTTGTACGGGTTCAAGTCGAACTTGATGTCTTCAAGCTGCGCACGGAGCTTCAAAGCCTTCTTTCTCGGCTTGTCGGGAATGAATCCGAAGTTGTCCTTTGCCGGAGCCTTGCCAAATTTGTACAGTATAGTGTCCAAAGAAATTAGTTTCATTTTACTTCACCGATTGAATTGTATAAAACATCCGCCTCGTCCTTGGTAAGGTCACGGCGGTACATAAAGACCTTCATCAATTCGAACGAAAGGTCGACGAACTGGATTAAAGACGGATATTTTCCGTCACGGTATCGCAGCATCTCTCTGCACTGCTTTCGGGTAGTGCCGCCATCCTTGCATACTTCATACAAGGCTGCGTTCAGTCCAGCCTCGGTGAACACGAGGTAAGTTGAGCCTACGATGCGAACATGGTTAGGACTGGCCATAGACTTTATCCACCTTTTCCTTTATCCACGCCCATGTCTGGCTCAGCAGGCAACCGTGCATATTTCGTGGATTGAATTCAGTTATGTGATAAATTTCGAAACATTTATCGGCGACCTTGGTTATCTTCTGGTAAACCTCTTCCACAGTAAGCTCCGTGCATAGGAGCCACATGGGTTCAATCGGATGGTGCCAGTCGCCAAGGGCCTTGAATGCGTTAAGAAATTCAACCCAGTCGTATGTAGTGTGTTCTGTATTCAGGCTATATGTGAGAGAGATGAAATTCATTTTAACCTCCGTTAGTATTCGTCGTGATAGGCACAGACGAACGCCATGTGTTCGTACGCCTTTTCGACTGCATTCAGGTTCCTGTGTTCCTTCACGATTATCTTCTTGCAGAGCTTCTCTTCGAGATAGTAGACTTCCCTGCCAGCAGGGCCGATGAAGATACCGGGACGCTTAGCCCATACGGTAATCTTGTTCCAGCCACGCTTTACCTTGACGATGCCGCTGTCATTCATGTACTTGTAAGCCTTTTCGGGAGAAGCGAAATGGTTAATCATGTTGTAGTACATGGAGATGAGAATTTGTTTTGTGGGGAAAATTTTGTTATATACCCACCTGGCAAACACTTCTGCTTGAGCCCGTATTTCCATCCACAGCGTAACCTCGAACCCAAGGCGTTCGCTAGCTTCTTTTCTCGCTTTTCTTCCAAAGGGTCCGAACATAGTTATTTCTTCGCTTCATAAAGATGGAATTTGGGACTGGCTACAAACCTGTCGTAACAGGAGTTGATGAAAATTTTGTTCAAACGCTGGGCTACTTCCATGTTTGAGGGACGGGCATATGTCAGGAGTTCATGTTGGTTGTTCATTAGATTGCCTCGAATACAAGTTGTTTGAAAACATCCCAGTTGGCGGCCAACTGCAGGTAAACGTCGATTTTCTTTTCGATATCGGTGTTGGGCCATCCCGTGACGACGACCTCGTACTCGCACTTGGCCCAGAAGAAATACATGCACTTATTGCGAAGTTCATGTTCGATAAGGTCCTCGGGAGTGAGCTTGGCGGCCTTTCCCTTTTTGCCCACAATCGAATTGACGACTGCTTCGCTACAAATAATCGAACTGACGATTTTCTGGAACTTGGCGTCATCCTTTCCATAGCATGCGTAAAGCTTCTTCTTGAGCTTTTTCAATGCCTTCATCAGGGCGGCAAACTGTGGAAGTTCAAAAATGTTGACGAACTTGATTTGGTCAAACTCGTGTAAGAGCACCTTGAACGACGGTGATTTACTTGATTTCTTTTTCATCTTTTTTCCTCTTTTCAGATTCACGGATACGCTTGATGCTTTCTGCGAACATCTGGTAGCGTTTCGTAACACGCTTTTCTACCTCGTACCAAATCAGGACCCATTCGCCGACAGAGAGCAGTTCCCTCGGAGTATCGGATACGGACTTGTACGGACCGCAGCCGTCGAAAGTATACAGTTTTTCCTTTCCATCACGGAACTTGGATTCGAACAGGCGATGCATCGCACGGGCGTAACGGACACGGAGCCCCCACTGTGAGAGCAGGCGGGACTGCATCAGCTTGGCGTTGTTGTAATGCATCTTGCGGAGGGATTCGAGTTCCTGAGCCATCTGCTGGTTTCTGTTTTCGAGGTCGGCTACGGACAGACGGAGCGTGGCAGCCTGTTCCATGACTTCGGCGGTAAGCTTGTTCTGCTTCTCGATAGCCTCAAGTAGTTCCTTGTCCATGATGTTTCTCCATATTGAGTGTTATTTTGAAAATAATATACATAAATAATACAGCACTGTCAAGAGGTATATGGAGAAAATGTAAGAAAATTATCCGAAACATAAGGAGCAGCCCGATTTCATCATATCGAGTTTTTCAATCGGGGTCGCCTTAAACTCCCTCAGCTTGAACTTCTCGAACCCTGGGCGCCATAGAGGGTCGTAGTTCTGCTTCTTGGCAATCCTCTTAGCTTCCGACGGGTTTGCCGCCCTGACGATGCAAAAACGGTTGAAATCGGATGTGGTATGCTCTACTAGATAGTAGCCATTTGACATATTTATGCCTCGCCGTCTCGTCTTAACCTAAGGAATACACCGTATACGCTTCTCATCATGTGGTCGTCGATGGTGCAGAAACTAAGCGATGTAGAGGCAAAGTTCTCGTAGTATTCGTCACGCTCCTTAGCCGTCTCGAAGCTTGATGAAGGGATGAGAGCTTCCCCTATCGCCTGCAGCGCATTTTCCCCGTGAAGGGTTTCCCCGTTTGCTTCGAAGTGCAGCGCCTTTATGCAACGTTTCGTTTTCTGGCCATCGGGGTCATCCTCCATAGCTGGCGCATGGTCGATTAAGATATTTACCCTGATTTGGTTTAGGATAAGATTCTTTGCTTTGACGAGGTTGTCAAGCTCGATACACAAGCATATCGTGTTTTTCAACGGCTCCCTTTCATTATACTTCGTTATGACGGCAATATAGTGGTTCTTGCGCTTTCTGGAAAACCAGCTCATAGTTCCTCCATGATTCTAGTGGTGTCCGCAACAGTTCGCTGCGGATGGAAAATTTCAAGTTCTTTGACAGGCTTGCTCTCGGTTACGGAACAGGCCATGAACAAAAACGCCATTGTCGCAGCTACGATAAGTTTCATTTCTTTTCCTTCATCTTTCGGAAACTCCACTTGTCGAAACCCTTGGAGTCCCTAATCTGGTCGTCAGTGCCGACAGGCATCGTGGGCGAGGTGTTGTTTGTGAGTACGTTGCCAATGAACATTTCAAGTTCCTGCATCGCCGTGAACGGGTCGAGCCTGGTCACGAACCTGATGTCCTCCTCTTGATAGCTGTTCGGCACGAGCTCTGTCATGTCGACGCAGGTGAGCTGAGGGTTCACAATCACGTTGTAGGCATATTTGTCACTGGTCGGGGTGGACTTCCTCGGGGAATATCCGACGGCGAGAATCGGGGAGTTGAACTTGACGAAGACGTCCCGGTTCCAGAACGGGTCGGCATTCATGTCTAAGACAGCATTGCCCTGACTGTACCAAGGGAGCAAATGCGGGATTTCCGCCTGGTCCACATAGATATACGTTGTCTTGAGCGTATTCCTGTCTTGATGGCCGCAGCAATGGAACCACTTTCCGCAAAAGCCGATGTGGAACAGGGTTTCATTATGGTTAAATACGTCAAACCCATCGTTCTTGCCCAAGCAGATGTGGGTAGGCAATTCCTTGCTGGTGGTTACGGTTTCCATGCGGGTATGCCTTTCATACACGATGGTCGGGTCGTTGAACACGCTCAACGCACTGTCATAATAGTCTCTGAATTTTGAAAATATACGCATGTCCAAAATATACACAATAAATAAAGGTTTGTCAAGGAGACAAACCCATATTTATTAAATCTTTTCTTTTTTGTTGCATACATAGTCATTCTTTTCGTATGACCACTCCTTGGGAGATGGGTCAGAGTTTTCGCATTTGTATTTCCATGGCAACCATTGCGGCATCCAGTCGGATATATGTTGGTAGCGTCGGCAATACTTGCAGTCACGGCATATTCTTGGTATTTCGGAGTCGGTCATAGGCTAGTCAATCCTACGGAAGAACAGAAGATGAGGAAGGGAATACGATGGTTCTGATACAGAACCGTCCATCATTTCCTTGAGCATCGTTCTAAACTCAGCCATGTTGTTGAGTTTCCACGTACCGAGGAATTTATCCTTGCACGTCGGCTTCCTCACGACCTCGGCCTTGATGTAGCGGGAAGGCTCATTGTCGCTAGTTCCTTCAATGATGATGGACACCTTCTGGATAGTAGCAGTGTCGTTCAACTTTACGCCGTCCTTATACACAATCTCGTATATAAGCTCGTCCTGATACTGCAGGGGTTCCGAACCCGATACCTTACTGACGTGTTCCTCAACGAATACGGGGTCGATATGCGGCGCTCCGTATTTCCTGAGGAATGAGTCGATGATGCCAACCGTGTGGGAAATGATGTCGTCAACATCCTGGTTTGAAATAATGTTTCTTACCATTGTTCGTACCTCGGTTACAGGGAAAGGAAAAGTTTCCAAATCTTCTTTGATTTCTCGATATTCGCCTTATGGAGGGAATCCACGGAAGCGGACAGGTTGACAAGGATGTTGTCCTTCGGGGTGTTCATCCAGTGTTCGTAGATTGCTTGGGTGACCTCGTGGGGCGCCTTGAAAGTCATTTTAGTTAGAAAGTCGTAGTAGTTGTCTTCGTTCATTCGGTTATCTCCATGCGTGTAATGCACGGTGACATGCATTATACTCATTAGCTTGCATTTCCTGTCGTTCCTTGCGGAACTCTTCAAGCGATTTCTGAAAGTCAATACCGTTATCCATGTTTTTGAGAACCCATTCTGCTCCAGCTATGAATATGGGATATACATCGACAACGTCTATGGCGGACATATCATAGGTCAGCTTCTCCCCTTCTTTATACGGGTGCGGTGCCGAGCGGGTAATCGAATAGGTCTGCGGTACATCATCATGTCCAGTGCCGTAACGAAGTAGAGTGGAATAGGCAGCGTCCGCATCCTTCCCCGTACACCAGTCCATGGGGATTAGCGAATATTCACAACCTTCAAAGTTGAATTGGTGGCCAGTAGGTTCGACCTGTGTTCCGATGGGGTTACCGCTGTCTATATGCCTCATGTATATAGGCTTTCCCTCGACATACGCCTTCATGATTGCAATTTGTTCTTCGATACTCTGGGCCATGGTATCCTCCTATCGGGTACACAACACTATGATGATTACGACTGCGATGATTGCTGGTATAATCCAACTATATTCGAAGCCGAGTATAACGCACAACGGTTGGACAATGGTGCCAAGCGCTGCGGTAAGAAACACGAACGTGACGACGATAGCCATGGCGGAAACGAAGAGGTCAAGGGTTGTCAGCTTCTCGTGCGGCGCCTTCTCGGTATGGAACGTGATTTTGTTCTTGTTGGACATCGTTACTTCTCTGCCTTTGAGCGTTCCTTGCACTTGCGTTCGAAGATGCCGACTGCGATTACTACAAGAATGTAGATGAGACCGTGGATGATTTTCTTCTTCATGGGATTTTCCTATAATGGTTTGTATCAACAATATAACTAATATTACCCGACCTGTCAAGGGATTTATTCAGGGTTTTATTGGAATCGACTTGACAGCAGGCCATGAATTTACTATATTCCCCTTTGAAAGGAGCATTATGCAATGATGGGTTTCGAAAAAATGAAAAAGATATTGTTTTTATCCATGCTCTTCGTCGTAAGCATCATGACAGCATGCCACGACTCGGAAGAGGAACGAAGGATAATCGAAAAGCGCAAGGCCATGAATAAAGCAATGCACTGGCCATTCGAGGAAATAAGGAATTTTACCGATGGTGAATTGATATGCGACCACTCAACGGGCATTGTATATTTCCGATACCATCAATACCATACGAGCGGGATGAGCGTCTATCTTGACGAAAAAGGACAGCCAGTCCGTTGCGAAAAGTAGGAGGATTAACATGGAGAAAACAGTAAAGTGGTGCCCTCCAGATAGTGAAGCCATCGACAACAATGCACAGGAAACGCCAGAAAAGGCTGCTCCCGAAGAACAGAAACAGGAACAGGAACCTCAGCCGCCTAAGCCATCCCCGGCATTCGCATGTCTTCAAACCGCCGACGGTCCCATATTCGTGCGGAAGTCATCTGTCGTCATTTTCCGTTTAATCGACACTACGATAAATTCTGTTCACATTAAGAAAAGCACCGTCCCTATCACCATTGTCAACGGAAATGGCGGGCTAAGCAGTTTCGACTACCATATCAACGATAAATCGCATTTTGACAAGTTTGTCGAAGAAATGAATTCTTAACATAAAGAGGTAACCCATGAAAGATGAATGCACACTTAAAAAGTTATTCGATTACCTTTACCCTACCGATATGACCTTCGAATACCACTCTAATTCGAAGGACGGCGCTTTCATTAAGGTAATCCTATACAATGATTTGTGGATTGACGTATTCCCGTACAGCAATGATAGCTACCAGGTAGTGAAGCACGACAATAACGCCAAGGAAAAGGAAACCGTGTTATACTGGTCATTCAAGGACCTGCAAGAATATCTCTGTATGAATTACGAGGGCTAAGTATGAACCAGGGCAACAAGACAGATTTGGACAAGCTGCGTAGCTACTACATCAACACGAAGAATGGATTTGTCGGGAAGGACACGGCAGAAGGAAAAACGCAGTATGTAATGGAAGGATACAAGGCACTGTTATTCCACAGTGCATGCGACGCAATCAAGTTTGCGAACACGATGGTAATGAACGGTTCCGTCCAGTATGCAAGAGTGTTCTATTGCAACCCGCAGGGACTCCATGCCATCGCATTGATTCGCAAGGATTTCAGTGGCAGAATGAACTATGTCTACATCGGCCAGGGCGAGACGGGAATCCCTGTTTCTGGCGGTCTTTCCGGCCTTTTGAATCGTGTAAAACAAGCAAAGCGGTGAGGACCTACCATGAGCAAAGAAATCCGCTGTCCTGAACTAAATCCGCCTGATTTCTCGCATAACCATCACGGGGAATACTACGGTGATGGTATGCGTGGCATTCTAGGAGCGGTATATAGCGACCTGTTCATCGAAAAGGATTCACTTGGACGCTGTACAAGCGCTTACCACAGGAAAGTCAACGAGTGGCAATGGCATGATAAGATTAAACCAGACCGTTATTCCGACACATACCTGTATGATTTACATGGAGGATGCCGAGTCAAGAAAGGAATAAACGGAAATAGGCTGTTCATCATAGAGTATGATGGTAATAGCAACCGTCCTAAGTACGTATGGAACCGTCTTGGTGAAGCCTATGATGGCGACTGGTACGAGTTTTTCGGGTTCACTTACCACCCAAACGGTGACTTGAAGGCAATCGACTACTGGGGCCAAGGCGGCAACATGAGCGGGCATTATGAATACACTGTATCCCAGAAAAGAGTCAAAACTTACATCGACGGGAAAAAAGATAATGATGTAGCCAGTACAGTAGTCAAGATTAACAAGCATGTCACAAATATGACCGAACTGCCTGTCACGACGAACTGGCGCATATACATCTCACGCTATGCCTACAAGCACCTATATAGCGATGCGGCGAAAGCATTAGGTTTAAACGAAACGACAATGTGCTACCGTCCTAAAGAAAGGATGACCAAGAAGGAAAGGGAGTGGGCACTAAAACATTGTGCGGTTGCCCAGGTGTTAGCTGAGAATGATAGAATTAATCGATGCATATTATAGAACTAAATAAAAAGCCCACGGATTTAACCGTGGGTTTCTTTTTACAAGTTATCCTCTACATGAAGTCAAGAACGCTGTCAATCAGGCTCGGACGTTCGTTAAACTTCCGTTCGGAAATTTCGGCCCCATGCTTCCTCAGCCAGTTTGCGACCAGATGCCTATGGCAAAAATCCGATGGCTTCTCGTAGCAAACGAGCGTGAGACGGTCGAGAACATCCGGGCCGTATATCTCAGAAAGTTCACGCATCACCTGGTTGAAATCTAGGCTTTCGAGGTAGGTTTCAAACACGGATGTGTAGAACTCGGTGTCACCCTTGTGCTGTCCGTATTTGAAATCGTAAAGTAGTCCCTTTGAAGGCGCCAGCTTAGGGTAACACGCCCGGTCGTACCACTCGGGGTTAATCCTGGCGATAGACACGGGGTACTCTATATTAGGCACCTGTGCAAAGTACGACGTGAACACCTAATAGTCCTCGTGTTTGAACTGGCGGAAATACGTATCGACAGTATTTTTGAGGAGTGCAACCGTCTGTTCATCCATGTGGAAACGACCCTTGTTGATGTCAAGAGACTTGTCAATGTTTCCATCGTCGTGTCTCATCGTCGCTGCGAACCAGTCGCAAATCAACTCAATCATATCGACAAGGTTCATCCCGTTAACTCCGTTGGCGAAATGCTCGGGGTGATGCCTGTTTTCTGCATAGTGATGTTCAAGAGCCTTTCTCAGACCTGACAGGAACTCGTGATATTCAGGAGAACCGTAGGTGCATCCTTTGAGCTTCGGCGTGTACTCGTCAAACAGTTCCTTCTCGGGAGGAAGCAACTTGGAGTCATCATGATGGTCAGCCCTGTTCATGATGTCCTTTGCCATAGTGTACATCTGAATGCGAAGGTCATCCGCATGGTTCATGATGTCCTTTGCGACAAGGTACATGAGATTGCGAACGAAGTCACGATGCTTGTTGGTATCGGCGGTAGAATCGTATTGTTCTGGCATTACTTCTTCTCCTTGGTGTCATTGGGTGCGAAAAGAGCGGTGAAATCATCCAAATGGAGCCTGTCCCAGATTTCGGATTCCTTCATTCTTTTTTCTGCTTCCTTGCGTTTCTCTGGGGATGCCGTCTTGAAGAACTCAATCACCTTGCTCATCGTATTTGCTTCTTCGCATTCTACAGGAAGAGCACCAGTGCGGTACTTGGGGATTTCGCCGTTGAACAGATATCCAGCCTGGTTCGTGATGTTTCTAAGGATGACACCAGCGAAACGGATATATGCGTGACGGAGGAACGTCATGTCAGGATTCTGCCTTGCCGTGTGCTTCGGGGGAAGATTTTCCAGTTCTTCCTTAGTGAGCGTGCGGAGAATAGTCTTGCGGACGATGAAGGTTCCCTGCATGTTCATCGCTTCCTTGTCGAAGAACAGGTCGCCATTCCATTCAGTCGGGCTCCAGTTCATCTTGTAGCCAGCCTTCTTAATCATTTCAAGCTTGACATCGCTGTTCTTGTTGAGAAGTTCCTTGTGCGGATAAAGGGTCTGTGCAATCATGCTGATGGCGTTCTTGATGGAATCAGCCTGTCGCCAACTGAGAACGAGGGCGGCAAATTCCATGTGCGGAACATTCCATGCACGGCAATCGAAGTAAGCCTTGCGGTTGATTCTCTTTTCGAGTTCCTTGAAGTCACCGCTGTGTACAAGGGTGTTGAACTCTACGCTTGCAACAGCGGAGAGCATGCTGCAAATCTTCTGGACACGGCCACCGAAGTAGTAATCGCCGATATGCGCCATCGGTTTCAACACAAGGGTGATTTCATCGGACTGTGTATATCCGATTACTGCATTGCATTCCTCAATGAGCGCTGTCGTTACACGGCACATGACCTCACGAAGGTCTGCATCGAACGGACGCAAGCAGTTCTTGGTAACATTGTGGAAAGCACGCCCGTCAAGACGGATGCACACTGGAAGTCCCGGCAAGAGAGTTCTCTTCGCCTCGATGGACTCGTATTCTTTCATGAAGATATCAAGGTTAGAATATGACATTTTTTCCTCTTTAGTGTTTTTTCGATAGTTACTCGATGATGTTATCGAAAAGCTTAGTGACAAGGTTTGTTTCTATAATTTCTGCAAGTTTAGCCTCTACCTCGTCATTCTGGTAGGCGGCGTTAAAAGTCTTCGACATGCAACGGGGAAGATTGCATTCCTTGTTGATGGCATCCAATAAGGACACGCCCTCATCGGCCCTGCCAATAATGGAACCATCTTCGTCAAGCGTTACGTCGAACATCTCGGCGCTCAACACCATGAAGATATCCCCTTTTCCAGAAACACAGTATTCCACCGTGATTAAGGGAACTTCCTGCCTGCCGTCCGCTGCCAAATGGTATTCGTACGATACCTTAGTGCAGCAACGGTCTTCATCGTCGAATTGACCCTTCTTGATAGCGACTATGCCGTTATCGGAAAGGGCCTTGTCAAGCTGTTCGAATGTAGTTATCTTGTTGTTCATGGAATCCTCGTTACCCATCTAATCACGGTATGCCAAGAACGACGGGCGATACTTGTCGTTGGTGTATGAACCCAGTTGTTCCAACTGTTTTTCAGTCAACTTTTCAAACTCCGGCGTCATGCGGAGAAAATGCACGGCGTTTGAAAAACTGTTAACAGGGACTGCGCCGTCTGGCACAGGTTCGGTATAGTGAACCTCGCCTGTCTGGTAGTTTCGGGTGCAACCGACCGAAATTACTTGTTCGTCGTAGAGCTTGCTAAGGCGCTCTACTTCTGTTTTCCCCAGTTTCATCAGGTCTTCATATTGCATTTTGAACCTCGGTTTTAATTTCTCGTGGTAGACATAGACAAATATAAAACAATATATGGGATTTGGCAAGAGTATTTAAGAAAAACTCTTGCCAGCGGCCCGTTAGTTATTTATTTTTCAGTAAAACAACCCGAGAGGTATCACAATGAAGCGTGACGAAATCATTTCCAAGTTTATTGACGACCTTAACGACAAGACAGGCCACTACGAATACGAGGGTTTCATCGACTTTCCCGAAAGCGGGAACTCGTTCAAGCTTGTCATCAACCCTGCACCTGGACGCCGCACTGCTCCGAGGGACACCGTGATAGAGGCCGTACTCCAAGTAGTGAAGTCGCATTTCCCGTCCGAGTGCGTAACGTCGAGGGAAAGCGCCGGGGACTACCCGCACGGCTCCTATGTCATTACCGTTTCCGACTGGACTCGTTACCATGAATAATGAGGTGAGACATACATGCCAGCTAGCACAAGGAAGGAAGACAACAGATTAGTAGAAGTGGTAAACAAGTATCTCGACCACATCGCTTACCCGCAGACAACCCACATGAAGGATATAAGCCGTGTGGTGGACGCCGACCAGCAACAGGCGGGTAGCGACATAATAGTCCATATCGACGGCATGAACCTGACTTGCGACGAAAAGGCCGCAGTCAAGTACATAGGCAAGCCGCTATCGACATTTGCGCTGGAAATCGGCTTCATGGACAACCATATTAACCAGCAGCACCACCTGGGATGGCTTATCGACCCGAAGCACACTAACGACCTTTTCTCGTTCGTGTGGATACCGCAGGCCACCCGTCCAGACATCCAGTCCCCCTATGACATCATCCAGTGCGACATAGCTATCGTTCGTAAACTGGACATCATGAACTATCTCGCATCGTTGGGGTGGACACCACAGAAGCTGGCGACAAAGGAAAGGTGCATACGGACTGGTACGGGAAAGACGGAACTGGGTAACTTTGAACAACATGGTCTCAAGTTCTCAATCAGCCGTTTCCTGCACGAGGTTCCAGTAAACCTACTCCTGCAAAAGGAAACCTACATGAACCTTGCAGTAGGCAGGTACTCTATAATAAACGGAATAATGTCGTATATTTTTGAACGGGACATCGACTCCGTGATAGAAATACCGGGACTAAGGTTATAAACTAGATTTGAATAAACCAATGAGTTTAATATGGCAGAATGGGTAAATGTTGTAAAAAGTGCAAAAACGGGTAAATTCCCTAAGATTGTCGTCAATGGCGAGAGCATGGGTAAAATTATTGTAGCAACCCCTGATACCGAAGGAAGGCTAGGTAAAGCCATCGCAGACAACCTCGTGCGTTTGGCTACTAATATAAAAAGCATATTCGGTAAACCTAAGCTTACGTTGAACGACCCGACCGTTCCAGATGATGCCGGAGGAATGCTCGGCATCGGCACAGGTGACTTTGACCAAGGAAAACCACATATCCAGATTCCACCATCAAGGTCAGGAAAAATTTCATATAAAAGTGATATGAGTGTCATCAAGATTACCATGGGGTTGAACGAAGCAGCCACATTCCTTCATGAAGTCAATCACGCAATTCACAGGTTCGTAAACAATGGTAAGTATTTGCACCCTAAATCCAGCGAACTTGTAGGTGCGGTCAGCCAGGATGTACGAAAGGGAATCATGAGCCGCAATTTGCAGACCAATTTCAACTACGGTAAAGGTATGGTTGAAAAGAAGGCGAATGAGATGGAAACTTACTGGCTCAGCTGTTGCGATGCGGTTAAGTACAATATGGATGCCGCAGCCGTAAGGGCAATAAAGGCAGAAAACAACAAGAACTTAGTCGCAGCCCATTATGAATACCTCGGAAACGAGCATCAGGCGGATGTGCTGCGTGAACATATGGATGATGACAATCTCTGGGCCAACATGTATGACATCAATGAGTTGGACCCAACACGCCTAAAGCCTCCCAAGGATGACGTGTTTAACAATCTGGACGCCAAGCCAACGGACGAACCCCAGGAGCAATTATAAACTATACTAGAAAGAAGGACAGGTTTAATCATGGAAAATCAAGACCTCAATGAACAGTTTGCATCGTTCATCAAGACTACAAAAGACAGTCTTAATGACATTTCACGTAAGCGTAGCATCCCGCTCGACCAACTGGGTGCAAAACATATTTCTACCCCGGATGTCGATTACGGTCTTTTCCGAGTATGGCAACAGGCACTTTCCGAACTTAAACAGCTCAAAGACCCAATGCCGAACAGCCTTTGGACCATTGCTTACAAGTATTACAGGCCATATTTCGACTTTACAAAAGATGAACGCTCGAATACAAAGAGAATATGGCAACAGGCACTGTCCGACCTCAGCAAGCTAATCGAACCGACAGGCGGATGGGAATCTATAGACCCGCTAGTTGATATAGCAATACGGGTGTTCAGTGATGACCTGGCAATGTGCGATACCGAAGACGAAATGCGTACTGAAGTATTAGATATGTGCAATGAGGACGCCGCAACACTGGCCGACATGCTCAGGGATGAAATTTGCAAAACAAGATATAAGCTTGGCGGTAAGGTGTACAAGCTTTTCCCAAAGGCACAAGCTGACAACGATAGCATCGAAACTCTTTGCAGCACTCTTGAATCAAGACTTACGGGAAACACTTCTCTAGAGAAGACCATCATATCAAACATTTGCAACCTTCCGACGAACCAAACCGACGCAACAAATATTCTAAAAGAGAAACTAAAATTAAAGATTTGCAACACAAAGTATAAAGACAAGAACGGCGATGAGCAACCAATATTTACCGAAGATGAGATACGGGATGTATCTATCGACGATATCAGCAATATTCTCGGTCAAGCATCTGAAAAAACCGACAATACTATTAAAGATGACATGAACGATAATAATGCCGTACGCAATGCACTTAATAACCATACCTATAATGACTTGTTCAAGGCATTGACTGTATTCCTTAGGACAAAACTCAAAGAAAAGTTCAAAAGCAAGAAAACAGACGCAGTCTTTTCTGTAACCTATAACGAAAAGGAAGAGAAGGTTTCGTGCATACACACCGCATCCATGAAGGAAGTTCTTACCATCACCCCAAGCATAGGTTACGATGGCATCGAGGGACCTCTCGACAGTTTGCGTTGTGATGTCAATGTTGCACCATTGCCAATTTCATCAGACAACCCGTTATATGATGACCGTTCTGAAATAGAAGCACTTGTAGATTACACCTATCTTCTGCATGGCCGTGGGATAAACCCAGGAGATTACGGTGAATACACTATACCCGAAGTGAAAGGTTCGGAACTTCCCCAAGTCGCATACAATGCGGTATCCGATTGGCAGAACTCGGCATCAGCATTCATGATTGAATCAAACGCATTAGCAGACGCTCGTCGAACGGTGGGAGAAGGCAACTTCGATGACCTTGATGCCGAATACTCACGTAACAAAATATACAATCTGCTTGCCAATCCAGATGACCCAACAAACGACAACACGGAGCACTACAAGAACAGAATGGCCGAATTGAATGCCCGTGCAAGCACGGTTGCTCCGAAAATGAAGGGAAGTGTGTACACAAAGGAAGATGTGAGCAATGCGTTCAACAATCTCCACCTCGCACTGAACGGAAGAACGGCAGACGGACATGTATTGACCGACGAGGAACGTGAAAGAAGGGACGACATCTTGAATGGAATTGAAGATTTCCCGGACGATTTCGAATAAATATACAAATCAATTTAATTTAAGCCCCAAATTTGGGGCTTTTTTCATATTTATCAAAAAAATGCCTTGACAACAATGATTTAATTATTTATATTATACACATAAAGATAAGGAATCAATCATGAGCAAAAACTTTGAAGAATTGCCCCAGAAGGACTACATGGGAACCATATCGTGGAGCCGCCCGTATTTCGGGGCCCCGCAGCCAATGTTCGGTTCGGCCATCAAGACAAGCCACTCGGTCTGCATCCGAATCGACAGGGCACATGTGATTCGTCACGGCGATGCTGCAGACACCAGCATCTTGCCAGACAACCGTCCGTACATCGAGGTCGAAATGACACCGTTGCAGTGGGCAGAGTTCCTCACTTGCGGAGGCCAGTCGGAAGGCGTGCCCTGCACCATCACCAGGGTGGGCGGCAAGAGCATGTCCAGACCCGAAGAGGAAAGCGTAGCCGACAGCTATCTCGAAGCGACGAACGAACACTTCGACGAGTTCTCCGACGGCATAAAGCGCTTCGAGAAGCAGCTGTCCGACGCAATCGACAGCGGGAAGCCCATGTCCAAGACACAGATGAAGGAACTCCTCCAAAACATGAAGTGGTTCCGTCAAAACAGCGTAGCGAACCTGGAATTCCTCCGTACCCGCTTCATGGAGGAAATGGGCAAAATCGTGGTAAAGGCCAAGACCGAGGTCAACGCCTACGCAGAATCCCGTCTCCGTGACCTCGGAATCAAGTGCCTCATGGGGAATGCCGACCAAAACGGAAACGAACCTGAAATCGCACAACTTACAGGATTAGAAAAATGACATCCATAAAGAAATACTTTGACCAAAACAATGATGATAGAAACGTCTCCTGCATGATGAAACTTGTCAGTGCGGTTTCATCTGCTGGCGGAAAGACGTATATCGTCGGCGGTTTTGTCCGTGACGCAATCATCGGGAAGGAAAACAAGGACATCGACTTCGAGATTCACGGCCTCGATGCCGCAACAATCGAGAAAATCCTTTTAGTGGTAAGCGGTAGCCCCGCATTGAAGAAGGGCTCCTCTTTCGGCGTGTACGGTATCAAGGGTTACGACTTCGATATCGCAATGCCCCGCAAGGAACACTGCATCGGTAGCAAGCACACCGACTTTGCCGTATCAGTCGACCCGTTCATGGGTGTAGACGAGGCAAGCCGTCGAAGGGACTTCACCATCAACTCCCTCATGTACGATGTGGAAGCTGACGAAATCGTGGATTGCCACCACGGTTGTGACGACCTTGCAAACAAGGTTATCCGTCATGTTTGCGACGAGACTTATGTCGAGGATGCACTCCGTGTTTTCCGTGCCGCACAGTTCGCAGCAAGATTCGATTTTGACATCGCACCCGAGACAATCGCCCTCTCCCGCTCAATCTCCGAGAAGCTTATGGACCTGTCTGGTGAACGAGTTGAATCCGAAATGCACAAGGCCCTGATGAAATCAGACAAGCCGTCGGTGTTTTTCAGGAAGCTTCTTGAAATGGACGCCCTCCATTTCTGGTTCCCGGAACTTGCGGCACTCATCGAGACCCCGCAATGGCCAGCTCACCATCCAGAAGGCAACGCATTTGAACACACCATGCTCGTAATTGATGAAGCAGCAAAGTTGAGAGACCGTGCTGAAAATCCTTACGCATTCATGTTGGCAGCTCTTTGTCATGACTACGGGAAGGCAACTACGACGTTCTTCAACGAAGCGAAGCAGAAACTCGTAGCATACGGTCACGACCAGGCGGCGAAACCCCTTGTCGATGCGTTCATGGACCGTCTCAGACTTTCCAACGAGATTCGTTCGTATGTTCAGAACCTCGTACTTCTGCATATGCGTCCGAACATGTATGTCGGGAACGATGCGACGGACTACGCATTCAACCACATGTTCGACCAGACGAAACATGCGGAAGACCTGTTGTTGCTTGCCAAGGCAGACCACTTCGGTCGAGGTGTTAAGCTAGACTACTCCAAGTACGATGAAGTCCTTGCCGACAGGTTGAACAAGTACCGTGAACTCATGAAGCGTCCAGAGGCAACAGCATCCGATTTCATGAAGCTTGGTGTAAAGCCGTCTCCACTTCTTGGTGAAATGCTGGATATGTCCCACAAGTTGCACTTAAAGAACACTCCATGCGAGACTGCAATCAGACTTACACGGAATCAGTTTGCCAAGCAGATTCGAATACAGAATCGTGAAGCGTAAGTGGAATAATATTGACTCCATACAAAAATCCCGTCCTCATTGAGGGCGGGATTTATTTTCATATGAATTTATCGATTACTAATGTCCATACAAGTCTCTCATTGCGTAGGCTTCAATTTCTTTTTGCCACATAGTGAATGGAACCCAATATCTTATACTTTTTTTGAATATAACTGGGGTATCGCTTTCTCCCCGTTGAGAGCAGCATATACAGCACAGTTTTTTCAAGTTAATTGGAGCGAATCTACGCTTTATCGAATCCAAATCCGAAGGTATTCTACCGTCTCCATAGAACTCAAAGTCGCTGTAAATGATAATTAAGTCGTAGTCATTTTCATATGTCAACTTATATTTGCTCTTCATATCCGGGGAATACTTTTTAGTTCTCTGAGATGGAGGAAGCATAACCCCGTTACTGTCAGTTTCATTTGGGTAAACATACGGGCTCAAGCGGTCAACGACGCTATATACGTTAGTTCCGCCACCACCAACAGATGTATGCAATACAAGTTGCTGACTAGGAACTCCTTGAACCTGAATACTGCCCGGATTCTTCTTCATGTTATCTGCCGTCTTAGCATTGAAAAACGACGGTATATCGCATGCTTCATCCCAGAATGAGTACATCATCGCTTTACCCGGAAGGTGGTTGGCAATGTTTGAAAGAAGGCCTGTTGCACCAACAATAATGCTTTTCTTATTCCACATAGAGTATGATGCGTCAATAGCGACAAGGACTCTTGGAATTGTTTTGTTATACGTGTTAAATCTTGTCGGTAAAAGGTCGCTATGAGATACATCACGAAGGTTTCTAGCATCACCAGCCTGGTCAGTTTCCCTACTTGCGCTGTTAGCAAGATGCACAAGTGTACCTGCAATTTTATACGTCGTGCCCTTATCGAACTGGATTGCTCCTTGATTAAGGTCATCACTGAGCTTATTAAGGATTTCCATCTGTTCTTTTTCAGCCTCGCTACCATCTTTCCGTTTGAGCTCGATGTTTGAATTTATCAGGTTCTGGACTTTCTGCAGGTTGTACATAAATGAAGACTCTTCCTTGGAATTAGCCATATTAGCAGTTTCCTTCACCTGGGAGAATGTCTTGGTATCGTTAGCGAACTGTGCGATGTTTTTATTGAATCCAGAAAGATTGATGACTTGTCCTGCAAGTCTACCAATCTCTGGGGAGCCAAGCTCACCTGAATTGGAACTCTGGCTGTCCTCGGGGATGTTATCAACGTCAACTTTATTGCCTGAACGGCCCGGTTCAACGAAGTTATTATCGTCTTCGCCGTCTTCATCAGAACCATCGAAACCCTGCTCACCTGTTGAATCTTGGTTACTGCCTTTACCATAGCCAACCTCAACTGTTGTGCCTTGCTTGCCGCCAGATGTTCCAGGACCAGGGTCAACTGTTGGACCTTGCTTACCACCCGATTTGCCAAAACCGCCGGAACCACCAAAACCCTCGGAACCACCAAAACCCTCAGAACCACCATAACCCTCAGAGCCGTCAGAACCGTCGGAACCATCGGAACCCTCCGAACCGTCAGAACCGTCGGAACCGTCAGAACCGTCAGAACCGTCGGAACCACCAAAATCGTCAGAATCGTCGGAACCATCAGAACCGTCAGAACCACCAAAATCGTCAGAATCGTCGGAACCATCAGAACCATCAGAACCATCAGAACCGTCGGATGAATCAGAACCCTGTTGCCCGTTGGAACCCTGTTTAGCATTTTCACTTGCCTTCTGTGCAGATTGCTGTGCAGATGATACAGCATCCTGCATGTCCTGTGCATCGTCATCGTCGGACGGGTCCACTCCAGCATTTTCCATTGCTTGCTTCATCTTCTGTGCAGCCTGCTGCATTTTACTTGAAGCCTCTTGCATCTTATTTGCAGCATTCTGCATTTCTTGCTGCTTTCCTTCATTGGCAGCCCGTTCATACTCTTCAGACGCACTCTTCATTTCCTTGGCCGCACTTTGCATTTCAGATGCAGCCTCCTGAGCCTCAGCAGAGTTTCCACATACCCTTGAACACTTTCTAGCAGCAGAATTTGCATTCTTACTGTCGGTTTTACCCTGGTTTGCAATATCTTGTGGGTTATCCTGTTGTCCACCCGACTGGCCTTGACCTTGCTGGTTTTGACCTTGCTGGCCCTGAGACTGTCCTTGCTGACCTTGGCCCTGCTGTTGCTGACCTTGACCCTGCCCTTGCTGACCTTGGGATTGCTTATACTTTTGAAGAGCCGCACCTAACTGGCTTTTCGTTTTAGAACTGCTCTGACCTGGCTGGTTTTGACCTTGTTGGTCCTGAGACTGCCCTTGCTGACCTTGGCCCTGCTGTTGCTGACCTTGGCCCTGTCCTTGCTGACCTTGTTGCGGCTTATTATCTTGCGCAGTCATTCCTCCAAATGCCGGAGGAAGCTGTTCGGAGATATTCTGCTGGTACAGCATGATATATCTTCGGATTGTTTCCAAGTTCATGTCATCGTCAGTAAGCTCTTTATCGAGGCTTTCGCACACTTCCTCGACTTTCTGCATAGTCGCCGGGTTGGAATACAACGCCTGCAATGCAGCAACCCTCTCCTTGAAGACCGAACTACCAGTCATTAGCGTGTTGAAAATGCCTGAATTGGCCATCATGATTTGCACGGCCTTCGTATGGGCTTCGCCATCGCCGTTACGATAATCATAGTATCCGCACTTTACGCCAAGCCCCATCGTTGCGATGATAGCAAAGAACGTAACAGTATCGTCGTCCATAGCCAACTGGTGAATAAATTCAGGATTGTAGATGATACAACCGTTGTCAATATCATCGCCGTAATTTGATGCGAGAACTATTGTGTTAGTCTCGCCTTCACGAACTGGTACCCAGTCGAAACTATTTATAATCGGCATAAATACAGCGACGGGTGATTTTGAGTCTGACGCAGCAGTTTTCATGTGGGCGAGTTCGGCCTCGATTTCTGCCATTTCTTGCTTGGTATACATTCTCATATATAGACCTCGTTAATTCTTCTACAGTTTATACCAAAGTGCGGCATACGGCAGCGACATTGGTGATGTATTTCTTGATGATATCGACGACGGCGTCCTCGCATTCGGGAACCTGAATTTCAGGAACGAAAGATTCGTACGAGTCCTCGCCGAGAATGAACGATTCTTCGAGCCCATTCAAAATCAATTCTTTTTGATAGATTTCAGATGCGACGGCCCGTTTCACGAACACAAGTTTTCCGCTTCGATTCAGCATCGGGAGGAACAGCGTCAGGTTCTTGACGAATGTACCCTCCTTGTCCGATGTGAACGTGTCCATGTAGAGTATTTCGTTTCCGCCACGGTCATAATACTTGGCTGGAACATGTTTCTCCGTAAGGCACATGGCATACCCGGATTCACCGTCGAAGAATACCTTCTCACTCCACTTTCCGTTCTTAATCGGCATGGAAGTGCCCATGTCAGCAGCGGCTTTCACCGGGTCATTCTCAAGCCCGCAATCCTTGCAAAGCTTCAAAATTTTATTAACTAGCATAGCGTTACCTATCTTTTATCTTGACTGAATAATCTGCGTCAACTGCATATTTTTCGATTTTGCGGAATACCCCTTTCAGTTCGAGAAGGAGTTCGACATCGTTAGCCTGCATCATGCGGAACAGCTTGATTGTCTCTTCCCTGAGGAAGTCGAGCTTTTCGACAAGCTCCTTCTTGTAAACCGAAAAATCAAGCGTCTTGAGAACGGAGAGCAGTTCGTCGATGTCATCGAACACGGCGCACTCCCCATTTTCGAACGAAACCACGAGGTCAATCCTGTTGATTTGCGGGGTGTATGCAACAGTGTATGCAAGCTCGATTACGAAGGTGGCGCCTTCGGCGAGTGTTACATCCCCGATGGTCCCAGCCTTGTTCAGGACATACTTTTCACCAAGGGGTATAATCTTGTCGCACTTTTCCTTGTACTCGTTGTAGAGCCTGTTGTAGGTCTCCGTGGTGATTATCCCTTCCTCGTTACGAAACTTGGATATATCCATTATCCCCTCAGCAATGTGTCGATGATATTTTCTGCTGCTGACAGCGGGAGGTCGATTGCATCGACCTCTGGGGTGGACACCGCAGTTTTATCCTTGGTGCCAGGGAAGGCGAAGTCGACACTTGCGACAGGGGGATGGTTGGAAGCCGTGTAGACTGTCTGGTTCTTTGCGGCTCTGAGGGCGGCCTTCACTGCACGGTGGCTATCGAGCAGTTTGTTATACTCGGCGGAAAGCTCATTGTAACTTTTACGGGCGGTTGCAGCATCCTGTTCAGCATGTTCTGCACGACGACGAAAATCAAGGAGGGTTTCCTGCAAGCTTCTGAGCGCCTTGCGGGTTTCACCCAAGTCCCTCTCCTTCTGGTTGAGTTCGTTGTACAGCTCGTTGATTTTATTCGCCATTTCCTGATTGGATGTGGCGGCATTGGGGGTTTCCGGGTTTACACGCCTTTGTGCCAAATCAGCGTTCATGCGGCGGTATTGGCGGTAATCCATAGGGGTCACCTTGGTTACACCTGGAAGTTGACTAAGAAATTCAAGAATCGGGTCCTGCATAAAATACCTCTGGGTTGTTACGCCGTAGCGTAGTTAAAATACATTATTTACCTCGGGTTCGAGCAACTTCACATTCAAAATAGAAAGAAAACTGTCGATTGTATTCCTTTCGTCTTGAACGGCGAATAGCAACCCATCCTTTGGACGGGCATCGAAAGAAAATTCGCCTTCCTTGTAATGCAAACGGCCAATCTGTTCGACATGTCCAGTGCTCAATATTCCGCTGGCCTTATCAAACTTTACCCTTATCCGTACTATTACGAATCGGTGTATGAATACATACACGACCTCATTGGGGGCACAGTCTTCTGTCTTTTTATGAAGAAGTTTAAGACCTATGGTTAGAGCCTCTTGAAGAAACCAGGGTTCTTCCTTTACGATTGGTGAATATTGTTTTTCTGTTTCGTTTTTACTCATATAACTAATGGCTAAAATTAAAAGTCCGCAAGTATCCTGTCAGCCTTCATTTGCCTAAGTTTACGCTGCATAGTAAGCATGTCAACAACGAATACTTTAAAACCCGCCTTTACGTCGTTGATTGACACTGAGTTGACCGTTACCTTGTTGTCTACACGGTTCAACATGGGGTTATTTGCATATTTTTCATAAAATTCAACTACAATTTTTGCCTGAGGGGTATCATCAAGCTTGTCAAAATTGATATTGCTGAGGAAGGAACTACTGTCGGTGAACGACAGCTTGTTGATTTCCTCTGGAGAGTAGAACGGGTATAGGCGAAGCGTCGTGTCAGTAAGCATGGCGACACAAGTCTGCGACATCTTAGCAAGGAAAGCTGCGTCATCGTATTTACATGCGGACGGGATATAGAAAGCGCTGGATTTGGAGTCTTTCCAAGTCTTTACAACGTTTTTCGATAATCCGCATCCTAGCAGCATCCTGTCTATTTCGTCGAAAGTCATGCGAGTATAGTCCTCTTGATTACATCTGACACATCTATGATTCCATACGGCTTGGCTTCCCCCTCGGCAGGAATGTGGCATATCCACATTGCCCCGACTTTCAGGGGTGTATTCAGTTCAAGTATCGCCTTGTACATGCTAAGCTGTATGCAGTAGTGATGATAGTTTATGTCATAGAAGTTTTCGAACGGAGAATACATCGGGGTTGTATACGGCTTCGGTTCAAAATCAAGGTGTGAATTCGTTTTCCAGTCACCTATTACAAGCTTTCCCGTCTGCTTGTCATATAAGAGGATATCCATGGTTCCACAAATGAGGTGCTTCTTGTCGTAAACAGGAAGCTCAGTCCTGATGGGAACATACCTTTCAGCCAGTTTTGAAAATAAAGTTTTACATTTTGGTATACGCCTTTCAAAATCAGCCTGGATATCGTCGTACTTGTAACGTTTTTTAAACTTATGGAAATAGGACTTTCTCGCCCACAGGTTTTCCATTACGCTGTGAACCTCGTGCCCGATATCCTTCCCGTAGTTGTTCTTGTCGTGCCACATGTCCAGCACTTCTTTCGTAGTCACGACCCGCTTGAGTTCCCTAGTCATTTTCGCTGCCGTGTGGGGAGCGACTTCTTTTTCATTGAACTCGTCATGATGCTCCTCGATGACCGTAGATACAGACTTGTACACGTTACCCTCGGAATCGGTATAACGGTGGCCTTCCTCCTCGAAATATATGTCTCGGAAGGCGCTCCACAGGATTTCGCTCAACTCATATAGGTTAGGAACTTTTTCTTCCATATCTTTTTCCTTTTCATGTAAAAATAGAAAAAACACCAGATATTGTCAACAGGGCTTCAGAAAAGGTTATAAACTATTTGCAGTTAAGCATTGAGTTAAAATATGAACAATAAGCAGCTATTTGAGCAATCGGCGAGAAAGATTCTCTCGAAGAACCAGCTTGAAAGCGTCATGCAGCTCCATAACGCACTGTTTGGGGCACAGGATGCCGAACAAGTTGCCGATACCGTGGCAACTGCCGTAAAGGACGCCGTAGATGACGTAGTAGATACGGCAGCCGACGAGCAGGTCATAACGGATGTTGCCGAAGCTTCGCCTAGCATCATGAGCCTTGAAGACCAGCAGAATTTGACGGCGTTGGTCGATAGCATGAGCGATAATGAAAAGGTGAACTTCCTTGAAAGCCTTGACGACCAGCAGATACAGATTCTTATGGAAGGCCCGATGACTTGGGTAAAGAACCTGTTTTCGACCGCTGGCAGAAAAGCCAACCGATTGGAGAAGTTTGGCAAGCTCGCAACCAAGGATGCTAAACTGTCCGAGCGTCTTGACAGGATAATGGGCCTCGACCCATACAATCTCAGCGGCAGAAACGCAAAGAAGGCTGAAAAGCTATTTGACAGCAGACAAAAGGTTCGTCAAAAGATGAACGACCTGAGGTTCAAGGCATCCGGCAAAGCAGGAACCGAGTACAACGAAATGATGGACATCGGATTCAACAAAGGTTCGAGGAACTTCAATGTCAATGAACTGGCAAACTCAAAGGAACAGATAGAGTTCGCCCGAAACCAAGAGATAGAACAACTAGAGAACTCGTTCAAAGAAAATCTCAGAAAGCTCGAAGAGCAGCAGAAGATAGCACCAATCCTGCCTGTAAACCACAAAAAACGACTAAACAAGCTCGTTAATGACCATTATAAGGCCCGTGATGAGGTAATCCAGAGGTACCAACCGCAATTAAATGAAATCGACCAACGAATCAACATGGTCAATAGAGAAGCCAGGTTGTCGCAGCCAAGCTCCCGGTACTTCGGTAACGCACAAGCCAATCGTAACCCGTTCAGCGAGAGAAACAGGAGATTCAACGGCAACCCTAATGCAGGAATGTATGTTGACCAGTACGGAATCCCGTTCTATGCAAGATTCGGTAAACCCGGTTTGCTCAACTCACTCATCAACAGGATTCCTGTAATCGGAACGGTGAACCAAGTAAGGATTGGGGCATGGAAAGCATTCAAGGGAGCGCTCAAACTTGGTGCCCTTGCCGGACTGACTTATGGCGGCTACAAGCTGTACGATATCATCACTAACCCGGAAGATATCAACCTCGAATGGATTGACATTGACGGAAGCAAGATGGATACAGCCAAGACGGTAGCCAAGGCAATCGCCGTGATTGGTGGAGGCATCGCTGGTAAATACGGAGCGCAGTTGCTCGGATTTGACAGTACGACAGGAAAAACTGTCGGTGCGCTCGTCGGTTCCTTGCTCACCGCATACTTCATGTTCCTGAACGACGGTGACGAAAGCAAGGCGAAAGAGATGCTTAAAGAATATTCATCTGCAAACGAGACTGACCAGGAAGCAATTAACGAGGCTTTGAAAATAGACGGTCTTAGCGAAGCCCTGCACGAAATGTTCGATGCAGGCGATGCACAATAACGGTTTAAGGAGAATGCTATGAATAATAGGGAAAAATACGATGTAGCCTTGATGGAAGGCACACTTAGTCCAAAAAGGATTGCAAAGAAGCGCTTTCGTGCCTTCGTCGAGGCAGTAAGCGAAATCGCTCCCCGTGAACTTGTCGAGGCAGTAGCTAACGCACACAGAGCCTTGTTCGAGTACCGTGAGGGTGTAACCAGGGAGGGGGTTCGTTTCAGGACTGGACTTGGCGCAACCGACCCTCGTAAAACGAACAGATGGAGTGAAAAGACACGCTTCAACGGAAACGACGCTGTCGCCCGAAATGCAAGCCTGCAACCTCCCACAGGGGCAAACGTAATCGCTTGGCAGAAGTTTAACCCCAGAGGAAACGCAGCCGACAAGCATTACGAACAAATCGAAATGAACCGCTCACGACAAAAGATTGACCCGAGAGGATATGAAGCTCGTGTCAACATGCATGCCAACGATGCTTGGGACAATGTTCCTCCACCTCCTCCGCAGGTAGAACCTCCTACTCCCGTAAGGCAACCAGAACCGAAGGTTGAACCGCCGAAGGTTGAACCGCCGAAGGTCGAATGCCCGCCAGTATGCCCGGAACCAAAGAAGGTTACCGAAGCGCCTGTCAAGACACAGGAACTACAAAAACCAGAGAAGAAGGCCCCGGCCCCGCAGTACAAATGGAAGGACAGTGATTTCCAAGAAATCAGAGGCGAGCAATGCAACCCTAAATACCCATACGTTGTTAACCTCGTGTCATACAGCAGCAATAACAAAAAGACCGCCGCATACCAGGCAAAGCACGAATTTGACGAAGGCGTGAAAGGCGTGTATATTTATCAGTACGATGGTCAAGCGCATAACTCTAGCCGCAAGGATGTATGGCGTGTCCGTATCGGATTCTTCAAGTCTAGGGCAGCCGCTAGGACATATGTCATCAAGCATGTGAAGGACCGTGACCAGTTCAAGTGGTGGATTGCAAGATGCGACGCAGAGAACGCAAGTGGAGACAAGATGAAACCTAATACGTTCCAGCTTGCCGAAAACATCAAGGACAGCGACTGCATTGACGAAAGCTCTTCCCAGAAACCTACGGAGCAGAAAACGGTAAATACGCCGCAGAAACCGACGGAAGATAACAAGGCTCAACAGGGCAATGCAAAGGAAACTGAACACAAGAACATCTTGGACTATGCCAAGGAAGAATAAGGAGATGAGTATGGCAACGAAATCTTATTTGTTGTACAAGAAAACTGGAAAGCGTGTAGACGATGTGCTTCGCACTAAGAAAGAACTTCTTGCGAAGCTCAACGAAATCATGCAGAATGCTGGCTTGGACGAAGACGCTATCAACGCAACTTACGACTATCAGGAAGTCTCGGACGACGGTGCGTCCACGGAGACACAGACGGTTGGACAACCCGAGAAGCCGAACGATGAGTTCGTCTCAAAGGAAGCTCACGATAGCGACTACACCGTCTCGAACGACGACAGGGAAGAAGCAACCATCAATGACGATGCTAAGGGATGGAATGCAATACTCGGTCAGTTGGACAGTCTTCCGCCAGAAATAGCAAGCAAGGTTAAGGATTATAAAAAATACCTAGAAATTAAAAACCCTGATAAGGGTATAGTGTCTCTACAGAAAAACGCTATACATGTACTTTACCTGTACAACAACTTCATCAACTTCGATAAATACTGTACAGAGAATTTCCCTCCTGCCCTTAGTGGATTCCTCAAACAAGGAAATGCTTGGTTTAGCTTTACGCAGACAGAACACGCATTTGACACCATCAAAACAGACATGACGGATATCGTACCGCAAATGTTGGATGAGCTAAAAAAATATTTCGAAAGCGACGGCAAATCGAGTGTACGAGAGGAATTCTATGACGAAGTAAAGGATTTCGATGAAGAAATCCAAAACCTGTTGTACGGCATACAGGCGTTGGATGAAAACAGTGCTGCAGCGCAGAGTACGTTCAGTTCACAGTCTACCAATGCCGATGGAGCCCCTAAGACAAAACTGGCCAAAACTGTGGCGTCAGAAAATGAAGAATTCAATCAGTTCTGCCAAGGAAATCCTTCTGGTAAGGCGCTGTCCGATTACATCATGAACATCGCTGTCAAGAAGTACCATCTTGGCAGAATCAAGTTGAATGCATCTGACCCAAATAGTACGATGAGCTGGATGAATCCAGAAGAAAACGAATCTAAGAACACCAGATTAAGCGACGACATTAACGACTATCTTAACCTGAAGCAAACTAAGATTCTTGACGAGAAGGACCAGGCGGAAGTTAACAATATACAGAAAAAGTTCAGCAGCGGCAAAATGACACAGAAAGAAGCACAGACGCAAATCAACGGGCTTGTCTCCGCCGCTCGCCGTCAGGTAAAGAAATCCCTTAAAATCTTCTTCGACTTCATGGGAATCACCAAGCAAGAAGTGATGAACCAGTTCGTGTCAGGCATTAAACGACTCGACGAGACTGAGTACAAGCAGAATTGGAGCACTCTGTTAGAGAACTACAAGAAAACTATGGAAAAGAACATCGACCTGTACAAGAAAGGCCATTCAAACGACATGAGCGCAGAAGATGTAGATAGTTGTGTATCTGAGCTAGAAAAACTTCTCGACAATGCAGACAACATGCTCGCTGCTGTCAAGCAGGGTGATGATAAAAAGCTCTTGGCCGATGTGCAGACGATATGCACCGTCATCGAAAATGTCAAGAAAAAAACCGCCGAGGCAAAGAAAGCCTTCGGGGGTGCATAGACAAATTTTACTCAATGCAAAAAAGAAGCGGTCCGAATTTCGGGCCGCTTTTTGATTAGAACAGGTCGCACATCATTTCAGTCTGGTCTTCCTCGATGTTCTCACCCCATCCTACCGCCTTGAACAAACGCCCAAGGATGTTGGACACGGTGACCTTCCAGTGGCCTTCCCAGTCCGGCTGGAACAGTTGGAGCAAGCGAGGCGGGACTACATCGCCAGTGTAACCGATAGCCGTGATACCGAACGGGTTGTCGCACACCTTGATGTACTTCATCTTGTCGCCAGCATGGATAGGTTCGTACGGCTTCTTCATGAGTTCACGGTCATTGAGGATAAGGTAGTTCCAAACGGAGGCCGCCTTTCTACGCCAGTCGATTTTCTTCAGTTCTTCCTTAGGGAAGTTAATCATCTCTGTGTATTCAGGAGGTTCTTCCTTGACACCTGACGGACAGGAAATATCAAGGTACGACTGGTCCATAATCTTCTGGGTGTACTCGTCCTTGATTTCCACGACACGCTTACGGAGGGTTTCCCTGTCCATGGTATCCATCATGAGCTCCACGGTGTCCATCATACGTTCACGAGAGAACATGGTAGTCGATGAACGCACGATTTCGAGACCAGTGATTGCGTAGTGCGGATGAATCGGGAGGTCTTCCTTCTTCATGTCAAGGTACACGATGTCTTCGTTGGATTCGGCCACGCAGATGTATTTCTTCTTGGCGGTCACGATGGTCTTGTAGATGCACTTTTCACGTTTCAGGAACAGTTCGTTCGTACGGAAGCCCCAAGACGATGCGTAACCAAGCATGTACTCATCCAGCTTCTCTTCAAGAATGGAAGCATCCAACATACGGCAGAAGTCGGTCAGGCGGTAACGGTTGAGAATGACCCGGTAACGCTTGTTCGAAATCATGCCGTCCTTGTACATAATCTGCAACTTGGTGAACTTGAACTTGCTGCCCTTGACTTCCTGAGGTTCCATGTTCTTCGGGTTATGGTAGACATCCGGGCAATATGTATGGGCCATAAGGGCGAAGTTCTTCTTGTAGGCCATCTCGTCCAGTGCATTGAAGTCGTTCTTCTGAATAATCTGGTGTCCGTCATACACGACAACCTGAACTTTCTTGCCCTGGTTCTTGCTGAACTCCTCGTAGATGTCATCGAACTTGGCGTAGAAGGAGTCGGTATCACCGTGGGACATTCTTCGTTGCAGGATGTCACTCGTGATGTCGTAACCCCATTCAGTCGCCTTTTCAACATCGTCGAAGTCCACGTTCGCTTCGTTCCAGAAGATTTCACCGCAGTAGTCAGGGTTGATTTTCGGGGAGTAGCCGAACGTGTTGATAAACCTCTGGTCCTTGGACAAGTCGTTGTTGATGTACTCGGCAAGGTTCTTGCAGGTATACTTGATGAGCTTTTGGCCGTAAGCCGTAATTGATGCAGCATTGTCGATATCGTAGAAAGCGAAGAACGGAGTACCGAGCAAGCCGTACAGGGAGTTACCGAGCACCTTGTACACCTTCTGCATCATGTCGTATATTTCCATCAGTTCTTCGTTACCGTCCTTTTCGGCCTGCTTCTTCTTAATCTTCAGTTCGGCACGACCGTTGAACAGCTTTCTAGTAACCTGAGGAACGATACCTTCCACATCCTTGCGGTAGAACACCTGGTATTGGCCGTTATGAGTCCACGGCGACCTGATGAGGACCTTCTTTTCCTCCTCGGTAAGCACATAGTCAATCGGCTTGATAACCTTGGTTTCAGGGCTGATGTTGAATGTCATCATGATTGACGGATAAAGGCTTCGGTAGTCGTACGAAACCTCTATCTTGTAGAACCCAGGGACGGAATACACGAATGCGCCGGGGTATTCCTCCTTTGCAGTAGGCCTGTAAACAGGGAACACCATGTGCTGCTTGTGAAGGTGGTTCAGAACGAAGCCCACCATCATCTTCTTGGATTCGAACACGGATGTAATCGGCACTCGTGCCTCAGCAGAGGACATAAGCGCAAGGTCGAACATCTTTTTCTTGTTCTGGATTTTTCTACACAGGACACCGTCTATCACGTTATAGTATGAGAACTCTGAGGGATATGTTTTCCACGAAAGGTATCCATCAGGAAGCGGAGCCTTGTTCTCGCCAACTTCCTTTTCTGCGATGTAATCGAGTTTGTAGCTCGGCTCTTCGGAGAAAGTGTACTTCTTGTAGAGGAGGTAGAAGTCCATGACTTCCGTACCAGCGATATGAAGCTCTTTCTTCTTCTCGTCGAAGTAAGCTCTTTCGGTTCCGGCTGGCATTCTCGACATGAGTTTGAGAGGGATGCCAAGCTTCTTTGCACGGCGGTAAATGAACTCGGTATCGTATGCGAAGTTCCAACCAGAGAGGATATCTACGTTATGCTCCCTGATGTAGTTGAAAGTGCCCGTCAGGAGTTCCGCTTCGGTTGCGCACTTGATGTACTGGCAGTTCAAAGCCTTGTACTTTTCAAGGGTCGCATCATCAACTTCGAGGGTTCCGAACTGGACTGAGTATTCTGCAAAGTTGAGGATGATGAGGTTAATCGGGTATTCAGCCAACCAAGGGACAGGAAACCTACCCTCGGTCGAGACTTCGATATCAAGGAAGCAAAGGTTCATGTCCTTGATTTTCGGCGGCTCGATGTCGTATCCTTCATACTGCTGTTGCAGGAATCGGCATCGTGGGTCGATATCAATCTCGTTGAAATGGTTTTGCGAACCCTGATAGTTCCGCTTGATTTCCTTTTCCTCGTTGTGGGACAGGTAGAACTCGTACACATCGTTTCCGAAGATGTCCTTCATCCCGCACTCGACAGCACCGTATTCACCAAGACGGTTCGTATAGGAACGGTGCCTTACTGGAAGAACCTCGCTGGTCCCGTCGATATACCACATGTACATCTGGTCGTTTGCCGTGTCGTGGTAGATGGTGGACCACATCTTCTTCTTAGGCAGCTCTTCTTGCTTATCGCTCATGTAAAAACCTCATAATAGCTCAATTTAATTAACTATATTATGAACAAGCTAACTGTATCTATCCAAATATAAATACAGTCAGAAACAAAATCAAGGGTCTTTTTTGATGCAGCTCATAATTTCCTTGCAACGCATAATCCTTCGTCGGGGAACCCATCTAGGGGGCTCCTTGCCGTCGGCAGTGCATATCCACAGCATGTTGTCCACGGGTATGCCCTTCGGTTTCGGTATGTAGTCGAAAATCATGTCGGAAAAGATGATGATTCCCGAATATTTACCCATCAGTTTATTATCCCTGAGCATGTCGAACACGCACTGGGGATTCGTCCCGCCACGGCCCTCGACCTCGAACCCGCTCTTGGAAAATCCCCTCTTGAATGTCTTCGGAAGGGTGCAGTGGCAGTCCCACCAGCAGTAGTCTATCTGGCTTCCCGTCGCTATCTTCGCTATCAGGCATCCGGCGGCAGACAGGTCGTCCTCGTCCATGGAACCAGACGAGTCTGCTGCAAGGAGCAGCTTGCAGTCGTATACGGAACGCTGTCCGGGGAACAGCAGGTTGTACCGCCTGTTCTGCCTCAGCCTGGTGGATTCAGTCCTCTGCGAGACGACAGTGCCTACGAACGAGCGGATTATACGTCGGTAGTCCACGGGCGGTCTCTGTGCGGCAAGAATCTTCAACATGAGGTCTCCAGCGCTGAGTCCCCAGCTTGTCCCGTCGAATCCGCCATTCTCTTCCAGGTGCTTCGTCTCCATCGCAATGTCGCTTGAAACCGTCTCGTTAGGCGACCAGTTGTCGGAACGGGTTCCATCACAGAAGTATTCGTCGAGGGCTTCCTGCGGGCTTCCATCGCCGTCGCATCCAGACGGTTCGTCATGCTGTCCGTCGGAATCCGGGTCCGCATCCCCGTCGCCGGAATTGTTGGCGGCCCGTTCCATCCACATCGCCACCCTCTCGTGGAAATCGCATTCGTCGGTCCATTCCTTTCCCGTCTCGTTCTGGTACAGCACCTTGCCCTGCTCATAGTAGGTGCTCGCCTTGCTCCTGTCCAGAGAGTCCGGGAAGGACGTTCCGTTCAGGGTCAGGCAACCCCTAGCCATCGAGTAGCAAATGATGTCGCTCGAAAGCAGGTTGAATTTGTTGTCGACAGCACGCTTGGTCACATGCTGCAACGCAATTCGTGAAGCCTCTATGTAGAGAATCTTGGCGAGGTCGCTCATGTCCATCCTCTCGACCCACCTGCTGTTTGCGACAAGGTATAGTTCCCCAGGAAGGTGCGCATCGAGCATGAGCGTATCCGTCCTGTCGTCCTCGACGATAGGGTGCGCCATGTTTATGTAGCACATGGCGGCTGGATTCACGGAGCCGAGAATCACCTTGGCCTGTTCTATCTTGCTGAGTGCGGACATCAGTTAACCTGGTTGAACTCGCTGAAACTGGATTTGAGCATATCCTTCTTGTCTTCGCCGACATGTTCCCTAAGGCGAGATAGCCAGTTGTCCTTTCCCTCGGAAATCTGCAGGACAAGGTCTATCAGGTGCATGTTGTACATCTGGGCCTTTATCTCCGGCTTGACTGCGAAGTAGTAGTACCAGAAGTTCAGGGACATCGTCCTCGTCTGCCTTGAATTCTCGTAGGAGTTCGCCATCTTGCCGACAATGGCATCGCTCAGCTTTGTAAGCTGCATTGCGCTCATCCCGTCGATGATACTCTTGAATTTCACCCAGTCCCATTCGTTCGCATGAAGAACCTCCTCTGCATCGAGAGTATTCCCGTTCTTCTTGAACCATTCGGTGAAAGTCTTCGCCATGTCGGGGCCGAGGGTCGAAGTTGCGTCCACAAGCAGGGTTTCCATCCCGCCCGGTCTTGGCAGGCCGTTCTCGTCCACATAGTCGCCAGCCTTGTATGCGTTGTCGAAAAGACGTGCGAAATTCTCCCATGAACGGGGGTTGGCCGTGTTTTCGTCTTCCGAATCAAGCTCGGTATCGTCAACATAGAGGGCGCTGTTGTGGCCGTCTATGAAGCGTATGACCGTCTGGTTGATTCCGGCGTTTGCCGCCCACCTGCACCAGTACTTGGCGTCCACCTCGACATGGTATCGGGCGAAACGGGTGAACAGGGCCCTGTTGATTGGAAGCACCTGGTTGGAATCCACGTTGGACGGGTTGATTGCGACCACGACACGGGAACCTTCCGGGAGCGTGAAACCGTTGAACGACTGTTCGGGGGAACACAGCTTCATCAGGGCGGCGATGATTTCGCCCTTGGCACGGTTGATTTCGTCGATAAAGACTAGGGTCGCTTCCTTTGTGTCCATCCATTCTGGTTTGGTGTGGTGGTGAACATGGTTCTCGATTTCGAGCAACCCGATAAGGTCGCCAGAGTCGCCAGACTGAGAACAGTCGAGGCAGACAAGTTTCAATCCAAGCTTTCCCGCAAGGCTGCGGCAGAACTGGGTCTTTCCTATTCCGGGAGGACCTATGAGCAATGCCGGGGTCTTGCACCATAAACGAGTAATTCTCTTCTCAATAACGCCAAACTGCATTCAAATATCCTTGACGGCATGTTCACACCGTCGTTATTAAAATACCTTATTTTCAGGCTTTTCGACAGGTTCAATCATATAAGGGGTCACATACACGCCAAAAACGGAGGGCCGTACATAATATCTCTTGTCGATGAGAATCTTTTCGTTTGAACCGTGCTTGAACCATGTTATGTAACTCGATTGAATCAGATGCTGCGTGAACAGGAGGAACTTGACCCCGCTGAAATATGTGGCGAGGACATAGCTGAGGATTGTCTGGTCAACCCTCGCCGTATAGGAAGTCACCCCGGTAAGCCTCAGCATGGCCCATGTGATGTCGTCAATTATGTTGACCACCTTTACATTCCGGCGGATGATTACTCCAGACTGGAACAATACGGACTTGTTGAACGAGGTCTTGGCGAACAGCTTCCGTTGGCTGGCAACCTCTTCTGATGAAAGGCCACGGGCCGACTGCCATGCGTGAAGCTCGTCGTAAACATTCGTCCTGTAAGGGTGTATGGACAGGCCGATATCGGACTTGGAATTGACAAAGTCTTCATACAGCTTCGTCAGGGGCTTGTTTATCTGCATGCTTGCATCCATGTAGATGGACACGTCGGTATCGGCAAACTCGAACGTATGGTAGCGGATGTAGTTAAGGACACCTATCGCATCGTCGATGTTCGCAAGGCACGGGTATTCCGAAACGTGGTGGATATCCCATGTCTTGCTTTTCACCTTCTTGCTGTCCGTTATCATCAGGTAATGGACATCGCTGCTGGCATTCTTCACTTCCCTGACCAAGTCATACCCGCCGAGGACACACTCGATTACAGTGTACTTGTACACTTTACGAGGAGGCTTTTTCTCCTGTACAGGCTCACTTGGCTGTTGTGTGTCTGCGGAACCTGTCAGAAGCCTCAGAAGCGACTTTAATCCATTTACCATCAGTAAGAAGCCCGTTAACTGTTTCAATCATGTTGTCGTAGGAGGAATAGACGATGGAGTCGCCCGCATAGTTGTCGTTCTTGGACGGCTCGCTGACGATGCACTTCCCGTTGATTAGCGGGTAGAACATGCGGACGATTTCCTGACACTGGTACTGCGGAAAGGCATGTATGTTCAGGATAATCTTGGAATGTGCAATGAGGTAGTCGAGAGCCTTGCCCGTTACGCCAGTGGCCGTGATTACCGCCCAGTCACGGTGTGCGGAACGCATCGCCCCTATCAGCTTGGTCCTTCTAGGGGTTTCCTCCCCGTAGAAAAGCACGTCATACAGCATGTCCTCAGGCTTCACCTGCTCGATAGTCTTCAGGGATTCGACCCACTTTACTGGATGGTAGCTCGCCCTGTAACCGAGAACATCGGAGAAGAACTGGATGTTCTCCAAGTTGTAATCCCAGATTTCGTCAGCCTGTTCGAACCATACTCTCGTATTCGAGTTAATCCATGGGCTCCCACGGTAGAGTTGCTCCATGTTGTAGATAACCAGCTTGTGGTCGGGATGCTTCGCTTTAAGCCGCCTTGCCTCGGAACAGTTCATCACGTTGTACCCGAGCACGACCATGGTCTTTTCGTACTTGGGCTTGTCGCACAGTTCCCTAAGCATCGTCTTGACCTGCTTGAAAACGAACGGGTGAGGGTCAATAATAATCATAAATCAAATCCATTTTGAAAAGTACGCAATCAACTAAAATATAGACAACGCCCACGATTTTGGCAAGGCATCATTTACCAAGTTTCGTTAGGGACGGGAAATCCGTTTGCATCGTAATTTATACGGCGAAATCCAGCACAGTTCTCACGCACGAGGTCGGAAGCCTCTGCCTGGATGTCCGGGTTATGACACTCGGCTTGAATATCAGGGTTGTGGCATTCGGCCTGATACAAGTGGACTAGATTAGGTTCATTATTCTCGTATGGGAGCATGGGTGTCCTCTTGACAAAATTCCATATTTAAAATATATTTATACCACGAGGTAAAATTACATGTGTTCACTAGAAAACGCCATCGAAACGCTCGACAAGTGCGTCCTTGTTTCCAAGGAGGTGTTCGACATCCTTCTTGGAGAATACCGCAAGCACCATTCGGAAGAAGAAACCACCCTGCTTATCGACGAGCAGGACTGCGGGTGTGCGACCGAGGGCGAAATCATCACATTGTTGAAAGCGGCCCGTGAAGAACAGAAAGAAAAACCGATTCATTACGGCATACCGCTCCACGTCATGCTTCATCCAGAAAAGTTCGACGTGAATGCACTCCCCTGGGAGCCGAACCCACCTGAACTGGTTTCTAAAATTTTAAACAAGGAGTAAACCATGAGCATCATTAACAAAATCAAAGACATCCTCCACATCGAACATCACCATCACCTGGCCACCCGTATCGTCAAGATGGAAACTGACGAGTACCTCGTCCAGATTTGGGACACCGAACCGCTAGGAATTATCCACCATTGGCAGAACAAAGCTGTCCGTCTCAACAAGTATGTTGAAATCCGCTCGAAGTCCCTCGATTATGTAGTGGAAGAAAAGAAAAAGCTTGATGAAGATGTCCAGAAATATCTACATGGCAACATAGTCAAGGAAGTGATTGCTTAAAGGTTACTAATATGTTGGACGAAGAAAGTTACTACGATTTTGACCTGACCAAGAATTGGGGCAAACAGCTTAAAGAAGCTTACATGTTCTGCCAGTGGATTAAGAAGGATATCGTCAAGGAACTGATTTACAACCGTGAATCGGACCTCGTTGTCGAACCGTCGGACATTGGTAAATGGTATATCGCCCTGTTCCAATGCGGAAAGATGTTCTATGGAGTAGACTGCAGGGTAGACCCGTCGGACAGCAGCAAATTCATCTATTCCGACTGCTTGCCAAAGCGGTATGTAAAGGAAGATGACAAGTTCAAAGAAGTGTTAGCATTGGACATGGATAGTGTAGCCGCTATGGATGTCGAGTACGACAAAGACCTTGAAGAGTTGTGCGAATATGTTGACAAAATAATGGAGCAATCATGTTCAAATCAAAGCTAAAACAGTTTTTCTGTTGGCACAGATGGGAACCCACTGCGTTCAAGGAAAGGCTGTCCAGAGACGGATACGGCGTAGAGAAGTGGCCGTACAAGTTTGAATGCACAAAGTGCCACAAGAAAATGACAATAAAGGGTTCCCCCTTATAAGGAGTTAACATGGCAGAATACCACGTCGGCTGCGGGATGGCAGCAATCTACGCAGGCACCGTAAGCAAGCCCGGTGTCTGGAAAGTCAAGAACGATGTAACCAACGAGGCCCTCTGTGCCGTCGCCGAGTACATGAAGGGAAAGATTGAAAAGGGGAGCGATACCTATGAAATCACCTGGAAGCTCCCTACTGGCAAAAAGATTATCCTGTCATTGACTGTCGATGACCGTGAAGAAAAGAAGGGATAACATGGATATCAAAGAACTGATTAAAAAATCGTGGAAAACATTCTGGGGCTGGTTTGAATCGGTCGACGATATCGACGACAAGCAAGACGACAGGCCCGTTGCAGAATCGTCCGAGATTACCAAGCACGGCAATCCGTACTTCGACTTCAAGTGCCCGAGATGCGGATGCGAGTTCAAGACGAAAATCACCGAATGCAAGACACGGGAAGTCCAGAGCGAGCACAACATCAGCGGCACCGACATATGGACACCCGAGGTGATTGTTGACTACTACACGTTCTGTCCCGAATGTCGGTTCAAGTGCTGGAATGACGGCAAGGCAAAGCCGAAGTCAAACCATCTTGGCTGCCGTACGCCAGACATGGGGGTATAGCAATGGGTAGAACAGCACTTCCATTCGAAAAGCGCCAGTTCCCTACGAAGGATGTCTCATTCCATTTCTGGATGGTATTCGTACAGTGGAAGATAAAAGGCAAGATTTTAAACCGAGGTTGGCTACAGAAGGTTCGATTCTGTGAGTGTAGTGACAACCCGGCGACTGGGCATCACTACTCATCACTGGGACAGGCCGAACGTGCTTGCCGTGACCTCGACGATGACGACTACATCCCGACAATCGTAGAATTCGGTGCCGAACAGGTAGAAAACATCGCTTTCAACAAGGAAACAAAATGATTGTATGTGACCGCTGCCGACGATATGCGACTTCCTGTTGCAGAAACTGTGTGTATTTTAGCGAAATCTATGGAAGCATCACGGGAGACTACTACGGAGAACAGGTTAGCGACGAAGAAGCGTACCGAGTGCTCAACGAATTGTACCCAGAAGATTTCCACAGCCCGTTCGTAACCAAGATGATTCGGGCCTACCGTTTCGTCTCACGGGTTCTCATGCCGTTCCTTCTGTACGAGAAGTGGAACAGGCCGAGGCAATACGTGAAGGGAAAGTATTACCCACCGTTCACGTTAAGCCAGTCAGAGCTAACGGAACTTTTACTTGTCAACAAGGACGATACGCTACCATTCTAACAAAAAAGATTCAACCAATGACCAATAATCTTAAAACATTTCTCATTAACCTGAAAGAGCTTCAGGACCGATACGATGTCAAGTTCGATGTCATATCCAATGGAGTTATCTCAGTCCACGATAATTCTGCCACGGTATGTTTCAACAGGACGATTGTTCCCAGCAAAATTGCCGATGAACTTAGAAAGATGAAGAACGTAGTATATACGGACTATAACTTGCGTACTATCGAGGCAAAAACGCCTACCGATATTGAATGCCAGTTCTCACTTTCTGACTTCAAAAATATCAACGGTCTTTGCTATACATGGAATAACGAACATATCGACAAGAATAACTTCATCCTGTTCGAATGTGCTCGTGAAAAGAACCATGTCTATGTACAGCTTTTACATTGCTATGATAATGGCGAATCCGCCGAAATCCTCGACGAACGCAAGTATGACATATCTGACGATAGCGACAAGACATTGCAGATTAAGGTAGTAAATAAAAAAGACAGCAAATGGTATGAACTGGACGTAACTGAAATAAAAGGAGATAAAGTATGAGCAAGGAATCAAAACGAGTCATGTATTTTCTGGGGGCACTCTGCCTGTTAGTAAGCATCCTTGGAATGTTCGGAGGATGCGAATGCAAGGCAGAAGGCATCCAGGGGTTAATCTACCATGAGGGTATCCTAATCGCCAAGACCAACTGCGATTTCGACCTTAAATTCGAAATGAACACGGAGAATGTCATTGTCGAAAGTATCACCAGTGAGTACGGCTCCCGACTTACGAGGGAGAAATACCAGTATGCAAACGACGGCCAATATCGTGTCGAACGCAAGGCATGCCAGTTTTAGGGGAAATTACAATGGCTTTGGATTATCAGGAATACAAGAACGTGGTCTCGTACCATATTAAGCAACTCTCTAACTGCAACAACGCATTGGACATTGCCGACAGGTTTGAAGACCGCATCAACAACGGATGGCGATTTGGCGATGCATGCATTGAAGTCGCACAGGATATCATCAGCAAGGCGTTATCCTGAGATATAAACTGTAGGGGAAAACTATCTGGTTTCCCCTATGCAACCTCTATACGAATACGTCTGCCATATTAAAGGGCATCGCAACTCCAAGGGTGAACTCGCCGAGTGGGTCATAAAGAGCCACGAAACGGGCAAAATCCTGTCTTCGCACAAGTCCGAGAAGAAAGCGAAGGAACATCTGCAACAGATGCACATTTTCAAGGAGTCGGTAGACGGAGCAAGCTACCCGAAGATGTACCACATTTGCGGCTACATGACGGGATTGGACAATGATGACATCAGGGACATACTGACTAACGGACTCCGTATTAACGACAACGGGGAATCTAATTGTATATGGTTTTCGATGAACAAGCCATTCGGCAACGGAGGATACGATGCCTTTCGCCCGTTGATAGTTTCCCTCGACTGTTCCCCAGAAAACCTGAGAAAATACCGCATAGACGACTTTGATGTGCGGAACAATGCCGATGTAGTCATGGCGCATGAGAGTATTTCTCCCGAGGACATCAACATCGAGCAGCTCATGTGGGGAGAAATCCACCGTCCAAGCAGTAATACCGTACGCCATATTATCGACCCGAGCTTCTACGGGAATTTTGAGAGGTGGCCCCGGTTCGACAAAGGTTTAAGCTTCGTCGTATATGAAGACCTGTACAACATGTGGGCAAGGAACCAGATTGCAAAGATGGGTATGAACCCAGACTTGAACCGTCTTAAAGAAATCATGGGCGACCGAGTCACCATCAAGAACTTCCTTACTCCATCGGAACCGACAGGTTATAAACTATTGGGTGAAAGTACCAATGGTAACACAATGGATAAGAGATTCAATATTTTCATGGAAAACGTAGCCAAGCTTGGCCTTAGCAAGAATCAGTTTGAAGCGGTCGGGAATATAACAAAGGTTTGCCTCGAAGGTTCGTTTGGAAAACTGCAAGAACCAGATGTCGATGAAAGGGGTGACGTTTATACATCACACTATAAAAGCTCAACTTTAGGCAAACGCAGTAATGTGAGCTACGCCGATTTCCTGAAAATGCATGACGATATGGAAGCTTATGGCGATGTAGGTCCAATTAAAAAATATAAGATGCCCCTCATTGATACTGATACCAACGAGGTGCAATCCGTAAATTATGACAGCATCCCTGAAGACAAAAATGGAAACTCATGGGGATTCAGCTTTGGTTGTCACGACGGGTTTAACTACAGCTCGTCCAAGTACATCTGGGTACCGAGAGATGCCTTTGATACTTCCGTCCCCCTCCAAAAAGAAGGGTCCAATGTAGGATGTATTGGTGAGATGCGCTCTAATTCCCTTGAAAACATATTGGGAATACGACGTGACCAAACGTACGATGATTTCATGCTTATGTACAAGAAAGCCAGGGCTTTTGCCGCTAGGGAGCCGAATGAGTACAAGGTGTCGAAACTTACCAGATATTCGACTCCACCGTTTAATCCGTTAAGTGTAAAAATTCATCACATGAGTTTCGATAGCATCAAGCCAGACGAAAACGGTAATATATTAGGTTTTGAAGAATATCATAGGCCAGGGCATCCATTCCAGGTTGTAACCAAGATACTATGGCTGCCAGCAAGTACAGCCGAAACCGCAGATGACACCCCGTCCGAGGAAGATATATACTCCGCATTGTATCCAGACGAAGCACCGACCTACGGAGGCCGTGTACGCACATCTGAAGAAGAATATGACCCCGACAACCCAGGCGACCCGAGCGAGGAAGATTACTACACCGAGCACGAGAATGAAAGGGACCCGTACACAAGTGAAGACGACGAGATAGAATTCTAAAAAATGTTACGAAAAAGGGCGTTCATCATAGCATGACCGCCCTAATTTTTTATACAGAGAATCAATCGTCCCAGTTATATGAATTTCGTTCTTTCAGATGGTCATAACCGCACCATGTGCAGTGGTAGTTGCCGTCTTCTTGCTTTTCAAGACTTTCCCGGCCACACCACGGGCATGCCTCAGGTTCATAATACTCGTGTCCCGGATGTTTAGGGGCTCTATATTTTTTGTCGTTACGGCGATTCATTTCTTCTCTTGAAACTCGCTGCCAAATCTTGCTGTCGGCGAGATGCTTATAGATTTCATCCTGGGGCATACTTACGGCCTGGGACTTCAATCTCACATACTCTTTCTTTTCCGCCTTGCTATATGTTTCGGTCAGCCAAGGAGATAAATCTGTTGCGAGATAATCCTTATGCTTTTTTACAACCTCAGCGAAGATAGTGTCCCAGCTGACATCATTTACTGATGATTCATTTGATTTCATACAATGAACCCCTTGTAGGTTTTCATCTTTCTGAATCTTTGTTATAGGCACCACATTTCCCGTGAAACGAGCATTTTTCGGAATGTCAGCAATGGTATGCATCATCCCGTTTCCTTCTTCTCGTTCAAGAATATACTGATTTGGATGCACTCCTGGGCCCTCGTCACCAGTAGCCCTCTTAGCAGTAAATGGCGACTTGCCGTCCACATCATACAAACCCCCTTCAAAGAATGGGCCACCAAAATCTTCCCTTAAAACTATGGTCTCCCCGTCTTTCAATAAAGTTATGGCATTAAGCTCACCGCCTTCGCCAAAGCCGTTCTCGGCGTAAACTGTCAGTTTACCATAGCCGTTTTCTACATAACTTCCCAAGCACCGATACAGTTCTTCAAGTGTCATATTAGTCCTCTCGCACGTTACTGGTTTCAACGAAATCGGGTACATCCGCCTTTGATTTCACGCCGAACATCTTATGCGGGTCTTCGACGAGGTATCCACGGTGGTCTGTGTAGTCCCACATGCTGTTGACAATCTTGCAGAACGCATCCTTGTCGCCGATTGTTGTCTCGAAGATGACATACTCGCCCTGATTAGGTTCAAGTTCGAGCGTCGCACGGCCAAGCGAGAAAACGTCTACACATGCGTGGCATTCCCCGCCTTCACGCTTGGTACGCATCGGACGGTCGAAACGGGCGAGTATGACCTGGTCTTTCCACCTGATGACGCCGCTGAGGATGATGCCGATTCCTTCAAAGCCGCAGCAACGGCCAGTAACATACTCGATTTTCGTATCGAGGGGGAGATTGCGCTTGGAAATTTCGTCAACCTTCTTCAGGAACGCCTTGTAGTCGGCATCGTTGGACTGTTTGAGGAGTTCGAGCGACTCCTCCTTGAATTTCTTCTGTTCTTCGGTAAGTTCCATGTTTTACCTACTGTTTTTGATTGTAAATTCCTTCACGACTATGGTAGCCGAAGAACTGCTGTTCTTGACTTCCCTTTCGATGAAACGCTCGGCTTCATCAGCGGTCACGAAACGGTATTCAAACGGGCAGGTTCCGTTATAGTAGTAGAAGTAGTTCCAGAAGAACCATCCCTTCTTCTGCGGGTAGAAAAAGACTTGGGTTGAACCGTCGTCCTTTTCAATCGTTTCCTTGATAATTCTGAATTGCATAATCAATCCTTTGGTGCATCTGGGAATGGCATCCAGTGGGTCACACTGTCCGTCTGGATGAGGTTCTCCTTGTAGAACATCCATCCGTAGTACGGACTCCAATACCCGATTCCAATGCCATGTAGCTTGCTGTACAGGATGCACCATGTGTTGTCGCCGACATTGTCGAGACCAGACGCCTTATGCCATACTGGCAATCCCTTCTTGATATTCTCGTTTTCCTTGCGAAGCCTTTTGACTTCCTCCTGCAGTGCAAATATGTCCAAGAACGGAACACGGTTCTTCGGGGGAGGCGCTGCTGGGAACGCATCAGGAGGCATCTTCAACGGATTGAGCCTGTACTTGTTCGGTGCGTTCGTGGTCATTATTCAAATCCCTCGGTCGTGTAGTGTTCCTTGGCGACGGCGATGATTGCTCCCAGGTCGTCAGTGGACAGGTAGGCGAAGAACTTCTCTATAAGCTTCTGGTTGTCAACCCCAGGCTTCCTGATGATTGCCGTACATGCGCTGTCCTCGAACTGGAACAGGCCGGGGTAGTCGAGCATCGCCTCCTCGGCATACTTGCTGCTGAACAGGAACATCGCCTCGATATGGCGCCTGTCGAACTCCTGCTGCACCTTCAGCCTGAACTCGTTTAATTCGGACATCGTGATTCGCTCGACATTCTCGACTACCATTCCCGCAGCAAGCAGATACTCGAATCGGATGAAGTTCATCATTTCTTCACCCCGTTCAATGAAAATACCGACAGGATGAATGATGCCACCCGGAATCGGTCTTCGTTCCTTGCCACGGTACAGCCCTCGCCTTCCTCATGGTTCTGAATCCACACTTCATACAGGGGTCCGAACATCTCGATGATGATGTCCACCTCTGTCGTGACGGTGATGTGGAGACGGTCGCTGCCACCGCTCAGGTTCTTATCGTCGATATGGCCTTTCAGGATATCGACCAGTTCTTCGATGGGTTTCTTCGCCATGGTTACACCCCGTGTTCCGTGACGCACTTGTTGACGAACTCTTCCATCTGTTTGTAGGTCGGGTTGAAAACCTCGTCGACTACCGTATTGCTTTCGGTGTCCATGAGACGGGCGCCTACGACATAGACGTACTCGGGCCGATTCCTCGACGGGGAGCTGTCCACGTCGGTGTTGGTCACGACCTTGATGAAGTACTTCTCGTTGCCCCACGAGATGACGGGGCCGCCACCGAACATGCCTACGGAGAGCCTTGCGTTGTACTTCTTGACGATGTCGCCAATCTCGGGAACACGGAGTTCCTCGACGATGAGGTAGCGTGGGTCGTACTCGCTGGCTGGAACCCAGAGGTTGAAACCGTGGGTCATTGCGAAATCTTCCGCTTCAATCTTGGTCTCGAACCCGATGGCACGGAGGCCGTCACGAATCCAGCCAAGCTCGCCGTCTTCCTTCATGCCGTAGCAGTCGTGGATGTCGCTGCACAGGGGAGGGCCCTGTACGCTTCGTTCGATATAGAACATAGTCAATCTCCTTTGAATTACCTGTTATGTTAGCACATCGTGCGTGTGTTCGAAGAAATACCATGCGGCATCGTCGTAGATGGTCTTGCCGTCCTTTCGCAGCCTAAGATGCATGGTCGTATTCAAGTCATAGTCATGCACTACGGCTCCGCCATGCATGAGAGCTTCACGGAAACCCTTGCAACGCTTCATGTAACGGTAGTATGGCTTATACTCCTTGAAGCGTTCAGACAGGTCTACTCCGTACTTGTGTCTTGGCATCGGGCACCTCGTCAGACAACCGAGACGGGAATTATGTTTTCCGTCCCGCAATGGGCGCATTTAAGGTGGCCGCCCGCCCTGTCATAGCTATTGGTGTTGAAACGGCCCTTGTTGTACTTGCCGCATTCCCCGCAATAGTATTCAATCTTCGGGGAAATCCCGACAAGCATGAACGGACTCCACGTCCAGCACTGGAATTTCTTGCATTTTACGCTCATGCTCTACTTCTTTGGCCAACACTTGTGTATGCCGAGCTGGTGGTTGAAGTAATCGACAATGTCGATTTCATCCCCGAACTTGTCGAAGAAGGAGAAGTTGCACGAGTTGTAGGCATGGCAGTCACCTGCGAGGTAGACCTGGGTGTAACTGTCGTGGATTACTACGAAGTCGACATCGTATTCCTTGCCGACCGTAAGGTCCTTGGGGTCGTCGGTGGCGCCCCAATGGTTGAATTGGTTGCTGTCGCAACGGGCTTTTATCTGTTCGGCCATGGTATATCTCCGTGTGGTGGATATTTGTCGGCAAGCCGATGATGCTTGCCAGGATACGGGCCCTCTAACAGGCCATCAAGAAGTTTTCTGAAATCTTCGGCAGTCAGTGCGTTATGATATGTCAGCTGGCCTTCAAGCAGCCGTTTTCGGGTGTCACGGATAGCTATGCGGTCTACCCAATCGTTACTATGCATGTCGTTGCCTGGGTGGAACCGTTTAGTCGTCACATGCACCCATGCATCGCCGTCAATGCGAAACGACATCTCGTCACGCTCGCAGAACTTCCATTTAGGCCCAGGTATCTCGCACTTCAGCTCGGGATGGGCGGCAGAAAATTCGTCCGCAACCTTCCCGAAAACTTCTGGGGGAAGACGGTGGCCAGCATACCACGGCTGTTCATCTTCTGTTTTATCCATAGCTATCTCCATTTGGTGGACATAGCCTAAATATACGCAATTCACAGCTACATGTCAAGGGGGTCGACCAATCCCGGTTCAAAATCTTCTGGATACCTCAGGCGGTGTACCCATTCCTTCAAGTTATCGAACCCCATCACGAGCCCGCTCGGAGCCTTCGTGTTGTAACCCATGAGGACACAGTACATGTCCTTGCCAGATGCGGACCGCAGGATGGCGTAAACGACGCCCATGTACTCGAACTGGACCATCGGCTTGCCACCGCTGTCCTTCTCGGTGTACGGGACATCCATCAATGAAAGGTATTTCTTCAGCTTCTTCATGCCAGTTAAATATACACAATTCAATGGATGTTGTCAAGCCGCTTCGTCGTAAAGGTATTCCAACGAGCCGTCGTAACCCATTATGGGTATCGTGTTCCTTACATGGGCGGAACGGAGGCTGTAACGGACCTTCATCACCGTGAGCACCGCCGTCAGGAACGTGGCCACGCCGTAATTGAAATAGATTGGATACTGCCACAGCCCCGTCTTCAGGTTCGTGTACAGCACGAAAATCGCACTGAAAATGTTGCCGCAGAAGGCGAATACCAGGAACATGCGGCTGATTCCCCCGCAGGACTTGGTACGGTAGCACTTGGCTATCTGAGGTGCAAGGTTGATGGCGAAGAAGAATGCCCCGAGGATGCCGGAAAGCCAGCAAAGCGTCTCTATCATAGGTGGTAAAAATCCTTGTTACGATATCAGTTTATAAACTAGAATATAGAAAATTTTAAGGAGAGCGTAAAGATGGGAACGTCTTTTGAAGACATCCTGAACAGGATGCGTAATGCACCTCATGTTGGCGTACCCGCCGTGACAAACCCTAAACTACCGACCAAGGTTGAACAGGATGCTGCTGCATTTGAGGCAAGACAAAGAGAGATGCCGAAGTTCCATTTTGGCACTGGGTCTCAGCTAGATAACATCATTAACCGCATGAAGGATGCACCTCATGCCTCACCAACTTACGCTGACCCAAGCTTTCATAATAGTTATATACAGTTAAGTGACGATGAACTTAGTTGGCATGAACGACAATTCCAGGAGTTTAAATTAAAGATTCATTCTAAGAATAAACAAATGGATACCACCACTGTTGCAAATCATGATTCAGACAAGCACTCAAACATTAAAATATATGTAGTCGGTAGTAGCAAGAATGAATTTCGTCCATTAGACACTATCCGTGAGAAGTATTTGATAGATGAACACCATGACGGAGACAATATAGATACATTAAATCCGTGGTATTGTGAGCTGAGCGGATTATACTACTTATTGAAACACTGCGATGCAAATATCGTCGGACTAGAACAATATCGTCGTTTTTTCCTTGATTCAACCAAGCATAATTTATTGGGCGAAGCAGAAATCTCCTCTATACTTACTGACTTCGACGTGATTTGTGCCAAAGAACATTATCCAAATGGAAATGGTTCGCATATTTTCACCTGGCCGATACGAAACGGCAAAAAAGATGACTTCTTTGCGTTCATCGGCACTGTGCGTGAAATGTACGGAAATGATGTTGCTAATTTTTTCAATGAGTTTTTATATGGGCAATGGCATTGTCAAGGAAATTTGATGATTGGTAAGAGACAGGTTATTGATGAGTACTTTAATTGGCTTTTCAATACATTCGCCGAATACAATAAAAAGGTAATTCTTACTGAAAATAACAGAAGAATAAACGGCTATATTAGCGAGTTTTTCTTTGGCGCTTGGCTAACAATGAAAAATTACAAAATATATTGGGCGCCGTATTCCAATAATGGTGCCGTTAGAGTTTAGGAGGAAATATGATAATTTTTACCTCAGGACCAAGCAATAAAAAATTCATCAGCCGAAAGTATAAAACTGAGCATTACTATGTTGATAAGCCCCATACTGAGGAAAACATTGACTCATTAAACCCATGGTACTGTGAGCTGACTGGACTATATTATCTATACAAAAATGTTACCAATTCAGAAGTATTTGGGCTAGACCAATACAGGAAAGCGTTCGATATAAACGAATCCGAGATGAACGAAAAATTGAATAAATATGACATCATAGTCCACCGCACTGGACTAGAACCCAATACACGCCTATGGCATTTGGACCGGGGGTTTGGATTTGGGGGTCTTAAAAATGAAGTCTTTCATGTGTATTGCGCATTACGATATATATGCCCAAGTTGTGTAAAATCATATATGAAAGCACTTAATGCTAAACAAAGTTGCCAGCACAATATGTTCGTTGGTAAAGCAGAGATATTTAACCTCTATTGCTCATGGTTATTTTCTATTTTAAACGAATACACAGAGGTGTACAATATTTATAAAGCTCCACGCCGTTGTATTGGCCATATTATCGAACTTACTGGGCTCGATACATTTATAGACCATTACAAGTTGAATGCGTATAACGCACCGATAATAATAGGAGGTTGATATGTCATATCCGCATAGCATTGTCGTAGATATAGACGATTGTGTTTCATTTACCATAAATCGTGATTTTGAAAATGCTCGGGCGAACGAGGCATTGATACAAAAACTAAATGAGTTATATGATTTAGGCTGGGATGTTTATTACATCACAGCCAGAGGAAGTCTGTCTTGCACAACACGAGAAGAGGCCAAGCTAAAGTACTACAGCCAAATAGAGGAATGGCTTAAAAAGCATAACTGCAAATACACGGAATTAAGTTTCGATAAAAAATTAGCATCATATTATATAGATGATAAAGCATATAAACCCGAAGAATTTTTAAACTTGACTTTCGAACAATTTAAAGGCGGTTTGAGTGGAGCGGTGACTGAACTACGTGACAATAAAGTATATAAAACAGCCGAAAATACCGCACAAACGGTTAAATGGTATTCAGTCGCAAAAACATTCTTCAAGGTACCTAAAATTTATAGTGTTATTGGGAAAACTATATGCATGGAATATCTCAACGAGGATGATGATGGCTTCAACGTATTTGACGTAATTGATAAGGTTATAAACAGAGAGAAAACTATACCCAGTATATCAAACGCCTCATTTGATAGCTATATCGAGCGATGCAAAGTACACCTAGAGAATATAGTAGACATAGCATCAGAGGATAAAGATGGTATATTAAGCTTGTTCAAGACACACGCTAAGGAGTTCGAATCGAAGCGGAGTTTTTCTCATGGTGACTTAACCGTAGATAACATACTTTTCGTATGTGGCAACGTATATCTTATTGACCCAAATTTTGATGATAACTTGTTTTCATCATACATCTTAGATATTGGGAAGTTATTACATTCGTTTAACCGTTATGATAGAAGACTAGAATACGATACCTTACTCAATAACTATTCGCAAATGAAAACTCTATGTTTACTTTCTGAACTATCGCATTGGATTCGTATTTATAAATACGCTGATAAACAATTAAAAGGAAAAACCGTTGAGAGGATTATCGAATTATATGGATTGCTTAGATAAAATTATTGAATTAAAGCAGGAAGGTAAAGTAATCGGCTTTACGTGTAGCACATTTGAGTTGGGACCCCACTGTGGCCATGACCTTATGCTCATGGAGGCAAAACATAATTGTGATTTTTTAATAGTGGGTCTTTTAACCGACCCAACAATTTCACGTAAAAACAAGAACAAACCATGTCAAACAACATTTGAACGCTGGATTCAAGTTACTTCCAATAAGTATGTCGATATGGTTATTCCATTTGATACTGAGCGTGATTTGGAAAATATGTTAAAGATAATCAAGCCAACTATTAGGTTTGTTGGGGAAGAATATAAAGGAACCCCGCATACGGGACATGATATTCCAGAAATAAAAATTTATTACAACAAAAGGGAACATGATTATAGTTCAAGTAAATTTAGGGAGGCATTGATAGGTCAAAATGAATGTGGTGTCAAATAATTGCCTTGGCGGATTTCTCTATAAGTTTAATGGATTACAGTTTACTAACCCTTTTATTTGGTGTGCTATATTAGCTGATAGTATGTACAATATGATAAAGGATTGGGATAATATAAATTTCAATAACTTTGAAATAGAAAAGTCCGAATTTAACGAGTCGCCGAATCCATTAAATACATTTAAGTTGGTAATTGACAATAAAGTAGACGTTCATTATACACATTATTATTTCGATAAAGACATAACAACTCCTATGGTAAGAGGATTTGATGTATGGTATGATAAAATATGGGAATATGTAGTTGACAAATATACAAGCAGATTACAAAGAATGAACGAGCCCCCTAGTTTTGTTATTCTTGGGGAGTATGAACGAAATGAACCGAGCTTATTTGATTATACTTTTGAAAAGGAGCAGAAAATTTTAAACTTGAATACTAAATATAAAATTGTTTTAATAACCAAATATAAGGAGTTTTTAAAATATACCGATGACACCCATTTAATAATCTTTGATGACACCGAACGAGGTAAGATACAAAATAGTTTTAACCCAAATCCCGAGTATTTTTGTAAAACCCATCAAGCCCAGATTTTAAACTTCATAAGAGCACACTGAACCAAAGCCCGCCTGCTCAATTCGCAAGCGGGTTTCTTCATCGCTTACCTCAGGGCTTGTAAACACTCTAGTGCAAGCATTTGGTTTGCCACTTGTCGCCCTCTTTTACGGCCCTAAGGAACTGCAAGTCCATAACGGCACCCTTGTCAAGCACGGTTTGCAACGTGGTTTCGATAACGGCGTAGTCTCGGTCGTTCTCGGAATCCTCAAGGTGGTCGATGATTTTCGAGTTCGGGTCATTTTCATAACGAGCAAACAGGGCATTCCACTCATTGATAGAGAGTCTGCCGCACAGGTAATTGCCTTCGATATACAGTCTGATTGTCATGTCGGTCATCGCTTACCTCAGCAGTTCCGCCTTGGTTATCCCCATGTCTTCCATCACCTGTAAAGACTGTTGTAGTGTCTTCCTGGCAAATTCGACCAGTTCTTCACGGGACACCTGAATCCTGTGGGCAAGTATCATCTCGACAGTCAGTTCATCATCTGCATTCTTCTTGAACATCCACCATGGAGTTTCGTCTTCCGAGGTGATTACGGTATGGTTCTGACTCCTAGCAAAAGATACCTTTCTAAGAATCAATTTCACGGATGTCTGGCCTACAACTTCTGAAATCGACCGTATTTCGGCGAAAGCATCGGATTCTTGCCCATTCCAATCATCAATCTTTATGAACGGACGGATATACGTTCCCTTCAGGGCTTCTACCAAGTCTGGTCTGTCCCTGTACACTTCCTTTTCTTCTTTTTCTTCCTGTTCTTCCATACGATGCCTCCTTAAAGCATTTTCTTGACCTTGGCGAGCAGCTTCGGGTCGGATTTCAGTTTTTCCATGATGTCGTCAATGCTTGAATCCTTTTGTTTCTTGACGGCTTTCTTTGTCGGCTTGGGTTTCTGCTTCGGTTCCGACTTTCGTTCGTCCATAAGCTTAACAACCTCGTCGAACTTGCCCAGATGGGTCAGCCACCGCTTGATGACATAGAAGTCATGTTCACCTTCGTTCCGAGACTTCCACGCTTTCTTGGCGTCATCTTTGCCAATCAACTCATATCCCGGTCTTGAAAGGGCTGCGACATACTCCTGAGCGAAGTTCTCTCCGATGGTCTTATGGGTATTCCTAGCCCATTCCCGCAACGGGAACCCCTTTTGCATTCCATACCGTTTTTCGCCAACAGTCAAGTCCTCGAAAGTCAGCTTTCCGTGTACATACTTCTCGTAATACACTTTATCAACGTCGTCAACCACTTTACCGTCTTTGAACCCTACTTCGATATACCAGTCAATCTTGAAGTGGTCTATTTCAAGCTCTTTTGCAAAGGTAAAATCGACGTTCGGAACACGGTCTTCGACACGGATGCCATTGGCACAGTAATACACGTCATAGAACACGGTGTCGCCTATTTCGAGGTGTTCACCGAGTCCGTCAAGGATGTCACCATCGACCACGTCGGTTCCGTGTTTTTCACCCGCAAAGGAAAGGTTCTCCTCGGCCATTTCATCCCAGTAGGAGACATGCTTGTGGTTTCCTTCCCTGCACACATAGGACACCTTCTGACCGTCCTTGTCTATCCTGAGGGTTCGCTGACGGATGGTGACTTCTTCGGTTTCACCAGATGTCGGGTCCTTGTAGATAACCCTGTCGCCAAGCCTGAACTTGAACTCTTGCTTGAAGTGCATGATATCCTCATCCTACCCGGTGATACTGTTTGCCCGGATTCATTGAGTACTGCATAGGAACTATACGGCACGATGGGGCGGCCATCTTATGCCTTGCAGGCAAGATGAGTGCCAATGCGTAGTGATACGGATTAAACTTTTTCATCGACTGTCTTGCCTTTCTGTTGTATCTGCTTGATTATGAGCTTGATGGCACCGATGAACTTGTGGGTGTCCGTCGTTTCATGGCAAGCACCCCTGTTGTAGCATATGCCTTCCTTTTCCGTGTTCGTATGCTTCGTGAAGTCATCCCAGTAAGTCATCCTTGGGTTATGACCTCCGTTGATACACAGCATGCAATACTTGAAGACGAGCTCGTCATTGTAGTAATATCCGACGCAATGGTTAATTTCCGGGCCAAGGGGACGCTGCTCAAATTCGATTCCAGATTCTCCGATAAGCTCGTCGATAGATTTCTTCATTGCGAAATACAGGGGGCTTGGGGGCAATTTGGTAAAGTGCTTGTCATTACGCACTGCCTCGTCAAATTCCACAAGTATCTCTGGATGTACAAGAGACAGCCATCCTTCCAGTTCGGTCATAACATACCTCCATTAAAATTTTCAATGCTCATTTCGCTGTTTTTCTCCTGTAACATGTGCATGCGTTGTCCATGACGGTGTACATGTACTCGAAGAGGGATTTAAGGTGCTTGACGCCTTCGTCGGAGTAGCACACGCTGGTTTGCCAATACGCACATAGGCGAGGGTGCTTAGTGGCCTTACGGAGAATGTCTACCGCATATACCATGCAGTCATGGTCTACTGGCTTGCCTTTCCCGAAAGTTCTATCCGTGAAGGGAGGGGTCAGGTCGTCATTGCCGTAGAAGTATTCCCGTGCGACTTCACGGACGGCGATGTTGCTTGAATATTCGTCGACTTCGGCGCCGGATTCGAGACATTCGGCAAGCGGGGCGAAACTGTCGATGATGAGCAGGAACTTCTTTTCCTTCTTCTCCTCGATTGCTTTTGACTCGTTTTCGTATATGCGTCCAAGTCCCGACTGGGCTTCGTCGATGAGCTTGTTCATCGTCCGTTTGTCAGCTCCAACGACAAGCTGTTCAATATAGCGCATGACATCTTCGTATGTAAGTTCTTCTTTCATTTTTAGTCCTCAAACCTTTTCAGCAACTCGTCAATATCCTTAGAAGATTTCCTGAACATCAGGAAAGGCACGGGAACCCATAAAAACTGTATCGGAAGGAATATCAGCATAGACATCTGCTTGCTAAGAATCCTAGTAGTTTCAGTAACCCCTCCGATAATCGTCGGCAGCAGTAGGATTACACAGAATAATACGACTTTAAGCCACAGCAACATGATTTTCATAATCAACTATCTTCATTTACGACCAGACGGGCCACATTGTTCCAAACTTCCTTCTCTTTGAGGAAGTCGATAAGTTTTACCACATCGTCAGGAGTCAACTCCTTGTTGATGATATGGGTGTTCAGGCAAGTGGAAATATCGGAAGAGTCCATCAGCCTGTCAGCAAGTTCCTTGCTCAACTGCTTCAGGTTGACTTCGCAGTAATAGCTCCGCCAGACGGAACCCTTATAGATAATCTTGGTCTTCATCTTGTTCCAACCGCCTTTTTCCACATGTTGTAGAACACGTTAGGGCCCTTGGGCGTCGAAGCGATGACCACCTTTTCCTTCTTTTTCTTGTTACCGAGCATATACGGCAATGGCCTTCCGCATTCGGGGCAGTTGTGTACGAAGATTGATTCGACAGTGATGTACTTCCCGTTCTCGTCCACTCGGTTGACATCGATGCAGCGCTGCTTGGGGTAGAAGTAGCAGGCGTACTTTGTCTTGCCGTCTCCGACCGGGACGCTATCCATCAGAGTATTGAAGTTGTCCAGCGGGACGCACTTTTCGCCGAACATCTTCCACAATTTCTTTTCGTTGCAGTATGCACATCCAGTGAAGTTGCGGGCGACGAACGCATGCAACTTGTGCTTCATTATGTAATAAAATCTAGGCATTCTCATAATATACCTCGTTCGACAATATAGCTCAAAAACCCGTTCCTGTCAAGGGAAATCGTGAAAATATACTTTAATTATGCTTCGGCCAGTCGGCAATTCCGTCTGCTGGTTAACATACGGGGTACAATATGAGTAAATCATTCCTTAACTGCAAGGACAACATTTTCGACCTTGCGAAATTCACCTATGTACAGAACTGCAACGGGACAGAACGCATGTCCACGAGGGGTTACCAACGGAAGGTTCTGACCCTTATGCAGCTTCCGCCAATCTGCGGCAACAAGAGAAACCTGATTCTGAAACAGCCGAGACAGTCTGGCTCCACGCTTGAAGCGACGCTGTTCATCATGCACAAGCTGCTGTTCGAGGAAGGTGTTACGATAACGGTCGTTTCAACCAAGCTGGCAAGGGCATGCGAAATAGTGGGTAAAATCGCCTTCTCTCTAAAAAACCTTCCTGCGGAATGGTACAATGACGGGTTGTCAATCAAGTTCAATAAGGGCGAGATTAGAAACACTACAACAGACTCCGTTATCGTAGCAAAGTCATACGGTACACTCGATAACGTAGAAGATTCCAGTAAAACCTACTTGATAACACCCCGTGTCAACTACATGTTCCTAGACGACTTTGCGTTCGCAACCAAGGAACAACAGGAACACATAGTCAAGGCATTCTTCCCGACAATTACCTGCGGGGTATTCAACAAGATAATCATATCGTCCGCTACCAACGGGACCGACAACGCCTTCTACAAGCTCTGCGTAGAAGCTATGGGTGCAAAATCGCCGTTCCTCCTTGTTGAAATCCCTTGGTGGGACGTGTACAACTTCAACGTGAAGGAAATGAAAAAACGGGCCGACCAAATCGGGGCCCGTGCATGGATGAGGGAGTACGGACTGTTCTTCGACGACTACGATGAATAAAGGAAAGGCTCTCCAAATCGGAGAGCTTTTTAGTATTTCCAGTCACCACGCTCATAGTCGTAGTTCAGCATGGCTTCACGCCAGAACTGTTCCTCCGCCTCGGCTTCTTCACGCATCCGCTGCTCACGGTAGCGTTCCTCTTCCAGTTCTTCCGACATGGCTTCTCTCATTTCAGTTCGCCGGACAGGTATGAATTTACAAGGTCAACAACGTCACGCCCCTGTACAAACCAGCATTCAATCTGGTTGGCGCTGAACTTCTTGCAGATTTCGTCAAAGACTTCATTTTCTTCCTTGATGAACTTGTAGTACTCATCTGCGACCGCATCATAGTCCTGTTCAAGCTTCGCCTTCAATGCGGACAACCGCCGAACATTGTACGTTTTCAGCATTTCCCTGACGGCATCGACCATATCGATACTTTCACTAAGCTCGTCCTTCTTGGATGAAAGTTCTGACCGTTTACACCTGTATTCTTCCTTGTTTTCAATCATATTATGTTCCCCTTTCCTGTGCATTTGCACGGTCTACGTTAAACTTTTCTTCCTTCACGACCACTACATTAGCCCTTGCATGGCATACGGAGAAACGGACGGAATCTCCGTGCGTCTGTATCATCGGAACTTTTCCCCAGTATCTGAGATAGCCGTTTTCATTACGGAGTTCCCTTGCAGCGACACCGAGCGTCGTATAGTGCTTGGACTTGGCAATATCGTCAACCCATTCTCCACCAGACGCCTTGGACTTCCAGAACTTAATGAACCCGCCATCGCCATTCTTGATTGCGGCAATTACATAGAAGCAGGTTTCGTCACGAAAAATATCCTTGGCTTCTTCAATCATATTATTCTCCTTGCGAGTTTGATTGAATCATTGCTTTCCCAGCCTGACCCAGCGTCCATGTCGCCGATGAAATCCTTCGGATGTCCACAGTTCAGGATGTAAAGGCTGTCTGAATAGTCGGGGAACACCACTGCGTTCATTTCTCCTTGACATGCGTAAAGATTAAGTGTAACCGCCGAGTTCGTTGGATGGAACATAAATTCCCTACCCGTGTCACTGGTATTGGAAACAACGGGCTTCGGAGCCAACACGTTCGCCGTCATCAGCACGGACACTAATTCTGGAGACATGATAATCCAGTGCGCTGGACATTCCTGCACATGATTTGTAATGAACTCGACCAAGGCATCAATCTTGTCCTTGGGACATTTGTATTCCTTGTTTGGGTCAAACTTGAACTGTATCGTCGATGTTACTTGCATTTTCATTTCCTTGTTTGAAACTGGTGATTTCCCCTGGAAGGCTCTCGTATGAAAGCTTGGTTATCCGTTTCAGCTCTTCCTTGTATTCCTTCATGATATCCGGGTACTTCGCTTCGATGAACTCCGCTAGCGTCTTGACTTCAACGGGCGGGACTGCATTCTTGAACGGATGGGGCCTTAACGGGTTCCGCCTGACAGCAGCCATGAAGGCATTGATGGACGAGCCTATCGGGAGGTTTGCGAACGAGCCTGCACGGGTTTCGAGATGCTCGTATGCCTCCTCGTCCACCTGGAATATCATCGAGTAGAAACACTTTCCGTTAGGTGCAGAGCATTGGGCGATTTCATACATCGGGGAACCAAATATGAACAACAATGTTTTCCTGCCGACACGATGCCACAACGGGCTGAACTTGGTCATGTCGATTTCAGGTTCGATACAGGCACAGAACTTGAACTTTTCGTTCATCTTGTCTTCACCGAGGTCATTCCACATGATGCACGGGCAGGCGATGACATGAATCATGCACTCCTTGTCAGGGCATTCGTAATTGTGTGGAAGCCACTGTTTCAGCATGTCGTAACGCATAGGGTTGTAGAAACGGGCTCCAAGCTTCCTTGTAGCGGTCACAACACGGCATTCGTTCTGGCTAGTCAGATGATTGTATTCGCCGCCTTCGTATATATACGGATGGTTGAAATTGCTCATAATTGCCTTTTGTTAAATCTTCTCTGTCTAGTAACTCAACTCGAACTCTTCGTCGTACATTGCGTCGCACTTGAACTCGTTCCACATCTCGGGCATTATCTGCTCGATTTCGGGATGCGTCTGGAACTCCTTCCATACTTCCTTTGTCTCTTCAACGCTCAGCGGTCCGTACAGGTGGTCGAAGAATTTCACGACGCACGGGTTTGTCCCGTCTGGAAGCCCGTACCTATTGGGTCCCTTGCTTCCCTCGATTCGTTTGCCGCCAAATACCTTGGCGACCTGGTCGATTTCCTGTCCAAAACGCATTCCGCCAGCGCTTCCGCCCCATTTGTAATCTACACCCATATTTACTCCTTTGTCTCTATTCCAAGATATCGGTAGATTTCTTTTCTCTTGTGAGGTATGTCAGTAGGATATACGTTACCGTGCCCATCCATGCATTTATGACCAGGCAGGTTGGTCATGCTCTGGTAGCACGATGTGGAGGCGTTGCCGAACCTCGTATAAAATTCGAGAAAATGCTCCTTGCCCGTAAGAGGAATCCTTTCAGTGAAATGCTTGCCACACTTGTAATCGTGCGCCCAGATACTGATGCCCACTTTCTCCTTACGGCATCCGACGGTAGCTACGGTATATACATACCACCCATCCATTCTTCCCATTCCGCCACCAGGTATACGGACATGTGCCAAGTTCTTCAACTTCGGCATCAAACGGCAGATGTACTCCCAGCTGCTACGGTCCATTTTCGTACGTTTCTTCGGCTTTGACTTAGGCTCCTCCGTATCGGCATTGATGAAAGATTCCGCCTCCGCTATGAGTTCAGGATGGCGCTTTTGTAGAAATTCCTGGTATTTATCGTTCATAATCACCCCTTTGGTGCATGCAGGAAACGGGTTCTTGTTTCAGGGAACTTGTAAACAAGGTAGCCCATGAGCATTCGGAAATATAGGCTATACAGACCCTGTTGTGGTCCGTATATGGTGGTGTCGAACCACTGGAAGAAGTTAAGGAACGGGAACAACGGGTTATCCGCATATCGTCTTATGTCGCCGTCAACGATGTCGTTCATGCAAGGGAATAGAAGGGTGTAATTCCCGTTGTAAATTACCACGGCCAACAGAACTTTATCCTTGTATGAATACTGGTAAGTCGTCTTGCCGTCAGGTTCTTCCTTCACACTTTCGTCAGCTTTCAATCCGCATACTACACGCCTTGCGAAAGAAGCAAGGTGATTGAATTGCTCCGTGGAACGGTCATTCCACATATCGAACAAGTCTTTCGGCTTTTCCTTGTGGGCCAACCTGTCTATAAGGAATTCGCCAAGTTTAGTTTCATGGTATCCCCATTCTTTGAAGTCATACTCCTCACGTTCTTTCCGTCGAGCTTCCATCTGGGCTTCCCAGTCTTCTTTTGATTTCGTCGCCATTGTCAGTCTCCTATTTTAATTACCCAGCATCCCAGAACCAAATGGCCGGGTCTTCCTTGCTTACCCTGTGCTCGGTCTCGGTGAACCCTTCAAGGTTGTGGTGGAACTTCGGACGGAAGTCGCCATCGCCGTCGCAATACATGCCCCTCATCCTGCTGCAGCCCATCTCGCCGAGACGCTGCATGTCTGCCAGCATGGACAGGAACTCGTTTGCCCAGCACTTTTTCATCACGCAGTGGACATCGAATTCCACGGTGTCGTTCTGCCCCAATTCAATCCAGTTTGCAGGTCTCATAACAATCCCTCCTGTTTCATGCGCCCGATTACATATCGGCAACCCGCAGTAAAAACTTCCTCAGCCGTCGCACATTGGCATAGGTTTTCAGACCCGTTGTCATCTATACGGGTTATAACCAAGCCGTCTTCTTCGAGAATATCCTGTATTTCCTTTCTGTACGGGATATACTTCTCGATTTCTTCATCAGTCAGTTCATCCATAAGTGTTTCTAACCCCACAATTCCTTGTGCCAGCGGGTTTCCTTTGGCTTGGGTGGTTTGTTTTTATTCTGAAAATAGTCGATGACAACCATCAGCACTCCGATAACCCAGAACGCTGCCATCCAGAGTATCCATGACTGTTCATTGTAGAGGTACGATAGAAATTCACACATAATTGCCTCACGGGTTAATCACTCGTTCCTGCAACGTGATTACAAACCCGATAGGTTTAATCATGTCGCTAAGTTCTGTTACAGTAGGGTTCGCCAGCCCTCGTTCAACCATGCTTACCATCCTTGACGAAACCCCGGCCATCTCGGCAAGGTCCTTCTGGGTTATCATCAGCTTTTTGCGTCTTTCCGCAACCTTCTGTCCAATCATCTTCATGCTTGGAGCAAGTCGCACCACGGATGCGGAAACAGGAATATCGGATGGTTTCATGATTCTACCTAAGTATTAAAGTTGTCCCGACGTGATTCGAACACGCACGTCTTGGCCTTCGGAGGGCCACATTTTTCCAGTTAAACTACGGGACAGTGATTTATTCGTCATTGACGGTTTTCATTGTTTAGACACGCATTATACCGAAGGTTGGCAAGATAGATACTAACCCTGACGTGGACCTTAGACCAAATGACAATCCAATCCTTAGGTGTATGCAACGTAAGTTTCGTATCGAACGTGTCTGGAACAGGCAATCCTGTTATTGTATGCCTCAAATTCTTTACCTTCTCGTTAACCGATTGAGCAATCATCAGGTTGCGCATGGCGAATGTATAACGGGAACGTATGTTGTATTTAGCAATCTTGGTATCCATCGACTCTGCCATAATATTATTCCTTTATACAGGTTTCCCACTCGGTGTCGAAATCCTTGTCGGGATAGGCCGCTGAAAAATCCCGTCTCAGCTGCTCGACGACGGGTTCTGGGATTGCAACGCAGATTATGGCCAGATTCCACTTGGATGAGAACTTGTAGATATTCTTCCAAAGCAGGTCGTTTGTCAATCCTTTAATTACGTCAGACATTTTAGTCCTCCTTGTATAGGCCGAGTCCACTCAGTCGTACCAGCATGGTCGTACGTGTGACATGGTATTCATCGGCGAGCTTGTCTACCGCTGCGGAATCCTTGGATGACTTCTCCCAGTCTGGTATCAGCATCTCCTCGGGCATGAGCAGGCAGTGTGCGAAGTAGTTCGCCTCCTGTTCCATCTTCGATGTTCCAAGCCATGTTTCAGCCATGATTAGCCCTTATCTTATTGTTCTGCTCTTCACACCATTTCACATAGCCGTCGATGATATCCTGATATGGTTTCAGGTAATCATCGACCGTCTTGGAATCGTCCCATATCTTTGACCAGGCGACTCCGCAAGGTGTCGTATAGATGCCTTTCAGTTGCAACGCCTTGCAGATGAAAGCCACCTGGATTTCAGTCTTTTCACGGCGAACACCGCATTCCTTGTACTTAGGAAGCTTCTTGTAGAGTCCCTTGGTGAAGTACTCGTGGCGGTTGAACTTCGCCAGCCATTCAAGAGTGGTTTCCAAGGCTATGTCTGGAATCATCGTGGCCATCTAGTCCTCGCCATAGACGTAAATGTACTCGCCCTTCAAGTTCTCGCCGACATACAGGAATTTCAGGCCGACAATCTTGACGGGAGCCTTGATTTCCTCCTTGCAGGCGAACTTGCCGTAGTGCTTCCACTTCACCCCAGATTCATAGCCGTTTTCGACCCACTGGATGAGGGAACAGCCCATGCGGTTAACCGAGACCTGGAAGTCCAGTTTAATATCGGCAAATGCCGCCATGGCAAAAGCCATGATAAATAGAATTACCTTTTTCATTTTTTCTCCATATTTAGTAAGCGTCACCTTAGACATCCAGGCCAATCGCCCGTCGGGTCAGGTGCTCCAGGGTGCTGGACCCTGCCTCAACCACGAAGATGTCACCAGCGTTCCTGGCGTTCAGTTCCGCAGTGTCCTCCGAATACGGCCAATTCTCGTAGGATATTCCTTGGTTAATCATCTGGTTCGGCTTGACCACATGAATCCGGCGTCCTTTCTTGGCGTCAACCCAGTCGGACAGCTCCCTGTTGGAGACGAAGAAGAGCGTTTTCAACCGTTCGCATTCCTTCTTGTAATCAAGCATGTCAACGAGGGTGTCGATATCGAAAAGGTCGGCCAGCTTATGGGTGCTCAGTTCAATCTCAGACGAACCAAAAGGAGGCTTCTGGTCAATCAGTGTACCATTTATAGCCAAACGGTAACCGTTGTCAGCAGCACTCCTGAGAATACTTAGTTGGAGCCACGTTCTCATATTAACACTCGAACTCATGACAACTGAAATGCATGACCTCGCCGTTAGGCATCGTGTATGTCGTCATGTCTTCCATGAGGTGATTAACGGTAGATACACCAGCAAAGTCTTCAATGTAGTTTTTAACCCGTTCGATGTACAATTCATCCGTTACGCCAGCATCAGAGAATATCGAGGCGACCTTGTCATCAAAATGCTCGATATGAGTCTTCATGCCTTCCTGAAGCAAATCCCACAAGGCATCTCTCAGTTTCTCCAAGCTTTCCCTCGGAAGGTCGTAATAGGTGGGTTTTTCTTCCTTGTAATCGTAGCCGAATTGCAGGTGTTCGAGGTCATAGCCAAAACGGAACTTCTCAACGAAGTTTGCGACAATCTTTGCGCCTTGGCTTCTGCCGAACTCGACGAGCAGTTCACCATTATTGAACTGTTCCATTTCGTATGAGTTCAGCAAGGTGACTACATGGCAAGAACTGGAATTGGTTTCAAAAACCGAGTGACGAATTGTTTTCATTGTGTTTCCTTTAAGTGTAATTAGGCGTCCGTAGCGATAGGCTCGCCAGTCTTTTCAGAGTAATCTTTGGCCTCGTTCCATTTCTCGAAATACTCACGGGCGGTCATCCCAGGCCAGAACTCCTTGACTTCAAGACGTTCGTTATCACGCAGGTTCTCGAAATGACGTTCAATTTCTGGAAGGACATCATCGTAGAGGTCTGGACGAAGACGTTTCAGTCCGTACATCAGACCTATAACGTCGTAGAACGAAAGCTTAGTACCGTCATCGTATTCCGCATAGAACACGGAATCCTTGAACAGGTGGTTATTGTTCTGAACCCATTTGTAGTAGAGCGTCTTGATACCCTTGACATCAACCCACATATCCCATCTAGGGTTTCTCAACTTAACGAAATCAGCGGGCGGATTATCCTGCGTGTACTCGTCAGAGACAAGGTATCCGTCGCTTTCCTCGTCGTAGTAGTAAAGGTGCTGTTCGTAGTCAGGGTCATCGGAAACCATGTGGCAACCCTTCGTTCCCTTCCAGGTAATGCCAAAGATGTCGGTAAAGGTACACGACCGCATACCGAACTGGTTTGCATCCTTCTCGATTGAGTCGAAGAACGGAAGCTTGTCCATGTTGCGATAATCCTTACCCTTCCTGGCACGGTAACGCATGAACAGGGCATTATCCTTATTCGGATTCTCGATGGACCAACTCCACTTGTTCTCGTCGTAGTAAGGATATGCACTCATGTATTCGTGGATTGTACCCATGGGTTCCTCCGAACGGATTAAGGATGGATTCCGAAACGGACCAACGTATCCGGGAACAGCTTTGCCCCGAGGACATCCATGTACGGGCTCAGTTCAGGAATGATTACTCTTTCCTTACGGTCAAACCAGAAACGGGCGCTTTCGTGCCACATAAGAGCGGAGTTGCACACCCTACGGCCAAAAATGTCGTAACGGACGGAATCACGTTCCATGCGATACTGGGTGTAATCAACGAGTTTCTGCTGCTTCGGCTTCAACATTCCGCCGAACACTTTGTCAAGATTAGGTTCGATACCGAACATAGGTTTCTCCTTGTAATGAAACTTTTTTTATAAATATACCTATTTTGTACCACTTTGGCAAGTGGTTCCACTGAGATTTTGAGTAAAATGTCGATTAAACGTCGAGACTGGTCTTGCGGATGGACTGGAACTGTGCCTTGACCGCATTGTCGTACGCCTCGTGCAGAATCTTGTGGCAAATCATCTTGATTTCTTCCACGTCGTCTGTATTGCTGGTCGCAAGGCAGTCTCCGTCATACATCGTCCCGTGCTTCATGTAGAGCATGGGCCCACCGTACACACAGTAGTCCACCCTAGAAGAATCTGGGTCCTTCACGACGAGCAGGGTGATATACCAACTGCCTATCAGCATCTTGACCATGCCGCCCATGTATTCAGGCATGCTGTGTGATGAAATCTGGCCGCAGAGCCATCCCCTGTGTTCCTTCATGAAATCAAGCGTCTTAGGGAATCCGTCGAACATGTGGTTCTCGGGGTCGTCAACCTCAGGGCCGACGATGTAATTCATTTGATACTTGCCGCTGAACGGAAGTCTGTATCGGCTCTTTCGGTCGAACTCGTGGCGGATACGCTTGGAGAACTGGTACAGCGGGTCGTCGGCGTATTCCTCGTCGTCCTTTTCCTGCTGTGATTTAATCGGGATGTAACCGCCGATTGGCTTGTCGTGGGTAGGCCCGTCGACTTCCTTGATTTCAAACGGGTTCTTGTCCTCCCTGATGGGTTCGTCCCACGCCCGTTTCAACGTCTCGATGTCACAAGACATCGGGTCCTTATAGAACCCGTATTCGTCGATACACGGGTTCTTGTCATCCCGCTCCTTGAAACATGCGTCATTGAGTTTCATGACCATGTCCTTCGTCTTCGGGGGGAGACCCATTTTCACGAGCTGTTCTTCAAAAAGTGCCTTCCTGTTCATGCAAACAGTTTATACTATCGGGCACCTATCTTGCAATCCTCGGCTGATTTCTTCGGTTCTGACTCCTTGTCTTCAGGAAACTCGAAGACCTTCCATTGCTTCGCCCATGAAGACATCCCAAGGATTTCCAACATGACAGAGCCTATTAGTTTCGGATTGACAGGAGTCAGTTCGTATTCGATATGGAATTCCGTCCGTCCTTGGACATCCTTCATAGTTCTTCCGACATAATACTTGCCATCTTTACCCTGTACAATCAGGCGGCGGTTTAATGGCATGGGGTAATGGTCACGGTCATACCATGTGGTCTTGAACGACAGTCGGCTAAGCTTGTTGCGGAGCTTTGTATTTTCCTCGGCGGAGGTGTAATACAGGCTGTTCGCTTCTTTAATCTGATTACGCAAATCGATGACTTCCTTGCTTGGCTGTTCCTGGAACTTGTTTGCAAGATAGATGATAAATTCCTTAAAAATGTTCATGTTTACTCCGTTAATGGAAATGTCCGAAAAAATACTGTTTCTTGTGCTGCTTGACGAACTTGAAAGCTTCGAGGGTCTTCTTGTCCTCGATGATGCAATACTCCTCGTCGGGATTTACACCACGGGCGACCGCTAGTTTAGTGAATGTTTCGAGACGCCTCTTAACCCTGTCGAGAGTCTTCTTGTGTTCCTTCGGTCGCCAGATGATGTTGAAACAGTCGTTATCGTGGGAAAGGGCCATCTCCACGTCGCCTACATCATCGACATCGTCCCACTTGAAGTACAGCTGGTCATGGCATTCCACTGGGGCCACGATACGCTTTGCAGATGGTCCAGATGTTACGTCGAACCGTTTGCCCTCATGCGTGAATGTGAAATGGGTATTCAGCCACGAGTCGAAACCCGTTTCAATGTCCTCGGCGAGCTTCTTGATTACCTTCTTGAACCCTTCCGAACTACGGAGAAGCTTGTACGAGAACTTGTAGTTCGCACATACGCACACGCCAAGCTCCTTATCGAACGTGAAGAATATGCCATGCACCTTCACTCCCTTAGGGATATCCTCGGGGGCATACGGGCTGTGCATCGACTGCCACGAAGTCGAGAATTTGTCGAACAGGTCAGGAAGCAGCGGAATCTGTTCATCGGGGGTATCGTAGGTAGGGCCGTCGTAGTCATCGTCGAACCACTTGTCTTCATCTAAGGGTTCAATACAAACGGGCCAGAACATCTGGACGGTTTCATCCAATACATAATCGTCGTCATCTTTCATGAGGTTTCCTCCAATTAGGAGTCCTTGTTCAATCGTTCCAGTTCGGCGAGATGTTTCCTAAAACCCGCTTCCATCCGTTCGACGGTCACAAGATGGACAGCTGCGAGATACTTGTGTATATCACGGACTTTCGCCTTGTCACCCAGCTTCTTCATTTCATTGAAGCAGTCTTCTGCAAGGATTACCATCGAACGGTGAAACCCTCCGTCAAAATCAATCTTGTTGGCTTCACAGTATTTTAAAAGTTTCTCTTCTTCTGGGGTATGCACCATGTTACCTCTCCTTGATAAAATCTATCGACTCGATGCTCAATGCACGGCATTCTCCGTCTTCGGAGATGTCGGCAACGCCTCGGATGCCTATTGGCGGATTTCCGATGTTCTCGTTGAGGGTCATTGCGGCAATGTAGCGTTCTCCATCATAGGACACATGGTCCAGGTGGCCAACCACCCTGTCGCCGTAACGCATTTCCTTCGGGCAGGACTCGTTGTACTTTGCAAGAAGCTCGTCAGAGTATATGCGACCGTTGCGGTTTGGCTGGCCGACGATTTCGAGCGTAGTTTTGTAGTTACTCATTCTTACCTCCGTTAGTCGCAATCGACATGCTGGATTGCCCCGCAATGTACACACTGCTGGATATAGCGGTAGCCGATTACGGAGCCCTGAGCAACAATGTCGATTTCTTTGACTGTTTTCCATTGATGCTTGCAACGGAAAGATAGTTTTTTGATAGTGACCATGGTGCCGCAGACGATACCAGTAACGCCAGCAATGCCCAACACTATCCAAAATACAGTTGCGGCCATATTGCCTCCATTTTCAGTGTTCAACTACCCCGGCATGGTCGATGGGCTTATTCCAGTGGTAATCCTCGGTTTTCATCTTGTCGGTGTCAACCACGAGCAGGTCGAGGTTTGAAAAGCGGAATCCGACCGAGTTGATTACTTTGTAGGCGGAAATGCCTGGGTTGCCGTTCAGAAAATGGTACAGGTAGCGTATCACCATACCGTGGGATATGGCGACAAAAGAATCCACCTGTTCCTCGTGCCGTACATTGTTCACGAGTTCTCTCAGGATGGCCCTCGCACGGCTTTCCATAGTGGCTGCGGGCAGGAACACCTTCTGGGTGAACTCCGTCTCGGATATCTCCCAGAATTTAAGCTTCCCGAGCGCCTTGCAGTCGAACTCACCGAGAAGTTCGGTCAGCTCGGTCGGATATGTGTCAAACAGCATCTTTGCGGTGCTGACGCAGCGCTTCGTAGGAGAACTGAGGATAACCCTGCGGGCTTCTGCGGGGATGTGACAACCAACAGTATCTTCCCAGTCGTCCGGCTTGTCCAGTAGCGTGATGTCGGCATTCTCGTAGCCGACAGCCATCGTGCCAGTACTGTTTGCGGAAGTGGGGGCGTGTCTAACGAAATAGATTTTCATTTAGAGTCCTTGCGGTATTCGATTACGGTGAGCTTCTACACAACTGGAATTGAATCTACGTTCTTTTTCATTTTCTTTAAGGCAACGTTCTGTGCTGAGTGCATAAAGACAGAAAATACGGTATCGAGTTTGGTTCCCTTTTGAGCCATCGTATCGCCTACCTTACCCGTATTCACATATTGGTTTACCATACGCATCAGCTCTTTCAAAATACCTAGCTTGAACTCAGTTAGGAAGTGATGCCAGAACTCACTCTGCATGGTAGTGAACCAGCGCTTGAAGAAATAGCGTCTCATCATGAGAGGATGGGTCGGCGCCCCTCCCGTTGTCAAAACATCTTCTACCATGTGGTGGTAACGCCACTTGGCATCAGTCTTCGGATGTCGGCGTACCCACTTTTCACGTTCGAATCCATCCCTTCCAACATACTTGCGGACGAAGAGGTCGACTTCAGGCAACGCCTGGTAGCAGGTTCCACGGACTTTGAGGTCTCTGTAATAGAATTTAGGTAGATTGCGCATTGTCGCCTCCTTCTATTGTTGCTTTCCTGTCACGCAAGCGCATCGTTTCGAGCAGGTTCGACGCCATCTGATAGGCAGCTGGCCCCCATTCGGTTCCATAAATCGTCTTGAAGAGGAAATAGATGCTTTCTTCCGTGTTGGCAAAGATGTTCTTGAAGTCCATCGCCATCTCTTCCATAAGCCTGTCGTACTTGCGATACACGAGTGTATGCTTCTTCATGAGACGCTTGAACTTGAAACGCCATTCGGTTCCATACGAATCGTGCTTGCCATACGGCTTGACACAAACAAGAGACGAACCGTCCTCGTATACGAAGATGGAAGCAACCTTGCGTTCTTCACGGAGAAACTGCGTGTTTTCGTCCTTGTACCAGCACTGAACGGAAACAATATAGATGTCCCCATCAGGCGGGTCCTTGACATATTCGAAACGGCAGTTATTTTCCCCGAGGGTGTCTTTGCAGACCTTCTTGAAATATTCTATAGTAATCATGTTAGCGGCTCCATTCAACGTCGGCTTCGGGATGTTTGATGCAGAGAAGCAGGATGTCTTCAACGAACGGGATTAAGCCGAACCTTCTCCCGTACTGGTCAGTCTCTTCAAGGCTGCCCCACTTGTACCACTTGGACTGAGGGAGTTCCTTGATTGTAACCTTTCCGTTAATAATCTCGGGTTCCTTCTTGACGATAGTCTCGTACCGTTTCAGACGCTTGGCATTTTCGGAAAGAAGGCGTAACCCGTTGCTGAGGTCCTCGATGAGTTCCCTCGCTTTCATTTTCTTGTCGGCATGATTCCACAGCACGTCATAGAGTGTAACCTCGCCTTCGCCCTGAAAATCATAGAGAACGACATGCTGTGCAATCTTGCCCGCATTGTGGGTGATGTTGCGGCTGTCGGACTTCCGGCCACGGCCCTTTCCCCATTTAAGTATGATATCAAGCGACATTATTCATCCTCATCCTTGCCAATACGTTTAAGCCACTTGTCGAACGACAACTTGTTCCAGTCTTCGATGGTTCCATCAGCCTTGATGTTCATGCAGATGTAGTCGCCGTAGCCTTCTTCTCTCGGGCTCATGAAGCTCGGGACATACTCGTTCTCAACATTGGCGATAACATTGCCGTCATCCAAGACGTCCGCCGAGAAGCAGTCACATACCTTGTAATTCAACCGGGCTTCCGTACCGGGAGTCCAGTTGAGGATGACGCCACGGTCTACGTCGATTTCGGGGCGCCAGCAGGAGCCTTCCATGCACGGCATCTCCCCGTTGGAATCCTCGTAGAAGCCATCCATCTCTGGTGTTTTGATATGTGCATCCTGCTTGTAGCGGACTTCGGCACAGACTTTAACGATTCTCATTTCGAACGCTCCTTTATAAAGATTTTTTATGAAATATACATAATTTTTCCCGTCGCTGCAAGGGGGTCAAGAAATAAAAAGAAAACCCGCATCGGAGTGATGCGGATTAAAGATTTACAAAAGCAGTATTTTAGAACAGGTCAGTATAATTCGGCTTCCGTTTGTCATAGTCAGAAAATTTATCTCCTGGCTTTATGTCATCGGTAGGCGGGAGATTGCGTTTCCGACTAGGCGGGCAATCCTTGATTATCATCCAAGGTTCCCTACATTCTGCAGCCTTTTCCTTGTTGTGGCATTCCGTCCAAGAATAATTGCCAACCTGATTGCCGTCATTGTCTTTGACAACAAGCTTGAAACATACCATGCCATCCTCGGGTTCATATCCAGTACACCAACGAAATTCTTCATATGTTGTAGGAATAGGAACAAGGTGGTATGTTCCGTCAATCAACTTGGAGGAAAGCTCATCAATGTACAGTAATGCACAAAATGTAGTCTTGTTAACATAGGCGGGAAACCCAAATTTTTCAGCATCTCGCTTGATTGCTTTACGGATTCCATTGAAGATATCTTCACGTTCAAACTCGTTCGCATGCCATTGAAGCCAGCGTTCCACATGGTCCAACGCATCATACAACATGTCCCTTGAGTGACTATTAGGAGGAACAAACTGCGTCTCGTACAAAATCCTGTACATCTTTTCAAAATTGGACCTGAACGAGGCGATTCTTCCCTCGATTTCTTTTTTACTGTAGGGTAGCTTTCCCATAAAGATATTTCCTTTTAGAGTTAATCCTGACAGTCCTTGTTGATGATGTACTTCTGCCTGATTTCGTCAGGCGCATCGGTGAGCTTTACCTTGATATCACCCTGGACACCGTCCTTAGCAATGGCAGCGACCACCATATCCTTCATGGCATCGTATTCTTCATCCGTTGCCGTATCGGGGATGGTAAACTTACGCTTGACCGTGTATGTAACTTCAAATTCCTTTGCCATGGTATTTCTCCTTGTTGATGGTTAAAGTTCTTCTTCTGGAAACTCGTCTGGGGCCGACATTTCCTCGTCGATTACCTTCATGCAGCGTTCACAATATACGCCGAAGCTGTTATCTGCGGGGGAATACGGATAGTGGCGAACCTTGGTTAGCTTACCGCAACGCTGGCATACGCCCTTGAACGGAGCGGTCGGATTAACGAGGATTCCAGTTCCTGGTGTTCCATCCTTGCCATGGGCGCCGTACATGCCCCATTTGAATTCATCTTCCCAATAAATGTAGGTCATAACATTCTCCAACTAAATTTGTTTGGACAGTTCCCTGCGGACCCTCATGAGAATCTTGCCGAGATGGTTTTCGCCTTCCCCGTTGCAGATACCCCAGAACTTGTCGCCCCAGTAGTTGCCCTCTATGAGCTGGAGAGTTCCCGTACTGAGGAGCTTCTCTTTCAACTCTGGATTGCGGGAGAACTTGTCCTTCACGATTTGGTACATAACATCGACCTTGACATCGTTCCAGTCTGCTCGAATCGGGAGTTTCTGGCCAGCAAACTTCGCCTTGGAACCGTTCATCGTAGCGAAGGCGATACGGAGGGAAACATCCGTCGTCTTAGCTGCCTGGTATGCAGCTTCGGAACAGTTGTAGGTCATCCCCTCGTATTCCACGGTACACGGTTCGAAGTTGCTAAGGAATCGGTACGGCCCGAAGAACGAGTCGATTACGCCGTCATGCGGACCGACGCAGTATGTCCTTTCGGTGGTCTTGAAGATGTGCATAATGCGGTCGAACATGTTTTCCGCATACTCGTCTGGATTTTCAACCCCAGCCTTGATGACAACCTTCTTGAACTCCTCGAACAAGGTTACTGCACGGAGTTCCAGCTTAGTGTCACCGAACGCCTTGATGTTGTTAAGCCAATCACTCATTTCAACTTACCTTTCAACGGGTTGTTAACAGCTTTTGCCATTTGGAGGACTTCCTGAAGGCTTTTATCTGATTTCTTCTTGGCAGCGTTTCCTACTACCGTGGTACTGCTGGCATTCATTGCGAGACGGATAGAATCTCCTACTTTCTTGCTTACCGTGTAATTGCGTCCCGATATCAAAATGATTTGGTAGCCTGTCACTATCTTGTCAGTTTCAATCGGGCGCACAACCTCGACTAGATTGAGGTTGACATAGTCTTTGTTAATTTCTCGAAGCATCTTTGACTTCCTTTGATTTCTTGATTCCGTCGACCACGTCTTTAAGGAGAACCTTGAAAGTGTTGAGGTCGACTTGGGTGTACTTCCAGGTTGCCCTAAGGTTGAAAATCTTGGGGTCGGCCACTATATCGAAACTGTCGTTCCAGTAGTAGCCGAGTTGGATATCCCCGAGCATCACCCTCCCTTCGGAAACTGTGCATCCGACCTTTTCGCAAGCCTTTACGAACTCGTTCTTGGTCATGGACTAACCCTTGATGATTGGGCTTGCTGCCTGCTGTGCGGGAGCCTGCATCTGGAGGCTAGCGAACGGGTCTTGGAGGTCAGTCTTTTCAATATCGGTGAGGAGGCCACCGACGTTGCGGGCACGGCAGACAGTCTTCTTGTCCTGGTCACGGATGTAGCGGATGCCAGCATCCCATTCCTTGCGCTTGAAAGTGTAGGTGCTTTCATTGAGCATCATGATGAACGGGTCATTGATGTCAACGTGCTTGTCCTTCTTCATGACTTCCATCGCCTCTTCGTGCTTCTTCATGATTGCGTCATACTGCTGCTTTGCCATGTCGGCCTGCGACTGCATGAATTTTGCCACCTTGTCGATAAGCTGCTTTGCTTCATCCTTCTTGTCGGCGTCGATATATTCCTTCGCCTTGTTGAGGTCGGCTACGATAGCGGTGGGGATGGCGATTGCCTGTTCGAGTTGACTGAGGTTGTTCATGGTTACTCCATTAAGTTGATGTTTTAAGATTTATTGGTTGCGGGGCTTCCTGGATTCCTTTCAGGAGTTTCCCCATTTCTTCGATATACTCGGTTTCGGTTATTTCCTTTCGGTTGAACTTTTCCTTCAACACGAGCAAATCCTTGTATTCCCGAGTCTGCTTCATTTCCTTGCGGACTCTGGCGATGTTGGCCCTTTCCTTCTTGCTGAACTTGGACATGTTTCGCTCCTAGTAGAGGGTCCAACCGTCGGGTGTTTTCTGCGGAGGGTTCATCGGGATAATCTCAGTGATTGATTCCGCAGTCCAAGGGAAGAGGTAGATGTGCTTGTGCTTCTGCTTGGCGTACTCAATCGTGTCGTAAGTGCCGCCGACAGGGTTTCCGTCCCATACGGCAAGGACGATGTCGCAGTTGTCCACCATCCACTTGTCACGGGTGGCATAGCAGCTTGGCTGGAACTTGTGGAAGGCAACATGGTTCACTTCCGCATAGTCGTGATACTTCTGCTCAACAGGATGAAGCTTGCGCTCATAAGGCCAAGCACAAATAAGAGGAATACCCTTTTCATAAGCGACCTCCGCATAAATCTGGTCGGCACCCTGGGCCATCCCGGAGATGCAGTCGCTAGGTTTCAGTTCCTCGACCTTCTTCGTCAGCCATTCCTTGATTTCCTGTTCCCTGCCCGTTATTCTCTCTGGCCTGTGGCCCGTTACCATTACCTTCATTGTCATCCTTCTTTATTTTGCGGGGGACTACTGCAAGCCCCCTTGCCTTGGTGTCGTCGTAAAAACGGTTTGCCGTCCTGATTGCGCTGATGAGGTTGTTGTGGTACGCAGGGACGTGACTTATCTTCTGCGTGGAACCCGTCTTGCGGTTAGATGCGAACAGGCTCACGTACTTGCGGCCATCGGCCTCGTCCGAGTACGTGATAAGCATGAACACGTCTTCCGTCACGTTGAGGACAGCACAGAACAACCCCATTCCGTCTTCTGATGGCGTCTCGGTTTCAAGATGGTGGCGTTCGCACACCTCCTTGAACGTGTCGAGAGATATCTCTCCTACATAAAGACTGCTCATGATTTACCACTTGTTGTCGATAAATACGTTGGGAAGCTTGGGAGTATAATGCGGGATGTTCACGAGTTCATTCTTGAACGTGCCCTTCTTGTAACCCCAGATGAGACGCTGCATGTCGCTACGGCTGAAAGAGGTTTCCAATCCACGGATGAACTTGTCGAACTCGGCATAAGTAAATTTGCTCACCCCAGACAGTTCGGCAATTCTAGCTTCGTCGGACTTGCCGCACATGCCGTCGCTAGGAGTCTTCCACACGAGTTTGCTCGGGATGCCGAGATATTCGCCAAGCATACGCACTTCGGTCTTGGTAAAGCCCTGGAGACATGCATAGGAACCAGCGTTGTCACCATAGAGCGTGGAGAAGTTGCCCCATGCACAGTCTTCGGAAAGGTTGCAGGTATTGAGGACAACGCCACCTACAATGGCGGAAACACCATAGAGAGTAGCCATACGGAGGCGTGCGGGAGTGTTCGTCGAGTAGACACTGTTGAGTTCGAAACCGCTCTTGATGAACTGTTCGTTCAAGCCCTTGAACGCATCGGAAATGTTAATCGTGGATTCATTGCAGTCGCAAAATTCAACGACACTGTTGGAGTCGGCGATGTCAGCCTGGACTCCGTTCGGCATCTTCACTGCGTACACATTCTTTGGGCCAAGCACGTCGCAAGCAACCTTGCAAGTAACGGTCGAGTCAGCCCCGCCAGAAACCCCGACGACAGCCTTGGTAAACCCGTGTTCGGCAAACCATTTAAACATGTGAGCTTTCATCAAGTCGCACTCTTTAGCAACATCAAAGAGTTTCTTATACGCCGTATCGGCCATATTCATATCATACCTCGTTTTTGATATTTTCAATGGAAATATAGATAAATACGAAAAGGTTGTCAACCACTATTTGATAATAGCGCTAACTGAATTTATTTTATCCCAGTACTCCTCGTATCTTTTATAGTCGGCTGCCATGCGTTTTTCTTCAGGCTCGATATAGGTACTGTAAATGTCGCCGACTGTTTTCAGCTTGGCCCTAAGTTCGTCCAGAAGTTTCTTCCCGTACTCGTTAGATTCGATTTTCCACCAACGATTTTCCCAGTTGCCATACGATGTTATTCCGCATGGTTTATCGGCAGCGCTTATCGTAGGATTGTATTCTTCTACGGTAATCCACTTGGCAAACCATCCAGTAGTTTTGAACTGCAAGGAATAATACTCCTTGTATGAATGAACAAAGCGAAGCTTTATGATTTGCTTGTCAATGTTCTTTTTGTAGTTGTAATTCATAGTCCATGTCTCCTATCGGATGATTTCCATAATCATCGTGAAATTATCCGTAAATAGCTTTTTGTAAAAGACGGATTCGTAATCCTGTTGATAACCCCGTGGGATATCAATGCTGTCCTTGTTGGCAATACAGGACACGGTATAGGACGTGTTCGTATTTTCGAGATTTGTGATGGTATCGTCGAACTGCTTCTTGATGTACAGGCGGGCAGCCTCGATTGTCTCGAACTCGGTGTCCGCCATGACGAAATCCGTTACGACACCGCTATGGTCAAGGAACACTCTAATCTTGTACGGGTGCATACTCATTCCCTTTCAATTTTGGGTTTCAACGGGGAGTTCTTCCAGCGTTTCTCAATCTGTTTCAGTTTAGCATCAAATTTCTTGTTGCTTCTGTGCCTGATAATGGTTCCGATGGCGGCAACGATTAACACTGCCGTCAGGAAGCAACCGCCCATGACGAGAAATTCCTGTGCTTCAAACGATACTGCCTGGTGTGGCTGGACGAGCACATCATTCTTGCTGTGGTACAAGTGATAGTACGGGCTTGCCGGATTAAATTGGTTCAGCGGGTGAACTGGGTTCAACGTGCTGTAATGTGTTCCGAAATGATGATGGAATGCCATATTTTTAGTTACGGTTCAGGTTTTCTTGTTTGCTTTACTGCGACGGAGAAAGACACGTCGATTTCGCCAAAATCGTCTGGGTCGATACCCTTGTTGAGGCACTCCCTGATGAACGTCCCTTCCATCCACTCCCAGATTTCAAGCAGGTCGTGGCGGCACTTGAAGTCACTCTTTTCTCGTATCATTTTTCACCTCGGGTTCTGGGTCGTCATAGGGAGGGTTCGGGTGCTCTTCGCACCATTTCACGAAATCTCCCATCTGTTGCACGATAACCTTTTCGTCCTCTTCTCGCTCCCGGACGAACTTCTGCAGACTACGCATGTTGTATTTGCATCCGAGTTCGCCCTTGGAGTTTTCATAGATAAAGTCCTCGTTATCGCCGAAGAGCTGACAACACGGATAATTCTCCTGGTAGTCGTAATCTTCGTAGGGACAATTCTTACATCGCATCGAAAGGTCCCTTAGGCAAGTTAGAATTCTTTTCAGGCAAGGTGAACAGGGTAAGGTCAATCATATTGCTGAAGCTAGGATTGTCGAACACGCTTTCGACGATTGCCTTGACGATTTCATACTTACCGCCGCCCTTGACACAACCAATCTTTTCTGGCATCCAGATTTTGACAGGACGGGTGCCATGCAACTTCTGAACATGATACGAAAACACAAGCATGTTTCTGATATCAATCAGTCCCTCGTGCATCGCATCGTAGCTGGTAAAGCGCTTTTCGCTAAACGAGCTTGTTCCTTCCGAGCAACTATCCTGAGCAAACAGGTCGACAAAAAGTACGCTCTTGTCACCGACAGTAACATCGCTGTAAAAAAATCTTCCAAGCAGGTTGCTGCACTTTATCGGCAGAGCTATGGTATCCCGCTGTTCGAACAGATTGTGTGCGATAAATTCGAGATATTCCACATAGACCTTAGGGAACTTTTCCTTGATGACCTTGGCTACACCGCCACCCATCTTGCCTTCGCAGTTGGTCTGGTGGATGATGATATCGGGTGTATCCTTACTGAAATCGAGCATGTCGCCAACAACGTGTTGAATCATGATTTACTCCTAATAAAAAAGTGACGGATGTTTCCGTCACTTAATATAACTAATTAAAAGACTCCTGTCAAGGGATTATCTTAGAATTTTTTAACTTCGTGGGTAAGACGCCAGTCAAGCGTACGCTTCAGCCAATCGACATATCCGGCATCACGGCACATAAGCTTTCCTTCGGTGTCGGAAATCTTTGCGACAGGACGGCCATTGCATTCGATGAGCTTCATGACCTGGTTGAGCGGTTCCACTCCGCAGTCGTTGGACAGGAAGGTTCCGATACCGAAGCCTACCTTGGCACGAGGGCTGAAATGGGCGTAGAGCTTGCTTGCACGTTCGAAGTCGAGGGAGTCGGAGAAGAGCAAAGTCTTCTGCATCGGGTCGCCACCGAGACGCTGGATTGCATCAATCATCTTTTCGCCCCAAGCATACGGGTCGCCCGAATCGTGTCTGAAACCATCCCAGACACGGACATCGTTACGGGTGAGGTCCATGAGGAATGTATCGGTACGGACACAGTCGGTGAGGTAGATACCGTTGCAGCCCTTGTACTGTCTCTGCCATGCGTCCATCATGAGACGGTTGGAGTAGGCAGGGTTGAACATCGGGTCGCCCTGGCCGATAGCTTCGACAGCTTCATGGGCGATTGTTCCGATAAGCTTCACACCGTACTTCAATGCGAGGTACACATTGGAAGTACCGAGGAAGATGGACTTACCGAGAATACCAGCCTTCTGGGCATTGGCGAAAGCACGGACGAGGTAATCCTGAACCTTGCGGGAGAAACGACGACGGAGGCCAAATTCGGAGAACGGGCCGATAACGTATTCGCCCTTTGCAAGCTGTGCAATCTTCTTGTCGATACGACGGATTGCTTCCTCTTCGAGTTCGGCGTAGTTCTTGTTGTGATGGTAGAAGTAAACTTCGTTCACAATGGCGAGAACGTAGATTTCGAAGTAAGTGTTTCGCATCAACGGGTCGAGGTCGCCACCAGCTTCGATTGCCATCTTGGACTCGATGCTTTCGTCGTACACGACACGGATTTCGTCACGGTCAAGATGGAACATGCTCAGGAAATGCCTGAACGACGGGGTAAGCCAGGTAGCTTCACCGAAGAGCATGCTAAGTTCTCTCTGGGTAAACATGAGGGTGCAAAGGTGGTCAATCTGGCGGTTGATTTCGGCAACGTCTTCCTTAGTGAAGACAACGACGCTTCCATCCTTGCGGTTGCGGCACTTGTATGCCCATTTTCCTGTGTAGTCGCTGTACTGGGTAAAGTACAGGTTATCCATATTGAACTTGTAGAGGTCTGTCTCAAGCAGACTTTCTATACACCAATGGTCTAGCATTTGATTACCATCCTTTTGAGTTAGAATCTCGGTTCAAGCCCGAGCATGTTTAAGATAATTTTCTTGTGGTCTGCATGGAACCTGTTTTCAGGATATCCACAAACTTCATTCAGACTGAGCCATACAGCGTCGGCTGCATCGTCCTGGCCTACCACCTTCGGAAGCTGAGGAACCATCACGCCGTTTGGGCTAAGCAGGTACTTCGGGTTGATACGGTAAAGGAACGCCGTAGTCTCTGCGTTTACCTTTTCGCTCGAACGGGGGTCACGGAACGGGGCGTCGAAATTCTTCGATGCGGACGGGGTCCAATCGGAAGAATCCAACCCGGTTTCCTCCATCAGTTCACGCTCTGCAGCTTTCTGTGCGGAAAGGTCCGTCGGGTCCTGGAATCCGCCAGGGAGGGCGTACTTTCCGTTATCCTTGCGGACGACAAACAGGATATGACCACCGCAAAGGACGACGTTGTCAACCGTCTTGTAGACAGATGCGTACTTCGGGTTCAAATCCTTGATGTATTTGAGCTGCAAGTTGCGGGCATTGACGATTTGTTCCTTGATTCGTGCATAGAGTTCCTCGTCGGCGAAAACTCCTGCGGGAAGTTTCGCTTTAAGGTACTCGGTGTCGTTCTCGACAAAGGCCTGACGGATTTGCGTCGCATGGATATGTACGTTTTCCGTTGCCTGCCAATAGGGCACTCCGACAAGGTTTGCATATTCCTTGATGTACTCCATGCCACAAAGGATGTTGTCACATAGAGTCATATGAAGGCGAAGCTGCGACTGAAGCCATTTTCCGAACATGGTCCAGTTGTACGGAGAATCATGGATGCTCTCTACGAGAATACGACAGCGTACCCTATTCTCGGCAATGTACGAGTCATTGTCAAGGATAGACTGAATCATTTCGTAACGGGTAATCGAGTCAAGAGGATTCCTAGGGCTTCCAGAATCGGAAGACCCGAGGATAAGGGTAATAGTGTCCACATTCTTGTCCATCTTGTCAATAATCTGGTGCAGAACGTCAAGATGGCCGTTGTGGAACGGTTGGAACCTGCCGATGTAAACCCAATTCTTCATTACTTACCAGCCTTTGCAAGCAACGCCTTGACCACCAACTGGCTTGCAGCCTTGCCGTCGAAACGACCCTTGATGATGGGCGTAAGAATCTTCATGACCTTGCCCATATCCTTCTGTTCACAGGCGCCAGTAGATTCGATAGCCTTTGCAATTTCAGCGACAACTTCGTCTTCGGACATCTGGGCAGGCATGTACTGCTTGTAGAGTTCGAGAGTCTTCTTTTCTTCATCAGCTCGCTCGGTCTTGCCAGCCTTGGCATAACCTTCGATGGTTTCGTTCTTCTGCTTGATAGCCTTGTCGAGAACGGCGATACACATAGCGTCGTCAACAGGTTTCTGAGCAGCGATGGCCGCATTCTTGATGTCGGACACGAGCGTACGGAGGGCAGTCAGGCCTACCGTGTCGTGAGCTTTCATGAATTCCTTGATTTTGTCGTTTAATGTATCTAAGAGCATGATGTTTCCTTTTTAGAGAATCTGGATTTGCTTTGCCGACATTGCCAACAATGCGGCTTCGTGATGTTTCTTGTCGACGTCGAGGCAGCAGTCCTTGTACACGCCGACGATAGCTTCGGGGAACGCCGTCTTGACACCGTTTGCATTGCTGTCCACGCAGATGCTAGTTACAGTACCAGCGAGGTAGACCTCGGTCGGCGGAATTTCGATACCAGAATAGGTATCGTGGTCGCCGAGGACAACACCCCAGTACGGGAACCCAAAAGTGTTCTTATCGATGACATTATGTTCGTTGACCCACGGGCGGAATTCAGAGATGATTTCCCATCCAGGAGTGCCCTTGATGCAGTGCGGAACCTTAAGATTCTTGCCTTCCTGGGTTTCAAGATAGTTCATGGAATGAGTGTCACGGGTGAACCAGACCCTGCCATCAAATTTCTTGAGTAGCTCGAAGATGTTCTTGATTACCGTATGTGCCCATTCTTGGTTGGGATTGGCGAGGGCGCCAGTGATGAAGTCAACTTGCATGTCGACGATGATAAGGTTTTTATTTTTCATAAAAGAAATCTCCTGTGGTTGTACAGGAGAAAATATAGAACATTAAAAAAGTCTTGTCAAGGGGTGTTTTATTTTTTATTCAACCATCGCATAAGAGGGCTGCACATCAATACAGCAATCAGCAGAATGATAAACACACAATTTGAAACCATCGTCGTATCCATGCCATACACAAAGTACAGAACCATATCGGTTACACCCCAGACGAGGGCGTATATGGAAACAAACATGTCTTTTCGTGGTGTACGCATATATTAAACTTCCTTTGTAAATTTTTCTTTTAACCAAGAGCAAAACTTGCAGAGCGTCTTGAACAGAAGGCTCAGCCCTGCCGTTACCAAAAGCACTATGATGGCTCCGATAACACCCAAAACAATAGAAAACAGCAATCCGCTAACCGACACTACCACCTAAACCCCCCATCTACCTAAATCTCCCATCTTCAGCTTCATTTCCTCGACCTGCATCTTATGAAGCACGACTTCCCCTTCTACAAGGCTCTTCTGGACATCAATGATACGCTGGTTTGACGAACCCCTGAACGTCAGCGACAGGTCACGGAGGTCCTTCATGTAAGGGCCGTCCACGAGGATGTCAGCATAGGAAAGAAGTTCCGTCATCGCCGGATGTGCAAACTTGGACACGAGCATCTCGTAGCAGTAGCCCGTGTATATGATAAGGTTCAAACCCCTTAGCTTAACCCCGTGTGCGAACGGGAGAAGCTGGACAGCCTGTTCCATCGGGTCGCCACCGCTGAGTGTAACCCCTGTCAGCAACGGGTTCGAATCAATCATTTTCAGCAGGGATTCTGCAGTCTCGACTTTGCCCTTGCCGAAAGCGTGGGTCTCCGGGTTATGACACTCGGGACAATGGTGGCTGCAACCCTGGGTGAAGACGGCAAAACGAATGCCAGGGCCGTCAACGAACGACTCTTCCTCAATCCCAGCTATTCTCAGTTCAGTGTCTTCGCTCATGTACATAGGAACCCCCGTGTTACAGCGTGTTTCCAAAACGCATCAAAAGATGCTCAACATACCATTCCCAGTTTATCGGCTCAACCACCATGCTCTTGTCATCAATGTAGATATCGGCCATGATTTTACGGCCAAAATATATACCCTGGTCTCCAGCCTTCTCGCCGATATTGTTGTTTATGGAGTCGAACTTCAGTCCGAGCTGTTCACAGTAATGGACGGCATCGTCTAGGTAAGTACCGTCCTCGTAGTGGCGGCCACCGTAGTTTTCACGGCAGGTCCACATGATTAGCTTATGGCCAAGGTTCTGTAACTTTTTTAAAGCATCGATGAGAACCCGGTTCGGGATGGACTTGTTCACGTCGGGAAAGCTTTCCCCGAGAGCAAGGGTTCCGTCAAAATCTACTGCGATAACTGCCATATAAAAAATCCTTCGGTTTAGGTCCGAAGGATAATATAGTTACTAATGCAGAACTTGTCAAGACTTTGAACGGTCACGGATGCAACAGAAAAGGTCCATAGCATCCTTTTCGAACTGCTCCAAGTCGGTAGGCTCAATCTTTCGGTCAAGCCACTCCTGTTTCGTCTCGTAGCCGTCAATGTTGAAGAAGGCATCCTCGTTCAGGGTGCTTGCGACGATTCTCGAATGGGTTATGACCAGGAGGCCGTAACTGTCTTTCAGAACCTTTTCCTTTACCGAGTTGATGTACTGGGCGAACGCAAGCTGCAGTTCCTCCCCCATGCCAAGCTCAACCTCGTCAAGAACAAGGAACCTGTCGCTGAAACCCAGAACATTCTTGGCCTTGTCCACGCTGTTCGTGCTTGTCGCAGTCCAGTCGTTGTCTCGTAGAAAGTTGATGCCGCATGCGTAGTTCAGTCCTGCTCTCGTCATGAACGAAAGGGACGACACGCAATGCTCTGGGGAGTCGAGATTCAGCTTCTGTGCGATGTACTTCGGCAGAATCTTGCGTATCACAGACTTGCCAGAAGCGTTGCTTCCCGTAAGGATGGTAAGCTTGTGCAACTCGATTGAGTCGGCAATCTTAATCAGACGGTCGCAATGCTCGTTCCACTTTTCGTTATACTTAGCCATACATTACCCGAAACGCATCGTTCCCTGTCCGTCCACGATAGTGACTTTCGTGTCTGGATGATATTGCTTCAATGCGTCCACTAGGTCGGACACCATTCCAATCAGACGGCGTTCAGGAGGAGTCGCCTTGCGGGCTTCCACCTGCCATCCCTTACCTGTGAATCTGATTACGGCGTTGGGGCCGTAGGTATGCACCCTGCCAGCAAGGTCTGCGAACAGGTCGAGAAGACGGTATGTTCGGTTTTCACCAATAATAGTTCCCTTGTCAGTATTCATATTCATCCTCCGATTGAATTTAGTTAATCCTCACAAACGTAACAACTTTATATCTGGCGTCGCCGTGGTTCAGTAAATAATCCTTGCGGCCTGGATAATCAAATCCATCGTCGAACAGGTTATCCAACGCACATTCGATACTGTCCTTGATTTTTTCATCCATCAAAGCAATATCGGCGGAAGTCGGCTCTTCATTAACCTGGTCAATCAGTTTATTGGATTCATCTCTAATGTTGTGCAGAAGTTCTGGCTGATACTCTACGCTGACAAGCAGCTTGATTTTTCTCTTTTCCATATACAGTTCCTCAAACTAGGTATGGCAATCACAGCGCCAGACATAGCAGTCGTCAGGAAGTTTTTTCCAGATTTCCGTCCAGGTCTTGCTGAAATCCTTGTCTTCATCCCAGCTGACAGCCCACCAGCCCATGTGGCCGTGTTCTACCCATTCGCCCGTCGGAAGGACAATAGCCCAGAACGGGGCTGCTTCACGCATGTTGTTATCGACAAACTGTTCTTCGGTCATCACAGCGATGTCATCAACACTGATTGACCATCTGATATGGAACAGTTCGGTCGAGCCGATGCCAGCCATCATATCCTTGACGCTCTGCTGATTGTTGTAGACTTCTCTTGCCTTGGGAATGTCATCTCCATTTTGTTTACGTGCGTCTTCCCAGCTAATGAAATCTGGTTTGAAATAAGGTTTCAACTTGTTGTACACTTCACTGAAATACTTCTTTCTGGCATCCATGAAAGTGTCGATGTCAAGTTGAGATTTTTGAATAGCCTTCACACCTTCAACGTTAACCCCGGCTTTAACAAAAGTGCAGCCAGCCCAGTCAAACGGGGTATAGTAATCCCACTTATGGTTCGGATTTGTAAAGGTGTAGACCTTCTTGACCTCGCCGTTATTGACGACAGCATACGAGTCTTCTGGCTTTTCCGCAGGTTCATCTTCATAGATACGGTCAGATTTAATACCATACCACGACTCCAAGAACTCTTCGGGAGACTCATAATCCTCTTTATTCTTATCATAATCAGTGTGGAATTCGGAAGTCTTGTCTACATAGACGCAATAAGCGGTCATGCCCGTGCATTCGTATTCATGATACGGCAGCATCAGCTTGTCAAGTTCTTCTTTGTCGTTTGTCTTCGTGACAACGTATGTGGTGTAGTGGCTCATGTTATCTCCTTTTAGACGAACATTGCGGGAATCTTCCAGCAGACGAGGAAGGTGAGGGTTATTTGGGAAAGGTGGAAAAGCTGGTCCTCGATAAGGTTCAACGCCATGCGGTTGCACTTCAAGTCGTCAATCCAGAAATGGAAAGCGCAGTTAGCGACGAACAGCACAACGACAAGCCAGACAGGTACATCCATGAAGATTACGCAGGGAAGCATAATGAACATGGTCCAAGTGATGACATGGGCAGCAAGGGCCGGAATCCAGTCATACTTGTACATCGGGTCCGGGGCGTGTGTTTCCCACCAAGACTTCTGCTTCAAATTGGCGAGACATCCCTGGAAGTGAAAGTCGTCAAGGACGTGAAGGAACAGCATCATAAAGAAAACGTAAATTAGATTCATTTTGTCTCCATATTCATAATTGTTGCGGCGTACAAATCCTTAAAATCAGGAACGTACGCCGGAAGGTAATTAGGTTCTAACCCGGTCTTGTCGAAATACGAATCCTTTACGAACGTGCAATACAGCGTATTGAAGTCGTCGTTAGAGTCAGGATAGACAACGGGGATTTCGTATCTTTGACCGTGGGCGTTGTTGCCGACCTGCTTCCATTCGGTAGTCCAGCATTCCTGCGGGAACTTTACCGTGCCTTCGACCTTGGCACACACGATTGTGAGGTACAGCTTGTCGGCATACGGCATGGCCGCCCTGTAAGCGGAGGCGCCTCCGATGACGAAAAGTTCGGTCTCGCCAGCAGCCTCGGCCATCTTGATGGCTTCCTCGATGGAAGACACCGTGAAGCACCCATCTGCCTTGAAATCCTTGTCACGGGTAAGGATGAGGTTGGTTCGTCCAGGCAACGGTCTGCCGATATCCTCGTAGTTCACACGGCCCATAAGGATGTGGTGTCCCGACGTAATCCGCCTGAACCGTCTCAGGTCCGAGCCGATATGCCAAGGAAGGTGACCGTTGTTCCCGATAATCATATCGGGGGTCATTGCTACAATCATCGAGATAATCATACTGCTATCGGCGCCTTGATTGAAGGATACGGGTCATAGTTTACCAGCTCGAAGTCTTCGTAGCGGAATGCGAAGATGTCCTTTACATCCGGGTTAATCTTCATTGTCGGCAACGCCTTCGGGGTTCGTGACAGTTGTTCATGAACCTGCTCGAAATGGTTGTGGTAGATGTGGGTGTCACCCAAGGTGTGAACGAACTCGCACGGTTCGTAGTCGCAGACCTGAGCCAGCATCATCGTCAGAAGGGCATAGGAAGCGATGTTGAACGGAACGCCAAGGAAGGTGTCGGCGCTACGCTGATAGAGCTGACAGCTCAGCTTGCGCTTTCCAGAATCGCCAACGCCACCGACATAGAACTGGAACAGGCAATGGCAAGGCGGCAATGCCATCTTGTCAACTTCGGCCACATTCCATGCGCATACGACATGGCGACGGGAATCTGGGTTATTTCTGAGGCTTACGACAAGGTTCTTAATCTGGTCGATATGGCCTCCGTCTGGTGTCGGCCATGAACGCCACTGGTGACCATAAACAGGGCCCAAGTCACCGTTTTCATCAGCCCATTCATCCCAGATGGTCACCTTGTTGTCATGGAGATACTTGATATTGGTATCGCCTGCAAGGAACCAAAGGAGTTCATGAATGATTGAACGGAGGTGCAGCTTCTTCGTGGTGAGGCACGGGAATCCTGCGGTGAGGTCATAACGGCACTGACGGCCAAAAACGGAACGGGTACCTGTACCCGTGCGGTCGGAACGGTCAACGCCGTTCGTCATAATGTCTTGGAGTAAATCGAGATATTGTTTCATGTCATGCAATATAGATTATTTAAAAACGGTTGGCAAGAGTTTGACTTCAAAAATATATTTTAATTGCGATTAAAGGAGCGACAATGACAAAAGCTATCGCCGTTTTGCAAGTTAAAGAACATGAATTGGGCCAATGCCGCAAGACAGTATGCTCAATCCTGAACAAGAATCCAGAAATCAACGTACTTCTGTGCATCCAGACCGAAACGGAAGGGTTTACCGTCCCCGAGGCAATCAAGGAAATGAACAGGGTAAGCACCCATCTGATGGCACCCACGGACGACCCGTTGGCGGCAATCGTATACGGGATGGACGAATACCCATCACTTCCTATAATTTCGGTAAAGTCGGGAATCAACTACGATTCGAACTGCCTCGAAGGACTGTACAGGATGCACGAGAAATTCCCGAGAAGCATCTGCACCGCAGCTTTCAACCTGGTCAAGGTGTCACGGAACGATGACAAGCCAGTTGCGACCTTCTCCTCTCTTGCCGAGAAGAGGAAAGATACGAACCTGTCTAACAAGTATTACGAAATCGTGTGCCCGCAGGACACTCTGTATCCGCCATCCGACTCGACGATGTTCACATTCATGCACGAGTTCGATTTCGACACGGTTCCGATGAACGAAGATACCGCCTACATTTTCATGGCGATTGTATGTGCCGACTACGAACTGGACATCAGGCACCTCTCACCCGCATTAGAACTTCCAGAACCACAGAACAAGGAAGCAATCATCGAGGCGGTGCAAAAGTATTACGACAAACTCTTCCCTCCTATTTCACACGCACTGCCGTTGAAGAAAGAAGGTGACCCTGACGAAGAAATGGAAGTCTATGTAGTATCGTCCACGAAGAACCGTGTTGCCAGAATCATCGAGAACGACCCGTGCCGCAAATTCTTCTTTGTTGACGAGGAACACGACGAGCCGAACATCGACAAGTTCAACCCGTGGTTCTGCGAGCTGACGGCCCTGTATTACCTGCACAAGCACAGTAAGGCAAAGTATGTCGGCCTCGAACATTACCGCAGATGCTTCGTCATGCAGGACAACGGAAGTTACGATGTAAATAGCTCGTACAACATCCTCCCGAAAAGCGATGCCCTCGAAATTCTCGAAAAATACGACGCCATCGTCGCATTCCACCAGCACACCAAAGGAAGGAGCGCATACAGCTTCCTCGAAGTATCCCACTATACGAAGATGTTCAACGCATGGCTGGATATCGTCGAGGAAGGAACCCCCGGTTTCAAGCAGTTCTGCCTTGACAGGCTGCATCACGACATGCTCATTTGCTGCAACATGTTTATCGCCAAGAAGGAGCTGATAGACAAGTATTGCGAATGGCTGTTCCCGAACACCAGAAAATTCATGAAGAAGTACCCGGTTTCGGAAAAGAAATTCCGTCACATCGGTTACCTAGGCGAATTTACCTTCGGCTCATGGCTCCTGTTCAACAAGTACAAATTGAAACTGCAACCCCACATCCGTTTCAACAAGGACCTCAGCGACCTGGAAGAAACCGAAAGAACCGTTATTTGCAGGGAGGAACTCTAATGCTTATCCTTATTTGCGGACTCGACCCGACACTGGTGCCTGTCAGCGTAGGCCGTCCCCGTGCCTTCTACAACTTGACCAACTGCTACCTTGACCACCATTACTTCTGCGAGCTTGGAGGTCTATACAAGCTGTGGAAACAGGTAAACACCGACATCGTCGGCCTTGAACATTATCGCCGCTTTTTCACGGAAGATGTCAAGACGCCAGACCGTCTACTCCAGGAAGACACAATCAAAAACATATTGTCCAGCCACGACATCATCATGTCCCCAAACCACCTGTATTCGCCGAACGTCATGTCATGGATTGCAAGGGAAAAGCACAACCCTAACGCAAGCACCGATACCATCGTGAAGGAAATGATGTTCAAGTGGTTCATGTACCTTAGGGACAGATATTCCAGCGAATTTGTGGACTACATGATGAACCGCATGCTTACCGAACGTGGATACTACGGATGCAACATGTTCATCGGAAACAAGAGGGTAGTCGACGACTACTCCAGGTTCCTTTTCCCAATGCTGGAAAAGTTCACCGTTGACGTGATGCACGGTAAACTGGAACCCCGCCTTTACGGGTATCTTTCAGAATACATTATGGGTTACTGGATGGAATGGAGGGGATACGACATCCATTCGAACTCGAAGGTGACCTATCCCCAGCCAAAGCGTTAACCCTTGATGAACTTGACCACTTCGTCACCGATGCGGTTGAATTCATTGTCCCAAATCTGGATAACCTCGTTCTTCAAAGACAGGTTATCCATTTTATATTTCTTCTTGACCGTAGGAGACACTTCGTACACGTTTTCCTTGCCGAGGTTTGCCTGAGCTTCGAAGAGGTCGCTCTTGCCAGCCCTTGCAACCCAGTTGTCAAGGATGTACTCGCCCCATTGGAGCAAGTTGCGGTTTCCCTTGGTGTCATCGTTCGGGGTATCCATGCCCGTGTTGAACGAGAGCAGCTTGACATTCTTCCAGTTAGGATAGTCACGCTTCAAACCAGATTCAAGCACCATAATCGGAGAGTTTGACCACATGCCTCCGTCACAGTAATAGTTTCCGTCCTTCGAGAGGACATCGAAATATGTCGGGGCCGCCGTAGAAGAAAGTACCGCAAACCACTTGTCTTGGTCGTCCTTGTTATCCCATACCTTTTCAACGGACTTTCCGTTCATGAAAGTTGTCGTGATGTAGGTAGGCTTTTTCCAGTCCTTGCACTTTCCCTTCAACTTCTCCTGCAACAGCTTCTTCAGGTTGCTGTTGTCATAGGTCGGACAGCTAGGCTGCAACCTCTTGTACCACGAATACTTGGTGAATATCTTGGAAAGGTTCTTGTCGTACAGGTCGAACAGGTTGGTAGCGTTGATGCCCTCGGACAGGCATGCTGCGATGATTGCGCCCGTGGATGTGCCAGCATAGGCAACGGCCATCTCGGTAAGCGGCTTTCCAAGAGCCGATTCGAGCCTTCTCATGAAATGCAGGGGACCAATACCAAGTGCGCCACCACCATTGACGCTAATAGCAAATTTAGCCATAATAACTCCTCGTTTTTTATAATAGTTTATCGGGTCGCCGCCCTATAAACTTTAAGGTACGCACTGGGGGAAATATGAAGAACGGAAGGGTTATGTTTGTTCCGACAATCGAATGGATGAGGGAGTCATACGACAAGTTTAACGCCATGTTCTTCAAGGGAAAGCTCCCTGCCAATATTGAGTTCAAGCTCGTAAACGCAAAAACCTTCGGTGGAGACGCAAGATACTGGAAAAACGAACGCCGCACGAAGGAATGCACGATGAAAAACCACGAGTGGTACGTCGGGACATTCAGGATAAGGCTCTCCACATTCTACAACAACATCACCCAGCACGAGGCTGAACAGCTCCTCCTTCACGAGATGATTCACATATACCAGTTCTCACGCATAAAGTTCAGCGAGTGGAACGGGAGCGGAATACGAGGTTGCCACGGGTACACCTTCTCCGAATGGATTGAACGAATCAAGGAAATGAGCAACGGCAAGTATGTCGTGTCAGTGTACTGTAACGAGGGAGGATTCCCGAGACACAGGTTCACCGACGATGACTACCTCAGGACGATGAAGTTCAACCGTGGAGAGTTCGCACTCGTCATCAAGCCGAACGTGACCGACCCCGACGACAAGTACCTTGTCTGGTACAAGATATTCAAGAACAAGGACTTGTGCGGAAAATCCATCCTCCATGTAATGAAGAACTACACCCGGTCGCATGTATTTTCTATATTTAAGCCGGGTCCGAACATAAAGGGTTACACCAAGTCGTTCTGGGAAGACCCTAGACACTCTGGCGTCGATTCGGGAGATTGGCAGGTAGGAGATTACAGCAAACTGCTTAGGCTGAGCGAGAACGGGGTCATAACCATGAAAGGGTTCCCCAAGGAGACAACAAAATGAAACGCAGTTTTTTAGAAGCAATCGAAGGTTCGGAAGAACTCAACGACATTGACAAACAGACGGTAAGCGACCTGTACAACACCGTATACGGGGAAAACACCCCCGACGCAAACCTCGTTGACATGGCCGACGAGGAACCCCCGTCCCTTGCCGAGTTTGAAACCCTCGACGAACACAAGGACAACAACATCCGTATAACAGAAGAGGGCCTGAAAATGACTCAGACCCTTCCTGATGGAACCGATGTAACCACGGTCAAGTAAATCAGGCTCGTATCATCTTGTATTGCTCAGGGGTTTCCCCGCATTTTCTGAAACCGAACTTTTCGTACAGGTTCTGCGCATCCGTATTGCCCTTCGCAACGCAAAGGCATACTGGACTGTCTCCCGCACGGTCAATCACTTCCTGAACCAGTTCCGAACCGATGCCCTGACCCCTCAATGGTTCATCCACGTACAGGTCGCAGATGAAGTATCCACCATCCTGCGGCGTGTAGATGACGATGTCGTCACCCGTCTTGGTCAATGCGACGGCTGAACCCGACATGATATCATCGGCAAACTGCTCGTCTTCGGCAATGATGGCATCCTTGTTCTGTTCCCAGTCGTTGCGGTACTTCTGGTGTTCATTCTCGGAAGACTTGTGAATCAAGCTTTTAAGCTCGTCATAAGTCGGGGTACGGTACTCCGGGGCGTCCCCAGATACAGATTCGGTAACCGTCGGCTTAGCCCTAGCGATTCTTTCCACATTTCCAGTGTCACGGATGAACGGGTCCTTTCCGACCTCATCGTGAATCATGGCACGGGCTTCTTCGGGAATGGGTTCCTCATCAACGCCGTTATCTGCGGGAGCCTCATCGACAATGCCCGTGTCTGGATTACTTCCATCGGCGGCATCCATGTCAGCAAGAGGTTCATCTTCTCCAGGGTTACACTCGCCATCGCAAAGTTCGTATTCAGAAATCGATGCAAGAATTTCATCTTCCGTCGGAGGTGCTTGTTCCTCAGGTTGTTCTTCTTCAACGGGTTCTTCGGTCATGTCACCTTCATCTTCAGCGGGAAGTGCCTGCTGCATGATGGATGACCACTCAGCGATGAGAGGGGCAAGTTCAACGATAGGTTCGCATCCAGCACAAGTGCCCGTTCCGCTAGCCATATCGCTAAGGTAGTCTATCGGAGTGCGCCCGGTCACATCCTTGATATCCCAAACGCTTTCCTGACATGTTTCCCCGTCCTCGTTAATCTTGTACTCGAATACCATCGGGTTTTCAAGTAGCTTTTTAAGGAAATCGAAATTGATTTGCTCCGTCGTCTTTCCGATAGCGTACTCGACAAGGTTCATCAACACGGTATCACCATAGGCGTTCTTGGCACCCAGATAAATCGGATTGATGTAAAGCAGGTCTTCAAGGCCATTATCCGCCCATTCATGGAGCTGAGTCGTCCAAAGGCCGTCCGCAAGTATCTTCTTCACCATGAACTGGGCAGGGTTCTGATACAGGGCGACAAGGTTCTCCCTCGAAATCGACGGGACTTCACGGTTAAATGCACGCTGCAAACCCTCGATAAGTATCAACTTGTCGGGGAATTTGTCCTTGAGACCGTTCAGCCCAATGTTAAACCCTCTCTTATCCATAACAAAGCCCCTTAGTTGCTGGTAAACATCTCCAACGCTTTCTGATATTCGGGCACGCTGAGACCGTTCCTTCTTGCTTCTTCCTGGATATCAATGCCATCTTCACCTACGGCTTCGTTGATACCCTTCTTGCCTTCGCACTTGTCATCCTTGCAGTCGCATTTGCCGTCTTTGCATTCACACTTTCCGTCCTTGCATTCACCTTTGCAGCAGTCGGCATCATCACCGCATTCCACTTCCTTACCCATATCGGACTCGAAATAGAGCTTGTGCAGGTTGTTGATTGCCTCGAACTGTGCCTGGGAATTACAAATCGTTTTCAGATAGCTTTCAAACAAATCGTTTGCTTTTACTTTCATGTTGATATCCTATGGATTCCAATTAAATATAGTTTATACCATAGATGAACCTAATGGATTGCAAATGTTTAAAATAATGGGAATAGACCAGTCGCTGAATTCGAGCGGCAAGGTCATCATGACTCTCGACGAGGACAAGAATCTGGACATCGTGGACATACAGTTCTATGGCTACCACCAGGTAAAGAAACGCTGTTTCGAGACTGACAATATACACATCAGGCATCTGCCGAAGAACTGGACAAAGATAGGCCTCATCCACCGCCTGTCGTGGATTACGAACTACCTCATGGAAGATACCGAAGGTGTTAAGTACATGTCGATGGAAGACTTAGCTTACGGTAAACTTAAACAAAAGTCATGCGACACCAACTCCATCCTGCAGCTCGCCCAGATTGCGGGTTCCCTCAAAGTCTCCGCATTCGACCGGGGCATAGGAGTCATAGCGTACAACATCGACCAGAACAAGAATTTCGCAACGGGTAACGGCAAGGCGGGCAAGCCAGCAATGTGCCAAGCCTGGGAGGAAATGTATCCGCAATGGTTCCCCGAGGAGTTCAAGGGAAACTACGACTCCCCTGTGAACGATATCGCCGACGCATTCTGGCTTTGCGAAGTCCTCAGGTGCCACATCATGTACGACCGTGGTTACGAACTGGACGCTACCACCAAGGGCCTCCTCGAATTTTCCACCAGCAAGAAATATGGAAGCCTGGTGGAAACCCTTATGGAAATCAGGGATGTATAAACTACTGGTATAAAGTCAAACACTCGGAGTAAGTGTTATGAAAGAATATCAGAAGACCATGAATGCGTTCCTTGAAGGAGTATGCCGAAAGTTCAACTGCATGAACGCACTGCCTGCACTAAAAGAAGGTTTCAATGTATTGTGCGAAGCGAGCGAAAAATCCATTATGGAAGGAACTGGTGCTGGCTATGCATTCTTTCCATTAGATAGCAAGCCGTTTCATGAAGACCCTCTCTTTAAAAAGACGATGGAGTATCATGACCACCCGCATATCATGAAACAAAGAAACGAGTGGTTGTTTAAGAACGGAGACTGGGACGCTGACAGCAATGAAGTACGAGACAGGTCACTATCCAACTTGGCCAGACACATAAACCAGTTACTCGCATCCCGTAGCGGAAATGATGACGTAACGGTGGAATATGACGATGAAAAACACGAATGCACTGTATGGTACAAGACCGTCTGCTTGGGCTTCATTTATCCAAACCATGGAATGGACGAGCCCCCTGATGACAATTATTCAACACATCTCAGCGGAATACGCTACGCATCTTTAATCGACTTCCTTGATGATGTGAGCCCAGAAGAGAAAGAGGAAGTCCTGTACAGTTTTGACCCAATGAACGGCCCTGACGCAGCAGACGTAAAAGCTGTTTTCTACGGCACGGAGGGTCAAGAAGATAACAATGCTGGAATGGATAGCGTAATCGAACCAGAGCAATGTGCCTGGAGAATCATGCGTGATGTGCATAGGTTTAAAACTGAATGGAAAAACGATGACCTTCCATATACTAGCAAATAAAGTTTACTAGAATATACAGAAAAGCCGTTTGAAACTAAGTTCAAACGGCTTTGTTATTATTGAGTTATACATTAAATGTTCACTCGGTCACCCCATTCATTTATCTTACCCTGGTTCCAGGCGTCAAATATCGACTTCTGCGGGGCGCCCGTAAGATAACCTGTTATTCTTCTTACACGAATGATATATTTTTCCAACATATTACCGCACTTCGGGCAACGGCCATTGATTACACCGTGGAATCCGCACGGTTTTCCATTAGGCTGCGGAGCGATGCACGTATCGGAATCCATGGTCACCGTGAAGTAACCCATGCCTCCCTCGTACATTGCGTTCATCGCCTGTTCGACACCTTCGAGGTTCTTGCTGAGGTCGCCATCCATCTTGTGGTAGAAGATGTGCCCAGCGTTGGTAATCTTGTGGAACGGAGCTTCCCACTTGATTTTGTTTGCAAGCGTGGTCTTCAAGCTGAACGGAAGCATATGGGAGTTGGTCAGGTAGCCCTTGCCCCACATGTGGTAACCGAAGTCGGTCCAATACTTGACGCCAATCTTCTGCTTGCTGATGGAGTCGATGATACCCCACTTTCCATCATGACAATATTCGTACTTGTCAACATAGGCAGACTTGTTTTCGAGAAGTTCAGGATAAGGAATCGACACCTTGTTCTTCGTAGCGACATTCCTTACGGAAATGCAAGCATTTGCATCCTCAATATCGTAACTTTCCTTCGTGAACAATTCACCTTCGAGTGCGGCGTTCCTCATGAACTGATGCATGTCGATGTTGCAGAACCTTCCACAGACGGCTTCTGCAGGAGTTGCAAAGCAGCTCCAGTTCATGTGGGTTTCCTTCTGGGTCTTGTCACAGAAGTCACGGATACGCTTAATCATGTTGTAACCGACATCGAACACTTCCTCGTCCTTGCCCCAGGTCTTGCCCGTGAGTGCGAGAACAGCTTCGTAAACGCCGATGTAACCGATGGAGAGAGTACCCTGACGGAGAACTTCTGCGATGGTGTCATGAATGTCGTGAACCTTGTCGTCGGACGTGAGATACAGGCCCTGTTGCATCGTGAACGGGAAGTTCTCGTACGTCTTCTTTGCGATAACTTCGAAACGGTCTTCAAGGGACTTCTTTGCGACAACGAGCATACGGTCAAGCTTCTCGTTGAAGAGCTTGATGCGGTCAGCTTCCGTCGTAGCCTCGATATGAGCCTCGACTGCGAGCTTCGGGAGGTTAAGTGTGTGGAACGCAAGGTTGCCACGGCCAACAGTCTGTTCCGGGCCATTCACGTTGCCGATAACACGGGTGCGGCAGCCCATCGTGGAAACCGTGCTTTCAGGAATGATGCGTTGGAGACGGCCCTTACAAATCTGCCAGTACTTGCCGTCAACAAGGACTTCCCAGCGAGGATAGACATCGTTTTCGGAAGCGACTTCACTATACTTGGCAACACGGTCGCTACCAATCTTCTTGACAATGGTGTCATCGGTAAGCTTGAAATCGTCGTTGTATTCGTAGCGGATGTACGGGGCGTTGAACTCGTTGTCAACTGCGACACCGTTCGGGTAGAAGCGGCGGGCGAGACATGCGATACCAGACTTCCTCAAATCGTAGTTCGGGTCGTCCGGGAGATAGGTGACACCCTTCATGTACTTGAAGATAAGAATCGGGAAGATTGCTGTAAGTCCGTCGCCGAGGCCTGCCATCTGTGCTGCGATAAGGTTGCTCGAAACGAGACGACCGCAACGGGAAGTGTCAAGGCCAAAGTTCAAGCTGCTGAACGGAACCTGGTTGCCAGAGCGGGACTGCAATGAGTTGAGGTTGTGTACGAGACCTTCCATCGCCTGGTAGGTATCGTCCTTGGTCTTGATGTAAGCCTGAACGACAGCCTTGCGGTCGTACTTTGCGACGACATCCTTGAACGGCTGGTCGAGGCTGAGGCCGTCCTTAGCCATCTGGCTGCGGATAGCGTGAGCTTCCTTCTTGATTTCCTTCTCGATTTCTGCATTGTCGATGTCATCGAAGGACTCGAAACCGAGACTTCTTTCGCCCAACACCTTTTCGGAAGCGATAATCCACGCAAGATTCTTCTTGAAGGACATGTCCACATAGGGGGCGAGTTCGAAGTCGAGGTTTGCGGAAGCGATGCCACCGAACTGCTGGTTAGATTGAAGCTGCAGGATTACGGCGGTGATAGATGCGGCAGACTGGATTGACTTGGGGGCACGGATGAAGCCCGTACCAGAGTCGAAGCCCTTTTCCAGCAGCTTCCCGATTGGGGCAAAAAGACAGTTGAAAGTGAGGTCGTAAAGGTTCAGGTCATGGATGTGCATGTAGCCCTTGGAATGGAGCTCGGCGATGTTACGGTCCACGACATTGAGCAAGTTGTAAGTCTTGTTGGTCTCTGATGCGATTTTTCCGTATGCTCCTGCGGGAGTGCAACCAGATTCATTTGCGTTGTCACGGAGGATGTTGGAACTTTTGAGGTCGGCAGCCTTGATTTCCTGAATGGTGCTGATAATCTTGCTCTTGGATTCACGCTTGCGGGTTCTTTCCGCCCGGTAAAGGATGTAAGCCTTGGCAACTTCCTTGTACTTGTCCTTGGACATGAGTACATCTTCAACGATGTCCTGGATAGTCTCGACGCTAACCGTCGGCTTGTCCGTAGAGGCTTCAATCTTGTCACAGACCTTGTCGGTCAGATTTTCTAGTTCCCTCTTCCCGACCTGCATCTCCTTGTCGAGGAAAGCACTCGTGATTGCGTCAGAAATTTTAACTGGATTAAATTTGGCACGTCGGCCATCTCTTTTAATTACGTACTTAATCATACAGATTCCTTAATGTGTGCTTGTAGTTTATAGACCTTTTCCCACAAGTATCCACATTTTTTGATGAATGTTTAATGCCGTCAGAACATAGCAAAAACCTAGTTAAATAACTAGGTTCTATGTTTTAGTCCGAAAGGCTCCCCTTCTCGAAATAACCGTTCTTAGTCTTCATGTTGGCGTACTTGATGGACATGATGCGGTCGTCGATTCTCTTTGAAAGTTCCTTGATGAGAGCGTCGCCCTTCGTCTCGGAAAGATAGATGATGTCATCGATGATTCCGGCGATGTGGGCGTGAGTGAAGTTGGCGTCGATGCATTTCTGCATGCATGCCACGAACTTCTTGTTCTTCATGCTGAACTTGGACGGCATCTCGTGGTCCGCCCTGACATACCTCTGAGTGATGACATCGAATACGCTGTCGATGGACTCAGGGTTCTTGATGTATATAATCTTGTCGATACGACCCGGCCTAGACTTGATTGAAGAATGGACTCGGGTCGGCTCGTTGACCGTCATGATGACAATTCCGTTGTAGGCAAGGCTGTCATCCTTGCAATCCATGCATTCGATAAAGGCGGTAGTCTTGTCAGACTTGGCCGTGAGGTCCAAGGCGTCGATATCGTCAAAAACACAGATTGACTTCGGGAAGTAATGCAGTGTCTTGAACACGTCATGAATCGCCGTATAGGAACTTAGCGACGAGCTGTCCACCCAGAACACAGGAATGTCGGTAAACTGTTCAAGCAGCTTCTGGATTGACTCGGTCTTGCCAGTGCCGGGGTCACCCATGAACATGTATCCACGGCGCTTACCCTGTTCGAGACACCTCTTCATCTCGGTGATGATGGAGTCCTTGTCGAAGTTGTCGATATTGAACGGGACGAGGCGTCTGGACGTGGCCCTAAGGTCTCCGTACGGGTCGAGCTTCACATAATTGTTGCTGACATCAAGGCTCTTGACATAGTTCTGCAGCGCCACCATGAGCATAGAATGGTAGACAATAAACAGCCCGTCACCGTTGTTTTCAATCTTGTCAATATACGGGGCGTTGCTTCCGACCATGTTGACTGCAACCAGGAACGAACCCTTCGAAGAAAGGTTGACCGACTTTGCCGCATTGTCCGTAGTATTGAAGTATGCACAGTGGACGAAAATTTCCATGCCCACAGCATCCCGAACGTCACCAGTGTATTCGAGGAGGTAGTTCACAGACACGTCGTGCCCATTGCTTTTCGACTTCGGGTCGTACTCCATCTTCTTGATTTTAAACGCCCCGCTCTCGGAAATCTTCTTGATGTTCTCAGCGAATGTTCTCACGATATCCGAGTTGATGCTGGCATCGTTGATGAACAAGTCGTCAATAGACTGGCAATGGACCCATTTAAGGATATAGTCGTACTGCGTACTTGCGATACGGGTTTCCTTCGTAAGGATTTCCTCAAGGCCAGACAGGAACTTGGTCGAAGACATAGTGATTTTGCCCAGGTCCACCATCTTCCTGTATATCGTGCCACGGCTGGATGCCGCATGAAGGACATCAAACAGGTCATTCAGGTTGTCGCTGATTATGCCCTTGATGTTACCGACATTGTCACGGAATACATGACGTACCCAGCCAAGCTTTTCCTTCCATCCGAACTTCTTCCATTCGTCAAGAGTCTTAAAATCTACTTTAATCAGTGGTTTTGGAGTCTCGTTGTTACTACTCATACTTGCACCTTACTCTTCTTCGGGGAACGGAGCATCGCCTTCATTGTCTCCGTAATTTCCATAATCGCCACCTTCGTCATCGTCGTCCACACGACGCTGAATCTCCTTTACATACCCGTTCTTGAACACCCGGTACGACATGTAGGCAGTCCTGCCCACGATATACGCTATCAAAGCGCCCATAAGAACACGGTAGAGTTTAGACAGCTTGACTTCATCGCCGAAGAAGTCCTTGAATATGCCCAAAATGCCTATAAATTTGGCTATCCTGTATAACTGTGTAGTGATTCTCTGCATATTGCACCCATATTTTACCATTAAAATACATTTTGCAACCCACCCTCGGCAAGGGTCAATTTTCGGATTTTTTTTCAAAATTGTGGCCACTACATAAACTTTATGATGAGTAATGACCAAATAGAGGGTATTATGGCTAGAAAAGGAAGTCCAGGCGTGGCCATCAAGATTGAAGACCGTTCAGGTTATTCTTTCATTGACAATCCGGCTCTAATCGGCGGTGTTGTCGGCTACTCACCCAAGGGCGAATTTAACAAAATCCTGAAAATCACCAATACGGCGAACCAGGATTCAATCCTCGGCCTCGGCTTTAACCAGGCCAAGTGGAACATGGGTATGTACGCTACCCGTGCCGTGCTTAACAACGGCGGCCACGTACACTTCGTTCGTCCATACGGCGAACAGGTGGAAAAGACCGACGTTCGCAAGTCCGACTTGAAGTCCGACGCTTTCGTCGTGGCTTTCGACCGCAACGCTGCGAAAGATGACTACTACGACAATTCTCGTAGCAGGGCTGAGAACAAGACCGAAGTGATTCACACATCCTTCGATATCCGTCACTTCGCCGCTACTCGTTATATCGCTGACGGATTCGCTGGTTTTGGCGGTAAGCGCAAGATTAACACCATTCAGGAAACCATAGCAGAGAACTCCAATGTGGACTTCCAGCTTACCGCTGGTGAAGAGTTCAACGAGGAAGGCAAGCCGTCTGATGTGCGTTCCGACACCAACGTGGTGCTCTTCGCTCTCGTCAACAGCGACCCGACTGCGGCAAAGCGTGCAGCAGACCGTTACACGGCAACCGTACGAAAAGACATCGGCGGAGAAAACAAGAAGCTTGTAACACTCGTTTGCGACTCCGTTCCTGCATTCAGCGTTGGCGACGTAATCTACTTCCCTGCTTCAAACTTCGTTGATAGCGAGAAGGGTGTGTACGCAACCGTCAACAAGATTCTGGATACACAGGTTGTCGCCGAGTACGAGACCGAGCAGGAGAACATCCCGTCACTAACCAACACTACGGCAACATTCTTCTGCAATAACGACGATGCGACAACTGGTGTAGACTACCTCGAAGTCAAGACAGCTGTTGCTAACCGTGCTGTAAAGAAGTACGGCGAGATGAACTACATCAAGACGGAAACTGGCGAAGTCGATTTTGCTAATGTCAAGATGGGCTCCGAAATCCTGTTGAGGGAACCAGATGGCAACATCAAGGTTACCCGTATCTTTGGACTTAAAACCAAGGAAACAGTTAATACCAGCGGAATCGAAGGCAAGGTTCTTACATTTACGCCAGAAGAAGCTGTCATCGAAGCGGGTGATATCATCACGTTTACATACCAAGTTACTGTTGATGAGGAAACCATCACGAAGACGGTTACAGGTACGGTCGAATCGGTTACGCTCGAAGGTGTAGCAAGAGTCACCTTGGACGCTACCGTAGAGAGCGAAGTGGAGCAATTCAGTGCTTACGAAATATCTTCTATTGGAACGGAAACATGCGACGCATCTGCAAAGATTGTTACGTTGAATGTCAATACCAATCGACCGAAGATATTGAACACCGTGGTACTCGATAACGTCGAAGCGTCCGAAGAATTCGATAACGAACTCATCGCATCGTTTGATACTGAGAATGAAGCCAAAAACTTCATGAAGTCAATTAATGCTGATGACTCCGTTGTAGCAACCTTCACTGATGGTACTGAAGAAACGACCAAAGAATACGTTGGCGTTAAAGTATCTGGACCAGAGGTCGAGAGCAATACTGTAGAAAACACAACTCCTCATGATGTAGAATTTACTGTTGATTCGGTGAGTGAGACAGGAGACCCTAGAACAGTTACGGCAAGCGCAACTATCCCCGAAAACGCAAGCAATCCAGTAGTGTCTGGTGCAGAAATATCCGTCGACACCACCAACAACAAATGGGTATTGACCTACCAGGTTGCTGCTGAAAGTGCTCCACAGCAAGGCGCTACGGTCACCAAGTCAGTTACTTACAAGGTGACAACGACAACGACCCAGTACGTCGTTACGCTCGTGTTCCCAGAGGACCTAACGGGCAAGCCTTCCGAATTGCAGACTCGTGGAATGGTTGAAGTAGGTACGGTATCTGCCGACGACATCATCCAGCTAGACACCGACGGTAAGAAGGAATATTACGTCACCGCAGTGACTGGTTCTGGTGCAATAACTATCACTGGAAAGAACGGTGAGGAAGTTGCCGACAACACCTCTCTTGGAGGTAAGATAATCAACCTCACTGCAACGACGAATAATATTCTCGCTGCATTCAACAAGGAAGGATTCGCAATCAACACCTACCTTGGAAACAATGTTACTCAACTCTCTGACATTGCCGACAGGACAAAGTACAACACGACATCAACATTCGGTGTGCAAGTCCCGTTTGGAACTGCTACGCAGTACAACATTGGCGACCTTGTAGCATTCGTAAGGCAGAAGTCCAACAAGCCAGCCGACCCGAAATACTTCGACAAGAACGATGTTTATGTCGTTCAGAACATAAATACATTCAAGGACATCGTTATCCTGAGCCACGCCAACACAGTCGAATATGACGATGAGCTCAATATCAAGAAGTTCGGTACAAACAGCACATGGAAGCTCGTCGACCTGACGGCATCCAATGCCAACATCTGGACATCTGGTAAGGACGGGCTTACGTTCAACATGCTCGGGGCATACGACCTGACGGTTCCGGCAAGCGTACAGGAAAACAAGTTCCTCGCAAACGATGACGGAATACTCACGTTTGATTACACGACATACAACGACGGTGTTGTCCAGCGTACCGACAAGCTCCTCGTGAGCGACGAAATCGGTGCTTCGTTCAACGCAATGGGTCTTGCATCCGTCAAGTATGAAGATGTGAACTTCAACGGCGTTGCAAAGCAGGTGTATGTGCTTTCTGCGGAAGGCGAGGCCATCGCAAGGATGTACCTCTACATCACCTACCACTTCAACGGCAAGACCTACGAGATGGAAGGAACCATCGTGCCTTACGTGCATGATGACGGAAACCTCTACATTGGTGACGTGGCCGACTCTGTTCTCACGGACAGCGGTGCAAGGCTCCTCATCAACGACAGCGGCATCCTCGACAACTTCCTCACGAACAACGCTTACGACTTGTCTCAGAGCGTTGAGAACGGTCATCTCGACTCTGTCTCCACGATGCTTTCCTACGATGAACGTGACCCGGCCATCATCAACGACGCAATCTGGGAATACACGCCAGCCAACAACAGCGACTCGGCAACCCTGTCCAACGCATGGAACCTGTTCCTTGACAAGGACGGCACGGACGTGTCGATGCTCATCGGTGCTGGTACTGGTGTCAAGAACCTGTTCAAGAAGAACCGTGAGGTTCTCGATGGTACGGTCATTTCCGCAATCCTCAATGTTTGCGAACTCCGTAAGGACTGCTTCGCTATCCTTGACGGCGTAGGCGAAGCCAACATCGAGACAACCCTCAAGAAGATGATTGGCGCACAAGGCTTCGGAGTGAAGGGACGCTGGGGTGCTATCTATGATGGTCGTGGCGTATTCTTCGACAGCTACTACACGCTCATGAATGTGGAAGTGGTGAAGTCCGTACAGCTCGCTTCCATCATCACGGCAAACGCTGCCAACGGTATCTGGTGGTTGCCGCCTGCTGGTGAAATCAACGCTGTCATCCCGACTGAATGGGGTGTAACCGAAAAGTATCCGAGAACCTTCAAGTATCCTGAAGACACGGATTCCAACATTGCCCGTTTGACTGAAATCAGGGTCAACCCGACTCGTTTCAACAGCCGTGGAATGTTCATCTGGGGCGACTTCACGATGCAGAAGGAAAGCTCTGCATTCGACCAGATTCATGTCGCTATGCTCTTGGCTGGTATTCACAAGATGTTCTATCACTACCTCGATAGGAAGGTCTTCCAGTTGAATACGACCAACCTGCGTACGAACATTCAGTCCGATTTGCAGGCTCAGTTGGATGCAATCATGAACTCTAACCCGGCTGGTTTGTACTCAGGTACGGCTATCTGCGACGACACGAACAACACCCCTGACGTTATCGACAGGAACGAGTTGCACGTTGACCTCCGCTTGAAGCCGACCAAGACCTCTCGCTGGATTACACTGAGAACTATTGTTGAGTCCAATGGTTCTAGCAACACTCAGACCACTTCACTTTATGTGTAATGGGAGGTAAACTATGGGTATCAACCAGACAATAGACGACGAATTGAAGAAAAAGGTGTTCTTTGGCGCTGCCATCGACACCCTCGCAGACCCGTATAGGACCAGCCGTTGGAGGATGTTGATTTCTACGGAAATCTTCCACGCCTTCGGAATGGACCTTCAAAACCACGACCAGTTCGACATTCAGGATGGCGAAGCGTCCTTTGCACTCTATGTGCAGCAGCCGCCTACCATCCCTGCTGTCGCCCTGCAAGAAAAGTCTTTCCAATACATGGGCTTCAACAAGCACTACCCCGTTGGACAGACTGGCCTTGATGGCGAGTTCTCTATCGGTGGTGTTTGTACGGAAGATATGGCTCCGTACGAAGCCATGATGGAATGGAGAAACCTCATCTACAACACAGGTGAGCTCACCTTGGCAAACCGTTCTGACGCCAACTGGCAGACGAACCGTATCGCACAGGATTCATCCAACCACATCCACCTCGGTTTGGGCCAGCAAGCCAACTGGTCTAACCCGACCGTACAGCTTCTCCGTAACCAGACGGTTACGCTCGAATACTACGACTGGATGTATGGTGACTGTATCTTCTCCATCACGTATATCAACGCATGGCCGAAAAAGGTCGAATTGCCAAAGCCGGGAACCTACGGTGTAGCCGACCTCGGTGAATGGAGGGCGACCTTCCAGTACGACAGGTTCACCATCTGGATTCCGCCTGGATACAAGTACGTCTAATAGACGGGAATTAACAAAGGGCAAGCAATGCTTGCCCTTTTCTTTTTGCCTGAAACTAGGCCGGGAGTATTAAATGCAAAGCGATATAACCGATGATTACACCGCCCATTATTGCGGCAAAGCCGTAGGTGAAGGTTTTCATTATACCCCGCCGTAGGTTTCATAGTCGCCTACAATCACTTCCAGAGAGCATGGGGAATTATTGAAGTCCAGGTCCTCGCCAATATCGTCTGGCCTGATTGTGTAGTCATGCTTGTTCGCAATGGCCTCGTCAAGGGCGTCGGACAACATTTCGTCGGCCTGCTTGCCAGTAATTTCGTCGTCCAGATACTTGGCTCCCTCGAAATAACCGTTGCTCTCCTTATACTTGAACGGGTTCGGGAACTTACGCTTGCTGTCCTTGTGCCAAAGTTCCTGGTAGTTCATGAATGCACGCTTTGCCTTTACTGGGTCACGACCGATGTAGATTTTACGGTCTTCGACATCCATGTCGTGCTGATAGGTCACCGTGACAATGAACAGCGGGACCTGCATCTCGGCCTTCAGGTGTTCAAAGATGTCCTTCGCCAACGCCTTCAACGCCTCGACATCACCTTCCGTACATTTTTCACCAAGCCTGTAATTGGCATAGCGTTCGGCGGCGACGTTAACCGTTTCAAGCATCTTCTGTTCAAGCTTTTCGTCAGCCTCGTGCTTCTTCTTGAACTCCGCTTCTAGCTTTTCCTTTTCATTCTCCAAGTCAATGCGGTTATTATTCCACATCTGCTTGGTAACTTCCTTGCGGGTCCTGTTGAGCGCCTCGGTATTGTTCTTGTTCAGCTTTTCCTTGAACGCATCAATCATGTCGCCGATATTGTCGGTCTGCCTACGCAAATCTTCCGTGTAAGCATCACGAATCTTGTCTTTCTGTTCTTGATTCAAGACCATCGAGTCGAGGGCCGCTTCTAGTTTTGAACTTGGGTTCATATCACCTATTCCTCATTTTATTGTTAACCTTCAAACGGAATCGGATTGGTAATATCCTCACCAACCCAGTTGCCCCTTATGCGGGCATCCACACACATTTGACGAGCATTGTCCCATGCCTCCTGAGATACCTGGAACTTCTCGGGAACCTGTGTAGGAGAACTGAAAATCAGGGTATCTTTGCAGTAGAAGCAAGTACGCCCTTCCTTTTCAATAACGTCAGTAACTTCAAGCTTTGCCATAACGTTACTCCTGTGCAGCATCTACGATTTCAACCTTTGCTTCCATATTCAAGCGCTGCCGTATGCTCTGGTCATAGAACGCTCCACGCTTTGCATGCTCGTTCCTCTGGCTGCTCCTGCAATCTCGGGGAGTCGACCTAGTCAGTTTTCTCCCGTTCAGTTTCTCGTGCTTGTTTCTGGATGTCATTATCAAATGCCCATTAGAGATAAATTTCTGCGGTAAGGTGACCCGTAGTCGCATACTCTTCCATCGCTACGACAGCTGGTTCTATGGCCCCGACAGTAACACGAGCAACGGCGGAACCGTTTTCGTATCGTTCAATCGTCTGGGTGGTCTGGTCGAAGACTACCTGACCGTTATTGTCACAGTATGCACATTGGTCGTCGCTGCCGTTGTACTTTTCTACCACTCCCATTTTGAGTTTGTAACTTCTGAGCATTGCATTAGCAAGTTCTTGTCTAGTTATCATAGTTTACCACCTTTTGTTCATTGTTAAACATCGTTATTAAGTCCATTAGACATATTCCTCATCGGGAAGCTCCCCGGTATCAACGTACGCTTCCAGAGCGGTAATGGCTTGTTTCACTGACTCGACAGGAAGGGCCGCAACACAGAAGTCGTTTTCATAGCGGTCAAGTTCCTGATTATCTTGGTCGAAAATAACCTGACCCTTGTCGCCGCAGTAGGCACATTGGTACTCACGGTCGTAAAACTTTTCGGTCACACCCAGTTTGAGTTTGTCGTTTTTAAGCATTGCCTCGGCAAGTTCTTTTCTAGTTACCATGGGTTACCTCCTTTTGTTGATTGTCAAGCGTCTCATTTCTTCCATGTTCTTTACCGATTTGATATGCGGCCAATATGACATTTTCACATTGGCGCCATGTCGCAGTCAGAGAGTACTCGGCCCAATCTTGAAGAACATCACTAATCGTATGGTCTTCCTTGACCTCCGACTTCATCTGTTCGACAAGCTCATTGATTTCTTTTTTCTGGTCTTCACTAATCATCGTTATCCTTCCTTATCCCTCATTTACTTACTTGGCGTACTAGACTGTAAACGGTTTTTCATCTCCTCAGCAAGCATAGAATGGAAATAGTCTTCCATATCGGTAGCAAGCTGATGAAAAATTTCCGGGCTGTTCTTAGTAATACTCACAAACAGGCCCCTATAGAACGACCTTATATCATCATAGCTGGAAAACTCCACGTTAGCCAGATAGTGGGTAACCAAAATAACGCAGGCTCTGCTATTAAGGTCAGGAAATTTTTTCGTGATATCGTAATAGATATCGAACAGTTTCTTACGAGTAGACGAACTCAGCTTGGCCGCCTGTTTAAGACGGCGTTTTAATGTGAAATTGTAGTGTACGTCGATACACACATTCTTAATCGATACCCAGCAGGATGTGCTGAGGTCATCATCACGGATGGTTAGCTTAGCCACCTTCGCACCGTCCACGACGCAGTCGATATAGTGGTAAACTATGGTATCACGGTATTCCTTGAACTCACAGTTGGCTTCACCAAAAACTTCTGTACAGGTTTTCTTGAAACTCGATGGGGTAATCATATATTTCCTTTATTCGTTTGGTTTTCCGTAAGTTAGGACATCTTCAAGAATGCTGCCTATATTCTGGGCCATGTTAACTAGGGCCTTGTCAGAACCCCAGTGCATCCTGGACACAGCTACCATGGCTTCCTTCGCATTAGAGAGATTGGCAGCGGCAATGCCTAGAAGTTCGGCTTCTCGTTCATGGTCTATCATTGTACGCCTCCCCAGTTGATAGGATACCACATTTCGACGACATCCTTGTCGCACATGTAATCGTCGCCGTCCTCGCTATCCCAGCAGTCGCATTCCTTGTTCCACACGGCGAAGCGCTGACTCTGGAACGGAGGCCAGATGGCGACAGGTTCATCGTCTGGAGGAAGTTCGTCCTTGGCAAGATGCCAACCGCTACCGAGACAACCCGGCTTGCAGTTCTTCGGGAGCATATTGTTGTTAACATAGGCGAAATGGGTAAATTTCGTCTCTTTGAGCGGCAAGATACCGCCGAGCTGACCCGTTATTCGGAACTGACCGCCAGTACTGTATCCCGTATAGATGAGGTCGGTTTCCTTTTCGCTTACGAGGAATAGAAGCATTCCTTCACGGGGAGTTTCCTTTCCCACTTCGTACCAGTTGATTTCCATTTGGCATCTCAATGACATATAGGCCTCTTTCAGGTTATTATTTTTCCCGATAGTAAAGGAAGACATCGTACTCGCAATGAGAGATAGATACAACCTCTATTTTATTCTCATTTACAAACTCGCAGCATTTCGCCGCAGCGCTAGTCCTGGACTCATACGTTCCATAAAAATGCTGAAATTTAAGCGGTTTCATTTTCCCATGCCTCCTACTTCATGTAGAGTTCTTCGAGTTCGTCGGCTACATCACGCATCGTATGAGAAGCAATCCATCCAGGCTTCTTATCGATTAAGTCCCGTACAAGTTCGGATTCAATGTATGCCCGAATAGCGAAGTTCAAGACTCCGTCACTGCATTGGAGGTGCATTACCTTTTCCTGTTCATCGTTACACATGTTCCTGTCCTCCTGTTACGGGCACCACCACGGCGTTTCACATCCTTCCTTGTCTGGAGGAGGGTCCCAATACGGGTTTCCAGAGTCTTCACCCGAACCAGCAAGCAACTGGGTCTTTACATCACTTTCGATGATTTCCATGTTTGGCTTCACATATGGTCTTTTCATATTTTCTCCAAGGTATCAAAGATTTTAAGGGTTTCCGTAAGCTTTCCTTCATCGTACGGGAAAGTCTCCGTGGCGTTGCTGCATTTCAAACCGTACGGCTTGTCTGGATAGACATAGTACTGGCTGTACCTGTTTACGCACGATGCGCAAATTTCCAGCTTTTCATCCTTATACTCGAAATCGCAAAGCATCCGCTTGTCAGGCTTGCGCCTGTTGCAGAGTTCCGCCCGATAGGACAAGAATACCCTGTCCATTTCGATAATAGAACGAAGTTCATACCCTGCGGGCATGGACTTCTTTACGAGCGTCCTGACGACGGATTTCAGTTTAGCTTCGGTTAATACTAACCGTTTGGCTAGGCTGCAAAAATACTCTGGGTTGTTAGGCGTAGTCATATTTCATTATCCAATATAGATAATTTGTTTCTCCTTAACAAGGCTCAACCTGTAATTTAGGTAGCATTCCAAGTCGTGGGAGCTAAATGTGTAGTAACCGCCGCTCTTGTAGTTCTTCAACAGAGCCACGTAGTCGGTAAATCTCTTTTCCGTCAACAATGCTGTCAGGGTCGGCACTGGGACTCGGCATTCGTTACCCATGATATACAGGCCGGAGTAAACGCCCTTTCCCGGCTCAACGTGGTTCACCTTTACCGTGTCCGGGTCCTTGATTACCGTATTCACGGCAAGCTTTCCCTTGTACACGTCGCCGATAGCCTGTGTTCTACCAAAGTGGGTCCAGTCCAGCCCAGGCTTTTCCTTCCTGCCCTTCAAGAGTTCGGCCTTGTGGTGGATAAGGAATGCCTCGACGGAGTCGTCCATCGAGTCGCCGAAACGATGAGGTTTCAACAGGTCTTCCTGGGCGATAGCATGGCCAGTCGCATCATACGGGTAGAAACATGTTCCCCACTTGCCCGTAGAAGCCTTCAAGACGGGAATGCAGTACATCCTCGGGAGGTCATCGGCATCAATGAAAACCTTGTCGTTGAGTGTGGCAAAGCCGTTCTTGACGACAACCTTCTTTTCGTAGTTTCCTGTCCTGATTTCACGGAGTTCTTTGAGGTCGCTGTAATCGCCGATGTAGAACTTTCCTTCGATATTCATGTCTTGGAGGGACAGTCGCCTGCACCTTCCGTTAAGGAGCTGGTCAAGCTCGTTGATGTTGGCCACATTGACATACGAGTCTTTAAGGTTCTTGTCGATACAGGTAATCATCGAGTAGGTCGTGATTCCCTTGAACACTTGCTTGTGACCGAAGTCGATAAGGCACGAGAGGTTGCCGTTATCAAGGAGGTATTTCCTGAAACCTGTGCCAGACGTGGAATGCATCCACGACGACGGGGTAATGTAAGAGAGTTTACCCGTATCGTTGAGCATCCTGATACCAAGCTCGAAGAATGCAAGGTACAAGTCGCACATACCCTTGTCGGCGAACTTGTAGTTCTTGACTTCCTTGTAGAGCTTGCCGAGATTGTGAACACGGACATAGGGCGGGTTGCCGACGACATAGTCCATCTTGCCGTCGTAGTCATGGACGGAGAGGGCGTCGGCGACTCTGATATCCCATTTGACATCCGTGATGCCATACATTGAGGCTGCCTCGTCCAGTCTGCGTTTCAACTGGCGGAAGTTAGCCTTGTTGAGTTCGATGGCGTGGATATAGGTTTCGAGAGCATGCTTCAACCCGTCCTTGGTGCTGTTGTGACGGATATGTTCGACGCAATATCTGGAAACGGCGGCAACGACGATGTTTCCATCACCTGCGCTGTTGTCCATGAAATGCTTTTCGAGGATACTTTCGGCTGTCGTGTACTTCGCCACATCGAGGAGGATGTTCACAATATACAATGGTGTAAAAATCTTGCCTTCTTCTTTCAATGCGTTGTTAATCATAATTTCATACCCACTTTTTCAAGCACAATAGCCTTGGCCGAATTGTAATCTAATCCAAATTCCTTCATGTAGGCCCTAATCTCTTCCTTGATATCGGCAACACGCTTACCCCTGGTCGGGTTATACTGCATGTTTAGCCGCATTCCCTGCAAGCAGTCGAAAGCGTGTGCCTGCAGCTTCTTCGTTAGATGGAAGAAGCTCCTCGTATTGGTTTGGAGAAGGATATCGTTCACGGACGGGTCACGTTCGAGAGCCACCTGTACAAGGAACGGCTCGAACACTTCCTCCTCCTCAACAGAAACAGGAACTCCCGCCATACGGTTTCTGAGAAACTGTGAAACACTGAACTTCATATTGAATTACCTTACGGCTTGCGGCATTTTCAGAACGCCGTACTTATAGAGCAACAGGATTACCTTGGAGATATAGGCGTTTACAACCGTGTGCGGGCTTACCTGGAACTCGCTCATCTGCTCGTACTGGCCCGTAATCACGCAAAATTCAAGCCTTCCCATCGGCGGCAAAACATTCTTTTCGATAATGGTTTCGGCAAAACGATGGAACAAGCTGTCGAAATCCACATAGTTTTCAAGCACGAATTTGCGTGCCCCGAGGTCATCACCAGCAAGGACAAAGTCAACCAGCTTGTTCGTATACTCCATGCAGACCACCTTGACTTCGCCCTTGATGGAGCAACGGTTTTCCAGGAAGTTGTTGAACATCGTGGAGGTCATCAATCGCATGTCGGGATAGCACTTGGACACAATTTCCGCTACCGTGGTCGAGTCAACCGTACCAGAATACGGGGCGGTTTCCTCCCTGGCGATTTCCATCATCTTCGTGTACATCGCATTCTTCAAGTTACGGTCATCACGAGGATAGTCGAAAGATACAGGGAAACATCTCGACGAAATTGCGTTAGGGAGACGATGGAACTCGTTACAGGTAAGTATAAAACGGATGGTGCTCTGGCTGTCTTCGATAAGCCCCTGCAACTTACGGTAGAATTCATCGGGTTTATTCGGGTGGTCAGCCTCGTCAAGAACGACAAAACGGGGAAGACCATTCACACAGGCCTGTGCGGCATAGCTTTCGATGTCAGTGAAAACATCGGACTGCTCTCTTGCGGAGAAGAACTTGAACGATGTCCCGAGCGTGTTAGGGATAGCCATGGAAAGCGTAGTCTTGCCAGTACCAGATGCGCTAGAATAGAACACGTAATGGCCGAAAGCATTGAGCTGCAATGCCGTCTCGACCTTGTTCCTGATATTGTCCGGGAGAATCATTTCGCTTACTGTGTGCGGCTGGTGCTTAACCACCCACATTTCATAGCCGCCCTTGGCTACGGGCACACTCTTCTTTACATCTTCTGGTTCAGGAATAGTTCCTGCCAGCAAATCGACTTCATCCATTTTACTCTCTCCCTTCCTTTTCGGCGGTTGATGGTTCTTCCAACGTAATTTTCTTAATATGGACTGTCGGTATGAGGGACATTTGGTTACAGCTCTCGGAACCCTTCTGGATGAGCGCAGAGAACTCTATGAAAGGGCGTCCAGACGCAAGGTCACGTTTCAGGCCTTCGTACACTTCTATGCCGACATTCCTGAACTCGATTGGTTCAATTCCTGCCATATGAATCTTCAGGATTAGACCCTTGTCGCACTTTTCGCTCATAACCGTTCTTCCTTGATGAACTCTGACAAGTCGGTTGGAACAACCTTGTCGCAGTCCGTGATAAAATCGACGCCGTCCTGTGCATACAAGCATCCCTTGGCGAACATCATCCCGTGGTTCCCGTTCCCGAAATGTACCAGCCTTGCCGACGAACGCAGGTAAGTGTCAAGCACATGGAACGAATGGTTCTGTGGGACGACGACAGAGATGCCCTTTGCATCCAGTGCGTCCTTTATCCTGTAAATATAGTCTTTTTCCCCGATATTGGCAAGGACTATTTTGCCACCAATCTTGCACAAAGTGTCGATATACTGTTCCGCCTGTTCCAACGTGCGGAGCTTTCCGTAAGCGACCGTCTGGTCAACTTTGGGGAACAACCTGTGGTAGTTCCCGGCAAGGGGATATGTCAAATATTTTTTACCTTCACCAAACTCGATTATGCGATAACCAGACGGAATATCGTATTCCGCCTCCGAGTCATACTTGATGTAGACCCTGCGGTAAGAACGCATCATCGATGATGGCGTACTAAGGGTTCCTCCCTCACAGAAACCATAGAGTCGGCCCGCAAAGTCATCTTCGTGAAACCTAACGTCGTGCCGAACCGATGCAATCGAGAGGGCAAGCTGGTTGTGTGCCGATTGCTCCCCCAATGCTAGATTCTCTTGAAATTGACTAATCATCCGTGATACCGTTCTTTGCGTAGAAATCTTCGACCGCTTTCAACACTTCGGGGTAGGCACTTTCTTTCTTGACATATTTGTCAACAAAATGTTTTACATAGTCTGGACCATCCTCATAAAGCACCTCGGTGAGAAATTCTGTCATTGTAGGCCTAAGGCTAGGAACGTAGTAAATCGACGTGTTTATGTTAAGCCTTGTGTCAGGACTAATACTCAGCTTGGCATCGCCCTCGATACCTCCACGCTCCACGAAACTCGTGTAAATCGTGTCAAGGGTAGTTTCCTTGTTCAAATATTGTCTGAACTCGTCATCAGTCATACGACGAATCAATGAGCAATATGCCCTATTCTTCTTATATTGCAGCCCGTCAAGATAAGAACGGTCGTTGACCTTCGGATGCCACAGATGGAATACAACTCCTCCCTTGCAACGCATTTCCTTGGTTCCCGTAACTCGGCGGATTTTATATACGAAGGCATCGTCTTCGGCACCCCATCCGACAAACTCGTTGTCGAACCCACCGACACGATTGTACGTTTCCCGGCTAAAACAGTTGATTAGACCTGTTTGCCTGGTTATTGGTATGGAACTATTGTATTGCAACGGGATATCAACCATGTCATGACGGCATTTACGACGGGTCTGCGCCTCGGTAAGATACACGCAGGTTTCGTAAGGGAATACAAGCGGTGCGTCGTCGCAGTGCTCATGGATATTGTCAACAACTCCCGCATCAATCCAAGAGTCGGCATCAATCATGACATAATGCGTGTATTCAGGATGATTCTTGACCGCATAGTTAAGGAGTTCCGTCTTGTGGAATTTCGTATCGTCGATATCGACCTTGTGATGGAAAGTGGTCTCGGGGATTTCGGTGAGACCATTCTGTTCGACTACACAAATATCGGCTTCCGGGTCTACGGTTTTAAGCTGTTCGATTGATGCAGTGAAATTTCGGAGGCGGCAAGGGGCTGTCGAATAAAACGTGTAAATGTATAGGAATTTGTTCATCCTATTACCTCATCAAATTTAGAATATCCGCTTCGGATATGTTTGCATACAGGAGTTCGTTCTTGAAGGACTGTACCATGTTCATAACCCTGTCCCGGTGGCCGGGGTGGGTTCCATACTGATGGTTGCGGTATTTCGAGTCGTCCATGAAGAAGAATATGAGCGTCAGGAACACGGGGCCTCCAACAAACGAGCTGCCAACGCCAGTGCCTTGCAGGATTGAGCACGAGAACAGGTCGCAGGAGCGTTCGTTGTTGCGGGACACATTGTTCGGAATATGGTTCGTGCGGTCCAAGTGCCCAAGCATGATGTGACCGATTTCATGTCCAAGGACAAAGACAATCATCTTGCGGGCGAGTTCTGTATACTGCGGATAGTATTCCTTGACAAGATATTCGGGGAACTTCTTGTAGAATAGCTCAATCTTAACCTCATCGACAAAGTCCCATGTCTGTCCGTACGCCTCGTCTTCAACCAACGCATGGCTAAACAACCATTTAAGTGCCCTTTTAACCTGATTCGTCTTGTGAGTCTTCGTGTATACCGTGAAGATAGAAGCACAAGTACATATCAGGAGACTTAACCCGGCGAATGTATAAACGTGATACCTGTTGTTTCCGCCATAGTTGGCGAACGAGTTGGCTATCAACTCTGGGGTATATTCAAACGACACCCTTTCCATCTTTTCAAGGTACGCCCTGTTTCTTGAAATATAGCCAGACGCCATTATCATGTTGATTGCGTCATCCACCATATCCTGTATCTGGTATGTAGGCGGGTTCGGAAGCTTCTTGTTACCGAATAAAGACATTTGCTCCTCCTGTTATTACTTGTTGGCACTCCATGCCATCCGTATTTTCCTTCGCATTCGATTCAGGAGAAATGAAACCTTCTCCTTGCTGCAATGATGGCATTCTGCATATACTTCTGTGGCTTCCTTGGATGATTCCATCGCCACAAGGTATCCGTATAGTTCCTGCATCTCTGGTGATAGCGAGTCAAGAAACTTCGATGCAAACTGCAGTTTTCCCTGCGAGTCGGCGTCAAAAGGGTCTATCGAGCGTAGGTATTCTATTTCATCCCCATCCTTCCCCTGCATAGTCGTGCCGACATAAGTCAATGTTACTTTCTTTGCCGGGTTAACATGCACCAAGGACTCATCCGATATGAACTTCTTGATGTAGCCGTGGAGACATAGCACCATATAGGAATTGAACGACACGCCGCATTCAGGGTCGAAATTGTTTACCAACGACCTGAAATAAACATACGGCAGATGCACAAGGTCATTTGCGTTCAGTAAATACTGTTTTGCATAATTGTTGTAAACTCTGATAAGATAAAGCGAGTAATTGCCGATTACGATGTCTCGATATGTATTATACAGGCGCCTGTTGTTTGCATTGTCGTTCGACAACAGCTTCTTGCACATCCTTACGATTGCATTTATTATATCGCCAGTATTCTCCATATTCAGTTTTGTCTTTAATGCGCTTAGATATGTCTGTGATTTGTTATATGATTCGGATAATACTTTTTTATCTACATACACCACTTCCTTTTTTATCATATCTCCTCATACAAGAGGTACGGCCACTGGTTGCTTTATTCACGATTAACAATTTGATTATATTGTGCCGTCATCTTGCTATTAAACGGTATTAACCCTGTTGTCCAAATGAACAGGTTTAATACTATTATAAATATAGCACCAAAAAATATGAATTGCAAGACAAAAAATTAAAGTCGGGAATTTCCCGACTTCTCTTATACTTTTTCTTGTTTTCAACCACACGGCATCGCAGCTTTCTACCATTTTCGGTTTCCGCTATCCGCAATTTTCTCGCATAAGGCGTTTCCTTGGCCTCGTTTTTATTTATGTATATTCGTTTCATGATTTTACCCTTGAAGGATGCAGTCTTTGAGCATTGCCATTGCATTCGCCACATCGGAATCCATCGGTTGTGGAGGATTTTGCACAGTAGTTACGGAAGTGCCGCACGGGCCCTTATCGACAACAGTCGAGAGGCTTCCGGCAGGTGTGCTAACGCTTGACGAATAAAGCTCCTTTTTATCCACTTCGGTTAGCGGCTGGAACTCATATCCATGATTCTGCTTGAATTTCTCGATTGTTGCAAGAATGTCGTTGTATCCGTAGCCAGGAGCGTTGATTGCACGACGGTTAAACTCCCCTATGACATCACGTTCATTATAGAGGTTCTCATTGTGGTCGCTGTAACCAATAACGTTACCACCCACAATCATACTCGGCAATGCACTCTCAACTCCCATAATCTCATCCTACATGTCGGTTCCCATAGTCTCACCCTAAACTTCGCTTCCCATAAGATACCTTAATCAAATTTAGTTTATACTGTTTCCCAAGAATCTTCCGATGCAACAGCATCGTCAACAAAGGTTCCCGCTTTCTTCATATCGTAGATGTCCCGACGAACCTTGTCCTCAAACTGTTTGAAAGTCTGGTTAACAAGCTTGCTCATACCAGCCCCATCCAATGGCTTGATAGTATACTCGGCGGAAATCGGCTTTCCATTGTATGTGGTCGCCGTAGACACCAGTATCTTGGTTTCACTCATGAACGGGACGATGTCGAACGCCCCACCCAGGTCCTCGCTACCACGGTATTCATCACTGAGAAGATGATTGAGGTCTCCGTTAATTGTCGTCCTTATTTCAGTGTTCCAGCCCATGTATGGCATAAGAACCCTTACCATGACAGCAGTCTCGTTAAGGACTTTCATCATGATTTTCACTTGGTCGGCATCGGCCCAAAACAGGAATGTAAAGTATTCCTTCAACCTAGCAGCGAGCTTATTCTTTGTTTCGTCAGTCATACCACTTCCTTACAAGAACTGTCTCAGATACGGATTCGAGCAGATGACCGAGACAGAGAGCTTCTTGTTGTGGAGCTTCACCGTCTGGCGGTGCCTGATACGCTTCTTCTTCACGGGAACGGCCTTAGCTTCCTTTCCATCGGCGACCGTCGGCTTTGGCGGTTCTACGATGACGGGTGCTGCCTTTTCAAGGAGGCTATCGCCCTGTATGGAAGTAGCTTCCGTATTCCTATTTTTTCTTGTCATGTCGTCCTCCTAATTTAGATAATTCAATCACGACCGTCAAGGGTTAGTTAGACAAGTCAGTCATCATGCACGGCCTTGCAGCCTCGTTCTTGATTTCTTCGAGTTTCTTGTCGTTGATTTCCTTCCAAGTGGTGTAAATCGTCTGCCCGTTCACCGTTCCGCCACCTGGGAGCGAGACCGTATCCTTCATGAGGATGATACCGAGCTGCATACCAGCACGGGACACGACGAAGTCCCTGAACAGCGGGTTTGCGAACACTTCCGCCTGCTTTGCCTTCAAGTAGACACGGGCGATTGCGAACCTGTCCGTCTTCGGTGTCGGGTAGACACGCATACGGTGCTCGACCGGGTGCAACTTCACGCTGTACTGGGTTCCGACCAATTTCTTAACATCTTGCAGATACCTGAGGGCGCCTGCATAGGTGATAAGGTCGAACTGTCCCAATCCGCCGAGACCTGCGCCGCCAACACCCATAAGGGATTCGCCTGGGCCAACATCCCACGCCATCATCGGGCTGAACGTATTGCCGTAGCTCGGGTTCAAGTCAACAAGCTGGTACACATTGTCTGGAACCCTATACTCCATGATTCCCTGTTTCAACTGGATAATCATGTAGTCGCTGTAAGTGGCCTCAGACTGCATATAACGGTAGAAGTAGTCGAGCGAGTCTTGAATTGCCATGGCAATGTGCCCAAGACCGTTTCGGTTTTCCACTTCCATTTCTATCTCTGTCGCAGGATAGCCAAGCCTAGCCTTGATGTACTCGGTGATATCGTCACGAGTCATCAGCATGGTTGGCAGCGGGTCTGGCGGCAAGGCGAATATGTCGGGATTTCTACGCATTATAGAACCATTAGTTAAGCGTCCTTGTTTTCAAAGAACCTGATAAGGTGATACTTGATTCCAGTCAATTCATCAATGAATCCATCAAGCGTTCCATTCAAGCCAAACGTCTCGAAGTGTTCGAGCTGGGAACGGAACTCGGAAATCTGGTCAAGGTCTTCATCGACTGATGCGAGGAATGCACCCTTGTCCGTAAGGTTAGGAATCTTGCCCGACCATACCTTGAAATCAATGTTTTCGTTGTAGGTAGCCTGCAATGTTTCCGCCACCTTGTCCTTCGTTTCCTGATAGAGCTCATAGCATTCCTGAGCCTTCTCGTGGAGAGCTTTGCCTTCGGCATTCCAGTGGTATTGCTGGTATGCGTTCTGCTTGGCATTCATGAGGGTAAGGATATTGTACATGATAGCCTTGGCGCCTTCGTCGGCGTTCGGTTCGTTAGCTGCGGTTTCCGGGCTTTCATCGGGTTCGAAATCAGGCGGGTCTTCGTCAGGAGCTCCGTCTACATCATCGGACTTATCGTCTTCAGAAGGAGGGTCATCCTCTGGTCCTTCAAATTCATTCTCGTCGGGGCCTTCCTTTTCTTCCTTTTCGTCCTTTTCTTCCTTTTCGTCCTTTTCTGGCTTTTTGCCTTTCTTCTTATCGTCATCAGAGTCGTCTTCGGCAGCCTCATAGATGGCTTTGTGGATAGCAGCAACCGCATCAATAGTAGTCGAATCAATGCCTGCATCCTGCATGGATTCAACAAAGATTTTGTACGGATTCATATTACTCCTCAGTAATGAACTAACAATAGTTTATACCTCGACGGTCAAAAAGAAAGCCTACGGCATCAGCCGTAGGTCACTTCATTGCTTTTATTCACTTTTCGACGGGATTTCATCTTGTCTATGACGTAATCGCTCAACTCGATGAACTCCGGGAAGAACATTCGGTCGCATTCCAGTGCAGACGTGGATGTTTCCGCCGTTACATAAATCTTACGTTTCCGCAGACTTTCTAATTTGTACCGAGGAAATGAATGTAGAATACCGAAAGGGGAACGGGGTCACCGTCACACCTCCGCAGTTCGGGCACGTATGAGCCACCATCGTCTTTGTCCTGAACGAACATTTTGCGAGTTCTGACAAGAATATGGCGGAATCGTCCTTGGTAAGGTTTCCGAGGAACTCGATGTTCTCCTGCAAAGAGTTGCATCCAGGAATATCCACCAAGAGAGCCATGTTAAGGAGGGCTAGATACGGCTTCGTCGGGGTAAATCCCTTCTTTTTCCATTCTTCAATCTGGGTCTTGTAATAGTAGTCGTGCAAACGCCTTCTGACATAAATTTCGACCGCAGGAACACCTCCGATGTGTTCTACCGGGTGACATCCGTATGCCCTGAACTTCTCTGCCAACTCCATCGGGTCAACATTGGTTTGGAACCTCATGTTGGTAAAGTCTATCTTATAGCCAGGGTCGTCAACGATGGTTCCACAATGCTTGCAAGTGAATTTCGTCCATGCGTAAGGGTCTTTCGGGAAAGTCGATGCACGGAGGTACTGCAAGGTGTAGATTTCATCTCCAGTGACAATCTGTTTTGGGCCACCCGGACAGCGTGTACGCCTGTCAAGGATTTCGGTAATTGAATCCAGTTTATTGTCGTTGTCCATATTTTCGACCATGAGCATGTCGATAAGTCGCAACGGCTGTGCTAGCATGGGCCCATTGTAGAACACCCCCTTTGACGGGAGTTCGTCGAGCGGAAGAAAATCTTCCTCTGTTTGCTTTGGTGGCTCGTGTACGGCAACCATTGGAGGCTGAACGGGAACCGTTGCCTGCGGCTGTTGATGAATGGCGGCATGGGGATTGAACCCCTGCGGCGGTTCCTGTTGCATGGCTTGGGGAGGAACCCTGTTAGCGGCAACCTGGGAAAACTTCCTGGCGAGTTCTTCGCCAGAAATATGATGCACGTCGTTAGGAGGAGTCTGTCCCTTCTCGTGATAGAACATTGAATCATACTGGTCGTCAGTCACATGAGGTTTCGTGTCATTCGATTCATTGAATGTCCTGTTCGGGTCAAACCATCTAGGTTCGCCATCTTGCTGGGAAGCATCGGCATTACCCGCATCCTCTACCTTGAACGACTTCTTGATACTGTTCGGTCGGACGATTTTCACTGACTTGTGTTCGTTGACAATACGCCTTTTCGGGGGTTCCTGAAAAATCATAGACGCTGTGGGATTATCCCCCATCTTTTTTCTCAATGCGACCGCCTGTTTAAGCAAGTTTTCTGTTTCCGCCATATTATCTCCCAGCGTAATAGGAATAGACGTATCGAGGACCGTCGTAATGTTGTCCATTTTTCAGGTCGATTGACACCTTTTCCTGTTCCTTAGCTTTCTCGTTAAGTTTATCGGAGACCATTTTTGCCAATTTTTCGCTCATCGGGTCGGGCAAAACTTGGTCCTCGTACTTGTCAACGATAATAGGTTCAGAAACAGACATGTCCCGCATGCTGTTGTAGTCATGCGGGTCATGTCCTTTCTCGTACCACTTCATGTCATACCTGATGACATTGTAGATGGGCGAGTCTGCAATAACGCTAGGCTTCGGCGTTTCCGTTGTCTGTTGTGTTGTCGGTTCCGTTGTCGGTTCCATTTTCATCCCCTACCGAGAAACGTTTCTTCACCATGTCCTTACCGATGAGAACGGCGAAGATACGTGCCATGGATACAGCCTTGTCAGAAATCTTTACTTCGATAGAGCCACGCTGTTCATCGTACAGCTTGTTCCATTCAACAGCGACACAGGCATGGCTAATCATGTTGTCAATCTGGTTGTAGGTAGCCTGCGGAGTGAATGTGGTGCCCGTCTTCTCACAAAGGTGAGTTTCAGGGGTAAACCAGTCCTTGCGAACGCAGGCGAAAGCGATTGAACCACAAGCCACGGAGAGCATCGGGTCGATGTCGCCGCTTGCAAGGTCGTAGTTCAACGAGTTGTTACAATGGATTACGAAATCATACCTGCCATCCCTTTCGTCGAGATAGGTATGGGTAATGTTCTTGTAGTTCACGCTCGGCGAGCTGTAATGTACGATGTGTCGTACATCGCCGTTTGCAAGGAGAAGCATCAGGTCATTAGGCAGGTCGGCGCCAGAGCAAATCGTGAAGTTGTACTTCTTGTGCTTGGCTACAATAAATTCGCAGACATTCGTCGGGATGACCGCACCCTTGACAAGGATTTTCGGCTTGGAAATCACGCTGCTGTATGTCCTGGCTGTATTGACGGCATAGACCTGATAAATCTGCGGGGGAATAGTGAACGGAAGGATGGTGATGTCGTTCTTCCTTTCTTCGGCGACGAAGCCGATGTCAATGAGAGCATGTCTCAGTTCGGAAGTCGGAACGATGATGGTGTCCGCAACCTGGAGGAAGTCCTCGATAACACGGGCTTCGTAGATGCTCTTTCCACGGCCACCTACGCCGTCCCAGACCAATTCGTCAAGGAGGTAGATGATACGGAAGTTAATCTTACGGATAGCGTCGTTCTTAGCTTCCTTCTCAGCACTGACCTGTTCACTGTCATCCTTGTTGTATGCCGTGTCCAGCACAGTGTCACCAACCGTGTTCTGGAAACTGCTGAACTTCATCTTCTGTAAAACATCAAAAACCGCAGGATTCTTAATGTTGTCAAGAATCACCACGGTTTCCTTAGTAATGGCAAGCTTGGAGTACAGGTTGATGAACATCGGGGATGTCATCGAGATGTGATTGAATGTGCATAGCGTGTCGTAGAACGGGCAAAGATGAGCGAAATCTTCGTTGAAACGACCGCCAAACAGTCGTGAATCACCATCGTTCACATGGATGATGTCAACATCAGCCTTAACCTTGACCTTATCTTCAATGAGTTTTTCATACAGCTCAGTAGCTTTCATAGTATCCTTCTAACGTAAAAGGTTGTTATTTACGTTAGTAAAATACATTTTTAAAACTTACACATTCTATAAAAATCGCCATATTTAGAATAATTAAGACAATCTATCCATCATAGGCATACCTTTTGCGAAGGATACCCACCGTATAAGCGTATCGGAATTCGGGTCGTTTGTGTAATGCACGAACGAGGATTTCTGGTTAGGACTGTCCTCCGGGACATGCGTCTTAATCCTGTAACGGTAATATGACGGTTTAGGTTTAGGGTCACCGGGTAATCCAAACGAAATCGGGGTGTACTCAAATTGTCCCGCATCGCAATCGTCTACGATGACCTCGATGGTCCCACGGATGCCCATAGGGAAACCGTCAATGACAGTGCCATCAGACAAGGTCAAGGTGTGACCACTGTAAACGGCACGAACCTGATTTCGAGGGAATACCTTGTATTCGTTCATATCAGCTCCTTTTATGTTGCATCAAAACTTGCAATCATGGAAATAATTTTGTCCTTAGAACTCGTTCCGTCACTCAAAGTCGGAGGAGGCTGGTCCGCATTGTCCATGAACAGTCTGGCGACTTCCATCTGGCTCATCGTCACGACCTTCTTTGCTTCCTCGTCGTCCTCCTCTATTATGGCGACGGCATCGGCTGCATTCCTCTCCTCGGCATGCTTGCCATAGGGAGACGGGAATACATGGAGCGGATTCTTCGCCTTCAACTTGTCGAGAGGAACCATCGCCTCCTCGGAAGTCTTCGACACGTCGTTGTTGTACTTGACAAGCGTACCGCTAAGGTCAGGCAGGGCGTCGATATCATCGTAGTCGCTCACTTCGATGTAGCGTTCACCGATTTTGTTCTCGATGAAGTCAATCTTCATCGTGTCGGTATTACAGATGTAATAACCTGGGTCTACCCCGAGGTGGGCAAACGAGAGATGGTATGGCGTACCGAGATAGAGGAAACGGGTGTTTCCAATCTTCTTGGCGGACTTGCAGTGGTAATGGCCGCTGATGACATAGGTGCAATACTTCGACATCTCGTTCGGGTCGAATCCTGCAACTGAAAGGTTTCCTGCTTCCATTAACATGCCGATAATGTCGAAGTGTCCGAAGAATACATTAGCAGCTCGCTTTTCGGGAGTGCATCCAACCGACATCATGTATTCAAGAGCCTTCTCCTTGTTGGCCGGAGTACCCAACCACGGGAAAAGATGCCATGTGTACTGGCCGAACTGCATTGCCACAGGCCCCTTGTCAATCAGGGTCACGTTAGGGATGAAGTGAAGGAACTCCAACGACGTAAGACAGTCGGAGTTTTCGTACTGCATGTCGTGGTTTCCAGTAATCGTGATGATTTTGAAATCCTTCATGCGGTTCGCAAAAAGGTCGATGACATAGTGGAGAGATTCGACCGTAACGATATTTCGGTTATCGAAGATGTCTCCGCTGAACAGGATGGTATCCACCCCTTCCTTCTTGAACCGGGCGATGATTTCGTCGAAGAGTTCGTCACGCTTCTTGTTGTGATAATCAGTTATGACCTGATTGTGATAAAATGTCTGACCGACATGGATATCGCCAATGATACCAATTTTATTCATGTTCTTCGTCCTTATGTTCAATTTGTTTTTGCTCAGTAGCTTTTCTTTCTTCTTCCTGGAAGAATGTCACAAGCTTATTCATGTCATTAGGCGTTGCATCAATAGTGCCATCATCATTCGCCAGCTTCTTTGCGTCTTCGGCTTCCTTGACTTCCATGGCAAGCAAGTCCTCTTCCTTTCGGAGTTCCTGAGTCACCTTCAGGAGACGTTCAAGACTCTGACCGACACTCGAAATCATCGAACTGACCGCAGACCACATCTTGTCTGTCATGTCAAGCGACGCTTCAACCTGGTCATTCAACTTGTCCATGAGGTTGGACGAAATGTCGTATAGACGGTTGGCCTGCGCCCTGATTCTAGCACATTCGGCAAAATGCTGTGCAGGCGTAAGCTTTCCTAGCTTTTCCTGTGCAAGAAGTGCTGTGCCCTTAGTCTCGAAGATTGCCGTCTTCGCCTGAATCTTCCTGACCATCTGCTTGGTTTCTTCGATTCCTTCCTTGGTAGAACCGATGGGAAGTCTCAACTTTTCTTCCAAGGCAGTGAAAATGTCCTGTTTCGGCTCGGCAGAAGCATCCTCTTGTGCTGGTTCGGCTTTGGATTTGTCCTCGACGGCTGGTTCCGCAGTTGCGGAAGTCTTGCTCGGGTCAACATCCCACGGCATATTCATGTTAAACGGATTGAAGGTTTCGTCAGCCATTATTGTTCATCCTCCGCCACGCTATCCAGGTCAATAAGACCCTTCTTTCCAGATTCTACCGCAAGAGCATTCAAGTCGAGGATGGTCTGGACATTCTTTGGATAATATCTGACCGCATCAGCAAAACCTTTCAAATTCTCGATATAAGCTTTTTTCTTCTTGATTCTAAGGTTCAGGTCAGCGATATCCTGCTTTCCTGAAAGATACATAGTGACATTTTCCTTCGTCTTCTCGAAAGGCTGTCTGCTGTTCATAAGTATTTCGAATTGTTTAGCCCACTTTTTCGCAAGGTCATCTTCCATGTCAGCAAGTTGAATCTGGGCCTGCATGAGGAGTCCATTGGCGTTAATCTGGCCGTCGCCAATGTTCTCAACCATGTTCTGAAGCATAATGTCAACATCGAACTTACCCTTTTTATTCTTGGTCCTGACCTTGTCCTTCATCCAATCCGCAAGCTTTTCGATGTTGTCATCGACGTTTATTTGCCCATTCTCGTCAGTAGGCGCTGTAATCACTTTCACTTCATCTGGCATAAAAATCCTCAAAAAAGGGGAATACTCCCTGCATTCCCCAAAAATATATAATTTTACGAAAATGTTGGCAAGTGGGTTACTATATTTTCTACTCGTCGATAGCATCAGCTATACGGTCAGCTGTATCGCCACCCCTTGTCTCATGGAACATGGCATCCTTGGATGTAAGCCCGGAGGTATATTGGTAGACAAAAAGAGCGACGACAAGAGCGGAACCATAGAAGCTATACATGTCTTCCATCCTTTCAAAGTCACCTTCAGACTTCTTGGCATATGTATCGAAGAACTTGTTGAACGCTTCGGCATCCATTTCATGGTCGTTAACTAAAATACGTTTGCCCTCGGTAAGAAGGCAACAATATACGGCAAGCAGTGCTGATGCATCGGCTATTGTTTTTTTGCTGACGGCAGGAAATGCTCTCTGCATGAAAATGTTAAGAAGGCTAACCTTTTCCTTGTCTATTGAAATCTCGCCACTCTTATACACTCCGTCCATCAATTCATCAATATCGTTCGTCATATCGCTACCGTATTTTCTTGTAGTTTATACACTCGCTTCCGCAAGAGCCCCAAGCCTGTGCTGTTCCTGTTGAGCTTCGGGAGACCTGACGAAGTCAAGTACATCCATATAACGGTTCCTCATCTCCGTACTCAACCTCAGCATTTCCGTTTCGGTTAGGTCTTCTATTGCTTCGTAGTTGCCGTAGTAGTATGTCGTGGTGAGATAGTAGACAATCCAGTACAACGAGGTCACATGGTCATCGTGCGTATTTCCTCCGCCGCCCCATGTATTCTGGGTTTTCTGAGTAAACGTCATGAGTTCCATGATTGTGTTGTAATCATACACCTTCAAGTATTCACGCTGGATGTACATTTTAAGGAGGATGACCACGTTGCTCTTCAACGTCGGCGTTGCCCACAGACCACGGCACTTCAAGTCAAAGTTGAGAATATTAGGATACATGGCCACATTGAAGAAGTAGTCATAGGTGGATTTTCCAGGTCCGTTGTATTCGATGATTAGGTACGGGTTGCGATAGAATTTAAGAATGATGTTCGCTATCTTACAGAAATCATTCACTTCCGTACAGTTGGACGACATCGTGAACACCTGTTCACACCTGATGTTTGAATACACCTTCACAATCTGCAAGACATGGGCGTCCTGTCTCATACCATAAGCCGTATCGATGGATGCGACATACGAGTATCCCTTGGCCTCGATAGCTCCCACGGGTTCAGGATACTTGAACGCCCTCATAGAAATATCCCTTACGATGTCAGCAAGAGCCGGAGGCCATATACTGTCATCGAACGGAAGCGGGTCCGATGCCTTCAACTTTTCCAAGCAACGGTAGTCGATAAGGGTTATACCAGAACCGACGAACTCACATTCGTATTCCTGACGGAAACGCTGGTCGCCAATTTTAAGTTTTTCAGCATTTGCCCAAGCCTCTGTTCGACCGGGAACCTCGTTCCATTGAACAACGGAGCGCACATAGAGGTTGTTGTTCCCCTTCTCGAACTCGACAGCAGCTTCCTTTTCCTCCAAGGATGTCTGCCACATTTCGTAAAAGTGGTTCATGCCGTTAGGAGTGGAGGTGATGATACAACGGGTTGTCTTACCCGAAGAAATAGACGGCATAACGGAAGCGATGAATTCCGTCGCAAGGTTAGGCCTAAGGAACGCAAATTCGTCCAGATACAAAAGGTTAATCGAGAAACCACGGATATTGTCAGGAGAGGACGAAGAAACGATGATGCGTGAGTTGTTCGAGAACTGGATGGAAGTCTTGTTCCACAGCTTGACACCGGGTTGCAACCATACTGGAAGTCGGCTGTACGAATCACGGAGCTGCTGCATCTGTTCCTTTGCCAAGGACAGTTTGTTACCAATCATGGCTATGAGCTGGTCCTTATGGAAGATACCCCACCAAAGGATAAACCCACGGACGACCGTCGATTTTCCAACCTGTCTCGACCATTTGTTTATGTTAAACCTGTATTTCAGGAACCTGGCTATTGCACTCTCCTGAAAGTCGTACAGGTCGAACAACTGCATGCCGTTGTCCTTGGTGTTGATGTACACGTAGTTACGGATGAAGTAAATCGGGTCAAGTGCGCACTTCTTTATTTCCTTTAACTTGTAAAGGTCGAGCTTGACTGGCTCATTTGCATCTCGCAAATTAGGAATCCCGTTAAATGGCATATGTCTCTCCTTAGGTGTATATGATTAGCTATTCGAGGGGAATCCCGCCCTCCTGTTCGATTCCTCAATTTCTTCCTTAGTCATATCGTCCCTGGTCAACCGACCCTGGTTAAGCTTGACCTGTCTGCGTTGTTCAATCCATTGGCGTTCAGCTTCCTTTCGAGCCTCATGAACAATCTGCGGCATGACCAGCCTATCAGCATCACTCATTCGGTAAAACTTACCGTTATTGATATTCATTATGTATCCAAGACGCATCAGGTGCTTTGAACGCTCTGGCAAGAGGTTGTATATTTTGAGCAACTGAGCCTTTCCGACAGTACGGTACGGGCCCGATTGCTTGTCTACATCAGGCGCATTAGTGATATCATCCTGCTGTTGGTTACTTGAATCCGTTTGTTGTTGCGGTTGCGGTTGCGCCGCACCATTTCGAGCGACTGCACCATTACCAGCCTTCTGCTCGGTCGCAACTTTGTTTGCGGCGGCATTAGATGCTATCATATCCTTTCCGTAACGGCCAACCTGCGATTCTCCACGGCGTTTCGGGTCACGGGCTTTCTCGATAAACGGTTTCTGGTCTTTCTCTTCCATGAGGAACACTGGTGCTGGAAGATATTTCAGATATTCTTCCGACTTGTCCTTCATCATTCGTTCCAACAGTTCTTCACCTTCAGGTGACACCGGGTTGTAACTCAGGTCAAGACCCGTCTTTGCAGTAAATGCCTTCGAGAATTTATTGATGTCAGTAATTTTTGCATCCGGGGTGAATCCCATCGTGGCGTAGTATTTTACATTATCAACGACATCCCCGAACTCGTTACGTCCTTCCGCTTCCAATTCCTCAACGCTCTTTCCCTTGTCTTTGAGTTTCTTGGCTTCGGCAAGTTTTTTCCTGAACATCGGCATGAAGGTTTCCTTGTAATACTTGCGACCGAACTCGACAAACATCTTGGACCTTGCTTCCTTCTCGTTCAAGTACGGAAGGAAATCACTATGTTCTTCCCAATATTCCTCAAACTGCTTCATGAACTCATCATGAGCTTCTTTGTCTATAACCTTGTTGCCATACTCGTTAAAACCATTCATGTAATAGAAGAATTGCATCGAATGGTTAAGTGCATTGTCCTCATCGACAATCTGGAGGTCCTTCGTGAAACCAAACTTTTTGGCAAACTCGTCATCATCTATCGTATCGGTTGAATCCGCTTTCTTGGTAGTTGTCGTCTTCGAAACGGCATCAAGCTTATCCATCAGATTGCCGCCAGTTTCCTTCAAAATTTGTCCTGTACGCTTGGCCGCATCGACCGCATACTTTGCATATGGGTTACTCGTCATCTGCTCTTTCACAGCCGCTTCCGCCACATCCATCGCTTTGCCTTCGTGAATAATTTCCTTTGCTTCTTTATTTGCCTTGGACACATCAGTGACCGCATCGTACACCGCCCATCCAGCAAACAGAACAGCAGCGGCAGCACCAATGAACGGTATTGCAGTACCGCCAGATATAGCGCTAACGACGGCGATGGCAGAGGCAATCACTCCGGCAGCACCCGAATAAAGGGCGGTTCCAGTAAGTACAGCGGCAAGGGATATTCGAGCTACCGAGCCTACACTTTCAAACTGAGGCTTATATACCGTCTGATGCAATGTGATGATAGCATTGACCGTATCGGCATCAATTCCATAAATACTCTTCAACGAAGCTTCCATCAAAGCATACTTATTATTTATTTGATACAAGTTTGAGTACATTTTTCAACAACTCCGGCTTACTAGCAACCATGTTGGCAAATTCGGCGACAACATTAGGGGAAGCATTAGGGTTAATCTTCGAGATAACCCCGGCAAGCACCTTGGCGGCAGGGGTTTTAACTGAGTTAATAACGGCGTTCAGTGTATTTTCCGTAGTAGCGTTGGCCGCATCGCCTGCCGTCGTTTTCGTTTTATCTGGAGCAAACAGACGACCGAAATCTGGCCAAGAGGGCTGCGACTTGTCAAACGATGAATCTTCGACATCTTGATATTCAACACTTTTCGGAGCAGGCGTAGCATTGCAGCGTTGCACAAACGAAAGATATTGCTGCGTTCCTTTCTCGTCTCTGCACCACGGGCCGGGGCAAGGTTTTCCAGTGACATCATAATGGCGTATTACCTTTGCGCCAGGATATTTACTCAACAAATACGCAACGACCTTTGCCGTATTCCCCAAGGTAGCTTCGGTCAAGTAAAAGTTAGGGTCTAGCGGTGATGCATTTTTAGGACGTTCGCCATTATAGTTACTGCACATTTCGATTGAGATGGTATTTGCATTCTTGGCAGTTCCATACAGACTTGCCGCATCATTCATTCCCCTTGCTTTCGCCTCAGCTACATAGTTGTCTTTAATCTGAGGGTCGCTTACACCGATAGCCCATGTAAAGTAGTGGTCCAAGTCAGGATTGTACTGGTATACTTCGCTATCATCAATGATGAAGTCGGCTGAACAGTTGGCAGGGAATTTCGTTCTACACGCAGAGCCAGACGAAGACGAATTGCCAGCCGTGTAGTGCAACGCTATGTATTTAACATCACGCTTCTTGACCGGGGTCATATTAGTCGGTGTGCGATTTCGTTTCCATTCGGCTGGAGCATCATCCGTTTTATCACCGCCTTTCTTATCGTCTTTCTTATCGTCTTTCTTGTCGTCCTTCTTATCTTCTTTCTTATCCTCTTCTTTATTCGCAGGCTTGTACCCAGCGCCATCCTCAAACAAGGTACGATACAAGGACACGACTGCACCCTTTTGGCCATCACTCAATCCGATGACGCTGTTTACAGACTCTATGAAGATATTTTTCATCACGTTGCACCAGCTATTTCAGAAATAGTTTATAATGTCTTGGGGTTTAAATGCAATATTCACAGATAATTCATTCCGCCAATCTTATAAACTATTTGCATAACAATGTTGGCTTTTGCCATATAGGAATGAATTATGGATATGTTTGACCTCCCTACTGAGAAACAACTTCTTGGCCAAGTGAAGGCTCACTTGGAGACCAAGAAGCCAGTTAAAACGCTCGATGCGAACGAGGTGTTCCCGTTCTGGAACGCTGCCTCCGTTTCCACGGCAGATACCGATTCCATGCGTAAGCCGTCCAAGAAAGGCCTTGTAATGCAGAATGACAAGGTTGGCTGTGTAAAGCCTCTCAAGACCATCAAGGAATGGAAGGCTGAACGCATCAAGGGTCATAAGGAAACTACGAGCGAAGCACAGAAGGAACCCGAAGTCAAGAAGACGGCACAGCTCGAAGCATCTTCTGGTACTCCGAAGTTCAAGCCAGTCAATGCGACAGTTGACACGACCTACACCGTAAAGGGAGCTCCGACTGTCAAGGGCAAGTCTCTCGTCGGCACCATCAAGCCAATCAAGGCTGGTGAGGCAATCTCCATCAGCGACATGAAGACGCTCATCTCTGCAATCAGGTCTCACAATCTACCGAACAATGTCGGCATCGTGAAGCCTCAGAAGAACCCGACTCTCAAGGTCGGCGGACGTGACGACTTCGGTGTTGTAACGAGTGACAAGCCGATGAAGAATCCGAACCCGAAGGCTTTCGCAAAGTATGCCCAGAAGGACATGGACGGCAAGAAGACGGAAAAGCTCGTGGAACTCGGCAAGCCTGAATACAAGAAGGAACCGCCGAAGACCTCCAAGACCAACCTCGTCGGCTCTGTCCAGGTGAAGAAGTAAGATATGACGGAAAAGAAGCCTATACTAACTCCCCGAACTGTCAGGGAGTTGCATCGTAACCTTGTACGAAACCCGGTGCCCGTTCACCAGGGTTTTATCAGGTGTCGGATAGGCGACCTTCCCGTATCTTACGACCCAGACTATGACGGAAAACATCACGTAGATGACGTTACAAAGGCGCATACTGCGCCTCCGCCAGAGACTGTAAACGCAAACATCGACAATTTTACGGCTCCTGGCCTTTCTCTGAAATATGCCAAGGAAAACCATTACAAGTTCAGCGTTTACATTCCAACCACGGAGGACAACGAATACGACGAGTCGATTTCGATAAGTATGTATTGTGATGACTACTACGAGAACTACTGGGCACTTCACCGCTATATGGAAACAATCCAGAGCGGACAGACGGATGCGTTCCCTATACTAGACCACAATCACAGGGTCTACGGGTACGACCACAGGTACAGGAACAGGCTGATGTACATCCCGCACATCGATTTCCATTTCGGTGACGACAGGGCCCAACATCACATGATTGTCCGTTACTACCGCTGTTTCCCGACAAGCATCAGTGCGTTGCAGGTAACTCCGGGCAGCATAGCTGCTGTGAAGTTCACAATGTCGTTCAATTACCAAATAAAGAGGATAATCCGCCTTCCAGACCCAAACTCGTTTATGTCTGCGATATGTGTAATTACTGGTGGAGAAACCAGTAACTCATACTAGGAGTACCTATGGCCAGCACACCGTCTACACCATACAATAGAATAACCGAAGTAATCCCCGTGATGCACGATACGGAGCGTCCATCGGACAGCTACCTTCAGAAGTATTTCAATCATGCGGAAGGCTTTGTCCCGAACAAGTTTCATGTCGGGTTTAGTGGCGAGTATGTGGAAAAGGCTCTGACCATCATGCAGGTGAACTGTGCTGGGGACAAGTATACTCATGCGCCGAAGAGGTTCAATGGTTCGGCGTATATGCTCCAAAAGTTCAGCAACTTCATCGAAGACCACTGGGATAACGAAAAGCGCATTCTCAATATGCTATGGAACTGCAAGTCGGTTACGTTGCCAAAACCTACGTTGAGCACAGAGGAAATCGACTCTTTGGATTCAATGAAGGCGCTTACTTTTCAGATGCCTAAGAAGGTTCAGCCGGGACGACTGAGCCTGACTGTTGTTGACAACCACTACCTGATGTGGTTCAATTTCTTCAATGCAATGTTCAACTCGCAAATTTCCCCGCTTGTCCTACGCCCCAAGTCTGGGTTCCATAAAATCGACATCTCTGTGGAACTCCTGAACGGGGCAACTGCCGATGACTGGGCCGCTGACAAGAACAAAGATGCATTGAATATGGTAGCCCCGTGGTTGACATACGCCCCCGGCACGAGGACAAACTTGGATGTAATCCAGATGAGCGAGTACAACTCCGCCGTGTTGACCGCCGCCCCTACCATAGACCCGAATAACGGCAATATGGACTTCGCCACGTTCACCGTGGATTTCAATATTCCCAACCCACTCAACGGAACATTTAAGAAGAGCGAGCGTGGATTGCACGACAATACCACAGTGACTCAGGCGGTTGTCGGGTCAAGTGAAACTACACTGGACTACAACCTGAGGTTCTGGGAAAGGACTAAGAGCAACATGAACGGAACTCGTTACAGTTACGAGTCGCTCAATGCTAGGGACGAAAAGGAGTTCAACGAAAGGTTTGAAAAACGCAGAGGATTCGTCCCGGCTCCTTCGATGGAAAAGAAATAATTTACTTAATCAGGGTAGTTATCTTCTGCTGCAAATTCAATGTCTTAAAGTTTCCAAACAGAGGAAGAAGTTTAGAATACGCATCATACATGCGCAGGTTATTCTTTGTCATCGGAATATCGGAAGTAGGAACTTCCAAGATGGAATTCCACTTTTTTGAATAAAGTTTACGTACATCGTTTCCGTATTTGCATATACCCCAGTGAGCCATGGTCGGGGTACGGATAATACCCGTGTCGAAATCGTTGTGGAATATCGACGGCAACTCGCATGGCACTGCGGACATAACACATCGGTCAAAGATACCGCTACGATAACCAAGATAATGGTCAACTCGGTTATCCATGAAAGTCACATACTCGATAGAACGGTCGGTAAGGAACCGGGTACAATCTTCCTTTGTAGCAGTGTATACTGGAATCTTATCCTTTTTCAGTATTCGCTTGCAAACCTCGTTGTAACTGATTCTCGGCTTGTACCACAACTGAATGCCATCTGAGTCAATCTGATTCAGGTTGAACTCATAAAGGTAGCCGTTCAGGGTTATATTACTTGTCGGAATTCCGGCCCATCTAGTTGCACTGACATTACGGACAATACAGTCTACAAACCATTTAGGAAGATACTGCTTGAACATGGTTATGAGGCGGGTAGGAGAGTTGGACATATCCTTTAAGATTTCCTGCACATGTTCGTTAAAGTATCCGTCACAGACAGCCTTCCATTCATCGTTATCGTCGAAACTGAGCTTGTTAAACGGAAGCGACATAAGGCCGTTACGGCTATTCTTGAACTTCAACTTTTCATACGGTATATAGAGGTAGTCGCATCCAGCGAACTCATCAAATTCAAGGTCGGGGAGAATCACGCTGAGGCGCTTGGCGTCGTCATACGAGATGAAATCGTTGTACTTGTCGAGTGGTTCGCCCAGTACGCCAGTGCTATAAAACACGACACTGTTTTCTACGTTCTGTGCCTGGTTATGAGCCTCGATAACTGAGTCGAGAGTATAGCCGACCACTATCCTTTTTATGCTATGTTCGTTAATGTCCGTCATCATTGCTCCTTAATCGCCGAGAGTACCTTCTTCATGCCGATGTTTTTCTGTATGTACGGGTAGATATGCTTGTCCAGCCACTTGCTATCCGGCAGACCTGTGTATATGTCGAAGATGTTTCCGTTTGGTTCGCAGAATATGTGCATTGGTTTCAGGGTAAATCCCAAGTTTGTGTAAATCTTGCATTTTTCAGGTTCCGGCTCAACCACTATCTTGACCATGTAGTTGGAACTATCAAGCAATCCTTTCTTGTAGAACCAGTCGTGAATTTCAGACAATGAAGACCTGCACTTCGGACAGTCGTTCGCCCCATCATAGAATATGAACATCCACATGAGCGTGGCATGGTCAACAAACTTGGCAAAACACTCGTTACCGAAGTCTACCAACTGCTGGGACAACGGCTTATAAAGGCCAACATTGAATTTTCCATCACAACAGAGCTTACCCATAGGTACATACAGCTACTTTACAATGATTAAAATACATTTTTACATTTTCTTAGCTGCATCATTGTATTCAGGGAACTTTATTTTCGCCATTTCAGCAGAGACTTCATCTGGATGTCCATAAAGAAGATTCGGGGAGCCCAGCGTAACGACGCTGTATATCCTATCTTCAGAACTTGTTGGACCCTTGCCCGAGCCGTCATTTTTAATTATCTGTTTGGAAAGGACAACGTACTCATCACAATATATCGGGTCAGGAGCAAAGAAGTCATCCCTGAGTTCTTTTGACTTAGCAAACACATATACCGATGAACCGACATCCGGGCCCATGACGTTGGTAAGCGTAATGTTCATCTTCTTGCCAAGACTTGCCATGTAGCGGCGACGGATGAATGGAGAGACCTGATACATGTTGTGGGTATTCACAGAACAGTCCCTAATAATGTGTGGCTTTCCGAAAGTATAACCCGCAGGGCCGAATGACTTGTCTATTTCATCCTGGTTACTATACCCGGCTCCCTTCAAGAGTTTGGAAAAACATTGGTTATCACATAGGCCAACATCGGGCTTATTATCAGTAAGGGTCATATAGGTGATATGCGGAAACAGCTCATGCTTGTTCTTGCCCGCATCACTCCACCTGTTGTCAGTGGTGTAAAACCATGTGACATATCCCGAGTCAGAATCCTTGTACATCGAAGCGTTTCCTCCTCGCTTAGCGTTCACATGGAAAGCGAAGAGTTGATGTTGGTAGTATTTCTTTGAACGCTCTATGCTTGATACAATGTAGTTGCACTTCTCCGTCGAGAATGTGTAGTAGACATAGTCTCCTTCCAAGAAGGAATGCTCCACAATATCATTCAGCGTATGTTCCATGTCCGACTTGACAACTATCCAGTTCATCATGTCTCCCGTAGTCTTCGGAGGAATGACGATAATAGGTTCGTCAATCTGACGGTGTTTAAACACGGATTGCATCGTTTCGGTAGATGTCCCGTATTTCTGGAAGGTCCTGACATCCATAGTATCGAACGCACCCAGTCTGAAAGAAACAGTTTGAAAACTGTTATTTGTACCTGGGACTACCTCAATAGGAGCTGAATCGACAACAACAAAGGTCAACGCAGTGCCGTCCATCGTCGGGTTCCCGGTGTTACTGAATTTCATAACGCCGTATTCACCCGTATGAATGATTACGTTGGCATCATCTACGTTCTGTATTGTAGCGAATCCGTACGGTACGCCGTTGATTGGTATGTTAAGCAGAAATTTTGTAACGAGTGCGTTTGGATACACCCTACCCATGAGGTAAATTTCAATCGATGCGTTGTCTATGTTTTCAATACCAAGCATAACGGTTTACCTTATCGAATGTTTGAATCATATTTTGTCAGCCATGTCAAGGAGTCATTGAGCTGAGGAATAATAAGCGTGCCCCCAACAGTAACTTCGCTGACAACTCCGTTGAACAGGTTGTTGTAATGTAGCCAATACTCCGGCGTTACTTCGAGTTCGTCAAGCATCTTCTTATATTCCGTCTGCAACTGCTCACCACGATATCCCTTCATATAAAGCTCGTTGTACACGCTTTCCTCAAAAATACGAACCGAATCACGACACGGCAAGGGGTTGCGTATATGGTTTGCTGCACACAGCACCTTACACATACGGCTGCTTCCCATAGTGCGACGAGCGATTACGTCCGGGCGACCCTGCTCGTAGCCCTGAACTGTGTCCAAGGTCAACATGGACAGATTGTCATTTCTGAATCTAGGGTAATTTACTTCGTCAGCCATATTCACCTCCATTAGCTCTTCTTCTCAGAATTCTTCATAGGAATAGGGTAGAACAATTTGTCTCCAATCAAGCGTATAAAGTCATGGTCCGGGCCCGGTGTCATCCATTGTGACAATGTAACGGTTACTTTCATCGTAACGGGAATGCTTGCACCTATGCTATTGATAAATAATTCCTCCGAAGGAGTGATAACAACATTCGTTATGACCATTGGTTCAACATCAAGGATATTGCCTATCGTAAGACGGACCGGGTTAGGGACAAGGACGAAGTTAGCACCCATGAACGTACTTCCCTCGATATACGCTTTGAGTACACTATCAATAACGTCATTCATTCCATTGACGATATTCTGCTTGCCTGTATCGGCAAACTGACCGTCATCGCTTATATCCTGGGCATTCGCATCAATTTTATCTCCCCATCCCTCGGTGAAGTTCGTGATGCCGTTAGCTATTGCATTTCCAACGGAAACCCCAGTTCCAGCGGCATCGACAACAGCATCGCCAAGCTGTGCGTTCCTGGACTCAGCAAACTGCTTCATTACAGGACTTTGACCCACCAGAGCCTCGCCTGATTCAACAATGGTGTCGCCCGCATTTATCCATGACTTAGCGACAACGCCTAGCGAATCTTTCAGGTTCTTTGCATTCACAAACGATTGCTGCATGCCTGAATTTGTTGCGGCACTCAGGTTTTCGAAAAATTCTTTTCTGTCCGTATAGGCTTTTCTTACATAAGCAAGCTGTAGTAACCTGTGGATAGAAAGACGGAACAAGTCCTCCTGTTCCGGCATGTACCAAGTGAAATTCAACGTAGTCGGTATTTCCATGGAAGACTTTGAAAATGTCTTCAAGGTAGCTGCACCAGTAGAGGAAGAGTCCATTCCATACAGTTCCATTGACGAGCCTAGTCTCGTGCCAACGTCACCAATGAACGATGATAGCTTATGCGTAAGAGAGTTGCCCTTATCCTTATCATCAGAGCTTCCACTCATAATGAAAGAGGTGATTGCTCCGGCAGCAGCACCCAAACCAAAGCCAGACGCATCATATCCACCAAAAGAGTTTCCAATAGCTTCGCCAGCAGATGCCCCCAACGGCATTGCGACCGCAGGAGATTTCAATATTTCTGTTGCACGCTCGAATGAGCTTTTTCCATTTTCCTGCAACCAAGAACTCTGGAAAGATAGGCGCAATCCCCTCAGGTCACCCGGAGTCAATATTCCATAGAACGGTTTGAACGCCTCCGGGTTCATCGCATATGCCATGCGTAGTTTCAACGCATCGGCTGCGGCATGGACAGGACCAAGGAATGCCTGACGTGCGGCAGGGCCGAGAGGTTCTATCCTAACTACATTCGGGTTCAACTCGTTGATGGAATTGTGGATAACCCCCTTCGCATCCTGTGCGTAGGATTCCTTCACACTGTAACGGGTCCTCTTACCGAATCTTCCATTTTCTTCTGCCATACATTAACCCCTCAATATTCTTTCGACTTCATCCAGGCGAGCCGCTTCTCGTTTCTTTTCGGCATCCCTGTCAACAAGGTTTTCTCTAACTGCCTTTCCTATTTCCGATGCAAGCACCAGAATTTCTTCCTTTGTCAATGACATCCTGTTGAACAGCTGTACTTCGTTCAATGCAGGAGTGATATCACGTTCCGCCCGTTCAGCAATGTCCATCCGACGGTCCAAGACCATGGGTTGTTCATCATTTTCATCAGCCTGTTTGGTATCTTCGTCAAACCGATTATCCTGCTTCGTTTCAGCCTGCTCTATCCGTTTGTCATCGTCAGGAGTAGACGGTTCATCCTCATGCCTATCCAACTTGGTTTCATGCTGGGTGTTCATGGCATCGGTCGCACCCGATATGTCGTTTGCAAGCTCCGTCATGGAATCCTGCTTGAACTGCTCGACGTTATCCTTCGATTCAGCATTTCGCTTGTTCATCGTCTCAAGCAGTTTTTCTTCATTCTGTTTAGACGTATCGACAAGTTCACGAATGCTATTCAGGCTATCCTCAGCAAGTTCAACCGACTGGGTTTTAGGAGTAGTCTCCTCCTGTTCCTTTTCAGTATCTTTCTCTGGTTGTTCAACATCGACATTGACAGTGATTGGCTGAGGCTCATTGACATCAGTATTCGCTACGGAGTCTCCAAGCTCTTCCAGCATATCGTCGATGCTCGTGTTGATTTTACCGAGGTTCTCGTTCACTTCGGCAAAAGCCGTTTCAGTCAAAGTAGGAACATCGTTTGCGACAGCTTCCTGTTGAGGGGCATCAGCATTATCAACATCGCTCAATTTCTGGCCAATGTCGTTCAGCAACGCATTCTGTTCAGCCTGGGCCGATGCAATGTCCCCCAACAAACCTTCTTCCTTACTCGGTTCCTTCGGAGTGTTATCGTCGGTAGCCTCATCCTTGATATCGGGCAACTTTTTGCCGATATCGTTCAACAAGGAGTTCTGCTCAGCCTGGGCAGAAACCAGGTCATTAAGCAAGTTCTCCTCCTTGCTGGGTTCCTTCTGAGATGTTTCATCAACTTTATCTTCGGGATTTACATCGGACAGTTTCTGACCAATATCGTTAAGCAAGGTGTTCTGCTCAGTCTGGCCAGAAACGATGTCTTTAAGCAAGTTCTCTTCATTGCTCGGAACATTTGATGCAACGTCTTCCTTCTCGGGTTCCTTCTCCGCTTCGGGCAGCTGTACATCAACTTTAACTTCGACAGGTTTTACATCTTCCTTTACAACGTCGGTTTCATCGTCCACCTTTTCGTCAGATTTTTCCTCAACCTCGTTTACAGCCCTATCGTTGTATATGGTTTCATCACGCTTCACCTCAGCACGAAGAGCTTCTCCCTGAATCTCAAGGATACGGTCAAGGTCGTTCTGAATTTTGGTGAAGGTTTCCTGCTGTTTCTCGTTTTCGACATTGTTCTTATCATTTTCTGCTTTTTTTCTAAATACTTCCTTGACCTCGTTCATCGAGGCGGCAACATCACTATTGTCGATAGCGCTGCCGAACTGTTCTACCAGCTCGTCGTTCATATTCTTGGCGTTGGCCATCTGCTGGTCGAGAAATTCCTTCATCGTCTGCTCAGTCTCTTTCGGCAATGCGGCGAGTGCGTCAGCAATCGACTTAACGCTGTCGTTAGCCGAAGACGCCTTGGACGTTTTGGTAGACGCTGGTGTAGTTGTATTTTGTGTTGTAGATGCCATGATATACCTGTCGATTCAATGATAGTTTATAATGGCACCGCTATTTTTGACCGGGTATAAACTATTAACGAAACAAGCGGCATATAAAATGGCAAAGTGCATCACAGACGTAATTTCTCCGAGACAGGACACTCCGGCGACAGAATCGGATTCAAGCATTCTTAGTAGCTTCACGGAAGCTGTCGAGAAGACTGCAAATTCGATTAACAATGTCACGAACAAGCTGGAAGCCACCAACTGTACAAAGGTGGTGTTTGACTGGTGTAGGGATACGATGGGCATAAACGCCTATGCCGCTGTTGGAATGATGTCCAACTTAAATTTCGGCTTTCATCAATACAACAATTTCAACTTCCCGGTCAGCCTTAACGGAGCCCTTACATTGAGCAAGAGCATCTGCCAGACGATAGGAACATGGATTGCATGGATTCAGGAAACCATCGAGATTGCTACAAAAGCAGCATTCGTCCTGTTTGCAAAGATTGATGCCGCACGCCTACGCCTCGAAGAAGCTATATTGAACTTCAACGATGCCGTTTTCAAATGCATAACAGACCTGCTTTCGGATATCAAGATGTCCGCATCTCTGGATGTTGGCGTAGGAGCAAGTGTAAGCCTAGACTTCGACTGGAACGAACTGTATGAAATCATGGTTGACTGTCCATGTTTCTGCAGGGCAATCGCATGCGTGACAGGATGTAACAGGGACAGCGATGGAAACGACATGTCACGAGACCCGGACGCCGTGATAGAATGCCTTAAAAACAAGTTTCCTCTGTCACTTGGAATAGGTATAGGCATCGGTGGTGGTATATCCGGCTCCCTCAATGACCTTCTCTATGATTTTCTCTTGAAGCTATACAACAGCATCAAGGCAGCAATCGAGATGACATTCGATATGCTCATGAAGCCTCTCAGGGCCCTAATCAAAGCTTATGCCGACCTGCTTACACAAAAGTTCGATGTCAGTGGTTTCATCAAGACGGTCGGCAACTTCGAGTGTTTCTTCATATACAGCTTGGAATATAAGAACAACAAGGAATTTTACGGCATGTCGATTATCGACATGATTAACACGTTCAAAAGTTGGACTGTCTGTTTCAGCCACCTGTGCCCAGGCCTCATGAAGGATATAGAGGGGAAGATTAAGGATATCAACGAGAATCTCCGGCTAAACGACGTGTTCTGGCAGGGTGCATTCGAAGCCGACCTGTACGACATGTGCATTGCGGCAAAACTCGGCTATGAGTCTTTTTCTGACGAGGAGTTCCGTGCAATTTACCGGGACAACCCGAAGACACAGTTCGACTCTTTGCTATCGCAGCTTGAAGCATCCGGCATCAAGGAAGTATGCGAAAAACACAGGAAAACGACTGCGGCAAATACACCGACAACGGCAGTCGAGGAAGCTATACAGTTTAGGACAGCCCCTGACCGGGAGAATGAAGTAAACGTCGGCGATAAGCCTATCACGAAATCAGAGCAGAAAAAGTGCATATCAATTTCGCACAATCTTGTTGACAAGACGGTAAGCCCGTATTTCACCGAAAAATACTATCAGCTTCTCAGGATGCTCGCCGATTACAAAATGGACTCGGACACTGTCGAAGAACTTACAGAAATATTAGATAATTGTAGCAAGAAGGCATACCCTGTAAACATGAACCAGCCATTTACTCCTTTCCCGTCGAACCAATCAGGGCGAGCGGAAATTGAAGTATATCCGGCAGAAGTCGAGGTTACTTACGAACTTGTTGACGACTATAACGAAGATGAAATAAAATCAATTCTAGGCAAGTATGCCGAATAGGGGGAGAAATGATTTACGGTGTAAAAACAAAGCACGCTAGGTACAAATTGATACATCCAGAGAAGTACATGGAAAATCTGGCGGCACCAATTTGCAAGTCGTCATGGGAAGAAAGGATTTTTCAGGCAATGGACCAGAACAACTATGTTCTAAAATGGGGATATGAACCCGATTTCCAAATCTATTATATGTCGCCGAAGCTCCATAAAATGAGCAAGTATTTCCCTGACATCTACTGTGAATGCAAGTCCGGCACGGACACCAAGATAAACAAGTTCCTAATCGAAATCAAGCCGGAGAAATTTTCCGTAATGCCGAAGCCGCCAAAGGCATTGGCCGAAAGTGCAAACCCGAAAAAAGTACGAGCATACCAAAAGAAGATGGCCCGTTACTACATGCAGTGCGAAGAAGTGATGGTAAACCAGGCGAAATGGGCAGCAGCAAGAAACTGGTGTGCCAACAGAGGTGTCAACTGGATTGTATTGACCGAAGAAAACGTATGTGGCCTGTTTGACAAAGGAGCGCATACATAAAAGAAAGGCTGCCCATCAGGACAGCCTTCTTTCTACCCAAGATATCAAAACCATCAGAAGAGATATACCAGAAGTCCAGCAAGAATAACCAGGATTAGAACCCAAGCTAAAATCTTATCTGTTTCTGGTGTATACTTCATCATTATTCTTCCTCAGAAGATACTTCGTCAGATGAATCAGCTTCAGACACAGTTTCAAAAGAAACTGCATACAGGATAAATCCTGCCTTATGTTTCTTTTTCTTCTTAGGACCATCTTCGCCAAGCAAACTATCCGTCTGTTTCATAATTTCTTCATCAACAGGGGATACTTCGTCTTCACCATCGTCCTGGTCATCCTTATCGTCATCGTCCTTGACTTTGAGATGAGATGCCCAAAACTTAGTGTCGGCGTCGTTCGGGTCCTTTTCGAAGTTGAACGTGTACTCAGCCATATCACCGACTTCCTTGTCCACTTTCTTCTTTACAGCGATAGAGACAAGGTATGCATCGAACGTAAACGACGCAAACGTCAGCTTCACACGAAGAGGGTCATCAAGGTCGCACTTAGTGTTTCCATAGCCCTTATTCGCAACGAAGTTTTTCAGACTAGCAAACGCATCATCAATGTCTTCCGTACCGTACAGGAGGTGCTTATCAGCACCAGTTTCCGTAGTCTTGATAGAAACCTTGACGTACGGAACATTATCCTTTACCGCAGGACTAAATGCACTGAGGCATCCACTGAATTCCTTCTTCATGTTGCATTCTCCTTAAACAGGCTGCTTGCGGGGACGACCACGTTTACGTGCCGGGGAAGCAACAGTCTTGGTTTCAGCCTTTTCGACCTTTTCGGTCTTGGCCTTACGACCACGCTTCTTGGCGGCGACAGCCTTGGCCGGAGCCTTTGCAGGTTCAGTACCAAAAGTTACATGTTCCTTATCCTTGTTGGCGACAACGATGTCCATAACCTGTTCGGCCAACTTGGTAGCTTCGATTTCGCTCTTGCCGTTTACAGCGAAGAACTTAGCGAATGCACGGACACCAGCCAGACGGAAGCCAACACCAGCGTCGAACTTATCCATGTACTGCTGGAAGGAACGACCGATGTAAATCAAGCCATTGACATCCTTGCTGTTCTTGTTGGAATGGTTGCGTTCAAGTTTCACAGTTGTAGTACCCGTAATCCAGGAAGTGGTGACACGACGGTCATACTTATCCTTCTTTCGGGAAACGTGGAGTTGCTGTGTAAGTTCGCTAGCGAGAGCCAGACGAATCGGCATCATGCCTGCAATGTTGAGTTTGATAATCATATTTTACCTTTTGTGTTGAGTGAATTTTCTAGTCCACTGACAAGGAATATAGTATATTAAAACCCCTCTGGCAAGGGGTTTCGATAAAAAAGTTATTTTTTCTTTGATTGTTTAGAATTTTTTACACCAACGACGGGTTTTCCCTTTCCTTGTATAATGGTTTTTATCTTACTCCATGTCTCCTCGTTGGTATGAGCCAACTTAGTGAACCAGTCCGGCTTGTCGTTCTGAAGAGCAGCCTCCCTGATGTAAGTCTCGTATGCGTCAGCAACATGCTCGACCGACAAGCGGTCATACAAGTAATACAAGTTAGCAATAATTGTACTCTTGTGCGTTTCCATCGAAGGATTGGACAGAAGTGATATCATCGTCTTGGTAACATTACGGCACAGCTCAGTCTGGTAGACATCAAGCATTTTAGAAACACGAGTGGCTGCCGTGATAGCTTTTGTCGGGTTAGTTTCCAAGAGGAAATTCTGCGGGTTGAACATCCGCTTCGTGCAGAGCCAAGAGAAGAATGCCAACGCTTCGACGGGGCCGAGATGGCTAGCAGCATCCTTCTGTATCAGGCTCGGATTCTGCTTGTAATCACCCAACTTAATTCCGTTAATGTACATCTTCGAGAAGTTTTCCCACGCTCTCGGGTTGACCGTGTTTTCATCCTCGAAATTATCCACATCTTCCATCTTGAACAAGTGCTCGTCAGTAGCTTGGTCGATGTAGTTGATGATATCAGGGTGGATGCCGTGCGTCGTGGCCCACGCAAGCCAGTCAGTCTTGCTAACGTCGATGTGAATTCTGGACATACGGGAATACAAGGCACGGTTCAGCTCGTCAACATCGTTACTGGCGATATCGGACGGGTTCATCGCACATATAACCCTTGACCCCGGTGCGAGCCTGTGGCCAAGGAATTCCTGTTCCTTCGTACAAAGCTGCATGATAGCGTTGATGGTGTCTTTCTTGGCACGGTTGATTTCGTCAAGGAACAGCAATACGGGCCTGTTGTGGGAAAGCCAGTCGGGAATCGTATGGGAATGAACTCCGTTGACTTCCCTCAGAAGGCCAGTAAGGTCTCCCGTTTCACCAGCTTCGGCACAACGGAGCTTGACGAGTTCAAGACCCAGCGTTTGAGCAAGGTCGAAAACAAACTCAGTTTTACCAATACCTGGCTGACCGATAAGGAGGCACGCCGTTTCAGGAGCGAGCCTCAATATGTGAGCCTTTGCCATTGAAAATGTAGCCATAATCTATTGCAACATGTAGAGGGTTTGAGATGTGATTTCCTTGCCGTTGGTCACGAAGATGTAGCTGGAAGCAGGGAAAGTCTCGTGGAGTTTTTCAATACTGTATTCGTTAGGGCCGACGATTGACGGGTTGAGGAACACAGGGATGCACTTGCCGCTGAGGAACCATTCACCGCCACGATGCCAGTGACCCATGATGGCGACATCGAAATCAATGCCCATCTTCATGAACATTCCGTAGTCCTTGAAGTTGTCTCTGGTGACCGTGCTAATCGGGGAGCAGAATGCACCGCCGCCACGATATGCGTCGCCATGTTCAATCTTCCACTTCTGTTCACCGATTACGGCAATGTCAGACGGGGCTTCGGAAACATGGATGGAAACGGTCTTGTCTTCGGCAAATGCTTCCTCGATGAACTTGTACAGGATGTACTCGTAGTTATCGTACGCCTTATTCTTTGCCTGCCATTTCTGATTTGTACGGGAATGGTTACCAACTACGCAGTAAACATTCATCTTCTTGAACTGATTCTTCAGGCTCTTGAAAGCACCTACAATGAATTTGAAGTAGTCAATAAGGAGCTTAGTGAGCGGGCCAGCGTTAGTCTCTTTAAGTTCGTCATGGATGTTGCCAGAGAAAAGGTCACCAAGCATGAGAATGTCAAGGGTTCCGCACTTGTTGTCACGGGCCATTTCAAGAGCCTTTTCAAAGAGTTTGATATGACGTGCCTTGGAAATGTCTGGATTGTACTCGTTAATTCCGTGGGTGCTGGCACTTGGAACAACTTCTCCATAGTGGGCATCCGAAATTGGAAGAACAAGGTGGTTTTCACCGTCGTTAGCCTTCTTGACATTGATGTAGAACTTGTCGTATTCAACTTCGGCAATTTCTGTCTTCAATGCATCAGCCAACTCTGTTGCAACATATGAACGAACCCTGAGCTTATTGTTTTCGGCACGGAGGCTGTTCAGCTGCTTCTTTAAGTAGGTATTTTCGCTTTCCCTACGGTCTTCGACTGGGTCTTCCTTATCCTGCGGATATTGGGGGACTTCCTCATCCTTGTTCAGAGCAGCGTTGTAAGTGTTGAATCTTTCGGAAAGTCTGTCAAAGCGCTTGCGCAACGTATCCTTGGAGATGCCGAGGCCAGCCTTGTCGATTTCTTTCTGTGCATTATCAAGTAGTTTCTGACGGTTCCATCCATATCTCTGTGCTATCTTGAAGAGTTCCTTCTGTTCAGCATTGAGCGTGACAATGAAACCGCTTTCGGGGGTACTTGTCTTCATATTTAAAATCCCAACTTAGAGGGTTTAACTTCTAAGTTGAAATATATGTTTTTTACAAGCTATTCTAGTAAAAAATTTTTAATCTGCGTATTTTGGACTTAACGGATTGTCTGTCGCTATCGCCACATACTTAGTAGAGCATCCTTCCGGGTCAGGCTCATCGTATACCAGCGAACCGTATTCATCGGAATCGGTCAATATGACATACGGAACACGCTCGTCACCCGGTTCTACCTCAATATCAGGACCAATATGAGTGAGGTCGTCAATCAGGTATTCTGTCTGGTTCGTTTCATCGTCAGTAATGATGAATTCGCCTTCGATACCCTCATCAAGGTCGTGGAACATACCTAGTGTAGGTTCAGCTATGGTTCCGCCAGTTCTTGCCGTATTGCTAGGAACGTCGGCGCCTGGGTATGCACTGCGGGCTGGCCTTACATGCAGTTTGATGTTCCAGAAGTTGACCTCCGGGACCGCCCCTTCCTTTGATTCCCCGTTGGCATCCATTGGAGTAGATATGCTTTCGTACAGGTTCCTGAACTTGACAGAACTATCCAACTTTCCGTCATTGTCATACGGGAACGATTCCATCAGGAACGGGATACAACCTGGGTTCATTTCAAGAGGAGCCTGCTCGGAATAACGGGTATACAGGCCATCTCTATAGTCACTTCCTACGCCACAAGGAAGTTGCCATAAAGGCTGTTTTTCACATGCATCAATGTACTTGCTTACGTTGAATACCTTGTTGGCCATTCCCGCATTCATCGAGACACGGTTTGCATAGCTCTTAGGATTGCCGTAGGCGTATGACTTCTCCGTGTAGTCTATGGTGTTCGCACCATATAGCGGAGTCAAATAGCAGGTAGGATACTGTCTGTAATCCTTCACTATCCATCTGCCGAGACTAGACGAGAATACTGCCGAAATGTGAATTCTAGTATACATTCCGTTATGCGTGGTCTCGTCCTCATCCGTTTTGGCTCCAAACACATTTTCGATAAACGAAGCGGAAACACTTTCCAAGGCCGATGTAAGAGATACCGCACTAGATGTTTCAAGAGCATTTTCTGAAATGAAGTTGTAAGTCATGTTGACATCTTCACTGCCTTGTCCATCTGTGGTATTAGTTGCAAGGTCACAGTACCTATGCTGCTTTTGCATATCGGAATCTGCATTTCTGTTATATAGCGTAACTTCGTGCGTATGAAGCAACTCTTCATAATCATCACTAGACGACTCCACATTGATGGCACGATGTGCGTCATACATATGCAACGGCATTCCGTTGGAATACATTGTAAGCAAAGACTTCATGTAGTCAACTGCCGGGTTCTCGTCATCGTTCGGAATATTGGCCGAAATCAATTCAGCTGACAAATCAGATATGCTCTCGTCCTTAAACGTAACTACCTTATCCGGGAAAGCGAGAAGAGCTCGTTTTACATCCCGGTCTTCAACATCAGCGTGCTGTATAAAGTCACGCAGTAGATTTCTGCTAACATCAGGAAACGCAACTCCGTCCGTAGATATAACATGTGAACTCGGATAGAACGGCTCCATTTCACGATTCAGAAATTCGCTTTCTTGTCCAGGATGACTCTCATCAACGAAAAGCCACGATATTGCTCTAAGACCCCTCTTGATTATCGGAAGGTCAAGGAATCCATGAACGTATGCTCCGTACTGATTAACAGTCTGCTTATTCTTACTCACAACAAAGAGCTTGAATACACTGTTTTCTGCAGTATAGTTAAACGGGATGTCACCTTCCGCATCATCTGTGTAATTGTCAACAGTCCTCTGTGTCGTTCCAGAATCGTCTTTAAATTCTTTGTAATGCGTATTACCTACGCCTTCATATCCGTCCCAGTCGACAAACTTATCTACCTCATCAGCATAGAAAATTCTAAAATTATCTGTGCGGGTGTACTCGTTCCAACCCGCATAGGCTAGATTCCTTTTCAGTTTTTCATCAACGCCGAGACAGTAGTTCGGAAGATGGATAATCTTAGTTTCCCAATCGTTTAGTCGTTGCTCGGTTCCATCTTCAAGCGGCTCACTGACATCAGGCAGCGGGCATATATCTCCCTGTCTATCCGCTGTATATCCCCAGCTGGTTTCTTGCTTATTGCTCCATCCACGAGATGATTCATACCCGACTCTGGCTACCTTAAAATCTCCAATAAGTTCCCGGAATGCCTTTGTGGCATTAGCCACCACATACATATCATCCTTCTTCGTCTCGTCAATGTCAGCATCAAGGCTTGTCGGCAACGCTACCCTAAGGAGCGATGCTAGAATAGAGTGTCCAACGGTTTCGTCAGTGTTTTCCTCGTCATAACGAAGATACGACATTGGTTTGTAACCATGGAACATGTCGCTGAGGTGACCATATATTTTTTTGTTCATCTCGAACACGAACCTAGTCAACGGTTTAGCATTCTCGTTATAATCTACACTTGAACTAGCGGTCAGCCCTAGATGGCGGACACGGCTTCTTCCGTTAAGTCTCCACGGGAAAGTATTCGTCGATGTCGGATACACAGTGGCAATGATAGAATCTTCATCAATCAGTTTGGGGTCAGTCGGGAATTTCGGTTTAAGCGTCTCGTCTTTATTGAACGCTCCGCTATCAGTCGTATATTCCGTCAAACCACCATCGTCATCGACAGTCCTTACGTCAACAATGCAGGTAGCATCCTTGGAATACATTTTCCATCTTCTGCTTGAACGGTTGTATGGGAACTGGCCGTTCACCTCTATGGTAGTTGTATTACCATTCTTACGGACAACACCAACGAAGTGGAAAGTCTTTGAGCATTCATATCTATTAAGCAACCCGAATGCAATATGGGCCCCATTCTCAACGTCGATTGAATTCTTCGGCCTGAACGTGAAAGAACTCGATGTCGTAGATATGCCTGAATCCTGAACGGAGTTATTCGGAAGCGGAACCTGCTTACCTGACACAATGTAAACACGAGGCTGGGACACATAGTCCGTATAGCTCTTAATGGCCGCTTCTAGTTGTTCCTCTGTCGAGTCAACTTTGTCTGGCTGGCTAACAACAGGCAGAGCGATATTCATTTCGACTTCTGTTCCGTCAGCCAAGTCCAAGCCTGCGGGAAGATGTATAAACGTCTTTCTCGGAGGAGCATCCACCATATCACTCAGGTCTTGGTTGATGATAAACGTGTGCCGTTCACCAGACTTCTCGACTTCAAGCGATATGTTGTTATAATCGGAGTCCAACTCATATGATGGGTAATAGCCTCCGGCAGTTGACATTCGCCACTCGTGCATAATCCCTATGCCGTATGGCCCCCTATCGCTGTCTTCTGGTGTACCCGAACAATCGCTCAAATCACTCTTGGCCAAGACATGGCCGAACCCGTCAAGGACAACAGTCTTTCCGGCGACCGAGTGAACGATTGCTCCACGGCTAAGGAACCATTTCACTAGAAGACCATGTGAATCTACTGGATATTCCGCCCCGTGGAACTTTCCACATTCGATTGCGACACCGAGCATGTGGTTAAGGTAATCAGCAACTTCCTGGTCACTTACCCTATTTCGATAATGGTCATGGACGTTATCATTCTCGCTTCCGTCGAACGTGACATTATCTTCGCCACCGCATGCAATTTCTTCATTGGAAGTCTTGTACATCCATGTGTAACGAGTAATGTCGCTGCCCGGTTTCTCCTGAACGACCAGCTTGTAAACACCGTTGTTATCGCCGCTACCCGTAAACTGTATGAACATCGGACTGACAATATCCTTTGTCTCCTCAGGGCTGAACGTCACCTTACAAGAGATACCGTCTTCAGGGAAATCATCTGGAATATCAACCGATTGCGCTACGGGTATATGGTTGGTATCATCAACGTGATAAATACCATTTACCTGTTCGTAAGTGGCATCATCTACCTTGACTGACACCACTGCCTGCTGATAGAAATTCGCTGAGTCACTGGATATAGAATATCCAAGGTCACGGACTTTCAAGATAGCATTAACTTGGAATGTATCATGGTCGCTGTCAGTACGAGGAAACTTGAACTCATCCTTGTATTCAAGAATAGGGGTAATCGTAGTTTCAAACGTTTCCGGCTTATACACCATGGACGCACTGAACGTCGTTGGCGGCGTTGTGCCACGCTGGTATCCACTTCGGTTCACGAACGGAAAGCCTAAAGGACTCAGCGTGAAATTTCCATGAGAATCACCCCTCACAGGAACACGTTCATGAGTTACATAATCCTTTATTTTTAAATTTCTGCTTTCCATCTGGTCTCCAATTTTTCAATTATAGTTTATAATCTGGTACACAATCAGCATCAAGGGTATAAACTATACACAGAGGCAATTACATGAGGAAAGTACAATGACATTCATCAAGTTCATCAACGAATACGTCGACGACGAAAAGTTCAAGACTGCAATCAACGCCCTGCACGACGTATGGTTAAGGAACGAAGGCAAATCCCAGTTCGAATCTGCCGTTACCATCCAGCAGCCGCAGACTATTTCGACGGCTAATACACAACAGCAGAATCAGGTAATTGCAAATGCTAATCAGCAACAGCAACAGCCGCAACAGCAGCAGAATAAAGTCGAACCAAGGACTGTTCAAGGTGACCTGAATAACCTCGACTCACAGAAAATGATGTCTCTCGCCGCACGTTTCCAAGAAATTGAAAAACAGAAGGAAGCAAACCAGAAGGCCGCTGCCGATGCTCAGAAAAAGCTGGACAGCGAACTGGACGAAGTTCAGAATACCGTCAATGCCGCACTTAACGGCAAGATGGACAACATCGTAGGATAATATCATGCCAGCAACATTCAGTCAACAACTTCGATATCTAAGAACCCATGAACCCGCATTGTACGAGTCCGTATCAAAGATATACCGCAAATGTCTAATGGAATCAAACTTGGCTCCGCAAATGGGCCAGACGGACAACGAAGCCGCTGAAACCCCGGTCGAAAAGACTGAAATCACGCAGACCAACACAAAGGGTGTGAACGACCTCATGGACAAGGTACATTCCATGGTTGGTGTAAACAACAACAAGAAGGAAGGCGACGAGATATTCGACCATAAGGACGACAATGTCGAAACCGTCGAACCAGACCCGGCTCAACAAGCCGACCTGTTCGGTCAGGTCCCTCCCCCGGCAGACAATTCAGTGCCGCCACAACCAACCGAAGAAACTCCTGCTGAACCTATGGTGGAAGAGCAAGAAGACTTTAACCTGGATAACCTGTTTGCTGATGAACCTCAAACGGACACACCGACTGACCAAACTACTGACCAGCAGACAGAACAGCCTGCGGAAAACCCTACTCCACCGAGCGAAGAACCTCCTGCAGAGGAACCCGTGCCAGAGGGTGAAGAGGATTTTGACCTAGACCATATGTTTTAAAATTAGAGCGTTCTAGTCTTCCGCCTGCTCGGGCTCGTCACCAAACTCGTGAAGCTTGTCGGTAAGACGCTCAATCTCACGATTGTACTTGCAAGTCTTCCAGTATTCACGGTCTGTCGGGTATTCCTTCTTGGTGATAACCATGTTGTCAGTCAAGTCGCCAATCTTAACGATTGTGGCAATCTTGTTTTCCATGATTTTGGTAAGATACTCCTCACGGCAAGATGTCTTGTTGTGCGAAAGATGGGATACAGCTTCGCATACCTCTTCCGGGAAGAACATGCTTAGGTCACTCTGGCAAAAGCCACCGTTATCCAAGATGTCGTGTAGATAGCCTACGATAACGACATTATCACTATAACCGTTCTTTTCAAGGTACTCAACGACTCTTTCCGCATGAGACATCAACGTTCCGCCAGCCTTGTCCTTCTGTCCAACATAGGCAAAGTCGGCAAAATCCTGTGCAGTCTTCTTCTGGCTGCCCGTGCATTTATAGCATCGTAAAAACTTATTTATTTCTGAACGTGTATACATCTTTCTCCATCCGCCTCAAAAGGCAAAAATAATGTAACATGAAGCAGTCAGCGCTTCTACCACTAAATTATATTTTTCAAACGCTATTCTTGCACAGGTTCTAACGAAGTTTTTTCAAACGGGTCAGCAAACATCGGGAATCCTGCTGTTTCATAACCCTGGTAGTCATTTCCGGGTCTGGAATCGTCCGTAATGCCCTTATTTGTAGGGTCAACGAAGCCGACAGGACCGATAAACACATGGTCCGGCAACTGGTAATAGTCCGCCACTTTCCACTTTTTATCTTCGGCAGAATAGACGAATGATGCACGATACATCACGGGACGGTTAGGCACGCCGATATTCTCGTCATAGACATAGAAGTTCGTGAGACGGGCCATGCTAAACTTTGCCAGAGGGTTGAGCGTACATGAACCGCTCTTAGCCTCGTCAGCATCATCAACGGAGTAAACGTATATCTGAGCCTTGTTTATGATAAGGTCGTTTGTCGAATGACCATTGTATGCAGGAGTCGGCCATATCCTAAAGAAGAAGTCAAATGTGTATCCATCTTCCGGCGTGTTCTCCGCATTACTATCATCGGACTGGCCATGAACAGGAAGATAGATGCACAGGCCTTGGTCAAGGTCCGGGCCATCGTAATTGATGTAATTCAGAGTAGTTACATCATCCCTGGAATGGTCAAAAATCATGCTTGCACTGTATCCTTGACGCTGTGTGATAGGAATATTAGGGTCGTAGACACAATCCCTTCCTTCAACCCACACATCGTTGTTCGTGTATGGGAACATGGTGTAGTTAGCCGTATTGTACACGCCTACACGACGGGCATAGGTACTATCCTTCGTCTTGTACTTGCTATTACCCTCTATTCCAATATTGACGGCAGGTTCGGCATAGGAATTGCCTGCGTTTTGCAAAACAATACCCATAAAGTCATTGTCTGGCTTCATCCTGATTACGGACGAACTGTTGAAAATGTTGCTTATCGGAAGAAGCACCATTTCCTTCCATAGCTGGTCCTCCCCTGCATAATCTACATAGCTACCGTCAACCAAAGTTCCTAAATAATCGCTAGGGTCACTCAGGTTAGCACCGTCTTCAGCCAGGTTAACAAACATGTGGTAGCCATCGCCATCATTTTTCACGACAAGCTCACCCTTGTTGTACGAAGTCCCTGTTTTCCACACAGTTCCAACACGAATCGCCTTCGATGTGCCCAAATCGTTAATATACAGCGGATTGTCTGTGGTAACTGCATAAACAGAACCCTCGTTGACAACAAAATGGTGCTTCATGTTCTGACGCCCATTTACTGAGCTAAAATCAACAATCAATGGGCTAACAACAGCATCGGTCGAGCCTTCCTTCGGACTATCTACCATGTAAAGGCTGTATACTCCACCCGTTTCGGGCTTGCGGTAAACAGCATACTTGAGAGTTTCCGCTTCGTCCGTAGAATCTAGGATTAAAACATCAGCAAAGGCTCGCCAACGGGTGTTACCTGGATTAACTACATTTATTCGAATCACGACATCATCCTTACCCTCATCAGTCGCATCGGTTGATGCAACCATCCCGTATTCGCCATCAAGGTCAAAGGCATTTGCTGCGACAGGGGTTACCAACGAGATGCTAGCCGTTTTCGACTGAGCCTTCTTCGTAGGGAAAGTCCATGTATGGAAATAAGGTGCGCTATTCTTCATCAGGCGAACCGTGACATAATCCTTTTCAGAATTATTCCACTCCATCAGTGCGTTGAAAATCGACTCGTAGTTATAGTTGTTTCTGGCAATGTCACGCCCGATAGATTCAAGAGGAAAAGCATTAGAAAAACTCTGTGCCATAAAAATCTCCGTTATGCATCTGCAATGGTTGTGGCGTTTGCGTCTTGTACTTCGGTCCGTACGAGATTGGTATCTGTAATGTTATTCAATGCAAATACGCCTTTTTCCCATAAGAGAATACCCTGTCCTTCGTTGAAGCTTGACTGGTAGATACTGAAGAAGTCGAGGTTGTAAATCTGGACCCATATACCGTAGTGTGCTGGCTCAGTGTCCGATGGCGTGTTGACAGGCACTGCCTTAACTGCACCGCAAGCCTTCTGGTTATATGCACGACCACTGTTCGGGCTGTCTATCGAGTACCCCCTTACCGTCGCCGTACTGCTACCTCCGCCAACTCCGGCAATATTGAAATGGATTTCACGCTTAGCGCATCCCTTGCTGCCAGATGCCATGATAATGAACGAACCAGCGGCAAAGTTCTGCACACCGCCAACTGGCGCAGGGACTGTCACATTAGCCACCTTCACCCACCTATAAGCAGATGGAGTGTTGTCACCTGTGATATGCAATGCCCCTTGAATTGTACGCCTGGTAACGACATCGTCCATGAGGGCAAGCTTGTCCACTTTCATTATTTCTGGGCTTACGATACCCGCCGGGTTTGTCGTCTCTTCCTTGTATCGCATCAATACAGGATGAATATGCTCAGTATTACTCGGACCAGGCAAGATGAGTTTTACGGATTCATTCTGACACTCCGTCTTGTAATTCTCAATATCGCCATTGTTTCCGCCTACCGACGAGAATATATGTGCAGACGCTGAACCCAACGCAAATTCTTCGAGCCCCCAGCATACGAGGTCTCGGGTCGGCAAGATATTCTTCGAATATCCATACAAAACATCTCCAAACGTAGCAATCAGGAAGCCAGCGTACATAACACGGGCAAAGTCCGGCTGCTGAACGTCATTCACCTTTCCACAACCACAAATCCAGTCGTGGCAATGGCTTTTACCATCACCCGTCAATGCAAGGGTTCCTATTGTACTCGTAGCCGGACTGATTTCAAACCTAGGCCCTTCTATAGCGATTCTGCTCTTGGACGCAAGAAGGACTAGATTTGATGAATACATGGACAGCGTATTCGCACTGCTTATTGCGATGTATTCGTTTTCCGCATACAACATGTTGGCAATAGGGTTATCCCTCCATACGGCATAACTCTTGTCTGGTGCATATCTGGACTGGCAGATATAACCGTCTGGCTTGACGAATCCGTTTGTAATATTGAAATTCGTCTTCAGTTCACGAATTGCATTTTCGCCAATTAGTTCGAGCGCCGTATTTCTAGGCATGTTGTGTTGGTTCACGTCGTCATGTTCAGCAAACCAACGCTTGTCATAGAAATTGATTGCAGCGAGACAGCTCTTGTCTCCATCATTTGAACGGTCAGTGAACCTACCGAGCACCATCCTAGTATTGGATAGGCCTATATGGCTGGTGTGATACTGCTGATAGTCATCCGGGTCAATGTCGTCATCGTTAGGGTCGTTCCATGCGACTTCCTCGGACCCGTCTGCAACTTCAAGGTACAATTCCCTATGGTCCTGGTCATCCGTAGTAGCTACCCAGTGGCGAATATCCGTTTGATTCTGGTCATTGACCATGCCAATCATGATATAGTCGCTGGTCGCTCCATGGATATAGTCACGGGCAACCATGAAAGCGTTTCTACGATAGACCTTGCTATGAATGTATCCATCGGCATCAGTACCGAATGCACCAATACCTATATACTGGCTCTGTATCTCGTCGCCTTCGGGAATGTAACCTGTTCCAACAATGAAATTCGGGTTTACCACAGGATAGTTTGCTGTGCCGACGACAGTCTGGTCGACCCCAGCCGCTATCGTCAAGTAGTTCAATGCAGTGGAGTGTGTACCAAAGCTAGCGTGTTGGGCAGAACTATACTTTGCCACACGGCCACCATCGACACCGATTTCACTATACTTGATATTATCTTTAAGAATAAGCCTAGTAAAAGCAATATTCGCCGTGTCAATACCCGTAATTGTCGTTATCTGATGGCGCAATTCAACACCGAACCAATACATATAGTTCTTGTCATTGATTGTTTGGTCATAGATAATGACTTTGTCGCCAACCTTGAATTTCGACCATGATACTGGTGTTAACTCATTCTGGTTAACATAAATATCAAGAACGTTGGTCGGATTATACTTGGTAAGAGTCTTTGAAGTCTCCCCTTCACATACATTTACCACGACTTCGCAGTTTTCGTCAATCTTTTTAAGGTCAGGAACCTTGAACAGATGTCCAGGATAGCCAACCGTGTTGGAACGGTTTGCGGCAAATCCGTGAGTTCCTAGGACAGTAAGGTCCTCACCGCCTGCGGTCATTCCGTTATCTGCATGCACTTGGTTGCTGAATCCTGCATAGATGCCAGCATAATTCGCTTGCAGCATAGAAGCACTGGATATACCATGTGAACTGGAGCCGAATACGAAAGTTGAAACACCGCCAACGGTATCGTAATCACCAATGAGTTTCGTGTTATACCCGTATGCAAGGCTGTAACTAGACAGATTACCGCTTTCGTCTTTTGCGACACGGTGAGTGAATCGGTCAGTTCCATTATCTCCGCCAAGCACTACTGCCGGGGAGCTGACCTTGAACTCGTTATCGACATCGAACCACCAGTTTCTTCCGCCACCTACATGGTCAGTTTCATCACCAGCAGAACCAAGGATAAGAGACATGTAGTAGCCCATCGGGAGCAAGTAGGTCTCATACTGGGAATACTTGTCCACTTCCATGTTCTCGTCGAATACAGGGGTTCTCAGGTTGACTGGAATAGGGGATGAATTTAATATGACCGTCTTGTCAGCCGCATTTATAATCTGTTCAATCCAGTATTGGTTATCGTTTTTCTTGTTACTGGAATTCAGATACAGAATTTTAGAATGAGTAACAACCGCATGGAGAAGTTCGTCATCGTCCGCATCGGCTACCAGAAGCGGGTTCACGTTTGCCACAGGCATGAACTTTTCACGAACATTGTCACAAGCAGCCTCGAATGTATCCTTTTCAAAGCCAAGGCCAGCCCATTCATTGTACAGTCTGTAAAGGAGGTAGATGTCATTCCTGGTAAGTTTGAGTTCGACCCCGCTTTTTACGACGGTATATCCGTTTGATGTCCCATATCGGAGTACCGACCTAATCAAGGCGTTAAGAACACTCCTCGCATTATAGGTCAATACGTCAACTTCTTTTACAATTCTTTCAAATGACATAGTCTAGCCGATTAAATTCAATCAAAAATAGTTTATAATGTGGCGACGAAAACCCTCAGTCATATTTAGTGGCCGAGATGAAAGCCACCTTGACAAAAAATCAACCATTTCTGTAATGCCACTGATGGACTCGGGGAAACCCACCCATCTTATGTGGATGGGTAGTTCATAATCATGCCAAAAAAGCAGATTCGACGGTTAATGTTCCAACTCGTTCAAGTCAACCACTTTTTTGGCGTATTTTTCGGGAGGGTCCTTGTCGGGATTGGTCTTCACCCACAGTATCTTCCTAACCCTGTACCTTTTAGCCAGTTTGAGCTCGGGATAGAAATCCATGTCGCTCACGATGACTATTCCGTCATACCGTGTACGGCAAGTATCCAACATGCGGAAAACACAGTTGCAGTCCGTTCCACCACCAGTCGATATGGCAAATTCCTTCTTTTTTCTCATCATCGGGGTCAAGTGGGCCGGAGTGGTACATTTTGTATTCCACCAGCAATAGTCGATATCGACATCCTTGCCTACGGCCAGAATAAGTGAAATTATCCTAGAAACGGCACTTGTCGGCATCGAACGGCTAACATCCCCTGCCACCAGAAGTTTCGCCTTGTATTCAGGAATATGTCCCGGATACATCAGGTCAAACCGCCTGTTTCTTTTGAATCGACATTCACGCCATCCACATTCAACAGCGTCTGACACAAATTTCCTGATTATGGTACGGCCATCGACTACTTTCGTAGCCTTCGAGAGCATGCTGATTACCCCATTGGCATCTGCCGTTCCCCAACTGCCGCCACCGTTGACCGCAGCACTCTCGACAGCCTCCGTAATGTTGGCCTCGGCATTCCATTCGTCAGCCCTAGTTTCATCATTCAAATAGGTAGACATTCCCCCGGAATTATCCTTTTCGCTGGAATCATCCTTCTGGTCGCCATCATTGTTCTTACCGCCGTTTTTACCCTCGGTAAGTAACTTGTAGAGGATTTCGATGCTTACCTTTCGGTAATCGTATTCCTTGTAATACTTGCTGTAATACAGATTATTTACATTGGTTTCCAGTAAAGAAACCTTAGATAAGACCTTGCCGTAAGCCGTATTGTTCACGCCAATGTCCGAGCACAACCCCATTCTGAGTGCAATCAGGTCGGAAGCCATCAGGGATATCTTCTTGTTACTGTACAGACGAGTACTAACATGGCCGAGGCCGATTCGGACCGACTCGATATAGAAAATAAGGGCAAGTTCCTGGGGTTCCAGCGTAGCCACGAATTCCTTGTTCATCTTGACATAGAGCTTTCCCGTTTCTATGCAACTGGCCACCGTATTCACGTCGTCAAATACGAACTCGGCGAATCCGAGAACTGCATGCGTGATTGGGGCATACTTAAACAAGAGATACTTGGCGAGCCTTGTAACGTCTTCGGGTTTTCTGTTTGTGTTTACTTCGCTCATACTTTTGTTTTTCCAGAGTCTTCATAAAAATATATTGTTTTGAGCTAAGTCTGGAAAAATAATATGTTTTACACAACCCCATGCGTAAAAGGAGAAGATGGCAAATATGATGCTCTTTGAGTTTTAATTCTACTTGATTGCTTTTCTTGTTGCTACCATCACAGGAGAGCGGTATTATATGGTGATTCTCGCATAGTTCACCGATAACGCATTCCCGTTTATTCGCCTGTCTGATTATACTGTAATAGATAGCAGAATAATTCAAGTATTACCTCTTTCGATAATATACATTTCCCGAACCAAAGTGCGTTGGCAATCCGATACTCTTAAAGTAATCAAGCACCTTGAATACCTTTTTCGGATAGCTTAACGCCTCCTTCATCGAACCCCTCACTTTCACTGCCTGGTTGGGGGTCAGTTCTTTACGTTCAACCATTCGGTAAAGCATAGGAACACTAAGTTCCTTATTGTTATGGTACTTTGACTTGGTCGTGCCTATGCCTCCGTTATAACAGGCAATGGCGTAGGTCATGTTACCAATCTCCTTGTCGTCATTCCCGTCAGGCTTCACCTTGTTGCTGCGGTCGGTACGGTACATGAGGTACAACAGGTAGCCAGCGGCAAGGTTCACTGCATCCTCTACAATCTCGGGGTCACGCATCTTTGACGCATCCAGACCGAACCTTCTTGCATATTTCCTTGCATCGTCCATTGCATCGTCACCCAGCTGGGCGAGTCCCCTGTATTTCGTTGTCTTCGGCTTGTCGTTGTACATGCTCTCGACACACATGATGGCGAGCAACTCGGCTTCGCCGATTCCACGACTTGACGTAATCTTGGCCACATTCTTGACCGCACGAAGGATGCGCTCGATATGGGCAGCCTGTTGTTGAGGTGTATGGGTTTCCTTGAATACACTGGAGAGATTCGTCATCATGAACTTCCTTAGAGCATCGTCGCTCGATTCGGATGAAGATGGTGTCGGGAACTTCACCAAGAATGTATCCCTGACAAGGTCATCATCCTCATCCTCCTTCACTTCCTCGTTAGGCTCAGGCGTTTCTTTCGGCTCAGGCGTTTCTTCCGCCTTAGGCGTTTCTTCCGCCTTAGGCTCCGTCTTTACGGTGAAATTGGTATCGACAACACCTGGGTTGCCCTTATAGTCGAAAACCGTATCCTGTTCGTCGTATGCACTCTCCGGCTGGTCTATACACTGCTCTACGGGCTTGTCGGCACCGCCAAATCCCTCAGCCACCTTGTTCCAGTCAGTGTTACACACGCCACCTACCGGGCATCCTCCAATCAATGCAGCCCCACCAAGCTTAATCGCCTTGCTAATCTTCGGGTAATTGTCCAGATGGGACAACTTGTCATAGATTCCTTTCAAATCCATAGCCTCGTAGACTGCGGAGTGTAGGTCGCAAATCGCTTCTAGTTGCACTTTCGGTATATTGAGTGTGGATACTACCTGTCTGAACTGTTCTTCTGGGGTCATGACTCATCCATAAGTAATCAATCATAGTTTATAATTTCAGGCTTCGGCATCCAGACATTATAAACTATTCATTGATTAGGTGATGCCTTATGAGACCATTTTACTACGTACGAACTATTGAGAAAATCCTTATTGGACTGATAGACATGTTCAATAACATGTATGTCAACAAATACGACGACATGTATCGTACTACATACTCAAGAAGTGCAAAAATTCCCATCATCACCCACAACAATGCCAATTTTACCAACTTCTGGTCCAGCACGCAGTATAAGCAGCTAACCGTTCCCTATCCAATAGGGTCAATCAGGTTCGTGAGCAACAGCCCAGACTCGACCAACAGACCGCAGCCTACCTATGCGAGGGAGATTTTCTGTAGGTCAGCCGACCGATGGATTCGTGACATCCAGCCGACCCCGTATGTATTCCACTTTGAATTGCAATTTCAGGCTGACAACATCTCCGATATCTTCCAGATAAAGGAGAACATCGAGCCGTACTTCAATGAATACAGGACAATAGTCATTAAGGAGTGGGACTTCGCCCCGGAAATTCCTAGGCCTGTTCAAGTAGTCATCAGCAGCAACACGACAGAGTTGAACGAAGATGTTACTGACTCAGACGCACAGCAACAGATTTTCAAGGTGAGTTATCCTATTGACTGCTACGGTGTTTACCACAGGCCGTACGAGACCCCAGAGATGATTAAGTACGCCGAGATGAACTTCAATATCGACGAGGACCTAATCCACAAGGAACAGCTACTCGTCTACCCGAGCGAAATCATACAGCAGAAGAAAAAGCTGTGGGAAACAGTGTGCCCGACCATCAGGGAAGGATACTCTATTCTACACACGCTGTCGACGACTCTTATGCAGAAACAGGATGCGGACGGCAGCAAGTATTACGAGGATGTATCGCTAAAACAGTTGCTCCTGTTCGACCGTTTCACAACAACGACTTACCACGAAGGTTTGAAACGCTGTGATATCGGCGAATACAACAAGGATACGGAAGGTCTTCCGTATGATGACCCCAATACCGACTACAAGATTCTTCCAAAAGATTTTGATGCCAACGGCATTCCCGTTTACACCTATTGCGAATCGGTGACGGAGGACATCACGAAACCTTCGGAAGTCCCGTCGTTCGACCTTCTCCGCTTCAACTTCGACTACGATAATTCTCACGAGAGCGACCTTAGCGGATTCGGGCGTGACTTCGTTGCCGTCAACGACGATACACGAAAGTTCATTCCGAACATCGCTCCCGGAAATGGTCAGGAAGTCGAAGGCGGGTATGCGGTGGAGGATGACGTCGATTGGAGCAAGATTCTCAACTGGTTTGGCGACAACGCAAACGGCGACATCGAGTCGTCATATACGTTCAAGGCGACGATACAGTTTGTCGAGGATACCCCAGGTGATACCATATTCCAGTACCTCAGCAATGACGAAACTACGCTGCCTGACGGTACGGTAATACCCGAGGGTGAAGTATGGTTTGACTGGGGAATGATGAATGGCCGCCTATACTTTACTTACCATACATCAAGCAAGTACAAAACCTTTGTATCCGACCTTATTCACCCGAACAAGGAAACTATATATTCCTTCTACTTCGCCCTGTACGACAAAGGTGACAAAGGAATGTTCGGAGTAAAGACTAATTTCAGCGACACCATGATAGCCATCAACACTGTTGAAGCAGGTTAGTGACGCTATAAACTAGAGTCAGAATACAATATAGGGTATCTGTATGTTAAAATCTCTTTTTGAAGCGTCTATTGATACGCTGCACATTCCAGCGGAGATGAAAACCGCTATCAAGAACATTAACAATATATGCCTAGAAGCGGAAGGCGATGAAAAAGACCCAGCTCGTCAGCGGAATCAACCGCAGGCGATGGATTTTAACAACCCGTCGTCTTATAATGTCTTTCCACAAAACGCTGCACCTGCTGCACAACCTGCAAAACAGCAGACCCGACAGCCGCAAGTTTCAAAGGGCACAACAAGGGCACCAAGCCAAGTCCGCACATCAGGACCTGCGGCAAACGGACAACAGCAAGTTCAGCAACAAGTATCTGTAGACCCGGCACGTCAGCGTAATCAACCGCAGGCAATGGATTTCAACAACCCGTCGTCCTATAATATCTTTCCGCAGCAAGGTGCTCCTGCCGCACAACCAGCAGCACAGCAAGCTCAGACGCAAGTTCCGAAGGGCATGACAAGGGAACCGAGCCAAGTCCGCACATCAGGACCTGCGGCAAACGGACAACAGCAAGCTCAACCGCAACAGCAACCACAACAGCAAGCTCAACCGCAGGCTCCTCAGCAACAGCAACCTCAGCAGCAACAGCAACCTCAGCTCAGGAAAGGTGCAGATGTCGCAACCGTGCAGTATTTCCTAAATTCAAGGAATCCAAACCTGAAACTTGCTACTGATGGCGTACTCGGTCCTAACACAATCAAGGCAATTCAGGCAACAGAAAACATCAATGCAACAGGCAAGATGGACAATGACACCAAGGAAGCATTCAACCTACTCCTTAACGAAGCAAAGAAAAAAGTGCAAGCAGCACAGGCTCAGCTAGGTGTATCTCAGGATGGCCTCATCGGAAAGCAGACGCTCGCCGCATTGCAGAAGGCTAATATGCAGGTAGCATCTGTATTCAGCGGTAACCTTCAGGTTCCCGCAAATGCACAGCCAGCTCAACAGCAAGGAGCACAGCCACAGCAAGCACAGCCGCAGCAACAGGCACAAAATGTAACTTCCAAGAAGTTTAACGAAGCACAGGCTCAGAAATTCCTTAAAAACAACATAATCTCCCAGCAAGAATACAATAACTGGAAGCAGTACGGTATCGCCCCAGTTTTCCAGAGGCAGAACCCGCAAGGAACTCAAAATCAGATTGCCGCAATGCAACAGAAACAGAAGGAAGTAAATACAGGAACTAATGTACAGAAGGGTGGACAACAGACTGCATATACAACCAACGGACCACGAAACGCCGCTGAAAAGAAGTTCTTCGACCAGACCAAACAGAATTACATCACAATATACTCTGTCGATAAAAAGACACCCAAAAGCATGATAGTTGAAAAGGCTGACCAAGCAGCAAGGGAGGCTCTCGCCAAGATGCAAAAAGGCGAATGGGCCAAAGAAGGTCAGGCCGCACTCAACAAGGTGATTGACAACATGGGAAACAATAATCAAACTCAAAATGCCGCACAGCCACAACAAGTGGCCCAGCAAAACAAAGCAAATCCAACACAGCAGAAAGGTACGGAACAACCTGTAAACCAAACAACACCTCAGAAGCCGCAGGCACAACCGCAAGTTCAACAGCAACAGCAGAACCCGAAGCAACCCCAAGGCTCGACCCAGTACATGTCAGGAAAAATATCTTACATGAATCTTCCCCCAGACGAGAAGAAGGTTTATGACGATGCCGAAAAGAAAGCTATGGCAGAATATATAAAGAAAGGAAACAATGAGCAAACCGCATACGAAAAGGCTCAGATGAATGCACAAGTTGCTGTTCTCCGATTCAGACAGAAGAAAGGCAACAAAAGCTAATCTACCATCAACACATTAACATACACCCACGGGCTATCTCGTGGGTGTTTCATTTATAATCCACCCGAGGCTATAAACTATAATCAGATTAAGATTTTGCTGGCATATATGACGTTGTTTGAATCAGAAATACGAAAATTGAATCTTCCCGGATATATCGTGGATGAAATCGTATCCCTAAGGAATATTTGTATGGAAGCCGGGGCACAACCCGCTCAACAACCAGTTCAGCAACCGGGTCAAAAACAGGCACAACGACAGCCTGTTCAGACGCAGCCACAACAACCCGTTCAGCAACCAGCTCAGCCAAATGCACAACAGCAGCCTGTTCAGCAACCAGCTCAGGCAAATGCACAACAACAGCCTGCACAGCAACCACCTCAGCCAAATACGAATCAGCAACAAGAGCCCGCACAACAAAACACTCAGCAAAACATTAACGAGAATCAAATCGACGCAAAGAAACTGATGAAAGAGTTTACTGGATATCTGAACGGCTGCAAAGAGACAGTAAAAAATGCCCTAATAAAGGATTTTGGTGAAAATGGAAAGGCTATATTGAAGCGAGTTGAAGAGTGGTCGAAGTCAAACTCACCTATCAACTTCGATGAAGAAATACTCCCGTTTTTCAAATCGACAAGTGGTAAACCAGTTGACAAAGCCACAATTAACAAGTTCCGCCAGAATTTCCAAAAGTATTTTGGTTTGAAAATCAAGGAGGCCCAGCCAGTCCCGAAATCAAAGGAACCTCTTAACGAATCCTGCAGCAAGCCGTGTTTGGAAGCACTCGACGTGAAAAATGAAGTCGAGGAAGATTACGGCCATCTACTGCATTTGCTTAACTTTTACCTTAATGAAGATTGGTATAGGTTCACCGGCAACTTCAAACGCACCTTTGAGTTTAAGCTTACATTCCATCCGCCTCTCATTACGGTATATATATCTCCTGTATATAATACTCCGCAGCATAAAAACGAACCTGATGCCATTGAGGTTCTTCTACAAGGAAAATCTAAGGTACTAATGGATTTCTTAACAGCTACCGTAACTGGCACAAATCCCGATGATATGAAAGAACTGGTATCCAAGGAATTGACCGAGTTGCTTACGAACAACGACGAAGTCGTTCGTTATATCAAGGACGGCATGGCTAAAATTATAGAACGCTCGCATCAGGTGGACGTTATGCCGCTTCTGGACGAGGAAACCTGCGAACATCAATCGTACCGACATACTATGATGAAAGTGAAAGAGTTCCTTGAAAATTGCAACCCGAATTACGCAAATATGACATTGGGCAAATTCATTGAAACAGAAAATTTAGATATTGATACTTTCATTGAGTTGCTGAACTATTATGGATGCGAACTCCAACCAGAAAAAGCCGAAGCAGCGATAAATGAAGCCATCAAGAAGAATATGAAGGTACTCCAAGCGATTACCTTCATAACAAAGAAATATGAAACTGGTAGATATCTGGGAAGCAACAGTGTTCAGCTCGTGGATGGCCGTATCTGGCGTAACGGGCTTATTTTCAATCGAGACAAGGTGCTATCCCGTCTGCAGAAAATGTACGATGAATATATGTATGTAGAAGTCGTCGAAACGATGTCAGACAGAGAATACAGATTTGAGAGTTTCAGGCGTGAGATGATGGGTGACGACACCCCGTTGCCTCGTGAACGAACCGTAAAGAAACCTCGGCATGAAAACCCGCTACCATTCAAGCAATGGGCGACCACGCCGAATGAAGAGACTGGAAAGACTCCGCTCGATACCGTTCTCGACCAGCTGGAACAGGACGATGACACTCGTGGCACCTACGAAGAACACTTCGATGGAATGAGTCGTGTAGCCAATTCGACTAACTGGCCAGAGGTTGAATAAATTAGCCTAACCTATCTAACAACGCATCGACATCCAGGTCAGATGCGTTATATTTATTTACATAGACACTCTTGAACAATTTCATTGTCACTTCGTTCAGTAGGCGTGCCAACGCCTTCTTTTCATCATCGCTCAACTTGTACGATGACATCAACATGCAATGCTGGTCATGTCCGCCATTTTTATTGAACAGTGTGATATCGACGGGTTCATCATCGGTCAGACCGACCTTTTCATACATGTGCTTGGCGATGTCGTTTCCCTTCTCGACGGTAAGGCAGTTGATATCAAACTGGTCCATCAGCATGTCGAGAAGGATTGTCCCGACACCATGGCCACGCTCTTCATCCTTGACGACGAAGTCGCATAGAAAGTTCGCATCGCCAGATTTAACTACCATCGCCCGAGCGACACCAGATTCGCCCTCATTTGCATAGGCAGGGTAAGCGAAGATTCGATAGACATTTTCCATCGGCTGCTGTACAGATAATTTTAGGTCGAGCATGTCAGAATTCCATTTTCAAAATATAGTTTATAGCCAGACTTACGTGAATTGCCTATGGTATCTAAATACATCTACTTTGCTGCGAACAACATGCTCGAACACCCTCTGTACAGGAAGAGTTTCATACTCGGTGAAACTGACAATATCCTTGAACGCCAACATCAGTATAACGTGATGCAGAAGGGAATCCAGCAGATACCGTCAGGAACCATAACCTCATGCGATGGTCAGGGAGGACTGATTTTCCCGTTTGTCGATTACTTCAAGCTAACCATAAATGCCGTAGCCAATACAAAAAACAGGCATGACACCTTTATCCATGATATCATGCTACACGAACGCCCGTTCACGGACTTAGTCTACCATGTAAAGGATAAACTACTGATGAACACCAAAGAAGCATTTGCATTCTATAACACAAGTGACTTCATCAGGGATATCGAACGGATAAAGGAATTCCTTATCGAAAACCTGACAAGCTATGGGCACTACACTGTCATGGAATACAAGTTCACCTAGGTTAACAATGGAAGTAAAGTTATACAGCCCAGCAGAAGTAAAGGAACTCTTGTCCAACATGGATACCATCAAGAGATTTCCGATGATTTGTTACGAAAAGGACGAAAGCAACATCGAAGGCAAGACCCCTGAAGAAATCATGGACAACGCAAAGACGATGGGGTATAACGGCGAGTGGATGGTATTCACAAGCATGAATGTGATTATCGGACTTGCCTGTGCCGATGTCGAAGAAAAGACAACCAGAAATCTTCACCTCTATGAGTTCGAAGTGGCGACTGATGCACAAGGTAACGGATTTTCAAACACGATGTTGGACTATGTATTCAAGTACGCACGACAGCACGAGTGTCAGTACATAACCCTGATGGCGTTCGACGATGATGCCCGTAGTTACTGGGAACATCAGGGATTCACCCTGTCTCCTCACTCAACCGAGCAGCTGAAACTTCTTTTCAAAAAACTTTAAAAACGAAAGGGGTCCCCAGCGTCGACTCTGAGAACCCCCATGCCATACATCCCATGGTGTTGGGTAACGGGATGGCGGCCAAGTCCTGTGGCGAAATGGCTTGCCTCCGTGCTACGGGTCACGGTCCCCGTCCGGCAATGTTTAACGAGCTGTTCCGAACTCAGCCTTTTTTCTGAGAATCCCTTACCGTTATAAGGAAAAGCATCAGATTCCTTTGCTCGGCGGCCTTCCAGGTACCAGCCTGAAAAACCTTCCATCACATATTATAGAAAATTTAACGAGCGATGTCAAGACTTATACCAAATTTTTCTGGGTGTCTGGTAGTTATGTTGCAGTCTATGGTTCGTCCGCCTTCGCTAATACGAGGCATCCTCACATCAGTAGTGGCCTCCGGGTCGATTTTCTGAACCATAGACATTGTTACCGACTGCAAATACCGTTCGATAGATGCCATCTCCGCATCCTGGCCAATGGGGGTTCCGATATACTCTTCAAGCTTGTTGTTAATATGTTGAAGCATCATTCGGGCATGAATAAGGTTTAGTGCAGAGTCTTTGTTATCCATTATGTACCTTCCTTTTGTCTCTTGTCCCGCCATATAACCATGGCTTCTAAAATAGTGATTGGTTCCAGCTCCCAACCTCGGTTCCTGTTCAATTCATCGCACACATCCTTTGCACTCCTCTTGGACAGCCACTTGAAGGCGTATCTCGGGTCATCGACAAAATCTCCATACCGCTCGTCATTGTATTCACCGAGAAACTTCCCGTGTTTAAAATCGACGAGTACAAAGCAATGGTCGCTTATTGCCTCGTCAATGTCGATTTTCGTAGTAGTGCGCTTGGCATAGTATTTCAGTGCGATATACACCGCTAGCAGGAATACTATTAAAAGCAGTCCTGGAAGAAACATCATCCAGGCCTGCAATGTGTACATGTCGTATGCGTTATACAAAGTTTCCATACTGGAAGCGACAATGCTTATACCGATATCGGTTTAAGCACGGGAAACATTCGCCTCAGGAGAGGCAATTCCACTGGTTTCGGAGTATAATCTATTTCTTCGTCAGGCAAATAGTAGTCGCCACGATATAGTTTTTGGTAGAACTCGTAGAGGTATTCTTCTGTCTTTGTAAGAAGCACGGTGACATTCCAGACGAAATGAGTTGGGCCGTCCATGTTAAACTCCCACGCACCTGCTTCATTCAATTCCTTCGTGTATCTTCCATAAGATACGGGAACGGACTTAATCATGTCGATGATTTCACGTTTACTCAGATTGACGTTCATGTTTTCTCCTTTGAAATTGGTATACTCGATTTAGAAAAAGATAAATTTGAGACAGGCTATCATGGCGATTCCAAGCATCAGCATTATGGGAACCATGAAGATGATTACCCATACGATAACACGTACATTGAACGTGTTCGCCTCGATGCTGTATAGCTTGAAGTCAGCCATGAGGCGAAGAATCTGGTTGGCAATGAAGATTCCGATTTTTTCGAAGATGTTCTGATATTCGGAAATGTTGTTTCTCTTGTATTTAGCGATAATCATGGTTATCCCTCGAATGCAACGTATATTAGTTTGAATTTCGTGACAAATTTCTTTCCATCCCGTTCTTCCAGGTCTCCCCAGCCGACAGGAAAGATTTTCAAGTTCTTTACCCCGTAGCTTTCACAAATGTTCATCAGCTTCTTGCCGTGCTTGTTTGATTCGCACTTAAATGTCATGATGAGTCTGCCGTTGACATTTTCGGCAGCAATGCAATGACCCATTATCTGGTCTTCCCATACAGAAGAAAGTGGAATTTTCTTGATTCCCCTCTCAATCGGGTTTAACTCCTGAATGATGAACCTTTCTCCTTCTTTGAACTTCTTGACCACATTGTCAATCGTCTCCGGGGAATACCAGTGCAGCTCGTTAGTGGTAGAATCCCTGGTCGGATTGTTACAGTCGATGACTTCTGCAGGAAACTGGTAGTCAACTTTAATCCTTGGCATTCTTCACCTCTTTAACGAAATCGGGGCCGCACAATACTTCAAGACTTCTTTCCATGATGGTCATGCGGCGCTGCCAGTAGTCGCTTACGTTACGAAGAAATATCCTTACCTGCTGGCCGCATTCCTTCTTGCTGATAACATCTATCACGTCACCGTAAAACTGGCGGCAAAGTTTAAACTCGTTGCACAGGCGAGCCTTGTCGCCGACAAGATTTTCATACACTTTCTTCTGTTCGTCCGTGAAGGACGCAATAATCTTTTCTCTAAGTTCAGGTTTGATTCCAGCCATTTTACACCTCGTAGTTTTCCAATAGATACCTGTGAGCGATAACAGCATTCCGCAAAGGTTCGATGAACGTCGCATGGCCATACTTTTCTTTCGGCCTTCCGTGATGGATATGGGTAATTCCAGTTCGAGGAACCCCGAGGCCAGCAAGGATAATTTCCTTGTCATAGAAACATTCGATACCAAGGAAACTGTCTTCTCCACCCCATCGTCCACTAAATATGGGGGAGAACACGCAGTCATACCCATACAGTGTCGAATTGATTTTAATTAGACGCTCGATTGCCGCCTTGTTCATCCCGATGTTGCATGACCAGAGTACAGCGGAGTCAAGGACAGGAGCTTCCTCGTCGATTACAGTAAACGGGTCACGGAAGATGTTCCTATACTTGTTGTGCTCCCGCTGGTCAGTGTAGCCAAAGCTAAAGTCATCACGCCTCCCACAAAGAACCACTGGCTTATCATTGGTCAAGTATTCGTCATATCCCTTGATGATATCCCCTTCCGGGAGACAGTCACCGTCGATGAACACCAGCTTGTCGCAACCGTCGGCGAGTGCCTCCCTGATACAGATGTTGCGGCAGTAGCCTGCGAGGAAGTAATCCACACCTGGGGTCATCATCGGGCGGTAGACATTTTCGGGAACATTGACGTTGAACAGCAACTTGGAAAATGACTTGCAATCATGCTTGGACATTATCCCGATTGCCTGCTTAGTTACTGTATCGGATTCACGGTCGAGCATATAGTAGAGACGGTCAGGCTTCACGCTCATTTCATCCACCTTAGTCAATATCTGGTCCATATAGGGGACCTGATTTTTACTTATAATGATTAAGCCTATCATACTACTATCCCAATGATTCCAAGAACAATTCCAATAACAGACAGAGCAATCGCCACATATTCAATAGGGAACTTTTTCTCCGTGGTAAGAGTTTCAATCGAACGAACCCTTTCCTGCATAGAGATTTGTGAGCCGATTATCTGCTGGTCCTGCCTTATCAGAGCATTCACCTTATCAAGTATATCCTTCTGATTGTTGGCATAAGTCCCTATGATATCATACAGGCCCTCGACATTGTCGGCCAGTTTGTACACCGCCTTGTTGACATCGTCATCCATGTCGTTGAACTCATCCATGCTGTAACCACCACCAGAAAACACGGAGGCGAGCATATCGTCAACTGCGGATTCTTCTTTCGGGGTCAATACTTTTTCAGGTTTCTTTACAGGAGGAATCTTCATGTCAGAAATCGTATTGATAGGAAGCTGGCTGTTCGGGATAGCCGTAAAATGCTTCACGACATAGCCATCCTTCTCCTCAATCTTTGTCATAGAAAAACTCTTGGGACCTACGGAAATGAACTTGATTCCATCATGCTTTTCAGGCACAACATACAGTATCATGTGAGTAACAACGCCTTCGCTCAGGAAAGACATTGCCGTCTGATTTCCGCCAAGGATGTAAACAGGCTTGTCAATACGCTTCGCCAAAGTCAATGCGGTGAACACATTGGTCGTATATGAAGTATTCTTCAACCGAGTGGTCAAGCTTTTTGAAAAAAGGATACGGGAAGCCACTCGGGTTTTCCTAAAGCAGGCCAATTCATTGTAAGCGTTGCGCCCCATGATAATAGTGTTTCCCTTTATAAGCTTCTCCATGTCCTTGTGAATAGCATCACAATTCCAAGGAATCGATGTCCCGTTTCCTATCGTGCCATTTGCATCAATCGTCAGCAAAAGTGTAATATCCATATAAATAGTCGTGTAATCTTGTAATTAAACTACATTTTTCGACTAATTGAATATATGGAGATTCTTCGATGCACGGGTAAAAGCGGTGTATTTAAGCTTGTTACGCTGGACAACATCCCAGTCGCAGATATTGATATCCTTTTCGACAACATAAACATTGTCGATTGTGGAACCCTGAGCCTTGTGGATGGTCATTGCATAGCTGTAATTGACGTAGCAGAACGATTCGATGAAGTCATAGAACTCCTGCCAGACCTCATGCCTGTTATGGACAGGGAGGCCCGTCATTGGGTTCACTTCGGCACACAGCGTCCTTGCCTTTCCGATGAGATTTCTTTTAATCGCAATGTAAGTCGGATAACCTTCCGATGACAATACTTTGATATGGCGTTTCTCTCTCTTGTTCGGCGGGGCCATATAGTTATCCACAAGCAGGCTCCAACAGACAATGTTCGTGCCCTCTTCAACATACTTGTCAGCTTCAAGCACCATCAAACGTTCACCGTTGGCATAAACCTGCATTTTTTTCTCACCGACCACGGGAACGCTGTATCCTTCCGTTACAATCAAGTCGTCGCCCGCAGTATACTCTGCAACCTCGGGACCAAATATATGGCGCCGGATGAAGCAGTTAGACTTGTCGACTGCATTGTTCGTGTACGCCAGAAGGCGGCAGAAATTTTTATTTTCCTTGTATTCTTCCGACATGAAATCGGCAAACAGGTTTTCAAAGAACGGCTTCTTCATCGTGTAGAAGCGAACCCCTTCCCCACGTTCATTCACTCTATCCACATGTTCAAAACAATCTGTCGCACGAAGCATATTCCTCGGGTCACGGATAGGAGTCACAAGCCCGATGATAGGGTTGTCTGCGGAAACTCGCATAACCTGAGTCAAGCGGAAAATATGTTGAACCCGGAAAAATACTACCGACGATTGCAAATTAACAGGAGGTAACTGAGCTTCATCACCGACATAGAGTATCTTCATCAAAGGAAACTCACGAAGAATACTCTGAATCATCTCGTAACATTCGTCGTTAATCATCGACGCTTCGTCGATAACAATGAGGCGATATTTGGAGGCATGACATTTACCTTCCCTTACGAGAACTTTGCCACGGTCTTCATTCTGTTCAAGTTTAAGTCCGAGAAGCCCACTGATAGTCTTGTCGTAATTCTTGCCACTTCTCTGCGAAAGGACACGCACGGCTTCATTAGTATAAGCAGTGCAGTATACCTTAAACTTCTTGTCCGATTTAAAATCTTTTACGACTTCCTTCAAAAACACATTAAGAAGGGAGGTCTTGCCAGTTCCAGCGGCACCAGCAAGGACCATTTCCCTCTGGGAATCGTCGTGCATGAATGCAAGCATTTCAGCCAACCCCTTACGCTGGTCAGGGCTAAGCTGTTTCTTTGTAATTAGATTCGTGTGACTCATGCCGATAAATATACATAATAAGACGGCAAATGTCAAATGCTATCTTACTAATAGACCGTTGTCATGAACTGAGTCGCATCAATGGCCTGTTGGACACTGTCGTAGACTCGTGCATCGGTATTCATCGTCTGATGATTGTACTTGACCTGACGCCAGATTTCCTCGATACGGGTTTCCCTGTCCTTTGCATTGTACGCCTTCGTATTGATTCCAATGCGGCATCTTGCCGGAGGAGGAATCTCACGGAGCTTGACAAGGCATTTCAAGGCATGTTCGAGCTTATTCAGTTTGACATTATAGATATAGCGGTAGTAGAACCCTTCGGCACGCTCCGGGATATTTTCTATCATTTCCATCGTCAGTTCATCGGCCAAAGCGAATTCGCCCTTCGTCAACGCATCAGCAACTACATAGTCGGCAGCAGCAATCGTTTCGTCAAATTCCCAGTAAGGAAATTCATTTAGACAGATTTCATACCACAGACGAGCCATTTCGGGATTCTTCGTGTCCTTGTAACTGGTTGCAATGTAATATGCCGTACGGAGGGAATGACCCTTCTTCCACAGCTTAATCAACGCCTTCAAGTTTCGAGAGACATCACGCTGTTTCTTGAAGTTAATGAACTCGTTCTTAAAGGTAATCACCTTCCTCGGTTCCGCCGTGTCTATAACGTATTCATGAATCGGGTTGATGAACCTCGATGTTTCCCTACGCACAATCCTGACCCTAGGAAATTTCATCGAACGGGTTATCCTAGTGTACATAACAATGTCTGACGTAGAGTACATCGTACTAGCCTTGTCGAACTTGGCACGGACTTCTCGGGCATTATCAAGCATGTCGTTCACGTCGACCCACATCACATATTCCTTGGTCGCCAGCGAAAACCCGTAGTTCTTAGCCTTGCCGAAGTCGAAGTTTCCTTCATCATCAAGAAAGAGTGTGCCTACTGCATCAATAATGACAGGCTGGCGAACCATAGTCTGAAACTTCCTTGCCAAATCAAGCGTCTTGTCCGTAGAACCAGTATCGACGATAACAAACTCGTCAGCAAGGCCTACGAGACGCTGCAAGCATTCCTGAATTTTTGATTCGCCATTCCTGACGACCAAGACAACTGAAAGTTCATGTCTCATATTTTACCCATTCGTATAATCATCGTCATTCAGTTGCTTCACCAGGTCATCAGTCTGCATTGTCGAGATGTCGATATCGTCAGTGGTTACACCATTGGCTGCATTTTCCTTTTCCAGTTTTTCTTCCTCGTCAATCTTCTTGTTGGCATCAATGGCAAATTCATCGATGGACGAGTAGTTATTCATGGCGCCTTCATTCAGGGCGACAAACTTGATTTTCTTGCTTCGGGCAGCAAGCTTGTTATGAGCCTGAATGAATGCACAGAATGTGATTTTGGCAAGGTAATAATACGGGTCTACATTCTTCGTAGTCTGCATCTTGACCGGGTCGAAGTTGTGACTGTGCTTGATAAGAAGTTCAACAGCACGGTCACGCATTTCCTGCTTCCAGTCGGGGGTGTAGCCACGCCACTTCTGGTTGCCAAGGTTCTTGTCGATAACAACATTAAACACATATCCAAGCGGCTCCGAAACGGGATATTCCTTTCCATATTTCTTGCGGACATCTTTCAACTCGATAAGCAACTTAGTCAAAATATCCTTGTCAATCTTCCCGCTCCTCATCTGAGCGTCGAACGCCTTCAACTGTTTAGGGGTCCAGGAGTAACCGCTTTCTGGGATTTCAAAGTCAAGCGTTACTTCCTCATTGGTCGGTACTGCGTTTTCCATATTCTACTCATGGATTGAATCTCATAATTAAAATACATTTTAATTAAAGTGGCATAGATGCAGAACCCTGCCCTAAGCAAAACAAATCTACTTTATAAACTATGGATATACTACTTGGGCACTAATATGAACCTATTCGAATCAGAAATCAGCAAGTTAAACCTCACTCCGACGGCAAAGGAAACCATCATTCAGCTGCGAAAAATATGCCTCGAATCGGAGGGCGGTGAACAGCTCGAAAAAGAATACGATGCTTACGAGCAAGATGGGCTAGAAGATGGCGAAGAGAGCACGGTAGACGAGGAAGCCCTAAAAAAGGCGGAAGCCCTGTTCGCTAGCAATGGCGGACACTCAAAAATTCTTCAACAACTCGCAGAGTTTCTGGACGATGAATGGTGTGGAAGTGGGTTTGAGATAAGACAGTCCAAAGAATACAATCCCAGCGATGATAATTTCCCGAGAGCCTATCTTTACTGTACATCATCGGACTTCGACTTCTGCATAGATGTCAGGGCTAATTTCAAAGGGTTGCTTTCGTACGTAATATGGGATGAAAAGACGGACCAAAACATGAATGGATATCTATGCGAATATAGGGATGTGGACCCGAGCACCCTCGACGACAAGTACGAACTATCCAAGAAATACACCCTCGATGAAATCCACGAAATGTTCAATGACATCTCGACGGACATATCATCCATAAATCTCTGGTTTGCATAAAAAAGCCCGCCACATCGTTATGGCGGGCCCATCAGGGAAAAGACACTAGGCTTCGATAAACTTGTCCTGTTCTTCCTTCGGGATTAGCTTTAATGCTTCTCTGCTAGGAAGATTGGCCAAAGTGTGCCTAATCTTTTCAAACTTCCTGCTTTCGATATCCTTGAATTTCGGATACCAACTTTTCTTGTTTCCAAGCTTCTTTCTGTAGAACTGATGCAGTACGTTGAGGTAGCAGAAGATAGGGAACATTGCCTTTTCTGTTTCCTTCGAAGAATCGAACGCAACCTGCGGGAACGTCTTTGACAACTCGGCGATAGCCTTGTCGGTCAAAATCAAGAACTTATATTTCCACGGGTAGGCGAACTTTTCTTCCTGAGGGTCAACCCCACGCATGCTAAACTTGCCGTATTGGTTTACCCTAAGGACAGCCGTACTGAACTCGGTAAAGTTCATATAGAATCCACCAGGGAAATTGCGGTCATCGACAATCTCTACTGCGATTCCAGATTTCGACTGCAACTCCTTGGCTAGGTTATCTAGGAATTCCTTGATTTTCATAGCATAACCTACTTTGTTTCATACGGAACGAGTTCGGAAAGGGTTTCGCTTTCCTTAGCCGGGATGAACATTGGGAACAGGGAATCATAGATGTAGATTGCAGAGTCGCCAACGATGTCTGGGCACTGTTCTGCTGGAACCATAGCAAGGTCAATCTCAACCTTTTCCTTCAAGAATACGCCGAGTTCAGCATCGTTATCCTTCTGGCGTTCAATGGCATCCCTGTATCGGTCGGAAAGGTCCGTCTCCAACTTTGTAAATTCGGCATTCTTTTCTAGCGGCAAAGCTTCGACCGCTGCCTCAAATTCCTTCATGTTCGTGAGCGGAGGAAGCCCGAACTTCTTGGCAATAGTGCTAAGTTCAGCAATATACTTTGAATATTCATCGTCCGGCCTGAATGCCTCAAGCATATTGGATACTTCCTTGTCGGTAGCGTCCATGTTCTTGTGCATCGCATATCTGAACGTACTGCTAATACGTCCAGTGAAGAGTTTTTCTTTAATAGCCCTCTTGAACGCTTGGTTCATGTCAAAAATCGCTTGATGACTCATTAGTCTTTTCATGTGAGTACCTGTCTGATGTTTCTACGTATTTAAAATACATTTATTTTAACTTAGTGCAACTTCCGATTGTAGAGAATAAACCGTTGTTGTCTATGTTCATCTTATAGTCGAAGAGGTCCCTGATAATGGCTTCTCGGTGTGTGACGGCAAAAATCGTCGGGGTCTGTTTGGCCCTGGTTCGTACCAGCATCACCATTTCCCTGAGGGCGACATCGTCCGTGGAAACGTCAAGGATTTCGTCAAGGAACAGGACGTTAATCTTGAAGTTGGCAACACGGAACACAAAGTCACAGAACGCCATGGCGATAGCGAAGTTAACCTTGCGCTTCTGACCCTGGGACAACATGTCGTAGCAAGGAGCCGCACCGAAGATTGACTCGAACTTGTAATCCATGCTCTTGTCGAACGTAATGGTGTACGGAAGGTTGAACCGACGAAGGTTGCTTTCGATTGCCTGGTTGAAGAACGGAACGAACATCTTGATGACATAGGATTTGAGTCCATCGTCCGAACACATATAGGAAATGTACTTGCACATGGCAATCTTGTCGGAGAAATCCTTGATTGATGCCATCGTGGTTTCCAGCTCCTTCTGTAGTTCTGCAAGGTGGGTTTCAGAATTCTTCAATGCCTTGTCGTCGTTGCTGGATTCTTCCTTCTGGATGGAAGCCTTCAACGATGCGATGCTGTTATTGTTCGATGTCAAGGCAGAATTGGCCTGATAATAGGCGTTCTTTGCCTGCGACGAAGCTTCCATCACGGAACTGTTCGAGTTAATCCAGTTAGTCAATTCTTCCTGTCTCTTGACAAGTGTGTCGATGTCGCCATGAATCTTCTGGATATCTTGACCGTAGACATAAGCCTTTGTCGTAAGGGTGGCATATCTGCTCGTAGCGGCAGTCAACTGACCGTTGATAGGACCATAGACAGTTGCCTGGAAATTGTTATATGCCTGAATATTGGCATTAAGCTCGGAAATCTGCTGTTCGATAGTCGGGTCGGCTGCCTGTGCAGACAACTCATCCAATTCCTTCTTCTTGGATTCTTTCTCGTTGATGATAGCAATCTGTTCGGCATGGAGGCTACGCCATTGGTTGCGATAGGCATCCTTGACATGTTCGACATCAGCCTCAGTGGACGGTTTACCACATGTCGGGCAAGGCACACCAGCCTTGACTGAGGTAGCCTTGTCAGTGACTTCCTTCATCTTCGCCTGATAAGACATGATTTGTCTTTCGTTGGAAGCAATGGTCGACTTGAGTGCGGTAATCTGGTTGTTCAGCCCGTTCTTCTTTGTCGTAATTTCATTGAGCTTGGCCTGTGTTTCGCCGATTTTGAAACCATCGGCCTGAGCACGAGCGGCAGCGACTTGTCCGCTCAAATCCTCGATATTCTTCTTTTCCTTGTCGATTTCAGAAAAGAGGTTGAGGCAGGCGGACATATCGTTGACCTTCGTCATGACCATTCTCAACTCAGACTGGGCATTGTTGTACTCGGTCACACGACGGGCGCATTCGTCATCTGCAGCCTTGGCCGCATTGGCGTTTGCGACAAGTTCAGGAGTCTTCGCTTCAAGCTCAGCAAGCTGACGCTTCAAGTCGTCAATCTGTTCGTGCTTCTTGGCCTTCAATGTCTGAATCATGCTGCTCGTGTAATTGATATCCGCCGTGATTCTATCGACCGAGTTTTTCGAGACATCGAACTGCATGTTGGAGTCGCTCAACACCTTGTTATTGGCATTCTTCCATTTCTCCGTCGAGAGCGAGATGGTATTCTCGATGAGCTTACGCATCTTGTCAGCAGGCATTTCGAGCAACGGGATGGTTTCCTGACTGTTCATGGCGACAGTGGACTGGTACAGCAGGAGAGAAGGACCGAGAACACGGTTTTCAAAGTCCTGCTGGGTCATTCCAGCTCTTTTCAGCTGTTCCTGGCCATCAATCCAGATGGTAAAGCTAGTCTTGAGAGACTTAGCCTTCATGCGACGTTCGATATGGTATTCCTGCTTTCCAGTACCCGTATCGACATCGAAATCAAGCGTCACCACCATGTCGGCATTCTTGTTTTCGGTATTCTTCAAGTCACCTTGGTTTCCACCACGGTAAGACTTGCCATAAAGGGCATAGGTAAGAGCCTCGACGATTGTGGATTTTCCATAACCGTTCGGGGCGCTAAGATAACTCAAGCCAGGGTTGAACTCCACGACGTTATCAATGTCGCCGTAGGACATGAAGTTCCTGAAAACCAGCTTTTTGAAGGTAATATCATGCATAGGCTAATACTAGAAGTTAAAAGTAATGTCGAAGGTATAACCCGAGGTGAGATATTCAGCCTTCGGGATAACGGCGTAGTAGCCAAGGCAAAGGTCAACCTTGCCAAGCATATATACGACGCCAGCATACGGTTCCCATGAATTTTCGGTATCGACCGTGGAACCGCCATAAAGAATAATATCGGACAGAAGGAGATAATCGAGTTCGGCACCAAAACGGCTGACCTTCGTATCGGTATCGAAGAGGTATTCGCCACCGACGCTAAACTTACCGATATCCTTGTAACCCTGAACGAACGGACGGACACTCTTTTCGGTGAACTCTACACCGACTGCGGCAACGTCATAGATATCCGTCCTGACGGACATGCTGGAAACTTCGCCCGCATAGAAAGCGGCAGCAACTTCGACATTGCTCTTGATGATTGCACGGACGTTTTCGTAATGTGCGGCGCTTTCGGCTTCATGGTCGAAGGAAACACCTGTACGGAACTGTGCAGTACCGCCAGAAGACGGATTGAACCAGTCCCAACCGCCTGCAAAGGCGACGGAGGAGAAGATAAAGACGAGGAGAAGGGTTAAGATTTTTTTCATTTTGACATCCTTTGTTGATGGTTTTTATGTACGTAACCATAAATATAGCACAAAAACCACAGGATGTCAAGCTATTCGAGCAAATTGATGGATTTGGTAAGAGTCCTTAACTTATTTTCGTTACATATGATAGGGCACATGAATACTGCGGTGTTGCCAAACATGACCTTTTTCCACGGGAACGATGACTGGGCGATAGGGAACGGCCTCAGCGAAACGATGACAAACGGGTTGTAGGCATTCTCCTTAGCAAGGTCAAGAACCTGTATGTTTGGGGATAGCGTGATATTCACATAGGGCCCGTTGGCCGAAACGACCTTTGCATACCCAGGAGTCCCATCACTACGCAAGAGAATTGTTGGCTTCGACTTAGGCTTGGCGAACGATGCAAACAAGATTTTTGCCTGAGACTGTATAATCCGCAAGTAATTTTCCATGTTGAAATATCCTATCGGAAGCACACTCTTATCCAGCAGCCCCGCAAGAATGTTTACGTACCTCCTGACAAGAGGTTCGTACATTTTCCCATTATCGTAATCCAATCTACTTAGTAACGCATTTATAGCGGCAACATCCCTTACCTGCGAACTAGACAGCATGATATGGTTTCCGGCAGCGTCGGTAATCGAATTCATCGTGGCGTAGTTGAGCGCACGGAACGGGCCGAGATAGACCCTGTCGCCTAGCTTTATGCGGGAGTTTTCAAAGAAATTCAATCCATCTATAATCGTCTTGAACATTTCTTTGTCAAGATTGCCCTTGTGCTTAATGTCAAGCTTGACCGAATCATTCATGACGTAGTAGGACAGGTTGCTGTACCCGTTTATACGTACAGCCTTGACCCTAGCACCGTTGGCGTTAGTAAACTCGATAGGCGACGTAGTGACGTAACTGGACAGGCCAGCACCGCTTCCAAGGCCAAGCGCCTTGGCCACGTCGAGGTAATCCTTCGATGCGTCCTGCGTGTATATGTACTGAGTATTGTCGTTTTTTATCTGTACTATCATGAATCCTTCCTAAATGTCAGTTCAATCTTTCTTGCAATACCACGAGGAACCTTAATGTAAAGAACTATGACTACCGTGTTATCATCGCTGATTGAGATATAGCTCTTGTCCTCAACGACGACCACCCTCGGTTCATACTTGTTGATGAGGGAAACACACTGGTTAAGAAGTTTGGATTCTCCATTCAGGTCACCGATAATTTCGAATATGCTCTCCTCCAACGTTGAACCAAACTCGTCATCGTACAGGCGTTCGCCTAGGTTAGTCAAAAGAATACTGTACACATTCTGCATCAGGCTGTTTTCGTCAGCCGTGATAGAGAATGACGAGTAGGACAAATCCTTGTTGTAGATAGGCTCGAAGTTAAGGTCGTCAAAGCGAGAACGGCTGGAATTACGTCTCACGATAGAATGCTTGCCGTCAACATCGAGCGGTTTATCCTGTTCTTCCTTTGATACAACTGTGAATAAAACCGGGTCCGTCTCGACACAGTTGCTATTTGGTTCCAGCGACATATTGTCAGTGCCGACATCAACTTTAAGCTTAATGAGAGACGCAATGACACCCGGATTCTTGATAGTCAGCCTCTTTCGGTCTGGCGTTCCAGACAGAATGATAGCAGTATTCCATTCATCAGAATCAGGCAGCTGATAGTATACGACGTTGTTCATTAGATTCTGGTTGAACAACACACCGCTTTCAGGTGAAATTACAATTTCAATGTCTTCGTACTGGTCGTAAGTGGCTACAATATCATCATATCCTTTAGATAGGTATATCGGTATATTGCATTTCGTCACGATGACAGTTCTCGTATCCGATGCACTATAACCGCAACTATCCACCTCGGTAGTGTATTCTATCGTATAGATACCAGGTTCATTACAGTTTAGGTTACTAGCATCAACCGTGTAGGACAATCCGTTATTTGCGGTAACATCTCCTGGTTCTTCCCATGCCTGTCCTTCCGGCCATCGTATGACCTTGTCCCTTATCGTTATCTTTGGCAACTCTATGACAGTAACGCTACTCTGATACGCAGCGACCACTGGCGAAGATAAAGTATTCGCCCACTTTGCCCAAAGGTTTCTCGTCCCCGGATTAGAAGCGACCACTTCAACAGAAACATGTGTTCCTGAACTTACAGAAGATTGCACTAGGCGAAAGCCTTGGCCCATCAAAGTCAAATTATTGCTATCAGACTTATTATAGAGATTAACCCCTTTAAATTCAATAACATCACCAGGTAGCTTACATTGTATGTCTTCCTTGAAGATAATAGGTTCACTCCAGCTAGCCGTACTGTGGTACTCACCAACGTTGCTATCACCAACCCATACTTCAAGATGCCCGTTTGTTTGGTCGAGCGTCGACTCATCAATAACAACGTCGAACGTGAAGTGTCCGGCATCATCAGCATCCTGAGTAATCTCGGAAACATTCTCTATTCTAGCCAGCGCCATTGATTTATAGATACCAGCATCTCCCGGATTGCTAACATCCTCATATGCATTAGAAAGTACACTATAATCGCTACCGTCAGCACGGAAACTTAGGATATGCGTTTTATTACTATCGACGGTATTGTCAACTATACTTTCAAGATTCAGAGTAAGCGTCGCTGCCGGATTTATCACAGTGAAATCAAGATACGTGCTGTTTCCGGCGGCATCGTATATATAAATTCTAGTATCGCTATCCAGTGTCAGGGTAAGCTTGATAAACCTAGCGTCTCTGTTACCTAACATATAGGTAACCATTCCGCTATCCAGCTCTTCCAACAACTTATCGTCAATTCTGAAAATATCGTTCAAGTCGGAAATATAGACATCGAACGGACGACCAGCAATATGTGCATCGGCGGCTTCATCAACATAGCATACAGGAGGTTCTTCATCTATCTGCAAATAGAGCCTATTGGAATAGTTGGTCGTATCAAAATCAACGTCCTTGATGGTGAGCGACGTGATAGAGCTATACAATATCACCGGGAGTTCATTTCCGGCAGAAGACGCACGTCCAATTTGCTGATTGATATAATCAACCTCATCAATACTAAGCGAAACATAAGTGGGAGTGAGTTCTTCGTATCTGAAAATATATGACGATGACAAGGTCAGCCACAAATCATCGCCCTCTTTAGTTGCACTGACTACATAGTAGTTCTTGCCATATTTAAGCGCACTTGGAAGGGAAGTTTGCCCTCCGCTAATGTATGTACCAGTATAAACCGCTCCAACAATATCACCGGGGCCACAGTATGGATAATCATCATCATGAATCTTAAACTTGGTTACACCGTCGTCATTGCGAACTTCGTATATAGGCATCGACCTCTGCAAGTTTAACGAATTGTCATAATAGAACTTTCGTTGTTCTGGGTGGCCATCTACCGAAAGAAGCTCAACTGCACGGCCTCCCGAAAACAGGCCGTTTTCCCATATTGGATTACCGAGAACGGCATAAGCATTGCCAGTCAATTTATCTAGGTTAAGACCCTTCAACACAACGCCGTAATTCTGGCCCACATGCATAAATCGGTCTGCAGCTCGGTCGTGGTCGTTTCCAGAAACAAGGTCGACATCAGTAAGGAATACAGGATTCAATACATTTGATGCATTTCCGTCGTCATCATATACTACACTCATCGAAGACTGATTATCCGTTGCTTCGTCATGGATTACATCAAATTCAAGTGTATCCCCTGGATATCCATACTTGCCATGAACATCGGGACCGTCGACATGAAGATTGTTAGGTATATTCTCCGCATCGCTTGCAGTATATGTTGAAATCATCCTTGAACGGTTTCTGATGATTCCGCACTCAGGAATATTTACATTAGGCTCATCCCCTGTATAAGTAAATTTGACCTCATGGGTAGCCAAGTCTACCGCAACTACCTCACCACTAATAGTGTCATAGTGGTCGGTGTTCATCACCTCAATAGTATCGCCGGGATTAAAGAAAGGTTTAGAACTACCCCAACTACGGACGTACATCAGACTCGAACTATCGAAGACCTTATCAGATACCTTCGCAGAAAAAACCGTCTTTGCCTCAAACGTGGTATTAGTCTTTTCGATTGAATCGCAAACTAGATACATGTACGTATTTTCAAGGGCAATACTCGGCGTTGTTCCTATAAATTTTGACGATGTAATCGCTATATAAGGCCAGTTTTCTACCGCATGACGTGAAGAAAACGTAATCGAACGGTCTCCCGTTGATTTCAATGCGTTAAGGTACAATGTCTTAAACGCATTACCTTTAAGCATAGCTATCGTGTAGGAATTATTTATGTTAAACTTGATGTACCTGTTGGAGAAAGTTCTGGTAGGATTTCCGTAAGAGAAGTCGGCAATATGTCCTATTGCAGATTGGACAATATGCTTGCCAGCAAGGTCATCGTTAGTATCACTTTCATCCCAGGTATCCGTACTGAACCCCATCAAATTGATGCTGTTGTTACTTACACCTGCGTTATCAAGTGCGTATATAAACATTTTAGCGACAAGATTCGGGTCATCCACGGCATCCCCGGTATACTGTTTTATCGGGAACTTTAGGATAGGGAAAATCCTGTCACGATTAAGCTGCAATGGATTGTCTGTTCCATGCGATACATTATAACCGTTAACTACATAGAATGTGTCTTGGCACGCATAAATTATAGCACTTTCCTTTGAATGCGCCTTTTCACGTTTCGGGGCGATATCAGAGTTCGCCACATTATAGGCAATATCGGCGGAAGGTAGGCGTGGCGTGTATTTCAATGTACCCGACGTTACTCCAGACGGGAAAGTTTCACCGTCAACAGGTACGGCTTTGATTAGATTGCTATTGCCATATACATTAACTTCGGTCACTTCAAGATGAACCTTATCCGAGCCGTTATACACAAACGTGACTCGGTCACCTTCACTATCATTTGTACGTGCAACTAGATTGCGAGTATACGGAGTAGTGAGGTCACTTGGGTCAGGACTCGTAAAAATAAATAAGGGGGATGCTCCGCTTGTATCCACGGATACTGTCTCACTATATTCATATAGTTCCCAACGCTCCCATACAAGGTCTGGCCAGTCATAACTTGTATGTTGGCACGGATACTCTTCAGGGTGAGTGACCCTATTTATGAGCATTGGGTTATGGTATGTTTGATAAGTAAACGTGTATGAGTTAGGTACGCTCGTGACGACAAAATCGCCAAGGTATTTTTCACCATCCTCCTTACCAAACCTTCTTCCCCAGTTTGCCATGTATGCGGTATGGCAAGCATCCCTGCTGTAAAGGGTAACAGCATCCCCTACCTGAAGCCCGTGTTCACCCTGCGTTTGAACCACAACGGTTTCAACTTTGTATAGGTTACCGTTGGGGTCACAACCAGAGTCACCTCCGTTCGGGAGGGTATTCTTATCAGTATAAATCCTTGTTACCGAGCCACCTCCGACCTTATGCTCCAGCACGACATTCATTGGGTTTTTGACAAATACCCCGTCATTCGAATATCCTAGAAACGAGAACGAAGACTCAACATCAAACGTCGAAAAGCCGCCGTTATCATTACTGTACGGTGTGGTAATCCAAACCTGTGCATTATTGGAAAGTTGACTAAAGATGCTGTCTCTGTCGAATCTCATTATGAGTTCAGTATCGAACTGTTTGTTGCCATTATCAATCCGAGGAGGTCTATTCGGCGTGTTCCAGTCATTGTACGAACCCGTCAAGGGCATAATGCCAGTTCCATCATATACCATCAACCCACTGTTAGGTGTAACGGTGGAATTAGGCGCACCTGCTGTTAGGAAATGGCGAAGTCGATAATTTTGGACACGGGCATTGGCATCACTACCAGTCGCATGGAAACGATAAATTTCCTTGTAGTGCTGATTAATATTTTCGAATTCGTTGAATGTAGTTGCCAGTCGTATGTATAGATTTATCGCCATAATTCACCATTTCAATCAAAAAATAGTTTATAATCGTGGCGCTAAATCGTTCCGTTTACGGCATTGATTTCCTGGCTATCCAAGAGTTTCTTTTTCCTCATGTGCATGATGATATGCTCCCCAAGGGCCTTGCTCATGTCGGTGAGGTCATTTTCTATTGCTTCTATTGGAAAATCCTCTGCAATAACGGTGGCCCGATTGAGAAATTTTGGAGAGTTGTTCGTCCAAATCGTGTACATGAACCCATCGGAGCCGCATCTTACCGCAACTTCACGAATGGCAGCGTTACCGCCGATTCCGACAAGGTAGTACACCCCATCTGAATTATCGTAGTCGACAATCGTCTGTCCGTACGGATTGTTATAGTTCTTGTCCTTCTGCAAGGCGTCCATCTCGGCACCAGTCAAAGCATAGACCTCGACATATCCTGCATTCGGGAGTTCCAATTTCCGAATAGGCTCAATCTCGTTCTGGATAAGAAGCGTATTCAGCATTTCGGCATCAATCTGGTCGCTTTCCAATAGATTGCCAGCCGTAGCCTGCTGCAGAGCATCGTCAACAGATGTTACCGAGTCGATTGCCCCTAGCTGGTACACATGGGTGTTGTTGTATGCGAGCATCTCCGTTATAAATGAGCCGCCGTCTGCATTACTGTCAATAGATTTCAACGAATCGCCAGAAAGACGGTAACAGGTGGAGAATATGAGAGGCACCCCGTCGATAGCAATAAAGTACAACGGTTCCAGACTGCACGTCGGGTTAGACTCATCGCCTCCACGCACAATAAAGATTGGAATTACCGTGTTGTTTGCCTCGCCGGAGTCGTACAGTTTGTCCAGCTGCTCGGCAAAGTTCTCAACCATCGTTGATGTCGTGTTCTCGTCCGCATGGAGATAGAAATCAGACATCATGTAATAATAACGGGACATCAACATATTAAATCAACTTCTTCAATGCAGAGGTGACCCTTTCTACGTACGCAGCGTCGGCATTCTTGTTAGATTCAAGTTTCTCGATAAATTCCGCAATGCCATCCCGGATAACCTGCGGAACATCTTCATCGGTGAAAGACTTGACAAAATCGTCCTTAATCTTGGCTAGCTTGCCCATCTCGATTACGGCACCAGCCTTCTTCAATTCCTCTGCGGTCGGAACGAACTTGTCGTTAAACTCGTCGATTACTAGACGGATTGGGATTGTGCAACGGATAAGGTTCACATAACGTCCGATTGCAACTCTGTCGCTAATGGTCAAATCAATAGTCTTGCTCATGATAATCCCTGTAAAATAAAGGTACTTACATCGATAAAATACATTTTTCATCCAGCGCTATCAACGCATGGGGTATAAACTATTGATAAATCACCAAAAATATAATTTATTGTGTGACTATGGGTGAATTATACAGATACAACGGTCTTCCAGTCTTCCAAGTGGACTTGTGTGATTTCCGCACGATAGTCGATGCGGAGGTTAACAACAGGAGACTTTTGTCCAAGAACATACTCAACGAATCGTTAAAGTCATTCTACATATCCGAACGTAAACCAACCTTTTATGTGATGTTCGAAGGCATCAGATTTAAGTACCCCAGGTAGGAAATTATGCTTTTTTCATCGAAAAAGAAAAGACCCGAAAACATTGCGTCCATGGTCATGACGCATGTGAGAGACTACGGCGAAAATAACCCGAGAGGCGAACTTTTTGACCGAATGTTCAACGGAGAAGACCTGAACCATGAAATATCAAGGTCCAGGAATGCGGTAGGACAGGGCGTCCAGCAGATGATGTACCCGAACGGTATGTCACCTGACGGATTCTCCACCTACATGCCGACCATCATGATTAACGACGGGCAGATTGACCCCACCAAGGTTCAAGATACCATCGCCGAAAATCAGGTGCAACTCTACTGGCGAAACAACGTGGAACGCATGTTGAAGTACAACATCATCGCCACACGCTCGGAGGTGAACGAGTCTCTGACCCAGATTTGCAATGAGGCAATCTATAAGGACGACAAGGGCGACATTTGCAGCTTGCAGGTCAACGAATATTCTGAAATTGCCGAAGTGACAAAGATGAGCTTGCAGACAATCTTCAAAAGGGATGTGCTCAGGAAGATTTTCAAGTTCCAGAAGACTGCTTGGCAGTACATGAGAAAGATGCTCATCGAAGGCCGACTCTTCCTCGAAGTCGTATATGACGAGGAAACCAATGAAATCGTCGGACTGAACATGTTACCGGGCGAAAATATGATTGTGGTCGTCCAGGATAACTTGATTATCGGCTATCGTCAAATGCTTACTGGAACATACGCACATACCAGCAAGAATTACATCGACTACTCTCCGAACCAGATTTTGTTCCTCTCCCTCGACCTTTACGGCCCAGGCGGCGTGAACGACCCCCGTTCAATCCTCGAACCAGCAGTGAAGGCACACAACCAACTGAATACGATTGAAGATAGCGTTGTTATGTACCGTGTTCTCTGGGGCTCCGAAAAGATGATTCTAAAAGTTGACGTGGCTGGCCAGCCTAAACCGCAGGCCGAAGCGACAATGAAGGAACAGGCCAAGATGTTCAGCCGTCAGATTGACTATAACGCCACTACGGGTGAAATTACCAACTGGGGTAAGGCAATCGGCCTATCGGAACACTTCATCATCCCTGTTCAGGGCGGTTCGTCAGGTTCAACCATTGAAAGACTACCTGGCGGTGACCAGCTAGGCAACATCGACGACCTCAAATTCTTCAAGAGAAACCTCGTCAACGCCTTGATGGTGCCTCCTGGACGTATCACAGCATTGGCTGGCGACAGTGTAAACTACTCCAACGGTAAGGTTGGTGAAGTTACTCAGGCGGAAGTAGCATTCGCTAGACTCGTTGACCGTTACCAGACACCGTTCGAACAAGCTCTCGTAAGACTCTTCATCATGGTGCTCAATACAAGGAAAGAATTTACCGAGAATATCAAGTTGGAAGAGAACTTCGACATCAAGTTCAAGCGAAGCAATGGTTTCCAGAGCTACATCGATGCCGACGTATGGACTACCCGTCTCGCAGTATTCCAGAGCATGATGGAATTTGCTGTGAAGGACGATGCCCCGAACAACCCGCTTTCCCAAGAATACTGTCTCCGTTACGGTCTCGGTATTTCAGATGCCGACCTCACTCAGAACCGCAAGTGGCGTGAGCATGAACAGAAGGTTCTCCTCGGTGAAGAAACCGATGCCGATAGCGGCGAAGGCGAGTCCTTGGGCGACTTCGGCGGAATGGCCCCGCCACCCGAGACAGGAGCCTTCTAGCGAAATACAGCCGAAAATCACCTCAAAAACCCTCCATTCGGAGGGTTTTTTTCATTTCAATGCAGATTTTGAGGTAAAAAATTTTTTGTCGAAATACCTCAATAAACTTAAAGTAGAACTCAAACAGTGCCAGATGGCACAGGATAACATTATGCAACAGTTCAGACCTAAGTCAGCTACGAGCAAGTGGGCTCCAATTTTGGAATCCAACCTTGGTCGTAAGCTCAAGTCCCGTGCTGAAGCTGCTGTGGTTTCCACACTTCTTGAAACCCAGTGCAAGCTCAACAAGGGTTTCCTCCCAGAATCTGCTAACGTCAGTGCTGACGTAGCCCAATACCAGCAGTACGCTTTGCCGCTGGTACGTCGTCAGTTCCCTGACCTCTTGGCTATGCAGACCGTAGCTACCATCCCGACCACAACTCCTAACGGAATTTACTTCGCACTTCGTTTCCTCTATGACGACGAAGCTCCGAAGACTGTTGGTTTCCGTAAGGGTCTCAAGAAGGAAATTGGTTATGACCTCGTGTCTGACCACACTGGTGTGAAGGGCACCTTCAACCCGTGGACAACGATGGCTGGCGAAATGCTCTCCAACTACGGTGAAGGCACGTTCGGTGGTCCGTCTTATGATGGCGCTGCAATGAACTCTGCCAACAAGACTGGTAACGCTTACCTCACCAACCACTTTGGCGACCAGCCGGGTACTGGTGACTACTACGATGAAAACACTGGCCACTACAACATCAAGAAGGCCTCTATCAAGGTCGTAAGTGGTGCTATCCGTGTTGGTACGAAGGCTATCAAGAGCCATTACACCTTGGAACTTCAACAGGATATGGCGGCAGCCCATGGCCAAGACGTTGAAGCACTCTTGCTCGAAGGTCTCCAATTTGAGATTCAGCAGGAAATCGACCGTGAAATCCTCGCTGCTATGGTGTCTGTCGCTCAGAACCCGATGTTTGGTGGTGAAGCCGCTATCACCGTTGACCTCTCTGGTCACGCAAACTTCCAGGATGGCCGTTGGGTCGCTGAAAAGATTGCTGGCGGTATCGTGAACACGATTATCGCAGTTGCCCGTAAGATTTCTCTTACGACCCGCATGGGCTCTGGTAACTTTGCAATCTGCTCTCCGAGCATCGTTGCTGCAATCTCTACTCTCAACTCTGGTATCTATATCCCGACTTACCTCGGTACAGATGCCGCTGTTCAGCCGGGTGGTGGCGTTTCCGACGCTGGTTCTCTCCTGAACGGTCAGATTAAGCTCTACCAGGATATCTATTCTTGGCAGGACTACGCTCTCGTTGGTTACAAGGGACCACGTCAGGGCGAATCTGGTATCATCTTCATGCCGTACATCCCGTATATCTTCTGCAAGACTGCAGGACAGGAAGACGGAAGCCCACGTCTCATCGTGAAGAGCCGTTACGCCATTGTCAGCAACTTGCTCGGTTGCGGCTTGTTCTACCGTGTTGTTCGCTTCGTGAACAACGACCTCCTCGGTGTTTCCTTCACTGGTGACATCCCGTGGGAATCTAACGAAGGTCCGACTGTGGGCGTAACTCTCGACACCGTTGGTGTTGCAGACAAGGCTGGCCACACGCTCGACCGTCCGTTCGGTACGGCTGCTAAGGAAGAAGAGTGGTAATCACTCGAATTCCTTAAACGGAACTGAAAGGGAGCTTGCCGCAAGGCAGGCTCCTTTTTTAGTCTTTTTTGGAATATAAACTATCATTAGATTTAACATGTGACCTAAAATGACCCCACAATATGTCATAGATACATTCAACGAGTCAGCCAAGCATATACTTGCATCAAAGGCACAGTTTGAAGCTGTCAAGGATTTAGCCAAGACCCTGCTTGAATTTGCAGACCCGAGAAACAATGAGGAACATCCGTCATGCTCGTCTGGACTTCTCATCACCGATGGTGAAGTATTCCTTGCAGAACTTCCGACAGGAAACAAGAAGGGAAAGCCACACCAGTATGACCTACCGAAAGGCCACGTCGAGAACGATGGCGAAAGTGTAAAAGATGCCGCATTCAGGGAAGCGTTGGAAGAAACCGGGTACAACTGGCATAAGTATTACAACGATGCCAAGGGAATTTTCCGCAAGCAGGTGCCATTCCGTAAAGGAAACAACCTGATGCTTTACAGGATAAATCTGAAAGAGCTTCCACCGTTGACATCTTATTCCTGCAAGTCATACTTCCATGACCCTAAGAAGAACGCCGCAATGCCAGAAGCATGCTCCTACGAATATCTTCCATTGAAGGAAATAGGCAAGTGGCTATGGCCAGAGTTTGACAAGACCTTCAAGAGGGAAGGTATCAAGTTCTAAAATTGTTCCACGTGAAACATCAGAAAAGCCCCCGTGTAACACGGAGGCTTTATTTGTGTGGGGAAAATTCCTACTTGATGATTTCCCAGTCTTCGGCAAGCAGGTCAGTCTGGCTCGGTGCCCACGGTACACGACCCTTCGGAGCCTTCGGGTTTGTCGTCTGCAAACCGAGGGTGTCGATGTAGAGGTACGGCTGGCTCATCTTGGACTTCTTATCGGGAACTTGGAGAGCGATAAAGATACCGACTCCGTTCCAACCCTGACGACGGATAGTTTTACCGCCCTTCAAGGCTTCAAGTGCTTTTCCAAAGTTATAGGTCTTCGTTTTCTTCGTTGCCATTTTTTACTCCTTGTTAGAATTGGCTAATGTTTTCTGTTCCTTAGCTTTCGCTTTCAATTTCTTTTCCTTGACGTTTTCTTTCGGCTGTTCAGCCGGAGCATCGGGAGTTTCCTCTTTTTCAGGTATTACTGGACGGTCATCTGCCTTTATCTCCGATGCATCCTTCTTCAAGTTTTCCTCGGTCAGCGACATTTCGGCTTCCTTCATTGCCTCGTTTCCAGGTATTGCGGGAGATTTAGCCAAGTTGTTGCATGTATCCAGCATATCGGTCATTTTACCTACGGTTTTCTTTGCGTCGATGCTTTTCAGGTATTTTTTTGTCATGGCAGCTTTGATTAAGTCTTGCGGAGTTGTCGGAAAGTCTACCTGCTTAGCCATAAGTTCATCTGGCTTAGGGCTATAGAAATTGTCCATCGAGGCTTTTAAATCCTTTCCGATACTGATACCACGTTGCGACATGACACGTTGACTTTCATATTGACGCTCAGCAATAGCCTTAGCTCTCATTCCTTCATTCTCGTCGACGGCATCGTTGAAAGCCTTGAGTGCAACTGGATTATCTTTGAGTTCGTTAACAATGAATTTCTTTCCAGTTTCATTCGGCAGGAAGTTGAGATAGGTACGAGCAAAAGTTAGGCCGACGAGCTTATTGGACACCTCGCTCATAGAACCCGGTTTGCCCATAAGAGTCATATCGTTCAACGCTTTGGTAAGGGACTCGATTTCCCGTTCTATCTTACCGTTGCTCAGGTTCTGACAAATACCGAGGGATGGATTCATCTTCTGCACATTGGTTTTAGCTGCGTCAAGAGCCGCCGGGTGTTCCTTAATCAGATTGCCAATCGGCTCTGGGTGTCCATCAGCGGTGTCAACCATGGTTTTCATCCGTATTGGGGTGTTCTTGTTATGGTCAAAGCCAAAATAATCGGGATTCGATTCAAGATTCACTTTCTGGTTCGGTTTCATGAACGGGTCAGCCAAGATGGTAGCTTCCGCCGGGACATTACCGTTCAACTGCTGGAAGGTGTAGTCCTGCATGTTGCAGAACTGGTTCGGGCCAGGTATCGGACGTTGCTTATCAAACCAGGGTTCCTTCGGCTTCATAAGCGGTTTGAAACCAAGACCACCATAGCGTTCTGGCTGTCTGACCACCACGGGTGGCGGGCAATTCGGCGCTGGCGGGAAAGGGATTTCCTGTTCGACAGTGTACCTAGGCGGACTAGGCGGCACTGGCTGCGGCGTCGTCGGGATAGGCGGAATCGCAGGATGCTCTTCCTTGTAGATATGCTTTACCGTGGCACCGACATCATAAAGCGCCTTTGCCAGGAATTCCATTATGTTTAGGTATTTATCGTTGTTCATTTTTGCCTCCATTACCAACGATTTGCTTTGTCAGAGAAAGCCTCGACGAATTTAGCCAATTCGATAAGGCCGATGTTTCCGTAAATCAATTTCATTTCCTCGCTGCAATCAGCTTCGGGTTCTTCACTTATCTTGTTGCACATCTCCACATAGGAATTAAGTTCCTCCTTGCGGGATTTGGCATAGTTCAAAAGAAGCTGGTATTCAACTGCGGTAAGCTTGTTTGCGTCGAAGTCGTATTCACCTTCGCCCTGACGTGTAACCGACTTGGCAAGGATGCGGCGTATCTCTGCGGCGAGTTCGACCTCCCGCTTTTTCTTCGCTATGTCATCGAAATCAGACTTTGCTAACTCTGCCTTCGGGAGAACTGGTGTAGGCGGCTCGCCCTTGGTCTTAGAGCTTCCCTTAACCCTATTCTTACGGAACACCCACCACTCCCTCGCAATCATTCCGAGTACAAGGAGCATGGGGAATATCCCGAGCGAATAGACGATGACTTCAAACAGTGACATTATCCTTCCTTGAAAATACCGAGCCTGTCAAACGTGCGGCTATAACCCTTGAAGAGCCACTTCCTGATTTCGGAAAGCGGCTTGTAGGCATAGCCAATAACCTCAGGAACATTCTTGCCCGTCCTCTTGTCCGGGAAGAAACTCTGGCACTTGTACTCGCCGATACTAGGCATCTCTTCTTTCGTCAGGTCGAGACGGTACAGGACAATCTGCTTGCCCTTGATGTAGCTGACAGGTTCATTACACAATGCGTATGCACGGTCCTTATAAGAGTCAAAATCGTAACCAGTCTCTTCCTTAGCTTCTCTAAACGCAGTGCCCCTAAAGTCACTGTCGAAATCCTCGACGTGACCCTTGGGCAAATCAAAATGGTGTTCACCAGGAGTCTGGTGCAACGGCAGCTCCACAAGGAACTTCTCGCCGTCTGTTATCAAAAGGCCAGCCGATACCATATCGGTTTCCTCCAATCTTTATTCTAGCTTAAAATATATTATTCCAGCAACAAAAAAGCCGACCACTATTGCAGGTCGGCTGAAAACAGGTAACAATCCACTTATTTGGCGTACTTAGCGATTAACTCTTCAAGAGTAGCGTATTCAGCCCCGTCGGACTTTGATATCCACATCTCGGAGTCTTCGTCGTAATAGAAAGGTATCATTTCAATTACATCACTGCCACGGAACAACATCTCAGTATCACCATCGCCCAAGTGGTCAACCAATACGCAATCAGTCTTTATAAGGAACCCGTAGTCACCGTAACCCATGTCATACGACTTCAAGTATTTGCTATCTAATGGAAGTGCAAAGAACCATCCATCCTTTCCTCGCCCACCTTCGTAGTTTCCTGTATAGGCAAGTTGGTCCAAATTAGTCGTTCCGTTAGAAAACCCCTCTTCCAATATATAATAGAATGGTTCTAGGTAGGTAAAATGAACACCCCACATTCCTTCTTTTATAGAGGCGTTCTCGAAGTAGTTGAAAGCCTTACGCCCTGTCATCAGAACGCCATCAGAGTTATGTATTGGCGTAGCAGCTGGTTGATTTAGGTACTCGACCAGCTTGACCATGTTATCGTCAATAGCTTCACATAACGCTTTGAACCCTTCTCTGATAATGGGTTTTGCAGCAGCCTTGCCAAAGTTGGCATAGACCGAATCGACAAACGTCTTATAGGTTTTCAGTAAGTCATTCATAATTACATATAGTTTATCGTTTGCTCAGGTACAGCAACAGAAGGTTGAAGCCATACAGTATGAAGCATGTGATGAACAAGGTATCAACCGGGAGCTGCTTCAAGAAGAGTGAAGCAATTCCTGCAATACCCCAAGCGCTCAATGTCAGAGAATGGATGGTTGATGTATTCGTTATCCCGTACTTGCTTGCGAGCAGTGCAGGCAAAGCGGAGAAACCTCCGCCATAACAAGCGTTGATGAGCATGACGCTGACAACGAACAGGCCCAGTCCAGCAAATCCAAAGTTAATCAAGCACAGCAGGGAACTCAATGCGAACAGGATGATGTACGGAACGTATCGACCGAACTTGTCGCTAATCCAAGCAAACCCAAAACGCCCGCCAGCATTGAAAACAGCACTCAATGTACACAGCAAGGTTGCCATCCCGATTGCCACGCCATAGTGGGAATATAGTTGAGCTTCCTGACTGATGAAGGCTAGGCCGCAAGCGATGTTGAGGAAGAAGAACAACCAGATTGAAATGTAAGGCAATGTTCTAACCGTCTTTCCGATATCGATTGTCTCGACCATAGGTGGTTTGTAATTGACCGGGAACTTCCTGAACAGGAACGATGTCACGATAAGCGGAACAGTATAGATTAGAGCAAGGAGATAGAACACTTGGTCGATAGCATAGGTTGAGGTAAGGTATGTGTACAGCGGACTTGCAACAGACTTTGCCAACCCGAACGATAGGATGGCAATGGCAGATGCGACAGCCTTGTTATGACGGAAGTAGAGCATCAGCGTCTTGATTGGGGCTACATACCCGAGACCGCATGCGCATCCGAAGAGTACGCCATACGATGCATAGAACATCCCGACGCTTCCTACGCTGCAAGCGAATCCACTTAGGAGGAATCCGGCAACGAAGAAAATCACGGACATGATGTAGGTCGCCTTCGGGTTTCTTTCCACGAACTTTCCCATGAAAGCTGCAGACAGGCCGAGGAACAGGATGGCAAGAGAGAAGGCGAACGACATGTCGTGGTTTAGAACCGAGTTGACAGCGTTGGATAGAAGAGACCAGGCATAAACCTGGCCGATACATAAAGAAAGAAGGACGGTTGCAAGCACCGTCCTGATTTGTAGAATTTTCATGTTGACTGCTTGGGTTTTTGCACCAAGAGTTTATATTTCGTCAGGCTTACTCAGCATTTCTTCGTCCTGTACAAAGGTGCCGTCAATCTGCTGCTGAATGTACGGGATTGACATGGCGACCATTCGCATTGCATCAGTCTCATTATCGGCCTTGCCTCCACATGACAGTCCGTGTCCACCCATGTTCGAGCCAGGAACATGAATTTCAATCTTTCTAGCAAACTTGTCAAAGGAAATGTTCGGGTTATATCCACGGAACATCAAACCGATTTTGTTTTCACGCTTGTTATTATAGATGTTAATCCAGTAGTTATACTTTTCGCTGTCCTGAATACGAATACCGACTTCTGTCGAATGCTTGTCGCAACGGGTCAATACACCGCCACCAGGAAGGTCTGTAAACTGCAGATTATTGTATGTCTGTTCAACTTCACTGTCAATCTGGTTGAGGAAAGCAATTTCATCTTCCGTGAATTCGGTATGGCCATCCTTGTAGGCTTCAATCCAAGCATCGAAATTGAGCTTGTACTTGTCCTTGAACAGCATGTTCATCTTGTATGCATGTTCGAATCGTGCCTTATCGGTTCTAATCCAACGGTCAAACGTGTCGATATAATTGATGAGTTCTTCGAGGTGGGAAATATCCTTGACATCACGGTAGAAATCATAGGCAAGACGGGCGCCGCAAGCAGACTTGTCGATAATGATTGCATTAGCCGGGTCGTTGAAATCAGATGCGCTAGCATGGTGGTCAAGAACCATGGTAGGAATGCCAGTTGCACGAACACTGTCCATGAATTTTACTGGCGTATAATCGGTAAAGATGATGGCGTTGTACTGTTCCTTGTTAGGAATAGTGTTGAATGTCAAGAGGTCATTATCCTTGCCGTAGTACATCTTGGCGTACTTTGCGTTAGGAAAGATTGTCTTGATGATAAGATGGGACCCCACTCCATCAAGGTCATAGTGTGTGCAGTTGAGCACGTTCATGTTAGGGTTTTTGAAGTATTGGATATCCATGATATTAGTCCTTTTTCCACAAATATAGTTTATTAAATCTTGGTTGTCAAGGTCTTGTCAGCAATAAAGGTGTCTTCAATCGTTGCTTCCATCTGTTCCTGCTCGGTAAAGGTAGGGATTTCCAATTCCTTCAAAGCGTCGTCGAAGATTTGCTTGGCACGGGTAGCAACATCGGAGGACACTATGATGCTATCGTGTACGGTACAAACAGGGCAATGCAATTCGTCCTTGATTCTGCGATAAACCACGCTGAAAATGAGGTGGCTTTCAGTACGTTGCAGCTCATGGGCCAACTCAGAGTAGTGCCCACGCTTGATAATCTGGATTGCCTTGTAGAGGTTAGGGAATGCTTCCTTCCAGAGCTTCTGAATGGCTTCGACAAGCTTATGCTTTTTCTTAGAATAGAAACGTCCGCAGAAAAGGCATGTAAGGAATTCTTTCTTTACCTTATTACGGTCTACATTCGTATGCAAAGTTTTGTTTACATAGTTAAGGAAGTATTCATACAAACCACCAGAAACAAGCAGATTTCTGTATCTATCCAATTCGGAGTGGAATGCCGAGATGCATTCGTCTTCCTCAAAGGAATTCCAGTAGGCTTCCGAATTCTCTCCCTTAGGAGAAATCACAATATGTTCTCGGCCATCAAAATTAGAAATGTATCGGTCAAGAACACGATACAAGAATGCACCCTGAGAACTCTTGATGTCGATTTCGACCGTCGGCTTGCCATCACAGTAGATGCAGCTCTTTCTAACCTCTTTTTTCAACTGGGTGATGTTAGTATGAACACGGCCATACGGGTCACGTTTGCAGTAAAGAGCGTATTTATCGGTCGTGTAGCTATTGAAAAGCTTGACTTTGTTCATTTCAGAGGTCAATCTTTCGACGGGAATCGAACCGCTATCGACAAGATTGCCCAAAATATCGTAACTTTCGTCTTCATCGATGCTAAAATGCGTCAAGTCTTCGTAAAGTTCCTTAATTTCAGGCATGTTCATTTGTTCTGAATGAACTTCTTCGGCTCTTTCGGCCAATTTTCGATAAAGACGGGGGTTGGTCACCATGACTACACGGACACCACCCTTTCTTTTCTTGATATCTCCGGCTTCTTCCTGTGCCCTAGTGTGCAAATAACGCTGAACATAGGTTAAAAACTTGGGTGTGAACCAATAATGCTTGCATTTTCCCGGAATATCCTTGCTTCCCTTGATGTAGGAACGGCTACGGCCAATGATGCCCCATTGTTCGAGAATGTGTACGTATTCCAAGTAGTTGGAACCGAGTATCCTGTCATAGATTTTGGAGTAAATGGGGACTGCCCACTTGTCAATATCGATTTTCCAGTTATGCTTGGTAGCCAGGTTGAAGGCTATCTGGTAGCGGCGATATACCGTGTTGACTATATACAGCAAAAATTCGAAGTTTTTCCTTTCCACACCTTTGAGATTTTCCGCTTTAGCCATCATGAAGTCAAAAATACTGTTAGGAATCAGCATTTTATCGAAAGAGTAACGGCTGTCAGTTTCGGAAAACTGGTCTAAAATACGTAAAGAAAGTTCAAGGTTCGAATTCATCGTCGCTAAAGCTACAATAAAAGTGAAGTTTTGTCAAGCGTCCAATACGAAAGTTTCATAGAAATTTTATCTCCTTTGCCTCCAGGTAACACTATATGTTCTCATTTTTTTATATTAAAATATAAACTTCGGGTGTAAAAAAGATATTTTAGTTTAGAAAAACATCAATTTCACCCCTAGTTTATCCATTTATTATGATTGTTTATTTTGACTTCTTGAAAGATAACTTAGCGCAAGTCACCGTATACGAAGGCAATGACTTTGAAACCAGACAGGTCTACAATTACCTGAACAGTGCCATCAAGTACGAGGACAAGCAGGCTACATACACGGAAAAGTATAAAAATGGATACCATAAGGAGTATGTCAACTTCTATGAGAGTGAAGAGCGGACTATCCCCATCGGTCTGATAGCCAGGGTTTGCACCTTGCTCAAAGGACGGTTTCCGGGTATCGGCTTCAAGTTGTCGCCGAGGATTCACTCGATGTTCACGCCAAAGGTTGTTCTGACCAGGGATGAAATCATCAAGTATGCCGACACGCTGAACATCCACGACCGCAAGAAGGGGTTCAAGCTGTCCCTCTATGACCATCAAGTTGAATTGATTTATCAAGCCATGCTGCATCGTCGTGGCTCGTTGAAGGCCTGTACTGCATCAGGAAAGTCGCTGTCAATCTATGTGATGGCCCGTTACATGACCGAGGTTGAACACAAGAAGATTGCCGTTGTCGTTCCGAACTCCGGGCTGGTAGTCCAGTTGATGCAGAACTTCTATGACGACTATTCATGGGACGAGGCGCACGACAACTGTACGCTAATCTATGGCGATTCGAAGGATAAGCTGACCGCCGCCCAAAAGAAGAAACTTGCCGAGCTGAACCTTGGCGAAGAAGTCATGTTGAAACCTATTGTGATAACGACGTGGCAGAGTCTGCAGAACAAGGAGCCGTCCTTCTTCAAGCGGTTTGATGCGGTGATTGTTGACGAGTGTCAAGGATGCCGTGGCCCGGTGCTGCGTCAGATTCTTGACTATTGCACCTCGGCAGAAAACTTTAAGATAGGCGTATCGGGTACGATTCCTGATGAGGGTCTTGAAGCTGCCTATATAGAGTCGTCTCTCGGAAAGAAGTATCACATTGTCAGCCTTTGGGAACTAGCCGAGAAAGGCATTATCACGCCTGCACGAGTGGTTGGTCTTTTTGTGCCATATCCTTTGGATTGCCGAACGACAATCTGCTACTCGAAGTTTGATGAGGAGTATGCCGTCGTGACTGGCAACCGAAGCCGATTTGATATTCTTGACATGCTTATCAACGAGAAGAGGATAACGACGGACCAGAACACGGTAATCCTGTTCCGAAATATCGAGCCGATGGAACGTGTTGCGGCTTACTTGCAGGAAAATCATCCAGAGTTTAAGTATAGCATCATCAAGGGTGATGTCAAGGCGAACGCACGAAATGTTATCAGACAGGATATGGATACATCTTATGGCCACATCCTTCTCGGTACATACGGGTGCTTGCAGGCTGGCGTGAATGTAAAGCAGTTGAACAACCTTGTGTTTGGCGACCCAGGAAAGTCGATGTACATGATTATGCAGTCTATTGGACGTATCGTCCGTAAGTGTCCGGGCAAGGAAATTGCCACTTGTTACGATATTGTCGATGACGCTTCATACATGGTTCATGGCCGTACACTGGGAGACCACGTCAACGAGAACTACATGGTTCGCCATTTCCGTGAAAGGATGAAATATTACAATGCCGACAAGATTCCAGTTACGATAGAAGACCTTAACGGTAAGGTTGCTGCTGATGTGAAGCTTGACGACATCAAGCAGAAGCGAAAGGAAAAGGCGGAGAAACGGGCCCAGCAGTTGGAGAAAAAGAAGAAGAAGGCCGCAGAGGGCCTTCTCAAGAATTACCGTCGCCAGTTCTAGCGGGTTCTTTTTTTCGAATTCGCTGTAACATGTGCCATTTGGTGTGCGGCGATGTCTGACAATACCTTTCCAGAAGTCAAGTGTCTATTCTTTCCGTTAAGCTTGTTGGCTTCACCGACGCTCAACTGCTTCAGGTCAGGATTGCTCAACATGACTGCGATGATTATATTCAACATCGGAGAATTGAACAGTATGTTAGACTTTCTCTTGATTGCAGTCAGGAGCTGAGTGTAGACCATGTTGCCTTCCATGGCGATATTCATGTTTTCCTTGATATAGCGTATCATTTCAGACACGTCGGACATTTGCATGATATCCTGTACGCTGTACTCGGTTCGTGCCGGGAGGTCGAAGAGGATGGTCATGAGGTATATGGTCTCGAAAAGTACATCAATGAGGTATGCGTTCAGTAAAAAGTCTTTGTCTACGGCAGAGCCATTTTCGATATAGTTCTTCCCGGTTAGGCTCTGGCCCTTTGACATAGTGTCGAGGTCTGCTGATTGGACATACTGGCGGGTTTGCGGAAATTCTTTTGCAATCGTCGGGTTATGTTTTTCAACGTCGTTTCGGACGAAGTTGTAGAGCCGGATTACATCTTGTGCAATCTGGAACATCCTCTGTTCGTCCTGCTTGTTGAATTTCTCTGCGACGTTACCTGATGCTGACTTCTTGACACCGTCGAATACCCTGTTGATTATCTTGGTTTTCCCGCCGACATGGCCAAACTTCCTGATAAGGGCTTTTCTGGTGTCCTCGTCAAGGTGCTTGTTCTGCCTGAGTGCGGCGGTAACTTCCTTGCACTTTTTGTCAACGATTTCCTCGTACTTGCTTTCGACACTTCTTAGATAGTAATCTTGGGAAAGGCTGTCGATAGCTTCCGAAGAATCGTCTGTGCTGAACATCTGTATTACACGGTCGTTAACCGAAAGGGTGTTTTCGTCAACCGTCGGGGCTTGTGCTGGTTCTACGCTTGTTATGCCGTAATCCATTTTGATGCGGGCGATAACATCGTTGATGTCTCTCAGGTCGTCAAAATATGGTTTGACATTTCCTTGGACGGATTCCATAATCTTGACAAGTTTTCCTGTGAAGTAAAAATCATCCTTAGTCTTGGCGTCATCCTTGATTTTCTCGTACTCGTGCCGTGAACTTTCCTGGGGAGTCATTTTAACCCAGCCGTTTTGCTTGTAGAGGTACGAACAGTTGTGAAGGGCAGTTACCATCATCGTGTGATGAAGGGTTTCGAGCTGTTTCCATGGAAGCGAGTCTACGACACTGTTTATTTGGTTTGCGTCTGTTACAAGTACGTAAGTTTTTCCGTTTTTGCGGAGCAGATTGGATTTGATGAGGAAGTTGATTGCGTCGTATATAGGATTTTTGCTTGTGACCGTTATCCCGTCAATGTATTGTCCCTTGATTGCATGCGCTACCATTGCGTTAACTACGCTAGGCAATCCAGTCAGTACGTATTGATTGGCTCCGTTGGAAATGACGATATTCTGTGACGGCAATCTGTCGTTTGGGCCCATATGTGCGGCCTTTGAGAGTTCGCTAAGTACGGTAGCGAATGCCTTGACATTGGTGTCTCGTTCACCAAATACTTTTGCGTCCTCCGCATTGTCTTTAAGGTATTTCTGTCTGAGTATGAACAGCTCGTCGTCATGGGATTCCATATCTGGCGGAAGTTCGTCATGCGTAAGGAAGCCGACCAACGCCTGTATTGTGGGATATGGGGAGTTGAATAATTCCGTGATGAAAATACGGTTCAGTTCGTAAATAGCGGATTTCTTTCCTTTTGCCGATTCGATTTGGTCCGGGACAGTTTCCGGGTGTCCATTAAGTGTTGCCAGCATCTTTGCCAGCATAAGTTTTTTGGTCTTTCCGAGGGTAAGAACGGAAGAGTCGTATGTTTCTTCATCCTCGCTGTCATATTTGTCTTCGTCCTCGCCAGTATAACGGTCGATAATGTTCGTTGATTCGTCACCGCTTTTCATCGTGGTGGTGCCCATTTCTGAAGCTGTCTTCTCCTTAGTTTTAAGGATTCCGACAGTAACGAAGTATTCCGGGAATAGTGCGTGGTACTGTTCCTCTGAGAGCAGTACTGTGTTCAGGCTATTATATTGGCTCGTATTTACTCCGGGCAGTCCTTCAAGGTGAAGAAGCTTGTTTAGGACGGTGATGAATTGGGTAAAGCAGTCTATATGTAGTTTGCCTTCCATATCCTGCTTTCTTAAACTGAGCTCGATTGTGTTAGGTGCGGTATTTCCGCTGGAATCTTTCGCCCCTCTCTTGTATTTCATGGTTCCAGAGAACCTGTACTTTGCCGAGGTTTTGAACATGTTGTCTATGCTAGATGTCGATTGCACCATTGCCATCGTGCTTTCTTCAGCAGTGTCTCGAATTTCATCGAACGTGGTGTCATCATCATTTTCTTTATACTTGGAGGCACTTGCGATAGCATTGACGATAGATGTTCTGTTGAGCGAGTTTCCGAATTTCTTTTGGAGGTACATGATTACTGTACCCAAATCTTTGTGGGTGAAGTTTTCCCGAACCATCTGGGTGGCATACTTGGATAGTGCTTCGGTATCATTTGCAAGGTAGGAGTCCGGGAATTGCGTGCGGAGCGTATGGACGATTTTATCTGCTGATGGATGTTGTTCGATGGTTGCAAATTTCGCAAAATTATCGTTAACCATCATATTTCGAGAAAATATCGATACAAAATATGCGGCCATGCCGTCCTTTGCATCCGTAATGTCGTCTACGAATATCCTCTCCTTCATATTCATCAGCACGTTGTTTATCGTTTTACCCATGTAGAGTTCCATGAAGCTTACCGGGTTGTATGGAAGGACGTTGAATTTAGGGTGTGTTGCTCTCGGGTTGGTCAAGGTGTCTATGTTGACGGATGGCAATACTCTTTCAACGACCTGCTCGGTACTGATAGTCGAAGTGTCCTTAGTCTTGTTGTTTACCAGCTTTTCAAGAATGCTTTTGACATTCTTTTCAGTATACAGTTCATGCAAGAAGCCGTTGTTGTCTTCTTGCCCTAGCTTATAACGGATGTAGAACAGTATAGCATATTCCTTTTGAAGGGTCGTAAACATGGGATAACCTCGTAATTATCTCTAGTTTATACTTTTTTGGCTTGACAGACCCTATCATGTATACTATATTATCAACATTAAGGAGTAAAGTATGATAAGTACCCCAACTACCTACAAGTATGACACAAACAGGCTTATGGTTATCGACTGGTCGTCAGTCGCTTACCAGGCTATCCATTCGGTCCAGGCTGCTGAAAAGGCTGGGGACGATTATGGTATTCAGAGCAAGGAAGATGAACTCCGTCTGTGGCGCAACAAGATGGTCACTGCGATGAATGATTTGATTCAGCGTTTCAATCCGCTGGATATCATCATTGCGGTTGACGGTTTCTCTTGGAGAAAGGATTTCGTCAAGGATTATTACGGAAAGCATACAATCGTGTACCACGATGATACCTACATCTACACGGAAACGGAAAACTATGCCTACCGTATCGGCAAGCCTGACAAGAAGAAGGAAGAATATACGGTTGACAGAATTGCCGTTAAGGAATACCAGACTTTTAGGGATAAGCCCCATAAGCTTCTCGGAGAACTTCCTCCGCAAAAACAGGACCTTCTGTGGAATCTTTACGAAGTAAGCAAGAAGTCTAAGAATGAAAGCAAAACTCCGATTATTCCTAGTTACAAGGGAAAACGCAAGTATAGTGATTGGTCGGCATTGACACCTAAGTCTGAGTGGCAGTCTTACAAGGATAAGTTTGCGTTTGAACTCGGAAAGTATTATCGTGCGACTGTTGTGCAACTTGACGGTGCGGAAGGCGATGACATTATTTATGGTGCGGTATCGTCTTTGCAGGATAAGTATACCAGCATTGTGATTGCTACGAGAGATAGCGATATGATGCAGATTGAATGCAGCAAGGCGGTATTCTACGACCATCTCAATGGCAAGTTCCTCTCGTGCGATTCCCCGTCTGAATATCTCGCCAAGAAAATCGTTTCTGGTGACGATAGCGATAATATTCACGGAATGTGTGTTCCTAACCCTAAAACGCCCGGTTTCCCTAAGGCTACCTGCGTGGGAAAGGATGGTGCGGGGAAGTTCATCCAGACCTGCGGCGACATCTACGAGACGGCAAAGAGGGAAGGGTGGCTTGACCAGTACCTTAGAAACAAGACCCTTATCGACCTTAGTTGCACTCCGGACAATATCAAGTCTGCTATCACCGAAGCTTGCAGCCGTGTTGGTACAGGTGAATTTATGCAAGCGGAGTCGTTGGAAAGCATTGGTATCACTAAGCACCAAATAGATTTGATTAAGAATTTACGCCAGCGTGGATTCTACGCTTTCCACCCAAGGACCGAAGTTAGCATGTGCAACGTGACGTTCATGAACGAAAAGAATGCACAGGCCGCCAAAATCGACCGTATTCAGGAGGATATGGAATCTCCGATTTCTGCGGTTCCGGCAGCAACTCTTATGGGCATTCAGCAGCAATCACCTGTGCCAGACATCAATGCTGACCATGTGTTTGATAGTCCGTTTGGGGATGACCCACCGTTTTAATATTGGACATAGATACCTCAATGTCGGGCAGGAAACTGTCCGACATTTCCGTTTTGTTAAAAAATGTAATTTATTATTGAATTTTAAGGGTTACTATTATGAATCCAAGAGTATATCTATTGGCCAGACTGGCTAACAAAACCAAGATGAAGTTCAAAATGTGGTGCAAGTACCACGAGAATGTTGGGTTTAAGAAAATTTACATCTTCGTGAAGGATGAACCTGAATGGTTCCAGGAAGCCAAGAAGGAAATTATCGACGCAAGCGACCGTTTTGTCTTTATCAAGGCTGACGAACGTTGGAGGAAGGTAAGCGAAATCATCAAGGCGTTCCTAAAACATTGCGGCAACGGTGACTGGGGCCTGTTCTTGTCCACTGACGAGTATATCTACACCGAAAAGCATGACAATTTCAACGTCGGCAACCTTGTCAGCTACGCTATTCAGCGGCTCCATGCCCGTTCCATCACGCTATATAAGGAATACGTCAGGGAAAATGACGGTTTTGAGTTCAAGGCGAAGGATTACAACACGTACACCATGGACGACGAAAAGTTCCCTGTGTCGAGTGCAATTATGTTTAGCGTGCAGGATGTCAACAGTAATCCGTTGTCTAGCCCGTTCACTCCGGCAAATCAAGCTCAATGGATTGACTCCCGTTGGCAGCCGATGAACAAGGATATTCTGACGACTCAGATTCCAAGGTTTACTGAATGTGCCGTCCGTATTTTCAAACTTCTTGAGTCAGATGCCGTTGACGAAGAGTCCGATAAGTCTTTCACTGAAAAGGCAAGTGCATTCTGGCATTACTACCTCTACAAGTTCCCGGAAATTACCCCTAGGTTCCCGCCGAAGGCGACTAAGGCCAAGGAAGAGGTTGAAACGAAGGTTCAGGAAATTGCCGAAGAAGTAAAGGTTGAAGCTCCTGTCGATGAAAAGGTCGAGTACAACCTTGATGGGGAGCTTATTGGCAGAGTCATTGCTTCCATCATGAGCGGAAAGGACTATCCTAAGGTTCTTGAAGATATCCATGCGGCTAGACTTCCTGTCTCGGACGATGCCGTAAAGATTGTTTACGACCGGGAATGCTATAACATCATCGAGGGCAGCGAGCCGTTCCAGCATCTGTTGCAGATGCTGACTGATGGTGTGAAGCCGCAGGCTATCATGAAGGAACTGCATATTTCGCCGAAGAATCTGAAGAAGTGGCGTGAAATGCTCGAAAGTATCCCTGCTGAAATCAAGGCGAAGTTTGACCGGGAGGCAATCGCCGAGGAGGCTCTTGCCGCATTCGAGGATGTCGTTCCTGTATCGGTGGATGAAACCAAAGATAAGAAAAAGGAAAAGAAGCCGAAGTCAAAAGGTCGCAAGAAAAAGGGCGAAACCGTAACCGTAGAGGACATCGACAACGGCGTTCAACCGGGAACCAAGGAATGCCCAGTAGAGGAAATTCCGACAGATTCTCAGGAAGAATGATGGAATAACCGAAAAACAATATATTTTTAATGGGAATCCGCTGGGTTCCCATTTTTCCTTTGGAGTTGTAATGACGGAAGATAAATTCAAGAATGACGTTTTGCCGATGGCCGAAAAGTACATCACGATACCCGAGACCGTCCCGGAGATTGTCGAGTACCTGAGAAATATTTCAAACCATGAATATACTTTCGCCCGTCTTGTGGACGAGGAAACCCGTCTTGTGTGTGAGATGAAGTTGAAGAAAGATGAAATTCTGTCAGAGGTCACTCACAAGCACAAGTTCAAGACGATTCCCCGCTACACGAATAATACGCTTCTGATGAACAGAATCAACGGAGACCCCCGTATCGTGGACTGGAACAAGAAGATTGCTGAGCAGGAAGAATACCTTGAATCGATGAAATCGGTCTTGGGAATCATCCGTGAAAACAGGTTTGCCTGCCAGAAGATTCTTGACCATGAGGTCTCGGTCGGGCACCAGTAATCTTATAAACATAGAATGTCAACACATTAACGAGTCTGAAGACCATGACCCCCTGGGTTGAGCGTCGAACCAGACAGGAGTACGATATGTCTAAATTGACAGACAGGCTGAAGGCAAACAAAGCCTTCGCAGAAAACATTATTACCAAGAATGAACCAGTCGAATACATTGGTTCTGGAATCCCAGTTCTTGACATCCTTTTCAGCGGTATGCTGAACCACGGTATCAAGAAAGGCCACATGACGGAAATCGCAGCCCCGTCAACAATGGGTAAGTCCCTTATCGGCCTTTATTACCTCGCCAGTGCGTATCATGCAGGGATGGACTGCCTTGTCGTGTCCTCGGAAGGCGCATTCAACTTTAAGTTGGCACAGCGTCTCGGCGTGAATACTGACGACATCGTGGTGTTTGAATCTAAGTATATCCACCAAATCAATGAATTTGTAACGAATGCCCAGAAGGGATTGACCCGTAAGGAACGTCATGAAGTGTTCCTCCTGTTCGACTCTTGGGGCCCGCTTGTTTCCTTGCAGCGTGTCGAGGCTATCGACAAGCAGACGGGTAAGGACAAGCCGACGGCTGACATGGGTCAGACCGCCATCAAGAAGAACGAACTTGCCAAGCTGATTAACGCAGCCGAGTTCACCGCCCTTATCATCAACCACGTTTACGACTCCCTCGAACAGTACAAGGACCCGAAGAATATCCCTGGTGGTTGCGAACTGTATTTCAACAGCGATGCTATTGTGCTTGTTTGTACGACTGGAAGAGCTTACAAGTCGAAGGAAAAGCAGGAATCTGGTTCGTCCAAGATTGGTAAGATTGTTACCGCCCAGATTAAGAAGGGACGTGACGGTATGGAAGACCGTAAGTGCGAATACCGTATCCTTACGAACGGCGGTATCGACCGCTGGTACGGATTGGTCGATGACGTAATCGCTGCTGGCGTTGCGGTTGTAACGCCGAAGGGCAACAAGGGTACATTCCTCCATCGTCCTGATTACGATATCGACAAGGAAACGGGTGAACTTCTCCGTGAATTCCGTTGGACGGACGACGATGCTGACGAATGCAATACAAGGGAATTTATGGAACCGCTCATGACGGACCAGAAGTTCCTTGATTACATCGCCAAGAACTACATGTACGACGTGTCTCTCTTTGCGAAAGACCTTGTTGGTGAGATGCCAGCTCCGCTCAGCGAGGAAGAAGTCACCAAGAAAAAGGCCCGCAAGAGCAAGTTGAAGGAAGAAGCTGCTGCCACCCCGAAGAACATCAGTGATGAAATCGAGGATGTGCAGGAAGAGTCTGCTGCTGAAATCGCTGCTAAGGGCGTTAAGTAACAGAAATACCTAATTAAAACCAGGCGGATATTTGTAATTCCGCCTGGTTTTTTCTCTTGCCAAAGATTTGTTGATAATGTATCTTTATATATTGATGAAATAACTAACGTTAAGGTGTAATATGATAGTAGCGGATTTGAGTGATGAAGATTATGTCCTGAGATGCTTCTTTGAGGATGAAAATGTCCGTTTACGTATCACTGACAAGATGAAAGAAGAATATTTCGATGATAAGGCGAATAAGCAGATTGTTCATCTTGTTAATGCGTTTCATCGGAAATATAGTCGTTACCCGACTGCCCAAGAACTTGTTACTGGTCTGAACCAGAATCCCGGATATAGTGACGAGGCGAAGGAACAGCTCTTAAAGATTACGAAGCCTATTGGGGTAATCGCTCCTGACATAAAGAAAGAGACCATTGAAAATTATTTCAAGTTTCAGGTATCCCAACGATTGATGGAAGAATACGCCCTCCACATGCATGGCAAGGACCCGACCGCCATGCGTGGGATTATGCCGAAGTTGCAGGATGCGCTAAACTTCCGGCTTAATACTAACATGGGTATACATTATATTCGTGATGCCAGGGCTGCTAAGGCAAGACTTGGTAGCATGGAAAAGAGTATTCCATCTAAGATTGAGGCGATAAGACGGTTTACAAGCGAAACCCCTGATGCACAGGGAACATGTGGTGGTTATTTCCGCAAGTGCCTAAGCCTTGTTGGCGGTACATCTGGCGGTGGTAAGTCGATGTTCATGGTTAACGAGGCTGCATTTGCTGCCACGCTCGGTTACAACGTGGTGTATATCAGCCTTGAACTTGATGCGGCGAAGATTTGGGAACGTGTCACAAGCGCTATTCTTGATGTGTCTCGTTATGACATCGCTAAGATGGACGATGAGGAAGTTATTGTCAGACTTCAAGATTCCCATGCCCCGGAACTCGCCACTCCTGGTAACTTGTACATCAACTGGATGCCTACCCGTAAGACTACACCTGATGACATCGAGGCTTATCTTTCCGAATTGGAACAGCTGGAAGGGGTCAAGATTGACTTCTTGGTTGTTGACTACATTGGTATCATGAGCCCGAATGCGGGTACATACAGTCCGCATGAAGGCAGTTACCAGAAAATCTTGTATGCCGCAGAACAGTTGAGAAACATGGCCGTCAACAGGGATATGGCTATCTTGACGGGAACGCAGATGCAACGAGCTGGCTACCGCATGAAGGATATCGGCATGGACCAGACATCAGGTTCCATGGGTCTTGGCGATACGGTGGACTTCTACTACATCATCGTTCGTGACGTTGCCTTGAAAAAGGCAGGGTTCCTGTGCGTGACGATTAGCAAGAACCGAATGGGCTCGGCTGATGTTCAGTTCAATGTAAAGGTCGATTGGCCTCACATGCGACTCAGCGATATTGACCCCGAGGATATGGAACTTATCGAGAGTATCCAAAAGGAATCGATGTTGCAGGAAGAGTTTGAACAGAGGAACCAGTATCGAGGTCCCCAGCCTCAGGCACAACAACCTCCGCTGCAGCAGCCTCAGCCTCAGCCTCAACAACGGCAGAAGAAGGAAAAGCCAGTAGAGGCGGTAGAGATTCTATATTAAAAATGTATTTTACCCAGTAGATTGAACTACTGGGTTTTTATGTTTACTATCCTAGATGAACACCAGAGGCAGATGATTTGCGGAAAGATTGAGGCTATGTTCTCGACCCCGTCCGCAGTCGACGGAACTTGTGGGCTGTTCAGTATGCCTGAACCGCTGATTAAGGACCGGGCTAATTACTTTAACGAATGTATAGAATCGGTTTATCAGCTCTTGCATGAATCCGATTCTCAAATAGGCATGTTCGAGATTGTATCGAGTCTGGACGAATATTTCGACCTCGACTTCCTTGTCAAGAACGTGTTTTCTGACGATATAATCGAGTTGATTGTTGACCAGATTTCTGACGGTTTCGAGAAGGCTAAGCGAGAAGGGCGGCTTGAACTTGACAAGTCTAGTTTGCCGCCGGGATTGAAAGAAAGAATTATAGCACGTTTGGAAAAGGGGAAATAATATGCAAAGATGCACACTTACGAAAAAAGACAGACAGGTGATTGAAGAGAACAAGCAAGAAAAGAAGAAACAACTTGCTCTGTTGAACGCTGACATGCAGAGGCTGACTGCGACGGGCCATAGCAAGATGCTTGACGATACTCCGTTCCTGCCGACCGGGCCTAAGGCTTACCAGCTTGTCGAAACCGAACACTATAAGAAATGGATTCAGAAGATTCGTGAGAGCGCTCCTGAAAAGAAGTGGGTCGGAAAGAGCTACTTCGGCATTGCAGATGAGTACACCGAAGCTTCGGAGATTGAATATGAGAAGGTTCTCGACCAGAAGGAAGCCGAAGAGATTACCGAGACCTATGTGGACGACAAGGGCCAGCAGTGTGTCAAGATTCGTGACGATTACAACCCGAACCATGCAGACGAGGTGGAAGATACCGAGTTGAGCAAGGAAGAAAGAAACGTATTCGACTTTGCTACCATTAAGAGCAAGGTGGTCGCCCACCTCGAATGGAACATTGACGACTTGTTCGACGACATCGAGGACGCCCTGAATGAACTCCATGCTGACGAAGAGGATTACAAAACTCCTGAGAACCTGAGGGAAGTCGTGGAAACCATGCACAAAACCGAACAGGCAAAGATGCTTGAATACAAGCGTCAGCAAGCGGAAGCGTTGGAATACGAAAAGAAGAAAAAAATGCAATAGCACCCTTGCATTTGCATTTGGAATAAGTTATATTATGTTTTGTTATATGATTGCTCACTGTATAAACTTTAATCGAGGAGAAATCCTCAGTTAATAACAGAGTAATTTAACAGAAGGTAATAACATGACTAATAACATTGACATGAACTACGTGCCCGTTGCGGGCTCCCTCCCTCAAAATTCAACCGAACCGACACATAAGGTTGACGAACGTGTCTGGAAAACCAGGTTGGACCAGGACCACAAGACCTATTCGGCTCAGGTCCGTATTCTTCCGAACATGAAACGTGACGCTCAGGGAAACCTGGACTACGACAGGGCAAATCCGTCCCCGTTCCGTAAGATTATGGTCCATTATCTCCGTATTGGAAATGGTGAAAAGAAGTACTTTAAGTGCTTGAAGACTACCTACGATGGTATCAAGCAGAAGGATATCTGTCCTTTCTGCGACTGGACGTTCAACCGTTGGGCTATGCTTAAAAAGGCTGCAGATGCTGGCGATGCTGCCGCTGCTGCTGAATTGAAGGTGAACCAGTTGAATCAGGCTTCAACTTCCTACGTTGCCAACACCCTTATTCGTGCTGATAACGTAAAGCCGGAATTTGATGGTGCGGTGAAGATTTGGGACCATTCCGTGAAGGTGAACGAATGGCTTGACTATCCTCGTGAACCTGAAGTTGTTGCCAAGAGAAGGTGGCGCAACGTCAAGGCGAACCGTTATGCCAAGGATTCTGAATTCGTCCCTGACGCATTCGAAATGAAGACGGCTTCCCGCTTCTACCCTGAACAGGTTATTGGCGGACGTGACTTCATTGTCACTTGCCAGGAATCCAGCAAGGAAATCGACGGCAAGCCAATCAACAGCTATGATAACAGTAAGTTTGTTGACCAGCCGAGCAACTTGGCTAACACACAAGAGGAAGTCTATGCAATCCTTAGTCAGTGTGTGGACCTTGATGAATACCAGAAGGAAGACCTCGCTCCTGACTATAAGACAGCACAAAAAATGTTGAATGATTGGTTGGTGTCGCAGAGTGGTAACGCTGCTGTTGGCGGTGCTGACGACATCACTCCGAACACGTCTGCTCCTGCAGCACGTCCGAATCCGAATGGTAACTATGCTGGTGCCGCTGCTGGCTTCGCCGCTAACGCTCAGCCGCAACAGCCTGCACAGACCCCGTTCGTGACTCCTCCGACCATCAATCCTGCTGCTAACGCTCAGCCGCAACAGAATGCTCCTGTACAGCCGTCTTTGAACGGAATGGGTGGTACTCCGCTTGCTCAGCCGACTGTTGTATCTCCGGCTCAGCCGCAGTTAAACGCTGCCGCTCAACCACAGATGACGACCCCGGTTCAGGCATCCGCTCCTGCACAGCCGCTGTTTAATGCTCCGGCCCAACCGCAGTTCAATACCCCTGCACAGCCGCAGTTCAGCAATCCGGCTCAGCCGCAGCTCAACGCTGCTGCTCAACCGCAGATGACTGCTCAGGCTCAGACTCCGGCCATGCAGCAGAATGCACCAGCATTCAAGGATGATGACCTTCCGTTCTAATTACGCTGAACTGAAAGCCCACGACTTTAGTCGTGGGAGTATGTCAACAAAGAGAGAGAAAGTGGTGAGAGGCGTGCCGAAAGGCACGTCTTTTTTGTTGGAATAATGTATTTTAATGTAGAAAGTAAACTAATGGAAGTTATATGATACTTTTTGATACAAATTCTCCGGCTCTTCGTTATGCGGCATCGCTTATTGGTGGTGTGGAAAGTGCTGATGAACCAGTTAAGGTGGTTGTCGGCAAAAAAGAGGTGTATTTCACTCTGAAATGCGGTCTTAAAATCAAGACTCCGATATGGATTGGAGACTACGATGTGTCTGACTTCGATGACTGCAACGAGTTTTACTTTAATGCCCGTTTCCTTGGTAAGGCGCTCAACACCTGTATCAACAGCGAACAGATTGCACTCATGCGACAGGGCGATACCATCCATGTTGCTGGATTCTTGAAGGCACCTGATGTCTCCGACCTTACTGTGAAAAAGGGCGAAGATGAAGCGGCGGGCACAGAAGTTGCTTCGGTGGAAGAAGCCGAGCCGATATTCTCGTACGAAGCTGAAATGGTTAATGTGGAACCGTTCGACGAAGCCGTGTTCGGCGAATCTAGTGCCACATTTGATATGGAACAGGGTGACATGGTTGAACTGTTCAGTCTCAGCGATTTCTTTGCCGACGTAGACATCTGCAGAAAGTCTGGGGTGGTTTCGTTCCGTGTCGGTAACGACGATATGTCTGTGGTTACTCGTTACAATATGAGTAATGCTGGAAACTCTAAGAATACCCCGAACTTTGCCTTTAACGTGAGCAAGTCTACTATGAAGCTGCTGTCCTTTATTGGTGTGGGAACAGTGACTATCGACTACGACGAAAAGTCTCAATCAATCATGGCTAGTGACGGTACAATCACTGTGGTTGCCAATGTCGGTCCGAGCAAGTATGAAACCTTGGTCTTCAAGGATGGCGAAACCAAGTTCATTACCCCAGGTACGACATTTGATGAAGCTATTCCGAAGCTTTGTGAGAACCTCGCCGCCACCAACAAGAATGACGTGCTGACGTTTGAATACATCGGTCCTCGCAATGTCGGCATCACTTGGAAGGAAAAGTACGGTGAAATCTTCAAAATGGTTTCAGTTGGCGAAGCTAAGGAATTTTCTCCGTTTGCCGTTAAGTGCCGTATCATGAACATCCTTCTGGGCAGCATTCACGACAGTTCCGTTATTTTTGCGGAAACTGCGGCAGGAAAGCAGGTTGCCTTGTGTTCGAATGATAGGTATCAGCGAAAGGTTATTTTTTAACCATATAGGTTGCTAGATAGATTCTTTTTTAAGACCCCTTGCAAAAGGGGTCTTTTCGTACTATATTTTATTATTAAAAAAGAGGTCTCATATGGGCGTCGTACGAATTAGCCAAGAATACTTCAATGTATTGAAGACAATTAACTCAATGATGAAAATGAAAGCTGGTCTTATATTCAAAGGTAAGGGCAGCGATGGACAGTATACCGGGAAATACTACTTCAATGGTATTTGCGACAGTGCGATGGTGCATGTTATCGCCACTGAAAACGACGTTTGCTTCGACGAACCTCGTCTTCAGATTTCCTCTCTCCCGGACTTCATCAAGTATGCCGAAGCTACGGGTTTCCCGAAGTGTGAAATCAAGGTTGCCCGTGAAAAGACTATCCGTGGATTGGACTATGACAACATCATTTTCATTGGTAAGGACAAGGACGCTCGTATCGGCGTGGCCGACGATTCTGTGTATGCCGACAAAAAATACATGAAAATCTTCAACGAACAGTTGAAGCTTGTCGCTCGCCTTGGTTTCAATGCAGAAATCCTACACAGTATCGTGAAGGATATTAAGTTGATTGCTAGCTGCAAGGCTCTTTCGATTACGGTCACCAACGACTTGCAATGCCGCATGCTAATCAAGGGCAGCGGAACCCAGCAAATCACCAGAAAGATTGACGAACATTGCTTCTTTGTCGAAGACGAGGCTGAATGCCTTGATACATTTGCTGGCGGAAGGCAGAGATTGTTCCCGTCGGGTTCTCTCCGTTTCATGGATACCATCGGCGGCGATGTGAACATTGAACTTCGCCGTTTCAAGAACAGCGCAAATGACCTTATGACCATGAAGGGTTATATAGTGAAGCCGGGTGCCCTCCTGGACCCGAAGAATACGGAGAAAGATGCTCCAAGAAGCGAGATTAACATTGTTGTGGCAAGCTCTGAATTTAGCGTAAAAATTGTATCTAACGTGGACTACTTTGCATAATGTATGATTTTAGGGACATTCCTGATGCAGATATGAGAAACGCAGTTGAGACTGCCTTCGGCCAGTATCACATGGTTGAAGACTTCAACTCGTTTAACTTCGTATGCCCGTATTGCGGGAATATGAATGTCAGCGAGTTCCAGAAACCTGAACGCAAGGCATATGTGTACAAGGATACATGGAACTTCGTTTGCTACAAATGTCATCCGATGCACCATGTCATGTGGGAGTTCAAGGAGTCATATCCTGAACTTTACAATAAGCTTATTTTTACCTTGCATTGCGAGGGTAAGAAAAATCCGCAGGAGCATCACAAACGTGTCTATGTCGAGGGTGCGTACCCGTTCAAAGAAGGTGAACTTGTCCCCCTTGATGACCCGAATGATGCCGATGCCCGGAGAGCTGTTGAGTTTTGCCAGAACCGCCGCATAAGAGAAAAGGTGTATAAGGATTGGTTCGTATGCAAGAGGGATAAGCGCTTCTTGGATAAGAACCCTGATGGAACCTTGAAGTTGAATGCTTATGGTCTTCCTACCGGGAACGAGTATGGAAACCGTTTGATTATTCCATACTACCGTTTTGGTGGTTCATGGGTTCAGTTCGATGCCAGAGATTTGAGTGACCAATCGAAGATGCGCTATCGAAACTATGCGGGCGCTAAGCGTGAGTTGTACAATGGCGACTTTCTACATTTCAACAGGCCGTTCTTCATGCTTGAAGGTGCAATCGACTCTACCTTTATCAAGAACTCGGTTGCTGTCGGTGGTTTGAAACATTTCAAGAGCTTTGTCGAGGCAAACCCGAACTTCACCGAGTACAAGGAAAACGGCGTTATCATCTTCGATGCTGACGACGCTGGTATTGATGACCTTCGTACTGTTATGAATATGGGGTTCAGGTGGTTCGACTGGTCAAAATTCCGCAATGACAACCCTCAGTCAAAGGGCTTCGGCGGCAAGGTAAAGGATATTAACGAGGCTGTTCTAAATTGCTCCGAATTCAAGATGACGCCAGACGGCTGTGTAGACCCTGAATTTATCATGGCCCACACATACAGTTCCGAAGCTGGAATTATGATGTTGAATATGAAATACGGGCGCCCTAAGAAGCGTTAAGCTTGTCGTTGTGGTCCTTGGCGTAGGCGTTATCCCAGTTGCTGTCGTCAGTCAGGTTGCTATTGTCAAGGCCAACCTCTATTTTTGGTAGCAACTGAGTCAAGTCCATGTTTTCCGAATCGAACATCGACAACTTAGGGTCTTTCTGACTGATTTCAAGGTGGATGCACGGGTCCACCTCTTTTGGTCCAAAACCCTTTGGAGCATAGTAATCCATCAGAAGGGTCTGATATGTATTGTCCTGTTTTCCGTTCGGGCTGTTCTTGTAAGGTTCGGATGACATGTAGCAGATTGAAGAGAATTTTTTCATCTGTGCTTCCGTAACCTTCGGGAACTTCGCATAACATACGCTAGTCGCAATATCGACACATTGGGAAATGCTCGGGTCCTTCGTATGGTTGGAGACTGGGTTTTCGTACCCTAATGCCTTGCACTTTGCTATCATTGCGTTCAGTGCAGCCTTTGCACCTGCAGAACCAGGAGGGAAGGGCCCCTTGGCATAGGACTGTACATAGACTGGCTTTCCGAGACGGTCGGTAACTATTGAGCCGTCCTTTGCAATCTTCGGTTCGAGACCGTCATTTCCCTTTCCATAAAACTTGTACCAGATGCGAGCGTACTCGTCATTTACCGCTCGCCCCCGTGAACCGTATGCGACGGTTGGCTGGCCACTCTTTTGCAGGCTATTGAACATGATGGTCGCCTGTTTTTCTGGACTACGGTAAAGCGAAGTTACCATCACATATTTTACACCAGCCAGACGAGCGAGGTAAGTAATCACGTTCTTAGTCCTTGTTGACATCTCGCCTTCGCTAGCCTTGTTGTCTATGGTAACGTCGGTTGCCGGGGGTAAACTGGATGCGACGTTTTCGTGGACAAGGATTCTTGCGTTGACAAGGCCTTTCAAGTTACGTGAAATCATGCTGATTCGCTTGCAGCGGTTGTCTATACGAGATAGGTCTGTTCCGTACTCCGGCGCATTAAATCCGACATACTTGTAAATGAGGTTTGCTTCGTCGCAACGGCGTTTTCTCATATCCATGTCGAGCGATTCCGGGTTTGTTCCGTATGTCAGTCGAGAAAGGATGTCTGCAATGTAAGTAAAATATAAGTTAGCGAGTTTTTCGTCACGAGGAACACCTTCAACGGTAATTGACCTCGTTGTATTCTTGTCTTGGGTTACTACGGTTCCGTTAAGGATGTACCTGTCCCCTTTGAGCGGAACTATCGAGATTGGTTTTGAGTAGCCTAGATGGTAATACATTCCAGTTCGTAGGCAATAGCTCAAAAATGCTGATGTCGCAAAGTTTCCACTTACGTCGCAAGCGAAACCAGCAGTCTTTAAGTAGCTGACCAAAGCGGTTTTAACGCAATCAGGGCAAGAATTGTGGCTTAGCATGCCCCAATGGTAGTAAGGCCAGTTCTGGTTGTATACAATCGGGCCCCACACAGCCATTTGGACATAGCGGTAGAAGGAGAATCTAATCTGTGATTCCGTCAGGCTAAGGTTTTTAACATCGCTGTCAAGGTCTTTGTAACTCTTTCCGGCGACAACAGCATTGGATGCCTTCATGATAAGCTCAAATTGCTCTTCCTGAATGCCGCCCTTTACATCACCTTGCGGCTCGCCGTTCTCGTCAACGGTAACTACCGCAAAAATCTTTTTGAGAACCATCTCACGGGTGCTGCCTCCGATGTCGAGAGGGATGCCTGCACCGATGTATAGGCTTCCTTCCGAGTCGTAGATTGTCGGACTCTTCTTAATCTCATGGTCATATAGGAACGACCAGTCGGGCATAAAGTGTCCTCTACGGAAGCATGAACCCATGCTGATAGGAAGTCCGCCCAATCCAATCAGGAGAGGCGGAAGAATGTCAATGTCATACGGGTTTATTCCCATTGCAGCGGCATTCGCTGTATACATGCTTTCTGCAGAGGCGCCGACCGGGGCGAAAACTCCACTGGCGGAGATACCTGCCTGCAAAGTATCGGTCTTTGACTTGGTACATGTAAGGAAGCCATCAAGCTTGTTGATGATTTCTTCCAATTTAGTTGTCATCACGCCGTAGGACTCGTTTCCAAGGAAATCCTTAATCATATCGGAGATTGCGGATGCGAGTGCGCTCATGCGTCGCTTGTTGTAATCTGGAACCGAATCTCGTTGCCACGGGGTTAGACCGTTGTTTTCGTCGTCGATGTCATAGAAGCCATACTTATTCAGAATCGAGTAGAATGCACCTTCCCTGTCGGTAGTCTGTGCGGCGGCATCGTCGATAGCTGTTTTAAGCTCCCCTGTGTAGTGACCTGAAATCATTTCTTCTTTCCTCTGAGGTGGACGATTACGCTTCCGTTCTCGCCATTGTTCTTTCCGCTGTGACCCTTTCCAACGAAAGTATAGTCCATCTGTTTGCCGTCATGCATGAATGTAAGCGTGACGTTCTTTTCGATAAACCCTGTGCCATTGCATGCAGTGCATTTTTCCTGTGGTTCCAAACCACGTCCGTTGCAGTATTTGCAGGCAAGGACTACATCGTGCAATCCGTCTTCCCTGCGTTCGACCGTGCGGACTTTTCCGATACCGTTGCAGTGGGTGCATTTTCTGAACCTGCTAGCGCCCGTTCCAGAGCAGTTATAGCAAAGGCACTTTCGAACATACTTTACGGTAATCTCGCCGGGACAGAACAGCTTTTCGTCGCCGAGTCTGATAGTTCTGGTTACATTCCTTCCTCTTTTCTGGTATTTTTTGTCTACGGGCTTCTTATGGAAGTTCTTGCAGATGTTGCATTCACCGAAGAGCTTTGACCATAGGGTGAAATCTGCGTTGTTCTGGTGTTCTTTGTCGTATTTCTTGCGGAGTTCTTCGGTTTTTATAAGATTGTATGCCTCGGTGATTTCCGCCATCTTGTCGGAAGTGTCGGTTTTCGAGTGGTCGGGGTGAAACTGTATCGCCAACTTGCGGTACGCCGCTTTCACCTGTTCGTCGGTGCATTCTGGTTCTACGTTTAATACGCTGTATGGGTTCATTTTGTGCCTCTTTTTCACTCAATAGTTTATATTGCTTGCGGGAATTCATGCCACTACATTATAAACTATGTTAGAATAATGCTGGATTGACTTATGGATGCAAAAATTCTTACAGAAGCTCACTGGAAACGCAAAAAAGCCAAGGGCAAGAAAGGTGGAACGCCTAGGTTCCAGCCAACGATTGGGTTTGGTTCCCGTAAATTTATCGGTGCATACGCTCCCGGAAGGGCATATGGACCCGCATTCCCTATGGGTTTTGGCTGGGGCGAGATGTCAAGCGTCCCCGGTGGCCCGTGTGGAGATGGCACGGTAGCGGCTGACGCCTCTGGTGCAATGGAAGCTGCGGAAGGGCCAACGAACGAAGATGAAGACTTGCTGATTAGCGACCAGGATAAGCTTGTTTATGCACTTCGTGGAATCATCGAGAATGCAAAGGTCGCTTATGAGGCCGTGACAGGTGTCCCGTACGACGAAAAGGAAGACATTCCTGCAAAGCAAGATGATGAACCGTCAGAGGAAGATAAATCAGAAAAGGAAGATAAATCAGAAAAGGAAGATGCTTCGGAAACCGATGAATCAGATGATGACGAAGGTTCTGATGACGGAAGTGACGACAACTAAGCGGTAATGTTATGGAGAATGATGAGGTCCTACAAGATGTAGTTGACAATGTCTATCAAAAGACGTTGATGACTATACCAGATTCGGATACATTACTCGTCGATTCGCTCGATGACGATTTTATTCGTAATTTCATTGCGTATTTCAGCGGTTCTCGCTTGGATGGTATTGCAATGGAAAACTCGACCATCTGTCATACAAAAATAGAGGAGTTGTTCAGGGCAATCGAAATTGACCTGTATAATGTTCGTATTGAACATACGGACGTGTCGACCTTGTCAGAAGACAAGAATACGCTTCGTATGTACTTGGAAGGCAGGCAGGCCTACGACGAGTCTGTTAGAAGGGCATTTCATAACGTGCAGAATATGTCTGCTACCGACAGTGAAGCGGCAGGATTATTGGAGAAGGTATACGAGAAAAAACAAGCATCTGCTGCGTATAGGAAAAACCCGGACTCTCTATATGAGTCCTACACTCGTGATGAAATCCGTGGGTATTTCGTAAAGAAAGGAATCATTGTAGAAACTACGGATGATGGCGAGCGGGTTGATGTAATCGACCCTGATAAGATGCAAAGCCAGCCGACGGAAGTTGAAAAGTTGATGGGAGCCTTGTCTAATATCGTCAAGAATGCTCGAAACGTTCGTGATATGGATGACTGTCTTTGGGCAGGTAAACTTGCGATGTCTGGCTATACTTATGGCGACAGTCTTGGTCGAGACCCGACCGAACAAATAGAAGAAGGGGACACATTTGGCCATGCTTTCGCTGCGTGCTATCGTGTCGCTTGTGCTGCCGAAGACAAGTATAGCTTTATTGCAGAGAATACCACGGAGCATAGTGATGCATCGTTGGCGACAGCGACTGACCCGTACATGAACTTGCTGTTTGATTTGATTCAGTCAGGAAAGGTAGAAAAAGGTCCTGATGGCAATATCAATCTCATTTCTCCTGATATAACGGAAGATGAAATCCGTAATCTATGTAATAAAGTAATTATTGAACTATTTAAGCTTGGACCTACCAATAAGGATGTGGCAAGGGAACCAGTGAAGTTTGATGATGCGTTTGATACCCGTATAACGAAGTTGAAAGTGTATATCGACTTCCTGAATAGCTCGGAGATAGACAAGGTTATCGGCAAAGTATCTACACGTAAGGATACAAATAATGAACCTGTGGCAAATCTTCGTAATAAGCTTATTGCTGCGTACATTTTGATAAAGTCTGTTCATGACACCTTCAACGGCTGTATCATGACGTTTTCTCCTTCCGATGCGAAGATAGGAGAGTATGATATTCCTTCATGTAAGAAGTTTTATGCTTCTATTGACAAGAATTGTGCTGAATACAAGGACGATGGAATTGACCGGGACTACATATTCAACTACAAGATAATGTTCTTGACGAACATCCCGCATTTCCCGATTGAGCGAATTATTGCGAAAAAGCCGAACCTGTATGTCATGATGCATCGATATGCAAAGGACAGCTTGTCCGATTATGCTTCTCGGACGATGAGTAAGTATAGAAATGAAAACAAGCCTGTTGTGTCCATATTGGATGACTTTGTCGAAAGTTTCAACCGTAATATGAACAACAGTGCTCGTGTTGATGAGGATTGCGAGAACCCGGTAATATCGAGGGAGATAACACCTGCTCAGTATGTTTATGCGTTCAATGCAGTATCTAATGGAATTGCGTATGCAGGCAGCGCTGAAATTAACGATAAGGTTACTGAATACAGGCTATGGTCACTTTTAAAGGTGCTTGCCAGTAGGGCTCCGGCAGCATTTGGAGATGCGGCGAAGAAGGAGTTTATCAATGCCGCCCACGCAGAAGATGATTTCATGTTTAGAATGAATCTCGCTAAGCAAGCTGGGGTCATTACCTCTAAGGGCGGGTTCCATTTTTCGGGTAATCTAGGTACGGTGGAAGACGGTGGAAATGTGCAGGCTGACCGAATAAATAGAGCGATGAGGTCGTTCTATGTGTATGTCAATGGGTTGCTATTCAAGAATACAAATGCTGTATTGGCAAGGATAAATTATCCGAAGCGGATGAGCATGAAGGCGCTCCTTCCTTATTTGGGTGTGGTGAATGAGATAGCGAAAGAATATAATAGCGCATTTAATAAGAATCACGCAAAAATGTTGGGGTGCTCGGACGGATATTCCAATGCAATCAACGATGCACTCGATGTGTACTTTATGGGAGGATAACAATGTCCGCTAGGTTGGAACTATACAAATATACAGGCAAGGATGGAGATTTCGGAACACATGTTGAGAGCCTTGGCCTAAAACGCATCGATTCATGTGTTCCCTCGGTGTACTCCGATGAACATTTGAATGGCGATACTAAACCGTCGGATGATGCAAGCGACAGTGCGACGTACTGTATTTACAGGCCGGATGACCCTGAATGCAAGGCGTATTCCTTCGAGTGTGTCTTTAAGCTCGTTTTGAAAGACCCGCCTGACGTTCAGTTGAGTAACGTGCGTTTGTATCCAGTCGGACCTCGACCAGCGGAGCCAGATACCGCTAGGTTGTATATAGGAAACTCCGTGGATTATCATCAGCCGACTAACACGAAGTCTGTAATTGCCGTGAACGACATCTGGAATTACAGCAAGGAGCACCCGTTCTATTTGACTGTGGCGGGAAATAGCGGTCAGATGCTCGACTATCGCCTGACGACCACTTCGTATAATGTCGAGTGGAAGGACTACGGTTTCGGAAACGTGATGGTCATGAATGGCGTGCGCCAACCGATGATACCTATTCCGAACAAGCAGGATGGTAACCCGGTCAGGGTTAAGTTCTTCAATCATACCTTTATGCCTACCGAAGCCGACTTTATCAGGTTTGTAGACCCGAGTACTGGTATAGACCTTACGAACGACCCTGAATTTGTCGTTGACCGTGGCGTTGCCGAGAATAACGTGCAGTATGTGACGATTTCGGTTGATGTGAAGTTTATGCTGGCTCACCCGAATGGAATCGTCTACCATATTCCTAATTTTCCGCCAACGACAGGCTACTTTATCTCATGGGCATTGCTGCCTTCACAGGCTGAACCCGGTGGAAAGGTTACCGACAAGCTGATTGAGACGGTTGACGTACAGGTGAAGTGTGGCCCGCATGGCCATCCTGAATATTATCTGAATGGGGCAAGAAAGCCTATGCTGACTCTTGCACCGGGTGTAATCTACCATTTTATCAACCATGATGGCTCCCGTTTCCCAATGAGGTTCATCAAGGATTGCCGAATCCCGAATGCAGCTGATGTGAATAACATAGCGGTTGATGGTGTAACAGTGCTAAATGGCGGAACTGACCAAGAGGAAATCTTCGTTGACCCGGAAATTACGTTGAAACACGGTGCCTGTATCAATGCGTACGAGGCGGTTTGCGAGTTGAATGTCGGAAATTCGGTGTTTGTTCATCCGATTTGCATGGTAGGAAACTACAATATATGCCGTCCGATGGGGTCTATCTACAATCCGATGCTTGCTGGGGAGACGGATTATGTCTACTTGCAGCTCGAAATCGACGGAAAGACTAAGCCGGGGTACTGCGTACCCGATATTAAGATAGAATATGACGAAAACTAATTTTTAACAGTTGATTAAATCCTATAAACTATGTGTATAATGAATCGTTTTACGAGGAAGAAAATGTCTAACGAAAAAGAACAGAAACCGACGGTGCTCGAAGCAAACATGGCCTTTGATGCTTCGCCCGCTCTTTTCGAGTCAATTATGGATGAAGGTCCAATCAAGTATGGGCCGGACGACTCTGGTATTGACATGATTACTACCCCAGAAGGTGATGAGGTTGTAGACCCTCGTTCCATCATGGATGTTAATGTCGATGCTCCTGTGCAGTCTGGTGCGATGTTCAATTCTACTGTTGACCCGATTTCCGTGGAAGAAGGCGACCAATACATGAGTCAGTTCCAGGACTACATCGAGAATGTTCATAAGCAGGAAATTACTGATGACGATATCGACGTGGCTGGTGCAACGATTCAGATGTTGAATGACACCAGACAGGATGTCGCTGGTTACATCAAGCAGCAGATTAAGGATGCTGCTGACCGTCTCAGCAAGCAGAATGTCAACCCAGCTCAGCCGGATGGTGTTGCTGCTGACATGACGGGCGATGACCGTATCCCGAGCGGAGGAACCGAGGGTATTGATGGCGCTGGCATGGAACCGGGCATGGAAGGCGAACCTGACCTTGGCGACAGTGGTTTGGCCGAACTTGACACTACGACCCATCTTACTCCTGAGGAAGATGCTGGTGCCGATGCTGGTCTTGGCGATATGGGTGGTGAACCTGACCTTGGACTCGATGGTCTTGATGCTGGTACGGAAGCTCCGGCAGAACCGGGTGCAGAACCGGGTGCAGAGCCTGACCTTGGACTTCCAGCCGAAGGTGGTGAAGGTGCCGCTCCTGAAAGTTCTGAGGAACCGTCTACTGAAGACAACTATGACCCGTTCAGCGACCTAGACCTTGGTGACGAGGGCGAAGGTGGCGAAGGTGCATCAGAGGAATCTGCTCCTGCCTCGGAGGAACCTGCCTCAGAGGGCGATGAATCCGAAGCTCCAAGCGCTAGCGAAGAAGAACTTCCGGGTGTTGTTGATGAAGGTGGTGAAGGCGGCGAAGACAAAGGTGAAGGTGACGAAGAGGAAACGGATAAAAAGCCGTTGACCGAATCCGTACACCGCAAGAACTTTCGTGCATGCCTGGAATCTGTGATTAACAACTACGAGCATATTCGCAAGAAGCATGTTGCTCAGGCAAAGTGTGAAGCGATTGTAAAAGCAGCTAACCAGAAGATACTTGCTGAATCGATAGAGCAGAAGAGGCTCAAGGCTCAATGTGAATCTATCGTCAGTGCGTACCGTCAGGCAACTGGCAACGTTCGTCTGAAAGCTCAGCTTGAATCCATTGTCAGAAAGTACAATACGCAGAAGATGGTGGCTGAATCTGTTGCTCCGCAAAAGAAAGCAGTTCTTGATAACGATATTCGCCTTGCAAAGATGAAAGCTCAATGCGAATCTATCATTCAAGACTTTCATAAGGCAGAATCCACTGCTAATGCGGCAAAAGCTATCATTGATGGCTACAAACAGCAGCTCGCATAATAATAACTGAAATAAATTCTAAAAGGTGGTGTATATATTTACGCCGCCTTTTTTCATGGTCTGAAAGTCGTACCAGATTATAAACTATTTTGTGAAATAAAGGCAGTTTATTATGGCAACGAATATATCTCGAAAATACACCAACATATCGTATGATGACATCAGGGATAACCTGTTGACTATCTTTAAGGCTAAGGGTGGCAAGCTTGCTGATTTCAGCACCTCTTCATACGGAAGAATGATGATTGAACTTTTCTCTGGCGTGGCAGACCTTATGGCCTACTACGGTGAAAGCTCGTTCAATAACGCCTTTCTGGAAACTGCCTACAATATGCCAGCAATTTATGCTGGTGCAAGAATGCTTGGTTATAGTATCCGTAGACCTGTCCCGGCGAAAGCTGCGTTTGCCATACAGACAAAGAAGACTGGTATTTACGGAAAGATTAAGATATTCATCCCGATGGGAACTCAGTTCAGTATCGGAAGCAGCATCCTGACTGCCGTCAGCGATTCCGAATGGGAGTATGACCGTAATAACGACCCGGATGAAACGGGTTTGCTGAAACAAGTGTCTGGAACCTGTGTTTGTGCTGAGGGGTACTTTAAGGAAACTGTCTTTGTGTCCAACGGCAGTCAGAACCAGACGTTCTATCTTGCTGACGGTGGATTTAGTGACTATTTTGGCGAGAATGACCCTAACTATGCTGACGACCACAAGTTTGAAAGCCGAAAGAATACATTCACCAGTGTAACGACCGATGCGTCCCTCGTAGATAACTTTGATAGCACCGATGCAATCAACGGAAACATTTATTGGAGAATTTCACGCAGAGGTTTTATCGACCCTGCGATGGAAAACAGAGTGAACGACATCGAGGCTTTCGTCGAAGGGGAGAACTCCACGACCAACTATACGGTCTTGCTTGAAACAGCCAACGATGGAAGCGTTCAAGTCAGGTTTGGCGACGGTTTGAAATCCGCCATCCCTTACGGTGAAGTGAAGGTCCGCTATTTCTACACCAACGGTGAAAGGGGAAACCTCATCAACGTCGTTGGAACGAAGATTACCCCGTACAAGTCCAATATCCACATCAGAAACGAGTATGAAAATGAGTCTGATATCAAGCTGGATGACCTTAGCTTTGCTTTGACAAGCGACGTAAGGGGTGGGCTTGACATCGAAAGTATTGATTCCATCAAGAATAATGCACCGTCAATCTATTCTACTTTGGACAGGCTTGTGAACAAGCTGAGTTACCAGATTTTCCTCAGCAGGTATGCCGACATCAAGTATGCTACTGCCTTCGGCGAGGATATTCTGAACACGAAGCTGCCTGACGGAACGCTTGATATCAAGTACATGAATCAGGTCAGGTTCACCGCCATCAAGGACCTTTACAGGCTGAAAGACGACAAGTATTATCCGACGGCTCCTGACGAATATTTCCTTTCGGGATTCAAGGTCAATGGCTTGATGTATATCTGGCAATACGATAACCAGAAGATGCCCGACAAGACATCCGCATACAAGTTCAGGGATGCCATGGAAACTGCTGTGCAGAATGTGGCCGAGGCACTTGCTTCTAAATATGGCGGCAACCCTGCCTATCATCGGCAGATTATCATGCAGGCTATGCCTCGTGGCCAGTCATTCCAAGATATCATCACCCTCCCGTATGTGGATACTGTGTTCGGTGCGAAGGTTACCCCGTATGACTTTGTCGAGGTTGGAAGCGAAATCGATAGTATCATGAGGGCACTGAACCGTCGTGGCATGATTACGGTTGGTGCTGGATACCACATGTATGTGTACCCGGTAGTCCATAACTACAATATTAAGCTTGAACTTATACTTTATCGTGGAAACAATTTCAGCGACATTAAGGAAAAGCTGAAATACACCGTCTACAAGTACCTCAAGGATAACACTGATTTCAAGACGGGAATTTACAGGTCAAGGATTGCGTCGTTGATACATACTTTCCCTGAGGTTGCTGGCGTGAACGTCACGTTTGAGGCTGCCGATGATAAGTACGATGGGTTGGATTTGACTGAATTGACTTGGCTTGGCGATGCAACTAGCGAGTTCATTACTTCCGGCTCTATCAACAAGGCAGGATTTGACATAACGCTAGGATATAGTCACCATGCTCCGGGGCATAACTCATATACGGAGAACCTTACCTTCCCGGTTCCGGCACAGACCGAAATGGCAAATCTTATCAGTGCATACTACAAGCAGTACCTTGCGACGACGGCTGATGGCAAGTATGTTGTCAGAGACGGAATCAACGAGGATGATGTAGACAAGTTTGTTGCCTACATATGGGACCTTTTGATGCAGTCCATGTTTAAGTCGATTTATGCCAAGTACAAGGATACTCGTGGAACTGGTGATATCGAGAGGGCGAACAGGTATTATGATGTCATCAATGCTATAAAAGGTTGGACTATAACCAAGGAAAATAAGCTGGCGTTCATCGATACTGACGTTATAACATCCATGGTGGAAAAGAACGGGAACTTCATGTACGATTACATCCGTTACGGATTGGAGTACGTGAAGCTTGTCCGCAATGTCTTGTTGTACAAGGTTGCCAAGAGCCTTATCGACAAGGACGGCAACATAACGAACTATTCGATGGATAACGAAATCGTCCAATGCGAGATACATCCCGAGGACATTACGATTTCCTATGACAGGGAAATTTAAGGGGCGAAAATGGCAAAGAATCCTATTGCAGTGAATGATGGCGGTTTGTTCCGCTTCGTAGATTTCATGAACTATGTCCCTGACTTCTTGAAGGAAGAAGAGGACGTTGTTACGCTTATGCAGTTGTTCAGTGATTACCTGAATAACGCTTACAGGAACCTTGAAGATTCTACAAGGTTTACGTTCAACTATTTTGCGACCGAGAGTACGGCTAAGGAAATGAAGAAGCGCATCGACGAGTTTGCGAAGAAACTGTCGGCATGCGATAGCAACAACCTTTATGTGTACTATCTGTCTCTCCCGAGAACCAACGCAACATACAATACGATAGGTGCATTGGATTATACTAAGAATAATATCTACTATGAAGGAGAGTTCAGTGAAACGATTTCGCTGGATGTACTCAGGAATATGATGCGGGGTAATCCTGATGGTGACCCGTCAAAGGATGGCGATGTCGTCTATATCCAGTTCAAGGATAATAGTGTTTATCCGTATTATGTCAATAAGGCGGATAACATGCTTATTCTTGACCCGATGAGGACATCTCAGGACCCGTTCAAGAATACGCTGAACAAGATGATTAACGGTGCGCCCAGACTGATTAAGTTTATTCCAAAAGATGTGAGCGAGGTAGTGGTATCCTTTGTCGGCCAGGTTAACAATGCCAATGTGTACAGTATCAAGTTTGATGTCACGATTAACGATGTCGAAAATGCCTCGTCTAAATATAGAGAGGAAATCGGTACTGACACCATAGATGTTGACTTGTACAACTACCTCGGAAATACAGGTTCTTCAAACACGATTTTCATTGATAGTGTTAGTAACCGTGGTATTTTCGAATGGAACGGTGATACTCCGACAGGAATATTCTATTTCAAGGAGCTGTACGAGTTTGTCAACGGAAAGGATTCGTACATTTATCAGGAATACAGAATAGAAAAGGTAGAGTTCATCCCTGATGACTTGAACCCGTCGCAGTCTAGGTTCGGTTATTTGACGTTGTCCAATGTAGTGAACCTCAATGTAGGCGACACGTTCATGATTGAGAGCAATGAGGTTATCGGCACCAGTGGTGTAAACGATATTACTCTATCTGGGGCTTATAAGCTTGAAACTGAGCCGTGCGGAAACGTAATGAGAATAAGGTTTAGGACTCCGATAGACCTTAACAGCGGGATGTCCCGAGTGAGGGTCATGACATCGCCGAATCGTCTATACAAGTATGCTCTATCATATTCTCATCTTGGATACGACTATTCAAAGACGACCTCGATAATAGAATGGGACCCGAGCGCTTCGATAAATGTGGATAAGGTCGCCGAAGGCGATACTGTTTATCCATTCACTACTAGGAGTAATAAGAAAATTGGGGAACTTCGTTTCGAGAATATGTACAGCTATGCGGAAGACCCGAATGATAGCGATTACTATATTAACGTAAAGCCAAAGAACTTTGTGGATATCCCGGATAGTATTGCAATCGAGTCAGGAGGCAACTATTATTTCGAATATCGCTACAACGGCACTGAATCGGATGCATGGAAGGATGCCTTTGATGATGTGTTCGATGTTCCCACTGCAAGTTATTCTGTGTCGGAAGGCCGCTCGTATTTCAGAAAGCTGAAAGACAATTCGCAGTTGAAGTTCCCGTCGATAGGACATGGAAATCGGGTCTCTGTCAGCGAGGCGAAATCGCTGGTAGTTGATGTGTATGTTATGGATGCTGCCATGGGCATATATGATGCTGACACTACGGATGACAGCGACGTGACAATGTACAGTAGAGTAGTTCCTGAGACGGGAGACTTCTGCCTACTGAGTAAGATTGAACTTGGTGACGATGGGATTGTACGGACGGCAGAGCCTGAATTGTACACGATTAAGCAGTGTACTTTGATGGACCCGGCTGGTGCGAAGTATCATGTGTATTTCGACAAGGCTATCCCGGTACTGTCGAATGGTGTATTTGAGTTCACTTTCCTGACAAGGCTCGATGATAAGTCGAGAGCTGTACTTGGCGAAGTCGATACTGAAAGCAATACGGCACAATGCAGGTATCGCTATGACGATATCTACACAGGGGATTACTGGCTTCCGGCGGACGGTTCCTATCTATTGAAGTGTGCGTATACCGACGAATCTAATGTTGTGATGCGTGTCCATAAGTATGAAGAAGAAACCGCATACAAGGTAGGTGACATGATTTACTGGCCGTATACGAAGTCCGTATATCGGGTGGTGAAGCCTATCTCTGGTAACGAAACCGAGAGTGAGATTGAGAAAGATTTTATTGTTCCGTACATGTATACCGTTGCTGACATTGCTCGTAAACCGATATACAATGATTACATGGCGGGGGTTTTCCGTACCTCCCAGCTTGACTATGGCGATACGGTTGATGTCGGTCAATATAAAAAGTTGAGTGATGTGTTGAACAGGTTGTTCATTGAAAAGGCGGACGATAACCGACTTATCTTTGGATGGAAGGATAGAGACTTCCTGTTGAACATGGCGACATACAATACGTCGGGTAAAGCTAGGACGGGTTTCTGTGAGTTCTACACGACGTATGAAGAGAATGACATAGTCCTGAAAAATATGGAAAACTATTCAGTCGCAAGTACAATTCCTGGCGAAGGCATTGCGTTGAAAGGTCTTGCTAATACGCTGAATGTATATCCAGTCAGCTTGATTGCCGACGAAAACAAGGATGGCTCGTATATGGTGACTGTGACTGCGTTGAAGCATAACCTTCCAGACAAGAGTAAGATTCGGGTTAGTGGAGCAGCAAGCCCGTATGAAATGTTTGATTTCAACACTCCTGTAAACGAGTTTGACACGATTACCGTTATCGACCAGGATACCTTCACATACATAAGGCATTCTGATTATGACGAAGAGAGTATCGAGGCGTCGGGAAAGGTGACTGTTACTGGATATCGTGATATATACAATCCGATAACTGAAATAGATTACTATACCGAAGACCAGGCCGATGAGAAATACAAGGCGGGGTATCTGTATGTGCGTACAGCATATAAGCACGGATATTCACCCTATACGAAGGTTACTATTCTGAACGCTCCTACTACAACGGATGATACTAACGGATGGATAGGCGCCGTACTTGGAAACAAGCATAAGGTTGATGTCGTCGTGGACGACTATGTGTATGGAATTAAGATTGATTCTGTTCATGTGCCTCTTGCAGGAAGTACATGGCTTCATTATGATACCGGGGCATCGGGTTCATCTAACAAGTTGGAGAACTCGTATTCTATGGTTTCTCCTGAAGACGGCGATGTCTTGAAGGTGGGTGATACATTCTACAAGGTAGGCATAATGGATTGGACTGAGCTCTCGGGAGATACAATCGAGACTCCGTTTTATCTGTATAGCCACCAGAACATCATGGACATCACTTCGACCAACCCGTCCAGTGCAAAGGGAGATGATAACCTGATTGAATCAATCACGTTTGACGGTAACGAAACCGTGACCGTCGTCGTGCATGACAGGATGGACTTGGTTCCAAAGAAGAGCTGCGTGTATATCAGTGGGGTATATCCTCTGGAATTTGGAGGACGCTTTGTGGTCGATACTGTGTCAACTGCCCGCATGTTTACATACAAGGTTGTGCCGAAGAGTATCAAGGAATCGGCAGGTCGCCCTGTGAACAACTGCAAGATGACATGCAATGAAGGTAAATGGTTCAAGTACCTCGTCAGCGAAGTTATGGTTAATCGTAAGTCAACATACGAGATATTCAAGTATGGCATTCCTATCGTGGATAGCATCGATACAAAGCACAAGGCGAGTTATGTGGAAACCGAGATACCTCATGGATTCAAGGTTGGAACGAGGATTGTTCTGTATGTGAACGATAAATACTACAATGCAATCGTATCGACGGTTATCAATGACAAGGCGTTCCATTACAAGTTCGCTGATACGGCCCTCGATGAAATTGACATGCTTGGTGGATATGTATTCAAGGGCGTGTATATCCCGTATCAAGGGCATCTTGACGATGTCGATACCTTGGGACAGTATAAGCAGTATCTGAATTGCATCAATGGTGAATACGAGTTCCAGGAAGGTGACATAGTATTTGCGTACGACAATCTTCATGACGACATGCCGAAGAGGTATATTGTAAAGAAGGGTCTGTGGACACCATGTCAGGAAAAGCGTATAATGAAAATCAAGAAGCTCGATGTCGATAGGTATCACAACAACGAGTGGGACAATGCAAGCACCGATGAAATGATTGATGAGTATGTGTATCATCCGTATACATACCCGGAAGTCGAACGCATGATTGCCGAGGATATCGACAACGGAATATCCTCGTACGTAATGCCGTTCCATATCAGGAGCTACAACTTTGCCAGCCCGTATGTGGAAAATCTCGATACGACTGAACAGCCTATGCCGCAGTTCAACTCTAAGCATGACTATGCGTCAGTCGCACCTAGATATGACATGGATGAAAAATTCAAGGGAATACCTGACATGAAGTATCCTCTGGTCGAAAAACTTGAACGCTTGATTTATCTGAGGGATGCTAATGTAATCGACTACGAGCTGATTGGGTACCTTGCTCGTTTCATGGGATATGACATCACCGATGCGAAAAATGACGTGGATTCAAACCGTATGTACGCAACGAGGGAAGCTCGTGAGAAGGCTTTGAGAGAAACTGTGTCTAACCTCCCGCAGTATTACACTTTGGGAGGAACTAAGCCGGGTCTTGAAATGCTCATGGAAACCTTCGGCCTTGTTGCCGAGGTTATCACGATGTGGACTGATGTTAACCGTCCTTATGATGAACTCATTGAGGAAGACCAGGTTAGCGCCCGTGAAAATGCCGACTATGAACAGGGTAAGATAAGCAAGTGGGTTCCTACTCCGCACGTCAAGGTAAAGTTCCGCAGTGATGCAAACTTCGACAACGGTGTAGTTGGCGACGAGAAGCTTAGTACCCTGATAAAGAATATCAAGTGCTTCAAGCCGATTCAGGTTGTGTTCGATGATTTCATCAAGTATTTGGAGCTTCCACACGGGAAAATATATGTTAATAACGTAACTTTCACGTCAACGGGTAAGACTAGCGTGAACATGAACTACGAAATCGACGATACGGAAACATCACAGTGTGGTAATATATGGGACAAATGAGAGAACATTTCCTGTATGACGCCTTGGTTGTGACGAACAAGGTTGACCCTGAATTGAGGGGTGGTGTACAGGCAAGAATTATTGGGGAAACCGACGAAATCGATGATGATGCTCAGTATTTCGTCCGGCCTGATATGACTTGCCTGAATGCTGTCCCGGAGAAGGGGTATTATCTGAAAGTGTACTTCATCGATGGGGACATTAGACAGGGCAGGTATGTTGCTGTTTCTCCGTCCAAGGATGGTTTCTTTGACTATAACTACACGGCGAAAAACTCGTATCCTAATGTCGCTGTTTACAACCTTGGCGGTGATGGATTCATGCGTTACTACGACAGGGCGAAACAGATGAGTACAATAGATTGCCCTAACGGTGGCCATATCGTATGGGACGGCGAAAGCAAGATACTGATGACCAGCGATAAGGCATATCATAATGCAGGAACGGGGGCTAACAACAATGAGGGTGTTGCTGAACATGCGGTATTGACCGAGGCTAGCATAGACATTTTTACCGCAATGCCTGTTGGAAAGGGTGTACTGAATCAGGGAAGTGAATACCTGACTATCCCGCATGTGTCTGAAAAGACAATCGAGATGTACAACAACCCGACGGCTGATAATAAGACAAACGAACCGTCAGTAATAGTCGAGGGGGACCCGAGTGCAACATTCCTGCCTATCAATGATGCTAATGGAAATAAGGTTGACGAGGTTGAACTATCGTTGAGCCGTAATTTCATATCGAGATTCGACAAGAAAATTGATAAGATTATCATTGGAATCAGCGATACAAAGACGTTCCCTGAGATGGCTGACGAGTTTATGAAGGAAGGCTCACAATCGAGTGCCCACTACCTTGTTGGCCAGATAGAAGGGGACCCGGAGATAGCGTCCGAATCAAAGACGGGAATACTTAACAACTCTGGATTCTTGCAGTTCGTACAGCTTGACCAGGATGCCTATTATGCCAGCGGCCTTGAATACAACGATGAGGCGGCAAATAAGAATGCGGTATCAATAGTTCTTGTTGCCTCGGAGAATCCTCTGTCGAAGATAGGTTCCTACTCGGCTTACCAGAAGTCAATGGTGAAAAAACTTATTGCCCACATTAGGAGCCAAGCGAAGGATGATACTATTCCTGTCATCAATGCGAGCGACTTGGATGGAAAGCCCTCGCTGCCTAAGGTGACTGCATCGTTTGAATAAAAAAAATGCCGACATTTAGTCGGCATTTTTTGTTAAAATATGGAGCTATCTACGTTTTAGTCCAGCGAATATATGAGAACCACGCTTTAATGTGGATGCGTTTGCTACATCTCCGTGATGTTCATGCGTGAGACTGGCACGTTTGTCTGCGATGGACTTAGCCTTGCTTCTCTTTTTGTTGTCAACTTCATTGATGAACGTATTCAACTCAGCCTCCGGGATGTCTACTGTCGGGACGAAGTTAACAAAGCTGGTTATTGCGTCATCTACATCTTTTGGGTCAGTGTCGACTGGAAAACGCTTGTCGGAGTCGGTCGCTGATTCGGTGTTCTCTTTGACGTTCGTGTCGGAGACTGTCTCTGATTCGGTGTTCTTTTTGGCGTTCGTTTCGGTGTAATTGCTCATTGTGTTTGTATCGGCTGCCATGGGTACATTATCTTCCGCTGGTGGAAGGTAAGCGTCAAGTTCTGTGCTGTTGTCGAATCCCGTGTCATCCGCTGCGAACTCATCGTCTGTGTAGATATCTCGTGCGCCATCAACCGAGTTGAACTTTTGCGTAACGTAACGGTTGATGTCCTTTGCAACAGAGAATATGCTTGAGTCGTCAGGGCGTTCATTAAGACCTGCTATTGCATTGTCGGTGTCGTCCTTTGCACCAGAGAATGTGTTTGAGTCGCTAGAGAGAGATGCCTTCGAGAGTTTATCGCCTAAATCCTTCTTGATTTCTTTCAGCAATGTTATTACTGGCTGGCCTTTGCTGAAGAAGTCTAATGCCTTGTCTAGTTCACCTCCATCGCCTAAGATTTTCTTCGTTTTGGACCTAGATTTGTTATCTGGACTATACATGTTGACGAACCGCTGCATGTACTTTGATGCGTCGATGGACTTGAACTTTTTGATTAGCCAATCGATGAACTTGCCCATATTGTCTACATCTTCTGCGGTGCATAGTTTTTTGTCGAGCAACTTGGGGGCAAACTTGATATAAGCGTTAGCCAACGAGGTTCCGACATTTGATTCGTAATCGATATTTTCTGTTTGCTCTGGTGGTGTGTTTAATCCGAAGTCATCGTCACGCCATATGGACTGGTCTGTTTTGAGCTCGTCACGGAGTTCACCTGACAATCTTGTATCTGGTTCATCAACGTCATCATACTCGGAATCGTACATACTTGGACGTTCATTTTTATTCCCGGTATAATAGTCGTCTTCACTAAAGTCGTATCCAGACGTGTCTGTATCGTACTCCTTATTCTCCTCGTCATCAAGCATGAGGGCGCTTTCGAGGCAGACCTTGAATAATTTGGTGAGGGCGCTCACCTCGGCTGGCCCTATGTCCATTTGGGAAACCGATTCGGTGAATAGTTTGAGTCGATTAGTCATAATCATTCCTGAATTTTTTCTGAATATAGTTTATAAGCGTACGGTTTTGGTTTTGTACCACATTATAAACTATTGTTGTATTTCAGAGACTATCGATATGGCAGGCAGAAAAACACAGATAACTAACAAGGGACTTGAACTATTGGCTTCTTCATCCAAGGTTACGGGGCAGCACTGGTGGATTGGCTGGTATGCCCTGGCGTTCGTTCCTGATGAATTGCAGGAAGAAGCTAAAGAAAAGCTTGGCCCTAATATGACGAAGCTGACGGAAAACGGAGATATTATCTACAATATCTTCCAGGGCGACATGAATGGAGATGGCTACCAGACGACAAAGGCTAGCTCTAAGTTCAAGTCGGTGAACTATGACAGCAACATCAAGAAGAACTATCGATATGTCCTCGACGGGAACGGAAGGAATAACCTCGTTACGTGGGTTGGAGACAAGAATGGATTGAAGGGTGCCTGTGTCTATAAGGGTATTGAAGTTACTGCGTCTCAAACCGAAAACGAATTTGAAACATCGAATTCTGAAATTCCGTTGCCAGCTCCCTTGCTTTATACTGGATACAAAGCGGCAGGTGAAGGATGGAATACAACTGGTATGGGCACATTCCTTGGCTCTGGAAGTGAAGGTGTTGAAAATTTCTATCCAGTAGAGAAAGTTGGTGCAATTACGGTTCCAAGGGTATCCACAGACTTTCGTAACTATGAAGGCTACAAGGCGGGCCTGGAGAATGTGCCCCACGGAGATGAACGTAATTACGCTAACGGATTGCCGCTTTCAGAGGACTTTGATGGATGGTTCCCTTCCGTGTATACATATACACAGAATGAGCAGACCGATATGGACGAGGACTACAACAAGTTGTGCCTCCAGTATTGGAAAGTGCTTTCTATCTCTAACTTCAACAAGTATTGCGCCCCGGTAAACGCATCAGGCCTCCTGTATGACGAGAATACAGGATGCAGAAACATGTCTAAGGCCACCAAGTATTTCCCGTTTAGCGACTACTCGGTGACGAGCACGACCAAGACGGCAGACAACGAGTATGCAACTGGAATCAGGCTTAAAGTTGACTTGAAATTGAACGGAAACGCTGAGGACGGTGTATATTTCAAAGATGGTGACGGAGATGTCACTGCAATGAATCCGTTGGCGACAGAAGATGAGTTGGCTCTGTTCAATACAAAGCAGGTTTCGTTTAAATTCAACCGTATCGGTATATATGCCGTTCCGATGAGGCAGTACGGTTGTTCTGACGACAGTGGTGACATGACGGCCCAGTACCAGATTGATACCGAGGCTGAACCTGTCCTGTTCGCCGTATGCGAATGGGATTCCCCGGTCACGTTGAGCGACACGGGTGACGGTCTGTCTGAATTCCAGTCTGATATTTTCATCGACCTCTCTGTTGCGGCAGAGGATTCTTCTGTAATCCGTGAAAGCGCCGTGTTCTATAACCTGTATGAAGACGACGCCCTTGACTGGTATAAGAACCAGCTTGTCGCAAATGCCGCTATGGGCGAAGCTATTATCAACATGCAGATTGAGATGGGCTATCTCCGTAACCAGAAGAATGCCAAGCAGGGTTGTTGTCCCAAGTCAGAAGAAATCAAGTCTAATGACAAGGTATCCACAGGCCTTAGAAACTTGGTCGATGCCAAGGATTATAATTCCAACTCGGTCAGGAACAGGCTTGCCGTAGATGAAGGCAAGGCTATTGACGATGTGTATTCGGATAATATGCCTCACTTTGGGGGAATCGGATATCCCCAACAGCAACCTTCGGGTCACGGAATTTATGCAAGAAAGGCAACCGATGGACAATCGGACTCATATTCGGCATTCTATGGAGATATTACATATGCTGACGGAATCGGTTCACTGGGTGATGCGGTGATTGATGAGCATGTGTATTTTGACATGACCCCAAGCAGTAACATCGAGGGTGAAGGTTATGCTGCTCGATTCGGCAAGTTGTGGCTCCGTACAAAGCTGTATTATGAAATTTATTCGTTCATTAACCAGACTGGAAAATCGTATGATTATCCAGAGGATGTTGAGTCGAATGATTACGTCGATGCAATAGGTACGGTTACTGACATGTGCGGCGATGGTCGTGACGCAAGGGGTTATGACATGCCGTACATTACGATAACCAGGACTCCGACGGAAATTTCGACGACGGAAAATGGCATCACTAGGGTCGGCTGGTATCCGCCTGAATTGGACGATAGGTCTGACTTCGTTGCTGAAATGGATTTGACACAAAACCCGTTCAGTAACTATGAAATTGGTGTCGAAGAGCGTAAGTATCATGTTTATTATGTTATTAACTCTGATGACACTCGGGATTATAGCCAATATCAGTTCCTGCGGATTAAGAAACTGAAACTCCCGAAAGTACAGATGTATAACTTCATAAAGCGGTATAATGACGATGATAACTTCGCTATTCCGGCTATTCGCCAACAGTTGTCTTCTACTGGTTGGAGAATTCCGACAATGGATGACTGGAATGCGATTATTGCCAATACGACCGATGAGTCTATTGACAAGGTCAGGTCGTCCTCATACTGGACAGATGCTGAGGACAATCAAATCACTGGAGGAACGGGAGATGTTTGCCCTCTTGGTGGAGTTACGAGAGGCCGAGGCGGAACGTCTGTATATAACGCAACGAAAGCAATCTACCTGGCTATCGACGAGGGTGATGACTACACAGGTGTTCGGCATGTGGTCGAGTTTGATGGTAAGAAATTCACGATTATTGAAAACCCGACTTTCCCTGAGTTTGAATCAGCCCTTAATTATGTAGGCGTCCTTTGTGTTGCCGATGCAGTTAAGATATCCGATGGCATCCCCAAGTATAAGCTCGGTTATGACTCATACGCTCTCATGGAAGGCAGCGTCAGTGCAGGCGACCATAATCTTAATGCTGGTAAGAACAGCGTTATGATGGCATCGGCCCACTATAATGCCATCCTCAGCGGAATGGATAACAAGATTACCGACTCACATTACAATACCGTATTGAACGGAATCAGTAACGAGTTGACGGGTGCGGTGTTCTCTGCGGTTGCTGGTGCTAACAATATTATAGGAGCGAGAGATGCTTACCCGACATGCCGTGCATTGATAGTGGCGGAACGTACGCTCGTTTATGGCAGCGTGACGAGTGCAATTTTTGCAGAAGTTAGCTCCATTGAGAGGGCATACCAGTCAAGTATCATCGGGCGTTCCCTCGATGTCAAGGAGATGTACGACAGCCGAGTGATTGGCCAGTCTACAGCACTTAACCGAGTGGTATGTTATTCTGACTTGATTGCCTTCTATAGCCACCATCTCCCTGCACTTTACATGTCTAGGGTTACGTTTACAAACGACCACAAGGACGAACTTCCATCTATGTCGGAATACGACGACCGTGCGGACGTTTGTTATAGCGATATTATCGGATATAACACACAGTTCTGGCGTAAGTCAGGCGAAGATGCTAAGGCTAGTAGTGTAAATTACAGCCGTGTGTCACTCACGTCGGCTGGCATAGTCAACATCCACTCGGCATATTCTGAAATATCTGCAATATATGATGGTTATTCATCTACCCTGATGCCGTATCTCAATAGCTGGTATAAGGATAGGACGCTGGATTCCGTAGCCATCAATCACAGCAGAATCAAGCTGTGTGGTTCGGCTATTACAAGTAACTATATCTACACAGGTGACGTGAAAAAAAGTGAAATTAACTTCATGGACATATCCCTTGGATATAGCCTTGTGCAGCTGACGGAATCTGCGGAAGGACAAGTGCCGCATAACCTTCAATACGGAGTGATGAAACTTTCGGAGTCTAGCATTGCTCTCAGTGATTGTTCATATGTGTACGAGTCGGGTACAAGGCATGTCCTGAGCCGTTCTAACATATCCTATGGTACGTTGGTTGGTAGGTTGATTACACTGGCTGGCGGCACAACCGAAAAGCTGCACTTCAACAACCTGCACATCTACGGTTCGCTGGCTCTTGCGGCAAGCATAAACAATCAGCTAATCCTCGGCGGATTGGATGGCACTACTATTGGCCCAAATGAGAACTCGGCAAGCTCTTACATTACGGAGTTTGGCTCCTTCATCACGGGAAACAGCAAGAACTACCCGATGATATGGTCGCTGGGTGGTATCGGCATGTATATGAACAAGATGGTTCTGGGCAACCGTGGAGTAGACGGTGCCAGGGCTCCTTCTGTAAATGACGTGCTTACTGTCGTTGGAACCGAGGATAATGTCGCTACCGTTGCATGGAAACCGGGCGGAAGCGGTAATAGTGCTAACCTTATTATTATACAGGACGATGGCGTGATTGTCCCATATCGTGGAAATAATCAGTACGTTACGATATCTAGTGCCAGAGTGAGCGCTTCTCCCCAGCCCTGTGTTAGATACTCTGTTTTGCAGGATGGTGAGTTTACGGTATATAATAACAGGTCTGATGTCGTGGCATACGACCACCCAGATGGTTCACAAAATCCATTGGGTCTTCGCCCGAACGGAAGTAACAAAATAATCTGGAACACATGGCATAAAATCGTGGCAGAAGGTATTTTTGATAACGACCCTGAAGGAACAGCGCCTCACGTTGCAACATTTGAGAATCCTGAAAAAGGACTTTATATTGTAACGGATAATTTGTTGGAAGGTGTCGTTTATGAGGTTACTATCAACATCCGGGCTAATGCGAGGGTTAGCAACGGCGAATCTATTATGGATGTAGATGGGACTCACGCTGGAGGTATGCTTGCACCCGGCATGGATGATAGAAGCTTCTACATATACTTCTATAACAACAACGGTGGTTCTGTTACTGCTAACCGATGGGCGGATTCAACCCACTCTTCTAACCATTATATCCGTCCTACGTTTAATAGGGTTCCTACGGAAAATAAACAAGTTGCCTGGGGACCAACTGCTGGCGAGAGTATTCAGGCCCCTGTGTTGGCAACGGCTACTGCATACTTTGTGAAAATTGACGGTAAAATATATGTTATGGGGTACTAATGCTCTATCGTGTAATTTTGTCGCATAATCAAACGGAGAATATCGGAAGATTTCCTCACGACCAGCAGACCGTGTTCGTGTTTGATGCTCCTACCGCAGATGACATTAAGGAGTGTGATGCCATTGGTTGTCGCTATGTCGTTATGCCGTCGGCGGGTCATAGGGGCATGAACAGAAACACAGGATTGCAGTATATTCTGGACACGTTCAGACCGAGCTATGACGACTATGTGGAGTTCTTCGACGGGGACCGCTATCCGGCAGAATACAATATTGAACGTGTTCTTGACCTTATGCGTGGCAATCATATTGACTGTATGCTGTATTCCTGTGAGCACGACGCCCGTCATCATAAGATATTCGTTCCGCTGAGCGGGGCTACATTGGTGGATACGGGTATTTTATGCAATCCCTTCTATTCCTGCGGGTTTTGTATGAGGGTCGGTGCTATTCAGGACGTTATTGCGTACAACAATGGATTCCTGTTCGAACCTAGATTCACACGGTGGGGCAGCGAAGACCAATTCCTTGGCCTTGAATGCGACTATTTGCACCTTCGGGTCGCCATTACCGTTGAAACCTTGCTTAACGGAAGCGTGGGCGGTGATGCTGACCAGCACAGTGACTACCGAGAGGCATTGCAGACGTATGTGGATGTGATAAGGGAACACAACCTGCCTATCCGTAACGTGCCCCGTGAGTTCGAGGTGTTGGGCGACTAGCCAAGCACCTTGATACGAGGTCAGGTTTAAAATAAAGCGGGTTATGCCCGCTTTTTTCGATATCGGTTTTAATGTCGTTATATAAACTATATGTGAATTTGAGTCCATTACAGGGATTTTAGTATGAATATGCTGCAAATTTTGCTCGAAGGAATGTCTTCTGCCGAGATTGACAAGAAAATGAAGAGCGAGGCTGGAGACAACTTTAGAGCGCTCAGGGATTACAAGTTCCCGATTACATTGGAAATGGCGCAGAAGTCTGCTTCGCCAAAGATTAGGTCCATGGTTACGACGACAACGGATGGCAACGGCAATACTAGGGAGGTATTGAAGCCAATCACGTTCGAATGGGCTGCCGACACATATGATGGAAAAGACAATGCATTCTTGCTTGAACTTGCAGCAAGCATTCTCCCGAAGAGTCGTGTTCGCAGTGTGTTCATCAAATCTGCAAGGACCCCGGAAGCCCTTGAAAAGTACGCAAGACAGTATCCTGCTGTTGCGTCAGTTAAATGCGGTGTTGGCCAAGATGGTATCGCCGATGCCCCGAAGGTATTCGAGCTTTTCTTGAAGCTTATCGGTACGGAATTGACGAAGTTGGCAGAGAATAGCTTTGTGGTTAAAGAGAACGAAAAGGGTGAGCCCACGCTAGAAAAACGACAAGATGAGAGGATGCTTAACGTTGTATCCGGCAGCAAGTATGTCGAGCTTGAAGACGCCCTGGAAAGGAACTATAAACTGCTTTCTGGTAAGGCCAGTGTTCCGAACTACGGCGACTTCGATGATACCGTGCTCTATGCTGCGTTCATTAAATACATCTTCGATTTCATGGATAATGCCCGCAAGATGAGGAAGGAGGCCAGCGATAAGCGAGACAATGCTTCTAGCGTGAAGGAACTCTTTACGAGAAAGACGCATGATGTGGCAAAGAGCGCATTGGAACCTATCGTTGGAAGCTTAGATGGAATTCAGACGAACTGGGGTTCTCTTGCCAACATGGGCGAGTCTCAAATGAAGGTGGTGTCCCCTGATAGGCTTACTGCGGCGAACATTCCTGACGTTCTTGTATATCCACGATATGTAGTGGATATGCTTGCCTTGCCTGGTAGTTCTATGGATGCTTTCTGCAACATTCTTAGACAGCACCAATATAAGGCAATAGCCGATGAATTGGAAGAAAACGGTAAGCCGACTGGTGTTGACCAGCAGAATAAGGTTCTTGCTATTTCGACTAAAGATTTTATTGAAATGCTCAGGGACGAGTCTCTTATTCGTGATTGCGTCGCTGCTGGGCATGGTGATATATTCAACAAGCATGGCGATAGATGGGTGACTTATCATAAAGATAAGGTTTCTCAAAGAGATGTGGTTGATAGTATTAACTTGGATAAGGCGCTTAATGAACAGCCAAAGAGGTCTGCTGCAGACAAAAATAATCTTCGTGCAGTCGCCGTTGCCGAAGGAATGCCGAGTAAGAATACGAACACTGGCCGTGAATTTACAGGAAACGGTGCTGTTAACACGGCTCATGTTGACATGGGAATCGGTGCTGGCATCGTTGTCAAAGGACAAGATACCAAGAGGGTTACCCCTGCCGTAGAACGCCTTCGTGATGAAGACGTTCCTATCGATGAATGGCTGTCCGAAATGAAGGCATCTATCCAGATGGGTGAGGATGTCGGCGCTAATACCCATATTGCACAAAATATTGAGAATGTGACTACACGTACTGGATTTGAAGCCGAAACACGATTCGTTTTCAAGACGGTTGATGGTGCTTCCCACGACATTCAGAGCCTTCCGGGTATTGATAAGACTCTTGCGAAAACAGACTTGAAGAACATTATTTCCCGAAAAGTTAAAAGTACGGGCGAGGGACATGTATACTTCCTTGCTATCCCGCACGGTATGGCGTTTGTGGCAACACAAGATGCCGATGGCAATATGGTGAACAACGAGACGGTGAAGACGTTGAGTCGTGGATTGAGTCTCCATGACCATGATGTCATCAATTCAAGTGTAAACGACGTGCTGAACTCTCCTATCGGAAAGTATTGTGAAGCGGTTGCTAAGCATGGAATGGCTGGCCGAATCATGTTCAACTCGAAGGAAGCCAACGACTCGTTTAAGAAGGTTTTGGAAGCATTGAGGTCCATGAAGTCTGAGGGCATGACGGTGGACTTCACTTCTCCGACGGATATGTCTGGCGTAGTTCAGTTGTTTGATGAGATTCTGTCCAGCACGATGCAGCAAGCAGAAGAAAGGGCGGATACTATAAAGCCGTTTGTGAACCCAGCAAAGCCGTTGGTCCTTTATTACGAAGAGTATAATCCTCAGACAGGCCACTTTAAATGGGTCCGTCCGACATTCGATACGGTGAATAAGGATGCTGTGCCGAAGCGTATTGTCAATCACTTGAAGGATATGTATAACCTTGACAGCACTCTCTGGTACTCCACAGATGATGTTGAAGAAATCTTGGATGCAGTTGCTCCGAATAGGTGGAATTTGAAAGACTGGGATTACAAGAAGATGCTGCAAGCGGCTAAGGCTATGGATGCAGATGCAAATGAGTCAGCTGCCGTCGATGAGGATACCGAGTCTAATAGCGAAGATGAGTTCAGCGATAGTGATATTGATGTATTGCACGATGCGTTTGAGAAAGCATATGCCAAGGTATTCTCGGAAGAGTATGCACCGTTTGATGCGGACGACGCACAGACGTTGAAAGACGCCATAATCGAGGAATTGAACAAAAAGTATGGTACTGTAGAACTTGCATCTGCGGTCGAAGATATCAAGTTCCGTGATTTCGATGACTTCATTAATCGGTTGAAAGATAGGTTTACCAAGGTTGAGGTTGAAGACTATCCGATAGAAACTGGTGATAGTGAAGAAATCAACGGAAGGAAAACCGATGCCGATGACATGCAAGGGGAGCCTGTAGATACCACGACGCCGGGTAATAAGGATGAGATGGTAGCAAAGCAAGCGTACCAGGAAGCTTTGGATGAAGTTACTCGTGGCAAAAGAAATGCTATTCTTACTGCGGACGAGGTCAACTCGCTTAAAGATAAGCTCGCAGAGAAGTTGCTCTACCTGCAAAACAATGGTGAACTTGGCATCAAAATAGCGCATCTTGTCAAGAATGACATCAATGTTCGTAATAAGTTTGACTTTAACCGTCAGTTCTTGAGAATCGTGAACGATGCGGTTGCGGCTAGCCCGGATGTTGACGACAATACTATCAGAATGGATAGTCTCCTTGGGGATGATGCCGATGCATCTCCGGCACCGATGTACTTTACCAAGCAAGTGTTGCGTGGATATCTTGGCACGGGTCAATATGATGATATCGACAAGAAGATTATTCCGACAATGGGTGCCTTGATGGTTAAATATGCCGCCGAGGATGCATCAAAGAATGATGTCAACCCTGCGTTCGACCGTGATACTCTTGTTGATTCGTTCAATGATAATTTCGCAAATGAATTGCAGGAAAAAATCGATGCGCTGAATGCTGTTAGCAAGAGTGCCTTGGGTGGTATGGATAATGCTAGACAGGATAGTGTTCAGAAACAGCTTAAAGATGAGGTTAAAATCTATGCGGCAATAAACAAGAAAATTCATAATGATACCGATTATGTGGCTAAGGTTGCCGATATCGTTGTGAAGAATGGAGATGCCATTCGTAGGGATGCATTGGGCATGAAGGTTGATGCCGGGGGAATGATAGTTCCTTTTGTCGCTTCAACTGTTAAAGGTTTTGACAGTCCCGGAAACGCTATTATTGACTTTTGCGTCTATAACTTCGAAAGCAATGCGTCTGAGGAACTGGGTAAGCTTACCGATGCGTTCCGTGAGAGCAACGCTCTTCGTGTTATGATGAATAGACTGAGACAGACTGTTCCAGAAGACAGCCTATCTATTGACTATCGTAACGGTATAGGTGATGTTTCTCGTATTGATGCGATGCCGTATAAGAGTATTTCCGAAAATGAACTCTCTGCGTTGGAGTCGTATTTCAATAAAGCGGATTTGAAAGGTAAATATGCTCAGGTTGCTGATGACATTAAAGATGTTTATTCGAATGGTATTGGCCGCTTTGTCGAAGCTGAGGGTGTCAAGTCGCCTTATACGTTTGATGGCGATAATATTAACTTGGATAAGGTGCATAGCTTCTTCAAGTCTCTTATGGACCTTACCGAAGAATACAACACTGTTGGCCACAGTAAGCGTAATACCAAGATGACTTATCGTCAGCAGACGCTGAACAATGAAGAACAGAGAAAAAAGACTGTCGTAAACGAGCATTTTGCAACATTGTACAGTGCGTTCACTAACACGGTGAACAAATTGTCTAATGGCGAGCCTCTGCAAGCGCTTGATGTCCGTATTCTTAATACGGTTATGAGAGAGGTCGTAATGAATCCGATGACCGTGCTAGTGAATAACAACGCAAGACTTATCACGGCATTCGCTTATTACGAAGAAGGACTTAAGGCTAGAGCCCGTGATGCCTCTCCGTCTGGCGCTGCTTATGGTCGTCGTGATGTCGCAAAGGAAACAGGTAGGGACCGTGAAGTTATCGGCCTTAACAAGAATGTTGCTAAGGCGGTACATGCTGGTACATTGGCCTTTGATATTCGAGACGATGAAACTCTGGCATTGGAAGTTGGACAAATAAACATTACTTTCGAAAAGGCTAAGGCTGACTTTGAGCGTTATCTTGATGAATATGGAAGTAGGTACCCGACCGCCGTTGACATCATGAATAAGTCGAGTGACCAAGACACGCTTGATAAGGAAACTGCAAATAAGAAATTCTTCAAGGACTATCCTGTAAGGGATAAAAACGGAAAGGTGATGAATACCTTTAAGGGTGATACGCTTGCAAGGTATCGTATATCCGAGCTGAAACTGCTGGAGTACAGGCTTGCAAGAGAAATCCTCAATGCGGCAGGCAGCCGTGGATTCGGAAATAACCGTAAGGAGTTTATCGAGCTTCTCGCTTCGCAGGCGAAGGCTTTGAGCTCTGAGGGAGTTAAATCTGGTCGAATCCATCTTGTCGATGACGCCCTTCTGGACGAGCTTGTAAATGTTGATGCGGAACTCGCATTGGCAACAGGTGTGTTCAACAAGTCGTCTAATAACAACCCTGCTACAAGCGCTAGGAATTTCCTGCGTGGAAAAACTGGTTATCCGACGAACAGTGTAGATGACTTGATTCAAAACGTTATCAGTGATGACGCTGCTGACGATAATAAGCTGCAAGATATTCTTGCTGATATGGATAGGGAAGGAAACCCTGACCTAAAGGAAGGTAGTGCCATAAACTTTAACGAAACGATGGATGTCATTGGAGTGAATGACGATGGCACGATGCGCATTACTGCGAGCACCATCTTGCATGAGGGTGATACGCTTCTGGTGCATGTCAATGGAACTACCCGAGTATCTGATGTAAAGACGGTCAACTACGAAACTTACGTTAACGAGAAAGGAGAGACTAAGCAAAGGGCTAAGGATTACATCGTGACAAGAGTGTACTGGCTTAACGAAGGTGATAAGGATATTCCTTTCGGTCGTTTCCAGATAAGAAACGCATTGGGCTGCATTGCATTGGAGAATAGATTTGATGATGTCATGCGGAAGCTTGGCCAATGGCATGAGGACTACGAGAATAAAGTAGTCCCGGCACAGGTTATGAAAAAACTTCATTACTTGAAGCTGTTGTACGGTGGTTCTCAGGTCTCTGCTGTGATGAAATCTGCCATCGCATACTGTGCATGGCGTGTAAGCAACTTCAATGATGAAAGTCTCAGGCCGAAAACGAAGATTGATTTTGGCGGCGAGCCGATTAACGGGCAGTGTGTAAGAGACCTTGTTACCACAGTAGCAAGCGACTTGATTAAATACGGTCCTGATAGTGCTCTCGGTCGCAGGATTGTTGATTTGCTGCCAGACGACTTTGTTGACCTTGCCGGAAGCCTTGGCATTTCCATCAATACTGCACTCGCATCCAAGTTGAAGGCTATGGGCAATGCTCAAATTTTGAAAGCGACCAGTAGTGATGTGAAAACCAAGAAAATCCTGGAGGAGTTGGTTGATAAATTTATCAGTGCCCATGGATGTGTAAGGCCTTCATGGATTGCGTATAGCCTGAATAGCGCTGATACTCAGAAGGAATACAGCCTTACCCCGAAAGATGTCAATGATATCGTTAATACAATGCAGGGTGTATACAAAGATGAACTTGCCGATATTATCATGGCACGGAACTGGGTGTTCGCTAAGCCTCTTGTACTCGAATATCAGCAGTCAACTGATAACCCGACATACGATGGAGCTATAAAATACTTGGAAGAAAATTACAAGGCACCTGCCCCAAATAGTAAGTTGAGCGGGGCTAAATTCGCCAAGTGTATTAGTGATACTTGCAAGGGAAAAATTAAGACTACACTTGGGGTATCCTAGTATAGCGTAAATAATATTAAGGGCCACCGTCTATGTGATGGTGGCTCTTTTTGTACGGTACCAAAAATGACGTTGGTTCTGCAATATAAACTATAGATGAATTTTATCGTGAGTGCATGATGAAAGGTGATACGAGGGTTTTGATTGAAGGAATTAACGTTAACGATTTGCCAGACGATGATGATTTCGCCGTAGGGAATGTTGGCGACGATTCAGCCAACTATATTGACCTTGCGAGTCTTGAAGGGGATGTTGCAGCGTTCATGAACTCCCCTGACGAGACTGTATCTACGGCTGAATTGAAGGACAATAAGAAAAAAAACGAGGAAAACCCAAAACCAACCGAGCCGACAGCTATGGATAATGTATTGTTTGGAGATGGCAACGCTGAAAGTAAAGTGAACGATACAAAAGATACTAATCCAAAAAACCCGAAAGGCTCACATAAAAAGAAGGATGCTGAATCAGCCTCTGCTGACGGAACGGGTGCGCCTGCAAAGAAAAAACGAGGTGGTAAACGAGCAAAGTCTACTGAGAACAACGGAAACGGCGAGACCCAAGTTGAAGAAGGGAACACGGGGAACGGTGAGTCCCAAGTCGAAGAAGGGAACAACGGAAACGGTGACTCCCAAGTCGAAGAAGCGAAGAAAGCGAAAGGTAAACCCACGGTCAAAAAAGCGGGCAAAGGGAAGGGTGAGGAAGAAAATCCATTCAAAGGAGTTCCTCCTATGGAGCCTCCTAAAGAAAACAAGAAGCCTGAAATTATTGATGATAAGAAAGACGATAAGGGTAATGGTAGAAAGGATAACCTTCCTCCCGTTAACTTGCCGCTCAATGACATATTGAATAAGGCTGCCCAAGACAACAATGTGGATTATGCAGGTGTTTTGCATTTCCTTACTGAGGTTGACCCTACTGTAACGAAGACGCTTTCAACTAAATATGATTCCCGTGCTTACATGAATGATTGTGTCAATTTTGTCAAGTTCATGTCTACGGTTTTAGGTCAGGATTGCCAGCGACCTCTATGTGCCATAGTTTCCGAAGTAGTATCGTACATCAAGAAGAATGCAAGTGCTGTGATTACGGCAAGCGATATCATCAATTACTGTAATGAACTTGCGGCATATGATTCTAATAATAATTACATTATGTTGCTCGATGGCGTTGGTTATACCAAGATGAGGGTCATGGTAGAGAATGCGTTTATCATTTCTTATCTGACCACAATGGGTGTTTCCGATGACTTGAAGGTAGCGAACAATGTAGATGAATCGGTTGATGCTGCGGTTCAACTGGCAGTGGCTGTCGCTTATCGTAGCTACGCACACATGCTTGGTGACACTTTGGAAAAGTACGAAATCGCCTATAGGAGGATAGAGACAGAAAAGCCAGAGATGCTTCATGTTATCGAAGAAGGTGATTACGACGCATTCTACAAGATGTTAAAGACTTTTGGTGGCTATGGTACGGTAGGAATAGACATGAGGGATATCGACCTCAACATGGAATCGTACTCTCCGGGAGAGGCGGCTTCTCTTTATGCTGCTGTAATTGCGAAGATGGATGAGTTTGCTGTAAGGTATAACCGAAACTATGACAACGAGGATGTCGAGCGTGTCGTCGATAGCTTGGTAAGTCGTGGTTACAGGGCATCGCAAACGAATGCCATAGAGTATTACTGTGATGAATTGTTTAATCCTAAGAAAGAGATTGAATCTCGTGAGGAAAGGGATAGGGTAAGCATCGACCATGGGCAAAACATTGCGACGAGGGCATATATCCCAGCAGGATATGGTCTGAGCAAGTCTCATATCGAGATAAGCAAACCGTATACGGAAGTGTTCGGAATTCCGTTTATCAACATACGCCATCCTCTGTTCAAGACGATAGCGATGAGGTACAGTAACAAATATAAAAACGCAAAGAAATCTGGTGGAAAGAAAAACGCAATGGACAAGCTGGCCGAGAAGCGTGTTCGTGACATAGAAGCGAATGCGGATAGGGCAGAACGTCAGCTTATAAAGGAAATCAAGCAAGGCAGCCTGATGTCGAAATTCCTTGTGGGTGATACCAGGAAGGACACTCAGGTTGCCGGAGAAGGTCTTGGGTTGGTATCATCTATCGAGAAAAGCCTACGCCGGATAACTTCGTTTGCATCCAATACGTTGCTCATCAAGAACATCTTGAAGTTAATCAAGATGGCTTTGGACGGTGAGGAAACCCCGGTCTCGAGGAATACCCTGGTTGTTGCGACTAACCAGAATAACGCCTATGACAGGAATCCGATTGTTTCTAACTACGAGAACGACCAGTTTGCAAACGTCAGGGTTATCAACCCGGTCAAGCCGGAGAAGAGTGCGGCGGTTTCTAAGAAATATTTGAAACAATTCTATGACATTGTAAACCCGTTGGAAAATGCTGACGAGTATATTGCATGCGGTGCCTTTTCTAGCAACCTTCCGTTGGGTGCTGGTGGAAATGGAATGTTCCAGGCTCAGATGGATACCGTATCGAGCGGTACTATTGACCCGAGCTCTGTTTCCGATGCTGCTATAACAGTGTTCCGCCAGGATATTATGGAACATGACGGATATCCTTACACTTACGTTCTGACCGACCAGTTTACGGGGACCAATAACGAGGTTTATAGGATAGCTCGCAACAATAATTTCCTTGGCGACCTGATTAGGCTTGATGTTGACCTTGTTGCCATACACGTCAAGAAGGCTGGTATGGATGGAGTTTTCATCATGGAAAACCATGATGCGGAAGTGCTGTTTAGCTAGGTGGAATATATGAACGAGAAGAAAATCTTTATGGAAGCCGTAGGCAATCTAGGTCTAAGTATGCGTCAGTATGAGAGCGTATCTCGTCTGTACGATGCGTGCTTCGAGGCTACTATGGCAGACCTTTCGGGGGCGGCGGATAACCTAAGGAAATACAGGAGCAAGACCCTTACATTCCACTATAACGACCTGACAAGAGACCCGAAAAGTGGTCATGCGGTCGTTCACTTTGTTGTTCCTTCGGCAAGCAACGAGAAGAACTATGATGTATACATCGAGTTCATACCGAAGCAGGGGACGTTGTTCAGTCAGGCGCAAGGTGCGATGGCGCCTGCAAAGAAGATTGCGTTGCTTCGTTCATGTGATGTCAAGGTATTCTGTACGTGCCCGGACTTCAACTGGAGCGGCATGAAGTACAACCTAAAACATATTTACGACAGCTACCTTTCTGGCTACGAATCTATCGATGGAGTCCCTTCGGGAGGTGAAGACATTGCGCCTAAGGTAAGGGACCCGCAGCACAAGAATCGGGTATGCAAACATTTGCTGGCGGCATTTACCGCAGTGATGACAAACTGGATGACTATACTAAAAGCGGCAAGGACATACCACGTTCCGGCAGAAGTGACACCGAAACAAGAGCCTGCTACTCCGGCTCAGGCGCCTGTTCAGGAGAATCCAGTGGAGGAGCCTATGTTGCCTCCTGTTCCCGATGAGAATATTTCACCTGACGAGAACGGAATTTAGTAGAAAAAACGTATTTTAGGGTATGGGTCAGTATCGAGAGATATTGGCCCGACGCTCTCTATTATAAACTATATACGAATGTAATGATTATTGGTTTTCAGTAATGGCCATACCAGGACTTAAAGACAATGACGCACGCTCGCTGATAAGCTATCTGCTTAACGGCGACTCCACCAATGTGGAAAAAATGGTCAATGCCTATATGGAGTCCGTGTATAGTATGTGCATGAAGGAAAAAACCAAGATAGTCATGGAAAGTATTAACTCACCCAAGAAAGTGTGAGTAGGGGAGCGTCATGGGAAAGATGCGGGAAATCATTAGCGTACCTAATTTCGATGACAGCAAGGTGTCTGTCGCCGAACGTACCGACATTTATGGAAATAAGGTTAAGAGACTTATCCTGGAAGGCACGGCTATTGTCTGTGACGAACCGGGTATCAACGGTCGTTCATATCCTCGTGCAATCATCGCCAGGGAAGTTGCGAAGCTGAACAAGACGAAGATTCCTCTTGGACGATTGGCGGCTGAATTGAACCACCCTCGTGTAGACATGGAAGGAAACCCGAAAGATTACCCGATTTTCGAAATGAACTTGTGGAAGACCTGTGCAGTAATCGAGGAACTCCGTATGGACGGAAAGAATCTTTACTGCCGAATGGTTGTCGCAGAGGATACTGATGCGGGTCGAAATCTTGCTGGCCTCATCAAGGCGGGATATACTCCCGGCTACTCTCTGCGTGGAGCAGGCGATACCATCGAACTTCCCACAGGTTATGAAGAAATTGACCCTGAGTACACTTTGATTACTGTTGACGTTGTAGGAAACCCGAGCTTCGACAATAAGGCCCTAATCACTAGCCACTTCGAAAGCGATGCAGGCAAGAGGAAGGCTCACAAGATTCTTACAGAATCTATTGACCGTTGCCGCAAGGAAGTTGTTATGAACCGCAACATTGATTTCCGCACTAATAAGTGTCATTGCTATAACAGGATTGCTCTACTCAACAATTTGCGTGGATAAGGTGACAATATGCAACTGTCAGACATCTTAACAAAAGAAGAACTTGGTACTATATCCCCCGAGATTGCATCGAAGATTGAGGGTGGGTATAGCAAGGCTATATCCGACTACGAGGCGAAGGGCGACCGACAGTTCAAGTCCTTGGTCGAGGCGGTATCTGGACAATTCGATGCGTTGGTAAAACCAGCTGTTCAGAAAAAGGTTGACAACATGGGCGACAACGCCGTCAACGGACATTTGTTTGAGGCGTTGCAAAAGATTGTGAATGTCCTCGAAGAGTGTCAGATAGAAACTACACGGGAAAGAGAAGCGAAGAAAGCGGTTGCACAGTTGAAGGCGGAACTTCAAGAGAAAGTGGTCGAATACAAGCGTGCTATGAAGCAGCTCATGTATGCGAAGATTGAAGACAAGGTTCTCCGTGAAACCAACGGTTACCGTCCAGACCTCCAGCAGAAGGCGGTTGAATACTTCACTGACCCGAACCGAGATGTTTCTCTTGATGACCTTAAACGTGAAGACATTTTCAAGTACATAAACGGGATTGAAGACGAGAAGACTTCTAGCAGGGAGTTTAGCGGAATCGGTGAAATAAAGGCTCCCAACCAAATTGACATGAACGAATTGAACGAGATAGCCGACGGCCTGATGCATGACGACATCATGGACAACGGGTTGACGAACTATCGGAAGAATAACCTCGCAGTTAACGAGGTCAGGTATCCTGCTGGTGGAAGCGCTGCTGTCAGCAAAAGGATGCGTCCTGCGCCCAAACTAGCCTCCGTCGGCTTCGGCAGCAAGTCTGCTGCGTTTGAAGCCCTTGGGCAGGGACTGTCCCAGAACAAGGTGTACAACAGCCCTGACGTTACCAAGGAAATGCTGTCCCAGCCCAGTTCGCTGGACAACGGTGTTGCTGACGATGACGTTAGGCTAGCCCTGAACGCTGGAATGAACGTGTTCTCGTAACCAAGTTTCCACTATACACCAAACGAATGGGGGTCCTATCTCACGGGGACCCCCATTCAAATATTGTATTTTAACTACGATGAATCCTAAACACGACGAACTTTGGAAATTACCGCAAGACACTCTTGCTCTTGCATCTGACTACGACATATCTCCCGTTGTCAATGACGAGGAGATTGCTGCCATGGACTTTCTTCGGAATGAATCCGAAGGAAAGGTTAACTATGACGAGATAAAGTACGAGATACCGACGGACACTAAAAAGATACTCCAAGCGAATGTTGAGTACGGGCTGTACGAACTTTCGGAAGCTGACCGTGTGTTGAAGGACAATGTAAAGTATATCAGTTTGAAATACATTTGCCGAAACCTCAACCGCACGGTAGAATGGGTTATCGACAGGGATATCCTTCACAACTTATTCTACATTCTCGATAGTAATGGGGACAGGCTTTACCGTGAACCAGAGGTGGTGGAACGGTGCAAACTTCTGTCCATAGAGTTTAGAAGGAAAGACCTTCCGTTCTCCACGTTCGGTAGGATGGAAGCCGCAGAATACCTCGGCATGTCCCAGGGACAGTTTGAGTCGATTGTTAAGGACATTCCATTCAAGGAACAGATGTCTACAGACGGAGAGAAGCACGTCGTTTACTACAAGAAAGACCTTGACGTGTACTATCGTCATAACCGTTTTCTTGATATTGTGGCAAAGGCTAACGCAACGATTTCCTTCGAGGATGTTCTTGACATTATTGGAAATACGGCGAAATCTAACGAATTCTTTGCAGTGTATAAGCCACGTAAGATGAAGACGATGGATGGTTATGTTACAGACCGCTACTCGTCCGATGATATACGAAAGTTCATTGCATCACATGCTGGTGATATCGCTATTTACAACCCGTTGAAGGACATTATTTCCAGCGATATGGCTAGGATATATGTCGGTGCATCGAAGAAGGAATGGCTGCGGGCGAGGTATGAAAAGAAACTGATAAAGCCTGTGCGAAAAGCCAATGGCGCCAAGTTGAGCCGTTCAGGAAAAGGGTTTGCCATGTTCCTTGTGGAAGACCTTGACAAGTACATTTATGACAGGGATTGCGGAATACTGTATGGACTTGGAAAGGAGTTCATAACAAGGAAGCATATCAAGAACAGATACGGTGTTAACGACAAGTGGATTGATACATACGCAAAGAACAGTGAGAAAGTTCATGTCAAGCTTGCTTCGGGCAATATAATGACGTGGTATACCTATCATTCTCAGAAGATTAAGGAAGTCATGGTCGGCATCAACTATGTCGATATCGAGGCCCTAATCAAGGGCGGGAACTTTATCGACATCACCCATGAATTTATCAGGAAGAAATTGAAGATTGACAAGGAGGAGAATGCCAAACGCTATAAGAAGGGAAAGTTCTCAATCCTCATGATGCACAAGAAGTATGTCGATATGCGTAAGAAGAGTCCGTATCAGTACCACGAAGTTACGGACGATGATGTTACCCTTGCACTTGACACGAAGATTAACGAACCCCGTCTTGTCATGTCGGAAAAGAAGCGTCTGTTGAAGAGGATTAGACAGCAGGAAATCGACCATGACAACAAGATGAGGAATATCCTTGGGTTGACTCCCGTTAAGTGCAGTGCCGTTACGAACAATGATGTGGTCAAGTCGTTGACATCACCGCAGATTTTCCGTTGCATTTACAAGAGGGGAGAGGTTGACCTGTACAAGAGATTTGATGGCGGATACAAGACATACGATTATGTGTATCATCCGAACCATTTCTTCACAAAGAAAAACAGTGCGGATAGGGTTTCCCTTAGTGTAAAGGCGTTGTTCTCCGGCATGTTCAAGATGGAGGAAGTGACATTCAGCGTTCCTCCTGACTGGTTCATGTTCATGGACAGTTCTACCTGTATTTCTGACATATTCTGGAAGGAAAAACTTGACAAGCTTCCAACTGATGTGGGTATGGTTGGAACATATGGCTGGAAAACTATTCCTAACACGTTCAACTGGCATGACAGTCACGACTCCTACGGTTGCTATGAGGGATTGTCGATTAAGGACAACAGTACGAAGAAAATCATCGGGGAACTAGGATTTGGCGAGCTTACCGATGTGGCGATTCTTGGCGGGCCCGTATTTGCAATCAGGGCGAGTATGATACCAGATATTCTTCGTGTACGAATACTGAATGGTTATATAATCGGCGATGACCATATTGCTGCGGAACTCTCGATGTTCTGCCATGAGTGCCGACAGCGGGTGTGTGTGATGGACACGAATGTCGTAACCTGTATCGACTACATGGATTATGTCGGGGGTGATGACTGGGACGAGGACCAAATCAATTTCGTGTTGCGTTGGCAACACCGTTTGCCGATGCTTTTGGGTACCAAGACGTTATAAACTATGAATGATTAGACTACATGTCGGAGTTCATAAGTATGAATAACAACAGCACGTTTGCATACGTCCACACTGAAAGCGGCCCGGTAAAACCCGCCAAAGCTGTGCCAATCGAGACGATGAAGAATATTGTTGCATCAATTCAGGGCAAACATGTCCGTGGCGAAAAGGGTGTTAATTGGGGAGACCTCGCAAAGAAGGTGAACAAGGATTGTAACCCTCACGGATACACGACGATACAGACAATTTTGAACAAGGCTCTGACAGAGGCGGTCGCACAGTCTGTTGGTCAGTCTTTGTTCCGTCTTGACCTAGGAAATGTAGTATGTGACTCTGCACATGCTAAGTTCAAGATGAATAGGAAAAACCACTCTGTTGTCGTTGATATGCTATATCCTAACGATAACGGAAACATAACGATTAAGTATAATGTCGATGATTTCGTTGAAAAAATGTTTGAACTCTCGTTGGATTCAGAACACTATATAGACGGGTTTGGACAGACTATTCTGCAGTGTTGCGATGATGCGATTAAGGAAGCCAACGAAATGGCTGAGGAAGATAATATCTATTCTACGGACGAAAACGGATATCAGCCTATAATGGATGCTGATATGCGTGGTCTACTGAATATCGCTAATGCTATCATGGAATCTGACATGGGTGGTGCTGACGGAGGGTTTGGCGAAGCCGATTTTGCCGCTCCTGCGGATAATGGAACTGGCATGGCTCCTGACATGTCAGGAGGAATGGGCGGCAACGCTGCTGGTGGTGCCACTGGTGGGAATGCGGGCCTTGGAGGCGACCTTGAAGGTCCTAACAAAGAGGTAAACTTTGTCGACTACTGTCTAGAGAAGCTAAGCACGACTGTGTCTCAGGATAGTTCACAAAACGGAAGTTTTACTAGACTGACAAACATTCTGGCGGACAAAATGGCTAATGAGGCGAGACAGAATCACCAAGGATTGATGCCGACGGGAAAACAGATTAGCAAGGGTACGCAGGGAATTATGACGGACTGGTCGCCTGTGAAAAAGCTTGAAGAATTCCAGACCTTCTATAAGCAATTCAAAGGAATGGTTTATGAAAAGGAAGCCGAAGCATTCTGTCGGTTCCTTGAATCTAACGATGTAAACTCTGCGTTGGAGTTTGAGTCATGGCTGTATAGCGACAAAATGATGCAGGAAATGGCTGCTCGTAAGGGTGAAGGCCGTGAGACTACGAACAGTGAAGAAAATATGGATTCAGGCATGGGTCTTCCTGACGATGGTACTGCTGCAACTGGAATGGGAGGTGCAGGCGCTGGCGGTATGGATGCAGGCACGGGCGGCATTGGAGGCGGCATTGGAGGCGGCGTTGGCGGTATGGATACAGGCATGGCTGGTATGGATACAGGAATGCCTGGTATGGATGACGGCACGGGCGGCCTGGATACAGGCATGGCTGGCGCCGACCTTGGTACTGGGCCGGACATCAACGACATTGGCCAAGTAGACAAGATTAGTGAAAATACGAGCGAAGAATTGCCAAATCTTGGTGGCAATAGTGACACTAGCCAAACGGATGAAAATCAACCGTTTTAAGAGGTAAGCCATGAGAGGTGAGGATATAGTTATCAAGGCGAATCCACTTAGCAGTGGAACGCCCGTGGTTTCTGACTTGGCTGGTTTATCGGGTGTAGACCAGGGAACGGTTGCCGCAAAGTTGGATGCAGAGATTCGTTCTGAACAGGACAAACGCATGATGTCGCCGGGTTCCTATGATAACATGAATGAACCGTACGATGTAGTGAAATATGCTGCCGAGAAAGTGAAGGCTGAACTGATGCATCCAGAAGTCGAGTTTTCGGATGATGTCAATCCGTCTACAACCGAACAGGCACCTGGGGCAAATGAGTTCAGTGCTATGGATATGAATAATTGGGATGAGGTTGCTGACTGGGCTAATTCAATGAACCCGGAAAACAATGACCTGACTGGTGCGAGCATTGCCATGAATGAGCAGGCTGATGCTAGCTCGGTAAATGGAGATTCAGACATGACCAACCAGTCGCTTGACTTCATTAACTCAATCGAGCCGACTCCAGAACAACCCGGCCCGGAAGTTGACGTGGTCCCAAATGCCGATGACACGGAACCCGTTGATGAAACTGGCGAAGTGGCAGAAGGCGAGGAAGACCCGTCGGAATCGGCAGGTGATGGAATCTAGGGAGGCCTATATGGATTTCAAAGATGTTCCTGAACATGAGCTCTTCGAGGCTATCAGTGGTGAATCACTGATTGAGGAATACCAGCCGGAAGATGATGGCGGCGTAATCGACGGTTTCGAGATTGATGGTCAGACCAACGCTGGACCGTTTGATGAAAACTTCAAGCTGTATATAAAGAACCCGAGCGACATCGATGATGCCACTCTGAGTGAGCTTGGAAAACTAATCGATGGTAAGTACAGTGATGATTTCCGTAATCTGAAACGTATTGTTGCTCAGCCGGATACTGTGGAACAAATAAAAAACTCTGACCTGGTTGAGTACATCACATACGAAGACGTCCCGGTAGGCGTTCTTACCGTTTCTGACCCGACCAAGGAAAACTACATGAATATCGTCCCCGCCGAGACATATTCTCTCCACAGCGCATACAACCTTGACAATCGGCTTGAAATCGAGTATTTCGTTGTATCTTCCGAGATGAATGAGTATCCTATCGCCCAAGAGCTGGTAAATCATCTGCTTGAACAGAAGATTGCGACCTTCCTAGTATGTCCAGCCGATGATGTGACTACGAACGAGCTGATGAGGAAAGTCCACTACAAGTATGTAAAAACGTTTAGGATTGATGCCGTAAAGTATGACATCAACCTGTATGTGAACAGGGAATAAAAAATATAATTTAAGGATGGAAACGTCTACTAGGTAGATTATGAACAATAACGAATACTTTGGACAGCCTCAGCAACCGCAGTACGCACCGCAACAGGGATATCCTCAGCAGCCTCAGTATTACCCTCAGCAGGGCTATCCTCAACAGGGCTATCCTCAACAGGGCTATCCCCAGCAGGGATATCAACAGCCGATGGGAAATCCCGGCATCATGCCGCCGGGTGCATACCAGCAACGTCCTCAGTTTGAAGGACAGGGTTATGGACAGGGCTATGGACAGCAGCAGGGCAGGCCGAACAAGCTTCCCGGTGGCCAGCGAATCGTTGAAACTCCGTATGGAAACGACACTGATTCTGCAACAAGGGATTATTGCAACGCTATTGATGCCGACGGAAGACTCGAAGAGTTGAACAATGCTCTTGACTTGATTAACGGAACGGAAAATTCTGGAGTCGAGGGAAACATCAATGCGATGAATCAGAAGATGGCGTCAATCAAGGGTAACGCTGGCATCAATGACAGACAACACCTTATCGCTGTCCTGAATTCCATGGAACAGTTGGCACAGATTGTTTCCGACCCGGCTTCTTGGTTCCCACAAGGAAGCCAGGACCAGGTTCCGAAATTCAAGCCGAACCTTGACAAGCTTGCCGCAGGCTTGCGGAACTACATCGGAAAGCTGAATATGCTGAAATAATTTATAAACTTACGCATCATATAACAAGGCGACCCGACAAGGTCGCCTTTCCTTTTAGCATTAAAACTATCGTGGTGTTATAAACTATTTGTAAAGTTTTGCTGGTCACGCTATGTTTAAAGGAAAGAAAATAATTGGATTGCCGTTATATACAGGAAGCTACACAGGAACTGTCGATGATGCCTACTTTCTTGCTACAATGAAGAAACGGGGTGGTGTAGGCCGTCAGACTGTCGGTTTTAGCTTAGACGCATTGCGTGAAGCGGCCCGTGGACAAATAGGCCCAACAGGCCCAACAGGCCCGATAGGCCCACGGGGTGCGACGGGTGAAGGACGTACTAGCGTTCACCGTCTTCTCAGGTGGTATACCAATGCGAGCGATGATGCGCAGCACCCTGCTGGCGACTGGTTGCATGACCTTGAGGCAGAAGACCCTGATGACCCTAGTGGATATCCGAGGGTTACAGCCGACCAGCTTTTCGAATGGTATGAAGACGGTCAGATTTTCGAGCTGTACGAAGTTGACGGACGCAATGGAAAGGAAGGTTGGAGTGCTGTTTACCGCATGGTGACATGGCAGGACCAGTCTGAATGGTGGAGCCAGTATGCACCTAATCCTGGCAAGGCTGTCCGCATAGAGTTTTTCCGCATGGGCATGTATTCCACTCCTTATCGTGGTGGGCTGATTGCCTACATCAGGTACAAGGACGAAGACTACATGAGGCTCTATGAAATAAAGCCTGGTGAATCCATATGGATGGCCGAGTATCAGGAAAGGCTCCCGTATTACCGCTACGACTGGCACAATGGTGACTACCTCAGGGTAAAAGAAGACGGTTCTGGCCTGGAATGGGCAACCCCTCCGGGAATTACAGGAGTCACTGGTGGTGTAACGGGACCTACTGGCGCAACGGGAAGTGACGGAAAATCCGCATATGAAGTATGGATAGATGCGGGAAATACTGGAACGGAGGCTGACTTCTTGAATGCCTTGGTCGGGCCAGAGGGACCACAGGGACAGACAGGCCCAGAGGGACCTCAGGGTCCGGCTGGCGTAGGTCTGAATAATAAAGGAGCTTGGGTATCTGGAACGACTTATGCTGGCAATGATTATGTGTTTGACCAGAAGTCGCAAGACAGTCAAGATAACTCCATGTGGATTTGCCAAGCGAGCAGCCCGTTTATGTCTACAACGCATCCATATGCGGATGATTCAAGGTGGGTTGAATTTAGCGCTCCGCAGGGTGAAAAGGGTGAAGACGGTGAACCGGGCCCAAGAGGTCCGACAGGTGCATCAGGCGTTGATGGACAGGACGGTGAAGCGGGCCCAGCAGGCCCGACCGGGGCAACAGGCGATGACGGAAAATCCGCATATGAGATTTGGCTAGAAAAGGGGCATACTGGAACCGAGGAAGACTTCTTAGCTAGCCTTGTCGGTCAAAAAGGTGCGACAGGCCCAGCAGGCCCTCGGGGAGCAACGGGTACGAATGGCACGAATGGTACTAATGGAGCTCCTGGCCCGACGGGTCCTACGGGAACTCAGTATACCCTTACGAATAATTCTTATCAGAGAGCTGAGGGAAATACGTTCTACTACATCAAGGCCAAGATTGAAAATGCAGGTGCAGACCCGACTCAGTGGGCAAATGACGGTATTCTTCACTTTGTTCTGAGTACAGGAACGGTGGCTTAAAGATGGGTTGACTGAAGGAGTAATCTAATGGCAGCAGATGGATACATAATGTTCAACGGAGCTAATACCGAAGATATGTACTTTGGGGATATGTCTGTTGACTATGTATATTACGGTAATGTTCTGGTATGGGCGAAAATTAAATATCTTTTTAAAGATGGGTATTATAATACAACAGATAAGTTGATTGAGATTATCCCTTCTACCGACATAACACTCGACTCGGTCTCTACGTTGGGTGAGCATTATAACACGGAATGTATACTTCGCATATTGAATGAAGTCGGTCTATGTGTCGCATATCAAAATGGTAATGGCGCACAGAGTGACGTGACCATCTATAACAAGACGGGTATATTGAGGACGTGGACAAGTCTGGGAACAATCACGTTGTATGCCGGGAACAAGTATTACATAAGCATGCGTGGCCAAAACGATGGAATGTATGTTCCTCAGTATGTTGGACTGACTGGTAATTATAAATCGTTCAGTAACATACAAAATGTAAATTCTGTCTATTCAGGAGCGTCAAACCATCGTTGTAGTGGCGAAGCTGCAACATTCGCCGAAATAACTCAGCTACAAAATCCTGTTGATAGCTATTTCATTTGGAGAGGTGCTGGACTAACAAATGGCTTGCAGCCTTCAAATGGTGGTCAAGGAAACCCATACCCTTATCTTTTGCATAGGAATATGAGTAGAGTTACTCATGTATTTACTGATTCTGATTTTGGTAGTACTGGTGGTTCTTTTAATGATGATATAGATAGATATGCGTTCATGTTCTATACAATGGGAACTAACGACGGCGATGAGTTTATAATGAATGTTGGTGATGGCTATGGTGCTGGATTTAATGCAGGGAACGGAACGAAGGTGTTTACTAATTGCAAGCACAAGATTTATACGACCAAATGGCCTTGGAGTAATAATAAAATTCGCTCTATGACTCCAGTAGATAATGAGCCGTCTAACAAATCTCAGTTTGACATATATTATAAATCAAACGCAAATACTTGGACTGGTGGAATAAATTATCGTGCTGTTGTTATATGGACGGGCAGTCAGTGGGAAGTTGCTACAAATTACGAAGCAATAGTTAATGTAGACGACACATATAATGCGACAAACTATTGCGAAATGGTAACTGATAATTATGCAAAGGACTTTAATCTTGTCGCTGTTCAGTCAGGAGACAAATATTTTGTTAGAATAAATGGGAGTGATATATAATGCTTTACGCCGTAGGGAAAGAAGACTATAAGATTCATTTTATGTGTCCGAATAAGCAGAATTTGGATATAATGATGGAACAATCTGGACAAGATATAAAAGATTACTTAATCTTACAGGAGTTTGACATGAAATATGTTTCACGCATTACCCACGTCGACGGCAAGTGCGTCTATAACAACAAGGATTACTGGTCTAAGACTGCCGTAGATAACCCGCTTACCCAGGAAAACTATGCCGAGCATGAGGTGTTTGACTTTCTAGGGAAAAAGGTTACTTACGACAGGTATGTTGACGAATTGAATAGTAATCTTAACCGTATTCGGTCGATGGACGGAAACCTTGGTGAAGTCATGTATAACATCGACGTTGGCTACGAGATGATTGCCCTCTTCAAGGAAGAGTGCCGCCTGACAAAGTTCACGGGAATCACCCCGCTTGAAATCGGAGTCAAGCTTGGCAATGCCTACTCGCTAATTATGACGGGTTCGTTCAGGGAGGCCAAGAGCATAATCCAAGGGTTAGAACCTGACCCGTTCCTTACGGAGGAGCGCAAGCAGAAGTACATAGACATGCTCGATGCGGCTGATGCAATCGAGTATGCTTCCGATGATGAGCTTATCTTCGAGGCGGATGAGCGGGTATAGGCCGACGAACCATCCGAAGAGTGAGAAGATAGCCTGAAAATGTGGCCCGTCCATTTGGTTGGACGGGTTTTTTGCTTTGATAGGTTATAAACTATACATGAAAATTAACCAATTATGGGTTATCATGTCTAGTAGGAAAGAGGTTTTTGAAAAATATCTTGGCCAGATGAGGCTGAAAAAGACTGTTCTTGAAGCGGTCAAGGAAATAAACGGAGTCTTGTTTGAAGGTGTTCAGGACTTGTTTGACGATGCTGATGGACTTGATATTTCACCTGTTGCCGAGCCTGTTCCTGGAGAAGAAAATACCGTTCTCACATCAGAAAAGAGAGTGGAACTCAGCCCAGATGAACTCGACTACAAATTGCGTATTCCGTTCCAGGAAGCCTTCCCGATGGCAAGGAAATGGGCTCGTAAGGTAAATAGATTCGACCTTCTGTGGAATGAAAATAATGCTATTGACAAAATCTCGTTCATGGTTCCTGGTCTTGACGGTAAAAACGTGTATTTCAGTGCTGAACGAGTGATGTATGAAATCATTGCGGAAGGGGAAGATGGTGCCAGAAAGAGAACTTACGAGACGGCGACTAACCCGGTTATGATGAGTGATGATGTCCATAACAGGATATTGCAGCATTATGGTGTGGATAGCCTAGAAAGTATCCCGTTTATCGATATTAAGCGTTTAGTGCTTGGAATTGGCTTACACAGGACGGGTGAGGAAGCTGCTAACATCGGTATTCCTTGCAGGGTTCAAATCAACCCGAATGCAGTAGTTTTGTCTACATCTATCGACGACCGTGATATTAGGACTGATGTGACCACTACTAACGAGGCGGCAAAGAAAAAGCTGGAAGACGAATACGGATTGCCAGTGCAAAGTCTTTACCGGGTGATGCTCAAGGAATGGACGGACGCAAGCGATAAGTATCGCATGGATGAAACCACTGGCGTGGTCTATGACATCTCCAAGGACGTAAACAATACGCTGGCTGCTTCGACGAATAGTATCGCTCCTCTGGACAAACCGAAGCGGAAAAAAGAAAACACTCTTGGTCAGAACAAAAAGATGAACGAATGGGCGAAGCGCCAGGATATGTTCAGGCTGTTGTTCAAGCCGAGTGCGGCTATGGCTCCAGGGCGTGTATTCACCGAGACGATATATCAGGTTCCGAACAATGGTGGAATTGAGAATATTACGTCAGCAACGCCGTATGTCTATATGGATGATGACAATTACGATAGCTATGTCAAGAATAACCCGAACTTTGACCAGAGTCAGGTTAAGCGATATGGCGTCGACATGTTGAACACTATTGTCAAGACGGAGTACGAGGGAAGGAGCCTTACGTCCACGGCGGCTTCTAATGCTTATGGATATGATGAAAACGGCTGGGTCGAGAACATCGAATGTGCTCTTGACAAGAACGGCGACTACACATTGCAAGAAGGGGTTGAAGCCAAGATTAGGCAAGCGTATGGAAAGGGGGTGTCGTCCAACCTTAATAATTACGTTGCCGGAAAGAATACGGTCATGATTGGCGGAACGAAGGATGCCGAGGGAAATGTTGTTTCCGAAGGAACTCCATGCCATCCGTTGATTCTGCTCGGTAGAACGCCTAATGGCTATTTGTCGGCAAAGGTTGTTGCCATGTTTGATGATAGCAGCTGCAAGCCGGGTGAATCGCTGGAAAGGATTGTCGGAAAGACTGGTCTTAAAGGTGGTGTCCCGACTATACGGGGATTTGCTATAATCGTGGACGGATGTAATCTTGCAAAGGATGGAGAATTTGTTATCGGCAAGTGCGAGCTGAGCAAGGTGGACATCTCGCAAAGTACAGGATTTGTGAACATTGGTTATGGCTCTTCTCTTGTGGATACGACCATTGCTGTTGGAAACAATGGCGCTAACGAGATGTTGCCCAATAACCGTATATATGGGGAAATCTCCAAGAAAGGCCTTCGTGGCGTAACCATAATCAAATCAAAGATACGCAGTTCGACTATCGAAAATGGCTATGCCACAATCGATGATTGTAACCTTGTGAATCTACACATGAGTAACGCTGGCGACAAGACATTTAATGGATGGAAGCGTGGACTTGACCCGGTAGATGCAGCAAATGTCACGTTCAAGGGAGACAACTTGATTAGCATCTTCGGAACGGCAAGTTATGAAACTGGATTCATAAAGAGTGCTGCTAACGGTTCCAAAGGACATAAATTGTTCGAGAAGGGTGAGGTTGTTACCCAGCTTGTCGGTGATGTCACATTGGATTCGAGTGCGGGTTCAGTGGCATGTAGCGGCTGTTACTTGAACAATGTGGTTGCCAATGGCCCATGCAGCATCCGCACATGTACTCTTAAAGGAACTACTGTTGGTGCTAATGCCGAAGGTGGTGGACAGTTTGCAAGGACTGAAATAAGCGGTGTCAATACGACACCAGCAGAGAATATCGCCAAGTGTATCCGCATCGACCACGGTCGTCGCCGTGGAACTGTGTTTGGAAAATCAAGGGAAGACAGGAGTGCCGGACTCATCGAACTTGCCGGAAGAGTGTATGTCGAGGGCGGTGCTCATGTGTTCGGCTCTGAAATATCCAGCCCGCAGGGGTCTGATGATGAAGTCGTAGTTCGTGGAAACATGCACTTGGAGGGCTGTTCTCCGTATAGCCTCAACGAAACTGATTCAGCAATGCTTAGTGTATTCCTTAATAATGACGCCATATTGAAGGGCGACTGCACTGATGCTATTAGTGTAGCAAATAGGTTGCAACTTGGGCAAAATACGTTTGGCGGTTCGGCTAAGGGTGAAAATCCGTTGGTGAAGTATGCCAAATTCAAGGCAGGAGACATGTCGGTGGCCGGGTTGACATTATTCCCAACCAAGTTTCTTGTCAAGGATTTCGTCGCAAATAATCCGTCGTCAGTCCACATGAATAAGAGTGTGTTCCTGGATATTGACCCGGATGGCAACATTATCCCTAACGAGCGGTTGAAGACTACTATCTGGGACCATACAGGTGCTTTCTTTATAGGTGTGATAAACCAGAAGCCTGATGCATCTGGAAAACCTGTAAATGTAGCTCGACAGATTGTGATGCTGAAGTGTCCGAACGTTGTTCTGAACCATGATGCAATTCTTAGGAAAAGGAAACTGTTTGTTCAGAATATGGATTTCGACATGTATGCGGCAGGCAAGATTACTCTGAGAGAGTATCTGAAGTTCCTTGAAGAGAACGGCTATAATGATTGTTTCAGATATGTAAGCGAAAAGGATTTTGTGCAGATTTTCCTCATCAACGGAAAGGACCACAAGACTCCGCTTAGTCTTACCGCAGACCAGATGAAAATTGTTGAAAAAAATTCCCAGAGCCGTGTCAATCAGTTCCGTGATGACGTGATTGATAGCCCGAACCATATCGGTAAGATTGATAATTATGATACTATCATGAATGCATACACCGACATTGACGGTCGTATGATGATAGATACTGAACGTGCCCACTACGAATACAGCTCCCCGGTTGTTGACGATGAAGGAAAAGTTATTCAGAGTACATGTTCGAAGCAGTGGCGTGACGATGATGACGTTTGGCACTATCCGACTCCATATAAGGTAGATTGCAAGTCTGATGCCATGTATAGGGCGGGTTATAAATACCTGCTTGATTCTGGAACATCTGCAAACAGACATGCGCTTGATATCATTGCTAGGGCTATTTCAGGAAATACCGAAGGATTGAAACAGAAAAACAGTCTTGCATATCAACTGAATATGCTACGTGGAAATGCGATGAAGTCAAATGATGTCGATGAGTCTCTGGTGGACCCGTACAACCAGATTCTAGCTCAGTTGAATTTGAAGAGTAACGAAAAGGTGTATTTCCTCAGGGGTAGAGATGCTAGACATGATGGAATGCCGTATAGCGTCCTTGCAAAGTGCAGTAAGGTCGGCTATGTGGATAGCTCTGAGAGGGAGTTCTATGAGAACGCAGGAAACACTAAGATGCGTTATCAGCAGATAACCTACTCTCCAGAGAAGGGTCTAGGATTTGGCAAGACATATATCGGTCCTGTTAGACTGAGGAGTGATACTCGCTCGCCAATGGTTCACCGTGAAGGTCTTCTGGCAAGGGAGGCTACACTGAACGACTTTCTCCGACTGGGTGTTCCAGACCCGAGAAAACGTCAAATGTGATGAAAAAGCGGTTCCCTCAAAATAGTTTGAGGGAATTGCTGTCAAATAATATATATTAGGATATACTCGAAACAAATGGTTGTTTTGTGGACTACTGTAAGATTACACCATGCATAAAGGCAGAACTTAACAAATCAGTTACAATGAGTCGGGAAGAGGAACGTCGGCTGTTCGAGGAGTATGCCAACAGCACGGATGAGTCCCGTAAGAAGGAAATCTTCGACAAAATCATCATAGCCAACTTGAAGTTTGCGTTCAAGATGGCAAGTGATAAAGCCAAGGAATGTGACAAGTCCATAGATGACTTGTTTGCCGAGGCGAAAATTGGCTTGATTGAAGCTTTCAACAAGTATGACCCCCATGTAGGCACCAAATTCATCTCGTTTGTCGTGTGGTATGTACGCCGTGCGTTGAATACCTTTGTGTCTGACGACGACCTAATCCGTATTCCTATCGCATTGAAGTCGAACGTCTCAAAGAAGCGTCGTTTAAACCAGACTGATTATACGGAACGTGAGGGGCATGCCAACGAAGTAATGAGCAACTTGAAGCAGTCTATCAGGACTTCGAAGGATGACAACCCGGATAGTATCTATAATGAGGCCCCTGACCTGAACTCCGATGGCATCGAAGAGCTTGAACACGATAATATGAAGGATGCTCTCTGGAAGATGCTCGAAACCAGTTTGGACAGCAAGGAACTCTACATAATGCGATATTCGTTTGGATTGAAGGATGATGTGGTCCTTCCTGCGGCGGATATTGCGGCAAACCTCAATATGAAGAAGGCAGAGTTTCAGAAGATTAAGAAGGCTGCCTATGAAAAAATAGCCAAGAACAAGGAATTTTATAGTCTTCTTAAAGAGACGGTGAATTCATAATGTTCAAATTCATTACACGATTTTTTAATGGAGAGAAAAAAATGTTAGAAGAACCAACAATAGCAACGTCTGGTCAGTCTGTTGGCGATGTTCCCAACGGTGAACCGACTATGTCAAACAGTGAAGCGGCAAGGCAGATTCAGGAAGCGGCTGAGTTGGCCAACAAGAGCCCGCTCGGTATTATCCCTGGGCAGATTAACCGTAAGCAACCGCAACGTCCAGTACCCAGACAGCAAGGTCCTGTTGCCCAGTACAACAATTACCAGCAGCCGCCTGTGAATAACGTACAGCGTGTGGCTCCGGCACAGATGGTGGCCCAGCCGTTGCCTCAACCGCAGGCTCCACAGCCGATTCCTCAGCAACCACAGCCGATGCCGCAACAACCGATGCAGCAACAGCCGTACTACCCGCCTCAACCGCAGTATTATCCGCAGCAGGGTTATCCGCAACAAGGATATCCTCAGCCGCCGCAGTACTACCCGCAACAGCCGATGCAGATGCAGCCTGTTCCGCAGGTTCCGCAAATGAGTGACGGGTTTGGGGCGCCGTTCTCTGAAATGTATGTAACCAGCGACCAGAACTATGAATGTTACATCGACCTGCCGGGAGTTAACCCGAGTGACATCAAGGTAAGGGTTGTTCAGAACAGCCTCGAAGTAAGCGGTATCCGTAAGCTTCATTCTGAATCTCCTGCTGCTGGCAAGAAGAATAAGAGAATCAAGGTGTTGGCCGCACAGTCCAGTGTTCCGGCATACTTGTTGAATCACTTTAAGTTTACATTCCCGTTTGCGAAGCCTGTTGACGAGGACAATGTTAAGGCTGCATTTGAAAACGGCCAGTTGCATGTTACTATCGCCATACTGTCTAGCGAAAAGGGAGTGTGTGTGAGTGTTAGCATCTAGGAGGTGGCCATGAAGACGATTGCAGAAATCATTAACGCCAACTATGTTCTAGTCCCTCTTCTGAGAGATACCAACATGGGCTACATGATTACCGAGCGTGGAGACATGAGCGACTACGAATGGAGAGTATGGCGCAGGGCGGCTGAACTCAAGACTGTCAAGCAGATTATGTCCAGCAAGGTAATGACGAAGAAGACTCCGGCTGAAATACGCCGTGGACTATTGTCGGTTGTCGAATTCCTGAATGCCGAAGGCCTTGATGCTGCACTGGTAGGAACGGGTGCCGCAAACGACCTGAGGGTAAAGGAATACGAAACGGAAGCCGAACCGACAGCTTCGGTCAACGACGAAGAACTCTAACTCGTTGAGTGTATAAACTAGAATATGGAAAGGGGGCCGCACTGGCTCCCTTTTTCATTTGCCTGACGGAAACTCCTGATGGCATGGGGTCTTGACAAACTGTCGGGGCCTCGGTTCACTCAACGGTCGGCAAACTGCCGACAGGAGAATAACTATGGTGGGAACACTTCCTGCATTGAACGCTATGTATGAAACGGTATTCGACATATTCGAGCCGAAGAAATACGGACGCCCGATTTTCCCTTACGCATTTAAGAAGGCTGTCATCCAGAATCCAGAGACCCAGGAGAACGAGGAAGTCCTTATTCTTGAGATTGCCGTTGTTGGTTGTTCCGCATCGGATGTTCAAGTAGAGGCTAAGGGTAACGTGATTAAGGTTACTGCGACCTCCCCGAAAGACCCTGAGGGTTATGTGCCTTTCTACGATTACATCAAGAGGCCGAACTTCACGTTCTCGTGGACATATCCATGTGCATACGATGTGGCGAATGCTGCCGCTACCGTCAAGGATGGTCTCTGTACTATCGCTGTGAAGAAAAGACCTGATAGCGGCGAGGCTAAGACCATTGAGGTAACCGACGGAACGAACTAAATACTAAAAACCCACTGATTTCTCAGTGGGTTTTAAATTTAATGTCCGCAGTTACACGGTCGTTTAGTTACCTTTGCTATTGTGCGTCTTGCGACACCGCTAGCTTTGTAAACCGTTTTTAGACCTTTCAATCTGAGTGATGGAGGAAGAACCCACATGAAGTCGAGGATTTCCGGGAAGTCCTTGGCCATGCGGTCGATTGCTGTTGTTCCTGTGTAGGTGTTTCCGTTGGCATCGGTGTACTTGAAGTCCTTTGCTTCGGAACCTGCATCGAGATAGTCTACAACTTCTTCGCTCACCTTCTTCTTAATCAGGCGGATGTAGCTGCTGCATACTGGGCAGCTTGCATCGTAGTAGATTTTGGGTTTCAATGTCATAGCATCTCCTTTGAATTGAACTAAGCCTGAATAGGTTCGTCAGACCATTGAACTTCCGGGCCACCGTCATAAGTGAACTTATCCTTGTATCCAGTGCCGAAGATTTCGTCCATGCGTTCCGATATGCCTTTGAATAGTTCCTTGTTGTTCGGTTTTAGGTGGCCTTGCTCGTCCATCATTTGGTTATTGTGGAGGGTTTTCAGGTCCTGGTGCATTATTGCGTTGCGGTTTTGCTTTGCCAGCTTTTGGCCCCGGCTATCCACCGTAGAAATCTGGGCTTCATGGAGCTGATGCATTCCGAGTCGAGTAGTGTCATACTCCGGGATGAGGGTCGGGCAGAGCTTTTCCTTCATCTGTTTGTCACACGCCTCGTTCTCCTTGAGAATGTTCACGATTGCCATGAGGTCGTACATCGTCTTCTTGTCGATTTCGTCGGCGGAACAGTGCATTCTTGGCCAGCAGCCGTCACCGCAGGTACGCATTTCGGCACAGTTGTTTGTCGGCTTTGCGAGCTCATATCCGTCACCGTCGGTCGATACAATGACGAAGATGTGCGGCATGTCCTGGTTCTTCAAGTGGACGGTATCGCCAACATTGTACGGTGCTTCGTAACCAAGCGATTCGAGAGCGTTGATGTTCTTCATCGCATGGATGGCATTCATGGTGTTCAGACCAAGACCGCACTCACAGATGGTTTCCTTGTCTTTGGTGGTAAGTTCATGGTCGTCTGTTGCACTGAAAATCGGTCCTTTCTTGGTGTTTATTTGTTCGCCGGAAATCCCGTATGCCCTATATAGGGGTGCGTTTTCATTCTCATGCGGGCTGGCCCTGACGACAACCGCAATGTCCTCTTCGTCATTCGGTGTGTCATCTTCGTCTGGGGGCAGATTGGCAATGGCCTTGCACTGCTGGTTTATCTCCTCAAACAAGGACTGTGATTCAAAAATGGAAAGTTCTTCGTTCTGCATTGTTGTATTCCGATTGAATTCACATATAGTTTATATAGTTCTGGGTTGGGCGGAAGTATAAACTATTTGGTAAAGATAGGTAGTTTATGAAGTCGAAGAAGCTTGCCGGAATCCGTTTGTTTAACTATTTGAATGATGGTATCAACTGGAAGGACCATAAGGATATCGTTCTTGATTATTGGATAAAGAAAGTCGCTCCGCAGTACAATCGTTCACCAGACAAGTTGCAGGGGTTCGTTACGGTGGAATCGCTTCCGACCGCAGTGCAGAAGGAATATGAAGACTGGTTTAAAAAGTTTGATTTCCAGACAAGCACGGACCAGAACTGGATAGACTTTGTAAACGGTACTCTTAACATTTTCTACCATACTAGCGGCTACCATGAGGAACCCCCGAATGTTTGGTACATAGACCTGATGAAGTCGGAGGTGAAGGCGAGGAACATTGTGGAAACTCAGGTATATCACGGGAATCCGAACCTTAACTCGTTCATGAAAATTGAGACTAACTCCAAGCCTGAAGAAGTCGGCGGTCGCCGTAATGGATATATCTATGCAAGGAAGCTGGGTACGGTCAGACCGAGAGACACCCATGGTTACTACTGGGGTGTTATATTCACATGCGACGAAACGGTAAGTATCAAGTATGACTCCAACGGGCAAATGGAAGAAAGGAGCATTTGCTGGGCGGCAAACCCTGAACATATCACCCTTGTGAAAATCACGGCTGACGGACTATTTATCATCGTCCCATGTGAAGTGAAGAAGAAACTGTGGATGAACCGCAGGGTTGTTCCCGAAGGTTTGATTTCGAGGACTCCGATGACGGGTGCCCGTCTTGTGCAGTATTTGAAAAAGAACTTCAATGTCATGTACGGAATCTTCGACAACATCAAGAAGAGGGTGGACGAGGCCCGTGTAAATGCTACGGCAAGAAAGAATGCACTATGTACGATGTCTGACGAAGAAATCATGGTGGGTGAAGTCCTTGGAATGAACCCAGAAGACTTCGTTGAAAATGGCCATGTATCACAGAAAAGGCTTGAATACAACCGTGCGGTAAGACGTAGCATCCACCAGGCCAACGTGAAGCACAGGCAGGAAGTAAACGCAAAGATGCGTGCCATAGAAAAGGAAGAACGCAGAAAGGCCAAGGAAAAGGCAGGCCAGTTTAATGCGTTGATTTAATTATGTCGTTTGCCGTTGGGGCAATGCCGTTGTTGATTATCTTATAGACATCTTCTATTGTTACGGTCTCTGCTTTCGGAGGGTTGACTTCAAGGTGTTCTGAGCTAAGTGATGCTAGTTTCATTCCAGCGACTTCGGCGTTCGATACCACCTTTTCATATATATCCTTGTACCCAGTTTCTTCGTCAGTGCTGATTGGAGTTGTACCAGATTCAGTTTTCTGGTCGTTTATGTTGGCGACGGTAAGCATTCCCTTCAACTTGTCGAAATCAATGAGGTCTTGCTTTGCGATGATGCCGAACTCGTTTTCGAGCTGCTCGTACTTGTCTGCATACGGTCCGTTGTAGAACGAGTCGAACATCAGTTCTCCGTTGTATCCTTCGAACATCTTGACTATTGCATCGAACTCTTGTTTAATCTGGTCTCCGATGAATGCATGCAGGATATAGGCATCCCCGCCGACTGCAACAAAGTTGTTGTAACCACCGATGACTGATGTCTTGGAAACATATTCGTCTTCCTTTGTTGCCGGAACGAAGATTCCGTCAACCCAGCGACCCCGTTGGTAATTATCTTTCGTGACCTGTTTCTGGTCGAACATGTTGTCTACTGACAGAGGAAGGTTGGGCCTGCCGTCTCCGCACGGGATGTGTAGTCTTCCGTCTGATAGTGTAATGTACGACGCATCAATCATGTCGTCAGCCCGGAGTTGAATTTTGTAGTATTCATCTCCGAGGAAGTTCTTGACGAATGCAATCGGGTCTGTCGAATAATAGCTTAGAACGATTGGCTTGTATCGGCTGATGTATTCGCCAGCGAGAAGGGCTCGGAATGACTGCAGGTTGCCCATCATGCCGAAATACACGAGCAACTGCTGGTATGCCATCTTGTTCTTGTTGAGCCATTCGTACATGTCGCCCTTGTTCGGCATCTTCGTTCCGTAAGCGTCCATCTTCAACTGAATCATCCTTAGATATTCAATCAGGTTGATAAGCGGGAGGTTCTTAGGGAAATTGAAGTTACGAATAGACTTGGGACTTACGTACCTTACACCACCAAAAGTGTCGGCGTTTTGATAAACGGACGACTTGTTTGAAATCCATTGGATTGTCTTTGATTTCTGTAATTCGGGAGTAGGGGCTTTCGCATATTTACTTGCCTGAACATAGGAGAAATCTACTACCGGGTCTCTCTGGGAAATCAGGCTGTCACGGAACTTGGGTGCGTCCTTGTGGTTCACTCCTATCGGTAGAAACTCCCAGTCGAACAGGTCGGCACCGACAGTAAGGCGACCGCACCAGACAACATTGAACCTTGTACCGTACTTGCCGTTCAGGCAATCGTCGGTGAACGTACGGGCGATATCGACGAGCTTCATCATGTCGTCGCTTCCGTCCTTGATTGGGGTCTTCTTGTCATCCTGATAAATCATTATTTTGGCAGCAAGTCCGTAGTTGTGCCATGAGAGGAAAGCGCTCTCGCTTCCGCCTAGGCACCTTGCCCTCTGGTCATCGACAGAGCGTGTGGTCTCTACCAGTTCGACCTTTTCCTTTCCGAACTCGTCCTTCAAGATTTTGACAAGGTGGGCTACACATGGATATATGTTTATTCCCTTCCTCAGTGCGGAAATTTCCTTGCTGGTATCGTAGAAGATTTTCCAGCCGTCCTTGCCGGAACCGAAGCTACCGCTGCGGTCCTTGATTGCATATCTCGACTGGTCGAACGGGCCGTAGGAACCGAATGCGTATCCACGTATTTCCTCGTCATACGGGAAGTATGGAAGGTTGTACTCGATATTCACCTGGGATGTCTCGTCGCCGCTCTTGGTGTCGTCGAGGCCCACCATGAAGTATTGGGTATTTCCAGTCTTCGGTATTGCTGCGATAGAATCGAGAGTTATCGTATGGGCATCGGTTATCGTGGCGGAAAGTTCATCTGCGAAGTTCTCGACTTTGAGCGATACCTTCTTTCCCGGTTCGAGGTCGCTAGGAATTTCCCTGTTGACAATAATGCTGGTTCCGTATGTGTAACTGGACTCGAACGGTATCATGCGCTTGGGTATCCTCATGTCCTTCGGATACTTGCTGTACAGCCCGACATTGATGAACCTGATTTCCGTCCAGCGTGTGCCGATGTACTTTGTTCTGGTTATGGTTTTCCAGAAGTAGAGGAAACGAATCTTCTTCTTGACCTTTTTGTACAGGCGGGTAGGAATCAGCAGTCTTGCCGGGTAATTGGCCGTGATTGGAATTCCGTTGGTAACACGATAGCACTGCGCATCGGAGAGGAGGCGTTCCTTGCTTTCAAACACTGAATCGGCAGTGTAATACTCGAAGTATTTTATGCGGTTGATTACACGGTTGAAGTCGTCAACTTCACGCTTCAACGAGTTCAGCCTTATCTTCAAGATGGCAGCAGCCGATGGGTGCAGAAATGCCAGTGCCGTGATGACGGAGTCGAAAGTATCTACGATGTCGTCGATGTCATCGACAATGTCTATCTTGTCGTGCAAGTGCGATGACGTGATGGATGAATCCGCCTGGAACAACGGGATGAGCTCCTTGCGTGCAGTCGACGCCACGTTGGTTTCGGTATCATATTTGGCGCCATTGTACCAGTCGACCACCTTTATCGTCATCTCCGAATTTGCGTTCACATAGGCCTCAATCTCTTCGGCTGTCTGCCCGAATAGGAATGGGGAAGTAAATGACGGGTCATTTGCTTTTGATATCGGAGTCTTTGTACCGATGACGGCGTGGTTCAACAGATTGCTGAGCCATTCATATTTTTTGATATTCGGTATTCTTGGTGCGACATAGGTATCAAAAATGCCTTCCAGCATAGAGTAAAAATCGGGTAACTTATACTCGGTGTATGATATCAATGCATTAGCAACTGATGAGCCAGAGTAGGCGTCATACAGGTCCTTCAATACGACAGGCGAGTCCATTTTGGTATAGATGTATATTCCATTAATTTGCCTCTTAAACTGGAATCGTTTGTATTTGTCAATGGAGAAGTATGGAGTGACGATAGTAACGAAACTATTCAAGTCAGAACTCTCATCATTAGCAAAACTGCATTTCAGCGATTCGACATCAATCAGGAATGTTTCTCCCTCGGCTGTGTAATTTATTTCATCTGGGCTGGCGTTACGGAAGTCTGCTGCCGAGACCTTCTCAATCTTTTGCCGTGTAGATTTTTTGAGGTGCTTCTTCAATGACCAAAGGCTCTTTATTCCGGCAAGGACATCGCTGAACTGGTCTTCGAAATCTTCGGCGACTTCTTCCTTCGGGAAGTACGCCTCGAATGCATCACGGAGAGAAGGCAAGAACGGAGTCTGGTTGTCTCCCGTGCAGTCAATCATATAGCCATAGTTCTGCATCTTTTTGCAGAACCCAGCCGTATCCGCCTTGGCTACATCGGAGGCTGTCATGCGCCTTGAAAGGTCGACGACTGTAACATCTTCCGCATTTTTTCCTGGTGGCGGAGGTGCGGCGTTCGGGTCCACGAGGTCATAATAGGTAGACACTTCGACCTCGAACTTGTTTTCCTGAACATCCCTCGCTACCTTGCTCATGCGGCGTTGAAGCGTGGAGTGGGAAAGGGAGCAGTTCTTCTTTTCGTACTTGTCGGATGTAGCCCACTTGTACGTTTCGCATCCGCTTCCGAACAGGCCGAACATGGCCATTGCGTGTGCATACACGCTGGCATCGTCGGCTACTGGCTGCGGGTTCTTTATGAGGGCGTATTTCGGCACGACACTCAGTTTAAGTCCGACTTTCTGGTCTACATTGGCATCGTCGTCGTAATGGGCGTACCCATTGACGGTCGAAATCAGGGTGCCACCTGGTCGTGGAACCTCGTATTCGGCATCCCCGAGAGAGGAGCCTACCCTGAAAGCGTACCTGTCGTCGCTTTCTTTTCCGTCCTCGCCAATTACTGAACAGCTTTGCACCAGCATGTCCTTCTTGTCGTTAGTGCTTCCGTCGAAATAACGGTCGGTTCCGTAGTAACGGGTGGTGTCATCGAGGGTTATGCCCGTAACGATGTAGTCGATGTTGCGGGTAACATATTCGTTCAGAGAGTTGTCTCCGTCATCTGTTGCGACGGACGAGTCTGCCTTTATGGGCACGTCTTTTAGCTCTATTTTGGCGTCCGTCTTTGCGGACATCTTTTTGAAGTATTTGCTGAAATCGAACATATTGGCTCACGTATTTTCGTTTATAGTTTATCACGGTGGAATAGAACTGTTTCGGTATAAAAATATATTTCGAAAAATGTATTTTAAGATTAGTTTAACTTAGGGGATATCCCAATGAAACATACACTTACCCTCCATTCTAAAGACCTCAACATCACACTTGACGAACAGAAGAGTCTTTTCGACCGTGCGTTCGGCAGGGGTCTTGACCGTCCCGAAAACGAATACAAAATCTCCGATTTTGATACCCTTTGGCACGCCCGCAACACAAGACTGAATACCGAACTCAATACGGAAGATTACGGCAAGATATATGACTTCCTCGATGCCGTAGAAAATTCCATGAGGGAAGGTTTCTGCCGTGTCGCCCGTGACCTGATGAATACATCAAGGACCACGCTCGACGAGGTCGACAAGGTGAAGATTGACACGAACCTCAAGAACAGCGAACCGACGGAAGTCGTTTGCGACGTGCCGAGCCTTCACAATATCGTAGTCCTTCTCTTCGAAGGCATGAAGGCTTTCTGCCATGAGCGTCTGTGGAACGCCGATAACGTAGCTGCCCCGAAGCTTCTCCAACCGATTGCCGACAAGCCCAAGGCAAAGAAGAAGGCTGGTAAAACTGCCAAGAAAGAAAAGAAAGTCGAAGTGGAGTACGTTGGTTTCAAGAAGACCGTGAAGAAGGGTGCCAAGAAAACCAAGAAGGAAGCCTAATGGACGGCTGGAAAACTCGTTCGGTTCACAAGAAATGAGGTACATATTATGACCATGCAAGAATATGTCGATACGCTTGCTGAAATGGGTGAGCTCGTTTGCCTACCTAGGAGCCAGCTCGTTGCATTTGTCAAAGCGACATACGGCACTAACGCCCTGCTGATAAAGCCTAGCCTTTATTTCAGGTTGTTCCGTAGACCGTGGAATTTCATCTGCACTCCGTTCAACAAACTTCTGAGGTGGGTTGGTCGCAAGATGCCTCTACGTGATGCCGATGGCAATCCGATGAGCGACAGGTACATTCATTTCACCGTAATGCTGCAAATGGCTGGTTTCATCCCATTTCAGGACTATGGCTGGCATGTGGTTGATGCGATACCTATTGCCCAGATTGAACCGAAGAAGTTCAAACGGTACTTCACGTCACAGCGCAAGGCGACGGGGAGGATGCCGACAGACAAGGCGGTAAAGTTCCTCGAAACGCTGTATGCCGAGTACAAGAAGAAACACCAGAACTAGAGGTTCGTTTCATATAACAAGAAAGCCTCCCTTTGCAGGGAGGCTCCTTTGTTGTGGCTATAAGGAGGCAATTCACCACAACTAAAGCTTAATCTGGTCCTTGTAGTCCTTCTGGGTAATCGGTTTGTCGGAAGTTGCCGATGCGGTAGAGCAGATGGCGAACCTGTTCTGCCTGAGAGCTTTAAGCAGTTCGTCCTTGTCCCATACGCCACGTTCCTCTGCGGCTTCACGGTCCCTCTGTGCGGACTTGCCAATGTTGCTGGCGTCCTTGGGGATGTCGTACTCCATGCGGCGGTAATTGCGGTAGCCACGACCTGGGGTGTTGTTTACCATGTCGTCTTCAAGGAATTTATCCTGCTCGGCTGCGAGTCGGTCTGCGGTATGCCAGTAGTTCTGGCTATATGCACGGTCGAGGAACTTCTTAGCCTTGCCGCTTGAAATGTCGCTCACGTTCTTGGCGTATTCCTGGCACATCGTGAACATGTCGTGTCTGTAGTCCGGGTGGGTGTCGAAGTTGTCACCAGCACTGCGATAAGCGTATTCGGAAGATTTTAGCGTACCCATAAAGAATCCTTTTATGACTTCTCATTTAGTTTATAGCTTCAACAAAGCCTTGCCAAATTTCATTTGGCGAATTATATTTACTTTTATGCGAACTTTGGAAGAATACAACTTTTCTGACTTATTGGCTGATATCAGCGGATACAAGCTCGACCAGTGGAACAAGAAGACTACGGCATCGGGGTTTAAACGGTATGCGTCCGTAGATGAATGGAAGGGAATCGCACTGATGGAAGTCGTGTCGGTAAAATCCGAAAAGAAATTGCGTGACTGTACAATAGGAATCATCGTCAATGTACTTGATAGAGGGGTAGTCCAGCTTTGCTTGACCTTCAAGAGTGAATACAGCAAGGGAAGGCATACATTTAGGGGAGACAAATCTATGTATAAGATGCGGATGGACTTCCTGTTCTCGAAACTGAAATGTAAGAAGTGGGTTGGTTTTGGACTTGTCGAGGACGGTAGGTGTTGGCTTTCTGTTTCCCCTTCTCATGCTGTCGAGGTTCCCGATTTGTTATGGGAGATATACAAGAATATCCTGATGTATCCTTGCGAGCAAGCGTTTAAGGATGTCGGGAAGAAACAAGACCCGACGGTCGCATCGGTGCCCGACCTGTCGTTTTCCGAGCTGGACGGGGTATAAACTATTGATGATTGAATCAGTGGTTTACCTCGATGGCGTTGTGCGATACAGAGAAGATTAAGATAGAAACACCGTTTATAATCTATGGCCGTAACTATACAGGTCAGTTCGTCTCTCGTATACTCGTCGCTGATGATATCAAAAGTTTGGATTTGGCCGATGATGACGGCCTGTTCCATCTGGAACCGATGTATGATGGCGCCTATTACGAACTGACGTTGTACAAGTGTAATCTTATCAATGCTCATGCGTGCGAATGCCCTGTCATCAATGAACTTGAACTGCGTGTGAACGGCGCCGAAGAAACATGCACGCTTCCAATTTATACCGTTATACCTGGCCATGTCGAGAATGCGGCAACCGAGGCGAATACCTACGGAAAACAGCTGGTTCTCGACTTCAACATGCTGCCAGTGGTTGACGAGAATGGAAATACCCCGTGCCATGAGGGGTTTGACCCGTCCACTGCGGACATTGATAAGCTGCTGGACTATTTCCATGTGCTTTTCGAGAACGAAGGCGACAAGGTGGTTGCCGAGCATTCTTCGTTTGAGACCCGGTTCTGTCAGATGTTCTACCAGAGCATAAAGATACAACCTAGATACAAGGTAAAGGAACTGTTTGCCCCAGGCGATATCCTTACCCTGAAATACAAGGTTGGTGTGGATGATTATGGCAACGACACCTACTATGTCATCGACAAGGCGAAGAAGTACATGGACGGTGGGCGGGAATCTGATAAAATAAAAGTCAAGTACGTTCAGAACGACAATACGCTTACATTGGAAAGCCCCGTAGATATTAACGCTCAGGGTTTTCCGATTGATGTGTGCCACAATGATTTCATCGTCGAGGCTTCTAGGTCTTCCTGCACCGAACTGCAACTGTATAACGGTTCAAGCAAGGCGGACGTGCCCGTGTATGAAATTGATTGGGAGAACAATCAAATCAAGATAAACCTGATGAAGGGCATGTTCCCTGTTGATGAACAAGGAAGGGAAGTCTGCGGAAAGAGCAGGATAGTATTGAGCGGCAAAGGTTGCGATGGCACTGAGGCTGCATATCGTGTCGATTTCCCGGTCATAAGGTATGTCTACGACGGCTCTAAGTTTGATGGAAAGTACACGACTGGTGCGAACTGCATCTATGTTTCGCCAATCGAGTTGAACACGGATGACGACCCCAACAATGTGAACACTCCGATGAAGACTTACGGCAAGGACCTTTATATCAAGTTGCGTGATAAAGAATCTTGCTGTAAAATGAGATACATTTCGGTAAAGGTGAAGTATAACGAGTATCTTGAATACAAGTACGGTGAACTTACGCTTAACGGAATCAAGTTGCAGGAAAACGACTTGGTATGGCTTACGTCGCAGTTCGATAAGGATTCCCCTGATGATGAAGATGATACTGAATCAGTAAAGGCTGTAAGCGAAAACGGCCTGTGGGTTGTAAAGAAGACGGCATGGGAATATTACGGTCCAGTCACGGATGATATGTTCATTGACCTCGGCGCCCGTGTAACCGAGACCGTAGCGGCAACCATAGACACCAATGTCGGAAGAAAGTATGGAAACTACTGGATTGGAAGTGTCAACCTCAGAAGCGGGATGATTGTAAACCTGCAGAATCAGGAAGACGGTCAGGACGGCCTGTACCGCATCATGTGCGGCGACTGGAAGTATCTGGGTAAGGCTGGCCCGTACAGTGGCAATTCAATCGACATGTCGAACGACATTGTTACATACAATGACATTGACTTCTGCAAGTGTGGAATCTATCACATCTGGTATTACTACCTGAACGGCTCGTGCGTATTGAATACCGCTACAAGGACGGTGAAGGTTGTCGGCAAGTGCGGCGAGAAAGAAGGCACTCTGGTTCCGGGTAAGCGAATCAGGATTACGGACTATCAGATAAAGACGGAAGTCGATAAGGAATTGATGCCGGGTAGCAGTGGCGACCCGCTCATTGATGATTGTGTCAAGAATGTGGAATCCTTCGACAAGCAGTACAGGTTTGATGTGGAGGATATTGTACTGGAAGATACCTGCATTGAGGGTGCTGTATTGCCGGACTGCAATGAGGATGTTCTATGCGACCACGAGTACGGTGCGTTCTCGAAGGGAGAAAACGACAAGTACAACAGCAGTGATTATAGCGGGTTCAGCATCGTGTTCTGGCAGGCGGATATGGACGATGACCGTGTCGGCTCATGGACTATGTATGCTTTGGTGGGACGCACCTCGAAGAATCCTAAGGAGTATGTTGCATATCGCTTGCATCAAGTCGGTGCCGCTACTACGGAAATGGTTTATGTGACCGACTGGTTTGAACTTCTCGCCGTTTCATCTACAGAAGACGATGAGCCAGTATATTACAGGGAAGTTCCAATAAGCGAGGCGAGTGTCTCTGCGGCAATGATAAAATTCGACGTTCCTACTGACGGAAAGGTCGATAATTTGCAGGTCGGCGACGTGGTCGATGTGTCTAACGGAAATGCCTTGGAAGATAAGTTGAAGGCAACGGTTACTCGTATCGACAATAATAAAGCGACGGCGCTGGTGTCGCTCCCCGCAGGATTCGACAAGGATGCCTACCATGTGGAACTGTACCATCATCGGATGGTCGGTGAAGGAATAAAGATTAGCGACCCGTCCTGGGTGTTTAGCGGCACTGCGGACTATCCGATGAAGTATAAATCCACCGTTGAAAGTAAGGATTACTATACATTGGTTGTTCCTGCAAGTAGCCCTCTCACGGTTGGCAATACCTATTATGCCTATTCGGATAAGGGGCGAATCCGCCCGATACCGTTTACTATCACGGTTGATAAGCAGGACGAAAAGTCTATAACCTATGACGCTTTCCTTTCGCATGAGGTGCCGACGTACGACGTGGTGACGAGATATGAGGAGGACGAGGACGGGGAAATAAAGCCCGTCGTCGAGAAGAAACGCTATCCTATCAGGGTCGCTGTCGGAAACGAGCTTACATGGAGAACCATCACGGAAAACTGGACAATCAAGTCCAACAGTACGAAAATCAGCATTCCTAAATCTTATGATTTCAGGTTCTATGACACCCCGATATCGGTGCAGGAGTTTGTCGATTTGTATAACGCAATTAAACCGACTTGCGTAGACTTCGTGGATTAGGATTTGTTAATATATTTTTACATTACATTGTTTAAATCCCCTTGACAGAGGGGATTTATTTATCTATATTCTTGTCATCGGGATAAACAATCCCTAATCAACAATTAAAACAAGGAAATTAAATGTACAAATCCTACAACAACGGCAACTACGGTTTTAAGCGTAGTGCTAAGGAATCCACCGAAACCCAGACCTTTGACCGTAACGCTTCCATTCGTTTGAAGAAAGATGATGGGACAATCGAACAGATGACCTATGGTCAGGCGGAAACGCTGGCAAAAGACCAGGGTCTTGACGTTGTCGTTGTTAACGAAAAGGCTGCTATCTTCAAGCTCGGTGACCGCAAGAAGGAAGAATACTTGAAGAAAAAGGCTCAAAAGGAACAGGACAAGAAGAACCGTGAAAACGCTCGTCGTTCCGAAGAGAAGACTATTACTTTTGGCCCGAACATTGGCGAAAACGATTTCAACACCAAGATGAACAAGGCAGCCGAGTTCATTGAAGCTGGTCATCCTGTCAAGATTGCGGTACAGTTCCATGGTCGTGAACTCTCCCACAAGGACGCTGCGATGTCCACGCTGAAACCGATGATTGTCAACAAGATGAGTGCGGCCAACGCAGTCTGCACCAAGGAATTGCCTATCACTGAACAGAATCATGCTCGTGACTGGGTGTTCTTCTATGTGAAGGGCAAGTCGCAGCCGAAGGCATCCGTATGATATCAAGGAAATCATACCGCCGTTTAAAGCTACGGCTGCATGACATATTCCTTGGTTTCAGGATAGCGGCTGCTATTTTTGCAGTCGCTTTCGCACTACTAAACGCAATCTATGCTACCATATACAAAAGGATTCGTAATGGACAATACACAGCTTGCTACCAAGAAAGTCAAAAACCGTGACCTCTGTCTTATATGCAGTCACCGAAACTGCGTAATCGACATGGGTGACGGTCTAAAAATTCCATGTGTTAACCTCGTCGATGACGAAGAAAAGGAGGCTCGCTAATGAGAGACTGCACGGTTCCACATACAAAGGGTGAAGATTTCCGTGAGAAGCTGCTGAACTTCTCGGTTGTTTGGCCGCTAGTTGTTGCCTTTCTAGGAATAGGCTTCGGTTTCTGGAGTGATAAGTACAACCAGGTAGTCGAATTCTTTCCAATCTTTAAGAGTACGCTCTTTGGCATATTCAGTATGGTTCCTGTTACGTTTCTTTGGGTCCTCGTGGTCTATCCAGAGATGCGGGACTGTCACCCAGAGTATAACGACCTTAGGTTTTACTGGCAGTACATTATTTCAATCAACGCCATGCCACTTATGATATTCGGCGTTGTTATCTTTCTGGTATTTGGTGGTTGCAAATAACAAAAGGCTACAAGAGGTAAACAACTATGTTCAAACGTGAATTGACAAATCTTGAGGAAAGACTTTACAATTTCCTCGACTTAGCGGACAGCACCCTAGAATACGATGTCTCCCAGAAGTCATGGGAAAAGCTTAGGGAAGCGATGAAACGCTGCAAGGAAGACTGCAGGGTGAAATACGGAGTCATCAACAACGGTTACTCCCTCCATGTTGAACTCCCCTTCGATGTAGACAAGTACATGAAGCGGAAGCAGAACAACCTCTTGCAGGACATGAAGGAAGACCCTGCCGCCAACAAGCTCGGCGAATTCATCGTCAACCAACTCGGCATCAACCTCGTTTCCGTCGACGGCATCAAGGTCGAAAGACAGCATGACGGCCAGATTACCGATATCCACATCGCTTTCATACCAGCACCTAAGCAAGAAACAACTGAATCCAATTAGATGTAAATTGACTTTAACACGGGATACCATGAATATCAAGAAAGTTGCACTTATCCTTTTGACCGCTAGCGCCCTCTATGGCTCCGTGTCGGCCTGGAACTATGAACAATCTACCAACGCTTCCTCCTCGGGATATTCGGAACAGGCAATCGAGCTAGGTCACGACCTGCACCATGCCGACCAGTCAATCGAGAAGGTGGGCGTCGAGGCTGATACCAGATTGCAGATGTCGGCAATAGTGGATGAAAACATTGCAGCGAAGGAAGTGTGGAAGCGGTTCAGGTTCCCTAGAAACCCTTCCCATCAGCACCAGAGGGCTCGTGCTTCCCATAAGTCTGTCATTCCTCCGTAGGTGTGATACAAGTGGTTAAACAATGTTTTTAGTATGAGGTTTAAAATGAATTTCAACAAGCAAATCTATGATATAATCCAGAAGACGAAGAAGGCACTCCCTGACTACTTCAAGTCCTGTTTGGAACAGCGACTCGACACGGGTATCGGTTCTACCACCGATTACAGCACGGTTGAAGCCCTTGAAAACGCACTGATGACGGCAAACTGGTCTCCGTGGGTTGATAGCACGGGTGTTCTCGCCCCTGGATGCAGGGCAGTGATTACGACTGACATTCCTGGCCATCACGGCATGCTTGACCTCGCCGATTTTAAGCCAGACGATGTCTGTCATTTCAATGACTTTAAGAAAACGGGCTACCTCTCGCTTTGCATAAATACGGATATGCGTAAGGATGTCGGGTTTACCATTCTCATTATCGGACCCGAAGAAGGTTTGGGTGAAGTGATGTACACCTTCCATCCCGGTAACCCGGTGCCTGCTTCCACATTCAAGGCTGGCGAACCCAACGAAAAGACGGGCAAGGTGTACAAGGACGGGGATGAAATCACCGTTGCGGAAGCTATGGAACTTGGTTTCAGACACGTAAAGGCGGAATGATGAGTTGCTCGGTCGTTGAACAAGACCTAATCGAAGCCGCCATAAGTAAGGGGCTCAATTCGTACTGCCGCATTGAGCTTATGCTGACCAAGGGTAGGCCTGTTGACCTGTATGCTTACACGCTAAAGATGCAGAAGTTCACATCTCGGTTGGAAACGATTCTAAAATCAATATCGGTTGAACCCGATTCGATTAAGTTTGTGTTTTCCAACGACGATGTCGAACTTCTCCTCATGCATGGTGAATACAGGGTGTCTGCCATCATTGATGTCGAAAATCTTAACTGCGTTCATTGCATAATCCAGAAAGGTGAAGACATTGGCGGAAAATACTTCGAAGGCGAGGACAACACGCCTATAATCGAGTGGTTGAATACAGCACTTTCTATTGGTGAATAGACTATGAGAAGCAGTAGCGAAAAATGGAAAGCAGTATTGACTTCTGCGATGAAGTCTGGCAATGAGGTGAAACGAGGCAAAGGCCCAGGCATTATTGCTAGTGCAAAGGAAGTCGATACGGTTAAGTATCTGTCTGAATACTGGGACCTAAAAGGGTTTGCTCGTGAAGCCGTATTGAGCGCACGTAGTAAAACGTAGCTACCAGCCGCCGAGCAGCTTTTCGCACGGCTGGTAAGACGGGGATTCGGTAACATTTTCCACGCATTCTGGAACTTCGGGTGGCCTGAAAAGGACATCCTTTTTCAGTTCGTCCACGGTGGCGTTGACTGCAAACGGGTATTCTGCCGTTGTTGTAGCCTTTGCCGCATCTGCACCTGATTCCATCTCGGTCTTTTCGAAGGTAGTCTGCCCGAGGAGGTTGTTGATGAAGTTTTCCTGTTCGGGCTTCTTCAAAACGTCGTCCGATACCTTCTGCCCAGAATCCACTGCCGTATCCACGAATACCTTCCACCAGTACTTTCTCTGCTTGTACTCGTATTCAGGCTGCTCGTCTGAAATCTTGGTCACCTGATACAAGATGTTGTTGAACTCGAATTTGAGCATGTCGCCAGCCTTGGGGAAAATCTGCTGTGCGGTGTAACCATAGTAACGGAAATCCTCGTAGCCACGCTGATACCAGATTGGGTTATGCTCAGAAGGGGCGCACAGGGGCTTGATACCGTGTTCCCTCAGGGACTGGTAGTTGCATTCTAGGAAGTAGGTCATCAGGAACTGGAGTTCCATCTTTCCGTCGAACTGGATTCCGTACCTGTCGTAAAGTTCCTTCTGCGGCTGGAACCCGATTAGCACCTGGAAGTCGAACTCCCTGTCCACGACACGCAAGTTGTCCTCGTGGAACAGCGAGTTGCTGTCTACGTCCATCGTCACTGTGTAATACTTGATGAATACTCCCTGACGCTTCACGAAGTCAGCCGACATCCTGTCGTAGCGCTCCTGGTCGAGGAACGCATTGTGCCTGCGGTAGTGGAACCTCACCCCGAGGTTCCTGTCACGGGACATGACTGGGTTGTTAATCTGGGCCTTCTCCGAACGTTCGACATAGGCTCCAAGCCTGTCGTTCCAAAGATGTTCGGAAACATGAGTCATTACCGAGAAGTTCTTTCGCTCCTCGTTCATAGCTCGGCAGTTCCCCCTTACGGGTATGATGAATCCGTTTACCTTCATGCAAATAGTTTATAAACTATTAGGTATGAACACGAAACTGTTTTTTGAATCTATTGGAAAGCTAGGTCTTTCCGAAGCCCAGATGGAAGCCCTCACGGGTCTGTGTAAGGCTTGTTTTGAAGGCTTTGAACAGCATCTGACGTTGCCGATGGCTGAGAACCATAACATCCATGACGCAATTCAGGCGCCGATGGCAACTAACGGTTCTCATTCCAACGACATGGGTGCGTACAAGAACCCGATGACCCTATCCACTAATCCGAACGCCAACCGTGACCCGAAGGAAGAAATGAAACAGTTGTTCCCAGGGAAGATTCAATGGAAGCGTGGCAAGGTTAAGTCTGACCCTAAAATCAGGGAGATGATGGAAAGGGCTCAGGACCATCTGCCCAGCAAGTATCCAGTAAATTGTTTTAACACGACAGCTCAGCCGATGGTGACTGGATATGCATCCCCGAACAGGATGAACTACTCGCCGTACAAGCAGGGATGTGCAGTAGGCTGTTACGATGGCGGCGGAGGCGGTGGTGCCGACGTTGGTGGCGGAGCGACGGTGTAGTATGTACAACGTAACCGTCAAAAAGAACCGCCCGATTGAATACCTGGTGATACACTTCACCGCTGGTACGACTTCGAAGGGAGGGAAGGCAAGGAGCTTCGCAAACTATTTTGGGAAGCAGGGCACAAACGCAAGTGCCGACTTTATTGTGGACCAGGAAGAAGCGGTCCAGTTCAACACCGACATTAGGAACCAGTATTGCTGGGCGGTTGGCGACAAGCTGTACAAAAAAATTTCTACATCGCTTGGTGGAACCCTGTACGGCAAGGCCCGCAATGTGAACTGCATTTCAATCGAGATGTGTTCAGACAAGAAGAATACGAAGTCCCTCAAAGTTTCCGACACGGATTGGAGCATATCCGACAAGGTGGTCGAGCGTACTGCATTGCTTGCAAAGAAGCTCATGAAGGAATACGATATTCCTCTCGACCATGTCATCATGCACCACTGCATTAGCGGTAAGCAATGCCCTCAGCCGTGGGTGAGAAACGAGGAGTGTCTGTCCAACTGGTATGACTTCCTGAAAATCCTTGCTCCCGAGAAGCTACCGAGGAACCCTCTATATTCTGGTATGACAACGGCAAATCTGAATTGCCGTGAAGCTCCCATTGTAGGAAATGTTGTCACGAAATATGAGAAGGGCACCCAGATAAATATCTATGCTGAAAGGCGTGGATGGGGCCGAACCACTGACGGGTGGGTTTCACTTAACTATGTAACTAGAGGCGCCTTATGAAAAAGGATTTTATTGAAGCGTTACAAGCGATGGATTTGACTCCTAGCCAAGTTAAAAGTTGTGGCGATTTGTACACGGCCTGTTTTGAAAGTGTACATCCGTTATATGAAATGAAAGATACGCTTACCTTTGGTGATGCAGATACAAAAGGTAAACGTGTTGGTAAATCAGATAGAAATATCGAATTGGCAAGATACAAGTCGAAACATCCTGTTACGGTTCGGTTCCATCGTACCGCTGCGGGTAATGTAGATTCAATACTGAATACTGGATTAAAGACCCAGAATGATAATTATGGACGTAATACTGGAGATGCGAATGCGTATGACCCTGTTGTCTGGACTTCTCTTAATCCAGATAACATACCCGTATTAAGAAAATTCGACAAAAAAGAACCTATATTGCTACATAAAGCAATCCGTCCGCATTGGGATGAAAAGGGTAATTGGGTTGAACCCGACGAAGATGACGAGGATATATATGAATATCCATATAATCCTCCAGCACGATACCGTTCGAATATTGACACGTTAAAGCTTACTTTTGATAAAGATAAATACAATAAAATGGATAGAAGATGGCTTCCAGATGGAAGAAAAAGCGCAAAATATATGAAAAAAGTTGGCGAAGGTGAATCCAGTGTTTCTCATGAGGGACCTTACAAAATAGATGTGTTTGGCGAAGATATTGGCAAAGAGAATATATCTCTTATGAAAAAAGAAGATGAAAATGTGATTCGAGAAATTGAAAATTTTATTGCATGGGTTGTTGATGCAGATGGTCATCGGCGTAGATACTCGACTACCTTTAACCAAGTAAAAAAGTTTTTGCCATCTTATTTGTTAAATTCAATATCTAGCTTGATTGAACAATGGAAATTTTTCCGGGTAACTGAAGTGCCGTATGTACTGAAAGTGAATAGTGGCAACTTTCATGTTCCATTCGAAAAATTAAAATGGGTAATGCAGGAAACTTCAAAGTGCATAGCCCAGCACCCATATCGAATAAGTAGTTCACGATTTAAAGAGCGTACGTCAGGTGTTGATTATCCTATTAGTCCTGATGAGGTTGTGGAAATTGGTTATGTACCGCCGAAATCTAATCGACCTTGGATGGGGGAAGAGCTTGAAGGCAGGTCTAATGTCAAGGCGGCAAAAGGTCATATATCTCGTTCGGTGCGGGATACTCGTGACATAAGCAGGGATAAACGTTCGTTTACTGATAAGATGTACGATGCCCCTATAATGAATGTGCTACACTCGGATGACGCTATACAAGAAACGCCGCACGGCGGTATGAGGAAGTACAACAGTTTGTTTTGGTCTGTTGGTCGTTTTATAGAAGACCTGTATGATGAGTCGATTCACATGTTTAAGCCATGTTTAGAAAGTTTTATCCGTGAATCCATACCACGACGTATGCATAATGGTAGGCAGGGTGATGATGCCTTATATGATGGTATAGAGGAGTTTTATACAAGAACTAAAAATAGTGATGTATATGAGGAATGGCATAAATTACGTGATGAATTGTTTGAAGATAGGTTTAAGGATAGGGCATCAGATGAAAAAATCAATGTTCTAAAACAAATATTATATAAAAGATATACGTTTAAATGGGCGTTTTGCGTTGGTATGACAGGCGATGCTACTAATAAATGGTTTAATATGCTGCAAACCAAATTGCAGTATGTATAGGGGTACCTTATGAAAAAATATTTCATTGAAGCGTTAAAAGCTATGGATTTGACTCCTCATCAAGTTAAAAGTTGTGCTGATTTGTACACTGCTTGTTTTGAAAGTGTACAGCCGTTATACGAGATGAAATCTATCATGCGGTCTGGAGATATGCCATCAAAAGATACACGCATGGGTAAATCCGATAAAAATGTCGAATTGGCACGGTACAAAGCTCAACATCCTGTTAAGGTGCGTTTCCATCGTACGCATTCAGATAATGTTGACTCTATACTGAATAATGGCATAACCATTCAAAATAAGAATTATGGGCGCAACACGGGCGATACTAACGAATATGACAATGTAGTATGGACTGCCCTTAATCCATACATGATTCCTGTATTAAGAGATTTCAATAAGAAAAAGCCCAGATTGATTCGTAAAGGGCGTGACTTTGGAAACTCTGATAATTTTAATGATGAATATGAAATTCCATATAACCCACCAGCACAGCATCGTGACAAGATTGATACATTGAAAATTACACTTGATAAAGATAAATACAATAAAATGGATAGGCGAAAACTTCCATCTGGAAGGAGAAGTGCGAGTAGCATGTTTAAGGTTAATGAGGGAGAACCGAGTATTTCGAGGGAAGGGGAATATCAGATTGATGTGTTTGGAGAAGATATTGGTAAAGAAAACTTATCTTTAATGCAAAAAGAAGACGAACATGTTCTTGAAGAAATTAGCAATTTTATACCATGGGTAGTATGGAAAAATAATACAAGTTATTCGACCACGTATAGTGAGGCGCAACATTTTTTGCCAAAGTATCTGGTGAATACAATAGACAGCTTAATTCGTTCTCTTCATATTAATAAGTATATGGCCTTTAATGAAGTTCCTATTGACAAATTTAAATGGGTAATGGATGAAACAGCAAAGTGTATTGCAAATCAAAGTTGTAGAATAAGCAGTGAGAAATATGATGCGGCGAAGAATGACGGACGTTTGCATACTCCTAAGGAATTGATTGCTGCGGCTTATATACCGCCAAAATCCAATAGGCCTTGGATGCAAAAGGATAGCACAAAGTTTAAAGGACAAGAAGGGCATATATCCCGTGCTATTAAAGATACTCGTGATGTAAACAAGAAATATAAGGATGATATGCTAAGGCACTTGTTGGACGTAAATGCGATGACCAACAGATATCAAGTCCCGGACTTACTTACCGTTATAAATAACATTAATGCATTCCTTGAAGTTGATGCTGAGAAGTTGTTCGACTTAATTCCAGAGAAGGTTGATGATACATACATTGAACTATCTCATAGAGTGGGATTGGATTATAAATCAATGATGAGGAATACAGCGGATAATAACAAACGGTATATGAAGGCTGTGAAGGATTGTTATGTGAATGCTAAAAATAGTGACTTGTCTGATAAATGGGATAAGGCATATAACGAAATGACCCAAGGCCTATTTGCTGGTTGGACAAATGTCACTGATGAAAAACGAAATGCTATCAAAAAACTATTAGATAAAAAATATACGTTTAAATGGGCGTTTTGCACTGCCTTGGCTAAAGCAAAGACATTCACTATGGATGACCTGAGAGCTATACTGAGTGATGTATAGGAGTTGAATTATAAAGTTCCATGGATTAACCCATGGAACTTTCCTTTATACCTTGCCCGTTATCAATAGAATTGTTATGACGACGATTGCGAAAGTTATCGTTGGCCAAATCATGTAGTTTCGACTGACGACGTTCCGTCGCCAAGGTCCTTGTCCACAGACTTCCAGTCCTTCTCGACAAATTCGGGGTCGTCGCCATCCTCGGGAAAAGTTGCGTCGTGAAGGTCGTCGATTGCCGCTTCCATTGCAGGCGGCAAGTTCAGCTTCTTGATTTCTGCTTCGAACAGGTGTTTCTTCAATGACATAGTGTTCTCTCCTAGGATATCGCACCGAGACGCTTGGCCTCTTCGATGTCCCTCTTGTTCATGATGTAATATCCGTTGCGGTTCTCTTCAGTGTTTGGCTTCAACGCCCCGAACCTGTATCGGTATGCGTCGATGTCGTGCGGGGCAGCGGTTCCCGTAACTTCAAGCTCGTGCATCGGGACGAACTGTTCGGCAAACTGGTTCATATCTGATTCGTTCTTGAATCGGATTACATCAACCTTGGCGCTGTTGTTTTTGTCCTTGATGAACATGAGCCTTGATTCGCTGAGTTCGTCGTATTCCTTCTTGTTCCGCATGAGGTCGTCAGCGTGGCGGGCCTTCATGCTGGAATCGTTGGTGGCGGTCACGTTGTACTTTCCGCCGGACATCCTGTTGATTTCGTTCATCTTGTTGGTGAACGATGTTCCATGCATGTTCGCACCCCACTGGGCCTTCGGAATGGTGACGTACTGCCAGATGTGAATCATCTCATGGAGCAGGACTTCCTCGGCTTCCGTCTCGGTAATGTCGTTGAAGTAGCTCGATAGACGTATTTTGAGCTTGCTGACGAAGTTATCACCTACGGGAATGCTTCCGGGTGACGGCTGGTTGCTGACAATGCATGATGCGTCGCCGACAGCGTTTTGCGTGCCAGACATCTCGAACTTGATGTCCTTCGGGAGCTTGCCTCCGAAGAAACGAGAGTTGAACTCGTTGTACTTGCGCTTGGCCCACTCGCTTGAAATCCGAAGGTTGGTGTCAAGCTTGTCTATTCGCTCAAAAAGAGATTTCATTGATGTTCCTTGCAAACTTAATAACAGTTTATAATATGCGGTGTAATAAACGTCTTTCCTGACGTTATAAACTAGAGATATGCAAGCAATCATGCAAACAAATCAGATAATCGACCAGAACGCACCTAAGTTGCTCATCAACTATGACGTTGCTGAGATGATACAGCGTGCGGTGGATGTTCTTAAACGCTTCGGCAAGAACGTAGAGGAAGTTGAACTGCTTGGTCATAAGAAGATGCATGGAATATCATATCAGGATTCCGTAGTCACCATCTTGGCCGACAGGATGAAACGCCATTTTGCGGTGTACCGTAACCGTACGGGAACTCTTGTTGCCGGGATTGCAAACGGTATCGTCAACTCCTATCATTGGGAAATCGTATTTATTGACGAACACTTGAAACAGTTGCTTGAACCGAAGGACAATAAACTATAATTGAATTTAGGTGGACGATTATGACGGACAACTACGCAATTTTCATGGAAGCTATATCTCAGCTGGGACTTACCCCGGCTCAGTTGGAAGCTACCAGCAATCTGTATAAGATTACCATGAACAGGCCGAAGATTAACGGTGAGAACATTGGTGACATCATCAACGAAGTCAACGAGAGGATGGATGCGTACGCATATTTCCTACAACTTCAACACCCTACTGATGAAGAATTACACGATGAGCTTAACAAGAAGTGGATGGAAGTGAGAGACCACTATAAGCTAAGGGAGCCTGAGAACGACTGGTATAAGGTGGACCTGAGCAAACTAACGTGGATTCCGAGAATCAAGAACTTCGCAGCGGATTCTACATATAGTGACGAAGAAAAGAGATACGATGCCGATGCACAGGCGAAGGCATGGCTCAATATGATGTTTGATAAGAGCAGGAAGGATAGAACTGACTTCCGCCGATATCTCCAATGGGAAAGAGACTGCTTGAAGCATAAGTTCCTGACCCGTGGTTCAGGTATCGCTGCTTACAAGAACGACCCCGTAATAAATGATGCCTTGGCACATGGTGGAACGGCTGACCTTATCGGACAGTATTGCTTGGATAAGGCGCTCATGCACCCGCTTAATGCAGGTATGTCAGCCGCAGACAATGAAGCTACCAAGAGAAAGTATGCCGACCTATCCAACAGGATGGCGTATATTGCAGACGTAAAGTTCAATGGTCGTGTTCCGTCAATGTATCTTGACAATAGTGACAAGGTGTGGTTCGGTTGGCACAATATGCCGGGTGGACAAAGGGCGTTTACCAAGAAGCGTTTTGGACGAGATTCCGACCTGTTCTCGAAGGCACCGCCTAAGGAAAATGACTTGCTTTGACTTGATGCCTAGTGTAAAGTGTCATTGACAAATCGGCCTTCATATCCTATATTTGTGGTATGAAGGCCTTTATTTTCTCGGATTTTCACTACGACTACTACAAGAAGGAGATGTCGATGGATACTTTCGTATCCAGTTTCCTTCCTGCGGATATACTGATTATCCCTGGGGATATGGCAAGCAAGTTTAATGCCGCCCGTGAAATTCTTGTTCGGTTATGTGACATGTATAGCCATGTCCTTTTCTGTATGGGAAACCATGACATGAGCGTACATCTCGACAACGGCAAGTTCAGGAATACGGAAGCCAAGATTGAATGTTTCCATAAGCTGGCAGACTCCATAGACAACCTTCACATGCTGGATGGGAATGTGGAAAATGTCGGCGGTGTCAATATCGGTGGCTGCATTGGGATATGGGATTACACCTTCCTGAAATACCTCGACATACCGCATTCCAGGAAGGAAGTGGACAGCAACTGGGTGTCGAAGACCTATGACGGCAAGTATTGGAACTACATGGACAACGATATAGTTCGGATTCGTGAGAGGTTGAACCAGCAGTGCAGGTCCGTCCTCGCACAGAAGCCCGATGTCATGGTCACCCACTTCGCTCCTATCAATTTCCGTGTCCCGGACGAGCATGACAAGTTCAACTCGGTCTACTACTATTTCTCTCCTGAATATATCGGCATGCTGAAACCAGACGCCATCTGGTGTGCTGGCCATACCCATACAGCATATCAGGTCGGCCACCTCTATATCAACCCGATGGGATACCCCAGTGAGAAACCCTATGATTACAATTCTCTAAAAAAGGAAGATTTCGTGATAGACTTGGTTCCAAATAATTTATTTTAGTGTATTCAAACAGGAGACTCCAAATGCAAGAAGTGAACAATGCGACGGACAGTGTTAGAAACCATAATGTAGGAAAATCGGACTACGCAAAGCATAAAATCCAGCCGTGGGACGTGTGGATTGAGTTCCAGTTGAACCCGTTCGATGCAGACCTCGTCAAGAGGACGCTCCGCACGAAGGCCGAAGGTGGCATGACCAAGTCGGAAGCTAGGAAGCTTGACTACGAGAAAATCATCCATATCTCCTCCGAGAGGGTTCGCCAGATAGAGACTGGTGTAACGTGGCCGACATCATCTTCCCTGCCGAGCGAATCCCGAGTCGATGAAATCATCGAGGAATACAAGCTCTCACCGATTGATGCAAGCATTCTTAAAGCCCTCCTCATTAAGAAACCCGACGGAAAGGAACGCATTAAGCAGTATGGTCTAGTCATGTACCAAGCCAAGAAAGGCATCGAATCGTTGGCCCGGTTGATTGCCGAAGAGAAAAAACAGGCGGAAAATGATGCCAAAAAGCAGGATAAAAGCAAATTTCTCATAGAAAAGGCAGAAAAAACTGCAAAAGAGGCACTCAAAAAAATTTCGGACGGAATGTCAACATATAAACAATTATCAAAGTCAATGGAATCGCTGCTGCAAGAGATTGATTCTAAAGACCAGATTGACATGTTCAACAATTAACCGAGAGGGAGACATTATGAGCGTATACGAAGACATGAATGTCATCAACCTGTCCGTACTGGATGAGGCTGCCCTGCTCGAATTTTATTCAAATAATTTGAACAGGCATTTCTGGTTCCAGCGTGCAGACATTGGCCTTGAATTGAAGTATTGTACGATATTGGAACAGACAGGGCATCTTTGGTGGAAGAAGTTTAATCGAACAGCGAAGCTGGCGAACTTCACACCACCAGAGGGAGATGAATACAACGTGTGCTCCGATATCGCCAAACAGTTTGGACATCTTATCGAAGAACACTTGCCAAGCGGTTACGAAATCACCATAATGGCAACGTTGAAATTCATCAGACTCGATAACCCCGTAACGGGTACCTATCGACAACCAGTCTATGACTACAACGTAATCAACGTGGTGGACAAGGACAGTAACCGACAGCTATCAATGGAAGAGATTATTGATATCTGCGGCAAGACCAAGCTAAGGGCGCCCGACTTCGAGGTCGGAGAATATATGTTCCTGAGTCTTGGCGAGATGTTCAAATCCTTTGAGTCGTTCAAAAAGTACGTTCGAGATTGTGATAAAGACAGTTACGAACTAATAGCTTTCAGAGCGACGGAAGAAATTCGATAAAAAATTTAAAAAAAATATCGAATTCCCCCTTGACAAAGCTTTTGAATATTTCTATAATTGACGACGTAAACGGGAACAGTCAAGGTTTCGAACTTACTTTCCTGCGTCAGATTGGACCGTGAGTCCTTTCAGAAGATTGACATTTCGGCTTTGCAAAAGTTGCTAGGTTGATAACCTTACTCACACATGATAGTCTTGGCAATGGACTGTGTTGGGTGATTTAAACAATCATGACGTTGAGAACGGTGTACCCGTAGGTGAGGGAACCGTCAGCAGCAATGTTGAAAACGCCTTGTTCGATACAGGTCGGAAGGCATCGTTCTTGCGTTCTCTTTTTCGGGGGTCTTCATATGGAGGTCTCCGAATAAGGGAACGACAGCGTTTCCTAGCGGTGAGTAACCGCTATGCCGTTCAACGGTGGTGCCGGAAGCACCTTAAAAACTTGCGGGGTGTAGCTCAGTCTGGTAGAGCGCCTGCTTTGGGAGCAGGATGTCGTCAGTTCGAATCTGGCTACCCCGACTATTGTCCTTCCAGTTTGTGTTGGATGGACGAGAACCATCGGTATATACTTCGGTATATGCTTTATGGTAAAGTGGCTTTCTGACGGTTTGCAAACTCTATGTCTGGCGACGGCCAGTTCGTTGGGGTTTGGTGCCACAACCGACAACAAATCCGTCTAAAATGGTAAAAGGTAATCGGTAATTGGTCCTATTTCCTCCATTCGGTGTTTACCCATCGTTACAGGCGGTAGGTTCGTTAGCTTTGAGTAAAGCTTTCTGCGTCCAATCCTGACGCACCCATGACAACATGTGAAAGGGGTGGTGCCCAGGGATATTATTGACATGTAGCTCAGTAGGTAGAGTCGGCGACTGTTAATCGTCTGGTCACTGGTTCGAGTCCAGTCATGTCAGCTAAATTTAAAAGGATGTTGACACAGGTTATGGCATAGTTCCCAGGTGGTAGTTAACTACCGCATATACATCCGCTGAAACGAAATTCGCAGGCTAGTACGGAGTGCGCAGGAAGTCTGGCCGGGACGGTAGGGACGGTAAAGCAAAACGACGCCCCAAGTTTAGAATGGACCTCTGGGTAGCTCCCAGAAACATCCGCAGGTGAAAAGCGGCCCCTAATAGGTTGTGATAATCGTGATGGTAGCTCCATTGTGGGAACCCAACCGAAAAGGGCCGCCTATTAGCCTGAGCATTTTAGCTTTGTAATCAGGAGACACACTCGCTTCGGGAGCGGGAGAAGTTAATATCGGTGTAGGCCGATATGATGGTGGAATTGGTGAAGTTGTTTTATCGCCTGTGTAGCTCAGTTGGTAGAGCAGTTGCTTTGTAAGCATCTGGTCGGGAGTTCGAGCCTCTCCACAGGCTTATTCACGTTTAGCTTAACTGGAAGAGTTGCCTGTCTGCAGCGGGAAACAAAGGTTCGATTCCTTTAACGTGAGCTATTTATTGCCGTTTCGCCAAGCTGGTAAGGCACAGGACTCTGACTCCTGTATTCGGGCGTTCGAACCGCTCAACGGCAACTATGAAGAAATTTGCGGGGTGGAGCAGTTGGTAGCTTGTTGGGCTCATAACCCAAAGGTCGCAGTGTTCGAGTCCTGCCCCCGCTACTAACTCGATTGGCCAAGGGTCTCAATGTTCCCGCTGGCGATGGCTCAGTCCATGTGGAAGGTTGGACTCCTTCGTGATTCTTGGTCAATCATTTTGCCAGCTAACCCAAACCCGGTGATTGGGCCGGACTGAAAATCCGAGTAGTCTGGTTCGACTCCAGAAGCTGGCACGAAAGTATTAAACAATAGGTGAAACAAAGTAGGTGCCCACGGGGTGGGATTTTGGTGGTTATAAACCACCCACCTATTGTTTTTATCCGCAGCTATAGCAACTGGTTAGATAGCCACTCTGATAAGGTGGAGGTTCCTGGTTCGAGTCCAGGGTTGCGGACTATATTTTTGGCGCTATCGAATAACTGGCCTAGTTCATCGCCCTTTCAAGGCGGCAATACGGGTTCGAGTCCCGTTGGCGCTACTACATTCCGTTGTAGCTCAGTTGGTAGAGCAGCTCATTCGTAATGAGCTGGTCGGGAGTTCGAGTCTCTCCATCGGAGCTAATTAAATTATAGGTGTAATATGGTTCACTCAGTAGCCATAAGTAGTCACCTAAAGCTCAGGTCGTAAGTTCGAGTCTTACTGTCGGAGTTAGAAAACATCTGGCTAAATGTCCGTCATTGAGGGCCAGACCCGTTTCGTTCGGATATCGATGGACGGGAGGCGTGATGAAGCCTGCTATTAAATGGTAACGATAACCATCTTCGGTCTATGTAAGGGCTAGTAGGTGAGCCCGTTCGCAACATAGATGACAAACCGATGGCCTCGGCGACAAGCGGAAAGGATGCCGTAACCCCCGCAGCTCCTCGAATTCATCAAACTTTGTTTAAACACAAATGAGTAGAACCCGTGTTGCATCGTTCTTGATTTCATGCTAACGGGCTAACCCTGATGGGGAAAACTCAGGGATGAGGAATCTGTCTCTGCGAATTAGATGAATACCAGAATGATGGTCGCAGAGGTGTAGTATTGGCTCTACTAAAATATGCCACGTGAGACCATTTGAAATAAGAATGGGGGAGATAAACTTTGGGTTAACCACCAAGTGTGCTCCTTAATCCGTCCTTGAAATTAGGACGCCTGTAAGTTTGTGTTTAAATAAATTTCGGAATATAGCTCAGTCTGGTAGAGCGCTTGCTTCGGGAGCAAGAGGTCGTAGGTCCAAATCCTGCCATTCCGACTAAATATGGCGAGGTGGTAGAGCTGGCTTATTGCAGCGGTCTTGAAAACCGTCGGTGGCAGTGGCCCTGTCATCCGTGGGTTCGAATCCCACCCTCGCTTCTTTTACTGCGTCATTAGCTCAGTTGGTAGAGCGTCTCCTTGCCATGGAGAAGGTCGTCGGTTCGAGTCCGACATGACGCTTACTTTTATGGCATTATAGCTCAGTCGGAATTTAGAGCGTCTCGCTACGAACGAGAAGGTCGCAGGTTCGAGTCCTGCTAGTGTCACTAACATTGGATAGAACTCTGTTCAGCGGGCTGGTTGCCTGAAGGAACAACCTACATGCCAGCTACGACAGATATACGTGCCGACAAGATAGGCGTAAAAGCGAAACGGTTTGTTTTAGGTTATAAGCAGATTTCGCATCGGTACGGGGAAGCTGTCACGGTGATACTCCGCATATTCACCTATCCATTGTATTTTGGCTCTATCGAATAACTGGCCTAGTTCGTCGCCCTCTCAAGGCGGTAATACGGGTTCGAGTCCCGTTGGAGCTATATGTATGCAGCCATGCTGAAATTGGTAGCCAGGCCAGCCTGTCACGCTGGTGCCCTATGGGCGTGCGAGTTCAAGTCTCGCTGGTTGCGCTAAATTTACTTCCATAGCTCAGTTGGTTCAGAGCGCTTGCCTTACAAGCAAGGGGTCATAGGTTCGAATCCTATTGGGAGTACTACCCCCTCAGTGGTGTAACGGTAGCACAAGGGATTGTGATTCCCTTAGTTCGAGTTCGAGTCTCGACTGGCGGACTAACTATTCTATGATTTTGTTGTGCTTGCAAGGCGGGTCCCGTCAATTTGAGTCAATCATGCCGAGACGGGCATGGGATGGACGGGAAACGTGGCCCCTGCTCGGTGACAGGCTAAAACGCCGCCATTTAAAAGGCCATTAGCGTTCTTCTCGTAAAAGAGCTAATGACGGGTTGAAGCATGCGAGGTGCTTACGAACCCGAGGTGGCAAACGACTACAACTGGAGAAGTTTGAGGTTGCCCACGATGACGTACCTGCTATGAAAGACCGTAGACTGATAGTCCAAAAGCGTCATCACCGATGCGGTGTAGCTCAGTTGGTTTAGAGCAACGGAATCATAATCCGTGTGTCAACGGTTCAAGTCCGTTCTCCGCAACTACTTCGGGTTCTGGTGGAATTGGTAGACACGCATCGTTCAGGGCGATGTTCTGCGAGGAGTGTGGGTTCGAATCTCACGTACCCGACTAAAAAAAAGTTTGAAAATTTTGGTAGAAACCCTTGACAAACGATGTCTTAGTTTCTATCTTTCTGACCGTGGTTGACACGAGTTGTTAGCCCGCTGATTGAAATTTTGGCTTTGCAATTTATGGGGTATTAGCTCAGTTGGTAGAGCACCTGCTTTGCACGCAGGGGGTCAGGAGTTCGAATCTCCTATGCTCCAGTAACAATTTTATTTGGGTTGACTGCGAGGATGGTGGTTTCGCAACGGACTGTAAATCCGTTCCCTCTGGGTAAACATTGTAGGTTCGACTCCTATTCAACCCACTAAGTCAGTGTCGTTTGAAAGCGTTACTTAGAAACAGACTGCAAATCCGTTCGCCTATGGCAATGCGCTTTCGTCTTTTACCTGACTTTAATTTTTCTCCAGGGTAGCTCAGTTGGTTAGAGCACGTAAAAATACCTGTCCGTTTTTCTCCCGCAAGGGTGGCGTTTGGAACGGGTTACTTAGCCTGTTAAGCTCGTGGTCGTAGGTTCGAGTCCTGCCCCTGGTACTAGAAATTCATCCAGTGTCGATAGATAACCGATACATAGACCTTGTACACTCTTAATGTATAGTGCCTTGCGATGGGCACATCGGTTTCTGCATTTACCTGGATTTTTTTTGCCAGCGTAGCTCAGTTGGTTAGAGCACGTACAACACCTGTCCGCATTTTCTCCCGCAAGGGTGGCGTTTTGGAATGGGTTACTTAGCATTAGGAAGCTCGGGGTCGTAGGTTCGAGTCCTGCCGCTGGCGCTAAGATTAGTCGTATAAATGAACTCAATGTAGTAATGCTGAGTGCTTAATACGCTCTCCTCCAAGGGAGGGAAATGGTAGCTGTGAGACCGAGTTGTAGTAATACAACGTGCTGCTCATTGGTGCTATCCTAATCAAATTGTTTCTGGGCCTCTAGCTCAATAGGTCAGAGCAGCGGACTCATAACCCGAAGGTTTTCCGAGTTCAAGTCTCGGGGGGCCCACGAATCTTGCTTTCTTACCGTTTATTTACTGTGATGACATTGCAAATCAAACGGCCTCTAAAGTTGGAAGTAAAAAGGGCAGGAAGGATATGGCGTCGAAAACCGTATCTGGTAATGCGGGTGAACTTCACATAAGGATAATTCTATGCCTTGGCGAGTGTCAAATAGATAGCGTTTCGCACCGTCCCGAGATGAAGGTGGGGTGTCAGCGTCCCAAAGAGCTGATGGTGCAATAGATTGGTGCACAAATCTTAGCCTCCAGGTTTGGCGCACAACGGGCTTCGGTTCGTTCTGTGTCGTGGTTCGAATTCACGAAGGTTAACTAATTTTGCGGATGTAGCTCAACTGGTAGAGTTCCTGCCCTCCAAGCAGGTTGTTGTGGGTTCGAACCCCATTATCCGCTCTATGCGTTCGTAGCTCAGTTGGTAGAGCAACGGACTTTTAATCCGTGGGTCGTGAGTTCAAGTCTCGCCGAACGCACGAAGTTTCGCCTCATTAGCTCAGTTGGAAGAGCAGCTGACTCTTAATCAGCGGGTCCAAGGTTCGAACCCTTGATGGGGTACTATTACTGGGGTATCGTCAAGTTGGTAAGACATGGGATTTTGATTCCCATATTCGTTGGTTCGAGTCCAGCTACCCCAACTAAATAGGCACTGAAAGATGGTCATGTGTTGCAAGACACGTTATAAAAGCCAAAGGTTGCGGCGAAAGCCACATAACGGGTGCCGACAAGATTTTCCACAATCACTAAAAAATGACTGCCGTCTTCGCCACAATGCAGTTGGCGGTAGTTATGGATAGGACGCAGATAGTTCACCGTGACTGGCATGCTACTATCCGTGTGATTCCCGATGCATCATCCCGATTAGTTAAACCCAAATCGGTGAGGGCAGACTGCTCTCATTCAAGGTGTGGAAGCCAAGGGAAGAAGATGATGCACAAGTTCCTGTTCTTTCTAACAGGATATATTGCACGAAGGAATGTGGGTATTAAAGCCCATGTGTACCGACAAAGAATTGCAGCTGCCGTTCCGAATAGAGGCAGGTCCTTAATGAGGGCGGGTACAGCAATGTTGTTGCAAGAGGTGCATTAAGTCAAGATAACAGACGTCTTCGTTGTTACAATCAGGTACTGTTCCCTGCGGTGAATCCGAAAAACTGGCCATGTTAGTGTACATAAGCGTGGATGATTGTGTCTATATAAGGATACACGGCCTTCGCCATTCGGTTTGTTATAAAGAGAATGGCGATTTTTGCTCACGTACCCAAGCGGTCGAAGGGGGAGGTCTGCAACACCTCTAGGCTGAACGCCCACGTAAGTTCGACTCTTACCGTGCGCTCGAAATGTTAAACAGTAAAGGAGATGATATGAGTGCATCATTGAATGATGTTAATGCTGTAAAGGCAGCCGTTGCTGACAAGATGGCGAAGTTGCTTAAAACGGTCGATAGCAAAGATACGACCTTGCCTAAGAAGGATGTCCTTAATAGCGTATGCGACATCTTCCAGGGTGCCGCAGCTTCCGTTGGTGCCAAGTTGTGGCGAGTTTGGGACAGGTACAACACTGAAAAGGTTTACACTGTTACTGTCGAAATCTTTTTCGGCAATGACAAGGTATCGTTGGAATACACTGATGATACATTGAAGTAATCCGCTTGTGCTTGTAGCTCAGCTGGATAGAGCAACAGTTTCCTAAACTGTAGGTCGCCAGTTCGACTCTGGCCAAGCACATTATGGAGAGATGGCTGAATTGGTAAAAGCGGAGCTTTGCTAAAGCTTTGTCGGAAACGACACGCAGGTTCGAACCCTGTTCTCTCCTCTAAAATACCATAGTAGCTCAGTCTGGTAGAGCACGAGTATATGAAATCGCCTTTCGTCTTTTTTCCCTGAAAAGGTGACGTTTGAATGGCTTACTTCGATGAGGAACTTGTGGTCGTTGGTTCAAATCCAGCCTATGGTACTACAATTTTTATGCCGATGTTATTTCCCCGTCAATCTGTGTCACAGGTTGATAACTGGCAGGGGAAATGTTCCTCTTGCGCTTTTCTCGGGAAACCGCTGCGATAGTGAGAGTTACTTAGCTAAAAACTATTGAAAGTTCGAATCTTTCCATCGGCACTACATTTATGTCAGATTAGCTCAATAGGTAGAGCGCCAGCCCTCAATGTTCACGTTCGCTTTTTCCCAGTCCATATGGTCTGTGGCGTTGGATGTGCTACTTAGATAATCCAAGCAGGAAGTTGTCGGTTCGAGTCCGGCATCTGGCAATATTTTTTCAACATCAACAATTCCTAATCAACAAAGGAGATGATTATGGCGTCGATTAACAAGAGAAAGGTATCTACCCCGGTGTCTACTTACGAGGGTGGAAAGGCATCACACATTGGCTACGAGGAGAAGCTGCAGCGTACCGTGCTCAGCTGTCTTTTGAACGAGGATACGTTCTATGAGGACGGTCAGTCGGTCAAGGACCGCATCAAGGAGTACATGGGCAAGGTCAGCACCGAGTTCGCCATTGCAACATTGAACAAGGTAAAACACGAATATCACCTTCGTCATACCCCGTTGTTCATGCTGACTGTTCTTGCACAGCAAGGCAAGCTTACCAAGGAACTTGTCAATTCGACCGTAACCCGTGTTGATGACATCACCGAGTTGCTTGCAATGTTCCTTGCGGAAGGCAAGAAGACGTTGCCGAAGCAGTTGCAGAAGGGTCTCGCATTGGCATTCGCCAAGTTCGACGAGTACCAGTTCGGTAAGTACAAGGGCACGAAGAAGACGGTTTCCTTGAAGGATGCGGTCATGCTTTGCCACCCGAAGGCCCCGAACGACGAAACGAACGCTCTCTACAAGAAGATTGTGGACGACAGCCTTGCAACACCGCTTACCTGGGAAACTGAGTTGAGCGCAGGCAAGGATAAGAAGGAAGTCTTCGAGAACCTTCTTTCCCAGAACAGGCTCGGTGCGCTTGCCCTGTTGAGGAACCTCCGCAACATGGAGCAGGCAAAGGTGTCACAACGAGCAATCGTGGATGGCATCGAGAAGATGAATGTTCGTGGTGTCATGCCGTACAACTTCTATACGGCCAACAAGTACAGCGCTGGAACATACTCCAAGCAGCTTGAAGCAGCAATGCTTCAATCCGCCAGGGAAACGTTCGACAAGCTTGAAGGGAACACTCTCTTCATGGTTGACACGTCGGGTTCCATGAGTTGTCAGTTGTCCGGCAAGGGCGAAGTCACCCGTGCTCAGGCAGCAGCTTCCATCGCTGCTATCATGAACGAAGTGTGCGAGTTCACGAAGGTCTACACCTTTGACAATACTGCACATCTTTGCACGGAGAAGGGTTTCTCTCTTGCTGACCGTTGTGCTCGTTCTATGGGTGGTACTGACATCCAGAGAAGCACGAACGATGCTGTCAAGGCTAACAACAGACCGTTCGACCGATTGATTATCATTACGGACGAACAGTCTTCTGGTAGCTACTTCAGCAAGGAAGTACTCAGAATTCCGCACAAGTACATTGTGAACGTAGCAACGTACCAGAACGGAATTGAATACGGTAAGTTCATTCACATCAACGGATTCAGCGACGGTATCTTCAAGTACATTGCTGAGTACGAAAAGATGAATGGAAACACCGAAGAGTAGTTTCATTCGGGTGGCCGAAAGGCCATCCATTACAGGGCGTTCGACCAGTTGGTAGGTCTGCAGTCTCCAAAACTGTTAGTCGGTGGTTCGAGTCCATCACGTCCTGCTATAACTTTTTTTCGGATTGTGGTGGAACTGGTAGACACGCAAGATTTAGGCTCTTGTGCTGAAAGGTGTGTGGGTTCGAGTCCCACCTTTCCGATTACTTTTATTTCCATCTCGGTAGGTGGCGGAACTGGTAGGCGCATCAGCTTGAGGGGCTGGTGTCCGTAAGGACGTGGGGGTTCGAGTCCCCCCTTACCGACTAAATTCGGCAGGTGATGGAACTGGTATACGTGCTTGGTTCAAACCCAAGATTTTGTGGGTTCGAGTCCCACTCTGCCGACTAATGAACTTGCCCGAGTAGCTCAGTGGACTAGAGCGACGGTCTTCTAAACCGTTGGTGACAGGTTCGACCCCTGTCTCGGGTACTAATTGCAAAGCCGAAAGATAAAACATATGGGCCCGACTTTAATAGTCGGGCCTTTTTTGTTTGCTATAAAGCGTTCAGAAAGGATGATGGGTCGAGTATTTCCCTACCGCCTTATATTTCCTTCTGTATCGATGTTGGCGTATTTTTCATTCAATCGAACAACAGCGACTCCATTATCGAACCTACCTACCTCATCAAACCATTGGTCAGATAGAAGATTTCCTTTCGTGTCGATGAAGTTGTATTTTCCATTCAATTTAACACGGGCGAATCCACCACTGAACCACCCTACCACATCAAACCATTGGCCAGAGAGTAGATTTCCTTCTGTGCCGATGTAGTTGTATTTTCCATTCAATTGAACACGGGCGAATCCATTATCGAATGAGACAGCATCAAACCATTGGTCGGACACCAGATTTCCTTCTGTGTCGATGAAGTTGTATTTTCCATTCAATTTAACATGGGTGAATCCATTTTTGATAATACCTATCCTATCAAACCATTGGTCAGACAGTAGCTTTCCCGCTGTGTTGATTAAGTTCGTTTTTCCATTCAAGTAAACCTTAGCGAATCCATTAACGAAGTCCTCTACCTCCTCAAACCATTGGTCGGACACCAGATTTCCTTCTATGTCGATGTAGTTTTCTTTTTCATTCAATTGAACAAGGGCGAATCCATTCCTGAAGTCATCTATCCAATCAAACCATTGGTCAGACAAAAGTTTCCGCCCGTGCAGAATATTCATTTTGTCATTAATCTTAATACGCCCTTTACCATCAATATATTTACTCAGGTCAATACCATCATCGAGCATTTGCTGAACTTCGTCCAGGTAGATATATCCTCGTTTGATGACTTCTTCTCTGCTGTAAGGGGGGCAAATGTTAAATACGTATCCGCCAAGCAAATCGGATAATTGCTCCTTGTTCATGACGCCATCAGAACCACCGTTAGTATGATTCCAACGAGATGTTACTGCTCGCAAGTGCTTATCTGGCATTACTATAACGGAAACCAAACTAAGTCCATAGTCATCAAGCGGCGCATTAGGTCCAATTTCTCTCGGAACGGATTCGAAATTAGGAACATGACAGAAATATACTTTGTTTTCGTTATGCGAGCCTGTGTAGTTGTCCCACATTCTTTTATCATGAGTCAAACACCAGTGTTCGTTTGGCCCATAGTCAGTGTATTGACTATACTGTTGTGCTGTACTGAAATCTGGAATCCATTTGATTATGTAATCACTTTTATCGTAGGTCTTGGTTTTTAACTTTTCTTCGGTTTCGGCGTCGGCTTTATTTATTGATGCACCGAATCGGTCTTTAAGTTCATTGAACGTCATGCCGTTTAGGTTTGAGTCGTATTCGGTTTCATGAGCTATCGAAATTTCTTGTAGTATCTTTCCAAGGAGAGTAAGTTTTCTAGTATCCTCGTGGGCTTGCATGCCAAGTTCGCCGTAAGCAATTCTAGCGGCGCCTGGCTCGAACTTTATACTTGTTGTTCCGTCGTGGAAGAATGTAGCCCTCACATTATTTTCAAGATATTCGAGTACGGTCTGTGTATTGCCTCTTTCAGTCAATATCGGATTTTTTTCGTCGTCTTTTGCGATTTCATCGAAAAAAATGTTAAATGCGGGCAATGCATTACGTATGGCTCTTTTTGTCTTGTGCTTTGCTGTCGATGCCGCATCTTCAAACAAGGAATTAGCCAATGCACATACCGCTTCGTATTGCGGAAGTGTTAAATCTAGCTTGGAAGCGTAATGGTTAAAAAGTGGGTTCATTCTCATTCCTAATACGTATAACTCTAGTTTATATTGTCCCGACTGAAATCTAGGGCCTTTTTTGTTGACAGCCGAGAGTTATTTTACTATATTTTAGTCAAGGATACAAAGGGTATTCAATGACTTTTGAAGAACTGTATAACAAACTTACATACATCAGGTGGACAGGCGAGGTTAAACCCGATGCCGAAGTGTATCTGACGACTCATGAACATTTTGAGCCGCATCATGTGCCGTTGACGCAAGTTACCACCCAGTCAAGGGATAAGCTTGACCTCATGGGTGTTGGTGAAATGTAAATCTAACATAAAAAGGAAACTTCATGAAGAAAATCATCTTAGGTATTCTTGTTGCTGCTGGCATTTCTGCCGCATGCTCTGACCCGTATCACTACGTTTTGACTCTTAAAGTCAAGCAATCGACATTTACGCTCAGTATCAGTGAGCATATCAAGAACAGCATGAATGCAATCGAGTTTAACATCCCGGTTGAAAAGAGCTTTTGGGAAAGCCAGTCGGTCGGTTCCGAACTGTCGAACCGTTGGAAGCCGGGTTCTCTGCTTTTTAACGGCGATTTCTCTAAGTTGAAGGTCACTGTGACGAACAAGTCCACCGTCCGTCGCCCAGAATGCAGGTAATAGTATGCAGAACATTGAATTTATTGAACATCTTGCCCCTAAGCTGCCTACTGGTGGCTTGCAGACGGCTATTGATATGGTCGTTATGAACATCCTTGCCGAATCCGATTTCGCAAAATACGGAAACGATGAGGACGATGTCTACTACAAGTATTCCGTACTCCTGCGAGGTGCGGGTCTTCGCCCAGAGGTGTTTGCCGACGAGCTTAAAATGTCTGTCAGTGCCGCATCGGATATTGCGGTCACGGCGAACTCGAAGAAGGGCAAGGCGCTTGACCGTGAAGCCTTGCTGAGTGAAGTAATCGATTACATCGCTAAGGAATACTACAATGGCCGTGAAAAAGCGTCCGACGAAATTTACGACGCCCTTGTTCTCGAACTCCGCCAAATCAACCCGAAGAACCCGTTGGCTGCGGGCGGTTTGGCTGCCTCGGACGATACGGGGCGAAAGAAGTACCCGCATTACCTTGTAACTGGCACTCAGCAGAAGTTTGCCAACATGGAAGAATTTGAGAAGGAATGGTTCCCGCAGTATGGAAGCACGCACCGTCTCATGCTGAACGGCAAGTGCGATGGAGCTGGAAGTGAAGTAATGTATCAGGATGGCCAGGTAGTTCAGGCGATTTCCCGTGGCGATGGTTTCCAGGGTGAGGACATCACGCAGTCTGCCTTGAAATGGAAGGGTCTTGTCCATAGCATTCCGAACTTCACTGGTTCAATCCGTGGCGAGTTCATGTTGAAGGAAAGCATGTTCCTCGAAAAGTATTCCCAGACGAAGAAGACGGCCCGTAACGCAAGTGCTGGCCTCTCCAAGCGTCTTGATGGTTCTGGTTCGGAAGATATGTCCTTCGTTGCATACGATGTTCTTAACAGGGCTCCGACCCAGTTCAAGACCGAGCTGGAAAAGATGCAGTGGCTCGAATCCTGCGGATTTGAAGTCCCGATGTACGAGCTGGTCGATACCCTCGAACAGGTAAATGCGTTCCGTGAAAAGGTGTATGCAAGCCGCAAGAAGACTATCGACTATGGTTGCGACGGCATTGTCGTCAAGATTAACGACATCGACTATGACGACCTCCGTAGAAAGACCCCGATGACTCAGTGTGCTGTGAAGTTCGAGCTGGAAACGGCGATTACAACTCTAATTGGAATAGAATGGAGCTGCAAGGGTCGTTATCTCTCCCCTGTTGCCATCTTGGTTCCGACCGAGCTTGACGGGGTGACTGTCGAACGAGCTTCCCTCTCGAACTTGAACAAGATGATGCAGATGGGTATTCAGATTGGTTGCAAGGTGGAAATCTCCCGTCACGGCGAAGTGATTCCGCAGGTCGATAAGGTTGTAAATTAAATTTTACATTAAAGGTGTTGCCGGGAAACATTTAATTAGGTATATTTTAGGTGTAAACAAAGAGGTAACATCATGAAAAAACTACTCGCTATCATTTTGTTGTTCGCTTGCGCTTCCTTTGCTGAGGTTGTCGAGGATGTGCATGGAGGAACGGGGTTCTTTGTAAACAGCAAGTACATTGTGACTGCATATCATGTAGTGTCGAATTATAGACATGCATGCTATTATGACATGAAGAATGATACTTGCTACCAGGTCCGTATAGTGGATTACGACTCGCTGTCTGATATTGCCTTGTTAAAGTTGAAAGAGACTCCTACCTCATTGCCTATGGTATGCCGCTTAGCCCATACGGAACTGCCTATCGGGGAGAAGCTAACTGCGTATGGTTATCCTCAGCCGTTTATCGAGCATAATCCGACTATTATACCGATGGATATACGCTTGTTGTACAACTATGAAGGCGAACCTAGTTTTTATCGCATGAATGGACTACTGCAGGTTGGAATGTCCGGCGGGCCCAATTTTACCAGGGATGGAAGGGTTGGTGGCGTAAGCAGGTCGGTATCGACGGTAGAACGCAATACGAGCAACTTGGTTAAGTCTACGGAGGTTATTCGTATGCTTGAAAGAAACGGTGTGACGGAATATCCGAACACCAAAAATGTTAAAAAATGTGTCATCAGTATCTTGAACTCGCTGGATGAGTTCAAGTCAGCTAAACTTGCATGGGAGTTATAATGGTTCCAGAAAAGTACAAAGAATATGTGGCATCTAACATTGCGTTCCCTAAGGAATGTCCTGTATGCCACGGAGAGTTGAATGTAATGGACAACGGGATGGTTTGCTGCGTGAACCCGTCGTGCCCGCAGAAGATTGTCCACAAGTTTGCCAACTTCTTCGACGTGTTGGAAATAGACGGTGCAGGCGAAAGTTGTGTTACCGCCCTTGTCAACGAAGTGGGAATGAAAAAGATTCCTGAGCTGATTTCCGATGCTGTGTCTGGCGGAAACGACATTTCGCTTGCCATGAAGAGCCAGGTAAACGGGGCTAAGTTGCGAAACAATATGCTTGCTGCGTTAAGCAAGCCGATTTCAATGAGCAAGTTCCTGTCTATGTTTGACTTTGATGGTTTCTCCGAAGCAAAGCTGTCTGGATTGGAAACGCTTGAATTGTTCGGCGGATGGTATGAAAATCCGCTTTCGACAATGGCTACATTCAGCTCGTATACCCCGGAAAGACTCTCCACGCTAGCAATCAATGGGTTTAGCGCATATGATGTCAAAATGAATCTGTTTACCCAGATGTTCGCTGCTCTCGATGAAATCGTCGGGGTTCTTGAATTGGGCAAATTCACTTTCAAGAAACCTGTAGAAATGGATGCGCTCGGCGGAATGTCGTTCTGCTTCACGGGAGCTATGGAATACAACCGTGACGACCTTGAACGCACTGTGAAGACATTTGGTGGACAGGTAAAGGGAAGCGTAAGCGCAAAGCTGGACTATCTCGTACAGGCTGACGAAAACTCTACCTCCACGAAGTCCAAGAAGGCAAAACAGCTCGGCGTTAAGATTATTACGCCAGAAAAGTTCTTTGCCCTCTTGAAAGAAAAGGGTGTAAATACTATATTGTAATCGGAGGTTCGTATGAACGATGAAGAGCTTGAAGATTTGAGCGTTGATGTCAAGGAATGGTTTCAGGACCAACTTGAAATTGACTGCGATTGCATGAAAGTAGAAAGCGAAATGGACCAGGATGCAGGCAATGTTGTCGTCATCACTGTGGCATACCATTCTAAGGACTGGGCTGTGGCGAACCCGGATGGGGCTAAGTTCGAGACAGAAACTTCGCTTGACTCGTATTTGAAAGAGAGGATTGCATCTGACCTTGAAGATACGCTTTCTCACTACGATGTGGAATATTCCAATGTGGATGTATCTGTGTCTTCGATGTTTGACTTTACTGCTACAATCGAGGGCAAGTATGCACCGACGGAAGAGTCTGACGAAACGGATTCGTCTGACCTGTTTTAATCAAAAAAGGAATCAAAAAATGAGTGAATTGAATATCAAAATCAAGTACCTTGACGACAGCATCGCCCGCCTGACCTATGTTGCAGGCAAGTCTGACTGGATTGACTTGGCAGCAGCCGAAACTGTTACGTTGAAGAAGGGTGAATTTAAGCTTATCCATCTTGGCGTTGCTATGCAGTTGCCGCAGGGTTACGAAGCGCATCTCGCACCTCGTAGCTCCACATACAAGAACTTCAAGGTTCTCCAGACCAACAGTGTCGGTGTGGTCGACTGTTCTTACTGCGGTCCGAATGACTGGTGGAAACTTCCTGTTTATGCAACGGAAGATACCACAATCGAAAAGGGTAGCCGCATTGCACAGTTCCGTGTGATTGAAAACCAGCCGAAGCTCAACTTCATTGAATCTGAACTTACGGGTGAAAACCGTGGCGGCTTTGGAAGCACGGGCAAAAAATAACCTGTAAAATTCATTGTATAAACAAATAGATGAGTGTCAGCGATTGCGTCGCCATCATATAGGCATGGGACCGTTGCTGGCACTTATCTATTTTGCCTATCTGCAAGTGTAGAAAAGGTTCCTGGGGTCGTCAGCATAAGGCTGGCGGCCCTTGTTTTGTATGCCGTCCTGGAATAAGTATAAACCCTTATTAGACATACAGGAACTCTTCTCATGAAAGAGCTAATCAGAAGGCTGACATCCATGGGCCTCACAGTAACCAAGGATGGGATGATAATCTATGACAATATCACATTTGGTAAACTGGATTCAAGCGGAAAGCCCGCAATACGTTGCTACCCATTCATTTGCTGGGATGATGAGAGAGATAAGGAATGGCTCGATTCGAGCGAAAGCATAAGCGTGGAGGACGAGTTCTACGAGTATTACGAACAACTTTGCACCGACTACCACTGCCTGTTCAACTTCAACAAGATGGGCGGTGTATCCCTGTGTGGAAGCGTCTCGAAGCACGACGTGAACGTCGTCGATTTCGTTCGTGACGTGCTGCAAATTTATAAGGAAATTGTACGAGATTTGAGGGAAAAAGCTATTCAAAACTTTTAGTTTGAAGGGGCCCGAAACTATAAACTAAGGGTATGGTTACATGCCCGAGGATAGGTTTATGGCAGACATGTGGATAGCGGCTTTGAAGACGAATAGTCCAGCGTTGCTGATATTCACGTTGGTGGCTCTTGGATTGTATTATCTGATAAAAAGGATAGAGACGCAAAGGAAGGATACAGGGGTTAAACGCAACGAACAATTTAGTAATGTGGACAAGAAGTTCCTCGAAATGGAACTTGAATACCAGAAGAAGGAAGCTGCTTATCGGGAGAAGATGCTTCTCCTCGAACACAAGATTGAGCTTATCCAGAAGGATGTCGATGGTGTAAAGGACCGTTTGAAGACGGTCGATGTTAAGCTTGAGCAGATTACGGTCGCACTGAATTCGATTAACGAGACCCTATCTGGAATTAAATCTACTTTGGCAAGTATCGAAAAACGAATAGAAAAGGTAGAAGAAGCCAAACAGAATTAAGCGTGAGGTAATGTGATATGAGCTGCGGATGCAACAACGGCGTACCTAACGATATTTATGACAGGATGCCATACATGAGGCAGACCCCAGCGTTCCATCATTGCTGTCCGCCTCCTCCACCACTTTTCATGCCGTTCCAGCCACCTCCATGGTTTGGACCGTGCTTTCCGCCTCCACCGAGACAGGCAGGCCCTTGGGAATACACCCCGTCGAGAATGTACCCGGCACCGCCTCCGTGTGGAAGTTTCGGGTTGCCGCATGTTCAGGAACCGTACCCGCATTTCTGGGCTAACTACTGGGGCCACCCGTGGCACCAGCATTGGCATCCGCATCCGACATTCCGTTACCAGTGCATGCCTCAGCAGGCGCCAGTCTGCGGATGTATGGGCCCGATGCGCCCGGTTGCTCCCGTGTTCCATCATGACTGCGGTTGCCATCCTAAGCCAATCTGGCCTAATCCGATTGGCCCGATGCCGCCTATACCGCCTCGGCCTCTTCCCCCGCCTCCTCCAGACAAGCCGGAGATAGCGCTTCACCCGAAGCGTATCGTCGCTGCTGTCCCTACGGAAAACCACGAGGCGGCCATCGTGCAGTACAGCGACGGTCAATTCGACGTTATTGCTAACGGATATGTCCCAATAGGCGGCGGAAGGAACAACGGCCCTAAGTGCGGCCATATACACGATATCCGTGGAAACATATCTGATTCGGAAGGTCTTGACACGGTTAACTTCCAGTTTAACACTTCTGATGCTGGTTCCAGCTTCTAGGGGAAACCAAATGAGTAGGCATTCATTATTCGTCAACACAATACAGTCGCTAGGACTGGATTCAGCCGTGTTCGAGTGCATTGCTGGCCTACACAAGGCGTGCTTTGAACAGGTTGCTTTCGACGTAAACGCAAAGCCTAACCCGGAGTCTCCTATTCCCTGGCGTCATACGGGCCAGATAAACCGCCTTCCTAGCCTTATGGGCAAGAAGGAAGTTGGATACGGCAACTTCGACTCAGAGTGGTTCCCAGAAAGCAAAATCGCTTCGGGTGACCCCACGGTCAAGAACTTGATTGCGTCATCGAAGGAAAGCCAGATGGGATATCGTGTGGGAACTTGGGGCGGACCCGGACGTACAGTCCTCGGAAAGAGTTCGGCGCTGTCAAACGAAAACATCTGTGCCGACACGAGTTCAAGTCAAACCTAAATGAAAAAGCAATCGGAAATCCGATTGCTTTTGTTTTATCCAATGTAAATTAGATTATCGGTTTACGTTTTCCATCATCTTGCAGAGGGATTCGAACTGAGGCTTCGGGAGGTCCTTGTACTTGCGGAGGAGCGATGCACAACGGTTTTTGTATTCGTCCGTGTACTTTCCCATGCCCTTCATCTTGTCCACCATGTCCCTGAACTTCTGGAGTGCCTCGTCGGCGTTCTCGTCCCAGTCGTCGCAGACGAACTTAGTGTTGACTGGGATATCAAGCTCGTCATAGCCCACCGTATTGTTGTTCACGGCCTTCACCTTTTCAACCTTCACCTTGGTTACTGGCTGTATGTCCTTGACTTTCAGGAATTCTGGGTTGTTCTTTATTTTCGGAAACTTTTTGTCGTCGGTAGTGGGGTCAGCGACTGCGTTGATGATGTTTCTTGTTTGTCTAGGCTTTGCTATCTTTGCAACATTGTTGTTGAACATGTTCTTGACTTGATTTGCCTTCTTGTCCCACGAAGCTTCGTCTGAATTGCCATTGCGGATTTTGGTGAGTTCTTCTTTGACAGTTTCTTTTGTAGCCTCGGGCATATCGACTTCGGTGACAACGCCGTTCTTCTTCATGACCTCAGCTGCACCAGACACCTTTGGTTTAAGGGCGGTGTCCTTGCTGGGTTTCACTTCCTTGAAATCCTTCTTTTCTTCGGTTTCAACGAACGATGCGCTGGCTGGATTGTCGTCATCCTTCCCACCAGTAAACTTCTTTGCTTCCGCTGTCTCTTTCAGTTCGACGGGCCTCATGAGGCTCGTATAACTGCCGCAAGGGTCGTCTTCTGGGAGGTCTGCTACCAGGTCGAACATATTTTTGTAATCTTCAATGAAATCCATAATATACCATTGTGATATTCACCAATAGTTTATAACCTTTTTTGCATATTGGGTGAATGTTTCGATGATATAAACTATATGCAGAATTACACTTGAAGGATACAACAATGTCCAATGTAGATATGTTTAATTATTATGCGTCCCAACTGAATTTGAGCAAACCTCAGCTGGAAGCGGTTACGAATTGTTTCAAGGCTTGCCTTGAAGCTGACGAAGGAGAACCTGTCGGTAACGAACAGCCTGAGCAAACTGCTCCATCGCAAGATAGGACGCAGAACGCATCTTTCCAGGATAACAACATGTTCGCAGAACAGAGCATGAAGGACCTCATGAAGACGGATGATAAGATGCTTCAAAAGATGATGAACACAAAGAACAGTGCAGGCAAAGCGACTCGTGGCGATTTAAAAGCGATGACCGATGCCGGAAAGTCTGTCGCTGGTGGTAATTACCACAATGTTGTTTACAATGAAGAGCAGAGGGGGCGCATCCAGCGTTGGCAGACGTTCCTGAACAAGCAGCTTGGCGCAAATCTTGATGTGGATGGCAAGTGGGGCCCGAAAACCGCTGCAGCATATCAACAGTACCTGGCAAGCAAGAAACAGGCTTAACCAAGAAATTATCCATATATAAAAGCCCCTCAATGCGAGGGGCTTTTTGAGTTACTTCACGGTAACGTAGCTTCGCACTTGGTATGTGCATTTTGATACATCGGTCGTTGACGGCCTGTTTTGGTTCAAGATGTATCTTGATAATAGCATTCCGTCATAGAAGAATGACTTGCCTTGGTTGTTCGTGCCGTTTCGGAAACCCAATCCGATTACCTTTCCGTGACTAGATATTGCGGAACCGCTGAACCCACCTGGCAATCGGGTGTCAATCGCACGGGCGACATACTCCGGGAAATTCGTGTCGGTAATAACCTTCGCAGGGAACGCATTTGGCTGAACTTTTGGATTTGTTTCGAGATATCCAGTTACGGTGACGGGCTCACCTGTTCGAATTGCTCGGTCTTCGATTTTGCACGAGTTGAGCCATACCTTGTTGTCAACTTGGATAATAGCCAAATTGACATATTCATTCTTTGTACTATCGAGCAGGGTGTCTGCCGAATGTTCTACTCTGGCGATAATTGGCTCGTCGTTTACCATAACGACGATGGAATCCAGTTTCTTTGTATGGCGAGCAATATCGCCTGTGGTGACGATGTAGTGTTCGTTGAATGCAATGCCTGTTCCGTATAGTTTTGTGATGTTATGCTTTTCTTGGTTAGCGAACAGGGCGGTCGCCAAGATGCAGATGATGAGGATGATTGTTTTTTTCATGGTTATACTCCTTTTGGTTTACGATACTAATATACATAATTAAAACATGATTGTCAAGAGGGTTTTGAAAAAAAGTACAAAAAATGTAAAAAGTTAAAAAATGTATTTTACTGATAGATTGAAACTAATTAGATTAACATGAGTACATTGAGCGTTTGCATCATTGCTAAGAATGAATCCGAGGTTATAGGAAGGTGTCTTGAATGTGTAAAGTCGTTCGCTGACGAGATTGTCGTTGTTGATACGGGTTCGACCGACAACACAAAGGAAATCGCATCCAAGTATACTGACAAGGTATTCGACTTCAAGTGGATAAATGATTTTTCCGCAGCAAGGAATTTTAGTTTCGACAAAGCTACACAGGACTATGTGATGTGGCTGGATTGTGACGATGTCATTGACGAGGCTAACCAGAGAGCTATCAATGAGTATAAACATACCTTGTCCTCATTTGTGTGCGACGCCTTCATGGCGAAGTACTATGTAGGTAATGACCTGACGACTACGGTAACACGTATCATTAAGAGAGGTTCATGCCGATGGGCAGGATTCGTTCATGAGTATCTGGCATCGACTACACCCAGAATAACTTTGGACTTCACTGTTACTCATAGCAAGCCCGCAAACAGCATTGCTCGTGATTCGGGAAGGAACCTGGCAATCTTCAAAGAAAAGTTGAAGGAGAATGTAAAGTTCAACACGAGGGATATGCTCTACTTTGCTAAGGAGCTGTATTGGAATGGAGAAAACGAGGAGGCTCTCGAATGGTTTTCCAAGTTCTTCAAGCAGAATGATTCTTGGGTTGAGGACTGTATCGAGGCTACACGGATGTCCGCAGAAATCATCGGCAATGCCGGAATGACTGAGGACATGATTTCCTTCCTGGCCCGGTCCATCGTCAAGTACGGGATGAGCAACCGTCTTCTATACAACTGCGCATTGGCCTTGTACAACACGAAGAAGTACAAGGAGGCGGCTATGTATTTCCTTGCCATCGTGAACGGTCTTGGCCACACTAGCGAGTATTTCAAGGAGGATACCGAATTCAATTTCTTGAGCCTGATTTGGCTCAGCTGCTGCTACTGGTACACTGGAGACAAGCTGACTGGAAAGCGGTATCATGAGATGGCGAAGGCTATACATCCAGATTCTCGGACGGTACAGAACAATGAGGCGTTCTTTGGGGATGTCGGTGATGTACCTGAATTAAATTCATTTGACGCCGATGTTCAGAGATTTGTCAAGAAACTGGAAGAAAAGAAGGCTGGGTTGGCCCATGACTAAGATATATGTTGTAGGAAGCAGCAAAACCAAGTTTCGACCTCTTGATGATATTAGGGAGAAGTTCTTGGTCGATGTTGACCATGATGGCGATAATATAGATTCGCTCAACCCTTGGTATAGTGAGCTTACGGGCATGTATTACCTATGGAAGCATTGTAATGACGATATCGTAGGCCTTGAACATTATAGAAGGTACTTCACCAACGATAACGGAACCCTGCTTTCTGATTTCGAAATACGTGGCATCCTTAAAAAGAATGATGTCATCATGTTCAGGAGTGAATTGAAACAGAACGCCATGGAACACATGACTATGACCGGGAAGCGCAATGAACTTGCACTAGGCTTGGCCGTCGTCCAGGTGAATTTCGGCAAAGATATGGCGAACTATTTTAAAACGAACTTTATTGGTGACCATATTTACCTTGGAAACATGTTTATTTGCCGTAAGGGACTTGCCAATATGTTCTTTGATTTTATATTCAATGGGGTTCTTAAAGACTTTGATGAAATCCATAAGTTTAAAAGCCCACGAATTGATGGGTATATTTGCGAATACTTCATGGAACCGTGGTTTAGATACAATGGATTCAGGATATATGACGCAAAGCGTACCGTCTTCGACAAGACATTGACGGATAAACTGCCCAGCTGGGCTTAATGTCTGAACCTGATAAGGAAGTGCTGCCACGTCCTTATCATCTTTATCCACATCCGTTTCAGTAACGGACGTTCTGGCTTTCCGAGGAAACATTCGGATATTGCCCAATGTAAAAGAATATTTACGTCAATGCTCGTTTGCATCTCCTGAGGCGGGATGTCGAAAACCGCATTTGCGGATAGGGTCAGGTGAAGTGACTTGAACGGGTAGCTGCCAATGCCGACCTTGTTGAAAGCAACCGTAACGCCTCCGTTGTCCGACGGGGCGATGATTACTTTCCGCTCGGGGCATTTTCTGTCGATGATGCAATACTGCCTGTCAGAATTGATTACGCTGACCTTTGAAAGCAGTCTGCTCTTTCTCATTATGTTGCAAAATTTCTCGTAAGTCATTTTAGTTACCTGCCCAATTCGCATAAAGTTTATCAAGGTAGGAAGAGGCGTCAGCGTCTATGCTTAGCCTTCTTCTTAGCCTTTTTTGCCTTTGCGGCTTCGAGCTTCTTTTTCAAGGCCTGTCGGTCGAACGGAATCTTTTCGTACGGGTCGAGCAGTAGGTCTCGTCTCATGTACTTGCAGTTCTTCACAGAGTCAGGAAGAAGCTTCATGTTGTAAACGCAGCAAAGCCCGGTAGGTGTTTCCATGAATCCGACAAGGGCGTTGTCGCAGTCAGGAATGTACGTGAGCATGTCTCCTTCCATCTCTTTGAATTCCTCTTCGGGATTCTCGGGGAACTTGACAGGAGTGATGTGCTTAGGAGTCTGGGGGCCCATGTAGCAGCAGAATGTGTTGTAGTCGAGAGCCTCCATCGCCTCTTCATACGACATGTCGCAATCTTCTGCGCATTGTGCAATCATTTCCTCGCTATCGTATGCAAGAATACCATTCCCTAGGAGGCCAAGGAACGCCTTGTAGTAAGTGCATGCAGGAAACCCTTTATCGTCCCAATACCCGAACTCGGCATTCTTCCCTAGGCGGTTCTTGCAGAACCGTATCAGGTCGCTCAACGATTTCGGGCGTTCACGCTCCGGGAACCCCATTTCGTCGAATACAACCTTTTCGTGTTCGGCCTCTTCTTCGTTAGTTTGCGTTTGAGAGTTCTTTGATTCGCTCATTGTAAAGCTCCTTGATTTGTCTGAGGATTTCCTTATAGGCGGCATTTTGTGCCTTTCGGTCAGCCTTTGTGTTAATGAGTCCATCGACCTTGTCGTGTGCGATTTTGTATATGTTCTCTGCGAACTCTGACATGGTTACAGTGATTGCGTCCTTTCGGTTGAAAAGCGCAACGACATCAACTATTGTTGACGTTCCGTGTAAGGCGGATTCAATCTTCTTTCGGAGGAAGTTGTAACGACGGGTGTCGCTCATTTTGAGCTTCGCCGTTTCCGACTGAGTCTTGCCTTCCTTGGATTTGGAAATCTTTTCCTTCGTTTCTTCCGATGGATGTACACCAATGCGTGCTCGTCTCATTTGGGCTTTGGTCGCTTCTGAATGGTGGTATCCTTTCTTGCGTCCACGCTTTTTGGGTGTTGTAGTTGTTTCTTGGGCTGGTGCAGCAGATTGATTGACCATATTTTCTGCTCCGCTTGATACATCAGCGGTACCAGCCATATCTGTATCTTTGATATTAGGTTCAGTTTGCATAGTGTACCTCATTTTATACGTTTACCCTCTAATATACAAAATTAAAAACGGGTTGTCAAGGGGCAATATAAATAATTATTTCACTATGCTGCTGACGGTTTGGAAAAGCTTCCTGAATTCTAGGCCGTGTTCGTCAATCCACTGCCTAGCGAGGACGTTAGATGATTCATCTACGCCTTCTTCTCGTTTTCTCAGTATGTGGGCTCCTATAACCAACATCTGAATTTTCATGATAGTCTTTCCATGGTCCATACATATAGTTTATTGTACTAAGTCTATAAGGTTATTGTGGATGATTTATGTAAAAAAGTATTTACAATCAATTTAATTAAAAATATTGAAGCGCCTATTGACAAATTGTTTATTTATTTATATTTTTTATTATAGACATCCACCTGGAGATAAATATGAAAGTGAAGTTTCTGTCAGACATTCATTATGAATATGCTACTGAGGAAAAAAGAAAACAGATTGAGGCGTATGGTAAGGGCGCTGACTTACTTGTGCTTTCTGGGGACTATGGGGACAACCTAGCGACAATCCAGCAATGCCTGTCGTTTATATCGAACTCATGCAAGCAGTTCGTCTTTGTCCTTGGCAACCACGACTTGACTGTGGAATGGGACCCCGATATTAAGACTACTGCGGAAAAGATAAAGCGTATTGAAGACTTTGCGTCTAAGTTAAACAATGCTACCCTGTTGGGAACCAGTCAGAACCTTACCATGGTTGACAATATTCTCATTGGTGGTACGATGGGAATTTGGGATTACGTAAAGTATGACCTTCACACTGAATATGAATGGGAGACTACATGGTATGACGGTAAATATTGGGGAAAGGATGCCGATATTGAGGACGTTGCCTATAACGAAAGGCGTAAGCTTGAAATTGTCACGGGTGCTAAGCCGACTATTGTGTTGAGCCATTTTGCACCGTGGCAATGTAACATTAATCCGAAATACCGTGGTTCTGATAAGAATAAGTTTTTCTATTTCAACATTGGACAGTTCGACTATGCGGGAATCAAATACTGGGGCTGTGGTCATACTCACGATGCTCATAAGCTGATGATTGGCGATACACAGGTCATGTTGAATCCGCTTGGCTATGGCAGCGACCGGGAAACTCCGTTCGCTTTGCACAATTTGACCGCAGACGATTTTACCGTGGAGGTTTAGCGATGAAAGCCAAAGAAAGATACAGTCCTGCGGTATGCCTGGTGAGCATCATGTCGGCGTGTGTGGTGTCCTGGGGTATACTCATTGCTATTGTAACCTATATCGTAAAAGGGGTCCCGTAATATGGATGCACTTAAAGTATTAGAAGGATTGCTTGGGCATCGCATTGCCTGTGCGTTTGTTGCAGTTGCCGGACTAAACCAGATGGATGTTTCTGTTGAGCATTATACGGTAGGTGCAGCCATACACTTCACTGGAAAAAATGCGCCGACGTACGACATCTTGACTGATTCGTTGCCGTCTGACAGACGTGAATGCGTGACAATGTTGTTAGACCACATGTTCCCTAAGAGGAGTGTGAAATTAGAGGACTTTCCTGAAATCGCAAACTTATTTAACAAAGAGGAAACCATATGAGCATGAGAGTGTTTTACGCATATCTCTTCAAGGAAAATGCAGAGTTTAAGGACATTTACGAAGCGACTAAATATGTCAACGAATTGCGCCAGAAGTTCATCAAGTGGGTCCCGAACGACATGTTGAAATGGCCTAAGCTGTTGGAGCTGGACAATTTTGGGCGTCTAAAACAGTTGGAAGATGATACCAAGTGTCCAGAAAAAGGTGGGCTCTGGGATTATCAACTTCAGTGTACCTTGTTCGCACGGGAAGTGAACGGGGTTAACTACATCGCCTTGCAGTTCTTTCCGAGCAATGCGACGGCTAAGTTCTTGAAGGAAAATGTTGAACTTCGAGAGTTCTGGTATCAAAACCAGACTGATGATGGGTTTGACTTGCCTGACTGGGAGCTTCGTGAGTCATTCTGGGAAGAGGTTTACAAAGAATATTGGTCGCCAAGTAGAGCGGGTCTCTTGTGCGATATTTACGATGGGACGGATTTCAGGACCACTGATTCCATTATCATGGAGTTGGAAAAACTGAAACCATCACCGAAGGAATAATGCAGCATGATTAGTTTTTCTTATATGAGTTCATGGTATAGCGAAACCAAGAAGAGTTTCTGGCATGGCGAAGTATCAACTGGTTGCAAAATCAGGGAGTACGAACTTTCTGGTTCCAGGATACGCATTATCCAGAAGTTTCATCCTGACAACCATATCACCTATGTGTTTCTCGACAAATTCAAAAAGAAACCCATAAAGGAATTTACGGAAACCGAGGTTTCTGCGATTGCAGAACTGTTGGAGTGGATTGATGAGAACAAGGAACGTCTCTATCCGCACTTAATCATGAATAAAAGTCCCGAGGCTAAGCAAAATGACTAAGGAACTTAACTTCTACATCATCGTTACCGATGCACAAAATACAGATAAAATTCACGGAATCATAAAGCGGGTTTGCGAACACTGGTCCCATTATATTGAAAATATGTGGATGGTGGCCACTTCGATGAATCGTGAAGAGCTGATTGAATTGATTTGGGAAAGGGGCAGCCATCTGATAGTTGCGTCATGTGATGTGGTAAAAGGCTACCTTACGCCTCAGGGGTGGAAGTGGCTTTCCGATACCGATAATGCGATTAGGCTGAGCAAGATGGCAAGCCCTAGCCTTACCGATATGCTGAACCTTGGGTATTTTGACAATATGTTGAACGATGTCCATACAATCAAGGATATCGACAATCTTCTTGCTGGATACGAAGATAAGTCGAGAAGCCCGTTCGAACTGGAAATCGTGCGAAATCGCATGATAGAACGCTTGAAGGATAAAATTATCGACTATAACATGAGGTTGGCATGAGTTTCATAAAGCGTTATTATTGGTTAATCTTGTTTGTTATTGGGCTGGTATTTATTGCCGGGTTCGTACTTACTTGTTTACAAAAATATCACGAGTCTCGTGAAAAATACCGCAAGGAACATCCCGAGGAGTTCTGGGAGGATGGACATTCCATTAAGATATTCAAGAACAATGAGGTAATCGTGACTACGCCATGCGGGGCATGCGTGAGTACGACTACTGATTATACGGGCACTGTGATGACGGTACACTATTCGATGGTATGCAGGTTTATGCAGGAGGACGAGGTTACGACAATCCCTCTTGAATCGGGTGCAATCTATTCAGTCAAGAAGAACAAGTGTAAAATTAAACCTAATTCGAGGTAGAAGATGAAAGCGTACTTTTTCGTGGTTATAGAGAACTTCAAGAACGAGAAGTTCGTTCACAACATGGAGCATGAAGCCGAGGACCGCAAGTCACTCCTTGACTGGATTTACAGCAAGTTCGGTGAAAACATTGAAACTATCCATATCTTAAAGGAAGAAGATGCCTAACAAGATTTTGATTAAGAAAAAACTGGTAATAGACCTGGAAGTCGAAACTTACAGCAGCTTCGGTCTTGCTGACGATGCCCTCGTTAAAGCGGTCGAGAAGGATTTAGAGCATTCGATACAGGAGCGCATGTATATCATGTCTGGCGATGTCGGATGTGCTAACGACGGAAAGGCGTTCGGATACAGGTTTAAGCATACTGGGTTCAAACTGAAATGAGTTGTTATGAAAAGAAAGAACACCTGGGCAAAGGCTATTGCCGCTGAGGAACGGTTCAAGAAAGAGAATGCCGTTTCCAACGACGATATGCTGCTGTCTACCCACATAAAGGGCGTCAACCCCTTGGCTCATTTAGAAATATCCAGAAAGTTTAAAAGAAAATTGCATTAAATTTGAATGACCCCCTTGACAGGCGTTATTTAATTATGTATATTTATCCATGTAACAATCAACTGCATGGAGGCAGATAAATATGCTTTTTGAACTTTTCCTTGGTGCCTTTGGCGCCTATGTCGCAACAACGGGTATTCGTGGTGATGTGTCGGCCCTCAAGGGTCAGGCTCTGGATAACTATTACAAGATAGAACAGACGAGAGCGACCATCATTCAGATGAACAACGAGTTGAACTCCCGTATTGACGACCTGGAAGCTCAGCATCTTGAAATCTACAAGATGACCGAATGGGTTGCAGTTCTTCAAACCATGCAGATGAAAGGCGGAAAGTATATCGGGAACGATATCTACCGAGTCATCGAAAAGAAGGATACTACCCTTATCGACCTTGGTCGCCGTATCATTGCCGAACGCCGTAAAGGTATCGTGTACTGGCGAAACTATAACGACCATAGCGAGTACATTAACGGAACCAAGGTACACGAGTTCAAGGACAATGTGGAGTTCGTGTATAACCTTGAAGGTAAGACCGTCTATGTCAAGGAACCTTACGAGAAGACTTGGCGAGAAACATGGTACTATCCGACGGGTGAGGTGCAGCGTTGGAAAGTCGATGACGTGACCAAATGTTTCGACGAGGAAGGTAATGTGACCTGTTGGATGAGTGGCCGTAACGACCTCCTCGCAGCTGAACTGCAACGGGAAGAGGAGCGTAAAAGGCACATGAAAGAAATCGCCCCGAAGCTTGCGGTATGGCATAAGTGTGCTTCCAAACATAGTGTCGGCCTGTGTGCGATGACCTGTGAAGAGGAAACTGGATTCTTCACTAAGCTTTGGGATGAACTCATGATGAATGGTAATTGTTTCGACAAGTGCAGAAGCGAACAATACAGAGCGTGCGGTTCTAAGCCGATTTAATTGGAGGAAATAATGATTATCGCTGCCGTTTCTCTATCCAAGTTCACTCAATCGGGAAAGCCGATAATGTGCCCGTTCGGACATGGTCACGACCATGGCGAGGCTTTCAAGCACCTGCTGCAGGTGTATGGGGTGTATAATCTGGGTACGGATGGATTTGCCGCAAATGTCGATGGTAAAATCGTGTTTCTCAACCGAGAGGATGCGTATGTTCACGCCCAGAAGTGCAATCAGTTGAAGGAAGGATACACTGCCTCAAAGGGTAGCCTGAATTCCGAAATGCTGGCTTTCTTCGAAGATGGAAAGGATAAAGAACTCCTCGAAGACATGGACTACCGCATGAGGGATTTCTACTGGATGTTGAAGGCCAAATGGAAAATCGACAATGCGTATCATGACTTGCCCAAGCTGAGCGACGAAGAAAAGGCCAAGATTATGGAAGCCGTTGTTGACAGTTGCGATTTTATTCATTAGGGATGCGTATGGATGAAGCATTTATAAGAAAGATGAGTAACGAACTCTTCAATCAGTATCAAGGCGTCGATGCGGTCGCCGAGTACATTGAGCATAAGGAAGGTGCGTCAAGCATGATTGACCATGTTATCCGGGTGATGGATGTCCGTATAGAGCCCATGAACGACATGGTGAATGTCCACTACACGCTGGTCGTGGATGGCCGTGTGCTCTACCGTACGTCATATCCGTTGCGATGGGAACTGTACATGAAGATTGCCGAGGACGCCAATCATGATGGAAACAATCCGTGGACGATGCAGACTTATCGGAGAAGCAACCGTCATCCTGGGGAAATGGAGAAAGTGAGCGGGCCAGGTATTAGGAAAGTCTCTCCAGACGAGGTTAAACGAATCCTGTTTACCCAGTTCGATGAAATGAAAGAAGACCGCACAAAATTATATTTTATGGACGCCCCTCTTGCCAAGTAGTTAATAATGTACTATATTTTGGGGCGATAAAATAAGAGGAAAATATGAAAAGCATCTATGATATAAAGACAGCAGGAAAGTTCGCACCCACCCAGACATTCCGTGAAAAGAAGTCTGCCGCAAGCGTTGGTCGTATCGACCGTTCCATGAAGGCATTGAACAAGGGCCTAGCCAAGATGGCCAAGGAAAGGGCGGAATCCCGTTCAAAGAAGAAGGGGGCGTAATGAAAACGATTGCAGCACTCCTTTTGGGAGTGGCTCTTGCCTTTGCTGGTGAGCCGAATATCCAGTACGGTGTTCGCACATCCAGTGTAAAGACGGACGAAGGATACATTGGTACATACCAGTTCAACGACACTACGTTGACCATCCGTTTCCCTCGCCATGCTATCAGCCATGTGCGGTATGATTTTGTCAACCACATCCTGTATGGACAGGGCGACAGGGTCGAGAAGGATGGTACGGTGGTGCCAGCTCCCCGTGAACCGAAGGTACAGGAAATTCGAACATGGGGGAACTAACGGTAGTTTCATCGGACGATGACGAGTTCGTCGTCATCGAGGCCCCAGAAGGCTATGAAGACGACTATCCTCTTGTCGAAGAGGAAGAGGTCGTTGAACCTGAATACATAACCCTTTCCGACGAGAACTATGTTCCGACAAGGGTTCGTGAACAGGTTAGCGACCCGGATACTGCTCTCGGCTATCGTCTGGTGCTTCCGCCACGCCCGTATGAACATCCGTATGACATCCCTCTGAACGGGCAAAGAAGATTTGTTTATATAAGAAGGGATACCGAGGAGGTCAGGATTTGTGACATCCTCCCCATAACGGGGTATAACATAACAGACCATTACCTTACATTATCAACCGAATACGTGAGGCGAACATGAAAATTATAGACAACTTTAAACTAATCAGCAGTCTGCTTAAATTCGAACGAGTCGGCGACTGCTACTACCTTGAAATCTTGCTTCGTGCCAAGGATGGAAACAATGTCCAGGGAAAGCATAACAATGGCGACCGCACGATTCGAGAGATTCTCTTGAACCACGAAGGCCACCTCGAAGAGCTCCGTGACGAAATCATCAAGCTCTGCCATGAGTTCAACGCCCGTGCGTATATCCGTTTGAACCGTCGTAACTACACGGCCATCGGATGGCACTATGTCCGGGAGTTCATCTACCGTGCCAAGGAGAACGACACCAAGCAGTTCGAACATCATCAGCTTGACCCGCAACGCAACCCGTTCCGTGCAATGAGTACGGCATGTGGAAAGGTAAGTTCCGAACCGAGAGCTACCACCACATGGCTTATCGACCTTGACGACTGCACGGTTGACAGCCCTATTGTAAAGGCGTTCGAGGCGGAGATTATGCAGCCTGGTATGAACGTGAAGGTTGACCCCAAGGACATGATTGTGGCTCGTGTTCCGTCAAGGACTGGCATTCACCTGATTGTCCGTCCGTTCAATGCTTCGAAGTATATCGACCAGACGACCGTTGTGAAGCCGACAGAAGAGTATCGTATGTTGCATGCGGTGCTGGTCTGGGCTATGCAGAACAAGGTTGATATCAGAACATTGAATGAACTCCTTCGACCCGAGGAACAGCTTGAAGAAACCTCTGACCATCTTTATTTGACGGAAGAGGATATCGACCGTATCGAGAAGAATTACAGAAAGGTTAATGAAAAGATTGACGTAACTGGATTCAACATGACGGTCGGTGAGTTCAGTGCGGGCGTCCACAAGGACCAGCCGACAATACTTTATGCGGAGGCCGCAGAATGAAGTATCTGTTCGTAGGTGCGGGCCTTTACAATGCAGTAATCTATCAGCGACTCGTTAATGAGTTTGGTGTCAATCCGGCAGACATCACGATTATCGAGAAGCGTAAACACCTTGGCGGTAACTGCTATACTGAAAAGGTAGAAGGTATCACCGTTCACAAGTATGGCGCACATATCTTCCATACGTCTGACCCTGCTGTATGGAAGTTTGCGAACAAGTTCGCTAAGTTCAACAACTTTGTGAACAGTCCGATTGCCGTGTATTACAATCAGGCTAGTAAGGAATCGGAGACCTACAATCTCCCGTTCAACATGAATACATTTGTTCGCTTGTTCGAACGGAATCTTGGTGTGAATATTGTGTCTCCTAGCATTGTGAAAGGTATTATTCAAGCCGAAATCAAACGGTACAAGGAGGAACATCCGTTTGAATCCCCAAGGAACCTTGAAGAACAGGCAATCTCCCTTGTTGGAACTACCGTGTATGAAAAGTTGATTAAGCACTACACTGAAAAGCAGTGGGGAAAGCCATGCACAGAGTTGGAACCGTGGATAATCAAGCGTTTGCCGCTTAGGTTCACCTACGACAACAACTACTTCAATGACATCTATCAGGGTATTCCCGAGGAAGGATATACCACATGGATTGAGAACATGTTCGAAGGGCATCCTATTCACTATGGTGAAGATTTCTGCGAAGATATATTCAACCACAGTGTACATGGAATGAGCAAGAACAAGTTTGACCAGGTGTTCTATTCTGGTGATGTATCAGACCTGTTGAACTCTTTGATGAACGACAGCAAATTGTTTGCTGGACTTGTTCACGAGGACGGGTTTGAAGATTACTGGCTTGACTGGCGTTCATTGAAGTTTGAAGAGAAGCTGCTTCCTACTGACAACTGGCAGGGAAATGCTGTTGTGAACTACACTTCGCCAGAAGTAGCGTACACGAGGAGCATTGAGCACAAGTTCTTCAACAATGAACAACTTGACGAACAAAAGACCCTTGTTACTTATGAGTACCCTGTGAAGTACGAACGTGGCAAGTGCGAGCGATACTATCCTCTTGCAAGCGAGAATGAAAAGTACCAGAAGATAATTGGTTACTTGCCGAAAAAGTATGTCCCTACTGGCCGTCTCGGTCTGTACAAGTACATGGACATGGACGACGTGATTAAGGCTGCATTGGTCGATGACAGATTGATTACGGAACACCCTGCCGAACCCGGCTGCATCTTTGGTTTAGTCTAATGCGTAGTCAGAGAAAGACATATGGAATCAATGCACCACGATATGCTCGTGGTGTAGATTCCTTGATGAATGTATTAGGCAAATATAGGCGATACGGCATTGCAATTCATCGAGCATGTAATGTGGTTCGATTTGGGGATGGTCAAATCATATACGATGAGGATGCTAAGAACTATATCTGCATAGATGGCAATGGTGAACAGGAAATTCTATGCACTCCAAAAGAAGTTATTGAATACATTTGGGATAACGATTGGGCTTGGATTTAAAAAGGCCGCCTTAATTGGCGGTCTTTTTTATATGGTTAGTCACTAAAATAGTTCATGTGCTGGAGGCGTCTCATGAGAATCTCCCGTTTCTCCTCGGATTCTTTGTCCTCCACCCAGTTGCCTTTGGAGTCCTGTATGAACACATCGGCCATTTCCTCCGCCAGAGGGCTGGCAACTGGTCGCATTGTGCAGGACGTTCGTCCGCTAGATAACCCGAGCGGGTCGTAAGGGTCGTACTCGCTGCTTGTATCTGGGGTATCGCTGTGGCCTAGTATCTCATCGTAAAAGTCGGAATGCTTAGACATATCTTATACATGGTCCAGTGGATATTTGTGCTTGCGCTTGTGTGGTCCCAGGATAAAAGAATGCCAACTTGATTCGATTGAGTTCAGTTTTTTCTTTATCTTGATAAGCTGTATCGACATGACTACAAGCAACATAGTGACTGCTGCCAGATAAGCCATGAGTGCGAACTGGTCTATTGTAATTGTATACATAGTGGACTCCTTTGGTTGTCTGGTTTAGTTTGAGTAGAAAATAGTTATTATTTTGTAAATTGTCAATGACTTTCGGTGGTTTGGCTTGACAAAAAGGATTTAAAAGACTATATTTTTTTTTAAACAAAACTCAACAAAAGGCATCACATGACTAAAAAGAAACAATCAAACGAAAAGATTCGTCCAGAAACAAAGTCTAAACCGAAATACGGCACCCTGTTGAAGCGAGCTCTCGTGGCCAAAAAGAAGCCGTATAAGGCTGAATTGAAGGTGGACGCTGAGGATGAAAAGAAAGATGAAGCGGAATTGTGCGACGCCGCTCCCGAAGAAGTTTTGTGCGATGTCGAATCGCCTGAGGAAACCCACCAATTCAAATCTGCCGCAGAGAAGGTCTTCGATAGGCTCCATGAAGTAAAGCCTATTACAAAGAAGTTTGAAGATATTATCAACAATGCGGTAGTATTCAGTGGTGGTCTTGACAGTACGCTTATTCTCGTTGATTTGCTCGAAAAGGGTATCAAGCCACGCTTGCTCAGCTTCCGGTGTGAACAGTTTGGCACATCCCATCACTATTTGTCTGAAGTTGCTTCTCAGGAAAAGATTCTCGAATATCTCGCTAAGAAGTACGACTATGAACCTAAACGAGATTTCATTAAGCTTGAAGGGAATATGGATAACTGGAACGGTTCGGAACCGTCTCTTTTCCAACAACCCTTTATGGCCTCGATGGTATCTCTGTGTGGCAGGAATAAGACCTGCTACCACTTCGGATATCACAAGGGTGACGACTTCTGGAACTGGTCGCACAATATCCTTGCCGCACAGGAGCATCTGTTGACGGTGGTTGGGCAGAAGAATATCATGTTCAGCTATCCCCTTCAGTTCCTGACAAAGGCGGATATTATCCGTAACTTGAACTACCGTCATTTCCCTATCGAACTGTGCAGCTTCTGTTATAGCCCGACATACAAGGGTCGTTGCGGACATTGCGTTGCATGCCAGACTTACGACAAGGCTACGTCGGAAATCATTCACATGTCGGGAACGTACAATGGAATGTCTAACGAATTGTACTACCCCGAAGGATTCATTGAAGAAATGAAGAGAAACCGTTGGCGAGACTAAGATGCGAACGATACTTAACACATATACAAACGGCAACCATATGGTGACCATCTACTCGGATGGCACCAAAATCAAGGAAACGCTCGACCCGATGGCCGACCATTTCACATATGATTTTCCCGAGAACTTTGACATCAAGATTACCGACCAGTGCGACGGTGGATGCGTTTACTGCCATGAAAACTCTACGGTAAATGGCAAGCATGGCGACCTCAGGGCATTGGAACCGATGATTGCTACCCTTCATTCAGGAACCGAGTGCGCTATCGGTGGTGGCAACGCCTTGGCCCATCCTGACCTCGTCTGGTTCCTCGAACGCTTGAAGGAACAGGGTGTAATCGCAAACATCACAATCAACCAGCGTCACCTGAAACCGTACAAGGACATCATCTGCAAGATTGTGGGCGACGGTCTCGTTCACGGTATCGGCATCTCGCTTACGGATTCCAGCAACAAGGAAGACTTCGACTTCATCGACACGCTCGGCGACAATGTTGTAATCCATACCATTGCGGGCATCTTGACTGCGAAGGACCTCCCTGCATTGAGCGACAGGAAGGTGCTTATCCTTGGTTACAAGGATTTGCGTCGTGGTCATGCCATGCTTGAAAAGCACAGTGATGAAATCAAGGCTAATATCAACTGGCTGAAATTCATGATGATGCGCTCGATTCTTCCCTTTAAGGTGATGTCGTTCGACTGCCTCGGCATAGAACAGTTGGACCCGAAGACGGCTCTCAATATCTCTGACAAGGATTTCAATACGCTGTTCCAGGGTTCCGACACGGATGTGAAGGATGCTGACGGGAACATCACCTGTGCCACGATGTACATCGACGTTCCGAACATGCAGGTAGCCCGCATGAGCACCGCAGCTCTGGACAAGCGTTACTCGTTCACGGGTAAGGAAAACATTCATGACCTGCTTCAGGTTACAACCCAAGGATGGTAAAATGAAGACAATTAGAGATTCTGTTTTTGAAACAAACAGTTCGAGTGCCCATACGTTCTGCATAGTCACTGAACAAAAGTTCGACCCGAAGCGTTATCCCCGCATCAGGGTATTTGGCAGCGGTGAGTATGGTTGGTATGGCCCAGATGTGGAAACACCTGATGACCACCTCGACTATGCTCTCGTGGCTGGCAAGTATATCTTCCACGAAGGCCTCCGTGAAAAGCTCCCTGCAATCCAGGAATACTTCGAAGAGCGTGGCGTTATCGTCGATTTCGACTTCAATGATGAACCGTCTGGTTACATCGACCACCAGAGCGCACCTGCCCAAGACGAAGATAGCCGTCGCATTGGCAACATGCTTGATGACCCAGAGGAACTGTTCACCTTTGTGTTCAGCGGCTCTGTAATCTCCATGGGAAACGACAACGATTAGGGTAACTCTATGAGAACCATCAGAATGAATGTTTTCGAGACGAACTCCTCGTCTGAACACGCCTTCACTTATCCACAGGGTACTGAACCTGCCCTTCGAGACAAGTCGGAGTTCCCGCTGCCCGACGAGAACGGATTGCTTGAAATCGAGCTGGATACGTTCTGGCAGTCCAGCAACTCCAAGTGCGACACTGACGATGTCAAGAGGATTATCCAGTATCTCGCCGCCCAGTCTGTATTCTCCTGCCTTATCGATAGAAAGGTCGATAAGGACGGGAAGGTTAGCTATGTCGTGCGTCAGGATATCATGGAAAGGAACCGAAAGGATTTCCTTGACATCATCAATGATGTGTATAAAGAGTTCGGTCTTCCCGAGGTCAAGGACTATCGTTGCTATGCACTGACCGTGGATGGCGACAAGGTTGTCATCGACGGCAATGAGCCACAGGATTATCGGAACTGCGAGTATGACCCTGCTGACATGCCCCGTGATGAATACGATGACATGCTAAAACGGTTCAACGAGAACAGCGATTATCCGAACTGTCCGAAGCTTGCTCATTACGTCGGCATTACAGGTAATTGTCTGACAAGTGACTCCTTTAGAGGTGCTATGACTTTCTTCGGTCCCGAGGATTGGCGAGAAGACCTGTACGAGAAGAAGCATGACATGCCGAGAGACCTTCTCAGAAAACGCATCAGCCTAACATTCTATCACAGCTAAGAGGGAAACATGAAGAAAATCCTAGCCATATTAGTGCTACTTGTCTCGTTGGTTTCGGCCATCGAGGTCCCACCGATTCCAACCAACTCGTTCGTTTACGACGGGGCGGGAATCATGTCGGCAAACCAGGTCTACCAATTAAATTCGATTGCGTCCGACCTTGCCAAGAACGCTCGTTTCGGCCTTGCCGTGGCGACATTCAAGACGATTGACGGTGAAGACCCGGTTCAATTCAGTTTGCGTGTAGCCCAGAAGTGGGCAATCTGCAGCAAGGATTCGAACGAGGGTGTATTCATCTATGTCGTGATGGACCCGCACTACCGAGGCGTACATGTGGGTTACGGTTCCGAGGGGTATTTGCCTGATGTCCTCGTGGAACATATGCAGCAGACCTCCCTTATCCCCGCATTGCAGAGTGGAGAGGGTGGTCAGGGCATCATCAAGCTTGCAAGCATGATTGCCACGAAGGTCCAAGAAGAGAAGAAGATTACGCTCACGGCAACCCTTGATACGGCTCAGCTCGCCCCTGCCGATGAAAAGAAGGTGAGCGGAACCACGGTAGCCATCGTGGTAGCCATAGTAATCGTCGTCCTAATCCTACTTGGTATCATCGAGGCGCTCACTGATATTCCCGTGTTGAGTACCGTTCTCGTTATACTGTCATGTCTTGGCGGAGGCAAGGGTGGCGGAGGCAGCAGCGGATTCGGCGGAGGCAGTTTCGGCGGTGGCGGAAGTCATGGCGGATGGTAGCCCTTGACAAGCACCAAGTTAAATGCTATATTTTCAACAAAACCAACAATCTAAACCAAAGAGGTATAAAATGTCTACGGGTAAACTCGTACTTATCGTCATTGTCGTGCTCGCCTTTATCAGCGGATGCGCTTTCATCGGCCAGTTCAACTCCCTTCGCACTCTTGAAAACGGTGTGCAGATGAGCTGGGCTAACGTCGAAAACCAGTACCAGCGTCGTTACGACCTTATTCCGAACATCGTCGAAACGGTGAAGGGCGAAGCCAACTTCGAGAAGAGTACGCTCACCGAAGTCATCGAGGCTCGTAGCCGTATGGGTGGCGTGATTAAGATGGATGAAAGCATGCTCAGTGACGAACGTGCAATGAAGAAGTTCCAGGAAGCACAGAACAGCCTCGGTGGAGCATTGCAGCGTCTCATGATGGTTACAGAAAACTATCCGAACTTGAAGGCTAACGCCGCTTTCCGTGACCTGCGTGTTCAGCTTGAAGGATGCGAAAACCGTATCGCCGAGTCCAGACGCCAGTTCAATGTGGCAGTCAACAACCTTAACAACAAGGTCAGAACATTCCCCGGTGTCTTCGTGGCGGGATTCGCCGGAGTGACCCCGAAGGTGCCGTTCTCCGCTGTTACTGGCGCTGATGTGGCCCCGACGGTAAAGTTCTAATAAATTTTCTTTACGTGCCTTGCGGATGGTTGACAGCCATCCGCTTTTTTGTTATATTGTGGTATATTAGAGGAACTTATGAAAACAGTACGATATTCAGTATTTGAAACTAATTCGTCTTCGGCACACGCCTTGACGTATACGCCGAAGGAAAAATGGGACAGGTTTGTCGCAGGTGACCCGAACTTGGTTTGGCTTCTGTGTAACCCGATGGGTGGCAGCGGACCGTGGGATAAGAGGGATGACATAGTCGACGTACATGACTATGCTGATTACCTCATGAAGAACGAGCCGGAAAGCATTGGCAAGTTGCCTAAGGACTTTGTCGTGGAATTTATCAAGCTTTCTGTGAAGTATGGAGAGGGTTACGGTCCGCTCGAATCTCTTATGTATCATCTGAATACATCACATGTTGCTTGCAGTTACCTTAAAATGAAGGAGCTTTCCGACAATTTCACCTCTGAAGGTGATTATGATTACGATAAATCGGGCATTACTGAGGTTGAAGAGAATGGTCAGATATATGTGAAGGCAAACGCTGTGTGGTTCGATGGTTAAAATCAACGGAGATTGAAAATGAGCCTTATTGATAGATTGTGGGAACGAATTACTAGCAAGGATGAAATTTCTCATGCTGGCGATTACAAGGAATGCGTTATTGGTAATTTGAGCTACGTACTTAAACGTACGTCGCCAACCGATATTGCATTGAAAATCTACTCTGGAAATGACAAGGAAGCTTTCGGCGTCGTTTTCAGAAGCGTTGTTAACGACCCGGAACACTCTCCTTGTGTGACCCAGAAGTATCCTCCGAAGGACAAGTATGAGTTCATCCATACCCAGTCTGCGGTTGGAATGATGGGTACGTCCTTGCTTGGTGACTACAAGGAATGGGACGATGCTTATATCGACAAGTGGATTGATGATATGTTTAAAGGCTATGGCCGACTGGCTACTTGGCGACTGTGGATTAAAACGAAGTTTAAGGAACTGGAATCATCCCTGTTGGAACCTGACTGGAACATCGTTGCTTACATGATTCGTGAATTTGAGAAGAAATCAGATGAAATCTTCGCTCCTCCTTCCAAGGAGAAGCCATAACGATTGTCTCGTCTCCGCACGATGGACTTGCGGAGTTAAATGAACGGATGCGTAACGGCAGGTGGCGGCCCAAAGCCTTGAAACCCTATGGACAAGCTGAAAACAAAGGCGGTGACGTACGCACCGACGCCGTGATGCGGGACACAATCGGGACACAATCGGGACATTTTAGTCCCGATTCTTTTATTTAATTGACAAATCAGGACAATTTAACTATATTTTAACTATGAACGAATACAAATGGAAAAAATACTTTATATCCCCGTTTAAAAACGACCAGATTTGCCTAGATACTATCTGGGATTCTGCCGGAAACCGTACAACCAGTTCAATGTCTGACGCTGCCTTCACGGGTACTGCCGATGAGCATTTCAAGGCTATTGTAGATGCCATGAATGCAGTCCTAGAGGGTAAGGAACCCCCTATGAAGAAGTCTTTCGGGCATCCCGAGTACTTGGGCTCCCAGAGTGCCGCCGTGGTTAGGTTCAAGGCTGACGGCGACGAGATTGACCTCGACGTGCGTGGATGGGGATATCTCACAGGAACCAAAAGGTTAGACTCTAACATTGCTGCTGCGATTCAGGACGACTTCGGTCAGTTCATCGTGGATTGCATTAACTTAATTAACTTGGATTAACTTAGGAGGGAGTATGAAGACTTCCATTCCAGAACTGGGTAAATTGCTTGCACGACAGGCGGTTGCGAAAACTCGAAAAGTGAAATCGAGTTGGGCTTATGTACTGTGTAAAGATGGAAATATGCTGGTACACGTTTCCTTGCTGGCGAAGGCTAAACACTTGAAACCAAAAGAGTTGACCGTGGACGAATACGACGCCGAACTCCATAAAATTGAGGTGCAAGATGAATGAATTGAGACGATTTTCGATGAAGATTACCGACATGGGTATCCGTGCCGTAGATGACTCCGATGGCCGTTGGTGCCGTTACGACGATGTCAAGAAGGTTCTCAAACAGCTTACGAAGCAGAACGCCCGTCCTATGACGAACGAGGAGTATGCCGCTGCTCTTGCGAAGCTGCAGAACGAGGCCAAAGGAAACAAAGCCCAGGCAAAAAAGGATGCTAAGACTATAAAGACTCTGAGACAGTCGTGTGTTCGCCTCCGTAACAAGCTGAACAAGTCGGAAACTATCCGCATGAAGGAAAAGGCGTTACTCCCTAAGGTCAAGCCATGTTTGACTTACGAGGATGTGATACGCAGGGAGGGATAGATGTCTAACGATTATTTCGACCTAGAAAAAATTATGTCCCCGACGAGCCAAAAGGTGGACGATGAACTGGACCGTCTCAATAACGAGGTTTGCCGTATTACCGAAGGGACTGCATCGGTCATGCTTCAACCTATTTCGGAGGACGAGGCCAGACTATTCTTTGATGGCGATGAGCAGGATGAATCCTATTATATCTTGCTCAAATATCAGAACCCGAAGACCAATTCTACGGTTCGTAATAAATTTGCCGCAATAAGCTACACCGAATTTTATCCAGCGTATGTCAAGCCGCTCAAACTGGAAAACTGCGACGTGGTAAAGTGCAATAACGAGAAAGACTTGCGGAAGATAATCAGGAAGATGGTTAATGACGATACCGTCATACGGTCGGTACGGAATGTACTTCGGATTATCGAAGATAAGAAGGACAAGAAATAACAAGAAAGCCAGCGATGTTCTCGCTGGCTATTTCAATTCAGTTGGAAAGATGGCTAGGAAGCCTTTCTTTCCTGAATATGGAAGTGTTCCATGACCATATCCTGCGTGATGCGGAGTTCCTTGTCCTTGCTGTCGGGACCCATGAACATTGCGTCGTGGAGCAACTCTTCGACGATGGAACGGAGACCACGGGCACCAGTATGGCGTTCGATGGTCAGGCGGGCGATTTCCCCGAGCGCTTCCTCGTCGAACGAAAGTTTGATTCCGTCGAGTTCGAGCAGCTTGGTGTACTGCTTGATGATGGCATTCTTCGGTTCGGTCAGGATTCTGCGGAGGGCGTCCTCGTCGAGTTCGTCAAGAGCGACGGTGACGGGAAGTCTGCCGACGAGTTCCGGCATGAGTCCGAACCTCACGAGGTCATCAGGTTCGCACTTATCGAACAGTTCGCTGAGGCTTTTCTTTTCCCTCGTGTGGATGGCTGCACCGAATCCCATGCCGCCTTTTTCAGTACGTTCGGAGATGATTTCGTCAAGGCCCTCGAAAGCTCCCCCGCAGATGAAGAGGATGTTCCTGGTGTCAATGGTAATCAGTTTCTGTTCGGGATGCTTTCTGCCACCCTGCGGATTGATTTTGGCCTCAGTTCCTTCGAGGAGCTTCAACAGGCCCTGCTGTACTCCTTCGCCCGATACGTCCCTGGTAATGGACGGGTTGGCACTCTTCCTTGCAATCTTGTCGATTTCGTCGAGGAAGATGATGCCGTGCTCGGCTTCCTTCTCGTCCATGTTTGCCGCTTGGAGGAGGCGGGAAATGATGCTGTCCACATCTTCGCCCACATAGCCAGCTTCGGTCAGGACGGTCGCATCGGCGATTGCGAACGGGACATTGAGCATCTTTGCGATAGCCCTTGCAAGCATCGTCTTTCCACAGCCCGTCGGGCCTACGAGGAGGACATTGGACTTCTCGATTTCCACATCATCGTCGGAGCGGATTTCGTTGTATTCCAGTCTCTTGTAATGGTTGTACACCGCAATGGAAAGGGCTTCCTTGGCCTTGTCCTGTCCGATGACGAACGTGTCAAGGTGTTCTTTAATTTTATGAGGAGACGGGAGGTGCATCTCTTTCTTGCGACCATTCTGCTGTTGCTGTGCTGCTCTTGCATCCATAATGTTGCTGGCGAGCTTGGCGCAATCAGAGCAGATGAATGCTCCTATCGGGGACATGCCACGTACGGCAAGGGTGTTTTCTTCAATCGGGCGTCCGCAGAAGCTGCAGACCGGGGTGTCGTTTTGTGTAGGTCTTTTGTTGCTTGGCATGGTAATTCCTTTTGCTTTGAATTAATATAGTATATTTTTTATAGGGTGGCAAGGGGTTGGTGGAAAAAATAATTAGGTATTTCCCTTGACAATCTCAAAAGAAGTATGTATATTTTGGAAAAAAGAGGTTTATATGGCAAACACAGAAGAATTGCTCATTGACTTGCTTAAACGGCTGGTAGAACTCCGTGACAGCATGGAAAAGGAACTTGAACAGTTTAACTCGAATATGGACAAGGCTCTTGGAGGGGATTCCCGCTCGATGTATCTTGGCCCGGTTCAACTTGTTGATAACCGCATTATCGACTGGCTAATGGCATTCCTCTACGAAAGCAAGGAAGGCGCCGAATGGTTCATGTACGAGGCTCTGGACACTATTTCCCACGGTGGTTCCACCCTCGTTGAAACCAACGGCAAGAAGTACGAGATACGTTCTATTGAGGACTATGTGAAGATGTGTATCGAAGTCAACATAAAGGGAAAGAAAGATGCGAACGGTGGAAGAAAATAAGGCTCTCATCGAGAAGTACCCGATACTTCTCCCGAAGAATGCGTTCACGGGAAAGGTAATTGACGGATACGATTACAGCTATACCTGTATGGACCATCTACCTGAAGGATGGGCGAAGGCGTTTGGCATCCTGATGTTCGAGGATATCCAGAACGAGGTAAACACCTGGAAGAAGGAAGCCAGAGATGAGTTCTACTTCTGCGACATCAAGGAGAAGTTCGGCGAACTCCGTATCTACCCGTCAGCCATGAGCGACAAACTCTTCGAAATCCTCGAAGCCTACTGTGCGATATCACGGAATGTCTGCATCGTCTGTGGAAAGCTTGATGTGCCCATGGTGAGGACTGGATGGGTTAGCCCGTACTGCCGTGAGTGTGCCATGAATAAATTGATTGATAGTGCCGAAGCGTACGACGAGGTCGTTAAGGACGCACCAAGGGAAATCGCCACGCTACTGAAGTTCGAGTATTTCAGTCAAGGCAAGCTCCACCCCGAGGAACTCGACATTTCCAGTTATGTAAAGAAAGTTAGAGATTACAACAAGGAATAAAGATGCAGCTGGTATTAGATATTGAAAATACAGTCGTAGATGACCTGACATCGCTCAACTTCATGCAGGAAAACTGCGAGAAGATTAAGGGGTTCATCGACCGTTACAAACCCCTGTTCGTGCATTTGTTCACATGGGGATGGAAGACCAAGGATGATATCCGTGATGATGTCGTCGATAGCATCTTCGACAGGTTTGGATTGTACGGGTTCCCCCGTGGCTGTGTCTTTACTAAGAATGACTCGGTTGATTACGCAATCAGCCGGGAATGGTTGAAGGAATCCGACAGGGAGGAAGTCCTCCACCCAGGCATGATGGCCGCATACGGACTCGGTAAGATTCATCTGGTGGCGGAACAGCTTGCCAACAACGACCTGAGCAGGTACGACGGTTACGACTATGTCATCATAGACGACCTTGTCAAGGACGAGGAACACAATACCCGTCCTCACCACAACATACTTTTACTCAATCCCGCTAAGGATTTCGGTAATATCACGATTATCAGATAGGAGAATGGAATGAAAACGATACGAGAATCAACATTCGAGACGAACTCTTCCTCGATGCACGCAATCGTCATCCCGAGGGGTAGCGTATTCAACAAGGAACCCGTCAAGGTCTGTATTGACGGTGAGATGGATTTTAGCGAGAGAACGCTTATCGAAAGGAAGCTGCCTGAAGAAAAGGCTAGCTACTGCTTCCTAATCATCATGAAATACTGGTGCGACAAGTTGACTTGTGGCAAGTGGTCTGAGAAAAAGAAGGGCTACCTGAACATTACCGCTAAGGAAATCAAGCGCAATGATGAAATTGTTGCTGCATATCGCAAGTTCATTGCTTACATGAAGAAGAGCTTCAAGAAGCACTGGAATATCACTCTTACCATCAAGAATACAAAAGTAGAGTCCAAGAAAAACGGTGCATACATTGGGCCGAAATATTGGGCTTCGAACGGATGCTATGGGCATGAATCCTTCCAGTCTATCATTATGAGCTACATGCTCAGGACGATTGACAAGATTACCGAGCCCAATGCAGACTTGTCTATTCTGAGCGTAGATGACAGCTGCAATTCTTACTTGGACTTCTGCGACCTTGCGTCCTTTATCCTTGACAATGATGCTGTCATTATTCAGAACACCGACGAGTGCAGTGACAAGGAGTACAAGCAGATGCAGCGCATGATTATTTCCTATGTGAAGAAAAATAAGGGTAAGTGCTACGTTGACTGGCCCGCAGGTGGTTAAAAATCGAGCAACCCCCTTGACAGAGGGGAATGAAGTTAGTATATTTTTCACAAACAACAAAAACCATCAACAAAGAAGGCAATATGTCTTTTATCAAAAATAAATTCCGTGCGCTGTACATGACAGCGTTCATCATCTTCACCATCATCTTCACCATCATGATGCCTGATGGCCATACCGCAATGTGGTTTGCCATGCTGACGGCACTCCTGGGAACGATTTCAACCGTGATGTTTGCACAGAAGAACATCTGGGCTTACGCACCGAGTTTCGTTTTCAACTTCATGTATATGTACATCTGTTGGGAAAGCCGCCTGTGGCTTGAATTTGGCGAATATATCTTCTACAACGTGACGATGGTGTATGGTTTGTACGCATGGTACAAGCAGCTCGAAAAGGACAGAACGCACGTTATTCCGAAGCGACTCTCTCCTAAGGCATGGGTTATTTCGATTATTGCGACAATCGTTCTTACCGTTGGCTTCGGTACGTTCGACAAGTTTGTTCTTGACGGTGCAGTTCCGTACATGGATGCGTTGAGCATAAGCTTCACGGTCATTGCTCAGATTCTCATTATCACTTGCTACCGTGAACAGTGGTTCTTCTGGTTTGTGCTTGATGGCATTTCCATCGTGACTTTCGCACTCATTGGCGAATGGGCAATGGTGGCGATGTATGTTTGCTGGTTTATCAACACCATCTACGGTTGGGTCGAATGGTCTCATACCGAGAAGAAGCTTGAAACAGACACTGTGGAGGCTTAAATGCTTGACGACGTGATTAACCAAATCAGCGGTGGCCCTCGTGAATACGGGGTTGTCCTCGGGTCTTTCAGCCCGATGCATACAGGTCATCTTGACCTCGTAATGGCAGCGAAGAAGCTCTGCTCTAAGGGTGCAATCATTGCCGTTTGCGGGCTTGATGGCGACCGTGGTACGAGAATCGGTCTTCCGATTGAACGTCGCTATGAAATCATCAAGAAGATGTTTGAAGGCGACCCGCTTGTTCACGTCGTCATGATGAAGGATAACGATATCGGCATTGCAGGTTACATGGACAAATGGTCTGAATGGTTGGAAGCTCTCAGCGATAAGCTCGCTGAAATCGTGTACGGCAATGCTGATGTCAGCAAGCGAAAGTGTACGAAATTGCTTCAGAAAACGACTGTCTTTACTGGCGAACCGTCGTACAGACAGGCAATCATGTCGTTGGTCAGTAAAGGCCCCAATGTGTATCTGTTGCCGAGAGAGCTCAATCAGATTTCTGCAACAAAGATACGCAAGGAACCGATGAAGTATTGGGACGAAATCATTGGGCATGAGTTCAAGGCTCAGTTCGCCAAGCGTGTCCTGATTATCGGTACGGCATCGGAAGGCAAGTCCACGCTCACGAAAGACCTTGCCAGATACTTCGATGTTGGGTACACCGAGGAATACGGTCACACTTACATCGCCGCTCAAAACGGAAAGGAACCGCAGCCTGATGATACCAAGCTGACCTTTAATGACTACCTTCGTTTTCTTAACGAGCAGTACAGAGTCAACTCGGCAAGTTGGCATAAGGTCAACATCTGTGACAGTGACGCAATGACAACGCTCATGTACGCTAAGTATTACTCGATGGATGACAGGTATGCCATCACCGAAGACGACTATAAGCTTATCGAAGCCAATGCGAAGTTCCTGAAATACGACCTCATCTTCGTTATGCCTCCGAAAAAAGATAGCTGGGTGCAGGACGGAAGCAGGGATTGCCTCACGAACAGCTTCGAAGATAGGAAGAAGCAGTATCAGGTCTTGATGAGCATTCTCGGTAAGCACTACTGCACAGAAGATGTTGTTTATCTGAACGGAACCTACCATGAAAACTTCATGCGGGCTCGTGACAGAATCAAGCGTCTGCTTTCTGACTAAATTGAATTGGTTCGGGTAGTAACCCAACTGGTAGAGGAATGGGGTTTAAACCCCCTTCAGTGTGGGTTCGAATCCCACCTGCCCGATTAACTTTTTGAAAAGGAATACTATGGCACGACGGAATCTTCAATATTTGCGAATCAAGAAGGATGACCTTGATTTCGCTATGCACTATCTGCCTGACTGTGGAGTAGTTGCTGACGGTAGCATGTTGAATATCACGTTCAATAACACCGTTTTGAACATGTCTTTCTACAAGGACAAGGATACTAATGACGGCAATACACTCATGTGGAGTGAAATACGTACTCGTGACCGGGAGTATTCGAGTCCAGTTGCGTTCGGAAATCTGTACGACTGCGTTGTGAAGGATAATGACATCAAGAAGGCTATCCGAGCGGCGATTGAGATGGGTAAGGCATTTGATATTGCCTATGGTTATAAAAAAGAATTGATTGGTAGATAGGTTTATTATGATTGATATACAGGGTAGGTTTAATACCGCCAAGGTATTCAGCGACAATATCGACCCAGATGCATATACACAGTTGTTGAACATGATGTGTCAGTGCTGGGCTAAGGACATGCAGGTTAGAATCATGCCCGATGTGCATGCTGGGAAGGGCTGCACCGTTGGCACTACCATGACGATTAAGGACAAGATTGTGCCTAATCTCGTCGGGGTGGACATTGGGTGTGGTATGCTTGTTGCCAAGTTGAAAGACCGTTCGGTTGATTTTGATAAATTGGACAAGGTTATCCGTGAAAGGATTCCGTCTGGGAAGTCCCATCGTGAAAGCAAGCACTCGATGGCAAAGGACTTTCCTATCGAGGATATGATTGTCTACAAGGAAGGGAAGATGGAATATACCGAGTTGTTGTCGCTTGGAAGTTTGGGCGGAGGCAATCACTTCTGCGAATGCGACAAGGATTCTCATGGTAACCTGTACATCGTAATCCACTCAGGTTCCCGACATCTTGGGTTGGCAACCTGTGATTACTGGCAGGGAGTTGCAATCGACGAATGCAACGACCTGACTCAGCAGCGTGGTGCCATAATAGCCAAGTATAAGAGTGAGGGTCGTGAAGACGAGCTTCCCGCAGCGTTGGCAAGCATCCCTCATTTCCCTCCCCCGAAGGAACTGTCTTACCTCACTGGCAAGTCGTTCGACGGATATCTGCATGACATGGCGTTGGCACAGGACTTTGCAACACGTAACCGTGAAGCGATGCTTGAAGAGATTGTCAGGGCGCTCCGTCTGCATGTCGTGGACAAGTTCTGCACCTTGCATAATTACATCGACATGAAGCACATGATTCTCCGTAAGGGAGCTGTATCCGCACAGGAAGGCGAACGCCTGATTATTCCTATGAACATGAGGGACGGGGCTCTTATTTGCACGGGCAAGGGAAACTCTGATTGGAACTTCTCTGCACCGCATGGAGCAGGAAGAAAGATGTCACGCTCTCATGCGAAGGAAAGCATCTCGCTCGAAGCGTACCAGAAGTCCATGCGTGGCATTTACAGTACATGTGTAAATAAATCCACTTTGGATGAATCCCCGATGGCTTACAAGCCAGCAAAGGAAATCATCGAGAACATCAAGGACAGTTGCGATATTGTCGAAACAATCAAGCCTGTATATAACTTCAAGGCATCGGAGTAAATATGAGCAGTTCAGAAGCGGTTGATGAAGAAATACTTAAAGACCTGAGGGCTGGTGCCAAGATGGACACCTCCAACTGCAAGTTCGACAATATTGTCGGTGCGATGGTCGATGTCGCCAAGAGGATGAGGCACGAAAGCCTTTTCCGTCGGGACGTATTTATCGACATGATGCACCGCCAGATTTACCTGGCGTTCGGCAAATGGGTTTCAATCCCGGCAGATGACGTGTTTGCCGAGCAAGACGGCAGCATCCGTTTCAACACGTACCGCACGAGATTGCAGCTCGGGGTTGGGCTTGACGAGTTCAAGAAACGTATCGGCAATATCGCCCTTATATACAGTTTCAAACCAGAGGCTGATAAGGGATAACAAAGTGCAAGGGGTATGACATGGAATGGTTTAAAAAGAAACCTAAGAAGTACAAGGTTGTTGAATTTTATTGTCCCGAGTACGACCGTCTGATGTACTATATCAAGGAGAAAGGCCTGTTCTGGTGGTTTCCTGTCGATTATAGCTTTTATGACTGTGTACATAAATACAAGAAGCGTGAAATCTATGGTGGAACTACTATCTACTACACTAAGGAAGATGCCGTGGACATTGTCCGAGAGAATGTCCTTCTTGTTGAGAGAAGGAATCGGAAAGACAATCCTCCAACGAAGTCGACTGAATTTTCTTCAGAAGATTTTAAAGAAAAGGAGGGATAACCCTTGACAGCCGACTTTTAATGTGCTATATTTTTGTACATGAAGCACACCTACCTCCAATACGAATATCGTGGCAAATGGATTCATATCGGCTGGTGCAAACGATTCTTTGCATCTGACGAGGAACACTTTGACCGCACAAGGGATGCCATCTTCGGGTTGAAAAATGTTGAGCACCAACTGATTTACCCAGAGGCTGCAGCCCGGTTGGAGCGTGCCGAAAGCAACAATGCTAGACGCATAATCAGTTTGTATGCGGGGCTAGGTGCCTTCGATGGTTTAATCTAATCTAATCTAATCAATCACCTCAACAAAGGAAAACACAATGAGTAAGCTCAAAGTATTCATCATCGTCGCCGTTATCGCCGTACTTGGTGTTGGCGCCCTCTTCTCTTTCACGAACGTGGAACCGAACGAAGTTGCCGTCGTCAAGACCTTGGGTAAGATTTCTGGCACTATTCCCCGTGGAAACGGCGTTACCTTCAAGATTCCGGTCGTCCAGAGTGTAACCACAATCGAACTCTCCCCGCAGAAGGATGACTTCACCTATGCCGTGGGCGATGACGGTGCAATCACTAAGGACATGCAGACGGTGGGCGTTTCCATGTCAATCATCTATGCGTTCAACGAAGACGAAGCCGAAAACTTCGTCCGCAACTACACAAAGTCTTCATTGGAAAGCTTCTTCAAGTCCAACATGAAGGCCACATTGAAGGTTGTCATCGGCAAGTACTCCATCTACGACTTGACCAAGGAAACCGACAAGATTTCCGACGAGTTGAAGAGGATGATGGAAGTCAAGTGCGCCAAGATGCCGATTACGATTCAGGACGTGAACATTTCCAACTGGGATTGGACGGATGACTTCGATAATCAGATTAAGGAGACCATGATTAAGACGCAGAAGGAAAAGACTGCAAAGGCTGATGTGGAAATCGAAAAGGCTATCAACGAAAAGAAGGTTGTTACCGCCCGTGCCCAGTTGCAGGCCGACTCTGCCACCTACCGTAACGCTCTTAACAAGGCCGAAAACGAACTCGAAATCGCTAAGCGTAACGCCCAGGCGACCATCGTGGAAGCCGAAGCCGAAGCTAAGGCTATGATTGCCAAGAACAAGGCTATTGCAGCCAACTATGCAATCCAACAGAGCGCATGGAAGCATGAAGAAACAATGGCCCGTCTCGAAAGGTGGAACGGAAAGTTCCCTGGCGCAGAAGCCAACACAATCACGCCGAACTTCTCGGGAATCAACATGAGCAGGTTGGAAGAATGATTGTACTGATTGGTGTTTGTGTAGGATTTTTAATGGGAATCCTGACCTGCAAGCTTATTGACATCTTGAAAGAGAACCATGAGCTGAGAAAGGAAAAGAACTCCAAGTAAATCCAATTTAAATGGCCCGTACGGAACTTCCGTGCGGGTTTTTATTATATAAACTATAGTCAAGTGAATTTGGTTTATACTATGTTCTGCGACAATCAATTCCGCAAAAAGTTGTTCTTGGAAAGCGTTCATAAACTTGGCATGTCGAAAGATAAGGAAGACACTGTCATTTCCCTGTTCGAGTCCACGCTTGACCCAGAAAATGATGAAACCCATGCTGATATCCAGGATGTTCCTGAGAGCCCTGATGAGCCTAATACAGAGGGTTCTGCCTTCACCGAAGCACCCAAGGAAGAAGACCTGAAGATACAGAGAATCAAGAGGATGCTGGATAAGGTGGACTCCATGCTTAACCCGTTCAGAATGGCAACCGAGGATTCTAATTTGTCGAATAGTCCTAACGGAACATATCTGATGACAGAGCTTAAGGAAATGCTGCAAGGTATAGGACTTGGGGCTGAAGTATATGACCTGTGTACGGCGATGAGGTTGATGGACGATGCCGTAATCCAGTTGAGAAAAGCTAAACGGGATGAAGGCTTCTGTCGAGTCGACCCTAATTATGCGTTTATAGCTAGGAACCCTATGGCAAGAAAAAGCATGTCGGTTGCGAATATACGAAAGCATATGAAGAGTATCGACGAGTGCCTGAAACAGATAAGGGAAAATATATAATATTAATATAAGGAGGTTGACATGAGCAAAGGGCATTTGCTAGATACTGGGTCTAAATATTTCGTTATTCTTGGGGCCACAACAAAGCGTGGTGCTAAGTTCGGACTGGCTGATACGACAAAGGATGTAAAGGCCATTGTCACATCATGGAAACTCGACGGGCTGCACGGAGAATACTCTGTATTTAAGAACGATTCCGTAGGTTCAATCTAATAAGTTGACAACCGTCTTTTTATTTTCTATATTTAATGGAAACATAAAAGGATTTCACATGAAAAAAGCCAAACATCAGTTGGACCTTGTCGGCAACCCGTATTTTGTCGACGAGAAGAAGAACCTTGTATTCGATACGGAATACGACTATGCTATATATCTTGCCAAGCGAGTGCTGAGCAGGAACCGCAAGTCCACCACAGACCTCAGTTTTATCATCAGCGCTCTCGGGCATGGCAAGAACGCCGAACTCCAAATGCGTAAGAACCGCATGGAGAGACAGGCGTTGAAGGAATACAATATGCTGCGTTTCGGGGTAAAGAAGGTCTGATATGGCTGAGTGGAATGTAGATAAGCTTAAAGAAATCCTTGAACCGCTCGGGTTTATTTGTACGGAACATACATGGGTGATGGAGAAAGAACCCCGCAGTTATCTCTTCAAGCTCCCGGATGTTCCCTTGCTGGAATATTTTATCGTCCTTGATAAAAATACGGGCGAAATGGGTTGTGGCGACACATATGGGGGTCGTGGCAATTATCACGTATGTAATGTCAATGAAATTAGATTTGATTTGCTGGAATATGCCAAGAAGTATATCAACAGCTATCATAAGTACATGAGCGAGAGGAAGGATTATTGATATGGCTACGCTTACCCTTACTTTGAAAAAGAAATGGTTCGACTTGATTAAGAGCGGGGTGAAAACGGAAGAGTACCGTGAAATCAAGCCGTTCTGGACCAAGCGGTTGATGCGACCAGTTATTGACTATGCCGATGGGCGCATATCCATTCCCGATGTTCCGAGGGAGTTTGATACCCTTGTGTTTACCCTGGGTTATCCAAAGGCTGACGACATGTCTCGCCGCATGGTGTTCAAGAACCCAAAGATTGAAATGCGGACGGGAAACCCGGCGTGGGGAGCCGAGAAGGACAAGGTGTACTACGTCATCACCTGGTCGTAGGAGGAATATGTCCAGTCCAGTATTCATCGTATATCCTAACGGTTACGGAACGAAGGATTCTATCCCTGTCTACGACGAAGCTGACCTGCAGCCTCTGGTGGACAAGTATCCTGACGCCTGTGTGTCATCTACCGCCTATTATGAGCAGAAGATGGCTGACAAGGTTAATGAACTATCAAAAAGATGGGATAAAATAAAGGATGGCTAAGCCATCCTGTTTTCGTCTTTCTCGGACTTCTCAATTATGTTTGCGTAGTCATGGGTTTCCGAGTAATAATTGATTTCATCCGTAAAGGGTTTTACCACGATATCAAGCATCCCCACATCGCAGCTGTCCTCGACATTGATGATTTTCAGATGCTTATTGGTTCCGCTAATCCTGACCGAAACAAGGTCTTTTTTAAGATATTCGGCCAGCATCTTTGCTAATTGTTCATTATACATTGTTCCTCCTTTAGTGACAAAGGAATAGTAGAATCAGGAATAGTGCCACCATGCAGATGAAGCCTTGCGGGGTTTCTACCCACCCTACATGACCCTGGCTCTTGTAATCATCTTCGGCAGCTTCCTTTGTGTCGAATGAATTGCCGTTCCCGAGAGCGTGATGCCATTTGCCTTGACTGTCCTGCCAATACTTCTCTCTCGGACCTTCACCAATATATACGGGCATACGATGTCTCCTAATAGCCGTGTTCTGCCAAGAGTTTGTGCAAGGACTCCTTGTAGTAATCGTCGTTGCACATCAACTTGGAATTCCTGTCACTGATTTTTTCCACGGGTAAATCATGGCACGGGTCGACAACTTTGAGGACCATGCTGTACTGGCCATGTCGATTTTCCCAATCGGGTTCGGGAATTTCGATGGCTTCGGGTTCTCCCTTGACGAATTGACCGATGCGGCTATCGAAGTGGCTGCCAGTGGGGTAAGGCAGTTTGACGAACTTTCCCTTTCCGCTATCGAATCGGATGCCTTCAAAGAGACGGTGACGACCGAATTCAGACAAGGATGCGTAATAGGAAATGATATCTGATGATGTGATTGTAGGCATAATGTCTCCTTTTTATTTATTCGTCCCACTTGGACATGTCGTTGAGGTGGGCCATAGCCATGATGCTTTCCTGAATGGATTCGCCACTCAGACTGCGTTCGAAAGCGGTCTGTGTGGTTTCTTGAACCTGTTCGTTATTGTTCTCAGCCATGTGGCCTCCTTTGTTTTAATTACGTAATTAAATATACATAATAAAATCGCCCGTGTCAATACACGAGCGAAAAAATAATGAATGTAAACAGAATTTTTACTTCGACGGCTTCTTTTCTTCCCACTGCTTGAAGATTTCGGTAGGGGACTTGTGTGGAAACTTGAATTCCTTTTCCTTTGCATCCAGTTCAGACAGGTACGCAAGGAAATGCTCGTGTTCCCTTCTGGATGCTCGGCTTGCTGTATCGGCGCTCTCGGCGAGTCGGTATGCCATCTCCTGCCAGAATTCGAGCTCGGTCATTATAGTAGATGCGGTGGACTTGTACAGCCTGTGTGCAGCATCCAGTTTCTCCTTGTACGGGCCGCAGAAACTGTTGTACAGCCTGTGTGCGGCCTCCATTTTGGATTCTTTTTTCTCGCCTGCCGTAACGTCTACTCGTGGAAGCGGGCCTTCAATCGGTTCAACCCCGACGAGTAGGGTTGAGAGAAGTTGAGGCTGAGCATTGCGAATGATTGGGAGCTGGACATCGAAGGCGCCTCCGCTCTGTTTCATGCGCTCACGCTGGGCTTCGTCACGCTTTTTCTTGTAGTTCTCGCATTCATCCCAGACATCCTTGTCGTTGTAGAACACCAGCTTTCCGTCCATGACTTCACATCGTGCGCTGTTCGGGTTGAAGTCTGTGTCGGTGAAATACTTGACATAGACTGGGATGTCGCACTCCTCTGATGCTTCATCGACAACCGTCTTTAATGTACATGGTTGGGCTTTCTGCCGGGTCACTACCTTCCCTGTGCCGAGACGCATTACAGTTTCCATCTCGTCGCACGGGATAATCAGCTTGTGGAAGCCCTGGATTGATGAGTGTATGTAATGGCAGCCCGCCTCTATCATCATTCCGTCGAAATCACGGTAGTAGATGGGCAAGTCGCCGTGTTTTTTGTATAGGGGGACAAGTTCTCCTAGAAGCATAGTATCCTTTATTTAGTTTAAGGTTTTAAAATACTCGGTTAAGTTGTTCAGGCACTGTTCGACATCTTGGTCGGTAGCATTGGCCCAGGCGACGCTATTTGTACGCCATGTAACGCCATTCTTTAAATCGTTGGGGTCATTGATAAAGAGCCAGCAGTCGTTAGCCACGATAAATTCGTAAATTCCCTCCTTGTGTATACGTGTCTTGATACAGGTTTCATCAAGACGGAACAACCACTTTCGCAGTATGTCTCCAGAAGGGGATGGCCTATCGGATATTGTATCGGCAAGACGCTGGATGTTCCATGTGCCACCCGATGGGTCAGGTGCATATTTGTCGAATAGCTGTTGCTGTATAGTAGATTTAATCATATTGCCGTTACCTCCAGTCTTCTGTCCCGTCTTCTCGGCCTAGCACGACGCCGATTTTGGCGCCCCCGTTCTTTTCGTTTTCCATCGCAGCGTGGATGAATTTGAGGGCACGGTCAAATGTGTCGAACTCTGGATGGCGAGGTTCGCAGTACAGGACCAAATTGCCCATCACCATGTCTAGCGGATAGTAAGTGTAGCTGTGCCAGAAGAAAAGCCCCTTCCATTGAGGAGTGGCGAATGTTCCGTCCTTCCTGTGCTTGATTCGATGCTTTTTGTCGCAATAAGTTTTCATATTATTTCCTTTTAGCTTGATGTAAAAGATATACAATTTACTTCTGCGTGTCAAGATTCTTGTCTAGCCAGGGTTCCGCCTTCTTTGCTTCCGTGTATGCTGCGATGAGGAGTGGGGAGACGAGTGCGACCGCCAGCATTACGAGCGTGGCACATACGGTATCAACGATTCTTGCTGCCATTTGGTTTCCTGTGATGTTTTGCAATTAAACTATATTTTTCATCTTTTCCGGGAAAATGACTTGACAAGTTACGGCAATATGCTATATTTAATTAAGTATTCTTAAAAGAGGTATCATATGGTCGAAATCAAGAAGCATGGAACCAAGCCGGAACCGAAGGCTAAGGCTGTCAAAACATTTACTTGCCCGAAATGTGGCTGCGAGTTCGATACGGACGAGTATTCAACCTGTGCCGAACGCTGTCCTAACGGCAAACGCTGGATTGAAGTTCAGTGCCCGGAAGAGGACTGCAAAAACAAATTCTCCGTTGAAGTAAAAGCTTCTGCCTTGTTGGGATAAATATGTATTTTATACCTGAGAAAGAACAAGAAAAGGGCTACAAAAGTGCTCTCGACCGTGCGCTGGAATCCTGTAGGTTTGACGATGAATGCGACGAATTCGAGTTTAAGGCGGGGTTCCGTCAAGGATTCGAAGCGGGCGTTGAGTTTGCCAATCTGTATATCACGTTGCACAGTAAATAGGAGGAAAAATGAACGTACTCTGTTTAGAAACTTGGTTTACCATCCAGACATGGCTGATGTGTATATGCATTGTTGGCTTTATCGTATTTGTTTGCTTGGCAGTATTTTTTGCGAAGCATCGAGAATACGATATCAAGGACGACAGTGACCCATACGGATTTTGCCCTTGGTGGTCGGTGTGTGCTTCCCTGGCTCTGCTACTAGGGATATGCGCATGGGGGTTCAATTCCCGTGCGTACGGTGAACGACAGTTCGTTAACGATGCGGCTGAATTGTATCATCGAGGTGTAAGAATTGCATCGGTATGCGAGACTGGGGATATCGGGTGTTCGGTCCTCCGCAATCAGTATGTCGCTGACAGCATTTGGTTGAATAATCATGCAAAGGAATTAGGTTATGACAACTACAAAAGAAGATAACGGCATAACTTGCACTGACAAGAATGTGTTCGACGAGTATCTTGATGCGAAGAAAAGACTCGTCGAAAAACTGAAAAGCATTGTCACTGTTCTTGTGAATACTCAGAGTTTAAATGTGTCTGAGCCGGGTGCTTTGCCGTACTTAGCAAAGAAGATGAGCTGGGTGTCGAGCTATCAGTGGCAGTACAACGAAGGGCATGAGACGATATACTGCCGCCCGAGCTACTGTGCTGCAATGTGTCAAGGGTGTAGGTTCACCATGGTGAAAGTCCCTGTTCGTTACCTGTCCATGAGTGAAGAGGATATATTGGCAGAACTGTCTGAAGAAAAGGTCAATGCTCTGAAAGACGAGCGTAAAAGGATTCTTGCACAGAAAAACGCCGCCCTTGCCAAATATGACAGTAAGCTGGACGATATTGATGCCGAGATAAAGAAATTTAAAGTGAAATAATAAATGGGGGCATTATGGCGCAACATTTTTTCTGGGGATTTTTGTACTGGGCCAAGACTGGAAAGCGTAGCTACGGCTACCTATTCAGCAAGCGTGACTACCATCATGCTCTGGACCAGTATAAACAAAAGCAGAAGCTCAAATACGAAATGAAAGAAATGCACGAAGGTGCGGAGGATTGATATGTCTGAATGGCCTGATGAATTGAAACTCGTAAAGAGCGAAGTGAGGGGAATGACCCCAGACGGAACCCTCGTTATAGATGCCTATTGCACAGGAACGAAGACCGTTGACCATATCGACGTTACCATCGACGTAAGGAGATAGTTATGGAACCTCAGAAAGAATTTACTCAGGAAGAGGTTGACCGTCTAATCAAACTGCGAAAAGAAATCGATGTCGTGATTGAGAGGGCTCAGGCATATCTCCGTCCGAAACCCATTGGCAGCAAGAAAGACAAGAAGGCTGAATATGAACCTCCTATGGAAGTTCAAGCGTTTATCGAACTGTGCAAAAAGTACATTCCTGAATGTATCATGAAGGACGAGGGTACCTGTGGCTGGATATGCTTCCGTGGAGGTACTGAACCGTACAATGCAATCGTCGCCTTGCTTCCTCGTGGGGAATATGCAGTATATGACCAGTGGCGTGACTGCACCATTACCAAAGACAAGGAATATATGCTTAACTTCCTGAAAAAGAAAGCGACCGTAAAAGTAAAGGAATAAATTTATATGAATATGGATTACATCGAAGAATTTCTTTCAGCCAAGGCCACGTTCGAAATCACACCTAACTAGATTAAGTTTAATTAAGGAGAATCAAATGATTCATACAGATGAGATTGACCCGCCAGTAGACAATATCAGGGAAACCGTCAAAAAAATCCGAAAGGCATTGCCGGAATATGAGCTTCCTACGATTGCCAATATGCTTGATGAAATTGATGAGTCATGCAACGAACTTGCTAACCTCGAAGAAGGCGACATCGAATGTGACAACCCTGTGTTCGACATGGTTGAAGAAGTTGGTCTAAGCGGCCTGTGGGACAACTACAGGAACATTGATATGGGCACAGTCAACGACCTGAAAGAGGCATTCGAAAAGATTCTAAAATTCCACGGATATCAGGTGTAGTTAATCAAGGGAATTACCGATGTTCAATACAGTTAAGGACCGTCGAGACAAGAAGCGCCGACGCTATCTGAAAGCTCACGACGAAACATATAAATTGCCGACCCCAGAGGAAAAAGCGGCACAGGCTGACCTGGATAGGTCGTATAACATGACAATCGAGGACTTGCATTCGGCAATCCGCATGACTTGTTCCAAGCCAGGTCCGTCCGACAACAGCAGGTCGGCATACCGTCACGATGTCAAGATTACAAAGGAACGCATCTTGAACAAGACCGAACGGAAGGAAATGGTTGAAGACATGAGCCCAGAGGATGATAATGACTTGCTGCCTTGGGCTTACGGGCCTGTGTTCGGCATGGACGATTAAGGACCTGAATGAAAGGCGAATAAAAAATAAAAAAAAACCACTTGACAGAGTGGGTTTAATTAGTTATATTTCATAATGCCAACCAATTATTGGCAAAGGAATACAACAATGGCCGAAAAAACATTTGAAGAACAGGTAAAGGAATATGACGAACGCTCTGATATGCACTATTATGTGTATTTCAGTTCGGCAACATATTGCTATAAAGTCGATGCAATTCAATTCAAGAAGAAATCCGACCTCAAAAGCGAACGGTATCGCAACGAGAAGTATTATTCCACCTACCTGCTTGCTCAACAGGCAGCAGACAGGCTTAATGCCAAGGATACTGATGTCGGCCACGCCTTCGGTAGGGCTGCCAGTGAATTTAAGAATAAGCTCTATGCCGCACGGAAGATGGAAGGAATTACTGCCGCACAGAAATCCCTTATAGATGCTGCCATTGAAAACATGAGCGCACTCAGCAAGGTCATTAACAACGAACATTTCTAAAAGGATTTAATTATGTCAAAGCATAAATTCAATACAGAGTTTGAAGGCAAACGCCAGATGAATCTCATGGTCGATGGGGAAGCCGTCCCGTGCGAGACTGATACCGCAATAGATGTCGCTTACCTTACCTATGTTGCTGGAACCAACGGCTTGCATGGTGGTGATGCAGGCCATGGTGCAAGGGCAGTCCTTACTTTGTTTGGACATGAAGGGTTCTGCATGGGTACAAGGACTAGCAAGCTCGATAGCGTAGCTGGGATTAGGTCGTATGAGTCAATGCTTCGTGATGCAGAAAATGTTGAAGAAATTGATACCGACAACGCAGTATCAATCGTTGTCGAGGGCGATGCAGAAATTGAGTGCTTGGCCGATGTTCTCATCAAGGCTGGCGAGGCCCTTAACCGACAGATTGAAGAACGCAAGAAGGCAAAGGCATAACGGAGGTTCTATGGCCAGCAAGATTTCTGTAATGACATGCGCCGCACAGCGTATGAAGGAACTCCTTGTTGATGCCGTCGGACGGGATACATACAACGAACTCTCTAACGACCTGGCAGACATCTGTTCGGACATCTATGACGAAGCAATCAAGGGGGATAACGATGAAGAAGTTTAGTGCATCCGTCCTTTCGTGGCTTAACCATAAGGCCGCAGACCTCCGTTACACATTCAAGCGTCGTGAATACGAGGCCCGTATCTTCGACCATAAAATCATGCAGCGTATCTACCATTTCATCCAGATGAAATTGAAAGCTTTCGTGAATGGCTCATACAAGCTGTACCTGAAATGTATGGAATAAAACTTCATAAACCTCTTGACAATTTCGATTTAATTGCCTACATTATTGCATGTAGACAATACATAACCAATGGGTATTGAAATGACAGCACTGTATATCGGAATTTATACCATAGTCGCACTCATCATCTATGTCGTCGCCCTGTTCGCATGGGCGTTAGGCATCGGAATGGGCTATCCCTACGCAAAGTGGTATCACTGGTCCAATATCGGATGTATCTGCATTTCCATCCTATATCCAATCGCTGCCATTGCTGGCGGCATCCTCATCTTCATGTAAGGTATTGTCATGTCAGAGTTTGAAAAATCATGTTATTGGTGCAAGCATTTCCACAAAAAGGACCGTGTGAAGTGGTGCGGCGAGGAAAAGAAGAACTCGTGCATCAGCGACTGTTGCGACAATTTCGAATGGAACTCGATGGTCAAGTCGTGGAAACCCAAGAATAAACGAAAATAATCAAGGAGTAATTTATGTTTGATACGAGAGTTCTCAACCTTGCCGACCGTCTCATTGAATCAGTTAATTTGAAAAAAGGGGACCACATTCTTATTGAATGTACCGATACTCCGTCGAGCATTTCGAAGGCGTTGACTTTCCTCGCTACGGGTCTTGGTGCTAAACCCATTGTTCGTACCCATGACAGCAGTGTGGAAAGGGAGTTCGTGACGTACGCATCAAAGGAAGCCAAGCAATTCCGTGCTAATTTCGAACTTTCACTCATGAAGGAAATGCAGGCGTACATCGCAGTCCGTGGCGCAGAAAATGCGTTCGAAATGGCGGATGTGCCTAGTGAAATCCTCACGGAGTACAAGCAGATTATGAAGCCCGTTCTCCGCTATCGAGTTGACCATACCAAGTGGTGCATCACCCGTTGGCCGAACGCTGCCATGGCACAGGAAGCAAAGATGTCCACCGATGCGTTCGAGGACTTCTACTTCGATGCCTGTCTCGTGGATTACACTCAGATGGCAAAATCAGCCAAGCCTCTTGCTGACCTCATGACCAAGACCCGTAATGTCCGTATCGTCGCACCGGGAACCGACCTGCGTTTCAGCATTGAGGGGTTGCCCGCTATTCCTTGCTGTGGCGAAAAGAACATCCCTGACGGCGAAGTATATACGGCCCCGGTCAAGAACAGCGTAAACGGAACAATCACCTACAACACGCCTACCGTGTATCTCGGGAAGCCGTTCAGCAACATCAGCCTTGTCTTTAAAGATGGCAAGATTGTCGAAGCCAAGTGCGGTTCTGGCGACCAGGCAGCTCTCGACGCAATCTTCAACACGGATGAGGGAGCCCGTTTCGTAGGCGAGTTCGCCATGGGTCTCAACAAGATGGTTAACCGTCCGATGTGCGACATCCTCTTCGACGAGAAGATTGCTGGCTCAATCCACTTTACACCGGGCAACGCATATCAGGATGCGTTCAATGGTAACCAGTCTGCTATCCACTGGGATTTGGTCCTCATCATGACCAAGGAATACGGTGGCGGTAAGGTATGGTTCGACGACCAGCTCATCCAGGAAGACGGCAAGTTTGTTCATCCTGATTTAATTGGATTGAATTAGAAAGGTGCCCCATGAAAAAGAAACTCGAAATACCACGCTCCGTAATAGACACCTTTAACGCAATTTTCGATAACTGGGATGAATGCAGTAAGTATTCATCGGCAGACTCCGAGCGTAGGGACAGTATTCTCCAGAATCTGAAAAGGATGATGAACCCTACCGAGGAGGAAACCAACCTTATTGACAAATTGACGGTGGCGAATGTAACTGCCGAAGCCATGCGGGAGGCCCTGGAAAAGAAAGAACCTGTACTTATCGAGAAATTCCGTCACGAATTTTCCAAGTGGCTCCGTGGGAAGTACCTATACAACCGCAGACACCATTACTACATTCGTATACTCAGTGTAAAATTAGATGATACTCTGCATATAGAGGGCCCAACAATTATCGAAGAACACGAGGCTAAGGACATTACTAGGTTCGACAATAGGGATAGCGAATTTAATATCTTACCTCTTAAACAAGTATCCAGATGGAATCATCAGCATGAATTCGAACAGGTGATGGCACAGTTCGAGGAATGCGAGCTGTCCGACATAACTGATGCCGTGGAGAACAACAAGACGGCATGGGTCGAACGCTACGATAACATGAAAGCGTCAATCGATGACTTTGCAAATATCGAACTTCCTAAAGACAAACAGTGAGGTTAAACATGGTTTATTTACTTGATAAAACCCGTGTCGGAGACCTTGATGCAAGAGATGGCATATTCGACCACTTCCGTAAACTCTATCCGAAGTTCGACCAGTGGTTGTTACAAGTCTCCCATCGGGATGCTTATGTCGTCAAGGATGGGGAAACCATCGTCGCATTGATGATTCTCAAACGGGAATCCTGGTATGATGTGAACAGCGAGATATGTCCAATTATTCCAAGAGAGAATCATTTGAAGATATGCTCGCTCCGTTCAATCAAGGAAGGGGAAGGGCTTGGCTCTGTGCTGCTGAATAAGGCAATCGAGGTGGCAACGGCTGAACATCTCCCGTATGTCTACTTTACCTTGCATAAGTCGAACCAGAACAAATTAACTCAACTGTTCTTTGAAAAGCGAGGGTTTGAAGAATGCGGCTCAACGAATGACGAAGTAGTCTATATGAAAACTATCTCCGCAATCGAGTCGGAAGCGACAGATACCGAAGCTAGGGACCGCCAGATAATTACCGAGGACTATGTAGGCCGCACTTACAACTACACCCACCCGAAGACTAACCGCTTCCTGAGTGTAAAAATCACGGAAGACATGGTAGGCAAGCCGCTTGAAGAAGTTCTTGACGAAGCCGATGCCAAGGCTGTCGAATCGGAGAACAAGTCTAAAGTAAATTGGCGTAGACTTTGGAAAGATGTCGGAAAGCTGTCGTTGGAAGTGTTCCTGGTCATGTGGTTCATCATATTCTTTAATCTTGGTAAGAAATTTGATTGCGCTGTGCTTGGCTTTCTCTCGACATACATCAGCTTAGTACCTATTCACGTATTCCTCTGGGAAGGAATAACGCAAAAGCTCAATAAGAAGGCTGCCTCAAAGGAGTAAAATGCCATGAAGAAAATAGGTATCACGGAAACTTTCGACCCATGTTTCGTACCTGACTGGGAAACGAAACTGCTCGAAGCCAACATCGTCATATCAAAGGAACTGAACGACGAGATGATTGAAAAGCTCCTCGTCGTGCAGGACAGGGTTATATTCCACCATACCGTAACGGGACAGGGCGGAACGATACTCGAACCGAACGTACAGACTCCCGAGCATGAGTTTGAACAGTTCAAGAAGCTGCTCGACCGTGGATTCGACTATCGTCATTACGTCCTCCGTCTCGACCCGATTATCCTCTGGTCGGCTGAAACTCAGGCTAACATCCAGAAGGTGCTATCCATGTGGGCGACGGTCGTGCAGGAACGGAAGGCGTTCATGCGTTGCCGTGTCTCCGTCGTCGACCTCTATCCCCATGTGAAACAGAGGCTCGATGCAGCAGGATACAATGTGTTCTACGATACCTTCACCGCCCCGGACGCCGTTTTCAGGCGTGTAGACGCCCTGTTGGCACCCTACTACCATACCTTCACGTTCGAAGCCTGTGCCGACCCAAAGCTGTTGCCATACAACATTCTTGAATGTGGTTGTGCAAGCTACAAAGACCTCAATATCCTCGGTGTGGATGACCGGGAATATGGACAGCCAGAAAAGAAACAGAGGGCCGAGTGTAAGTGCCTAGCCAAGAAGCAGATACTGAATGTGAAGCCCAGACGTTGTCCACACGGATGCCTCTACTGCTTCTGGAAAGACTAATTATTAAATTTTTGTTGTTACACCTCTTGACAATATAGCTTTAATTAGCTATATTGTTTTTGTAACATAAGGAGTCAACATGAAGAAACTGTTCTATGTCCGCACGGCGATGATAACCCTGTTCGAAGCCTATCCTGGCGACCCGAAGGAAGGCTGGATGCCGAAGGCCCAGTGCCGAGGTGGCCACGATATTAAGTATCCGGGCAAGTATGATTCCATTAGCGGGTTGCTTGCTGCGATATCTCCCACGGACACCTACTACCCCATCGACAAGTGGAAGGTCTCCAACATCGAGGATGGCCGCTTCCTCATGACCATCGACGTGCTCGTGGACTACAATGAGCATGCACCTAGCAAGGATGTCGTTGAAGCGTGGAAGAACGGGAAGGCGCAACTCTATCATGGATACTTCTCGGTCGATGTACTCGTGCAGAGAATCGAGAATGTGTCCGCAGACGAAATCAAGAGAGATGTTTCTGTAAAGACTCTCGTCGTATAAGGAGATTATCATGGGACATTTTAAATCTATTCTAGCTACTATCAAGAACATCGCTAGTGGCTCAACTATTACAATAAACGGCAATTATGTCGGTGGCCGTAGCATTCAGGTGGACAACGACACCGTAATCATCGACGGCAAGGATATCAAAATCAACGACCGTAAGATTGAAATTACAATCACGGGCAATGTTGAGAGCGTCGATACTGCAGCTGGCAATGTAAGCGTCACTGGCGATGTCAAGAGAGCCAGTTCGGTATCTGGGAATGTCAAGGTAGGGGGAATGACCAATGGCGATGTTGAAACCACATCTGGAAACATCGAAATCGGTGGTGATGTTGGTGGCAGCATAAACACCACGTCGGGTGATGTTGAAGTAAATGGGTTGGTCAAGGGGAGTGTGAACACACTCTCTGGAGATATCCGCTACCGTAAGTAGGAACGATGAACTACACTGAAATGTTTAAATACCTCGAATCTCGTGGATTCACGATGGACTTCGAGGAGGACAGGACGGTTCCGCTGGACCCGCTGGACGAGCCTCATTCTACTGGCTGGTCTAACGTGATTGTGTCATGGAAGGATGTGAAGTTCGGAACAATGTACTTCCACAACGCCATGTTCTACACAGCAAAGGACCATTTATGGGTTTCCCAGTTCCAGTACGGCTGGAATACCGACCCGACCCAATTCAAGGAATTTGTTGAAGCATTCATCAAGTCATGCGACGAAAAGTCAAAGGAAAGCGAACAACATGGTAAGTAAAGAAGAACTTGCATCCGCTGTCAAGAATGACCCTAAGTTTGCTGCCGATGAAGTTAACATCGAAATAGAGACCATCGTAATCAACGACGTGCCCAGATGTGTTTTCTATGGCGAAGACGGTCTTCTTGTATTCGATGACACAAAACAAAGTTTTGAACGGTACAATGAAGATGATGAACTGGTTGCAACAAAGCCTGTGACCGATATTGATTCGGCGGTAAAGGATGTAATCGAGTTCGGTGACTGGGGTAAAATGAAGGGCGAAACCAAGGAGGCCTAACTTGATTTGTTTTAAGGTCACCACCAAAGGTAAGATTGAACTTGACGTAGCCGAAACGGATTTCGACGAACTGAAAGATTTCTCGTTTCCCCTCAAAAGGTTCAATACGTATCTCAGGAACACGGGTAATACCCGAGCGGACAACAACAGGTTTGCACTCGAAGAAATGTGCATGGATACAAACTTCTCGCTGAACCGATTCGTCATAGCCGATGACGGCAGCGGGGCTACATTCTGGATAGAAAAAATAAGGAGTTCAAGATGATTTATCGAGCAAGTTATACACGAGTCATAGAAATAGATGCCCATGGGCACACAAGCGAAGATGCGCTCAACATGCTGCGGGACGCTATGATGGAAGATGTGGCCGACCCAGGTGGAAATCAGTTCAAAGTGAAGCTCCTTGAACCGAGGCGAAAGAAAAAATAATTTTTGGCGAATCCTCTTGACAGTTGATATTTAATTATCTATATTCTTTGATGTAACCATCAAAGGAGAAACAACCATGTATCTGTTCAGAAGAATCAGCCACGAAAAGAACCTTACCAAGAAAGGGATTGGCACAGTGACGCTGTACCAGTCCCTCAGCCCCGACTTGAACCATCTTATCGCCTGTGCCAAATCCAATGTGGCAAGTCTCGACGATAATCTCCCGAACTGGCATGTCCATGTGAAGAACCCGGACCAGAAGTACCATCCTGGCTGCGTCTTCCAGGCCGAAGGAATGACTCGGTTCATGTGGGGTGTCGGCCCCCATGACGACCAGCTCTACGAATGCAAGACGAAGGTCTACATCTTCAATGTGGACTATATCCCGCCCGAAATGGCTAAACCCATCAATGAAGAGAACATTTCGTTTGAACCATTTTACGAGTACGGCAAGCACCCAGACGAAGTCTATGCCGAAACAAACTAGGGGTATCCTATGAAACCAGGAAATGCACCTTATCTCGTAATCCGTATCGGCGACAACGACTTCACCAGCTTTGCGGAATCCGTCGCCAACGCACTGACGGCGATGTTCTATTCCTACGATTACCCGAAGAACGACGAAGACCTCGAAATGTTGAAGGAACCTATCGCCCGTCTGTGGGCATCGCTGACTATCCTCAACGATGTCATGAAGAAGGTTGAAGACCGCCAGTGGCCAGCAACCCCTAACAACTTCGACCACATCTTCGAATACATGAAGGAACGACTCTCGTTAAGGATTGTCGATTTCTCCGACTTGCCTGACTGGGATAACTACGAAAGCATCTGCATCCCCCTGTTTGAAACAAAGGGTGTAGGATACGAAGTTCGATAACCCCTTGACAACACCGATTTAATTTTCTATATTGAAAGTTGTGCTCCAACTAAAAGGATAAAATATGCTGTCACTTGACGAATGCAAGAAACATGCCGCAAACGGCGAACCGTGCCAGATGATGACGCCAGACGGAAAATGGGTTCCGTTTAATGAACATGATGTTATCACAAAGTTCCGTGTCGCTCCCCGACTGTTCCAGAACAGCGGTCCGAGAATCCTGATGTACGCTCTCCTGCGCCTTGAAAAAATGGTCGAAAGACATTTCCGTAATAAGGGCATGTGGATTGACCTGCCTGAAGTTGGTTTCAAGAAAGACTGGACGCTTACTGGTGGTTCCAAGGGCTTGCTCGGTGCTCGTGACATAAGGGTTTCACCAACTATTGAAGACCAGATTAGAACAGCAATGGGCCAACCTCCTAGGGAATTGATTGACAGTAAAGATGTGCGCCTGAGGGATGTCTTTATGACGTACTTCCGCATCGTGAAGGAAAAGTCAACCTTATATAGGGTACAACGGCGTCGCCTCAGTATTGCTCCTTGTGGTGATAATGGATGGGAGACTGTATTCAGTGTAGGGCAGGAATACTTCAAGGAAAACGACAATTTCAATACGACCAGTGAGAAGGCGGGGAAGAGTCCTAGCTGGTGCATTATGGTTAACTTTGACTCCATATATCTCCCGAAAGCATGGAAGCCAAAGCTGGAAAAATATCAGTATAGTTGCTGTGAGCGATATCCGATAAGACAGCAGCGTATCCAAAGCGTGTCCAAAATAACTCCGTGCGGAAACGAGGTTCTCAACAACATCGCACTCTATGTTTGCAACTACCTTACTTTCATCAGCCGTATCGACATGAACCTGAAGGACTTTTCCGATTTCATTGAGAACAACATGGAAAAGACCGACGACCCTACTCACTACCTGACAAAACCAGCATGGATTCCAGCCAACAGGAGCCTTGTTGTCTATAAGCAGTACGATGAGTTCGATAAATATAGGGCAGCCGCCCTCGGTAAAAACAAGTATGATGAAAGCGGATATCTGGACCACCACCAGACCGAAGCAATCCTCTTGCGGTATTTCAATGTTAAATACCACGGAACCATCTATGAAGTGAGACATTAAATAAATTAACACCAAAGGAAACTGAAAATGCGTAGACTGTTCATCATCAGAAAGGATTTGCACCTCTCCCCAGGCAAGCTGGCCGCCATGGTCGCCCATTGCGCCGAAGGCTACTGGACAAGCCTCATAAAGCACTTCGCCCTCCTGTTTGGCGTCACGGACAACGAGTTCATGACCCTGCCTACGGAAATCCCGAGCGACCCCGACTACTGGATAAGGTATCGGAATCCCGCAATCTTCGAGAAGGCTGAGGAAGCTCACAAGGCTGGCCTGAAGGAGTTTACCTATCCTAGGGAGAATCCAGACAAATCTATTTCAGTTACGGTTAACATCCCAAAGGATATCTGGGAGGACTATGTCAAGGGCATCTTCACAAAGACCATCTGTGAAGCCAGGAACCTCAACCACTTAATGAAGGTCGAGGAAACCGCCAAGGAACTCGGTCTGGTTAAGGGCGTCGACTACGACTTCATCGACGATGCCTGCCTCACCGAATTGACCCCGGACTCCGAAGACCCGGAAACGGGCAAGAAGTTCTGCCGTGTCGGAATCTGGTTCAAGCCCCTCCCCGACGAACAGAGCCATAAGCTCAGCAAGAAGTACCAGCTTTATAAGGACTAACCATGAAGACTATTGTTAAAAGAAATCCGTTCGTTAAAGGCGGAGAGAGCGTTTACACGGTAGTGCGTGAAACAAAGACCCAGTATGTTTGTCAAAACGGGATTCGTTTCCGCAAGCCCGACAATGAATGCGACGGATGTCTCGTCCGTGAAGTAGGTGCAGACCGATGGGATGATTGGTCGAAACTCCATATCAAGGAAGATTAACCATGAGTGAATACGATTTCAAATATGTAAAGCGTGGCCAGAAGCGCATCCCTGGCGAGATGGAAAAGACCATCGGGAATTTATCATATAATATTGACGGCGCCCGAAAGGAAATCGCCGCTCTCAAGGCAAGGCTTGCCGCATGCAAGACGCTAGTTAACCTTGCCCACAAGAACGAGTTCATGCTTCTCACGAAAGAGAATTCGTACCAGATTTGTTACACCCTGTTCTACCGTGGGTTCGACCCCTCGTGTGAAAACCGTACTCACGAATATCTCTACATGAACGGCGTATGCCTGATGATTTGGTACGACAAGGACAAAGGTACCCGAGGCGCCCGTGAAATTGCAACACAGTTTACCTTCACACAGGTCGCTGGTTGTCCCCAGGTAGTTGCCGACCTTATCAAGAGAGGTGACCTCAAGTCCATGAGCAGACAGGAAGCAGAAGCGTGGCTCGACAAGATGAAGCAAAGCTACCGTAGGCGCAACGGGGTTGAGCCATACAACAGGAAAGTTGCGGGAATTTATCTTCCAAAGGCTAACAAGGGTAAAGACAATGTCTAAGAACGAACATACAGGAAAACCATTCTACTGCGATTACAGCAACAACATCCAGCTCTTCTACCGCATCGAACTCACCGGGAACGACGAGAACGGCGATGAAACCGAACTCAGCGAACAGGAAAAGAAGCAGCTGCTCCCAGACCTGCTCTCAGCCTTCCAGTCCTCATTCATGGGCAAGACATACCCCCTGTGCGACGACCAGTTCCCCGAAGGAACCAAGGCGGGAGGCCACTTCATATCCTTCGACAAGGACCACGGCATCGTCCTCTGTATGGGTGTCTACATCGACTCCCGCATCCTCAGCGACACCGAGAAGACCAAGGAAGTCCTCTACAAGCTGGAAGACGAAATCGACGGCCAGTTCAACGACGGATGGGGCGAAAACGGATTCCTTTTCGAAAGCGGAGACAAGCCTTACTACTGCAAGTTCAGTACGAGCAACCTTGTAGGCATCGTCGCATCCGTGCAGGGTCACTGTGCCAACTTCAGCGTAAGGTGGAAGAATACCGAGGCAATCGAGAACATCAACTGGATGCTCTACCATGGCAACGGTGCCTTCAACATGCTGTACAGGCCCGATGAGAGCAAGGCGGAAATTCAGGACCATCTCGATATGCTCAAGAGGTTCGGCATACCCCCTGAAAAGGACTACACGATGCAACGGTTCAACTACATCAAGGAACACCTCGACATGTTCTTCGAGACATAAAATATCAAAAAAATCAAAATAATCCTTGACAATATAGCTTTAATTAGCTATATTGTTTTTTGTAACCAATCAAGAAAGGATTCAACCAATGGCAAACCCAAAAGAAGCCCATGTATATGTTCAGAACGGTTCCCCGTGGATTAGCTGCTGCTGCCCCGTATGCGGAAAGACCGTTTACAGTAGAGACAAGTTCTGCGTAGAATGCGGACAGCCCCTTATGTTCAACGACTACAGAAGGGTACTCGAAGTTGGCGACAGAAGACTCAACCTCACGGGCACATGGAAGCGTATCATCATCGACGATGCGGTAAAGGAGGCTTACCTCAGGAGCCGTCTCGAAAAGATTGAAGCCGAATGCCAGATTGAAGACAACCCCATCCTCAGAATCATGAGGGAAGCGTATATCAAAACTTGTTTCGAAAAGAAAGGATAATCCCATGAGAAAGTTTACAAAGACCCACAACGACCTCAAATGGCTCTTCCCCATCGCAAAGACCAAGAAGGAAGCAGAAGAAGTGTTCAACTATGTCGAAGAACAGGCTAAGGACCTTGCCGACATCGCAGGCGTCAATGATGCGGACAAAGACCTCGCCATTGACTGCTTCATGAAGGGCTACTCCTACTGCATGCAGCTCGAAATCCACCGTGAAGTGGAAAAGGCTATCAAGCGACTCTACCTCAACCTCTTCAACATCAAGAAGGTGTACAGCAAGGACAAGAACCCGGAGGAATGGAAGAAGTATTTCCGCTTCTACAAGCTCGAAGACCTGTTCCGCCACCTCGCATGGGACAGCAAGGACGAAGAAGCCAAGCGAAAGTATCTGGTGGGCCTCCTCGAAAAGTCAGCCTTCGACAATGACGAAGGTTCAATCGAAGAACGCATGAAAATCATGTAGCAATAGGATTTCCCCCCATGGATAAGAAACCGCAACCGCCACAGATGGAACCCATCTCGGACGAGACCTGGGCTAAACTGAAATCAATTAGCAAGCGTATCGACGAGCTGGTTGCCCAGATAGACGAACTCAAAGAGGAAGCCTACGCTTTCGTCCCGAAGCATACCTTCGACGAATGCAAGGCCATGGGATGCGAAAACACTCACGGCAACAGGTGGGACTGCCACCGCTATTGTGTCCGCAGGAAGAACTACAAGGGCTGCTTCCATGATTATTACAAAAAGAAACAGCCTGTGTTCAAGCCCAAGGTTGACTACCCTACCCTCGGTTGGAAAACCGTCGTAACCGAAGGAAGCGACTTTGTTCGAAAAATAGCCAAGGAAACCGAGAAGACACTCGTTCTCGACGACGCTTGGAAGACTACTCTGCTGAAAAGCACAATCAAGCAGGCTGAAGACTGCATCTTCATCCAGGACAGGTCTGGAACGACATACCTCTGTGCCGACGACCCCGATACCATAGAGATGCAGAAGACCCTCCTCCAGGTTCTTCGCAAGGAATGGTGCGAGGCAATCAGAGGCAAATTGAAACTATAAGGAAACCAAAATGGATTACTTTAAGAACACCCGTGAATTTCTCGAAAAATACCTCCGTACGAACCCTGAACTCAAGAAGATGACACCGAATGAGGCATACGAGTTCGAAACCCTGTGCGGACAGGTTAAGTTCGACGAGACATGGACTGAGAAAGACTTCGAGGTCCTCGATGCGGAAATCGGCGTGAAGGCGCAGAACGCATACCTGCAGGACATGAGTGACATCAAGCTGTACTTCATGAACAGACTAATCGACCTCGCCAAGAGTGGCTTAGTCACCACGACGGAAATAAGGAAGGTCGCAGCAATCAAGACCACATTAAAGTCACTCGACAAGCTCGCCGCTGGCTCCGACTCGTTCCGTTGCAAGGCCGAGCAATACGAACGCTATTCCGACGGTAGATACAATAGCCCGTACGACCTGAACAGCGTCTGCCGTGCAAGGATGAACCTTGTGCTTACCGTGACGGATGCCATAGTAGAGCTCGACAAGAAGTTCACCGAAGCCCTTACGAAAATCCTCCTCGGTTAAAGGATGCCCTATGGATAAAGCGACATTCAGGAAAAAGGTGAAGGAGAACCTCACCTCCCAGCTCCTCCCCCTCGACGACGGCCCCGGCTACCTCACCGATGACGAAGCCGAGGAAATGATTTCCAACAACGAGTACGCCATCGACGAGGAATTCCCCAAGAGGGATGAATACATAAATGAATCTAATTGGATATCCGCAACAGCCGACTGGATTTGGACACTGGACTATTGCTAGGAGAACAACCATGCCTAAACGCAAGACCCTCCGTGAAAAACTCGCCGAACGCATCAAGAAAGAACTCGGCTACGAGGTGGATATTCCAACTTGGAAGACCACCCACGCCAACCACTGGCAGAGAAGCGCAGGGGCATGTTCAAGCTACGTCAGGTGCAAGAACACCCCAACTGACCTCATGTTCTTCGGTCGCATCAGCGAGTACCTAAAAGACGATGTCTACCTCGACGAAGTAAGCGACGGCTTCGGCATGATGATTTACGCAGAAAAGAAAAAATAGAAATTTTACACAACTTCCCTTTACAACACGCCTTTAATTACCTATATTATGGTAAAGAGGTCATAGGAGCGAACTGATGAAAGCATCCGAATTGATAGAACTGATACAAGCCGAAATCGAGAAACACGGCGACATGGAATGTATGAAACCAGTCAGGGAAGAGGGTTGGCTATACCCAGATTTCGAACCGATTTTCGATGTTGACTCTGAACAAAAAGTTGTATGCCACAATAGGGTCGGCCCGTATTATCTAGTAATTTCCTAACTAAATCTAATTGGAACATCATGCAGAAAGTAACCGAGATAACAAGGTATATCCGAACACTGAACCACGACGGATGTCAGGCCGAGTTGGCTAAGATTCGTGATACCCTCGATAAGAGCGAAGCAGCAACGCTCGAAGACGAGATAAATAACAACCGTGAGGTCAGGAAATGCTACGATGAGGAAAAACGTCGTTTCACCGAGAAGATGTTCTCCTATGTATCCAACGGGCAGATGATACCCGTGGAGCTGGTCAACAGCCTATGCCGCTTCCTGTACCAGTCCCACAGGCACTGCTTCCCTGGCTTCATGGGGTTCAACCGAGTTACAGACCGAAAGCACATTACCAGGTGGCTCGACGATATGACACATCCCGAGGAGGCATGCGTACATGCCTGTTACGTGATTCGTACGTATATCAACGGAAAGAAGGCAGCCGACATAATGCTTGGCAACCTCCGTAAAGGATTCCAACACTACGGACATTCCAAGGACACGAACGAAAGGATATGGTCGTTGATTGAAACCATGTTCATTAACGCAATCCACAAGTACTACTGGACTATGGAAAAGAAGATGCACGACCCGTTCTAACCACGGAGTAGCCGCATGAACCACAATAAAGACTACATCTGCTTCATCAATATGGTCGCCGTAGTACTAGGAATCTACCTCCTATATACGGCAGAACTCTCCGTTCTCCATATAGTCGGCCTCGTCATCTTCGTCATCGTCAATACCGCTTCCTTCTGGACCCTGCTGGATTTGATATACAAGGAAAGATACAGGAGATGAAATGACACTTACGCACACCTGGTCACGATGCCCCCTGTGCAACGGGGAAGATTCCGTCAAGCCCGTCATTTCCAACTTGGCGGGCGACGTGGAACCACGAAGGGACCCTCTAACAGGAAAACTCGTCTATATCAAGCGTTGCTCCGTTTGCGGTGCCACTTTCTCCTTGGATGCCAAAACGGTGGAAAAACGGGGTATCTTATAGGCCCGATACAAAAAAATTTCCAACCCCCTCTTGACAGAGGGGATTTATTTATGTATATTATCCATGTCAAACACAAAAGGAACTAACCCATGGCAGAAAACACATTTATCAACTCACAGATGATTCAAGGCCACCGTTATGAGCAACGGTTCGAAACCATCACTGAAAGAGCCTGCTATAAAGAAGATTTGGACAGAAAATTGACCAAGTACGCAAAGACCCATATCGTCGTCTCGCTTACCCCCTATGTCCATGAACCCTATGTCAATGTCATCGTGGGATACCTCGCCGACCTGACCGAGGAACGCATCAATCAGATGTGCGACGACTTCCTCCTGGAGATGGCCCGCAAGGACTTGCACGAAAAGAAGGAACCCAGGTCCAGGGAAGAACTGAGAAAGGACCCAGAGTTCATCCAGTTCAAGACATGGTGCGAAGACCTCGTATGCTGGGAAGACAAGAACGGCTTTACCGACAAGCCCATCGTCTTCGGCGGCGGAAAAAGCTTCATGCCACCTATCCTCGAAGAACTTGTCGAAGCCAAGGATAAGGACAATGTAGAACTCTACAAGGAACTCTTCCCCGACTTTGCCAAGAGACTCCATGAGGCGAAAGCGGCCTATTTCGCCAAAAAAGAAGAATCCAAGACCATCGTTACAGGCTTAACTGAATCTGATTAAAGGAAGCAACACCATGTGGACACTCATCGTATTTACAGTACTCTACCACGGAAGCAATGCAGGAGGCCTGTCCTCCACATCAATCCCAGGCTACACTTCCCTCAGGAACTGCGAAAACGCAGGATATGAACTCGTTGTCAATGCCCCCGAGACAAGGTACTTCTTCAGGCAGACGGATAGACCCCTGTTCGGAAAGGATACCACCCAGCTCTATTCAACCGTATATACCGACTTGGTAAAGTACGGCTACCAGTGCATCGAGGTGAAATAACCATGGAAGAAGTATATCAAGTTTCATCTGTTCCTGTCATGGGCATCTGGTGCGCCTACAAGCTCGCCCCAATCTACCCGTTCTTCCCCTCGTTCAATGTCTCGGAAGCTAAACACGGCCAGAACAGCGTTAAAATCCTCTCCACCGAAAGGGGAAAATTCATCCAGAAAGGAACTGTCCACCGCAGGATTAACCCGAAGGACCCGCTCAGTTACGACCCAATCGAGGTGGACATCCCGTACGAATACAGGATTAAGTTCCAGCTTGAAGACGGAACAGCCCAGACGGTATATACCAATGACGACGATGCAGGATGTCTGCTCCGACTAATGTCCGCACAAGAGAATATCGACAAGTTCCACGACTTGGCTATCAGGGGTCATTGGCAAGCTGCCATGACAGCTCTCAGGGGCGACCTGATTGTTGAAAAATCCTACATCAGCATGACGGACAAGGAAAATCTTGAAGCGCTTGCTAAATTGGCAGGTAATTAACCATGGAAGACTGGGAAACAACAGATTTATATGACTTTCTCGGCTCATGGGAATGCACCATGTCCGAGAAGGAAAAGAAACTATACCGTATCCAGAATCTATGCCCAGAAGAACTCAGGGAACAGGAAATGGAAAAATTCAAAAAAGAATACGGGGAATAACAACCAAAAGGAATTAAACCTATGTCCAAACCAATCGTAATCTCTCCCGAAGCGGCGATTGAAGTAAACCAGAAAATCAAGGAACTCAAAGAAACCCTCGAAAAGCACAACCTGCTCATGGTGTTCAATGTCGAAATCGGCGAGGGCTTCCTGTTCCCGAACACCTACAAGGTATGCTCTATCGACGACCCCGAATACGGCGAGGCGGACCCCACCGATGTGCCCATGTCCGTAGACGGCATCCAAACCAAGATTGGCAGCTGCATGTCCACGTTCGAAAAGCATTACAACGCAATTATTTCAACCAAGAGGTAAACCCATGATTTGGACCCTTATCATTGTATTTGCATTCTCGACAGGCGGAGGATTCCGTAGCGGCGGTGCTGGCGGCCTCACGTCGGAAACCATCGACTTCTCCACCAAGGAAGAATGCGAGGCCATCGGAAAGGAAATCACCGATTTCTATAAGAAGGACGGCGGGGAATCGTTGGTCCTTATCGAGGGCATGGACCGACATTACAAATATGTCCGTAACGACCCGGCAAAGGACTGGATGGCTAAAAACCTGAACATCCAATACAAGTGCGTGCAACACACCATACCAAAAAGGAATTAAATCACCATGATTAAAACCCTAAGCTACAAAAACAAGGCCCTCCCTGTATTCAATCCAAAGGAACCAGTCGTCTTCCCCGAAAAGGGAGAACAGATGGCCGTAGGCGATTCTGAAGATGCCTTTGACATAGCAAATGTCCTAGCCTACATCCCAAATAGGGATTACCCGGTAATCACCAAGGAATCCAACTACAAGTACTGTGCAAAGCTCCCGGAAGGCTCCATCCTCCAAAACGAATACTTGGATTCCCTCTCCCTCCAAAGAGGCCAGATACACATCATTACCGATACATCCTTCCAAAATATCCTGGAATCCCTCTGCAAGATTGCCCTCGATGCAGCCAAGTCCGACAGCAAGGTATTCTTCATCTCCTCCAAGACCAAGGTGGAAACCCTGTACGAACGCCTGAAGAACATGGCAGACTTCCCCCTGGACAAGAAACCAATCTATCTCAGGAACGGATGGACAAACATGTGCATGACCGCCGAGATAAGAAACGCAATCAAGCTCGTCGAAGAAGCCAAGGAACATCCCCACATAGATGTCCTCGTCATTGACGCCCTGGAAGCCACCATCTCCCCCTACATGATAAAAAAGGAATCCCTCCTCGGTCTCCAAAACATTGCCAGGGAAAAGAACATCGCCGTCATCACCTCCGAAACCATCAAGTAACCAAAAAATCAAAAAATAATCCCTATGAACGAACTAGATTATTCCCTCGTAAAGCTCTACTTCAAGGTCAAGACATCATCCCGCAAGGATGACGACTGCGATTATGACCCCTACCTGCTCCAACGGGATTACTTCCCCGAACTGCTCTGGGCGTTCTCGATGACATACATGGGCAACCACTTCCCCCATAAGACGGAAGACCTCCCGGAAGGCGTCAAGCCAGCCCAGCACTACCTCGCCTACTCCCCCACGGAAGGAATCCTCCTCTGCGTCGGCTACTACTTCAAGAACGATATCCTCCGAGACTCCTCCCCGGAACCCTTCAAGGATGCCCTCAAGAAGATTGTCGACAACATCGACGAACAGTTCTGCGACGGATGGGGCGAAAACGGATTCCAGTTCAAACATCAGGGCACATACATCTCCGCACACTTCGAAAGCAAACTCCGCTATGTCATCACGGATGTATTCAATGTCGATGCCCTCCATGTAAGATGGGATTCAATCGAAGAGATTGACAACCTCGACTGGATGCTCTCCTACAAGGCTTACGAATGGCTCTATCTAAACCGCAGGTATATGGACCAGTCCCAGGCCCAACTGGATTACCTTACACAACACAAGGGAAACTACTTCTTCGCATGACCATGAAAAAACTCGTCGTAAATACAATAGCCTGGATTCTCATGATAACAGACTGGGGTACATTCCTCATCTGCCTCTATCTCATGATGACTGACCAGAAGGATTCGGCAGGACTCCCGGCTACCATCTGTGCAGTATCGGCATTCCTCTCATTGGTGTTTATCCTTGTCGATGTATGCATCATAGAAGAAGGCGGCACCAAACCCCTATAAGAAAATCCCCCGAGACTCACTCTCAGGGGATTCTTCATTCATCAACCCATCATCCCGACTGCCTTGGGAATGTTATCCAGTAACTCCCCAATCTGGTTCATGACCATGTTGCTGCACCTTATCGCCCTGTCCACATAGGAACACTCCACCTTCTTCATCCCCTTCCCCAACTCATAGTAGTTAGGAATGTAAAAACGGCTGCACTTGCTGTTCTCCCACCCGAGGGAAAGAAAACCCCTCACCTCCTTGAACTCACCCTTCTTGGTATACTCTATCGAAACACAGAGGTAACCGTACTTCATATACAGGTAGAAAACTCCCTTGCATAAACCGTCCTCGATAAACCCCTGCTTCTTCAAATACTTGCGAAAAGAACTAATCTCTTTATCAGTTGGCTTAACCATACAACGCCTCCAAACATTCGTCAATGCCGTCGCCACCCCCTACATAGGAACCCGCCTTACAGTCAAACATCCCCCAGTGGTCCTCCTGACGTATCAGCTTGATATGGGTATCGGGAAGACTCACTATCTTCCCCGTGCTTGAAACCGTTATCTTGGACTCGTCGAATTTAACCCCCAGGACATTCAGGCTGTCGATTACACTCTGTCTCAAATCTACCATTGGAAACCTTCCTTTTAATTAACTGTATTGCCAATATAACAAATATCCCCCCGCCTGTCAATAGGACAATACAGAAAATTAAAAATTATTTTCCGCCCCTGGGGGCAGCTCCGCTGCCCCCCAAGCTTTCACGAAAAATTAAAAAATATTTTGACACCCTGAGAAAATCAAAAATTTTTTCGACCGCCGTTTCAAACCCGTGCTTTAAAATTGGCTTAAAATCGCCAATTTCGCCATAGGTTCTTACCCGGTACGACACGTTTTTAGGACGTAACGGCGGCCCGAGGCTGTCAGAAAATGGAAGTTTTAGGAACCGTTTTAATTAACTATATTTGAAACCGGGGTTGAAACAGATGGGGTTTGACCTAACCCTCGTTCATCTCCACAAGTTATCAACAGGTTTTCTACAGGGTTTCGACGGGGTTTCAACCACCCTTTCAACAGCGGGTTCACACACCGGGATTTCATCGGGTTATCAACAGGATGTTAACCACTCGTCTACGGTTTGCGACGTGGGTTTTGAACTGGTGATTGGAACGGGCTGATTGAACCCATAGATGAAACCCGTATGATTGGAGCCAGGTTGAAACGAAGTTGAAACGGTGTTGAAACCCCTGTTGAAACCCTTGATGAAACCCATGTTGAAACGATGTTGATAAGGTGTTGATAACGGGCGCCTAAGATATCAACAAGATATCAACAGGTGTTGATAGATTGGTTGGAGGGGGTGGTATGGTTTGCGGCGGGGGTTCAGGCCAGGGGTGATAACCTAAGTTGAACAGATGGGTGATACGACAAGAAAGGGAGCGCCAGAGGCGCCCCCTTTGGTAAGGTCATGATTCCGATGATGTTATCCTACGAGTTCTCGGTAGAGGGACATAGCGAAGTCTTTGTTATCGAGTTTGCCGTAGGAGGGTTTATCAGCAGGGTTGGTGGGTTTGACAGAGAAGAAGCCTGACTGTTCGATGTACAGCCATGCGTTGATAGGGATGAAGAACAGGGCGCAGAAGGGCATCCCGTTGTACCTGAGTCTTCTCTTGGCGGCGGGGTCAGTATCATCGGCTAGGACGGCATCGTGGGTAAAGCAGATTGTATGGCCGTTATGGAACTTGGTTTCCCCCATGGTTATAGAGGCATCCGAGGGTCCCGTAATGGCATCCTTATTCGGCAGCACGAGATTGTGCCAGATGTCGTTCATATCGGTCGATGCTACGATATCACGGCCAAATGTGTAGAGAGCCTTCTCTAGAATGGATTTGGCGAGCAGGACATGGTTGGAGTACGTGATGTTAGCCCTAGACAGGATATGGGCTGTCAGGTCTAGTATTTCGAGCATATTGGCTATAGCCTTGACTAGATACTCCGACTTGTTACCCCTGATTTTTTCGGAGGAGTATGCATCGTCGAGGTTGACAAGTCTAGGGATAGAGATATGGCCTTTATGGTATTCGATGGAGTCACGTTTGATTTCCTGGAATATGTCCAGGTTGTCGTGGAATCCCGTAGAGACGAAGTTTGCAATCTTGTAGGCATCAACAATGTTCGGGGCCGGGGCTGACAGGATTTGGTGAACGATGTTACAGACCGCCTGCAAGTTCTGCGTGGCGGTACGCAAATCGTTCAGGGTAAGTTTCTCCCTGATATAATCCAAGGAATCTGCCCTGTCATCGAGGAGCATTTTCTTTGTGAGTGCTTCGGGTTTTGCTTTCGGCTGTTGAGTGAACATTGTTATGTCCTCCTTATGTAAATATACATAATTAAATAGAGGTGCGGAGAAAAAACGGAAAATTTTTTGAGAAAAACAAAAAATAAAAAAATTAAAAATAAAAATTTATTTCAGTTTGGCGGCCACCTTCTCGATGAAGTCGATGAGGTAGTGGTTGATGGCCTCTGCCGTCTTGATAGGGAGGAAGGCGGAGGTCGAGAACCTGATGGTGGCATTCATGCCCTTGCCAGTGAGGAAGGCGACGGTACGGATGCCCGTGTCGATGACGATGCGTTCACCGTTGGGTGTCTCCGGCGGGAGGACTATGCGGCGTCTGCGGCCTATGTCGGAGGTCTTGATGTACTCGGCCTTCTTGACCAGCTGTTCAAGGTAGGTGGATGAACCCGTGGTTGCCATCTCGTTGGCGGCATCGTCGAGTTTAGCCACGATGAGGGAAGTAGTTCTGTTCATGATGGATTCTCCTTCGGTATCAAACCGTTGATTTGGGCTATGGGTCAAGCCCTGGTTTCGCTAAGTATAATATAGTTAATTAAATAGGGGATGGCAACGGGGATTGTGTAAAGAAATGTTTACAGAGCAGGGTGGTTGCGAGCCGGGAAGAAGGCCAGGGGTGATAACCTAAGTTGAACTTATTTGACTGAAACAAGTTAAGCCCGAGTGTTGGTCGGGCGCTGGTGGATTACTTTTTCGATTCGAAGTGGAGGTATTCGTTGGAGAGGAACTGGTTTTCCCATCGGACTTTGTAGTGGTCGGGGATGGTGTTCTGCAAGATTCGGACCACTTTCCTTTTCTGTTTGAGGGGCAGGTCATCGAGTCTGATATCGACAGCTCTGCCCGTGCGATGGGGAGACCATTGGTCGTGCCTATTGAACGAGTCATGCGCTGATATGATGGTGGGCGTGAAGTCTTTGCCGAAGACGGACTTGAACACCTTGATTACATACACGAGGCCGATTTCGAGCTTTGGGGTAAGCTCCATAACGACCCCTGGCTTTTGAAAAGTGTTCTCCATAATGTAATCGTGGGTTTCACCCGATTGTATGGGAACCTCGTAGATGATGTCTGTTTTGGACTCTTGGGTCTGGTACTCCTGTGTATAAGTCTGTTGGAAGTCCTCGGGTCTATACGGCTCGTGTACTAGCTTATAGGCTGTGAAAAGCATAATCACGATAAGGATTAGGCCGAGGATGATTTTGGCAAGGTTTACAAGGCATCCCATAGGTTTACCTCCAAATGGATTAGGTTAGTTTACGCTATCGACATTGATGGTGAAGACATCGCTGTTCTTTTCGAGGTTGTCTATGGACATAACTTCGAGTCCCTGCATGTCTTCGGGAATGTCGTCGATTGTTCCACGGAAGACTTCCTTTTCTTTGCCGCAGTCATAAATGGCGACGGTTTGGATACTGGTTTCGATAAAGAGTTCGGTAAGGTCAGATACTCTGAACATTGTTGTGGTCTCCTATGCTTTGAGGTTGATGGTTATGATTGAAGTGAATTGGTGTTGTACGATTGACTTAGTTGATTGGAAGTTGTTGGGTATAAGTTGATTCGCTTTGAGGTTAGCGGTGATGTAGTCTACCATCGTGTTGATGGTTCCTGCATCCAGGTATTGGTTTTTGGGACCGAGCCTTTTGATTTTGGCAGTTATGGTCAGGACAGCGTGGTTGACCTTGTGTTTCGGCTTGGCCACGCTTTTGACCTTATCGGGGAATTTGGACACGAGGTCTGAAGCCACCTGTTCGCAGACTCGGTTGTAATCAATGGGTTCAATCCCTGTTTTTGCCTTGTTTGCAATCATGTTGATAACCTATTGAAAAAGAGGGGAGGGGTCGGAAAGTGTTGGATGTTTGGGAAGTGTTTCGTTAATCCGCCCCTCCCCCAAGTTGATTCAGTTAAATGTCTCCGTTTGCCTTTTCGATTTCACAGAGGCGATTGACTTCCTCTTCGGGGGTTTTGACGGAGTTGATTACTTCGACAAGGAAATCGGTCGCTTTGCCCTTATCCTCGAAGAAAGTGGACTTGCCGTCAGCATCCATAATCTCGTAGGGTTCATCCTCTCCGGGGTTGATGCAGAGACAGCCAGCGAACTCGTCATCCTTGTAGATGCGCATGCAATCGTAGAGGGGACCCGAGCATGGGCAGTTATTCTTCATGCTCACTTCGAGGCGCTCGGTATCTTTGCACTTGGCGAGAATGGTCTTGAGCGGCTTGATGATTTTCTTGGTCTTGCCGTAGAGGGACTTGGTGGAGCAGAACCAATCAAACCACAGGTCTTCGGCAATCTTCCTACGGGCATCATCGTTTCCCTTGGCTTCGTTCCACTCTTTGAGAAAAATAGAAATTTTTTTGCACATGGTTTGGGTCCCCTTTACATATCGAGTTCACGGCCTTCGAGTTCCTCGGGCCAATCTTCTGTGGGTTCATCATCATCATCAGGCTCGGGGCAAGAGAACTTGCACTTGGAGTTGTAGATGTCTTCCTTGGCAGGTTCCTTTGCGAGAGAAGCGAGGGTGTCCGCATCATAGATTTCGCAGAGGTCGAAAAGGAGGTCTGCATAGTCCCCCTTGGTGCGAACCTTTTCGATTCGGTCGAGGACAGGTCTAGTTGCGGGCTGATTGAGGTAGAGCCAGTTGGCACGGGCCGAGAAGTCGTTGCAGGTGGTTTTCAGGTGGTGGGTTGTATCGAAGATGTCCCCATCGTTGAAGAAATGGTAGACGAGGTTCGAGAGACAGGCGGCCACCTGTGATGCCATCGTTGTTCCCTGCCCCTTGATTTCGAGGTAGGGGTTGAGGCGCTTGGCGACATCGGTGAAGTCATCCCATACATGGTGATTGTTTTGCGTTTTCATTGTAAAATTCCTTTTTCAAAAAATTATTGAACCTCAATGTCGGCCTTGCCGAGAACAGGGATTTGAACGGCAGTCCATGCGGTGAAGTTTCCGCCCGTGGTTCCTGCGTGGACATATTCTTCCTTTTCTTCAATGCCGTCATCGTCGATTTCGCACATGCCCTCACGATTGGCATAGAGATACTCAATGCTTTCCTGCTTGACATAGGACTTGGCACATTCGGCGACACGCTTTTCTGCGGCATCCTTGCTTTCGACGGTAGTGATATTAAGGGTGCGGTCATCCTGGTCGAAAGTGACGACGGCATTGATAGGAGCCATCGTGTGTTCGACGATATCGAGGCAGACAATATCGTCTTTGTCATTGTAGGAAGAGAGGCGGTAACCCTTGGTGCATTCCTTGGCTGTGACCTTATCCATTTGGTTATCAGGGTTCTGTGCGTTTTCTTCCTCGATGACATTATTGATTTCGTCAGCGATGAACTTGGATGCTTTGGAACGCTTGTAGAAGATTTCGGTGTAGTTGCTTGTAGCAAGGCAACCGCCTATGCGAGAGAACCCTGCGACTGTGTAGAACTTTGTGTTATTGGATTTCTTTACCATAACCAACTCCTGTGGTTTGTTGTTTCTATGCTCTAAATATACCTAATTAAAACTTGGCCGTCAATGGGTTTAGTCAATTTTTTGTGTAAAAAATGGTTTACAATCCATGATGGGGACAGGAGGTTTCCAGTCAAGGGGTGATAACCCAAGTTGAAACTGGGGATGAGATAAATGAAAACCCCTCTTTCGAGGGGTATGATTAGGCGGCAGGGGTTTCGGGTTCGGCTTTGCGGAAGACATGGATAGCGCTATACCAGTCGCCATCTGTGGGCGGGCCGATATGGGTTTCTCTAACCAGTTCATATCCATTCTTTTCCATAATCAAGTTAAGACGGATGTGGTCATGCTTCCAGTCGCCCTCGTGGACTTCGACTTCAAATTCGTCTTGTAGATTCCAGCCGAAACAATAATTAAGGTCGTTGTCTTCGAGAACTTTGGAAAATTCGTTTTTCTTTTCATTGGTCATTTGTTAGTCCTCCTCATCATCGTCGAAGTTATCCGGGTCGAACTCGCTCCACTCAATATCGAGGGAATAGTTATCGTCCCAAACCTCATCTTCCTCTTTGGTATAGGGGATTTTACCCTTGGGTTGAACCCCGTCTTCGACATGGGTCAGGCCCTCGGGTCCGAGGCGAAGCTTATAGTCGTCGGGGTCAAACATGAGGTACAACTTGTTTTTGCCGAGGTAGTCCATAAGTTCGGACACGATTTGACGGCCTTCGGCAAGCACTTCCTTTGACGGCATCCTACCCATGAGAGTATTCTTTTTCTTAGCCATTACTTGCCTCCTTTGCAGAACCAGTTATCATCAAGTTCAGAACCACGAACCCATCCCCATTTTGTAGCGCATGTTCTAGGGTTGAGGATTTTGCCGGATGCTTTCATCGCCTTGATGACATCATCCCGTGTTGCATCATCCCATCCTTTCTTTGGGAGCAGGTAAACATTGTCGCTTGCCATGTCGTAGTGGATTTCAAGCTTGTTTTTCTTCAAAAATTTTTTGAGCTTTTTAACGATTTCTTTGGCGCCTTTTAATACTTCATCGGTCGGGCGCTTGACGAGTTGAATTGGCTTGCCATCCCATTCACCGAACTTTTCGAGATAGCTGTCGGGGATATTGTAATTGAACTCGGTTCGCTTGCCCTTTTCATCTTGGAACCAGCATTTGACGGTAGCCTTTACGCAGTCATTAAAGTTTGTGGTCGGGTAGTCGCCTTGCTGGACGCAGGAGTAGATGCTTGCCCCTACGCCACAGCCGTCGCCGTACACGCTAAGGTCATACAGGTTCAGGTCGTAGTCGCCCCCGTTGCAATCCTTACCGGGCCATTGACCGCCGTACCAAGTGTCTTCGAGGTTCGGGATATTGCCTGCGGGTAAGGTTTCATCCGGGTTGATAACAAAGGTGGGAACACCATCTGCTCTTACTTCGTAGATGTAGGTGTCCTTGCCATCCTTGCGTGTCTTGATGACATCGACATGGGGATTGTGGATGCACTTATGGATAGGCTTCGGAAATTCTTTGCAAATGATTTTTGCCATAGGTTTCTCCTGTTGTTTCTATGTTATAAATATACCTAATTAAATTGTTTCAGTCAAGGGGTTCCCATCATTTTTTGTGTAAATATTTCGTTACAGTCGAGGGCGGAAACCGAGTGGGACAGCTGCAGTCGAGCCGAGGGTGATAACCTAAGTTGAAACTCAAAAAATAAAAAAATAAAACCCCTCTTTCGAGGGGTGGGATTTCTAGCCGAAGCTGTCTGTTACATCCTTGGTTTCGCCGTCAAGCAGTTTGCTGACGATGGTAAGGTATCTTTCCCTTTCGCAACCATCGGAGTTGTTAGCGGCATCGTTGAAATAGTCGATAGCATCCTTGGCACTGTTCCATGTATCACGCTTGCCGTAGCAGATGGTAGTTACCTTTCCGCTTTTCTTCGGCTTGGCGGATTTCGTGAGGAGAGCATCGGGGATGTCGATGGTCTTTTCTTCGATACGCAGGTACCTGTCCTTGTCGGCTTTCTTCTTGTCGAGAAGAACATCAATTCGGTTAGGGCAGACACCGAGATAGAGTTTGAGCTTCATTTATGCCTCCGGGAAAATTAAAAATTTTTTATGGCAGGAGTTCAACGATGTCATAACGCACATCGTAGTCGCCATGGTCTACAACGAGTGAGTGGCTGCTTTTCATCGCATCACGGATTTCGGTTTCGTGTTCGAGGTTTTCATCGCTGTCGGGAACATGGATTTCGTAACCCCCATTGGTTCCATCGCAATAGAGTTCATTGTTGTCTTTGAGGGTGCGGATAAGGGCTTCCACGGTTCCGTCATAGGTTTTGAACGGATAGTTAAGCCCTGCTTTTTGGATAGGGGTTTCGGTCGAGTGTTCGATGATGACAAACATAGACATGGGTTAGTCCTCCTTTTCGTTGCTTACGATTTCGACAAATTCAGAACATTCTTCGAGTTTGGAACGGCTCATGTTTCTGAAAATTGATTCGGCTTCCTCTTTGTTTTCAGCCTTGATGTAGATTTCGTTTCTGTAAGTTATGCGGAAAGTGGGGCAACCTTCGTTGAGACCACCTACAACCTCGCCGTCGATGATGTCGGCAAGTTCCTTTGCATCATCGTCAGTCGGGAGCCATACCTCAATATGCAGGATGGTCTTGAAGGTGTCATCACAGCATTCATCTTCGAACTCTGCACGGATTTCGTACTTGTGGTAGGTGTCGGGGTGGTCATCTTCGAACTCCTCGCAGTCTTCATCCCACTTGTAATACTTGGACAGCAATTCCTTGATGTCGTCCTTGTACTGTTCGGTGTTTTCGTTTGTGAGAAGCCCATTCATATCGAGCCAATCTTCATCGCCATGGAAACTCATAGTATATCTCCTGTTGTTGTTTCTATGCTATAAATATACCTAATTAAATGGTTTCAGTCAAGGGGTTTCCATCACTTTTTGTGTAAAGATTTCGTTACAGGCTACGACGGGGACTGGCGTCGAAGGCGTAGGGGTGATAACCTAAGTTGAAACTGATATGGGGATAAAAGAAAAGCCCCCGACGGGCTAGAAACAACGGAGCTTTGCTTATGACCACAAACCATGCCCGTCGGGGGGAAATTACTTATAGAGTTCTGGGAAGAGTTCTAACTGGTCGGACTTCCTTTTGATGGGGGCTTTCCTAACAGCTTTCTTCTTTGGGGTTTTCTTTGCGGCTTTGCCAGCAAGGGTTTTCAAACGGTTTACGATTTCCTTACGGGTCGTGCCTTTGAGTGAAGCATTGATGGCATCCCGGTCATCGACAGAGGTGCGACGGACAGTCACACGAACCTTTGTGGTTTCGGTCGGCTGATAGGTGACGGAGGAAATCTTCGGCTTCGGGCGACGGCCACGGGAGAGGTAGTATTCGGCAAAGGTGGTCTTGCCGTATTCGGTGGTCACTTCAAGCTCACGGGTCTTGATGTTATACCCATCTTGTCTCAGGTTGAAGATACAGGCTGACAGACGGGTAATGTGGAGCTTGGAGAAAGCATCGAGGGAAGTGATTTTCCCGTGCTTTCTGATGTAGTCAAGGACTTTGGTCTTTTGGTTGTTGGCGGCTTCTGCACTTTGCATAACTTTACCTCCGTTATTTGGCAGACTTGATTTCTTTTAAAGTTTCTTCAATGGCTTCTATAATTCCGAAATCTAGCATAGCATCGTAGAACGCATTTTCATCTCGGATTTTGAGCGAGCCATCAAGATATACTTCAATGGGAGCGACCCCGTCTTCGTCATCGTCAGGATTACGCCAAGCATCAATAGTCCAACATCCGTTATAGTCATCAAAGTAATCGTGCTTGATTTCGGTGTAAGTACGGTTCAGTTTGCCTTTGTGTTGACGATACCATGTCCTAATTGTGTTCTCACAGTAGTTGACATACTTGGTGGAATTGACATAGGTTTCAATCGTGAAGTAGAGGTCTTCAAGTTTGATTAGGGTGTCGAGATGCTTGTTTACGAACTCTCTGTCAATCCCTTTGAGAATGAGGGTTTCAGCAAGTTCCTTTTTAGTGACGATTTCCGAGTAGACAATATCGTCGGCAACATGGTCGATGAAACCATTGATAAGGGTCTTTTCGCCCTCTTCGAGCTTGGAGTTGTAGCCAAAAGTTTTCATGAATGCAGGGACTTTCGACTTGAAGAAATTTACGAATTTGGTTAGGTCTGCCATTTGGTATCTCCTTTGTTTCTCTTAACAATATAGATAATTAAATCCAAATTGTCAAGAGAAAAAAAGAAAAAATTATTTAACAGGAACGAGGGCGATGGATGGGTCAGCATCGGTGTTTACATTCTTGACGATATACTTCTTGCCACGGAACTTAATCATTCCTTTGGGGTTCACCTTGCAATCCTTATCGTCAGACCACCTGTCGCCAACACGGATGCACTTCATTTTGGGAGTCCACTTGATAATCTCCCTTACATGGGGGATAGGCGCTATGAAGTCGGGGTCATCGGGACCAATGACCTGAATGAACACTTGGCGAACCTGCTCCATCAACTTCTTTGTGGGCTTAACATCGAACTGCACGGTGAACCCAGCGCAGTCAGCACCGCAACTCTTTACATGAGGCACGATGTATTCGTCATGGGCGTGGTAATCACCATGACGGAGGTATTCGCTCATGCGGTTCCCAAAGGATACATGAGAGTCAGTATTATAAAAATTATATTTGTTGAATGTCTTAGTGTCGATGGAAACCCAAATAGAGTTTTCCCTGCCACCATATCCTTTCCAATTTTCTACCTTAATCATTTTAATCCCCCTTATTCTTCTGCGATTTCGGCAACGATTTTGTCGATTTCTTCCTGCTTGAATTTGCAGGACTTGGTATAGATGCCGTCATCGGTGTTCTTCGTAACCATGACGGAACCAACGACATTACCCACACGGTCGGTTCTGAACATGAATGTGAAGTACCATGTTCCGTGGGCGGGGATGTTGTGCAAGATATACACGAGGTCTACTTGCAGGTATCCATCGCTGTTCAAAGCTGCATTGGTGCGGACAGTTTCGACATCGAATGAGCAACCTTGGGGAATGACCTTGACAAGAGCCGAGCGTGCGTAAAGAGCCATATCACGGATGGCGTGCTTGTTCGCATCAAATGCGGCTAGAAGTTCTTTGGTAATGTTAATCTTTGCTGGCATATTGCCTCCTGTTGTTTCTGATATAAATATACCTAATTAAAAGAGATTTGCCAAGGAATTTTTTGTAAAGTTTTTGTTACTAACCTTACCACGGTTTGAGAGTAAATTTTGGCTTGTATTGGTCTCGTTTGATTTTTATTTCATAGCGCTTTCGCCTGAAAGTGATGTAGATGTAGGTCACTTCGTTCTCTACGGACTTTTGCAGACGGCAGACCTTTGTAACATCGCCGTCAGTAATCTCCAACTTGCCGTTATCCGTGGAGTATTCCCAATACAGGACTCGCTTTATGCGAGGGAGTCTAGTCTTCGCTTGCGGTTCCATGAAGAGGTCGATGTAGTTGTCGCATCCATCGAGCTTCTTGCGGTTGATGGACTTCTTTACATACCACTTTTCGTTGCCAACCATAACAGGGCGGCAACCCTTGATGGGAGCATAGGCAGGGTCATTGGACAACAGGTAAGCACCCATGCCTTTCTTGTAGTGCTTCACGATGCTATGTGCATCCTTGTCCATCAGTTCCTTGATGTCTATTGGGTCATTGTAGTAAGCGATGTGTTGAACCATAATGTTTACTCTTGTTTATGTTAATTCATGCGTTTCTCGGTCTCTCCTACATCTTCCTCGAAGTACATAGAGCCGAGCCAGCGTGCTGTTTCCCACGCATCCATTACGAACAGGTCGTATGCCCCACCGCTTGTATCGTCGGAGGGGTCAACAAAGCCGTCAAACTCAGGGATATAACGAACGGTCGTAATATGGTTTGGGCCGATGGTTACTTCCTTGGTGTAGGTTGCCGTTCTATCGCTTAGGTAGTCCATAGTTCCAGACTTGTCTTTGGCTGTGTGGTCAACCCCCATCTTTGTCAAGTAGGATATGAGTTCATCAAATTGGTTCTCTGTGGGTTCCATGAGATGCTCCTTTGTTTCTATGCTATAAATATACCTAATTAAATTGTTTTAGTCAATAGGGTTTCCAACATTTTTGTGTAAAGATTTCGTTACAGTCGAGGGCGGAAACCGAGGGGACGGCGGCAGAAGGTTGAGGGGTGATAACCCAAGTTGGAAATTAAAAATAAAAAATAAAAATGCCCCCTATGCAGGGAGCTAAATTAAATTACTTTGCGTTGAACTGTGAGAAGTTGATGCCCAACTTCTTTGCGAACGCTCTGGCCTTTCGGTATTCAGAACAACTGTTGTTGTCGTCATGGCTCCACGAGTCGATAAGCCCATACTTCTGCATGAGAACAAGGAAAGTCTTAACGACAACATCGTAAGGCTCTCGGGCTGTCTTGCAGAAAGTCCACGCATCAACGCCAGCTCGCCCAATACGCTCTTCCTTTTCGAGACTGACATTGAAGCTCTCGTAGGTGGCGGGTTCGCCATAGAGGTCGATATGCTTTTGTGTGATGTAGTAGGTGATTTTCATTTCCTCTTTTTTCTGCTTGGCGTTGTAAGCTTCGACAACCTTGGTCATCTCGTCAAGCATGAGCTGAGGAAAAGCATCCGTTTGCGTTTTGAGCTTTTTAGAGGGGTTCCAATAGTTTGTGTATCCCATGATGTAATTCCTTTTTCAAAAAATTTTAGCCGTCGATAAGCAGTTCGGTGTTGAGCAGTTCTGCCTGCATACGCATGAGAAGCTGAATGAGTGTTCCCTGCCAATGGATATGAGCGAGGACATAAACGCTGCTGCTGATTTCCGCATCAAAGCCAGTATCGGAACTCTTTTTGATTTCCACTTTCTTTACTTGCTTGTTAGGAACTGTGGAAGAAATGTAAAGGGTGTTGTCATCGCTCTTTTTGAAAGCAATCCACGATTTTTGGTTCATCGTGTTTGCGAACAAGCCGATGGTGAACTTTTCTTCATCCGTGAATTTAACGCTAATTTTTTCCATGATATTATCCCCTATTGCGGTTTAACCCACTGATTAGTGTTGAAACGCTTACCATCACGACCTGCCTTAACCATGAACCAACGGCCTTTGAGGACACGGGGGAGGCTATCATTGATGTGTTCGAGAACCTGCGAGTCGCTTGTAATGGTATCGTAGTAGCCGACGATATCCTGATAGTCGCCCTTGTCGCCATGGCTAACACGCACTACATACTTGCCACGCTTGCCATGTTGGAAAATCTTGTCGATGCAGATAGGCGGAAGCTTATCACGCTTTGCAAGGATGATGTTGCTGATGGATACAACAAGGTTCTTACGAACCTTATTGCTGATGTTGATGGTTTGACCCTTAAAGTAATCTTTCATGGTTTTATCTCCGTTGTTTCTATATATAATATACCTAATTAAAATGGTTTTGTCAATAGGTTTCCATCATTTTTTGTGTAAAGATTTCGTTACAGGCTGGGATGGACACCGGGATGGGACAGGAGGTTTCCAGTGAAAGGGTGATAACCCATGTTGAAACCCAAGGTGGGATAAAGAGAAGCCCCCTCTTGCGAGGGGGCGAACAACGGAGGTATTAGGTTTTCTTATTTCCTGTATTCGTTATAGAGGTTTTGGAGGGCTTCCCTATATTGGGCTTCCTTATCGGCTTCAATCTTTGCTTTCTGAATTTGGTCAGAATGGTCTATATAGGGGTTGTTAGCGTTCCTATGACCTGTAAGCAAGACCAAGGCGATGGCAAGAACGATGATGATGGCTAGGATAATATCGGTAATGAGCTGAACGATGCCATTGAATATTTTTCCTATGAAATCGAACATTGTATGCCTCCATGGTTTCTATTGATAATATAGATAATTAAATCCATATTGTCAATAGATTTTTTGTAAAGTGTTGTAAACCCCTACGGCAAGACTACCACGATAGTTTTGTCCGGGTCGATGCTAGGGGTCGTTCTTATGTCGGGTCGCTTCTGCAACTCTTCAAGGGAACACTTGAACTTCTTTTTGATTTCTTTTCTTGTAAGGGAAAATGCCCAAGCCATATTAACGTCTCTTAAATTGAATTAGATGGTGAAATCGTTGATGTGGAAAACATCTTTGCGTTCATTGACGAGAACATTGGACAGATTAACATATTCGGGAACAGTCACCATGACAGTGATGATAGAGCCGTCAGCAAGCCCCTGTTCAAGCATGGTGCGGAACTTCTTGCTACGCCCCATGCACTTGACGACCTTGCTCTCCCACGAGATGTTATCGTCGGTGTTGTGACGGAACTCAATCGTGATGCTTTCAGGGCCGAAACCTTTACGTGTAGTGTAACTGAACGACTGTTCAATTTCAGTCATGATTTCACTAGCGGCTTCCTTGCGGTCTTTCGTCGGGTTCCAAAACGAGGGTGCAATAAGGTCATCATCGCAGTGGTCGGTGGTGTAGCAAACAGCCTGATAGTATGTAGTCTTTTTCTTTGCCATATAGGTCTCCTGTTGTTTGCTATAAATATACCTAATTAAATATTGGCTGTCAATAGGTTTCCATCATTTTTTGTGTAAAGATTTCGTTACAGTCGAGGGCGGAAACCGAGTGGGACAGCTGGAGTCGAGGCTAGGGTGATAACCCATGTTGAAAATCAAAAAATAAAAAATAAAAAATGCCCCCTTTCGGGGGCGGATTTAATGAGACTTGCAATAGATAACTTTCGTCTTTGGCTTATAACACTTCTTACATACTTCACAGGTTATCTTATGGTTGAGTTTACCATTGATGTAAGCCCTGCAATAGTCATTAGCCGGGATATAGGTTTCTCCGTCATCATAGACGAAAGCGTGAGCATTTGGATTAGATGCGACCTTGAAATATTCGTTTACCCCGTGTTCATGCCAAATAGAGAAATTCAGATGGAAGTTTTTGGGCAAGCCGTTCGACAAAACAAATTCAGATGCTATCTTAAATTGTTTAGTGTAGATGTAAAAAGTGAAATTTGGATGGAGCAAAGCAAGGTTTACCCACATTTCAAGCTCTTGGATATTTTCAATGTCGCCGCTCTGGTTGATGCGTACAATGCGGAAGCGGTTGGTGACTGAAAGCTGGCGATGCAGGTCAGCGAACACCTTGGACGGGCAACGACGAAGCCCTATTGTGTTCCTAGCATGACCGTAGAGGGCGGTCTTTGGAAAGCGGTTGTAGCTCTTGTTTACATAACAGTCTTTGGTGCAATACTCACTATCCTTGCAAGTGCCACGCACCTTTTTTTCAAGGACAGGGATGTAGAGCAATTCAGACCCTTTAAGGGTAGACCATGTTGCGATGCCTTCGCCGAGCTTTACGTTATGCCCGAGGTTGAAGTGATAAGTGTATTTATTAGGATTGAACTTTTTAGCCATAAAAATATCTCCGTTTAATAGCTAGTTAAAATATACATAATTAAATTGGTTTAGTCAAGAGTAAGCCGTTGTTTTTTATGTAAAGTTTTGTAAACTTGGATTATCCCCAGGAGGTTTCCAGGAAAAGGGTGATAACCTAAGTTGAAACCCAAAAAAGAAAAAATAAAAATGCCCCCTTTCGAGGGCATCCGGGGAATGTTATACCCCCATTACCACCACGCCCAAAATTCGGCTTGCTCTCCCTCTTCCCAATCGTCAATCATGGCCGAGAGTTTGTCTTTCGCATATTCGAGGTCTTCGAAGTAGCCTTCGTCATATTCCGTGCTACCAAAGAAGAACCCCGACTGTGTAGGCAACACGTCTTCCGCCTTGCTGTGGTCATCGAGAACTTCATTGATGGAGTCGAGCAAGTCCTGAATGTCCTGCTTTTCAAGGTAGTAGGTTTGTTCGTTTTCGATTGTGCCTACACGGTTCTCTACCCAACGGAAGAGATAGTTGTGCTTGCGGAAATCGTTGTCGTGTTTCTTTGTTGTGATGCTGATATCAAGTCCCATTGTGAACTCCTTTTTAGTTGTGTGCTATTCCTGCTTTATCAAGCAATTCTTTTGCTTTGGAATATTCCGAGTCGATGAAGTGTCCGTCGAAGTGCCACTCCTTGATGTAGTGTTCCTGTTCGAGCAACATAAGGACAGCCTTGACAGCCCTATCGTATATGTTCCGATTGGTCTTGCAGAAGTTGAAGTCAATTCGGTGTCTGAGGTTGATGTAGAAGTCTTCGTAGGCATCGTCAGAGCCACCGTTGAATTGGATGCGTGTCGAGTTCACGACAGCACCCTTTTTGCTTCCTGCGGTTTCGACCAGCTTTTTATTCGTGCTTTCAGCGTAGACGGAAAAGATTTTCTCAACCTTTTCGAGAACATAGCCGCTGAACTTCTTTTTGCGTGTATTAAGCGACCAATAGTTAGTGTAGCCCATTTTTAATTCTCCGTTGATTTGTTTCTATGATATAAATATACCTAATTAAATTGGTTTTGTCAATAGGGTTTCATCATTTTTATGTAAAGTTTTCTAAACAGATGCACGCACGAGTCTGCGGCGGGGTGAAGGGGCAGGGGTGATAACCCAAGTTGAAAATCAAAAATAAAAAAATAAAAATCCCCCTCTTTCGAGGGGGCAGGAGTCAGGCGAATGAGTTATTCTCTTATTGGTTTCGGGTAGACCTTATCTACGAGTTCCAATAACTTGTTATGGAGTTCAGCAGGTAAGTATTCCTGTGAGCAGATTTCAGCGGTCAGGGTTTCTCTCTGTTCCTTGATTTCCATTTTTTTCTTTTCAGCTTCACGGAAAATCTTTCTTGCATAAGCACGACCGAATTTTACAAATTCTTTGCGGTCATCTTCGGTCATCAAGGTTGCCGAGGAATTGATTGCCTCAATGTTCTTTTTGGCGGTCGGGACAATATCGTTCAAGAAACGCTCTTTGTGTGCAGCCCCCCAAGACTTATCAGCCCAATATGGGTCAGGTTCATACCACTTGCGTTCATCGTCGCCTATATCGTGGTCGGCAAAGCTTTCTACACTCCGAACGGGCGGGAGGGGGTTTTTCTTAGAGTGATACTCACTATCAACAAAGGCATACTTGATTTTAGCATTATTATCACCGAACTTTTTGTCGGGGTCATCAAGGGTAATGTCAAGGTAGATATACCCGTGGTTTTCGGCTTGGTCGAAAATGTCAGATTTAGCCGTGTCAAGACCCTGTATAATATCATCGACCGTAGAGGGAATGAGGTCTATTGTATCTACAAAGTCTTTCATATCGAAGTTGATACCAAGATACCGCTTGAACCTATCCATTTGTTCTTTGGTTACAGCATAGCTACCATGCCTACCGCTAATCTCGCTCTCCACAAAGGCGAGAGCAGAACGCAGACGGCTAATCATGCGTTCACCATAGCACCATTGATAGTAGAGACCAAAGAATGCCTGATGTTTATAGAACCTGTCGCTTGTTTTTTCTTTCGCCCGAACTCGGACAAAAAAGTCGCTTCTTTCACCCATAAATGTCTCCGTTGTTAAGGGTTTTACTTAACTATAATATACCTAATTAAATCTCTTTTGTCAATAGGTCAGGGCAAAAATAATTGTAAACTTTTTGATACAACCCCCTCGATACCAACCAGCCTCCGCCTGCGGGCAGAAGGGTGAGGGGTGATAACCTAAGTTGAAACCCGGTTCGAGGCAAAGGAAAACCCCCTTTCGGGGGCGGGCTAAACTAACCTATTATTTCGCAGGACTTTTTAATCCTCGAACTTTAACCCTCGAACGATGGATTTCTAATTTGATTGTTTTGTTAGGAACATCCTCTGCATCTTCGATGCGAGCTTCCCAGTTGTAATTTTCCTTTTCGTCGAACTCCCCAATGTCATAATCTTTTGCGAGAGCATTCCACTTGGAACGAGCCGCATCTTTGCACTCTTTCAAAGTTCCGCATTTACCTACCTGAACATAGGCATCATCGCAATCTTCTATTGTGTTAATGGTAAGAACACAAATATCCATATAACCCCCTTAATGAACGGTCTGCTTTGAGACAGACCAAGTTGCGTAAGTGCCATCGCCATCAACATTGACTTCGGCATGACCAGCCTTAGCGGCTGCCTTCTGGAACTCGGCAAGGGTGCATTCCTCGCTGTTGATATCCCATGCCTCGAAGCTCGTAAGCGACTCTGTGTTCATCGCCCCATCATCCGTAATGCCATCGTGAATTTCTAAGTAGGTTTTAATGTCATCTGTGAGATGCTCGTTGGCAGACTTCCTTTTGCCGAACACCTCTGTATAAACGCCCTCATCTCCGTGGCGGTCTTTCCAACTCTTCACGACTACATAGACTTGCGGTTTTCTTGCCATTTTAAACTCCTTTGTTTCTGATATAAATATACCTAATTAAATTGGTTTTGTCAATAGGTTTCCAACAATTTTGTGTAAAGAATTAGATACAGACTTTGGCGGAAACCGAGTTGGACAGCTGGAGTCGAGGCTAGGGTGATAACCCATGTTGAAACCCAAAAAGAAAAATAAAAAATGCCCCTTTCGGGGCGAGGATTAAACTTCCTGCTTTTTCGCTTTTTTCTTGCGAGGTTTCTTCTTTTTGTATTGCTTGCACAAATCCAAAAATTCCTCTTCGTCGTCGATAGTAAATTCCCAAGTGTCAGGGTCGAACATATCTAAATATTCAAAATACCCATCCTCGTAATTTTCAATAATTTTTTTAATATTGTAATCGTCAAGGGAAAGGTTGTTTTCGTCAAACACACGCTTGACTTCGGCACGCTTCACTTCCTCTTCATCGAACTGCTCGGAAATCTTACCCAACTTGCCATTTTCCCAATAATAGTCCATCGCCTCGTCCATAGCGACAAGTTCAATGGAAACATCGGGAAATTCCTCACAAAGTTTGTGATACCATTCACAAGGGCAATCCCAAGGGGAAGTAAAGGACACGCAGATGTTGCGGTCTGTGTCTTCCGTTATCTGGCACTCCTCTGGCGAGACATCCCACTTGCAGCCCCACTTGTCGAGGTTGTAGTGATACCAGTCGAAGATAGTGCCGTCATCACGCTTGTCAATCGCAGTGATGTTGGCGTTCTCAGGCTTGACTCGGTAGTTCGGGTCATTGAGGTCTACTGGGATAAGAACGGCATAGGACAGGTATTCCCTGCCATCACAGCCAACATAATCCTTGCCGTGGTAAACCGTGAACAGCTTTGCACGGATAGCCTTAATGCGTTCAGGATTTTCCGAGGTAATTCTCAAATCGTTGTTTACCCAATTAGGCATAAGCCAATCTCCTTATAGTTGTGTCGATATTATAAATATAGTTAATTAAATCTATTTGTCAATGGGTTATATCAAATTTTGTGTAAACAAAATGTAAACCTCGTCGTCTGATGGGACTGCCGGGTGAAGGCGTAAGGGTGATAACCCAAGTTGAAAAATAAAATAAAATAAATTAAAAGGGGGTTTAACCCCCCTGTTTTTACTTTTCGGTATAATCCACAAGCTCGACAAATTCAGTTTTATTGTTGTAGGGTCTTACACATTCGTTAAGCTCGTCAAAGAAAGTCATATCATCCTCATTGATTTCTTCGGCGTGTTGTTCCACAGAAACCCCCTCGGGTTCATCCTCATTGTCAATAAGGGGAACACGCTCACGGTGGTTGAACCCCAAAAGTTTCCCATCAGGGGTACACAACAGATTGATTGTATGAGCTTTAAGGTAATCAGCCAAGTCTTTCAGCTTTGAGCTTATGACGGTAATTTCTTCTTCGGTCAGGGTAATGTCGGTAGCCATTTTATCATCTCCTTTATGCTAGGGTATCGAGCGTGTCTTTCCACTCATTCCACACACGATTTGCTTCTTTGTTAAGATAATCAACGTCGGACTGAACTCCGCTAACCTCAATGTCGGTTGCGTCAGCCTCTCCGTTCTCAAAGTAGGGGAACAGCCAGTCAATGTCGAAGTCGCATTGCATGGCGGAGTTTGGTGGCTGATAGGCTATCTTGCCACAGATACGCCACGTCTTGTCAGCGTTGGGCGTTCCGTCGGGTGCTTCGTCGAATCCGTCAAGCCAGCCCACAACGATACACAGTTTGCGACCACCATCTGTTGTGTTGATAAGGTGATGGCAACAACCGCACTTCTCACGATTGAGAAACTCAATGTCCTCTTTAAGGTCTGCTAGGGTGATGATTTCTTTTGTCATAATTTACTCCGTTGTTGTTTCTAGTATAAATATACCTAATTAAATCCAATTAGTCAATAGAAAAAGAAAAAATTTTTCGTAAAGTTTTCGTTACCCATCGGGCGGAGCAGGAATGGGACAGGAGGTTTCCAGTCAAGGGGTGATAACCCATGTTGAAACTCGGGTCGAACCATGATAAAACCCCCACCCTTGCGGGCGGGGGCTACTCCAACCAACCAAGATGCTAACCAAACACGGTATAGAAGCACCGCTTTACAACATCCTTGCCATAGAGCTTTTTGAGGGCTTCAAATTTAGGTGTCGGCTTATAGAGTTGTGCGTGGATGAACTCAAAATAAAGCCCATCCACTTCGTCGTAGTTATCACCCTCATTGGCAGAGTCGTGGAAGTCAACATCAAGGTCAAGCCCAGTCTTCTCTTTGACCTTGCCTGTGATTTCAGTCCACAAGCTACGCAGCTTCACAAAGTCCTTTCCATCAGGGTCGCTAACGGCGTTGTCGTTCCCATCGGTCAGGAACTCGATGAGGCAAGATGCCCCTTCGTCTTCTTCCAACTTCTTGAACAACCTGATGAACGAGGTCAGTTTCCTGCCGTCGGATAAGTTGCCGAGAATACGGCGGATGTTTTTAGGTTCGATTACTTCTGCAAAGCAGGCTGAATTTCCCATTGACATAAGCTGTCTCCTATAATTGTTTCTATGATTATAATATAGCTAATTAAATCCGTTTAGTCAATAGGTGGAGCCAATTATTTGTGTAAACTTTCTTTAACGCAGACCGTCGTATCGCCGAAAACTGGCAGCCTCTGGGAAAGGGTGATAACCTAAGTTGAACATCAGGGCGACGAAAAAAGAATGCCCCCCAAATGGGGGGCAACCCAGGTTTAAACCCAGGATTATGCCACCTTTACGGCCTTGATGTGGTCAATGATGTTGAGAACATTGTTCATCGGCTTGAAACAGGTGTTCATGAACTGCGAGTCCTGATAACGGCCCTTACGAATGCTCGTGTGAGTGAGGAAGTCAGTGTAAGCGTTGACAAGACCCCAAGCATTGTTCTTATGGTTCTGGTTGTCGTCAGCGTTGAGCATATCTGCGAATGCTTTCTTCTGATGGGCGAGGACCACCTTTTTCAATTCATCAGCGTTGTCAGGTGTGGGGAACAGCATATTGATAGCAAGTTCCTTGTCATTCTGTGTAAGCTTGATTTTGCTGAACTGCTGTGCAACCTCGTTGAGTTTGCCCATATAGATGGCAACTCCACGCAAGACTTCCTTTGCATCTTCCATGCGTTCGCCCACCCTTGCGGAATGACGAATGTTGATGGTGTTCGCAACGTGGTTAAAAGCAAAATTAAATTGATTTTGACAGACAACACGGAGCGGAGTAATTGCCGCCGAAAGCTGATACTTTCCGTTGAAAGAATTACGGAAAATAACATACGGATTGAACTGGTCTCCGAGGATATCTACAGAGGGGAGTTCAGCGATGAGGTAAACCATCCCGGTGTGGGTCATGCCACCCTTGACGAACTTCAAGCCTTCGCTGATGTAGTCCACGAATGCGAAGCCGTCACGGTTCTGCACTATCTCATACTTCTCACCGACGACCCCGAGGATATGCTTGTGACCCTTTTCGTCAAGATAGGTGTTAGCAACCATATCATCTACTTTGGTCTTGTCAGCGAGCCAGAGCGTTTCCTTTTGAACGGTGTAGTTGAGCTTTGCCTTTGTGAGTGCGGTATCAACCGTCTTTTCGTTGATTGTGCTTCCGATGCCCGTCCAAGAGGCGAGGCGAGGGAGTTGAATGATATCTGCCATAAGGCTCTCCTTTGTTTGTGTTCTTGTTAATTACATAATTAAATATAGCTAATTGGATTTGGTTTGTCAATAGGTAAATCAAATTAATTTTAAAAATTTTATCCCCAGCTTCTTCCTGCTGGCGAAGGGGAAAGGGTGATAACCCAAGTTGGAAATCAAAAATAAAAATAAAAAATGCCGTGAGGAAAGTGTGTTGTGGCTAGGCTGTGTGAGTGCCTATTTTCCTCACGGCAGGGGGCAGGGAGACCCCCGGTTTTACAAGTGCATCAACCTTTGTTCAACCAATGCGAGGTCAACTGATGCCAAAGCCACCTTGAACATACGTTCTTTTACAAGGCTAGGGCAAGGTTCGTCTGTAAGGATGCTTACATCTCGGATTGTGTCCTGATGCAGAACTTTCTTTTTGCCCTTATGTTCACGGACGATTTTCCAAACGATGCCGTCTTTGGACTGGGAAAAACGGGTATCATAATGGATGTAGTCCAATGAGTTCATGCAGGGGGTTATACTTATTGTGAATCCGCAACGGATAGGCTTTGCGAACCCGCCGCTATATCCCATAGCCATATATCCGACATCAAAGCAAACGCCAAGTGTCTTAATATCGCACTTTTCATCAACGTGTTTTTGCCATTCGTTGATTAACGCCTTTATAGCAAGGATGTTAGGTTTTCTGAAAATCATTTTTACCCCCTTTTTAAATTTTCTTTTCTGTATTCCGCAATCTTCTTTACGAACCTTATAGCATTTCGCTTGGTCTTGAAGAACAAGTCGGTAAGGCACTTTATGTCGTCATCGTCATACTTGGCAGGATAGCAACGCAGGAACATCCCACTTTGCCCCGCAACGGAAACGGCTAAGTCCATAAAGTCATATTCGGGAACATCTAGGGTAGATGCAGTGTCCTCGGTGCACAAGCATTCGCATCCATTAAGGGTGAAACAGACAGTCCAACCACTATTCCACTTGCAGGTATCTTTTGCAAGAGACTCCTCAACAACACCGACAGGACACATTCCATGACCTGTATCAATATCCATAATGTATATAGGCTTTTGCTTACGCATTGTATAAACCCCGTTGTTTTATTGTTTAACTATAATATACCTAATTAAATTCATTTTGTCAAGCAATATAATAAAAAATTTTTTGTAAACATTCCGTTACACCAGGGCGACGGATTATCCCTGACGACCGACGCTCGACTCCAGTCAGGATAGGGTGATAACCTAAGTTGAAACTGGGCTGAAAACCAAGAAAAACCCCCTTTCGGGGGGATTATTAGTCGTCTTTCCTGATGAAATAAATCCGTCGAACTCGACGACATTCAGGGCACCAGCCCCTCGTCCACGTTCGGCAGGAAATATCTAGCGGAAAATGGTGGTGGCAAACACCGCAACGGAAGATACTCATACTATGCCCTCAACTCTTTGACCCATACAGGCGTGTTTGCGTCTTCAATGGCTTCACTCATCTCTGCGTATTGGTTCAGCACCACCACTTCAATGTAGGCACGCAACTCATCGTTCAGAACAATGAGTGAACGGGGTTCTTCGCACTTGTCGTTCTTGTCAAGGGGATAAGCCACGAACAAGCCATACTGACCCTCCATCACACGCAAGTCACGGAGAGTAAGGCTATGGTTCAACTCAACAGTTACCATAGCCTTTGTGTAGAGTGTGTTGCATACAGAAGCGAGAGTTACTTTCGTAACCTTAATTCCGCAATCGGGTTCAACCACTTTATATTGCATAGCCATAAGATACTCCTTTTGTTGTTTCTATTATAAATATAGTTAATTAAATTCAGTTTGTCAATAGATAATAAAAAAATCTTCGACGACAGCTTATCGCCTCCGCCGGGGTTCCCAGAAAAAGGGTGATAACCCATGTTGAAACCAAATATTAAAAAATTTAAAACCCCTCTTTCGAGGGGCAGGAGTTTGCCTAGTTTTCGCAGGAAATTTCTTTCGGGTCGCAACCGAGGGCAATCGGTTCTTCGTAAGCCGGGATATATTCATCGCTGTTCTTATCCCGGTGGCTATCGTATTCCACCAGACCGCTTTCATAATTGGGATAATACCCATCGTCATCATCTTTGTTTACAAGCCCAAGGCGGTCAAGCATATTGTAGGCTTCGCCGACTTCAATATCTTTGCGACTGTATTCTCGTCCGCCATCGGTCTTGTTGTAAGTGAGGATACCATAGTATTCAGTAACCTGTTCCTCGCCCCATTCACAACGCAGTTCAATGTCGGGATAGAGTTCGCAAATCTTCTGCAAGAGTCCGAGGGCAGGAGACCAAGCCGTAGCAGACTTGAACTTGATGAAACCCTTTTCATCAAGAGTTTCAGTGATTTCTTCAAGGGTGGTGATATCCTCGTCAAAATCATTGTAGAAAATGGTGTTGCACAAGCCCCATTTAGAACCCCATTCGGCAACGCAAAAGGCATACCAATCCTCGTAGCCGTATTGCTCAATGTTCGCCTTACGCTGTGCATCTTCTGCTTTCTTGTCATAGTTGGCGTTTTCGGTGAAAGAGCCATCATCGTTTTGGATAAACTTACCCATCTTTTCAAGCTTTGCAATTCCATCAGGGATAGGAATAATGCTTTTGCTATCTACCTCGATAGTGCAACCCCTATAATTAGGAGTATCTGCCTTTTTAAGATGGTTCTTGATGAAATCGTGAAGTTGTTGCTTTGCCGCATCAGTCTTTGCGGTAAGAGTGTTCAAGGAATAAGCCCAATTTGACATAATGCTTTCTCCGTTTAATGTTTCTATACTATAAATATACCTAATTAAATTCAGTTTGTCAATAGATAAATAAAAAATTTTTCACTGTGGACACCGGGGTGGGACAGGAGGTTCACGGGGACAGGGTGATAACCCATGTTGATATCAAAAAAGAAAAAAAATTAAAACCCCTCTTGCGAGGGGCGGTTTTGTTATTTCAGGCAATTCGCATATTCGGCAGGGATACTCTCGGATACCCATACCCGGCAAAGTGCGTCAGCATAATGCTCTGCGTAATGTTCGGTCAGTTGGTCATAACCAATGCAATCAGACCAATGATATTTTGGAACCCGGAGTTTAAGGCTATCACCGCTACACATATTGCTTACGCCCACTGTCACAACCACTTCTACATCGCCCAAATCGGCAAAGGGAAGTTTGGTAAGAATTTTCTTTTTAAGGCTGTTAAGGAACTCAACAGGTTCTAATCTCGGTTCGTTACTCATAGTTATACCCCCTAGTCTTCGTCGGTGCAATCGTCAATGAGGTTCACAATGGACTTGACAGAGAGCCATTCGTTCATGTCGCCAACAGAGCAACCCGTTTCGTCTTGCAAGTCGCCATAGGTCTCTTCAAGGCAGGTTTTGAGGGCATCGGCATCATCGCCGCAGTCGTCAATCATATCCACTACATCTTTGACAGAGAGCCAATTATGGTTAATATAGCAACCCATTTCATCGTCAAGGTCGCCATACTTGTCTTCAATTTTTTCTTTCAGTTTATCTACATTGAGAGCCATAAGCTTTACTCCTATTTTATTGTTGTTTCTATTATAAATATAGTTAATTAAATTCAGTTTGTCAATAGGCAATTAAAAATTTTTTATACTGGCGGACACCGGGGTGGAACAGGAGGTTCCCCAGTGCAGGGTGATAACCTAAGTTGAAACCCAGTTATCAGCACGAGAAAGCCCCTCCGAGGGGAGGGGCGATAACCATGGAAGTTATCTTTTGTTTTAACCCTTTTCAATAGTCCAAGAGTATGCCGGGGCGAGCGTGTTGGGGTCGTCCAAGTAGAGTTCGTCTTTGCAGACCACAAAGCCATTGACGATGAACTTGTCTTTCGGCTCTGTCTTGCCACAGAACACAGCGATGGTTTTCTCTTTCAGCTCTTCGGTAAGCGTGAAGCCCACTTCAATGCAGGAAATCATGTCCGTGACTTTGGCGTTTTCAGCCAGCTTAATGTTGTGGTAACGTCCTACGGTATGGACTTCGGAACTATCCCACTTGAAATCAACATCAGTTCTTTTCAATGTGTATGTGGGAGTTTTTGCGGTCTTGTTTGTGGTTTTCTTGTTAGTCATGTGTTACCCCTTGTTTGGTTACTATATAAATATAGTTAATTAAATCTAATTAGGCAATAGGTATATGCCACTTTTTGTGTAAACTTTCGATTACATTACACGATGACTGACGCTCGACCGACGCACGCCTCCAGCGGCAGAAGGGTGATAACCTAAGTTGAATTTCTAGCCGTGGCGTGTTAAAGCCCCCTCGACGAAAGGGGGCTAGGTCATCTACATGCCAATGGTCTCGGGGCAGAAGATGGCACGCAAGAGCTTCTCTTCGGGAGTCATCTGCTGATACCACCACGCTTTGAGACGGTCAAGACGGTGCGTGCAAGCGTAGATAAGACGCACGTCGCCATCAATGATAGACTTCGGTGCGTGAAGCTCTTTGAGCTTCTTGTGCCTCTCTTTGAGTTCAGGAAGATACTCCATAAGGTGTTTAAGCTGACTCTTTTTGATATTGTTAATCTTAATAGCCTTGAAGTCCACCTTGATAATGTTACCCATATCTACTCCTTTGTTGAGGGTTAAACATTCATCTCTATACTTATATATCGTTTTGAGAAATAAAAATGTAAACCGCTTTTCAACTTTTTTTGAAAAAAAGTCTGTCGTCAAAACCGGGCGGAAATCTGAATGGGACGGCGTGCGAAGGGTAAAGGGTGATAACCCAAGTTGGATATCCAGCTCTGCCAAAAAGAAATGCCCCTTTCGGGGCGGTTATCTCCTTTTAGTGAAATTCAACATTTTCCATACAATCACGAACCGTAATCCGAAAGTCATAATTATACTTTATGCAATCAGTAGTTCCTTCAAAAAATTGTTCACAGGCTCCGTCAAGCCATTGGTCTTTATATGGCTTATACATCGGGTTTCCAAAATCTTCATAACCGATTTTTTTGTCATAGCAGATTTCGTTCGGTGCAGAAGTTCCGTTTTCAGAACACGCAACCAACAGAGCGACAAATAAAATAAAAAATATTTTCATTTCTTTCTCTCCACATCGCAGGGTTTTACTGCAAGCAGACAGCCAGCCTCTCCGCTATGTTCAGGCAACAGATTACCGCTATCATAGACTTTTCCATTACAACTTCTCTGCACCATATAGCAACCCTGATACGAAAACAGATAAACAAATTCTGTTCCCACCTCAAACTGATACGAGGGAACATAACACTTGATATAGTTCTTTGCTACTAGGATAGTTCCTTTTTTCAATTCCATATATCCCCCTACAAAATACCGTTAAGATAATCCCGGCACAACTGACGAAGATTTTGAACGGCTGTAAGGTCGCCCTTGCAACGCAAGTAGTTAAACAGGTTCATCTTGTCGTCGAACTCGACTTGTGCCCCAACTTCGCCCCTTGCAGAACCGCCCTCATCAGGTGTAGCTTTGGTCGCAACGCAATAGAGAACCGTCATATACGGAGTCTTTTTGATATGCTCTACTCTAAATTCATCACCAGCACGCCACTTGTGGAAATCGCCATAATCATACTTGAAGCGGTCATCTATGGTAATGGTATTTCCCTCTTTGACTCTTGCAATAGAGTCCTTGCAAGCGTTAGACAAGATAGCTTTCGCTTTCTCTACAAACTCAACTTCTTTGCTCATAAGATACCTCGTTGTTGTTATGATATAAATATAGCTAATTAAATCTAATTAGGCAATAGGTATATAGAACTTTTTGTGTAAACTTTTGTTAGCGAGGCTGGCGGAGCAGCCTCCGCCTGCGGGCAGAAGGTTGAGGGGTGATAACCTATGTTGAAACTCAGGGGAAGCCAAATGAAAACCCCTCTTGCGAGGGGCTGTTATTAAGGAATTTCGTAAAAGATTTTAGCGAGGTTATCACCACAGCTTTCATTGTATTTTTCAACAACCTTTTCAGCAGTTTCCCTCGGCATAAAAGGAACTTCCTCGTTATCGTTTGCAACCGAGCCGTCAGTATGTAGGAACGACCACGGATAGTCAGCCCTGCCGTTCTCAACGGCAACGCATACTTCCAATTCGCTAATGCACTTGTCCATTTTTATTCCCCCTTATGTTGTGGTTTAATCATAATCTCCATATTCAAACAAATATGCAAGCTCGTCAAAGTTTTGGGAAGCATATCTAAATGCTTCATCATAGGTTTTGAATACTTTAAACTCTATCCAGCCCTTTTTGCCGTCAAGTAAGCCACCACCCTCACTTGGTTTCATTCCGTATTCTACATCGGGCAAGATATAAGTTTCTTCAACGGGAGCAAGCCAGTTTTTATCAACAGAAACCAAATAGCCTATTTCTTTGCCTCTATATATAATAGGTTGCCTATGCTTACCTTTGCCCAAGTCTTGCGAATCACCATAGCTAAATTCGGTTTCAGTGTCTTTCAACTCTATTTCTGCCATAGTAAACCCCTACACAGTAGTTGTGCAGTCCTTGAACGCCCTAATATCGCTATCTACAAGGTAGCTATCAACATAAGCGTTATCAGTGTCGGCTTCATCTTCAAAGCAATCTGCCTTGCTTGCTCGGCTAATTACCTCTTCATCGGACAGCTCGTCTTTGCAACGCACCATAAAGGAATAGCCGTGAGACCTAGACATTACATCTACTTTGTAATAGTAGTATTCGCCACTTTTCATTTTATTTCCCCTTAATTCTGTTGTAAACCTGTTCACAAAGGGTTTTAACCCCGGTTTCGTCATTGGCTTCGCACAAGGCGTTATACTTAGCGTATTCGGCTTCGGTCATATCCTCGAAGTAGAACACCTTATGAGCTATGGTGATGTTCTCGTAATCACGCCAAAGCTCGTCCATTTGGTCGCCATTCAGCTCGTTATTGGTATCAAAGTCATCAGCTTTATCCCAGTAAGGGTTAGCATCAGCTTGGACTTTCAGCTTATTGGCAATATCCTCTATATCTTCGTCAGTCAGAAGCTCACAGCAAATTGCCGCAGAAGCATCTTCCCAATCCTCGGCACAGACGGTAAAATCTACACCGCTTGGGAGCTTGATATCTACTTTCTTGTTACTAGCAAACATTTATTACCTCGTTGTTTTATGTTGCTATAATAAATATACTTAATTAAATTCAGTTTGTCAAGAAAAAATATAAAAAATTAAATCCTGGTGAACCCCGACTTCCCCTGGTTCCAGCGGCAGAAGGGTGATAACCTATGTTGGATATCGGGGGAAAACAAAAAATAAATCCCCCACCCTTGCGGATGGGGGATAACAACGAGGGGTTAGAAAAGGTAGTTTTTATGCCCCATTGGGAACGAGCGAGAAAAGCAGGGTTGGAACAACTGTTTAGCCAAGCCCGAGGGGTCATATTGATATTCTTCTTCGTGTTTTGCAAGCCATTCTTGCCCACGCTTATTGATAATTTTTATATCAGCATGGTTGGTTCCGTCATGGTGGTAGCCATTGATATGCATACCATCTTTGTCTTGCCATATCTTGATGTTGTCGCACGAACTGAACAGACCGAGCAGGTCATTCACGCTCTTCAAGACCTTGCCGCCATAGCGTTGCCCATTCCAAAGGTCATCATAGCCCCAAGCCACCATTGGGAACAACTTGCTATGCTTCATGTTGCCCTTAAAGTCGTCGTGTTCAAGTTGCAGGGTATCATTTACATAGTTCCAATAGTCGTCCGAACCCTCTTCTTGCGGTTCTCTTTCATTGGCTTCGCAGTTCTCTTTGTATTCTTCGTAGGATACATCTCTGTTGGTTTCAAGTGCGACCCATTCAGTGACTTTTTCTTTTTTCTGTGCCATTGGTTTAACCTCCGTTTTATGCTATAAATATACTTAATTAAATCTAGTTAGTCAAGGGTTACAACAAAAATTTTATGTAAAGTTTTGTAAACACGGTAAACACCCGGAGGTCTCGACGCCGCCACGGGCATGGGGTGATAACCTATGTTGGAACTCCGGGCATGGCAAAGAGAAACCCCCTCATGCGAGGGGGCTACGAAGTTGTATGGCTTATAGGTAAATATCCGTTATGTAAAAGTCGCCGCAACCCTCTGGGTCGAACAACCCAATCAAGTCTCGAATACTATCACAGTAATAAAAAATGTTGTCATCGTCTTTGGGTGGATTATCAGGGTCATAATCGCCCATTATAGCAATGGTTTGTGTTTCAGTAGAATCTTCACCCTTGAATTGGACTTCAACTTCAACACGGGTTAAACCCTGCTCTTCGACTTGCTTAATCTTTCCCTTGATTTCATCGGAAAGCTTGTCGTAAGTTTCTTGTGTTGCATCTATCATATTTGCTTCTCCCTTATGTTTTTTTGCTGTATTCAAAATATACCTAATTAAATTCAATTTGTCAAGCCCTAATTCAGCAAAAAATTATTTCTGGAAAGCTCGTGCGTCGCCGGGTTCCAGCGGCAGAGGGTGATAACCTATGTTGAAACTGGCTTGCAACACGAGTAAAGCCCCCTCTTGCGAGGGGGCTTGCAACTAGGGTCATGCCCTACTGTTCATCAGCGAGGAACCATGTTCCGTAGTCTTCGCACTCATCGTTGATAGTGCTTACCAGCTCATCAGCCTCTTCACGGCTAATGTTGAGCTTGAAGACCAACTGGGCGTTAGAACCATCTTCCCATTCATAATTCCCGGTCAAACCGCAGACCTTTTTTTCAAGGTGGTTCATAATCACTTTGCAAAGGTAGTTCGCAAAGTCATTTGCAGTAAACTGCATGTCTTTCTTGACTTCTAAAAAGATTTCTGCCATAACAATTACTCCTATAATGTATTTATAATATAGCTAATTAAATTCAATTTGTCAATAGGTTTTAACCACTATTTGTGTAAACATTTGGTTACAAACCACTCGATGACCGACGCTCGACTCCACAGCAGAAGGGTGATAACCTATGTTGAAACCCATGGCGACGAAAAAAGAAAAACCCTCGTCGTTCGACGAGGGCTGTAATGCGGTAGAGTTTGGGTGTTTAAGGCATTGTTGTTAAACCGCATTACCACGCTTTTACTTGCGATAGTTGTAGAACATATCAACAGAACACTTACGCATCTTAGCCATTTCAGAACGGCTTACGCTATCTTTCCACAAGATGAGGTTCTTGTTACCGAAGATAGTGTAGAGCAGACTCTGTGCCAATATCCTTGCGGCTATGACCTCGTTGTAGTCTGTGAGTTCAGGGTGCTGGTCTAGGGTAGCCTGAATTGCGTTCCTGACCTTGCCCATTTCAATAGACCCCTTGACGAAATCCGTTGCTATCTTGACGATGTTCTTTGATTTGAACTTTGCAAGCGACTTGCTACTAACTTTGATTTTAGCCATTGTGCTACCTCTCGTTTATGTATTCATAATATACATAATTAAATCCATTTTGTCAATAGGGCTTAATCAGTATTTGTGTAAAGCTTCGGTTACAGACTATGGATTAACCCAACCCGAATGGGACGGCGTGCGAAGGGTAAAGGGTGATAACCTATGTTGGATATCGGGGGGAAATAAAAAAAGAACACCGCCATTCGGCGGTGAGAGTAGTTTGGTTAGGGTGTTTAAGGTTTGATGGGTTTCAGTGAAAACCTCCCCACTCTTTTAAAGGAATTTTTCAAAGAACGCCTTGACTTTTTCAATGCCGCCCTTTGCACTACTCAAATAATTCTTAAACAAGATTTCAGAGACCAAATAGAAATGACCCATTGTGTCCCAACGCTTTTTATACTTTGCTTTGCGACCGAATGTTTCAACATCATCAGCAGAATACATAATAGTGTCGCTATTGCTATGCTTTTCAAAAGTGAACCAAATATATCCACAGGTAGAATAACGGCAACCGCTTGCAGTATTGCGAATAACAATGCGGTTAGAATCAGTAGAGCAGAATGTTTGCAACTTCTTATTGTATTTAGCCTTAGACCGCTTGAACAATTCCTTATGGATAACTGCATAGACAATATAGCTCTTTGTGCAGTCATCATGCCACAGACTTTCTTGCTTGTAATAGACTACTTCGTAATCTTTGCCCAAAGTGTCACGAACCATTTTGTCAATCCCAGCAAGTTCTTTGTCGGTAAAGTCCGTTTCAATCAGTTCATTGCCGTTCTTTTGCTCATAGGAACGGGGCGTTTTCATTGCCTTTGCGTGTTCCATAGAGTAGTGAGACTTAATGTAGGATTCTCTTTGGCGAGAGTATTTAGTGATATGTGCCATAGGTTTAACTCCTTTCGTTGTTTCCTTATACAATATACATAATTAAATCTAGTTTGTCAAGGGGTTATGAACAACTTTTTTGAACGAGGGCGGAGGAGGTCAGGGACGCCGGGTTCCACGGTTGAGGGTGATAACCTATGTTGAACCTCCGGGGAACACAAATGAAATCCCCCTCTTGCGAGGGGGCTATGGTTAATCATTGTCGTTAATGTAGCACTTTACATCTTGAACAGCTCCGCAGTGAACGCATTGCTGAATGTATTGGTGACCTACTACTCGGTCACCTCTTGTTATAGTAAAGTCCTTTACCGTTTTCCATTGGTGCTTGCATTGATATGCCATCTTCTTTATTGAAATGATTATTGCACCTATGATAGCGGCAAGACCGCATACGCCTAGTGCGATAAAAAAGATTATTAATGCTATCATAACTTAGTTCTTTTTCTTGCTCTTATCTTCATTGAACTTCACGAGGAATACATCTATCGCCTTAGCCATCTTGCGAGCCGGGAGGACAGGTATATCTATCGCCACCCCTCTTGTTGTAAGCGTGGCGTATTCCTCACCGTGGTTGTCCAAGCCGTAAGTCAAGGTAGCGTCACCGTGAGACCACTTCGTTCCAGTCTTGTGAGAGTTGTTGGGTCGGAACACGCTTTCCGTTACCTTTGGAATGATATCGCTCTTCTGTTTAAGGCGATTGCCATAGCCAAATTCATAGACGAGGTAGCAAAGAACCTCTTTGATATGGTTGCGGAAAGTTTCAAATTTTTTCCGTGTTTCGTTGTCCATTTTCTTTACACGCATTTTTTATACTCCGTTGTTTGGGTTGTATAAACAATATACATAATTAAATCTAGTTTGTCAATAAAATAATATAAAAAATCTTAACATTGTTTCCACAGCACGGACATCGGAGCGACAGCCCTCGAAGCTCCAGACATCCAAGGGTGATAACCCATGTTGAAAGCCCAGCGGAAAGAAATAAAAAATGCCCCCGTAAAGGGGGCGGTCTTCATCAGGGAGTTAAGCAAATTCTTTAATCCCACCAACTAGGTTTAGGGTCTTTTGATACTTCTAGGGCTTTGGCCAATGGCATTCCCACGCTAATGCTAATGTCTCGTTCAACGGCAGGGCAACCGAACTGTCTCAGCTTGGCAAGTTCAGCAAGGTCGATATCGCCATATTCGCTATCCTCGGGGTGCAAGTTGTTCACAACATAGCCGTAAGCAATGTTTTCGTTATCCTCGTAGCCTTCAAGGATATACCATGTCAATGCATGACTGAAAGGGCAGAACAGACGGCAGGCGACCTTTGCTTCGCCGTTCAGCCCGTCTTGCGAACCGCTAGGGTGCTTCTTCAAGAACTTCTTGACTTCTGCTGTGATAAGTTTCTGTGCCATATTTTCAACTCCTTTTGTTGTTTCTATATATAATATAGTTAATTAAATTCAGTTTGTCAAGGGGAGCAATAAAAATTTTTGCAACCCTCGTCGCACCTTTTAATATAGGGTGGTAGCAGCCGCCCCTGTTCCCGCTCGCATAGGGTGATAACCTATGTTGGAACTCCGGGCATGGCAAAGAGAAACCCCCTCTTGCGAGGGGGCTAGGAGTCGGCACAACAAATTTTTAAAGAGTCTTCTCTTCCTCTTTCAGCTTAGGATAGCAAGTTGAGCAAATCCACCCGCCCGCTATCTCTTTGTAAAAGGTCTTCTTACCGCACTTCTTACAGCGGTGCTTCTTATCCCAAGCCTTTTGGTCAAAGTCCTTGCTCCGTTCAAATGACGGCTCCGTAACCACCTTTGGCACAACACAATCCACCATATAACCCCCTATTCAAACGAACCGCTATCTTTCATCAGGGTAGTAATAAGGTGGGCTTGATACGGGAAGTTATATCCCTCAACCACAACATAATCATTACCGATGACAACCGCCTTATGCCCATAAACCTTTTGCACTTTGATACGGCTATCAACCTTTTGGCACTCAGCCACAAATTCATCTAAACCCATTTCAATACCTCGTTGTTAGGTTCATATAGAATATAGATAATTAAAACTGTTTTGTCAAGGCTTATTGCAAAAAATATTGTAACCTTTTGCTTACCAGCAACCAGCGGAACGAGGCAGCAGGGGACTGGCAGCCGCTGGCGGAGGGTGATAACCTATGTTGAAACCACGGGGCGAGGCAAAAAAGATGGCAGACCCAAGGTCTGCCATCAACGGA